>ERZ761609.148-NODE-148-length-96190-cov-42.423727_pt1 | contig 96190 bp, 80 predicted proteins | sample MGYA00511163_ERZ761609 | MGnify/ENA primary metagenome ERZ761609 (study PRJEB28899, sample SAMN02445070) | bioreactor sludge metagenome | biome: EBPR sludge | place: Australia: Brisbane, Thorneside Wastewater Treatment Plant | collected 2011-12-16 ...
CCGTGTTTGAATATATCGAAACGGACTACAACCGCAACCGCCTGCACAGTACACTCGGCTATCTCAGCCCCGTGGACTTTGAGGCTAAAGCCCTTGCTTCTTGAGGTGTCCGGGATTGCTGGGCCAGATCAAAACTTAATAATTATGATCAATAGACCATTTACTTCCTGGCCTTCCTTCACCCCTGAAGAAGTCGATACCATCGCCCGTATCCTCCTCTCAAACCGCGTCAACTACTGGACAGGCACCGTGTTTGAATATATCGAAACGGACTACAACCGCAACCGCCTGCACAGTACACTCGGCTATCTCAGCCCCGTGGACTTTGAGGCTAAAGCCCTTGCTTCTTGAGGTGTCCGGGATTGCTGGGCCAGATCAAAACTTAATAATTATGATCAATAGACCATTTACTTCCTGGCCTTCCTTCACCCCTGAAGAAGTCGATGCCATCGCCCGTATCCTCCTCTCAAACCGCGTCAACTACTGGACAGGCAACGAATGCCGCGAATTTGAAAAAGAATTCGCCGCATGGTGTGGCACAGAATATGCGGTTGCCGTCACTAACGGCACTGTTGCCCTCGACCTTGCCCTCAAAGCCTTAAACATCGGGCAAGGCGATGAAGTCATCGTCACCTCTCGTACCTTCCTCGCCTCCGTCTCCTGCATCGTCACCGCAGGCGCTACCCCAGTCTTTGCCGACATTGACCGTGACAGCCAAAACATCACTGCTGCCACCATCGCCCCCCTGATCACCCCACTCACCCGCGCCATTATCTGCGTCCACCTCGCAGGCTGGCCCTGTGACATGGATGCGATCATGCAACTCGCCAGCCAACACCAACTCTACGTCATCGAAGACTGCGCCCAAGCCCATGGTGCAACCTACCAAGGGCGCATGGTCGGTAGTATCGGGCACATCGGCGCATGGTCATTCTGCCAAGACAAAATCATGACCACCGGCGGCGAAGGCGGCATGGTCACGACCAACGACCGGGCACTCTGGTCAAGCATGTGGAGCTACAAAGACCACGGTAAAAGCTGGGAAGCCGTCTACGAACAACAGCACCCTGATGGTTTCCGCTGGCTACACAACAGTTTCGGCACCAACTGGCGCATGATCGAAATACAAGCCGTCATTGGGCGCATCCAGTTAAAGCGGATGTCTGACTGGACAGCCCAACGTCGTCGGAACGCCACCTCCATCTGGGAAACAGCCCGCCAACTCCCCGGTTTACGTGTTCCAGTCATTCCTGATCACATCGGTCACGCCTCCTACAAATGCTATGTTTTCGTAGAACCCGAACGGTTAAAACCTGGCTGGAACCGCGACCGCATCATGGCGGAAATCAACCAGCGCGGTATACCCTGCTTTTCCGGTTCCTGTTCCGAGGTCTACTTGGAAAAAGCCTTCGACAACACCGGCTGGCGACCTGCCGAACGCCTGCCCATCGCTAAAGAACTGGGTGAAACTAGTCTTATGTTTCTCGTTCACCCCACCTTGACAGATATTGAAATTAATCAGACCTGTACCGTACTAGCTGAAGTTACAACTTTGGCAACGCAATAATAGCCACACCCAATCACACGGTAATCACCATGCTGTTCAAACTCCCCCGCTGGCAAAAGCGTACCCTGATGCTGGGTACTGACCTGTTCCTGCTCTCAACCGCAGTCTGGCTGAGTTTCGCCCTGCGTCTAGGTGAATGGCTGCCCCGTATGCAAGATGGCATCTGGATGATGCTACTGGCTCCCTTGGTGACAATCCCCGTTTTCGTCACGCTTGGGTTATACCGCGCCATCATCCGCTTTATTGGTGGGCAAGCACTGATTGCAGTCATGCAGGGAGTCACTTTTTCCACCATCATGCTCCTGCTGGGCAGTCTCGCACTGGAATGGCAAGGTATCCCCCGCTCCGTTTTCCCCATCTACTGGGGTGTCTCTTTTTTGCTGGTCGGTGGTAGCCGCTATCTGGTGCGTCGTTATTACTACGCCAGCCGCCGCCGTGGTAGCCGTACCGGGTTGGTAATTTACGGGGCTGGGCAATCGGGCACACAACTGGCTGTTGCCCTGGAAAACATGCCTGAATACGCCATTGTTGCCTACTTGGATGATAACCCTGCCTTGCAGAAATCCATTATCCACGGTATCAAGGTATACCCTCCCCAAGCCTTGCCGGAACTGATTACCGCGCATGACGTGCAGCAGGTTCTGCTGGCAATGCCTTCCGCCCCACTGGAGCGCCGTCAGGAAATCATCCAGTATCTGGAACCATTCAAAGTGCATGTACGCACCATTCCGGGCATGGCAGATCTTGTTTCAGGTCAGAATGAAATCACCGAACTGCGCGAAATCGAAATTGACGAATTGCTGGGAAGACCTTCCGTAACCCCGGATACCAACCTGATGCAACGTTGTATCACTGGCAAACAAGTCATTGTGACCGGTGCTGGTGGATCCATCGGTTCAGAAATGTGCCGCCAGATCATCCGCCTGCAACCCCGTGCACTGATTCTGTTTGAAGCCTCGGAATTCGCCCTGTACCAGATTGAACAGGAACTGCTGCAACTGCTTGTGCATGAAAAACTGTCTGTCTCCCTGATCCCTGTGCTGGGTTCTGTGCAAGATCGGCAGCGGATTGAGGAAACCTTGCGCAAGCACCGCATCCAGACGCTTTACCACGCCGCCGCTTACAAACATGTGCCTCTGGTGGAACACAACCCGATTGAGGGCATCCGCAACAATACGTTTGGCACCATGCAAACTGCGTTGGCAGCCAAGGCTTGTGGGGTGGAACGTTTTGTACTGATTTCCACCGACAAAGCTGTACGCCCCACCAATGTCATGGGTGCAACCAAACGTCTGGCTGAGCTGGTTTTGCAAGGCTTGGCGCAATTGCCGGGCAACACCGTATTCAGCATGGTGCGTTTTGGTAATGTGCTGGGTTCATCAGGATCGGTAGTTCCCCTGTTCCGCAAACAGATCAGGGCGGGAGGGCCAATCACTGTTACCCATCCTGACATCATCCGCTATTTCATGACGATCCCCGAAGCGGCTCAACTGGTTATTCAGGCAGGCGCTATGGCACAAGGCGGTGAAGTTTTCCTGCTGGATATGGGCAAACCTGTCAAAATCGTGGAGCTAGCAGAACGCATGATCAAGCTGAGTGGTTTTACTGTGCAGGATGAAAAAAATCCAGGCGGTGACATTCGCATCGCTTTTACAGGATTGCGTCCCGGTGAAAAATTGTATGAGGAATTGTTGATTGCCGGTGATACCGCACAGACCCCACACCCACGTATCCACAAGGCACAGGAACACAGCATCCCTTGGCATGAAATGGAACAATTCCTGCGCGAACTGGAGCTTGCCTGCCAAAAGCGTAACAGCATTACCATCAACCAGTTGATGGCTGATCTGGTGGATGGCTACCAGAAACGTGCTTTTGCCGCCTGATCATAGATGCATTTTTTCTTAAGCACAAAATAAGCTATACTAACAACCATGATAGATTTACATAGTCATATCCTTCCCGGCCTTTGTGACGGTTCCCAGAATCTGGAAACATCACTGGCAATGGCACGCATGGCGGTTGCTGATGGCACGACTCATCTTGCTTGCACGCCGCATATCTATCCCGGCCTTTACAACAACAACCAACCCGGTATTGCCAGTGCCATTGACTCGCTGCAAATAGAGCTGAATCAACAGGGTATACCACTGACCTTGGTCATGGGTGCTGATGTACACATGGTGCCTGAAGTCATGCGCGGCCTGAAAGATGGCATGATCCCTACCCTCAACCAGTCACGCTATTTTCTGCTGGAACCCTCCCATCATGTGCCTGTTAGTGGATTTATTGACCAGATTGAAAACTTTCTGAATGCAGATTATGTGCCTGTCATTACACACCCTGAACGCTTGCGCTGGCTAGGGGACAAGTACGAAGAATTTCTGCTGGCGGCACGCATGGGAGCCTGGCTGCAAATCACCGCTGGTGCCATCACAGGTCATTTTGGGCGGACTGCCAGACAGTTTTCCGAGCGCCTGTTGCTGGATGGTTATGTGCATATCATTGCTTCAGATGCACATGGTACAGATCGCCGACCACCTATCCTGTCAGCAGGCATTCAGGCAGCTATCCAGTTGCTGGGTGATGAAACTGAAGTCATGCGCATGGTACAGGAACGCCCAAAAGCCATTCTGGATAATGCCTCACCTGATACGGTCAGCCTGCCTCCAGCCTTAGCATTGTCAGCCGGACATGAGCTGGCAGCTAGCCATTTTCATAAAAATCCGACGGTAAATAAAAAAAACTGGTTCAATCGTCTGTTTGGATAATCATTTCATTTTATCCGTGCTAGTATTAGCGGATATTCAACAAAGCTACGCAAACATCATGAAAACTAACAAATTTTTATTTATTGGTCTATTAATTTTTCAAATGATCATAAGTGGCTGTAGCAGTACCCCTGCTGATTCCGCTAGCGTAGGTGACACTGGTTCTACTGCCATATTTGCTGATAACCGCGAACTCGATTACATGGCTGGGGCGACAGACTACCGTATCGGCCCTTCCGACCTGCTCGACATCAAGGTCTTTCAGGCTGAGGAACTTTCACGTGAAGTCCGGGTTGATCCCCAAGGTAATATCACCCTGCCGCTGCTGGGCAATATCAAAGCAGCAGGACAAACACAATCAGGACTGGAACAACAGCTCGCCAGCCTGATGCGGAAAAACATGTTGCAAAACCCCCAAGTATCCGTATTCATCAAAGAAAATACGGCCCAGCGTGTAACAGTGGAAGGTGAAGTCAAAAAACCGGGCATATACCCGATTTCAGGTCAGGCAACCCTGTTACAGTCTATCGCCATGTCGGAAGGCCTGAACAATCTGGCTGCTGCTGACAAGGTTGTTTTATTCCGCAATAACGGACAGCAAACTAAGGCATATCAAATCAATCTTAATGCCATCCGCGACGGCAAAACCCGCGACCCATTCATTCGTAACGATGACCGGATTGTTGTCCACCGCTCTGATAGCCGTTTTTGGCTACGTGAAACGGCAGCCCTACTAAGCCCGTTTAGCGTGCTAAGCAACATTGCCAACTAAAGTAACAAGCAAGACCAGCTTCATGACACACTCTAGCGATAATCATAATCAGGCTCCTCGTACTTTCCCTGTTCATCAGCAACAGGGAAGTCTTGTTCCACTTTCCCCACACAATTATCACTTACAGAATGATGAAAAAGACGATGATGAAATAGACTTGCGGGAATTGTGGAGTGTGCTCAAACGCCGTAAAGGAACCATTCTGCTTATTGCGCTGTTGGTTTTCATCGGTACGTTGATTGTTACCCTGATGCAAACCCCTATCTACCGCGCCAGTGTGACCCTGCAAATCAATACCGAGAGTACCAAGGTTCTGGATTATGATGTCGAAGCAACGGATGCCCGCCCCGCCAATGACAAGGATTTTTACCAGACCCAATACGAGCTGTTAAAAAGCCGGACGCTGGCGCGAAAAACCATTGATGCCTTGTCGCTGGAATCCACATTGAAAGGAGAAGAATTGGCAAAACCTTTCTTTGCGGATACCTTGGGTGAGATCAAAAAACTTTTCATCGGGGAAACACCAACAGAGCAAACCAGTCAAAAAATTCAACTGGGTCAATACCCTTTGGAAGCCAAATTCCTGAATAACCTGACAGTTTCCCCTGTCAAAAACTCCCGGATTGTTACCGTCAGCTACGACAGTGAAAATCCCCAATTGGCAGCCACCATTACCAACTCGCTAGCTAACAACTTCATTGAGATGAACCTCAACCGAAGGAAAGACTCCGCATCCTATGCCGAAAAGTTCTTGCAGGAAGAGCTGGCAAATGCCAAAAGCAAGCTGGAAGAGTCCGAAGGAAAACTGATTGAGTTCGCCAAAAAAGAGTCGATCATTCGCATGGATGACGAAAAACAGGGAAGTCTCACCTCGCAAAAAATGGGTGAACTGAACGCAGCCCTCACCGAAGCTGAAAAAGAGCGCATTGAAGCAGAAAGCAAATACAAACAGGCACAAGCCGCAGGTGCATCCAAGGTTCTGGAAAATTCGACCATTCAGGAGCTGAAAAAGAACCTGGCAAAATTGCAGGGTGACTATCAGGAAAAACTGCAAATCTACAAACCTGAATATCCCCTGATGGCTCAACTGCAAAATCAGATTGAAGAAATCCGGGCGCAGATTACCCAAGAAACCAGCAGGATCACCAGTACCATTAGTTCGGAGTTGCAGGCAACCTACGCTGCCTCCAAACAAAAAGAAGACCAGCTCCGCACTGAATTGACCAAGCAAAAAGATGAATTACTGAATCTGCGGGACAAAAGCATCGGCTACAACACCTTGCAACGTGAAGTTGAGACCAACCGTAACCTGTACGAAGGTCTCTTGCAGCGTATCAAGGAAGTTGGCGTTGCCGGTGGTATCGGCACCAACAACATCTCGATTGTTGACCCGGCGATTGTTCCCTACCAGAAGCACAAGCCCAATACCCGTTTGAATCTGGCACTTGGGCTGGTTCTTGGCTTGTTCCTCGGGACAGTTATCGCGTTTTTGCTGGAGTTTCTGGATGACCGAGTGAAAAACTCTGCGGATCTTGAACGCCTACTGGGTTTGCCTGTTTTGGGCATTACCCCAGCACTCAAGGGCAAGGATGTTATCGAGCAATCCATGGCAACAGCCCGCCAACCCACCTCGGCAATGGCGGAGGCATTCCGCTCACTGCGCACCAACCTGCTATTTGCCACCCGTGAAGGTATTCCACGCTCATTGACCATCACCAGCTCCATGCCATCAGAAGCGAAATCCAGTACCTGTATCAACCTTGCCACTGCGCTTGCGCAAGCAGGCAAACGTGTTTTGCTGGTCGATGCCGATTTGCGTAAACCAACCGTCCATCAACGCTTCAAGCTGGATAACTCACAAGGGTTAAGCAATTATCTGACGCATCAGGCGGAGTCCGTAGACATAATTCAGGATACATCCATTCCCGGTGTCAGTGTCGTCACGGCAGGCCCACTCTCACCCAACCCTGTGGAACTGCTTTCCAGTGAGCGTCTGGAAAGTCTGTTTGCACTGGTTCCTGTTGAGTTTGATATTGTCATATTCGACTCACCGCCTACGATGGGGCTGGCAGATGCCCTGATCCTTTCCAACCGGACAAGCGCTACCATTCTGGTCGCTGCTTATGCCCAATCGAAAAAACGGGCGCTGACTGACTCCCTTAAACGTCTGCGCCAGGCACAGGCCAACGTTATAGGAGCTATATTCACCAAGGTCAAAGGTGGCTCTGGTCATAATTATGATTATGACTACAACTACTATTATTCTTATGGTTCCAATAAACAATTGCCCAACGAAACTACCGCTTGAGCATGTTTAGCTGGCTATACCGCAGTGTTGTCTTGATTCTGCTGTGTTTATTTGCTTGGCAGATCTATACGCATGGCATGGGGAGACGCACGGCAGAACTGCTCGAACAAGAAGCCTTTGAGGGGTATCAACCTCTCAATAGTGCTTTCCAGATGAAAGCCGACACATGGGTGACCTTGGCCGAACGTGCCAACGAATCTGGCGAACCTGCAATTGCCGAAAAAACTGCCCTGCGGGCACTTGCGGAAAACCCCACGAGTGGGCGGGCAGCTTCGCATTTGTTATCGCTATATAACAGTAATTCCAGTATCGCAACTTCAGTCAATATCACTGACATAGCTGATATTGCTGGTAACTTATGGCCTGCCCATACTTATACACATTCCAGACTAGCTGATTACTGGGCAAAACAGGGGCGCATGGAGAAGACCATTCCTGAATGGAATATCCTGCTAATACGCAACCCCAAACTACGTCAGCAGTTATTTCCCAGTCTTTATCAAATCACCGCAAAACCTGAATACCATGACTTGCTGAGTCCTTACATCAAACATCCTCCTGTATGGTGGGAACAGTTTTTCAGCTTTCTATCCCGCGAAGCTCAAACCGAATTTTTATATCAGGTTTACCGACAACGCCAGCAATCCCCTGCACCATTGACTGATGAAGAAAAACGTACCTATATCGCCCGTTTATTAAAAGACAAACTCTGGAACGAGGCTCGTCAAGCCTGGCTACAAGGCTTAAGTGAAACCCAACAAAAACAGGTTGGGTTGGTTTATGATGCGGGTTTTGAAGGAAAATCATTCAATACCGGCTTTGACTGGCAACTGTCCGAAACCAAAGAAATCAGCATCAAACCTGATATAACCTACGGAATCAAAGGCCAACAAGCCTTGCATATCCATTTCAGAAAGGGGCAACCTGTCAACTTCCAGCATGTTGCGCAAAAACTGATGCTGGCTCCCGGTCAATACCAGTTATCCATGCAGTACCGCCTGGACAGTTTCAGATCAAACAAAGGCTTGCGCTGGCGCATCCATTGCGTGGAAAACGAGGAAACCCTGTTGACCGAAACAGAAGCGTTTACCGGACAAAAAAACTGGAGCACACTTTCCAGCCCGTTCAATGTTCCACAGGATGGTTGCGCAGTGCAATTGCTGCGGCTTGAAGCAGATAGCCGCTACCGGCACGATCAGGTCTTTGAAGGGCATATTTGGTTTGATAATGTCAGCATTACCCAAGTAACCGATGAAAAAAATCACTAACACCAGCGAACAACTGGCTTTTTTACTGGCGTGTTTTTTGATCATCATCGCCCCGTTACTCTATAGCGGCAAAGGTGCATACACCAAAATGCTGCTGGAATCCACGGGTCTTGCCCTGCTTGGCCTTTCCTTACTGGCATTGCCAGTCTTTGCACGTGTTTACAAACCCATCCAGCTTTTCCTGATTACCTCGCTCGCCCTAACAAGCCTTTATTTGCTACCCATTCCAGAATCAATGTGGAACACTTTGCCTGGGCGGGACTTTTATCACCCTGTTATTAGCTGGCTACAGCAGCAACAAGTTGAACCTAGACTGTATTTCAGTCTGATACCAACCGAGAGCATGTTTGCACTGTTGTCATTATTGGCTCCACTCGCCATTTTCCTGTTTACAACCAGCAGCTCCCAGGCACGCTTCAAAAACCTGATTACCGTTTTTCTTTGTCTGGCTGCCTTTGAAGCTGCGTTAGGACTCATCCAGTATGCTAGCGAAAACCCCGCTTTTTATTTTGGCATCCCCCCAAATGGAAAAAGCGCCCAAGGCACTTATCTGAACCGCGATCATTTTGCTGCCTTGATGGAAATGGCTTTGCCATTAACGATAGCCCTAACACTGTATACACTGGGAAGAAAGGAATTGCATCAACATGATGCAAGCTGGGTCAAACTGCATGAAACCCTGATCTTTGGCAGCCTGATGCTACTAATCCTGCTCGCCGGTATCTTTACCCGCTCGCGTGCCGGTGTTTTTTTGGTACTTGTCGGTGTGTTACTGTCCAGCATCGCCTTTGCACGGCATATAGGCGGGCGGCAATCGGTTGGCATTACCACCATCTTTGCCACCATTGCCATCGGTACTGCCAGTAGTATTGGCCTCATTCCCGTGTTAAACCGTTTTGTCGGTCAAGATCCGTTAGAAGATGAACGCTGGCGAATTGCACAGCACACCATCGAGGGCATCAAGTCCTTCTTCCCTTTAGGCAGCGGCCCTGGCACTTTCCCTGATGTTTACCGGGCATTCCAGCCAGTTGAACAGATGCATTTTATCAATAACGCCCACAACGATTACCTTGAATTGCTGTTTGATATGGGTGCTGCCGGGGCTTTCATTATTGTCTCTTTTCTCCTGCTTTATATTTACGGCTGGGTAAAGCTATGGGGGAAAAAATGGGACAGGCTGCATTTTCTTCAGATCGCCGCCGGTATCAGCATATTCCTGATATTACTGCATTCATTCACAGACTTTAACTTGCATACACCCGCCAACATGATCGTTTTTGCCCTGATGTGCGGAATATTCTTCCGCAAAGCAGAAGGGGAAAAACATCTGTACAGAAAGAAAACACTACCCGTATCCGGGTAGTGTTTTCCCGCCTGTTTAACTCACTGGGTACTTTCTTTCAGGCGATAGCCAGAACAAAGATACCCCCCGCCTGTAATAGCCTGACCAGCCTGCGAAAGCGCGTTGGGATGGTAACCTACCGCTCTTTCAAACCCTCCTGTCTGACATAACTGATCACCCGTCATACGCAAATTATCCGGTACACCACCGAAAGCTCTAGGGCGATCCCACACTACGTAAGTTCGTTTTTGACCATCCCACCCGTATTGCTTCAGATTTTCACTGGAGACCAAGCGGGGAGGGTTTTGATCAGGTGTTCTGTTTAGCAGTGAGGAGCAAGAAGCCAGACATACCAGAGAAACGACACCTGCGGATAAAAAAATTATCTTATTAGCCATAAAATTTTTCCTGTAAAAATAAATAACTTCACATTTTACAGTTATTAAATTTAGTAGCGATTTAATAAGCCAATATCGTTTAACGGACGAGCGGATTGTTTTCAAGGAAAAGTGGTTTTAGTTTTAAAACAGCAAAAAAAAGCGGCAAAAGCCGCTTTTTTTGTTTTCAATCTGCAATTACATCATCAATTGGTGGCTGGGCTGGCTGGTGTATCATCCCCACCATCCCCACCACTAACCGTAGCAGCAGCGACCAGCACACCACCTGCCACAACTGCTGCGGTGGTAACTGAAAAGCCCGCAACGGCAGCCGGAGCCACACTACTACCAGCAGCCGCACCTGTTCCTGTCGCAATGTTAATAGCTGTTCCAGCCGTAACACCCGTGGCACTAGCCGCGGCAATCGCGGCAACCTGTGTAGTTACACCTGCAATCCCGGCAGCGGCGGCTGCCTGAAATGTTGCAGTACCCACCGCAGATACCAGTTGAGTTCCTTCCAAGCCTGCCGTCAAGGCAGCATCTTTGGCAGCCGCTGCAATTCTGGCAGCGGCTTCAGCACCTTGTAAACCCTGAGCTTTTACGATGGCTGCCTCTTTGTCAGCGGCAGCCCGAATGGATTGCATGGCATTTTCAAGTTCAGCGGCAGATACAGGTGCAGCTACGGCAAGATCAATAACCCCACCCATCAGCGATACACCGAGTAAAACAGAAAGCGCCACTCTATTAAAAGTTTTCATAATTATCTCCTAAAATAATTCTATTGACAGTTATTTGTTTTCTAAAAATAACCATTAGTATTTTAGAAGAGCAAGACCTATTATTTTAATTTTATTAATTTATATAGCATAATAATAATAAATAAAAAAGCGGCATAAAGCCGCTTTTTTACATACAGAACTCAGCAATAATGATCAGGTGCTTGGGCTGACATCATTGCCATCATGGGCTGGCATTACTGTCATCGTTAGCTGCATCAACAACTGTTGCAGCAACAGCAACGCCACCAACTACTGTTGCCGCAGTCGCTACCGTAAAAGTTGCTGCTGTCGCACCAGCAGCACCCGCCGCCGCACCAGCGCCAACCGTAATTGCAGTACCTGCTGCCACACCCGTAGCAGTAGCAGCGGCTGTTGCTGCCACAGCACCTGTCACACCTGCGATACCCGCAGCGGTAGCAGCACTAGCCGTGGCGGTCGCAACGAGGGAAGCTGCTTGTGCACCAGCCAACCCGGCAGACGCAGCCGCTTGGGCAGCAGCAGTCGCGATTTGTGATGCCGCCGCCGCGCCTGTTGCACCAGAGGCAGCCGCTGCCTGTGCTGCTGCCTGCGCCGCCGCATTCACTGACTGAGTTGCAGCTTGCAGTGCAGCCCCTGCCAACTCAGCGTAAGCAGGCGTTGCGACCAAACCACCCGCCAGTGACATACCGATCATGACCGAAAGTGCCAATTTTTTAACCGTATTCATTTTGGAGATCTCCTTGGATATTTATTAATCCATATCTGATATTTTATCAATAACTGCTTATGGAACAGCTCAGATTATTATAACAGTCATCAATCAAGTTTTTCTATGATTTTCGTTTTGTATGGTCGGCTATTTTCAAATCAGATATTCGCTGTTTCCCATATACCCACGTAAAACATCTGGTATCCTGATTCTACCATCCGCTTCCTGATAGTTTTCCAGCACTGCCACCAGCGTGCGACCTACTGCCAGCCCTGAACCATTCAGGGTATGCAGCAGTTCCGGCTTGCCAGTCTCAGGATTACGGTAACGTGCCATCATGCGGCGTGCCTGAAAATCCTGGAAATTGGAACAGGATGAAATTTCGCGGTATTTTTGCTGCCCCGGCAACCAGACTTCAATGTCATAGGTTTTGGCAGAAGAAAAGCCGGTATCACCCGCACACAACACAATCACCCGGTAGGGCAAGCCCAGTTTTTGCAGAATGGATTCTGCATTCCCGGTCAGGCTTTCCAGCGCTGCCCAGGAATCTTCCGGGCGAACCAGTTGTACCATTTCGACTTTCTCAAACTGGTGCTGACGGATCAGACCGCGCGTATCCTTGCCATAAGAGCCCGCTTCAGAACGGAAACACGGTGTGTGGCAAGCGTATTTTACCGGCAGCTCAGCCGCATCCAAAATGGTGTCGCGTGCCAGATTGGTGACAGGCACTTCTGCGGTTGGAATCAGGTAGTAACCCTGCTCGTTGTTGAGCTTGAACAGGTCAGCCTCAAACTTGGGCAATTGCCCGGTTCCACGCAAACTATCAGCATTGACCATGTACGGGGTATACACCTCGTTGTAGCCATGCTCGCTGGTATGGGTATCCAGCATGAACTGGATCAGCGCCCGGTGCAGCCTTGCCATCGCCCCGCGCAACACCACGAAACGGGAACCGGTCAGCTTGGCTCCGGCATCAAAATCCATCCAGCCATTGGGTATCCCCAAATCCACGTGGTCTTTGGGCGTAAAGTCGAAGGCTGTCGGCTCACCCCAGCGGCGGATTTCCACATTGCTGTTTTCATCAGCCCCATCCGGCACAGAGGCATCCAGCAAGTTGGGAATACCCAGCGCAATCGCATCCACTTCAGCCTGCAAACCGGCAAGTTCCTGCTCGGCAGCTTTCAGGCTATCCCCCAGCGAGGCAACCTCTGCCAGCAAGGGCTGGATGTCTTCCCCCCGTGCCTTGGCATGACCGATGGATTTGGAGCGGGTATTGCGCTCGTTTTGCAGGGTTTGGGTTGCCACTTGCAGGTTTTTGCGGCGTTCTTCCAGTGCGCGGATTTTCTCCACATCCAGCGCAAAGCCACGCCGGGCAAGTTGTGCAGCGACTTCTTCGAGTTCCGTCCTGAGCCGTTTCGGGTCTAGCATGATAGGTATTCCAGTTCTGCGATTGCTGTCAAAGGCGCAATCTTAACTCAGATCAGGCGTCCTGTAAGCACACCCAGCCATACCGCCAGCAAACAAAGTCCGACATTCAGCAGGATATTCAAACCAGCCCGCCACAGACTTCCCTGCATGAGCAGGTCAAAGGTATCCAGCGAAAAGGTGGAAAATGTCGTGAATGCCCCCAGCACTCCCACAATTAGCGTGCGCGACCAGACGGAGGTCAGCATGTCCCGTTCCATGAAAAAAAACGTCAGGTAGCCAATCAAAAAGGAGCCAATGACATTTACCGTCAGCGTACCGTAGGGAAACTGCCTGCCCAGCACTCCATAGACCCCGTTTGCTACCCAGAAGCGCAGTAATGCCCCCAAAGCACCGCCGACCAATATTCCTGCAATCTGGTACATGCCAATCCCCTGTAATTCAACTAGAATTCACGCCTGCCTAAAAAGCGGATACACTACCCCACGCTCATGACAAGTCAAGGAACACCATGCAGTTTGACCCGGATTTGAAAGCACGGTTACTTTTCCAGTTCAATGAAATCTTGCCCGCAGAATGCATACTGACGGCGGAGGAAGACTTGCGCCCGTATGAATGCGATGGCCTGACGGCCTATCGGCGTGTACCGCTGGCTGTTGTGCTGCCTGTCACGACCGAACAGGTTCAGCAGGTGGTGCAAACCTGCGCCCGCATGAACATTCCGGTGGTGGCTCGCGGTGCAGGCACAGGCTTGTCCGGCGGTGCATTACCGGAAGAAAATGGTATCATCCTCGGCCTGTCGCGCCTCAACAAGATTCTCGAAGTCGATACTGACAACCTGATCGCACGGGTACAGCCGGGGGTACGCAACCTCGCCATCAGTCAGGCAGTGGACAAACACGGCTTGTTTTACGCGCCTGACCCTTCTTCGCAGATTGCCTGTTCCATCGGCGGCAATGTGGCGGAAAACTCCGGCGGGGTGCATTGCCTGAAGTACGGCCTAACCGTCCACAATATCCAGCAAATCAGGCTCGTCACCATTGACGGCGAACTGGTGACAATCGGCACGGAAACACTGGATAACCCCGGCTATGACCTGCTGGCACTGCTGACCGGTTCCGAAGGAATGCTGGGCATCGTGGTGGAAGTGACCGTCAAACTGACCGTCAAGCCGCAAACCGTGCAGGTGCTGATGGCTGATTTCCCGGAAGTAGTGGCTGCCGGGGAAGCAGTAGCCGCCATCATCAGCAGCGGCATCATTCCCGCCGGACTGGAAATGATGGACAATCCTGCTATCCGTGCTGCTGAAGCCTTCGCCAAAGCGGGCTATCCGGTTGATGCTGCCGCCATCCTGCTGTGCGAACTGGACGGCACCGAAACCGAAGTGGCAGAACAGGCTGCCAGTGTCAGTGCCATCCTGCAACGCTACGGAGCCAGCAACATCCATACTGCCACCACCGCCAGCGAACGCGCCAAACTGTGGGCAGGGCGCAAATCGGCCTTTCCCGCAGTCGGGCGCATTTCCCCTGACTATTACTGCATGGATGGCACCATCCCGCGCAAGCATCTGGCGCATGTCCTGCAAAAAATCAACGATTTCTCTGAGCAATATGGCTTGCGGGTTGCCAACGTTTTTCACGCCGGAGATGGCAACCTGCACCCGCTGATCCTGTATGATGCCAACCGCCCTGGTGAGCTGGAAAAAGCCGAACAGTTCGGTGCAGATATTCTGGCGCTGTGCGTCAAGGTGGGCGGTTCCATTACCGGCGAACACGGGGTCGGGCACGAAAAGATCGACTCCATGTGCGTGCAATTTACCGAGCCTGCACTGGAAATGTTCCATGCCATCAAGCGGGCGTTTGATCCGGCTGAACTGCTGAATCCGGGCAAGGCTGTACCCACCCTGCACCGCTGCGCCGAACTGGGAGCCATGCACGTGCATCGCGGGCAACTTTCCCACCCCGAATTACCCCGATTTTAACCAGATAAACGACCCGGAACATGATTGCGGACAACGACATAACCCACACATTGCACGAACAGGTCGTCACAGCCATCGACAGCAAGCAGCCCCTGCATATTGTCGGGGGTGGAACCAAGGCTTTTTATGGCAATGAAACCCAAGGGCAGGAACTGAATACCACCGCACACACCGGTATCGTGGCCTATGAGCCATCCGAGCTGGTTGTCAGCGTGCGTGCCGGAACCCGTATCCAGGAACTGGAAAACCTGCTGGCAGCCCACGGGCAAATGCTGGCATTTGAGCCTCCCTGCCTAGCCCCAAACGCCACCATTGGCGGAGCCGTTGGCGCAGGTCTGGCAGGCCCTGCCCGCCCTTGGCAAGGCACGGTGCGTGACCATGTACTCGGTGTAAAACTGGTGACAGGCCAAGGTAAGATTGCCAGCTTCGGTGGTCAGGTCATGAAAAATGTGGCAGGTTACGACGTTTCCCGCCTGATGGCTGGCTCACTGGGCACTCTCGGCCTGATGCTGGAAATTTCCCTCAAGGTCATGCCCAAACCCTCCCATGAGCTGAGTCTGGCACTGGAAATGCCGGAAGCAGACGCGCTGGAACTGGGTTCACGCCTGCGCAAGGATGCCATGCCAATAACTGCCTCTGCTTATTTTGATGGCTGCCTCTACCTGCGCTTGGGGGGGGCAAAATCCACTGTCAAAGCCGCATCCAGTACCATCGGGGGAGAAGTCCTGCAACAGCAGAATGAATTCTGGCAAGCCCTACGCAACCAGACCCACGAATTTTTCCAGCAGTACGACCGCCCCTTGTGGCGGCTTTCCTTCCCTCCGGCAACCGGTATGGTCAGCCGTCTGGAAGGCAGTTCACTGGTGGAATGGTCTGGTACGCAACGCTGGATTTACAGCAATATTCCGGTCAACCTGATCCGCAGCATTGCCGAGAAATACAAAGGTCATGCCACCCTGTATCGGGGACGCTTGCCCGGTGTGAGCACCTTCCATCCGCAACCGCTGGCCTTGCTGAACATGCAAAAGCGCCTGAAACAGGCGATGGATCCCCACGGCATTTTCAACCCCGGCAGAATGAACAAGGACTGGTGACATGCAGACCCGCTTACTGGAAGACATCCGGCAGACATCGGCAGGCAAAGTTGCAGAAGAAATCCTGCGCAAGTGCGTACACTGCGGTTTCTGCAACGCCACTTGCCCAACCTACCAGTTGCTGGGGGATGAAAATGACGGCCCACGCGGACGCATTTACCTGATCAAGCAACTACTGGAAGGCCAGCAGGTCGGCACACAAACCCTGCAACACCTTGACCGTTGTTTGTTGTGCCGTAGCTGTGAAACAACCTGCCCTTCCGGGGTGGAATACAGCAAACTGCTCGACATCGGGCGACATCTGGCAGAAGAACAGATTGGGCGCACTGGCAAGGACAAAACCCTGCGCAAGCGCTTGCGCAAATACTTGCCAAAACCAGGGCTATTCAGTGTTGGCCTATCGTTGGGACGAGCCTTCAAACCCTTGCTGCCCGACAAACTCGCCAGCAAAGTGACACCTGCCCGCCCAGCCGGTCAATGGCCTGCCCCGCGCCATGCCCGCAAAATGCTGGTACTGGATGGCTGTGTGCAACCCAGCCTTTCACCTGACATCAATGCAGCGACTGCCCGTGTGCTCGACCAACTGGGTATCAGCCTGATCAAGGCCGAAGGTGCGGGTTGTTGCGGGGCTGTCAGCCAGCACCTAGGAGCACCGGAAGATGCCCTTGCTCACATCAAGCGCAACATTGATGCCTGGTGGCCCCACTTGACTTCTAACGGGGTCGAGGCGGTAGTCATTACTGCCAGTGGCTGTGGCGCGATGGTCAAGGATTACAAATACCACTTGCGTGACGAACCGGACTATTTCATCAAGGCCGAGCGCATTTCTTATCTGGCAAAAGACATCGCCGAAATCATCAGCAAGGAAAACTACCAGAAACTGGCACCTGCCAAGGGTTCTCGCATTGCTTGGCATCCACCTTGCTCCCTGCAACACGGCATGAAAATCCGGGGCGTGGTGGAAAACATCCTGCAAGATTGCGGTTTTGTGCTGGTTCCGGTAACAGATGAACACTTGTGCTGTGGGTCGGCAGGAACCTATTCCCTGCTGCAACCCGAGCTGGCTCAGCAGTTGCGCGGCAACAAACTGGACAATCTTCTGGCACAACAACCGGAATACATCGTCACCGCCAATATCGGCTGCCAGACCCATTTGCAGGAAACCAGCCCTGTACCGGTCAAACACTGGATTCATGTGCTGGATCGGGCAATTTCAGGCTGACAAATACCAAAACTGTCCTATACTCAGAATGAGTTGAGGAAGCCCCTGTTATCAGGAAGATGTCGGTGAAGGTGACGTACACGAGCGTCATCGGGAAGGGGAAGCCCCGCGCAATGCGGGGCTTTTTATGTGCTACCATTCACGCATGGATATTATTTTTCGTGAATACGGCGCAATTATTCGCCGCAAATGGGGCTGGTTTCTGGTGGTTATGCTGGGCATTTCCGCCGGGGCAGGCATCGAAATCCTCGTGCCTCTCTATTACAAAGACATTGCCAATGGCCTGATACTGCCCTATTCCGCTACTACCCACACCCTGCTACTGCACAGCCTGCTGATCATTGCGGGTTTGTTCGGGTTGAAATGGTTGGGCTGGCGGGCGCTGGAACTGGGCATGATCATGTTTCAGAGCTGGGGTTTAAACCAGCTCGACAAACGCTGTTTCGATGTACTGATCAAACAGCGTTATGTATTTTTCGAGAACAACTTCGCGGGCAGTCTGGTCAAGCAAGCCAACCGTTTCATCAAGGCATTTGAAACCACCATCGACTGGCTGATCTTCGAGTTCTACGGCAATCTGCTGCAAGTCAGCATTGCCTTCGTCATTTTTTACCAGCAACAACCGCAGTTTGCGCTGTATTTCCTGCTGTGGGTCATTGTGTTTTTAGGCTTCAGCGGCGGCTATTTGGTGTGGAAACTGCGTTATGACGTACTGGTGGCGGAAATGGACTCCAAACTGGGCGGTGCATATGCCGACAACATCAGCAATATCTTTATCCTGAAAAGTTTTGCGCTGGAAAGCCGCGAAAGCGCGAATATTGGCACTATTGCCGATGAATCTTACCGCAAACGCAATATTGCCTGGCTACTGACCTTTGTGTTGTTTGCGGTACAAAGCCTGATGGTGTTTGGCATTGAGTTGTTGCTGCTGTACCTGATGATCGGCAAATGGCAGGACGGCACGTTTGAAATTGGCGAGTTTGTGCTGTTCCAAACGGTGCTGCTGATCCTGATCCGCCATCTGTGGGATTTTGGCATGAATTTCCGCCGTTTTTTCAATGTGCTGGCAGATGCCCGCGAAATGTCGGATGTTTTCCGGCAGGCCGATATTGAACAGGATCAAACCCGCACCCAAGCGCATACCATCAGCGCGGGTGACATCCGCATTGAAGATATGGGCTTTGCCTACGGTGGCTCCGGTTTGTTCAGTGGTTTCAACCTGCATATCCGGCCGGGGGAAAAAGTGGCATTGGTGGGGCATTCCGGTTCCGGCAAGACTTCGCTGACCAAACTGCTGTTCCGCTTCGTTGACCCTCAGGCAGGGCGTATCCTGTTCGATGGGGTGGATGCGCAGGATTTCACCCTGGCATCCTTGCGTGGACAGATTTCACTGGTTCCGCAACAGCCGGAACTGTTTCACCGCAGCATCCGCGACAACATTACGCTAGGCAAGGAAATCCCGGAAGAACGTCTGCGGGAAGTAGCACAACAAGCGCGGGCGCTGGCTTTCATCGACAAGTTGCCCAAGGGTTTTGATACGCTGGTAGGCGAACGCGGGGTGAAACTCTCCGGCGGGGAAAAGCAACGGGTGGCGATTGCCCGCGCCTTCCTTGAAGATGCGCCGATTGTGGTGCTGGATGAAGCCACTAGTGCGCTGGATTCACTCACCGAACAACAGATTCAGGTCGCCATTTTCGAGCTGATTGAAAACAAGACGGCGATTGTGATTGCCCACCGGCTGGCAACCATCCTACGCATGGATCGCATCATCGTGCTGGAAAATGGGCAGATTATCGAGCAGGGAACCCACGCCGAACTGCTGGCATTACGTGGTAAATACTACGACATGTGGCAACATCAGAGCGGCGAATTCCTAAACACGGATTAAGCCGGTTCAGCCACCTGCCCGGTACGCGGTTTGGCTCTTTTCAGCCACTTGTCCAGTTTTTGCTGTAATTCCTCACCACGTACCGGCTTGGAAAGGTAATCGTTCATGCCCGCCTCGAAACACTTGTCGTCATCGCCTTTCATGGTATGGGCGGTCAGTGCCACAATGGGTAATGCCTGATAACGGGCATCTTCCAGCTTGCGGATTTGGCGGGTGGCTTCGTAGCCATCCATCACCGGCATCTGGCAATCCATCAACACGATGTCATAACGCTGCCGTTGCACCACCTGTACGGCTTCTTCACCGTTAACGGCACAATCCACCTGGGTGTAACCCAGTTTTTTCAGCATCGCCAACGCGACTTTCTGGTTGACCAGATGATCTTCGGTCAGCAGGATACGAACCCCTTCCGCAGACACTTCTGACTGTACCTCGGTTTTCTCAGGTTCCACGACAACGGCTGGCAACTCACTTTCCCCCGCCAAGGAATGGTGCAAACGGTTAAGATAACGCAGAATAACGGAATGCTTGACCGGTTTGCCCAGCAACTGGATATGTCGCCCCAACCGGGAGGCTTCCAGCAGGACAATCTGCTTGCTGCTGCCGTAAATGACAATGGGTACTTTGGTGTACTCACGCACCGCCTTGATGACGGGCACGATGCCCAGCGGATGATCCGGTTTGTAGAAAAACATGTCAGCATCCAGCACAATCACGTCATAACTGCTGTTATCTTCCAACGTGATCATCAGACTGTTGAGGCTGTCCACTACCAGAGGATCCATACCCCATTGCTGCATCTGTCGCTCATAATGAGTATTCAACAAGGGTTTGGAACCCAGCATCAACACTCTGGTGAGATGGGCAGGGTGCTCGGGGTGTTGGCATTGCCCAGCTTCTGCTTGGATTGTCACCCAGAAACTGGAACCAACCCCCACCTTGCTCAGCAAGCCAATATCACCGCCCATCAATTGCGCCAGTTGCTTGCAAATGGCTAAGCCCAACCCTGTACCACCGTGCTGGCGGGTCACAGAACCATCCACTTGTGAAAAAGCGGTGAACAGTCTGGCTTGCGCATCGGCAGGGATGCCGCACCCAGTGTCAATCACATCAAAACGCAGTATCTGCTTGTCACCCGGCTGCTGCCAGATCTTGCCTACGGTACTGATTTTCAGCACAACATAGCCACGTCCGGTAAACTTGATAGCATTGTTCAGCAGATTGATCAGGATCTGGCGCAAACGCACCGGGTCACAAATCATGCTGGCAGGTACTTCCCGGTCGATGAAGAAAGCCAGCTCAATACCCTTGGCCTGGGCATGTTCTGCCAGCAAATCCATCACCCCTTCTACCAGTGGCAGTAACTCAAAACTGCTGGTGCTGATCGACAGCTTGCCCGCTTCAATCTTGGAAAAATCCAGAATGTCATTGATGATACGTAACAATGATTCGGCACTGTGTTGTACCGTGCGTACCTGATCGCGCTGCTCGCGGCTCAGCTTGCTATCCAGCAACAGTTCCGTCATGCCGATGACCCCGTTCATGGGGGTGCGGATTTCATGGCTCATGTTGGCAAGGAATTCAGACTTGAGACGGGCAGATTCCAAGGCTGCATCCCGTGCCTGTGCCAGTTCTTCCTGTACCTGAATACGGTGGCTGATGTCACGGATAATGCCGGTAAACACCACATTATCGCCGAAACGGGCTTCATTGACTGACAGATCAATTGGCAAAGTCGAGCCATCCTTGCGCCGTGCCATCAACTGACGAGGCTTGCCGATGATGTGTTGTTGCCCGGTTTGCAGGTAATCCTGGATATACCTGTCATGCTGCTGCTGATGTTCACCTTCCATCAGGAGATTGACATTTTTTCCCAGTAATTCTCCGGGCGTATAGCCTAATACCGGATGCACTGACTGGTTGGTTTCAATAATGATGCCTTTGGAATTGATGACAATGATGGCATCCAGTACCGAATCCACAATGGTACGGCTTTTGATCTGGCTGGCTTTGAGGTCTTCCGCCAATGTTTCACGTTCTTCGATCCCCAATACCAGTTTCTGGTTGGCAATGCGGGCAGCATCCACCGATTCCTGTGAGGTTTTCAGCGCTGAGCGCAAACCACGCAAGGCCAAGCCCAGCATCAACAACAAGGCAACGCCCAATCCCAGCAACATCAGGAACGATTCCATCATAGCTTGCCGGGTTGCCTTTTCAAAACCGCTGAGCGGACGGCTGATTTCCAGCACACCACGCACATCCCCTTCTTGCCAGTCGGTTTTGGGCGTCCCGGCATAGGTATTATGGCAATCGACGCAACTGCTGAGCAGCCGGTCAGCACGGGCATAACGCAATACCTGCTGTTCCCCAGCTCCTTCAAAACGCCACACGGCCTTTTCCGGGTTTTTGCGCAATTCTTCCAGTGCCCATTTTTCAAAATCATCACGTATCCCGCCATCCTTGCGCCAAGGGAACGGCATATCACTGTACAACCTGACGTTGTAATTGCTTTCCTTGCTGTCACCGATAAACTTTCCCAAATCCATCAGCATGGTGGCAGGCAGCGGCATCGCCTCCTTGGTTTCGTGATAGTCATGGGTAATTTTCAGACCATTTTCCTGCGCTCGGGGCACAATCTGGGTAGAATAAAAGGTGCGGAAACGGGCTACCGAAGACGCAAACTGGCTGGTTTCATAGACGGCAATTTCCTGATTGATGCTATGGCTCTTTTCGTAGCTGACCCAAAACACAGCGCCAGCTCCCAGCAACAGCAGGAAGGAGAGGATATAAACGATATAGCGGGTGAAAAAGCCATCGCCACGGCTATAATTTTTGTTTTGTTTATTTAACATGCTATAACCACATAGGTACGGGAGCCACACATTTTTATAAATTCAGATAATGCTCCATCAGTAATAACGTTAGGATACGCACATTTGCCAGCCTTGACTACTGATCATGACAAAGCGTCCTCTCCACCCTGAATCTTTGGCAAAACACTGACTGACATGAACAACAGCATCTCATCCAGCTTCCGCCCCGCCTGGTGGTTACGCTCACCCCACCTGCAAACCCTGTGGCCGGTATTTTTCCGCCAGCGCCCCCAACTGGAACTGCAACACGAGCGGGTAGAACTGGCAGATGGTGATTTCATCGACATTGCTAGCTACCCACGCCCGGCTTCACCACGGGTGCTGGTCATTCACGGTCTGGAAGGCTCAGTGCAATCACATTATGCCCAGACCTTGCTGCTGGCATTGCACAAAGCAGGGTTTACCAGTGTATTCATGCACCTGCGCGGATGCAGTGGCACACCCAATCGTCACTCCAGCAGCTACCATTCGGGGCGGACGGCAGATGTAGCTGAAGTGCTTGCTCACCTGCGCCAGACCGGCAGACCGGTGGATGCTGCTGTCGGCTTTTCCCTGGGGGGCAACCTGATCCTCAAATACGCCGGGGAAACAGGTGCTACGTCAGACTTGCAAGCCGTCGTCGCAGTTTCCGTGCCGTTTCAGCTTGAGGAGTGTGCCCACAAGCTGGAACAGGGTTTTGCCAAAGTATACGGTCAATATTTACTGACTAAACTGAAAGCAGCCTATCAACACAAATTCAAGCAACGGCAAGCACCCTTGCAGGTTGATCTCAGGCAGATACGTACTATTTTTGCCTTTGATGACCAGATCACCGCACCGCTGAACAACTTTGCCAGTGCAGAAGATTATTACCGCCGCAGCAGTTCTGCACAGTTTCTGCGCTATATCCAGACACCAACGCTGATTATCCATGCGCTGGATGACCCTTTCATGTACCCCAGCACTACCCCCAGTGCAGACTTGCTCAGCGCCGACGTGACTCTGGAACTGGCAAGCCACGGCGGGCATGTCGGTTTTGTCAGCGGCAATCTCCCGTGGCAGGCAGAATACTGGCTGGAACAACGTATTACTGCATGGTTAAAAGAGCATGTGCTGTATTAGAATCGCCGTATCCATTCATCAACAGACCTGAGCGCCATGCAACTGCAAAACCCGGATGCCAATACCCTGTGTAACGAACTCGACCTGATCGGTCAATACCTACCCCTCGCTGGAGCCAACGTACTGGAACTCGGCTGTGGCACAGCCCGCATGACCCGACTGCTTGCCGAACACTTTCCCGTCAAGCGTATCATCGCCACCGAAGTTGACCAAATCCAGCACGCCCGCAACCTTGTCAGCGAATATCCTGACACTATCGAATTCAAATCCGGCGGGGCACAGGCCATTGAGATGCCAGACAACAGTATTGACGTGGTGTTCATGTTCAAGTCGCTGCACCATGTGCCGCAAGCACTCATGGCAACTGGAATGCAGGAAATTGCCCGTGTTCTCAAACCCGGTGGACTAGCGTGGATTTCTGAACCCGTGTACGCAGGCGCTTTCAACGACATTCTGCGCCTGTTTCATGACGAAAAAGTGGTACGTGAACTGGCTTTCCAGGCCGTTTGTGAAGCAGTGCAAAGTGGCACGCTGGAACTGGTGGAACAGGTTTTCTGCAATACTGAATCACGCTTTGCCGGTTTCGACGAATTCGATCAGCGTATCCTGCAAGTCACGCATACCAACCACCGACTGGATAATACGTTGTATCAAGAGGTAAAAAACCGTTTCAACGCGCATGTTGGCTCCGAGGGGGCACGCTTTGCAAACCCAATGCGCTTTGACATCCTGCGCAAACCTCTGCTGCCCCAGCAATAACGTCAAAGCAAGTGACCCGGAAGCCATGCACCCCATGAGACAATACCTGCTTTTCGCCCTGTTGCCACTGAGCCTTGCTGGCTGTATTGACAAGTTTGACACCAAGACCCATGACAAGCTGCAAGCCAAACTGCCACCGGATGCCACCGTTTCTGCCACGGGAACCTTGCTAGCAAGCGGACGTGTCGTTGGAGTAAGCGATGGTGACACCCTGACCGTGCTGGCAAGCGACAAAAAAAGTTACAAAATTCGCCTGCAAGGCATAGACGCACCGGAAAAAGACCAGCCATTCGGGCAAGTCTGCAAGGAAGCCCTGATGATGCAGACCGTCAACCTGACAGTCGCAGTGGAAGCCTACAAAGTCGACCGCTACGGGCGCGTTATCGCCAAAGTCACCGCAGAAGGCAAGGATGCAGCGCTGGAACAAATCCGTAACGGTTGCGGCTGGCATTATGCTGCCTACGCCAAGGAACAAAGCAACACTGACCAACAAAGCTACGCCGATGCCGAGAAACAGGCACGCAAAACACGCAAAGGCTTGTGGAAAGACAAGCAACCTGTCGCGCCGTGGGATTTCCGTCAGAAAAACCAGCAGAAATAAGGCAAGGACGAAAACCTTATTCCAGCGACATTAGCCGGACACAGTTTCGTAACCTCCCTGCAAAATAACCGTCACACCTGCGTCATACTTGCCCCCTAAGCTGTCGGGATAACTTCCGAAGGAGTGCATCCATGACCGCAACACCACAAGACCACCATGCCCACACAACCATGCCGCAACTGCGGGTAGAGCTTGCCGCCACCCCTGCCGACGTTTACGCATCCCAGTGCCTGCGTTATGCCATTTTCGCCAAGGAACAGGGCGCACACCTGGAAAGCGCTGCCGAGGGCATCGACCGTGACCATTACGACGACTACTGCCACCACTTGCTGGTGCGTCGTACTGATAATAATGCAGTGGTCGGCTCCACCCGCATTCTCACCACGCCGAATGCGCGGAAAGCAGGCAGTTTCTATTCCGAAAACGAATTTGACCTGCGCGGGCTGTTCCCCCAACTCAAGGGTAATGCGATTGAAATCGGGCGCACATGCATTCACCCGGAGTTCCGCAACGGTGCAGGCATCGGCATGTTATGGCTAGGGTTGGCACAGTTCATGGAAATGCACAAGGTTGACTACATGTTCGGCTGTGCCAGCATCAGCATGAGTGACGGCGGTGCGCAAGCCTCTGCCATCATGCAGGAAGCCCGTGCCAATAACCTCGCCCCCGCAACAATGCGGGTCAAGCCGTTGATGCACTTATTGCCTGCGCAACCGGCTGCCAAGCTCAATATGCCGCCATTGCTGAAAGCCTACCTGAAACTGGGTGCATGGGTAGCAGGTGAACCGTGCCTTGATCCCGATTTCAACGTGGCGGACATTTTCATCCTGTTGGATGTCAATAACCTCAACACCCGCTATCATCGCCATTTCGTGCAAGGCAGTTTGCAACGTCGCCCGGTCAGCGAAGCTGGTCTGGCACAAGCTGCCTGAATTAGCCGCAAAGATGCACATGCAGCAAAAAGTTTAATCGTCTGTAACATTGTTGTCATATTTCGCGCCTACAATGCGAGGCGCGAATCATCCACCTGACCCAACAGCCCTAATCAGGAGTTTTCATGAGTACCTTGGGTATCTTGCTGACGCTGACGGTGTTAGCTGCCTTCAGCTATTACATCGGACGCAAGCGTTCACTCGCGCTAGCCACCCCGGTTAAGCGTGGTGGTAATAATCTGCATTCCCTGCCCAGCTATTATGGCTATCTGGTCATGATCTGGGTGCTAATCCCGGCGCTGTTAGTGTTTGCCCTGTGGTCAGCACTGGAAAAACCCCTGCTAACTTCAACGATGATTTCTCATCTGCCAGCAGAAATCCAAAACAAATCACCGGATGAAATCAGTCTGACCACCAACCGCGTACTTTCGTTGGCAGCGGATGATGCAGCACGCACCAGTGCAGAGCCCGTCATGCAAGCAGCGGCTGAAGACTACCGGCAGATGCAGCAGACCAGCAGCATGATCAAAACCTTGCTGGTATTGGCGCTGGCGATTGCAGGCGGTTTCATTGGCTGGCGTTACATCAAACCAGAAACCCGCGCCCGTAATCAGGTGGAACGGGTGGTGCAATTCATCATGATTACCTGTGCGTCGATTGCGATCCTGACTACGGTGGGGATTGTGTTCTCGGTGCTGTTTGAATCCATCCGCTTTTTCGGGCATGTCAACATTTTTGACTTCCTGTTTGGAACCCACTGGAGCCCGCAAACTGCCTTGCGAGCCGATCAGGCAGGCAGCTCCGGCGCATTCGGGGCAATCCCGCTGTTTGTTGGTACATTACTGATTTCGTTTATCGCTTTGCTGATTGCCGTGCCATTAGGCTTGATGTCAGCGATTTACCTGTCAGAGTATGCCAGTACCACCATGCGGGCTTATGCCAAACCAGCAATGGAAATTTTGGCAGGTATTCCCACCGTGGTTTACGGTTTCTTTGCTGCCCTGACAGTTGCCCCGTTTATCCGCGACCTTGGCTCGATGGTAGGGTTGAGTGTCGCATCAGAAAGTGCGCTCGCGGCAGGTATTGTCATGGGGGTAATGATCATCCCTTTCATGTCGTCACTATCTGACGATGTGATCAACGCTGTCCCACAGTCCATGCGTGACGGCTCTTACGGTTTGGGTGCAACCAAGTCGGAAACCATCAAGCAAGTCTTGTTGCCAGCAGCACTACCGGGGATTGTTGGTGCGTTCCTGCTGGCGGCTTCCCGCGCTATCGGTGAAACCATGATCGTGGTGATGGCAGCAGGCTTGATGGCAAATCTCACCGTCAACCCGCTGGATGCAGTGACTACCATTACGGTGCAAATTGTCACCTTGCTGAAAGGCGACCAGGAATTTGACAGCGCCAAGACTCTGGCAGCCTTTGCCTTGGGCTTGAGCCTGTTTATTGTCACCCTGATTCTCAACGTGGTTGCGTTACATATTGTGCGCAAATACCGTGAACAGTACGATTAAGCGGAGGCTGTATGAGTAGTACCACCACTGAAAAAGTCAAAGCCACTTTGGCAAAGCGGTACGCACGGGAAAAACGTTTCCGCGCCTACGGTTTTATCTCCATTGCCTTGAGTATCCTGTTCTTGGCGATCCTGCTGCTGGATATTTTCAGCAAAGGTTTACCCGCATTCACCAGTACCTACATCAAGCTGGATGTTGTGCTGGATGCCCCGACCCTTGGTCTGGAAACCAACCCATCGCAGGAACAATTAAAAGTAGCCAATTACAACAAGGCGATTCAAACCAGTCTGGAAACGATGTTCCCTGGAGTGGAAGATCGCAAGCAAAAGAAAGCCCTCAAAGCACTGGTCAGTGATGATGCCCAGTACAGCTTGCGTGATCAGGTAATGGCAAACCCCAGTCTGATTGGCACAACGCAATCACTGTGGTTACTGGCGGATGATGACATTGACGTATTTCACAAAGGCGGGATAGACCGTGCCACGCCAGAGGCTGACCGCCGCATCAAGGATTTCCAGTTGGTATGGCTGGACAAACTGGAAGCCGAAGAGCGAATCGAAAGCCAGTTCAATACCAATTTCTTTACCCGTGGCGACTCGCGTGAGCCGGAACAGGCCGGGATTCTCAGTGCCTTGATCGGCTCGTTCTACACAATGCTGGTGACATTGCTGCTCTCCTTCCCGATCGGGGTGGCTGCGGCGATTTATCTGGAAGAGTTCGCCCCCAAAAACAATTTCTGGGTAGACCTGATCGAGGTCAATATCAACAACCTCGCGGCTGTACCTTCAATTGTGTTCGGTTTGCTGGGGCTGGCAGTGTTTATCCAGTTCTTTGGTACACCGCGATCTGCACCACTGACGGGTGGTTTGGTTATGACCCTGCTGGTGTTACCGACCATTATCATTGCATCACGTGCTGCACTGCGGGCTGTACCACCCTCCATCCGCGAGGGGGCATTGGGTCTGGGGGCATCCAAAACCCAAGCAGTCTTCCAGAACGTGCTGCCACTAGCGATGCCAGGCATCCTCACCGGCGCTATCATCGGCATGGCACATGCACTGGGCGAAACTGCCCCGCTGCTGATGATCGGCATGGTGGCTTTCATCATGGACGTGCCCAACGGGGTAACTTCCCCCGCAGCGGCATTGCCGGTACAGATTTTTCTTTGGTCAGACAGCCCGGAACGTGCCTTTATTGAACGCACCTCGGCTGCCATTATCGTGCTGCTTGCTTTCCTGATTCTGATGAATCTGCTGGCAGTCATTCTCCGCAAGAAATTTGAGAGACGTTGGTGATACCATGACAGATACAACCCTTGATATGAGCTTAAAAGGCACTATGACCAAACCTAAAGAACGCTCCGAGTTTGCCCATACCATTGATGGTACAGTCGGCAAACCGTTTCTTGATGGCAAAGACACCAAGTTCCATTGCCGTGGGGTCAATGTCTTCTATAACGGTACTAAACAGGCAATCTTTGATACCAGCGTTGATATTGGCAAAAATGAAGTGATTGCCATGATCGGCCCGTCCGGTTGCGGCAAATCCACGTTCCTGCGTTGTTTGAATCGCATGAACGACACCATTGACGGTTGTCTGGTAACGGGCACGATCAACCTTGACGGTGAAGACATTCACGCCAAGGCACAAGACCCGGTGCTGCTCCGCGCCCGTGTGGGAATGGTGTTCCAGAAACCAAATCCGTTCCCCAAATCCATCTACGACAACGTAGCCTATGGCCCGCGCCTGCACGGTCTGGCAGCCAACCGCGCCGAGCTGGATGAAATTGTGGAAAGCAGCCTGCGTAAAGCCGGTTTGTTCAATGAAGTCAAAGACCGCTTGCAAGCACCGGGTACAGGTCTGTCTGGTGGTCAGCAGCAACGCTTGTGCATTGCCCGCACCATCGCTGTCAGCCCGGAGGTGATCCTGATGGATGAGCCGACTTCCGCGCTTGACCCGATTGCTACCGCAACCATCGAAGAGCTGATTGACGAACTGCGTCAGAGCTTTACCATTTGCATTGTGACGCACTCGATGCAACAGGCAGCACGTATTTCACAGCGTACTGCCTACTTCCATCTGGGGTATCTGGTTGAAGTGAATGACACAAAAACCGTTTTCACCAATCCTCAGCACCAGTTAACCGAGAACTACATTACAGGCCGCTTCGGCTAAGGGGGATACTTATGCCAATGAATACCAATCAGCACACCTCCCACCAATACAATGCCGAGCTGGAAGCAGCCCGCAACAAGCTGATGACCATGGCGGGTCTGGTTGAAGCCCAAGTCAGCAATGCCATTAAAGCTCTGCTGGAACGCGACAGTGCACTCGGCGAAAAAGTCGCGTTTTCCGACTACGAAATCAACACGCTGGAAGTGGCGATTGACGAGCAATGTGCTGAAATCATCGCCCGCCGCCAGCCTGCTGCCAGCGACTTGCGCCTGCTGATTACCATCATCAAGGTTATTACCGATCTGGAACGCATTGGTGACGAAGCCGAGAAAGTAGGCCGCTATGCAGTAGAAATGAGCGAATCTGCTACTTCTGGAGAACTGCACGGCTCCTTGCGCCATCTGGGTGAACACGTCAAGGCCATGCTGCGCGACACCCTTGATGCACTAGCACGCATGGACATCAAGCAGGCCATGCAGGTAGTCGACAATGACCACCAGGTAGATGCCGAATTCGACTCCATTTCCCGCCAGTTGTTTACCCGGATGCTGGAAGACCCGCGCAACATCAAGGATAGCCTCAACGTCACCTGGTGCGCCCGCTCGCTGGAACGCATTGGCGACCACTGCAAAAACATCTGCGAATACGTGATCTATTTGGTGAAAGGCAAGGACGTGCGCCACACCAACCTTGAGAAAGTGCGCAGTGAAATTCTCGGCAACAACTGACCTGCATGAAAAAACGCATCCTGTGTGTTGAGGACGAAGCAGCCATCCGTTCCATGATCCGGTTTTCACTGGAACGGGAAGGCTATGTGGTGGAAGAAGCCGCCGATGCCCGTAGTGCCCGTGATCTGGCAGCCACCCAGTTACCCGACCTGTTGCTGGTGGATTGGATGCTGCCGGATCTGTCCGGGCCGGAACTAATCCGCCGCTTCCGCCGCGACCCGCTGACGGCTGACACTCCCATCATCATGCTTACTGCCAAAACCGAAGAAGAGGACATGATCCACGGTCTGGATGCGGGCGCGGATGATTACCTCAGTAAGCCGGTGTCCCTCAAGGCATTGAGCGCACGCATCAAGGCACTGTTACGCCGTTCCGAAGGTTTTGGTGAACAGCGCATTATCAATGCAGGCCGTCTGCAACTGAATCAGGATGCCCATCAACTACGCATTGATGGCACACCTGTCCATTTGGGGACTACCGAATACCGGCTGCTGGAATTTTTCATGCAGCACCAGGACAAGGTGTATTCCCGCGCCCAGTTACTTGACTTCGTTTGGGGTCAAAGTACTTACATTGAAGAACGTACAGTGGATGTACACGTTTTGCGCCTGCGCAAAACCCTCAAAGCCCATGCTGCCGAGAATGTCATTCAGACCATCCGGGGCGCGGGCTACCTGTTCAGTGCCACCGAAACAACGGGGGATTAATGGCTACGGATTACTGGAGTGTGGAGCGTTACCGCTTCGGTCTGGTTATTGGTTGCGGTTTGCTGGTGGCGTGGTTTACCCCTTTCCCGCTACCAGTGGTCATCATCGTGTTGCTGGGGTATATCGTCTGGATGCTCTCCAAACTACGCCAGTTGCAGAACTGGCTGACCAATGGTTACAAGCCCAACGAAATGCCCGACAGTGATGGAGCATGGGAACAGATTGCCTACCTGTTCCACAAAGCGCAGCAAAAAAGTGCCGAACGCAAGCGCAAGCAACAAGAAGTGCTGATCCGCTTCAACCAAATCATGTCCGTATTGCCGGATGCCGCCATTTTGCTGGATGCAGACAATCACATCGAATGGTCTAACAAGGCGGCAGCCAAACTGCTGGGTATCCATAGCAGTGATCAGGGACAACGCATCGAAACCCTGTTGCGCAACCCGGATTTACACAAGTTTCTGGAAGCCAACAGTGACGGTAAGGTGAAATTCCCTTCCCCGCGTGACAGCAACATGAGCCTGCGGGCACGGCTGTTGCCGATGCCGGGCGGAGCACGGGTACTGAACGTGCGCGACATCAGCGAACGTATCCAGTTGCAGCAAACCCGCAAGATGTTCATTGCCAACGCATCCCACGAATTGCGCACCCCGCTGACCGTACTGATGGGCTACATGGAACTGTTTGAAAATGACCCGGAACTACCTGAACACCTGCAAGCCCCCTTGCAGCAATCCCGCGAACAGGCTAACCGGATGCAGCAGATCATCAGTGACATGCTCGCCCTGTCACGGCTGGAAAGCCAGGAAACCACCCCGCTGATGGGCAACAAGGTGGATTTGCCGCAATTGCTGAACCAGGGCATTCAGGTACTGCGTGACACACTAGCTAGCAACACCCACACCATTGAGACCATGATTGAACCAGACCTGTGCGTATGCGGTTCGGAAAAAGACATTACCAGCGTTGTCACCAACCTGCTGACCAATGCCGTCCGGCATACCCCTGCGGGTACACGCATCCGGGTACGCTGGGAGAGTGATGATGAAAGCAAGGCGTGCCTGAGTGTGGAAGATAATGGCCCCGGCATCCCGGAAAAACATTTGCCACACCTGACCGAACGCTTCTACCGGGTAGACGAAGGCCGTTCCCGTGCCAGTGGCGGTACAGGTTTGGGGCTAGCGATTGTGAAACACGTCATGCAATGGCATGGCGGCAAACTGATGATGGAAAGCAAACCCGGACGCACCGTGTTCCGGGCTTGCTTTCCGGCAGAGCGGGTACTGGATTAAACAAAGATTCCGCGCAACAGATAGAAGAACAGCACCGACAGGAACGCACCCGCAGGCAGTGTCACCACCCATGACATGAAGATGCCACCGACCACCCGCAGGTCAATCGCAGCAATCCCTCGAGCGAACCCAACCCCGAGGATTGCGCCGACCAAGGTATGGGTAGTGGATACAGGAATCCCGGTATAAGATGCCATCACCACGGTCATGGCTGTGGAAATTTCCGCCGAAAAACCACGACTGGGGGTCAATTCGGTAATGTCATGCCCAACAGTATCAATGACCTTGTAACCATAAGTCGCCAGACCCACCACAATACCGATTGCACCAACCAGCAACACCCAGGAAGGCACATTGGCCTTTGCCGCCATCGCCCCGCTTTGCGCCACGTCGATGACCGCAGCCATTGGTCCGACCGCATTCGCCACATCGTTGGAACCATGCGCAAACGCCATAGCCGAAGCGGTGAATACCATCAACACGGCAAAGATTTTTTCCACATTGGCAAAATGGAAACGCTTTTCTGCCTGTTGGTCAAATTTCACCTTGCCGATCAGTACCCGCCCGACCAAAGCAATCACGATACCGATAAGCACCGCCAGCAGGAACTCCATACTCTCATTCAATTCCAGCCCCACATGCTTCAAGCCTTTTTTGGTGGTTAGCAGCGACAGCACGAACCCAACCATGAACAGATAAAACGGCCCATACTTGATGGCATTTTGCAGAGGATTTTTGGTATTCAGCACCAGTTTCTGGATACTCATGAAGATCAGGAAAGCGACCACACCGGCAATCACGGGCGAAAACACCCAGCTTACTGCGGTTGTACCCACCGTGCCCCAATTTACAGCATCAACCCCAACCCCAACGGCGGCAAAACCGACAATGGCTCCCACGATACTGTGGGTAGTTGAAACTGGCCAACCGCGCATGGAAGCAATCAGCAACCACGTACCCGCTGCCAGCAAGGAGGCCAACATCCCCCACACCAGCATATCCGGGTTAGTACCGAAGGCATCCATATCCACCAAACCTTTACGGATGGTTTCAGTCACTTGCCCACCAGCAAGGTATGCACCCGCAAACTCAAACACAGCCGCCAGAATCAGAGCCTGCTTGATGGTAATGGCTTTTGAGCCAACCGACGTTGCCATCGCATTGGCTACATCGTTCGCCCCAATCCCCCATGCCATGAAAATGCCGAAAATCGCCGCCAACGCGATGTAAATCATCGTCGTATCAGTAAAAAACTCCATGTATTACCCCCTTATCGCGCCAGCATCAGTTGTAAACGGCTACCCACGCGCTGGGAGTCATCCGCGACCCGTCCCATCCACTCAATCAGGCGGTAAGTAAACATCACATCGGTAGGACGCAAGGCATCTTCGAGGGTAAACAGGATTTTGCGCAGTTCCACCTGACATTCATCTGTCTGGCGTTCGATCCGGCTTAGTTCCTTGAGCATTTCTTCCACGGTTTCCACTTCAATACCACGGAAGCCGGTTTCCACCAGTTCATCCAGTTCATTAATCACTTGCAATGCCTGTTTGACGGCAGATACACAACGCTCGGTATACTGCTGAAACAAGGTACTCATACTGTCATGCAAACGCATTTTGCGCCCAACCACCATCCCGGCAATATCCTTGGCCTGATTGATGATCTGATCCTGCATCCACAACACGTCCAGCAAGTCACGCCGGTCAACCGGCATGAAAAAGCCGCGCGGCAGGTTATGACGCAGATCCTTTTTCATGTCGTCTGCCAGATGTTCGCTCTCGACAATGGCCTGATGGGCAGCAGTGATTTGCTGTTCATCATCATTGTTCATTCCTTCCACCAGCATGATCAAGTGCTTGACCCCCTTGTACACACAGTACATGTGTTCCTGAAGGGGGCGTATGGGCGACTTGCCGAACAGTCCCGCGATATGGCTCTTGGGCATGATACTCACCTTAAACAAAGCTTAAAAAACCGCGATAGTATGAACAGCTTGCAGGCTTAGTCAAAGCGAAATGTTAAGGTTACGTTAAAATTCCAGCAGCATGTTTTCAGCATCCACCCTCAGGTAACTGCCCCGGTTTTCATGCCAGTCACCCAGCACAATCCGCTGCACCGGTTGGCCTGCCAGCATGAAATCATGCACTGCCGGGCGGTGGGTATGCCCGTGAATCAGGCGACTGACACCCACAGCCTGCATAACTTCTGCCACGGTCTGTTTGCTGACATCCATGATGTCATCATCTCGTTTGCCCTGCATCGCAGCACGGCTTTGCGCCCGCATCGCTTCCGCCTGACGGATACGTTCCACTATCGGCAACGCCAGAAACTGCTGTTGCCATATCAGGTCGCGTAACACCTTGCGTATCTGTTGGTAGGCAATATCATCAGTACAGAGTGTGTCACCATGCAACAGCAAGGTAGGTACGCCATAAAGGTCAAACAGATACTGTTCTGGCAGCAATGCGCAGCCCGTGGCGGCGGCGAACCTTTCCCCTACCAGAAAATCCCGGTTGCCGTGCTGAAAATACAGTTTCACGCCACTGTCACTGAGCTGGTGCAAACCTTCCACCACTGGCAGAAAAGCCGCAAATTCGGGGGCTTCCAGTGCATCATCCCCCACCCAGTATTCAAAAAAATCCCCCAGAATATAGAGCGCCTCAGCTTTGCCCTGGATGTCCTCCAGCAAAGCCAGCAACTGGCGGGTGATGGCGGGGCGGGTTGCATCCAAATGCAGGTCGGAAATAAACCAAGTTGTCATACAGCCCTTTGCATGATGGTGTTCAGATCAGTGCCAACAGTTTCAAGCCCCAGAAGAACACAAAGCCTGCCAACAAACCCGATACCACCCCTTTGATGAATACACTTTGGGCACTGGCGCTGTATTTCGCTACACTCTGGCTGAGCTTGTCGATCTGCCTGTCACGCTGCACAAGGATAAGGTCACGCTGACGCAGGGTTTCGTCACGGTTTTGCAACTGCTGGCGCTGGTCTTTCAAGTCATTGTCCAGATGCTGGATATGCAGGGTCAACTCCTGGATACGGTCATCTCGGCGGCGGATATGCGCTTCCCGTGCCACAATTGCCTGATCCCGATCCAGAATCGTCTGGTCACGCAGCTTGAGCTGGGTATCGCGTTCCTTCAACTGCTGGTCACGTTCCGCAATCGTGGTATCGCGCACCCGCAAGGTGGCATCGCGGGTAGCCAGCTCGGTATCACGGGTATGGATCTGCTGGTCACGTTCCTGTAGGGCTTCTTCTTTTTTCTGGATTTGCAGGTCACGCTGTTCAAGCTGGGCATCACGCTCGGCAATGGTTGCATCGCGTTCTGACAGGGTTTCTTCACGCTCACCCAACAATTCATCCCGATCCTGCACAGTCTGGTCACGCAGTTGCAATTGCACGTCGCGCTCGGCAATGCTCTGGTCACGCAAGTGGACTTCGAGTTGCAGGTTGCGCGTCTGCTCGTCACGCGCAGCGATTTCCTTGTCACGCTGTTGCAGGCTCAGATCACGTTCGTGAATCTGCCCACTCAGAGTTTCAATGGTGACATCGCGTTGTTGCAGGCTGAGGTCACGTTCCTGCAAGTTGTTGTCACGTAGGCTGATTTGCAGATCACGCTCACGGATGGTGTCATCACGGGTCTGGATAACAGCATTGCGCTCCGTCAGCAGGGAATCGCGCTCGTGGATGGTTTCGTCACGTTCCTGCATCTGCCCGTTGATCTGGGCAACATGGGCATCACGTTCCTTGATGCTGTGGTCACGTTCACCGATGGTGACATCCCGGCTTTGCAACTGGCTGTCACGCAACTGGAGCTGCTTGTCACGTTCACGCAGTTGCAGATCCTGCCCACTGATACGGGTATCGCGCTCGCGCAGGGAAACATCACGATCCTTAACGGTTCGGTCGCGTTCGCTGATGCGGGTATCACGTTCCTCAATGGACTGGTCACGCAAACCTAGGCGCAGATCGCGTTCACGCAGGTCTTCATCCGCCTTGTTGATGCGTTCGTCACGCAGGCGCAACTGGCGGTCGCGTTCCCCCACATGATGGTCGCGCTCCTGTAACTGATTTTCCAGATCGCGGATGGTTTGCAGGAAATCCAACCCCTGCTGGTCACGGTTGCGGATGGCTTCTTCGCGGGCACGCAGTTCAGCGTCACGGTCGGCGATAGTCTGGTCGCGTTCAGTCAGGTGACGGTCACGTTCTCCCAGTGCCTGGTCACGTTTCTCGATTTGTTGCTGCTGGGTTCCAATGCGCTGGTCACGTTCTTGCAACAACAGGGCTTTTTCTGCCAGCAACTGTTCACGGCTCTGGATTTGCTGGTCACGTTCATCAAGCTGGGAATCCCGGTTTTGCAAATGCCGGTTGGCAAGGTCGATGTGTTCGTCACGCGCTGCCAACTGGCGGTCACGCTCGGCAAGCTGGCTATCGCGTTCACTGATGTGCTTGTCGCGTTCCTTAAGCATCCGTTCCTGCTCAAGGGTCTGGCGGGTACGTTCCTGAAGCAGGGCTTCGCGTTCCACCAGTTGCTGATCTTTTTTGCTGATGCTGTCATCGCGGCTTTGCAGCAGCTTATCCTTGCTCTGGATAGCCTGATCAATACGCAACAGGGAACGATCCTTGTCTTCCATACTGCGGTCACGTGTCTGGATCTGGAGTTCCTTTTCCTGAAGCAGCTTTTCGTAATTAACCAGATTTTGTTCAACCACCTTGATGCGAGCATCACGTTCTGCCAGGGCAGCATCGCGCTGATGCAAGGCTTTGTCTTTGTTGATGAGGTGTTCATCACGCAAGCGCAAGGTTGCTTCCCTGCCTGCGGTATCCTGACTGAGTTGGGCAAGAATTTGTTCTTTTTCTGCCAATAAGCGTGCCAGTGCTTCGATTCGCTTGTCGCGTTCGTCAATACGGGCATCCCGCACGCGAATATGACCATCTTTTTCCAATAGCACACCGGAGACTTCCTGCAAACGGCGGTCTCGCTCCTGCAAACGGCGGTCAAGTTCATCCAGACCCGTTTTCAACGCCTGCTTGTCGTTGAAGGTCAAATAAACATTTGAATCCAGTTTCTTGAAGATTTCGAGATCCTTTTCTTCCAGCTTCATGGTGGTTCCTGCGATTTGTTCTGATTTTCCTGACACTGCGACAAACAGGGATTAACAAGGCTGCATGGATTCTGGCATAAATGGCAGTATTTCGCCACGCACACAAAGTAATAAACCTACCAGAAGTGCTTTTTTGCCTGACGCCATTCACGGATACGCAAACCTGCCTCTGTTGCCGGGAAATCCAGCCGTAATTCACCACTATCCACCGTACCCAGCAATTTTATATGGCGCTGGGCATAGCGTTCCACCACCTCGGGATGCGGATGGTTGAAACGGTTGCGATAGCCGCTGGTAACGATCCCTAGGCTCGGGTCCACCCGGTTAAGGAAGGCCGCACTGGAGGAAGTCTTGCTGCCATGATGCGGAACCAGCAACACCTCGCTAGCCAGATTCTCTTGCTGTCTGAGCAGGAAGGATTCCGCCACCCGCTCAATATCCGCCGTCAGCAACACACTGTGGTGGGCATTGCCAACCCGCAGCACGCAGGAACGGTTATTGTCCTTGGGTTCTCGGAAAGTTTCATCCGGGTGCAATACCGTGAATTCCACCCCATCCCATGACCATTGCTGCCCGCGCTGGCACAAGAGTGGTTGGTAAGCAGGCAGCATATCGGTACTGCCCACCATGACTTGTTCCACCGGCATATCCGCCAGCAAAGCCTCCGCTCCCCCACTGTGGTCATTATCCGCATGGGAAACCACCAACCGGTCAACATGGCTGATTCCCTGCCCATGCAGCCACGGCAGCAGCACCAGCATTCCGGTATCGAAACTGTCGGATACTTTCGGCCCCGCATCAAACACCAGCACATGGTTTTGCGTTTGCACCACACTGGACAAACCTTGCCCCACATCCAGCACACTGAGCCGGAAACTGCCAGCCTGCGGCCTGTCCGGCTGGTAAAGCGCCAGTGGCAGCATCAACAGCATACCCAGCCAGCGCCCCGGCAACCCACGCGGCGACCACAGCAACAGGAAACCCAACCCTGCCAACACCAGCCAAACCAGCGGCAGAGTTGGCAGATAGATTGCCGACAAGGGCAGTTCAGCCAACCATGCCAGCACCCACATCAGCCACTCTAGCAACCACGCAGCCGCTTGCCACAACCCGGCGGCAAGCGTATCCCACCAACCTGCAAACACAATTCCCAGCAATACTAATGGCGTTACCACAAACGTTACCAGCGGAATCGCCAGCAGGTTTGCCAGCGGCGAACTCAGCGACACCATGCCGAAAAAACCTGCCACCAGCGGCACGGTTCCCAATGACAACAGAAGCTGCATCCAGACAAACGCACCTTTGCCCACCCGTCGTTGCCGCCCTGCCAGAAACACCAGCAGACCTACCGTCAGGAACGACAACCAGAACCCCACCGACAGACTGGCAAACGGATCAAGCAACAACACCAGCAACAAGGCCAGACAAAACACCACACTGAATGGCACGGAACGCCGCCACACCAGCCCCGCCAACATCACCAGCAACATCAGCAAGGTACGCTGGGTTGGAATATTCATGCCTGCCAACAACCCATAGCCAATTGCCAACACCCCGCCTGCCAACCCGGCAGCAATCCGCAGCGGCAAGCGCAAATACAGGCCGGGAAACAGTCGCCACACCAGCCACACCGGAATAATGCCCAACCCCGCCACCATCGTAATGTGCAAGCCTGAAATCGCCAGCAAATGAATCGTGCCCGTCTTACGCAGCACATCCCACTGCGCCTGCCCGATGTTTTCGGTGTAAGCAATAGCCAGCCCCTGCACCAGCCCGGTCATGGCTGAATCAGTCAATGCAAGGCTAATCCGGTCTTTCAGGTGCTGACGCAGGTTGTTGGCAGACCACCAAGGTGCGTCTGCCAACAGCTGGTTTTCTACTGACGGGCGCACATAGCCGTTACCGCCAATCCGCTGGGCAAACAGCCACTGGGCATAATCAAACCCGCCGGGATTAGCAAAACCACGCGGGCGCTTGCCCCGCACCCGCAACTGCCAGCGTTCCCCTGCCCTGATGGCTGGCACGTCATCTGTATACCAGGCCAGCCGCAAACGCCCCTGATACACCTCACTGTCAGCATCCAGTAGGAAACGCACCCCGCCCTCGACCGGTTCCGGCACATCGGCGACCACCCCTGATACCAGCAAATCTTCGCCTTCCAGAGTTTCCGGCAACCAGCTTGCCTGCATCTGTACAGCAGCCAGCAAGGCATACAGGCAACCTGCCCCGACCCCACCCACAAGCACCGACAACCACCTAGATCGCAGCCAATAATCTTGAAAAAACCAGCCAAAAATCAGTAACAATAACCAGCCTGTTGCCGCACCCGCCAGGGTCTGTACATCCGGCAATACTGGCATAATCAGCAAAATTAACGTGCCTAGAAAAAAACTTACTGAAAAGGTGCGCATGATGAAAAAACCGTGGATAATGCCGCACGTCCAAACCGTGCCGAACTGGATTTATGCCCAAAAAGTTTCTGCGCAGACTTGCTCCTGACCACGAAAAGCTTAAACAGCACAAACACCTTCAATTTCTTGGGGACGCACTACATTTACCCTGCCTGTGGCATCTGAACCGGCGCAATGTGGCATCTGCTTTTGCCATCGGGTTGTTTGCCATGTGGCTCCCTGTTCCTTTCCAGTCGGTGATTGCTGCGTTGCTATCGGTATATTTCCGCGCAAATCTGCCAATAGCGGTTTCTCTGGTGTTTGTGAGCAACCCTTTCACCATGCCACCCATGCTTTATTTTGCTTATGAAGTAGGAGCGGCTGTAGTCGGGCATCCACCCGCAGGCTTCAATTTTGAACCCAGTATTGAATGGTTGCAACACGGATTTCTGCTGATCTGGAAACCGTTGGGGCTGGGCATTTTTATGATGGCGGTGCTGTCAGCCTTGTTGGGTTATTACGGTATTCACTGGCTGTGGCGTCTGCATATCCTGCAACACCTCAAAGAACGCAGCAAGCGCCACAAACACCCGCAAGACAAGTAAACACGCCATTTTCAAGCACCAGCAGCGGCTTTATCCAGCAGGATGTCTGTTTGCTGGTATGAAGTAATGCGTGCCACGGGCAAATCATGCCCCGCCTGCCACTGTTTTACCGCATCATGCTTGCCGACGCCTGTCACCAGTACAAGCAGACGTTGAGTCTGGCTCAGACAATACTGGCTAAGGGAAACACGCTCCGGCGGTGGTTTCGGTGCATTGTGCACTGCATGTACCAATTCCTGCTGGTTATGCACATGACCGGGAAACAAACTGGCGGTATGACCATCCTCCCCCATGCCCAACATGACCAGATGAAACGGCAATTTGTCGGTAAACTGTGCGGCATATGTGGCAGCGGCGGCTTCTGCCCCCAGTTCTGCGGGAATGAAATGAATGTTTTCCGGCGGAATACCTACCTTGTCCAACAGACACTGGCGGATCATGACGCTGTTGCGTTCCGGGTCATCTTGCGCCAAACATCGCTCATCGCCCAGATAGAGCTGCCAGCGCTGCCAGTCACATGCCTGCCCGACCAGCAAGCGGTAAACCTTTTCCGGTGTCGTACCTCCTGCCAGCACGATACGGAATATACCCTCGCTGGCAATGGCTTGTTCCGCTGCTTGCAGAATGAGGTGGAGGGCTGCCTTGGCTACTGCCTCGGCATCGGGGAAAATCTGCCAGTTGCCTGCCTTGTCCTCAGATAACATGGCACTCATGATTTCCTTCACTTGGCGTTATAAAGACTCATTGCCTCGATTGTCAGCCGGGTAATGTCAGCAAACCTTCCCGTGTTGACCAGCTCAAGTGGAGCAATCCAGCTACCCCCAATACAAGGGACGTTTGGCAACTGCAAATAACCCAGAAAGTTGTCAGCGTTGATACCGCCTGTTGGACAAAAACGCACACCCTGAAAAGGCCCAGCAAATGCTCGCAACGCTCCGATACCTCCAGCGATACTGGCAGGAAAAAGTTTGAAATGCTGATAGCCCAGCTCCAGCCCCTGCATGATCTCGGAAGCGGTAGCAACACCGGGCAACAAGGGAAATGCCATATTTCTGGCGGCCTCCAGCAGGGCTGGAGTACTGCCGGGGCTAATGGCGAATTGCGCCCCCGCATCCCTGACAGATTGCAAATGCCGGGAATTGATGACCGTTCCTGCACCCACGACAACAGCTGGCAGGTTTTCTGCTACAGCGTCAATGGCAGCCAGTGCCGCTGGAGTACGCAAGGTCACTTCGATAATGCGCACTCCACCCTCTGACAGAGCATGAGCCAGCTCAACGGCTTTGCCTGCATCATCAATGGCAATCACCGGAATGATGGGTGAAACCCGCATGATGTCTTCCGTTGTTAACATCTCTATACCTCCTGCCCCGGCAAAGTGAATAGGCTTGCACCCTGTTCCGCCCCGGAGACAATGTTCCGAAACATGCCGAACAATTCCCGCCCCATCGCGAATTGATGGTGGGACAAGTCCGACGGGCTTGTTTCACGCTGCGCCAGCGTTTCCGCATCCAGCAACAATTCAACTGTACCACGGGCAATATCCATGCGGATCGGATCACCTGTCCTGATTTTTGCCAATACCCCGCCTTCACTGGCTTCCGGCGTCATGTGAATGGCAGAGGCCACCTTGCCGGATGCGCCTGACATGCGTCCATCAGTAATGATGGCAACCCGAAAGCCTTCATCCTGTAAAGCTCCCAAAGCTGGCAACAAACCGTGCAGTTCCGGCATTCCGTTGGCTTTGGGTCCCTGATAACGGATCACGGCAATAAAGTCCTTGTTGAGCAAACCCTGTTTGTAGGCAATCTGCAAGGCTTCCTGTGAGTCAAATACCTCGGCAGGTGCTTCGATAAAATAATGTTCCGGCTTGAGTGCTGACGTTTTGATGACGCTTTTGCCGATATTCCCCCCCAGAATGCTTAAACCACCGTGTGTGGAAAAAGGCCTCGCAACACTACTGACGATATGCCTGCATGAGTCCTGCATGGCAGCTTCCACCCAAACCAGTTGACCATTTTCCAGCAGCGGCAAGCGGGTGTAGTGTTCCAGCCCTTTACCCATAATGGTATCCACATCCTGGTGTAACAGGCCGTTTTCCAGCAATTCCCTGATCACGACCGGCATCCCGCCTGCTGCGTGAAAGTGGTTTACATCAGCGTCACCATTGGGGTACATGCGGGTCAGCAGCGGAATCACTTCAGACAGGTCATGAAAATCCTGCCAGTTGATGACAATGCCCGCAGCGCGCGCCATCGCCACCAGATGCAGGGTATGGTTGCTAGAGCCACCAGTCGCCAGTAACCCGATGATGGCATTGACCAGACTTTTTTCATCCAGCATCCTGCCAACCCCGATTTTGCTGTCATTGCTCACCAGCACATGTAACTGTTTGGCCGCTGCACGGGTCAGCGATTCACGCAGTGAGGTTCCAGCATTGACGAACGACGAGCCAGGCAAGTGTAGCCCCATGATTTCCATGAGCATCTGGTTACTATTGGCCGTACCGTAGAAAGTGCATGTTCCGGGACTATGGTAGGAAGCCGCCTCGGAGCGCAGCAATGCCTGAGTACCGACGAGTCCTCTGGCAAAATCCTGCCTTACCCTCGCTTTCTCAGCATTGCTGATACCAGAAAGCATCGGCCCGGCGGGAATGAACACCGCAGGCAAGTGCCCGAAACTGAGTGCACCAATCAGCAAACCGGGCACAATCTTGTCACATACGCCGAGATAAGCCGCACCATCAAACATATTGTGCGCTAGGGCAATAGCGGTGGACTGGGCAATACAGTCACGACTGAACAGACTCAGCTCCATACCTGGCTGCGACTGGGTAACACCGTCACACATGGCAGGAACACCACCGGCAAACTGGGCGCAGGCTCCCGCTTCCCGCAGGGTCTGCTTGATTATCTCAGGGTATGCCTGCAATGGCTGGTGAGCAGACAGCATGTCATTGTAAGCCGAGATAATCGCAATATTGGGGGCATCCGCTGCCGCCAGTACTGCCTTGTCGGTATTGGGGCAGGCGGCAAAACCGTGCGCAAGGTTGCTGCACCCCAGTACTCGCCGTTGCACACCTTTTGATGCGGCTTCATCCAGACGTTGCAGGTAAACTTGCCGGTAGGGTTTACTGCGCTCAATAATGCGTTGGGTAACGCTGCTGATCACACTGTTCATGATGCCTGCCAACCTTCAACCATGTTCATGCCAACTGCGTCCGTCGCGTTCTATCAGTGCTACCGCAGCGCTGGGACCGTCAGTACCGGCGGTATAGCCTTTTACCCGGATGCTGTCTTCTTCCCAGTGATTAAGGATGTAGTCAGCCCATTCCCAGGCGGCCTCGACTTCATCGCGACGCATGAACAGGGTCGGGTCATTGTTGATCACATCCAGCAGCAACCGTTCATAGGCAGTGGGCGAACGCGGGTCATCTTCGGCGACATTCAGTTCCAGTTCCACCGGGCGCAAGCTCATACCATTGGTTAACCCCGGTTTTTTGTTCATCAGCAACAATTTGATGCTTTCTTCCGGTTGCAGGTGGATAACCAACTTGTTGGGTTCAACCGGTTTGCCATTATCAGGAAATACCGAATGTGGAATTTTTTTGAACTGGATAATAATTTCGGAAAAACGCTCTGACATCCGCTTGCCGGTACGCAGGTAGAAAGGCACTCCGCTCCACGTCCAGTTGTCTATATCGGCACGGATTGCCACAAAGGTTTCGGTATCACTGACATGCGGTTCAGTGTCATCTTCCAGATAACCGGGAACAGGCAAACCGTTGCTCGCACCTTTTCGGTATTGACCACGCACGGTTTTCTCGGCAATTTCCCGTTTGTCCATTTTGCGCAGGGCTTTTAACACCTTGACTTTCTCATTGCGCACACTGTCACTGTCCAGATGGCCAGGTGGCTCCATCGCAATCAGGCAGAGAAGCTGCATGAGGTGGTTTTGCACCATATCCCGCATGGCACCGTAACGCTCGTAGTATCCCCAGCGTCCTTCAACCCCAACCGTTTCCGCTACCGTAATCTGTACATGGTCAATATTCTGGCTATTCCACAACGGTTTGAAAATGGCGTTGGAAAAGCGTAGAGCCAGTATGTTCTGCACGGTATCCTTGCCCAGATAATGATCAATACGGAATATCTGACTTTCATGAAAAACGGCTGTCACCAGATCATCAATCTGCCGGAAAGATGCCATGTCATGGCCTATCGGTTTTTCCAGTACAACTCGACTATCAGGTGTCACCAGCCCTGTCTGTTCAAGCGCAGTGCAAATATTGCCGAACAGGGAAGACGGCGTGGACAAATAATAAATGCGTGCCCGTTCTGGAAATTTCTGTAATAACCCTGCCAGTTCGGTGTAACTGCCCGCATCAGTAATATCCATGCTGATGCAGGTCAGGCGTGCCGAAAAAGACTGCCAGTACGCTTCTGAACAATGTCCGGGCGGCAAGTATTCATGCAGTTTCTGATGAACCAGATTGCGGTGCTCAGTCTGACTGAACGGATGCCGCACCGTTGAAATGATGCGACTTTCAACACCAATGTATTTCTGGGAAAACAGGAAATACAGGGCAGGCATGATTTTACGCAATGCCAGATCACCATGCCCCCCGAAAATGACAATATCCACCACAGGTGGCTGTTTGGACATAAAAATGAACTCTTGTTATACCGTTGTAAGCGAATCTTTATATATCTGCTGGCGATTCAGCACGACAGTGAGTTGATGGATATTGCCGGTACGCCGGACAATTTCACTACTGATTTCAGCAGACAGTTCCAAGCTATTGGTCAGATAGGTATGACTATCTGACCATTGCACTTTCACATAGGACATCACATCGTCATCTAACAGATAAACGATCGGCACCTGACACCAAGTAAAGGCAAGCCCCTGCGCTGGTACGAGCAGTTCCTGCCAGCGACCAGACACATCCAGGTAACGGAAGTGCCTCGCCTGTCCGATAAATTCCCGTGCACGCAACAGACCGGGCTGGAAAGACACCTTGCCCTCACCAATGCGCAACCCCAGCTCGCCAAAGCGCGTCAGAATCTCCTCTTTGACCTGCCCGGTCATGCCTGGTTGCTGCGCACCAGCATGTTTGGGCGTATGCGAGTAGGGGTCGGTCGGGAATGCACCGTATTCCGCCGGGGATTTATTGAAGCCGATACCTTCACGCACCCGGTAGTAAAGCTGACCCAGACGACTGACGACACTCACCTCTGCCTGCTGCTCCAGTGCTGTAAAGAACATTTCCTGGGTTGCCAACAACAGTTTGGACACCATGTGCCAGTAAATACAACCCAGCCCTTCAAAACCGAACATACCGCCAGAACGACCGGTAAATTCTTTATGCCGGAAAACCTGTTCGTAGATGGTGTGTAATGGTGCACGCAACTCGCCAATATCAGCGTATCTGTCTGCCAGTTTATCCAGACGCGCATCCAGCGCTGCCCGGTTAATCAGGTTGGCATTGAAACGGTAGACACCATCCGCATCGCGCAACAGGAGGGTTTCATCCCCGTCATCCAGTAGCTGCTGCAAGGCAGGCAGCCCTTGCACCTGCGCAGCTTCGATACGGTTCTTTGCCAGAAAACCTGGCAATTGCCGATCCGGGTACAGCATGAATGTTTGCTGGTCTGCACGATAAATTGACGAGGCGAACAGGGATTCCAGCATGTCGACCGCTGAAGCAGGGTCAATAGCACCGGAACTCAGCACGGCAACCTGACCTTCCAGCATCGGGTACAAATAATCGACATCCAGCCTATCAGCGTGAATTTCCAGCAGATTGTAGGCATGATACAGGCCATCCTGCCGACGATTGCTGCGGATGCTATCGTCAATCAGATGCAGGGCATTGCTCAACAGTTGCATAACCGCCACGGTTTCCTGGGAAACCATATCCTTGAAACAACTCTGTCGATAAACTGTTTCACGGTAGCGGCTAGCCGCCATGCCAAGACTTTCTAGCATGAGTAAACGTTGCCGGGGAGTGTTGAGGCTTTCCGGCGGAAGCAGGACAGCTTCGCCCACAATTGCGGCAGTATCTGCCAACCAGACACTGACTTCAGCCGATAGCTGAAAAGCAGCAGAGTTGGTATGGAACAGGTCTTGCAGAAACAATACATAGCGACGCAGATAATACAGCGTCACCATCGACAGCCCCTGCCCTACCAGCGCATTGTTTGCATCGTTCCATTCGGGTCGTTGCGTGTTCAGCCAGATACCGCCACCGGGTATCAGATTACCCAGCTTGCTGAGTAACGGTACCAGCAGCTTTTCCGCCAGATTGACCAGATAGACCTTATCATTTTCGTCCAGCAACAATTTGCCATCAGCACCGATAGCAGTCACCCGCTGCCCGATCCGTTGTTCCAGCGCACCATCATAGACAACCGTGTCTTTGGGATTTTTCAGCAAATCTGCAAATGGCTTGATGCGATACGGAACATTGGCGTAACAAAAAATCTGGTGGCGCAGCAGACTGGCGAGCCTGCCGGGGTGTACATTTCTGGAAAGCTCCAGCAACTTGAGCAGGTAAATGATCTGGTGGTCGCCCCAGTAACCGATATAACTCCAAGGATCTTCCGGGTCTTCGATTTCCCAGTCGATCCCTTCTTTAGTAATGCGGTAGGGATTGTAACCATCAATGGTGCTGGCATTCACAAAACGGGCGATACTGTTTTCCACAAATTCGGGGTAACTGAACAGTAGTGCCTCCCAATTCTGAAAAATGTCCCGCCAGTTGCCCTGATAAGAAAGCAGGCGTTTGCCCTCTTCATTGCGTAAGCGGATGGCAAACTCATTCCACGGACGACTAGGGTCGCCATGTCGCCGCCCGAACGTGAGTGGCAAATATTCATGGCACAGACGTTCCAGTTGGGCATCGCCCGTTGCCTGTATTAGAGCAAACAACTCATGGAATGCCAGTCTCGGCGGCAAACCCGATAACAACGGAGCATGTGCGTGATAAGCCTCCTGATTAAAATGCCTGACTGTTGCGCTGAAATCTGCCGTATCGATACGATACTGGTCATCGAAAACGCCCCCCCTCATCCCATTGAACAGGACATTGGCATAATGATGGACGCTAACATTTTCTTCAGCCGTTGTCTGGAAAGCATCCATTCCCGCCATGATGCGTTGCAGCTCATCCGAACCACGTCTGACCGAATCAAGCAAAGCACGTGCCATTGATTCCCGGTCGGATAAGGCGTGACACAAATTGACAACCTGTGCCTGACTTTGCTGTACATTGGCGACCAATTGCCAGCGCTTACCCTCATAGGCAGGCAGCCGCAGCGTACTATTGACGAAATAAGCACCGCGTATTCCGCGCGTGTGTTCCTCCTGCTGTAATGGCCTGCCTTGCCTGAAATGATCCAGTTGCCGGTTGGAAAGCAGAATGACCGACTGTTCCAGCCCCAAGCTAAACACCGTGTTGGCATGAAGCGATTCGCATGGTTCCGGCTTGTCAGTAATACAGGAATACAGGGAATAGCAAGCAACTCCGCTGCTACTATCCAGCTCTGTCCATTTATAGGCATCCACCAGATTGCTGGCGCTGGTCTGCACCTGACGCGGCAACCCGGCAGGCATCAGGTTCTGCAAACCGTCCAGCATCTGCACCTGAATCGGCTTGCCAGACAGGTTAAGCAACTCGCACTGACGCACAAATCCGTAACGGTCACTGACCATCCAAGTGTAACGGAACGTCAGTTGCAGATCGTCATTGGTTTCCTCAAAACACAGTTTGTTACCGAGAGTATTTTTGTAAAGGCTGCGCTGTACACTGTAAATTCCATCATGCTCGCGGTTAAACGGTTCCCAGACAGCCATTGAATGACCATGGAACACGCGCAGCAGGGTTTTGCTACCGGTATGGGTAACACTGTCCTGCACCTTGTCTGCCGCGACATAGGGGAATAACGCCAGTTCAGGGGAAACACGCCCTGCCGTCACTCCCCCATTGGATGAAACAAACAACCAATGGTCACTATGGGACACCACGCTGATAAGAAAGGGAGGCATCCTGTCAATATTGCGTATGACATAAAAACGTTCGTTCTCATGATCCACAAATGAACCGGCAACCTCATTGCCTGTTTCATCACTTATCAACCTGATCAGATCATCGGGGCGTGAAAACAGCATGTTCATCAGGACAGAATCTCCCATCACAACAGCACGACACAATTAAAATCAAAGACGTTCGACAGTTTTTGAAGCTGGATCGTATTTATAACCCCAACTAGTCAGTGCACTCATTGCCTCAGTCTGATCAGAATACAACTGTGTCAAACCCTGGCCGACCGGACTATGCAGATTGAGACCGACCAGATTTCTCAAATCAAGGCTGTACAGTTGAGTGCCTGACCGGTAAAGGTAAACAGTGCCATTGCCATCCACATCATTAACCAACCCACCACCAGTTGAATCACCCGTGAAACCAACGTCGGTCAGAAGAAAGGTTCCACCATTTCCCCAGCCAGAGTGAATCCCGAACTCTGTGTAAGCAGTTAGACCCGCATAACCAGAGAGAGGAATTGTGACCTGTTTCCAACCAGTCGTTCCGGGGATATCCGTCGCATACGTTGCTAAATCAAAATTGAGTTCCTGTTCAGGCCCTCCACCACTGGCAAACTTGACCCAAACATTGCCAGTTGGCAGGTTTTTTACCTTGAACACCAGATTCTGATAATTGCCCGCGAAACCGGCAGAAAACTGATAGAAAGCCAGCGTAGCCGTTGGCGCACCCCAACCACTACCTGACGGCAGATACCACACCGGCGTAAAATCGACATCTCCGGTATAGCCTCCCTCCCAACCCGCATTGGCAGTGCCTGAACCCCAGTCAGAATAACGGAAGTTGGTATCAGGAATAAAATCCAGTTTAGGCGCACCTTCATAATACGTGAGTGAGGTAAAGTAATTATCCAGCAAGGACTGATACGCTTTCTTTGCCTGTTCCTTGGCTAACTCACTCCCGCCTTGCGTATACAGTTTATGTAACGACAACGCTGTATAATACTGGTTTTCCCCAGTAGGATTTTTCGCCAAAGCCGTAGCCCACAGGTAGAACTCTGCCTTTGGGGAAGACAGTGCATCGGCCAGATCCCATTTGGTGTCATCCGTGATCGCAGCCCGCGCAAAAGGGTTTTCAGGATCAAACAGGATACATTCCTCAGCAGCAATACCGACATTCGGACAATACAAATCAAGGTAAGAACTCTGCGGTAGCTCTATGGTATTAACCACCTGACCACCGCCACCACCGCAGCCTGTCAAGGCAGACAGTAAAACAAGTTGCAGCATTACCGGGCGTAAACATTTTTCAAAGATATGTTGTTTCAAAATCATCTCCCCATGCCTCCCACAGACTAGAAGTTGTATTCAAAGAATGTTTTTACTTCAAACATATCTTTATTTTTTCCGTCCTGATAAAACTCGTTATTTGAGTTCTTGTCCAGGGTTCTATAAGCAGCCTTGACACCTATCTTGCTAGACTTCTTCTCACTCTTGCCTTTATCAAGCAAATTGACATAACCCAATTCCACTTGTTCAGGATATTTAAGATCAAATTGACGCTCAAAGTCATACGGTCCCCAAGCGTCTTTCTTGTAACCGGCAGTGAATATATGCTTGTTATCCAGTACCAGTTTACCTTCCACGCTTGCATACTGGGTTGCTGCCGCTGGTTTGCCTGTTGGCTGTTGCTTACCAATCTCGCCTTTTACCACTGCTTTCACGCCAGGTTTGGGGTTGAAGACCATTTTACTTTTGAGTGTGCCAACCGTTTCTTTTGACAAACCCGCGCCAAATGCAGCATTCCGTTTGCCTTCCTCGTAATAAAACAGGTTGGCATCGGTCGCGGTGGGATAATGTGTCACATTCAAGCCAACATTATAGGCAAATTTCGCATCCTCCCTGGCATCATTATCCCAGGCATAAAATGGCGTAGCAGGCGTAGGATCATAGGTCAGGGTCACTTCTGCCGATCTCGCCGCCCGGTTGCCCAGAACGGCAAACGGATCATTATCAAGATTTCTTGGCTCAATACCGGGAGTTAGTGTCGTCCCGGAAATACTCGGATTGATCAATGGATTAGCGTCAACAATATTATCGCGATACAACAAACGCGGGGAAATGGTGTAGTCACCTTTGCTTATATCCAAACCCAGTTCAACTTCTTTTTTATTGCCCTGTTCCGAATAAGGTAGCTGAGTACCCAACTCTTTCAATGGCGCACCAGCGTCCGCTACCAGCCCCGCATAGTTAACCGTGGCATGAGCCTTGACATTAGCAGAAAGATTGGTGGAAACCTTCGCTTTGACACCCACGGTATCTTCCGACTTGATTTTATTCTCAATGACATTGCCACCTTTCATGCGATCATACTTTTCGCCCACCTTGTGGCTATTGGCAACAATCGCCCCAACTTCCAGATTTACCCCAGGTTTGGGTTCAAATTTTCCTTGCAGGGTTGTCTGCGCAGAACGCTTGCCAATAGCCGTCCCACCGCCTGAGGAATCAGTCCGCTGATCATAGTCTTCGGCGTGCATGAAGGTATACTGCTTGTCTTTGCCAAACTGGTATTTGAGGATCGCCTTGGGGTTGGCTCCCCAATAAACCTCCGGCCCTGCAACTACATTCAGACCGTCAAGTGCGCCTTTGCCGACAAACTCCATCCCATAAGGAGCCTTGGAATTCCAGATGTCCTGCCCTTCCATATCGGTTGTTTCACGTAGTAAACCGAAGAAATCCCCTTTATAGCCCCAGTGATAACGCGGCACATGATAGAAACCTAGCAGGTCAAATGCCTTGCCTTCATAAGATGCCTGAAAGTCATACAATTCAAGCTTTCTGGCATCACTGCCGGTTTTGTCGTGTATGCGATCACCATATTTGAACTCGAAATTACTGTCTGAAGCGTCTGCAATCGCATTCACGGTAAAGTCGCCCTTCAGTTGTGGCGTAGCTTCAAATTCAAAATCGAAAAAGCCCATCAAGCCTTTTTCGTTAGAATCCGTATCATTTCCCACTCCCTTAACCAAGGCATCCCCACGGATACTACCCCCTGCAAACCGGAAGGCTTCCTCATCCTTGACTTCATGACTTGGGCGGGTTGCCTTTGGCTCAATCTTGCTAAGTTTCTGGTTAATGGATGACTTGCTATCTGCATAAGGGTCGATTGACCATACTTCTGACAACACGTCATAAGCAATACGAGGTTCAGCGGCATAAACCCCTTTGGAATCAGGTTTACCAAGACGGTTAATACCCCACCATTCTTCATTCATATTGTTCTGGCCTTCTACGTGGTCAAATTTGTAACCACCATTTGCCCAAGATGCAGTACGGTCATGCTTGTCCAGATTTTCGGTTTGCTTGTACTTCCACCACTCATCACGCCACTCGAACACAAAACCACCGATGGAGTTACCTTCTTCACCTTTGCCATAACTCTTGCGGTACATTTCTTCCCATTGGCTTTTCAAGTATTTGGCCTGCGAAACCTGGTCTTCCTTCCTGTCTTTTGAGTTGAACGCATCACTACCGAATTCAAAAAAGGCTACCGGCAAACCTAGTTTATTTTTTACATCTTTCCATAATCCGGTAAAACTTTCTCCCCGATAGGCATTTACCCCCAACAAATCCCAGTCCTTACCGTATTCGGCAATCAAGTCGATATATTGAATATCGCCATTAACGATGGTGAATGGGTAATTGGGTGCTATTTTTTTACCTTCATCAATCACCTCATCAAATAGACTGTAAAGATGTCTGGCTTTCGCTTGATCCTTCTCCCCAACCGGCAGATTTTCTATTTCAAAACTTTTCCAGGATAGACCATAGTTGCTTTCATTACCCAAGGCAAACATCAGGACACCCGGTACATCCTTGAATTTTTCAACGGTTTCCCTGACTTCTTTTTTGAGAACTTCACGGGTCGCCGGATCAGAGTAATTGGTATTCTCCATCCATTTGCCGCCGACATTGACACCATAACGCCCCATCAACGGATTTACCGCCGTCATGATGCCGTATTTTTCATAAATATAAGTGACCCATTTGGGGGGAATACTGGAGAAAGTACGAATAGCGTTGACACCCGCATCACGCATCAGGGTAAAGTCATGATCAAGGATATCCTTGACTACCTCATCCTTTTGCCCCCAAAGGTTATAGGTATAGTTTTCATCTTGTGGTGAATACCCCCAGACCACACCTTTGATGTAGAAATCCTTTCCATCAACTTGCAGCTTCCAGCCTTTACTATCCTTGTAAGTTGCAACATGGCTGGCGTTTTTTGCCAAAACCGCCGTACTTGAAAAAGTTATTACCGAACCAATCAGCAGAACAGTAATTACCTTTGTGGAAAAAACATCATTTAAAGAAACCATGAACTCTTCTCCTCCCTAGATCAGCGCCCCAAGAAGCTACTAACAACCCCCATTAAATGCTATATAGCAGTCTGCACAATAAACGGAATATTGTCAAGATAAACACATTTATCTTGAGTCAACTACTTTTGCATCACCTGTTTGGGGGTACGATCCACAAAGAACAGACCCCAGTGCTTCTCTGCCCCCTGAGCATTATCTGGATTACCCTTCCACGGCTCATCAAATGCCTCAAAGAAGAACACAGTGGTATTGGTTTTTTCCGCCCAGTCTTTGACCTCTTTGTAGTAGCGAACCTGGTTGGCTTCATTGGCTCGCCCGCCAAACTCACTGGCAGTGGTCGCCCAACCGGTTTCAAGAATGGCGATGGAGCTATTGGGTAGGGCAGCACGTACATCCTCAATATTCCTGAGCATGTAAGCCAGACCATCATCAATATCTTTCTCTTCCCAGACCGGATAAGTATGAACACCGACAAAATCCAGTTCCTGAGCCAATGCCTTACCCTGCTCGATCCACCAAACATAGTTTTCCGCAACGGTAACAGGTTGCTTGATTGCCGCTTTAACCTGCCGGACGTAAGCAATCAGGCTATCAACCTCAACCAGGTGATCAGTCCAGTTGATCAGTGCTTCATTGCCAACGTTTACTGCTACCACCACATCCGGGAAAGCATTTGCCAGCCCAATCCCTCGCACGACTTCTTCCTGATTGGCTATCTTGTTCGCTGCCAGTTTCGCGGCAGGAATTGGCTTGTCCAGCCATGGGCAACCCTCGTGATTGCTGAGTTCTGCGTCAATCCACATCCCCAGCATGACTTTAAGCGGTAGCTTGTGTTCCCGAATCAGCTCAAGGGTAAGTTTTGAGTTTTCCCTGGCATCATACACACGAATCAGCTTGAAACCTTCACGCACAAGGATTCGCAAGTCTTCAAGGATTTGTTCACGATCAGGATTGACTGCCCCCTCCCCTCTGTCCGGGTGCTGACCTTCACGATAGCCGGAGTAGGCAACAGCCATGACTTCACCGGTCAGCAGTGCTTCTTTGGGTTGCTGGAATGGGCTTTCGGTAGGCTTGAGCATCGAACAGGACACTGTGCAACACAGTAACAGCATGGCAAATGCCAAAAACTTTATTGTTTTCATAGTAACTCATCTCCTTGGAAATTGTATTCGCAGGGTTTGTAAAGCATTTGCGGCAAGCCTGACCTGCGCATATTGCGCTCCGACCTGTAATGCATAAACGAGTGGCTGTCCATAGGTGTTCAGAACCTGTACGCTCAACATCCCCTCCGCATTCATGGAAGCACAGGCATAAACATGCTGCGCCTGATCATCAAGTAGCATACTGGTTTGCACTACCCGATCACCGGGGCGGATTGTCCTGCTGAATTGCGCAAGAACATGGAAAACCGGCGTGTAATACACCTGCCCCGACACCAGGTCGACCATGATTGGCGCACCACAATAATTGCCGACATGATTGGGGCCGCCGCGTTGATCGAGCACGCAATTCCAGTCGATCCAGCCATTCAGCCAGTGATTCAGGCTGACAATGATATTACGGGCATAGCGGTGTACGGGCGTGTAAATAGGGTGGTCTGCGGCATTGACTCCTGACCAGATGACTGAATAGCCCCAATCGGTGGCGTTATCATTCCACCAGAAGTCATCGTTGCCAAACCAGCCTGATTCTTTGAAACGCACTGGGTCTGTTACACCCTCGGGTGCATCCTTGCCCAGATCGTCAATACAACCCTCGGTATGGATGATGAAATAGTCAGGATACTTGGCATGAACCCGTTCAAACACATCCTCATAGACCCTGAAGGTGCTTTCATACCAATGTACTGCCGCACCAGCAACGTAGCAGGCTGCTTCTGTATCGCCGTAAATGCTGTCTGCCCATTGCTCCAGTTGATCGCGTGCATGATCGTAAATCAGCAATTGAACATCTTTGGCACGCTTACGTAATAACGGCCCCAAATGATCCCTGACAAACAGACGTTGGGAATCTGGTGTGAAGTGCATACTTTCCCACTGACCATTATTACCCAAAGGCTCATTGACCGGCGTTATCCCCCAGGTCTGCACGCCTCGCTGCCGGTAAGACTCCAGATACCTGATGATATATTCGGCAAAAACAGGCTGGCATTCCGCCTTTAATACCCCACCCGTACCGTTAAAACCATTGGCTGGAGTACCCGGCTGATACCAGGTTTCAATATCTTTCATCCAGGCTGGAGCAGTCCAGGCGGAAGCGACAATCCTCAGGTCAGCATCTTGCTGTGCAGCCTTGATAGCCTGTGCTTCCTGGATCATCGGCAACAGGTCATATTGCGGATCCCGGATGCCGGGGTAATCCGCAACCGCAAAACCATCTTCATCCGGCACGACAGAGAAATGTTGCAGTTCCATATCACCCGGTACGTCAGCGTAGGAATAGTTGCCGTTGACGCAAAAATCGCAGGAACCAATCGGTGTTCTGCCCAGACTGAAATTTGCCCCTTGCGCTGAGAACAGGTTTGCCATCACTTCAGCCCTGCACTCAGGTGCAAGATGCGCCAGAACAAACGCTGCCGACTCGGTGAAGGATGTACCAATCCCCAGCAGGGACTGTTTGAGTACATCAGGTCTGACCTCAATTACATTCCTGTCAGCAATACCATCATGGAAGTGGATATTCTCCACTTGCGCCATTTTGTCACCTTGCGCCGATGTCAGTAACACTTCCACCGAAGCACTCAGACCATAGTGAACACGGGTTTCCACGCTCGGAGCTCCACTCAGGCAGGATTCAACTTGCCACGCCGCGCTTCCAGTTGCTGCCTGATTTCATGTGCCTTCTCCTCGGTCAACGGGAACAAGGCAATCGCCCACATTGCCAGTGCTGTTGCGACAAGAGGCACCAGGACATCAAAAAACCGCATCCAGAACAAGGCACTCTCAGACTGGTTGCCTTTCAGCTCAACATCAAAACCGGTCGCATTCAGGAGCAAGCCACCGCCAGCAATTGCCACCGACATCCCCAGTTTGACGACCCACCAGAAAATCGAGCCGAACATACCCTCGCGCCGTTCATGGGTTTGCAGTTCATCCAGGTCGCAGACATCGGCAACCATCGCCCCCATGAGCGTAAACAAGCCCGCCAAGCCAAATGTCATCAACGGGGCTGGTAACAAAACAAGCCAAGGGTAATCCGGGTTATAGCAAAACCATTTCAATGCATAACCCAGCATGGAAATACTCATGGCGATAAAGAATGCACGGCGTTTACCCCATCGGCTGGACATCCAGGTGACAAGAACAATCACCAGGAAACTCGAAATGCTGCCAACAGTACCCGACCAGCCAACGTATTCCGCCCCCAGCTCCGTATTACCGCCAAACACATAATAAATAATGACATAAGACTGGAAGGCAGAAATCAGAATGAAGCCGTTAAACACTAGGAATGTGGCAATACACAACAGGAGAAACGGGCGAACTTTCAACGTCGCCACAAACCCCTTGAAGAAATCAGTAACATTACGTTTCATACCCTCCCATACAGAAACCCTCACTTCCCCCTGAGTCTCTGCGACCAATACTTGCACAAACCGCTCCCGCAAAAACAGGGCGGGCAAAATGCCCAAAGCAATCACAACGACACCAATCACTATCGCCAGATAAGACGCACCCTCAACCATATCGTCAAACAGGGATGCCTGCATCATCACCAGAAACCAGGGGGAAATAATAAAGGCAAACTGGCTAAAAAAATTCTGTGTTCCCATCAAACGGGTGCGCTCGTGATAATCGGGTGTAAGCTCATAACCCAGTGCCACCCAAGGTGTCGCAAAAATCGTGTACCCCAGATAAAAAATGATTGAGCCAATCATGAAAAACCAGAAATAGAAATTTTCCGACATACCGCTCGGCAATTGCCATAACGCCATAAAGGTAAGCCCTGCAAGAATGGCTCCAATAAAAATATAAGGTCGCCGCCGCCCCCATCGGGTGTGGGTATTATCCGAAATATACCCCATTAATGGATCAGTCAATGCATCCGTCAGCCGGGGTATCGCACCCAGCAAACCCACCACTGCCGGATTCATCCCCAATCCCAGGTTCAGCACAATCATCATACTGCCAATAGCCGCACCCAGCAGGTTATTGACGAAACCACCGATACCATAAATCACTTTGTGGACAAACGAAATCCGGTCTTCTGGGGCCGTTTTATAATGCGTGTGCTGCGTAGAAACGCCAGACTTGTCCATACAATAACCCCATCAGTATATTCTTTAACCAGTTTTGAAACAGTTCCAAAGAGTAAGTGGCTGGTGAATCCATGAATGCACCAGCCACCCATTTCTATTTATTTTTCAAAGTAAATATTATCGAAGTAAACTTTACCCGTAATATTTTGAACACCCAGGGTCGTCGTCGCCTCAGGATTCCACAAGCCAATGCTTTTCAAGATCGTCTTGTCTGGCGTTGCAAACGCACTTAACGGGATCGTGTAGGTTTTCCAGTCTCCACTAGTAACAACGTTCCCCGTATGGTTGGACAGATAGGCAATATGACCACTTGCCCCTCCGGTAGAATCCTCCAGTTTTACATGCAAATCACCAAAATTGCTTATCTGGCTAGTATTCACTGAAAGTTTCAGCTTGGTGTAGGCAGATACATCGGTAGCAGCCGTGAAATTCAACACGACGCCCCCCCATGTAGTGCTCAAAGGTGACTGCCAATCAACCTCCAGTGAAGCAGAACCATCAGCGGCACTTACTGCGGAACTTGAGGCATTAAAGGCAACCGGATTACTACCCCAACCTTGCTCGCTTGATGAAAGTACCGCATGAGCAATACTGCCTGTCGTGTGCGTCTCGGAATACACACCCAGAGTTGTCGCAGTATTACCGCCACCAGAACCGCTATGGAAGTAAACGTTGTCTACAAACATCGTAGCGTCATCAACAATGTCGACCAACACCTGGTCTATCCTGCCTTTAGCAGTGGCATCCCATATACCCTGTGCTTGGGTAAATGAACTCAACGGGATCTCAATACTGTTCCACTGACCTGCCTTGAGGCTGGACATCGGATGGGTGTAATTACCTTCATGTGGGCCATTTGCAGCATCGAGCATCTTGATCAACAACCCCGCTCCTGCACTTGGAAGCTGTGCCAACCAGACATCAACATGCAAGGTCGTCTTTGACGTAATGTCAATCGGAGCACTGAGCTGGAAAGGTAAGAAGTTGGTCGTTCTCTTGACGCTGTTACTGGCATACGTTGCATCAGTGACAACTTCACCCCATCCCGGTGTCGTGTTACTCCCAACACTGGTATAAGCATCGCTGTAGAGCGAGATTACACCCGAAGCATCTGCTGTTGGTGCTGCTGGGGCATTCGTTGGTTCCGTTGCAGAACCACCACTGTCTTGCGTACTAAAGTAAATGTTGTCCAGATAGATTGTATTCAAACCATCTGCCCCAGAAATAACCAGTTGCGCAACAGCCGTCTTATTCGTCATGCCAGTAAAACTGGATAGCGGTATGGCGAAACTCGACCAATTGCCAGCTATTAACTTCGGTGTCGTTGATACGGTAAAGGTCAGCTCATGTTCAGAGTCATCACCCCCCTGATAAACCCGATCCGTACCAAAATTAACCAGTTTGACCTTGAACTTTGCTCCTGCGGCCAGGTTAACCGGCGTCCATACGTCCAGATGCAGGGTCTTCATCGCCGACAAATCTTGTGGATTTGCCGCGAAATCAGTGCCCTGATAATTCAGGCTCGCATATTTCAGCATGTTGTTGCCCAGCACACTCTCGTTGCTGACCACGGTAGACTGCCCCCACGACGGATTGGTATTGACCTCAGCAATACTGGTATAAGCATCGCTAAAAATGGAAATGACATTCGACGCAGACAGGGTTGGAGCAGGTGCAGCCGTAGTTGGTGCATCACCACCACCCGTTCCGCCTTGGTTACTGAAGTAAATGTTATCCAGATAGACCGTACTCAAACCATCAGCGCCAGAGAACACCAACTGAGCCATATGCGCCTTGGCAGCAAGATCTGAAAACTGAGTCAGCGGAATTTCAAAATTGACCCAACCACCTTTAGTCAAAGCTGGAGAGCTATTAGCATCAAAGACGAGTTCATGCTCAGAATCATCCCCACCTTGGTAGACACCATTTGCACCAAAATCAACCAGCTTCACCTTGAACTTTGCACCAGTGGAAACTTCATCTGGTGTCCAGAAATCCATATGCAAGGTTGTCATTGCTGACAAATCCTGAACATTCTTCGAGAAATCAAGTCCCTGATAATTCAGACTGGTCAGCTTGATCGTATCATTGCTTTCAATGGATAACGTACTGTATACGGTAGACTGCCCCCACTGCGGGTTATAATCGACATCACCAATAGGGCTATAAGTATTGCTGAAGATTGAAATAACATCAGAGGCAGGAAGCGTAGGCGCTGGAGCTGCTGTAGCAGGAACATTCGGGTCAGTTTCACCCCCGCCACTATTGCCACCACCAGCATCAGGATCCTGATAAACCCTTACCCAATCAACCAGCATTTCCTGGGGAGTGGTCTGTATCGGATCACCTGCTGTTACATCAGCCCCCAAAGTACCAGCGACTGCAACATTCAGGATCATATAAAACGGCTTCTGGAATTCGTCCATGGTCGCTGCATCAATGGTTTTCCTGAAATACTCTACCCCGTCAATCCTGCCAATGAGCCACGCCTTATCCCACTCCATTTCATAGATATGGAAATCATCCGACAAAGGAGACCCCAGCGTCTTGTGCTGCGTGAATTGTTGCCACTCAGAGTTATACCAGTGAGCAGCACTATGCGTGGTCTTTATGTCGGAATTACGCTGATGCACTTCCATGACATCTATTTCACCGGACTGGGGCCATGGTGTGTCGGGGTAATCAGCACCCAGCATCCAGAATGCCGACCAGGTTGACTTGCCCGCAGGCACTTTTATCCTTGCCTGCACCTTGCCGTATTTGAATTCAAACTTGTCTTTTGTATTGATTCTGGCTGAAGTAATAGAACCATCACGGGAAGCACATGCCCCTGAACAACGCGCCTTGATGGACAGGAATCCATTGGCGGAATCGGATGAATCCGCCACCAAAGCCAGATTGTCCGCTGAATCCGTATACAATTGCCATTCATTATTTCCCCATCCATCACCGTTCGGACCATAACCCGTTTCTATATTCCAACGGATCGAACTGGATGTTTTTGCACTTGCTCTACCCGCTACCTCGTTAAATTCATCTGACCAAACCAGTTCATAGTTTGCTGATGAATTAACCACTGTATCACGAATGATGTTTTTGCCTTCATTATCAGCATTACCCCCTCCACCACAGCCTGCCAGCACAACGGCGCAAACCATGAACAGTGAGGATATCCTCCTCGTAAAACCTTGCGGCAACATAACCTCTCCTCCATTTTGGATCAACTCAGACAGCCCCGCCTCGCCAGTCATCAATAACGGACGCTTATGCGCCTCTGTACAAACAGGTTTATGCGCAATTCCACAACAACCTATATTGCTATATAGCACTTTTATCACTCATGCATCGCACTGTCAAGAAGTTGTATACCTTATAAATTTTTCTGAAGTATTTGAAACAGGAGGAAGAACACGGCAAAATACGTACTGGTCACATATAACCAAAACCTTTACATTACTTGCTATGTAGCTTACTGGAAGCTATAATTGCGCGTTTTTAGAGCAAGTCCACCAGACTAAATACACCGAAGAATATGTTTGGAGCAATGCGCATATCTGCTGTGGTGGAACCCAACTTCGCCGAGGTAGGTAGTTTATGAGTGAGTCAGTACCAAAATACGTTTTTGTTGAGAATTACATCAAGGAAGCCATCCGCAAGAAACAGCTTGTGGATAAATTACCGGGTGAACGGGTATTGGCGCAGCAACTGGGTGTGTCTTACATGACTGTCCGCAAGTCCATCGACAACCTTGTCAATGACGGTGTTCTGTATAAAGTACCAACGCAAGGTACATTTGTTAACCCCGACAAAGCCAATCGCAAAAAAACCCGAACTATTGGTTATTTTCTTGACAGCAGCATCGTTGCTGGAATCTCAAGCCCTTATTACTCACTGATTTTTAACGCCATTGAAAAATACGCCGCCAAAGAAAACTATTCCCTTGTCTATTTTTCTGATGCCGACAAGGAAAGTTTCAAAAAGACGCTGCAAAAACTGGATGGTGTTATCGCAACCTGTTTCCCCAGAATAGAAATCACCATACTTGAAATCAAACAAACTGTACCAGTTGTTGTCATCGACAACAGTGCAGCCGATAAAACCATACCCTCCATTATCATTGACAACTTCAATGCTGATGTACAATCCGTCGATTATATTTGCTCACTGGGACACAGGCGGATTGGTTTCATGACCGGCCTGGAAGATTCGGATGTCGGCAAAAGCCGTTTTGCGGGCTACCAGTACGGGTTGAGCAAAAATGCCATTCCGTTTGATAGTACACTGGTATATCGAGGCAACTATTCCTACGAAGCAGGCATTGAAGGAGCCGAGTATTTTCTTTCACTGGAAACCATGCCGACCGCCATTATCTGTGCGAATGACTCCATGGCGTTGGGCGCGATACAAAAACTCACTCAAAACGGGTTTGATATTCCCAACGACATTAGCATTGTTGGTTTCGATGACATTGAAGTTGCCTCTCAAATTGTCCCTGCCCTGACAACCGTGGCAGCCCCCATCAATGACATTGCCCAACATGCCTTCAACAGCCTCAAAAAACTGATCAACAATGAACCCGTAGAGCACCAACACATCGCATTACCGGCGCGACTCGTCATCAGGCAAAGCTGCACAAAAACTCAGGAAGTCAAAGCGGCATAGAGGGAATACACAAAACCCGATCTTCAGGCAGCTCTTTTATCATCCAGTCGACGACGAATCTCATAAGCTTTTTGCTCTGACAGGTCATAATCTTTCATTACCCATATAGCCAGCAATGTCCCTGTCATAGGAACCAAAATATAGGCGAAGCGCAAACCGGACAAAGCCGCCTCCGTCTGCACCGGAACACTTTGATCAAAACCCACTAGAGTAAGGATCAATCCACTCAGCAACCCGGCAACAGCAAAACCAACCTTCACCATCCACCAGTAGATGGCGCCAAACAAGCCTTCACGGCGCGAGCCGGTTTCCAGTTCATCCAGATCACAAACATCAGCCGTCATGGACATCATCAGGGTAAACAAGCCACCTATACCAAAAGCAAACAGCGGCAAAGGCAAGAACATCAACAAAGGGTTTTCTGGTTGAAAACACCACCAGAACATCGCATAACCGAGCAGTGAAACACCTTGCGAAACGATAAAAGTATTTTTCTTGCCCAACCGCTGGGATAACCAAGTAATAATCGGTATGACCAGAAAACAGGTCGAAAGCGCACTGATCGTACCAAACCACGCAGGCCAGGTTCCTGCTGCTCCCGGATCGCCATTATTCATATAATAAACAATGATGAACCACGAAAACCCTGCCACTGTGTTGAAAGCATTAAACACCAAAAAGGTTGCCAGACAGAGCCTGCGGAAAGGTTTGTTTTTCAAGGTGTCGCTCACACCAACAAACAACGTCCTGACATTCTTGCTCAGTGTGTCGCGGGCAATGACTTCCAGATTTTCAGGTGTTGGCTGGGTTTTGCCAAACAGGGCGGGAACCATACACAAGCCCAGGCAAACCAGCCCCACCCAAATGGAAAGATGACGTGCACCGGCATCCGCCCCATCAAACAGAGCCGGGTCATAAATAATGACCCAGAACCACGGCACAATAACCCACGCCCATTGACCTATCCACTGAGCCACCCCCATCAACCGGGTGCGCTCATGAAAGTCATTACTCATTTCATATCCCATCGCCACATACGGCGTGGAAAATATGGTCAAACCCAGATAAAAAACCAGTGACAGTAACAAGAAATAGACGAAGTTGTAGACCTCGCCATTTTCAGGATAAATCTGCCACATGGCGATGAAACTGAGACCGGTCATAATCGCCCCGATAAAAATATAGGGTCGACGCCTGCCCCAGCGTGAGCGAGTATTGTCGGAAACAAATCCCATAACAGGGTCAGTCAGCGCATCAAACAGGCGAGGTAGAAAAAACAATATTCCCCACAGCAGGGGGTTCATCCCTAACCCTTCTACCAACACAACCATAAAAATTGACAGGGCTGCCGGAAACATCTGGTTCCCCAGCATTCCCACACCAAAAATCACTTTCTGGCTAAATGGAATTTTGTCTTCCGGCGCAGTTTGATAATGTTGCTCATTCATGAAAATCCCCTGTGCATCAAGCTCACGCATGACCTGTTCCGATTAGCGTTTTACCATGAATAATCCCCATGTTTTTCTGACTCATCCTGCTGGATTTGCACTGAATCTTGACAAAACCAGAAAATAATCACAGTAATTTTTGGAGATAAGCGACCATCACAGCACCAGAATCATATAGCTATATAGCATACATAAGCCAGTAACGACTGTAAAGAGACAATATTTATGGCTTCGCCTAACCACCACAAGTTTCATCAGCCAGACTGTTAATCCCAACATCGCGATATACTGGCTTTAGCGCCAACGCCGCACCAGTCAATGCCGGGTAAGGAGCCGTAATGACGTAAACAGGAATATCCTGCAAATACACTGAAAATCTGCCGTGATCCTGGAAACGCTGCCGAAAACCTGACCTAGAAAAATAGTCAAGAATACGCGGCACGATGCCACCACCAATATATACCCCCCCGGTTGCCCCCAGCGTTAAAGCCAAATTGCCAGCCAAACTGCCCAGAATGCAGCAAAACATCTCTAGCGCTGCCAAGGCTACAGGACAAGCCGCTTCAACAGCTTGCTGGACAACTCGCTCGGGTTCAACCCTGACAGGCTCGCCATGTTCCAGTTGGTAAAGAGTCTGGTACAACAGGCTCAAGCCTGCGCCTGAAACCAGCGACTCCGCCGAAACGTGCCCCATGTCCTGGCGAATACAGTGAATGACCTGACTTTCAGCATCATTAAGCGGCCCATAGGAAACGTGCCCCCCCTCGCCCTGCAAAGGAATCCAGTTACCTCCACAAGGGATAGCACCGGAAACACCCAGCCCCGTTCCCGCGCCGAGCAACGCCTTGGCCTGCCCGGCTTTTGCCTCGCCACCACCACACTGGCACAAATATTCCGGGGTTAAATAAGGCAAAGCCAAGGCAAGAGCCGTAAAATCATTCAGCACTTTCAGTCGCCGTAAGCCTAACGCTCGCCGGACTTCGCCAACAGCAAAGCCCCAGGAATGGTTGGTCATATACAAACGGTCTTGTACCACAGGTGCAGCAACAGCAATTGCAGCATCGACAGGTTGTGTAACAGATACTGCCCCAAGATAAGCGCTGATCGCGTCAACAATTGAAGGATAATCCCGACAAACCAGTGTGGTGGGTTCCAGCAATACATGACCATCTTGCCTTACCAAGGCAAAACGTGCGTTGGTACCGCCAATATCGGCAACCAAATTGAAGTTGTTTGAATACATACACGCTGACATCACCCATTAATATAATGCTATATAGCATAAAAGATAGGAAGAGGATGTCAAGAGACAGACAAACAGCCTGACAGACTTACGCTTTACTCAGCACACCTGCGTGCAGGCGATAAACCGTATCCATCCGGCTCGCCAGTTGCAGGTCGTGCGTTACCACCACAAACGCCGTTTGCAGGGCATCGTTCAAACCCTGCATCAGGTTAAACACATTGTCAGCCGTATGCTGGTCAAGATTGCCGGTCGGCTCATCCGCCAGCACAGCCTGCGGGCGTGTCACCAAGGCGCGGGCAATTGCTGCACGCTGACGCTCCCCCCCGGAAAGCTGCGCCGGTTTGTGGTCAACCCGCTCTTTCAAACCCACCTTGTCCAATATGTCAGCCGCTTGCGCCCGTGCTTCTGGCACTTTCACACCCCGGATCAGCAAAGGCATCGCCACATTTTCCAGCGCAGTGAATTCCGGCAACAAATGATGGAACTGGTAAATGAAGCCCAGCGACTGGTTGCGCAACAGGCCACGGTCATTGTCGGAAAGCTGATCCATGCGCTTGCCCATGACTTCGACATGCCCGCTGCTGGGCAAATCCAGCCCGCCCATCAGGTGCAGCAGGGTGCTTTTGCCACTGCCGGAACTGCCCAGAATCGCAATTTTCTCACCCGCCCTGACCTGCAAATCCACTCCGCGCAATACCTGCACATCAAGCCGCCCTTCCTGAAAACGCTTGCCCAGTTGTTGGCAGGAAATAATCACATTACTCATAACGAAGTGCCTCGGCAGGTTGGACTTTGGATGCACGCCAGGCAGGATACAGCGTTGCCAGCATGGACATCAGCAAGGAACTGAATGCAATCAGGATGACATCGCCGACATCCACCCGCGATTCCAGCTCACTGATGAAATAAACTTCCGAATTGATGAAATGGGTATCAAACAGGCGCTCCAGCAAGGGCACAATCACATCCAGATTGGAAGCCAGCAACACCCCCAGCGCCACACCAGCTAATGTGCCAATGACACCGATCAGAGTCCCCTGCACCATAAAAATCTTCATGATGCGCCCGGATGACAGCCCCAGCGTGCGCAGGATGGCAATATCACCTTCCTTGTCCGTCACCACCATCACCAGCGTGGAAACCAGATTGAAAGCCGCCACCGCAATGATCAGCAACAAGATGATGAACATCACCGCTTTCTGCATCTGGATGGCCTTGAAGAAATTCTCGTTTTGGCGAGTCCAGTCACTGACCCACAAATCCGGGTTATCCAGCCCCATGCGCTGGAGGATTTCCTGCCCAACCCGAGGAGCCAGATCCAGATCAGCCAGTTTCAAACGCAAGCCAGTGATCCGCTCAGCCATCTGGAAAGCTTCGGCAGCATCCTGCAAATGCACATAGGCAAAGGAGGAATCATAATTCTGCATGTCCACCCGGAACACTGCCACAATATTGAAACGTTGCAACACCGGCAGTTCACCGTTTTCCAGCGCCCCCTCTGACGGGCTGATCAGCATCAGGGAATCCCCCACCCCAACCTTCAGTTCCTTGGCTAGGGTTGCACCGATGGCAATATTGAAACTGCCCGGCATCAGTTGGCGCATGTCACCGCTGGTCACGTGTTCAAAAACTGAACCGATTTCGCTTTCCATCTCCGGCACAATTCCCTGCAACAACACCCCGCGAGCCTCGTCCCCCTGATTCAACATAATCGCTTTTTCAATAAAGGGGGAAGCAGCTCGTACTTGCGGAAAACCGAGCAACTTGTCACGCATGGCTTGCCAGTTGTCAATTTCGGTATCGTTTTCTGACACGGTGACATGCGCCAGCATCCCGAGAATGCGCTCACGCATGGCCTGCTCGAAACCGTTCATCACTGACAGCACCGTGATCAGCACCAGCACACCAATGGCAATGCCGATGATGGAAGCCAGCGAAATGAAGGAAATGAAATGCTTTTGCCGCCGTGAACGGGTGTAACGCAGCCCAATAAACAGCGCCAGCGGGTGGAACAAGTTATTCATAGCGTAACGACTCCGCAGGCTGGATTTGTGCCGCCCGCCAGGCCGGATACAGCGTCGCCAGTACCGAAGCAATGATGGAAGCAATGCCGATCTTGATCACATCATCCCAATGCATGTCGGAGGGGATAGTGCTGATGTAAAACACGTCTTCCGGGAAGATCTTGCGCCCGATCAGCGACTCGATCACCGGCACAACCGTATCCACGTTCTGCGACAGCAACACGCCCAGAATCACGCCCACAATCGTGCCAAACACGCCGATGATGCTACCCTGGATCATGAACACCCGCATGATGCGCTTGCCCGCCATGCCGAAGGTACGCAGGATGGCAATATCTGCCTCCTTGTCATTTACCGCCATCATCAGGGAAGCGACCAGATTGAACAGCGCCACCCCGACCACCAGGAACAGAATCAGTGACATGGCAATCTTTTCGGTTTTGACGGCACGGAAGAAACTGCCATGTTCCTCACTCCAGTCCGTCACCTTGTATTCATCCCCTAGTTGCTGCTGCAACTCATGCCCAACCGACTGGGCTGCAAACAGGTCATCCAGTTTCAGGCGAATACCACTGACATCCTCTCCCAGCCGGAACAGGCGCGAAGCATCACTCAACTCGATGAAAGCCGTCATGCCATCGTATTCCTGCAACCCGACCTGATGGATACCCACCACAGTAAACCGGCGCACACGCGGCAAAACTCCGGCAGGCGTTACCTGTACCTGTGGCACAATCACCGTCACCTTGTCACCGGGGAACACGCCCAGTGCCGAAGCCACTTCTACCCCCAGCACAATGCCGTATTCGCGCGGAACCAGATTGCTGAAACTGCCGTCCAGCATCTTGAAATTCACCTCGCTGACCTTGCTTTGATGTGCCGGGTCTATCCCCTGCAACAACACGCCGCGAATCTGCGAACCGTTGACCAGCATCACCTGTTTTTGCACGTAGGGAGCCGCCCCGACAACATGGTCGGCATCCTTCAGTCGCCCCAGTTGCTCCGTCCAGCCAGCCAGTTGCCCATTCGTCCCTGAAACCGTGACATGCGCCACAACCCCCAGTATTCTGCTCCTGAGTTCCTTTTCAAAACCGTTCATGATCGACAAAACCGTGATCAGCACCATGACTCCCAGCATGATGCCAAGCATCGAGGCAAACGAAATGAACGAGATGAAACGGTTGCGCCGCCGTGAATGCGTGTAACGCTGACCGATGAATAATTCGAGTGGTGTAAACATGGCTGGCGATTGTACCGTGCTGACTGCAAAAACACAGCATTAACTGATGAGTGTCGTTCAAATAGAAAAACAATTCGGAGACTAAGACATGCGTCTGTCCAAATGGTTAGCAACCCTGCTACTTTGTATCCCCTTTTTTGCCATGACTGCCCATGCTGACTACCCGACTCGCGGCATGAAAATGAGCACCGTCAAGACCCAATACGGCGCACCCCAGTCTGTGCGGGTATCCACCGGCAAAGTCAAAAAACAATGGCCCAGAATCACCGTCTGGAATTACGGCAAGTTTTCCGTGTACTTTGAAAGAAAGACCGTGCTGCACACGGTCGTGCACCAGTAATCATGCCAGCAACCAGGCCAGCATGGCGCGGCATACCGCGCCGCTGACAACCTGATCAAACCCGGCAAACATCGGGCTGGTATTGATTTCCAGAAACTGGAGCCGCCCGCTGGCGGGGTCAGTCTTGAAATCGGCAGCAGCAAAATCCAGCCCCAAATGGTCGGTCAGCAACCCCATTTTTTCGCGCAAATCACCTGGTACAGGTGCAGTCACCACTTGGGTTGATGAAGAAACACGGTAGTCCAGTTCCGGGGAAGACACATGGAAACCAAACCATTCCTCCCCAACCCGGAATACCCGCAACTCGGGCTGTTGCAGTTTGCGTTGCACAATCTGCGGGTATGACAGGGCGCATGACCAGCCGGAAACCGCCAGTTCCTGACAATGTGCCCCGCCTGAAACCGGCTTGCTGACCCATGCCTGAGTGAATGCCAGCTCATCCATCTGTCTGCCATCATTGGTGATAAAGGTATCGGCGATTTCCAGCCCGAATTGCAAAGCAAGGTGCAGCATATGCGGCTTGTTGACCGGCCCACGCCCGAGAAAAGCACGATTGAACACTTTCACATCAGGATTACACAGCAGCCAGCCTGCCACCGCGTTATACCATTCACGCGCCACCGCCTGATCCTGCGGCTTGTTACTTTGCAGGAAGGTAAACACGTCCTGCCGGATAAAAGCGGCGTGCGGTTGCAACACCTGACCTTCATCCAGCAGACGGTTTGCCCGGACATCCCAGCAAAAACGCGGAATGCCGGACTGCCCCGCTAACATGGCATGAACCGCAACACCCTGCCGCGTTGCCTGTTTGAGCAAACGCAGCAGTTGCGGGTCAACATCACCGCCAGCCAGCAGCAACATGCCAGATGGCTTATTCACGGTAAACGCCACCGTCTTCTTCACCCAGCGCCAGTGTCGTTACTGTTGGGGGTTCAGGTCTGGGCTTAGGCAAGGTACCAATCCCACCGCCATTGTCTTCTTCACCATAAGCCATAGTCGTAACAGTAGGCGGCTCAGGTCTGGGCAAAGGGCGACCACCACCGCCACCATCTTCCTCACCCAGCGCCAGCGTGGTAGCGATGGGTGGCTCAGGCTTTGGCAAGGGCTGACCAGCGCCGCCGCCATCTTCTTCACCCACTGCCAATGTGGTAAAGGTTGGTTTGTCATTACGCTGGAAATTGCTGATAGTAAAACCGACTTCCTCATCGGCAATCTGGCTGCTGCGATCAATATAAATAGAAGTCGGGAAGCCGTATTTCGGGTCATATTTGACATCAACCCGCTCCGCCCCGGATGACAGCGCCTCACCCACCTGTTTGAACAGGTCATTGACGGTCAGCTTGTTGAAATCGGTATCGGCAGGCAATGGCTCACCGGTATCGGCAAACGTGGCGGATGCAATCTTGCCATCCTGTACCTCGATATTGACCGGGCGGGTCGCATCACCCCGGCAGAAGCAATTGCGCTGCAAGGTAAACGAGTAATCATCAATCCCGGCCTTTTGCCATTTTTGCTGGTTGGTTTGCAATTCCCGCTGCGCGGCCTTGTTGGCATTGCTACCTGTACCCTGCCCTGAGCCACTAGCGCCCGTGGAAGGTTTGCCTGGTTTAAACAGGCGCAGCAACTGGTTAATCAGGTTCTGCAAGGCATCAGTCTGACCTCTGAACAGGTCTGTGGTGAGTTTGCTGCCCTGTGCTGTCTGGCTATTGCCAATTTGCGCCTTGCTAGCAGTCTGCACCTGACTGGCTGCGCTGCTGGCACTTCCTTGTGAAATAATCGTCATGGTGGTTCTCCTCTGAACGAAATACCACCTCTCACCTTAGTTCAGGCGCACTGGGCAACCCGCAAATAATCGACAACTGCGACCGCTTTTCTTACTAACGGCACAAACGGATTCGCTATAATCGCCGCTTTCACAGCACTGGCGAATCACACGCATGGATACACGCACTTTCCTCCCTGAATGGCATCCCCAATGGGGTGTACTGCTGGCCTGGCCACACCCGGACACTGATTGGGCTGACAACCTGACTGACGCGGAAACCTGTTACGCGCACATCGTTACCGCTATCAGCCAGCGGGAAAACGTGTTGTTGCTATGCCATGATGCGCAACACCAGGCACATATCGAAACGGTGTTGGGCGATACCACTCGTGTGCATTTTGTGCAGATGCCCTACAACGACACCTGGGCGCGGGATTTTGGTTTCATCACCGTCATGCACGCTGACAAGCCGCTGTTGCTGGATTTCACCTTCAACGCCTGGGGTGGCAAGTTTGATGCCAGTCTCGACAACGCAGTCAACGGCAAACTGCAAGCATTGCCACTGCTCGCCCACAACACACTGGCAGCCTACCCGCTAGTGATGGAAGGTGGCAGCCTCGAAACCGATGGTCAGGGCACATTGCTGACCACCGAAATCTGCCTACTCAACCCCAACCGCAACCCCACGCTGGAACGTGACGCGATTGAGGCACAATTGCGTGCTGCTTTGGGGGTGGAACGCATCCTGTGGCTGGTCAACGGTCATCTGGAAGGCGACGACACCGATGCCCACATTGACACTCTTGCTCGCTTTGCCGACCCGCAAACCCTCGTCTACATGAGCTGTGACGACCCGACCGATTCACACTACCCTGCCCTGCAAGCGATGGAAACCGAACTCCAGGCATTGCGCCAAGCTGACGGCACACCTTACCGACTGTTCCCGATCCCGCTGCCTGCCGGAATTTACGACGAAGAGCGCCGTCTGCCCGCCAGTTACGTCAATTTCCTGATCATCAACGGTGCGGTACTGTTGCCAGTTTATGCTGATGAACGCTGCGACCCCATCGCCATCAGCCAGATGCAGGCGGCTTTCCCGCAACACGAGATCATCCCGATTGATTGCCGGGCGCTGATTGCGCAGAATGGCAGCCTCCATTGTGTCACCATGCAGATTCCACAGGAGGTTGTGACCGCATGAGCCGCCCATTGAAAGTTGCCGTTGTCCAGCACGGCAATTCCGACGACTACCACAGCAATCTGGCAAAAAGCATCGCGGGTATCCGCCGTGCCGCCGCCCAGGGTGCGCAACTGGTGATGTTGCAGGAGCTGCATACCGGCCTGTATTTCTGTCAGGTGGAAAACACCGATTATTTTGATCTGGCGGAAACCATTCCCGGCCCCAGTACCGACACCCTCGGCAAACTGGCAGCGGAACTGGGGATCGTGATCGTGTGCTCACTGTTTGAAAAACGTGCCACCGGCCTGTACCACAACACTGCTGTGGTGCTGGATACCGATGGCAGCATTGCCGGGCGCTACCGCAAGATGCACATCCCCGACGACCCCGGTTATTACGAGAAATTCTATTTCACCCCCGGCGACCTCGGTTTCACCCCGATCAAAACCAGTCTGGCGACCCTGGGCGTGCTGGTATGCTGGGATCAGTGGTATCCCGAAGCGGCACGACTGATGGCACTGGCAGGCGCAGAACTGCTGCTTTACCCCACCGCCATCGGCTGGAACCCGCAAGATACTGCTGAAGAACAAGCCCGCCAGCGTGAGGCGTGGATTACGGTGCAACGCTCCCACGCGGTTGCCAACAACATTCCGGTACTGAGTGCCAACCGGGTGGGATTTGAAGGCGACCCCAGCGGGCAGACCGCCGGTAGCCAGTTCTGGGGCAGCAGCATGATCGTCGGCTGGCAGGGCGAATTGCTGGCACAAGCCGATACCAGCAGTGAAACCGAACTGGTGGTGGAGCTGGACATGAGCCGCACCGAACAGGTACGCCGCTGGTGGCCTTACCTGCGTGACCGACGCATTGATGCGTATGGAGACATTACCCGGCGCTACCGGGATTGAAATATCCGGCCTGTCAGTCGTGTTCGAGGGTCAGGCCAGCATCGAAATCCAGCGCGGCAACACTCGGCAGCGACTGACCGATAATGCCGCGCAACGCCCCATACATGCCGGTTGTGCCGCCCAGTACCCGCTGCAACTGCTTTTCGCGTTCCTTCCAGTGGCTTTCCATCGCACGGCGCTCCTTCTGGATTTGCGCCTGCATCGCGTCGAAAGCGTCGATAATGCTTTCCACCTGCTGGCGGAATTCCTCGCCTGACAGGTAGCGGTAAAGCAGTTCCATTTTCGCATCCAGCCCTTCACTGGCAGCCCGCGCAAAGCTGACGGCAATCAGTTGTTCGCGCAGCACTGCCGCCAGCGGTTGCCAGCTTTTCAGGTCTGCCACCCATACCCCGTCAATGCGCCCGAAGCCGCGCAAGCCTTCCGGCACAACCGCTGACACCAGTACCGCCACGGCTGCACCGGCTGTGCGCTGGTCTTCCTTGAGCTTGTCGAGCCAGGCAGGTTGCCATGCCTTGGTGTTTTTCGATTCCCAGATGAGCGTGCCGCATTCCTGCAACTGCGGGTTGATGACGTGCTGCATGATGTCTGCCCCGCGCATTCCTTTGGGTACGGGCACAATGCGGTCATGCGGGAAAGCGTGTTGCAGGATGCCCTGCATGTCGAGTTCCAGTACTTCGCCCTGCAACTCCTGCGAGCCGAGTTCGCTGCGGCGTTTGGCGTCGTCCAGTGCCTTGCGCAGGTCGTCGATCTGCTTTTCCTTTTCCTTGAGCTTGAGGTTTTGTTCTTCGGCAAACTGGTTGCGCAGGGCTTCTTCCAGTTGGCGCTTCCCGGCATCCAGCCGCCGCTGTATTTCCAGCTCCATTGCTTGGGCGCGGGCTTCGAGTTCCGCCTTTTCCTTACGCAGGGCAAGCTCGGCTTGTTGGGCATCCGCCACCCGTTGCTGGCTGCTGTCGAGTTGCCCCTTGAGTAGACCGATTTCACGCAAGGCGGCACTGTGTTGTTCTGCCGCTTGCTGTTGGGCTGCCTGTAATGCCTGCTGGAGACGTACCTGCATCTGTTGTTCGGCACGTTCCTGCACTTCGCGGATCACCTGTTGCTGACTGGCGGCAAGCTCTTCCTGCATTTTCAGACGCAAGGCATCGGAAACGGCAATCGCCGCACCGCATTGGTGGCAGTGGATGGTGGTGTCGTGCATGGTTTTCCTTTGTGATTACAGGCGTCGGGCGGCGTATTCTTCCAGATGTGCGTTAAGTTTTAGCAATTATTGCCCATCAGGTTCGGCTGGTTGCGTGAAGTCTACCCCTTCGTAAAGATCAGCCAGTGTCAAGCTTCCGCAATTTTCTCACTTTCCAGATACTCCGCCTCGGTGATGTAAGCCGGATTTTCGCTCGTTATTTTCACTGCCCGCATGAGGTTGCTCCTGTCGTCACCTGAGCTTTGATCATAGAGCAAGCCTAGCATTGCGGCAACGCAGAAGAAACCCCTCCCAACCTCCCCTTATCAGGGGAGGAGCCGAGCATCTGTTGTCTACTGCTGATCTCTGTTACGAGATGCTGGTAAATGCCCGCCGGGTTGGAAAGGACTTCCCTGTTAGTGCAGCGGATGACCTGTAAACCATAGGCATTCAAAATACGTGTGCGTTCCGCATCATATTCTGTCTTGTCTGCGTGGCTGTCACCATCACTGGTCTTAATCCCTTTTAAATCAGGGCAGTCTTCAGAAAATTTGGTTGGAATGGCAATGGTCATAGCTGCGGTGTCTTAATCCCTTTTAAATCAGGGCAGTCTTCAGAATTTTCCTGTTTTTGGCAGGTGAGCTGGCATACGCCGTCTTAATCCCTTTTAAATCAGGGCAGTCTTCAGAAGCAGCAGGAGCAGCAACCCCAGCTATCCACGTCTTAATCCCTTTTAAATCAGGGCAGTCTTCAGAATTTTCCTGTTTTTGGCAGGTGAGCTGGCATACGCCGTCTTAATCCCTTTTAAATCAGGGCAGTCTTCAGAACGCCAATGGCGCGAGTTTTCCTACCTGCCATCCGTCTTAATCCCTTTTAAATCAGGGCAGTCTTCAGAAAGCCTATATCATGCAAACGCATGGAAGGCACTTAGTCTTAATCCCTTTTAAATCAGGGCAGTCTTCAGAAAAGGCATGGGGCAGACCAAGAACGCCCAGTTTGTCTTAATCCCTTTTAAATCAGGGCAGTCTTCAGAAGCTGGCAAGTCGTCAGAAATGGAAAGACGCAGGGGTCTTAATCCCTTTTAAATCAGGGCAGTCTTCAGAAGATACTGGGGCAGGGATTAGCGCCAGTTATTAAGTCTTAATCCCTTTTAAATCAGGGCAGTCTTCAGAACACGCTGCATCGACCGGGTGCGCCTAATCGCTACAGTCTTAATCCCTTTTAAATCAGGGCAGTCTTCAGAAACCCCTCCGTGTAAAACCCGCCTAGCTGCGGAAGTGTCTTAATCCCTTTTAAATCAGGGCAGTCTTCAGAACATACCCATTTATAGGAGAGACACCAATGAAAGCAAGTCTTAATCCCTTTTAAATCAGGGCAGTCTTCAGAAGAAGGCATCCACCATGATTCAGTGTGGCACGACAGGTCTTAATCCCTTTTAAATCAGGGCAGTCTTCAGAAGGTCTATGTGGGAAGACGCGATGCGCTGGAAAGTCTTAATCCCTTTTAAATCAGGGCAGTCTTCAGAAGATAAAATAAGCTGGATGTCGGATGTACTGAAATGTCTTAATCCCTTTTAAATCAGGGCAGTCTTCAGAAGATAAAATAAGCTGGATGTCGGATGTACTGAAATGTCTTAATCCCTTTTAAATCAGGGCAGTCTTCAGAATCATCACAAAACAGATGAAAAATGAAAATTTAATGTCTTAATCCCTTTTAAATCAGGGCAGTCTTCAGAAGCGGAGAAAAGCCGCACACATATCAGTATGTAAAGTCTTAATCCCTTTTAAATCAGGGCAGTCTTCAGAACCCACCTCGCACAAACCGTCAAGCCTGCACGGGTGGTCTTAATCCCTTTTAAATCAGGGCAGTCTTCAGAATGATCGACGAAATGAATATCGCTGAAAGCAACGCAGTCTTAATCCCTTTTAAATCAGGGCAGTCTTCAGAATGTTGGATTCTGTGCGTCGTTTTTTGGGATTGGTCTTAATCCCTTTTAAATCAGGGCAGTCTTCAGAAAACCAGCACAAGGCTGTATTGACGGTCTCAACCCGTCTTAATCCCTTTTAAATCAGGGCAGTCTTCAGAACCCAAAGCAAATCAACATATGCACTGTATGTTGAGTCTTAATCCCTTTTAAATCAGGGCAGTCTTCAGAAGGTCGGAAGGTTGGTGTTATCTCAACCGAAATGGGTCTTAATCCCTTTTAAATCAGGGCAGTCTTCAGAATTGACGGAGCGCGGTGTTAAAGCCGCGTCCGTCTGTCTTAATCCCTTTTAAATCAGGGCAGTCTTCAGAAGGCTCATGTCCAATCGGCCTTTTGAATCAGTAGCTTACAGAGACCCTTAGCAGAAAATTCACTATATAAAAAGTTGTCTTGGGCAAAAATACAACAAATTGAATTTTTAAAGAAGCGACACGCTCAGGCTTTTCGTGTTAATGGATTGATTTTACAATGACTTAGTAGCGAATGGAAGGATTATTCAGCAGGCTGGGTAAAATCAATCCCTTCGTAAATCTCCGCCAGTGTCAACGTGCTTTCAGGGCAGGGTAAGGTGAGCGCTTGTTCCAGACCATCAAATCGCGCCACTTCCCAACCCGTTTCTGCATCGCGGTAATACATCGTTACCAGCGGCTGATCTTGCGCCACAATCAAATAAGCCTGCAACGATGCCAGCTTCTGATAAGCAACGGCTTTTTCGGTGTAATCCTTCCACTGAGTTGATTTAGACGTTACTTCAACAATCAAGCAAGGCTGTTCCAGATAATGGGTGTCGCTTTCATCAGCAGTACAACCAACGAGTACATCAGGATAATAATAGGCTTTGGATCGGGTCGCCCGAACTTTGACATCCGATAAGTAAATATCGCAAGGATTACCCTGACGATCAGTTAATGACAACTTGCGTGCAAAATTTACCGCAATACGACCGTGCCGCCGACTTGCCCCCGCCATCGCATACGTCACGCCATCCACATATTCATGGCGCTCTTCTGCGAATTTTTCACCTTCCAGATATTCCTGTTCGGTAATATAAGCCGAATCAACCTGTGCCATCTTGTTCGCCGACATAATCAATACTCCCATGATTAGCGCAGAAACCACCACCGTTTGCTCCCTTCACCCCTTGCGGGGGAAGGGCTGGGGATGGGGGGTAATCTTACAACGCATCCTGATTATAGCGCAGTTGTGCAGGCAACTTCGCCCCCGTCAGCAGCACCCCGTCACCCCACAACGGCTTGCCCAACGCCACCCATTCCGGCTGATCAGGCAAGGGGTACAACCGCACATCATCTTGCTTGGGGTGGATCAAAGTACGCAAATGCTTCAACACCTTATCCCGCCGTTCTGCATCCAGCTCAATCAAAAACACCGAATACTGCAACGGCAACGCAATCTTTTTCAGGTAACGGTGCACACGCCCCAGCCGCTTGGGGTTGGCAATATCATACGCAATAATATGCGGCAAACGTCGATGTGCCATTAGTCTGCCTCTTGATGTTTCAACAAACGCCACAAGCGATTCAACGCCACCCGTGCGCGTTCCTCAAAATGCCCGTGATGCGTTTCGTAAAAATGCACCATGCTGTAACGCAAACCCTTTCCCTCAAACACCTGCGGCACATCCCCGCGCACCACCAGCCAATACGCCTCCAGCAGCAACAGCTTTTCCACATCCCGCGACAGATGCACCCGCCGCGTCAACGGCAACTGGATATTGTCACTAAACCCATACACCGCCAGCACTTCGCTCACATGGCTGGCAATCGGTGCTTGCAATTGCGCCACAAACAGCGCAAAGCGACACGGCAATTGCGCCGCCACCAACGGTTCCACCTGCGCCATCACCCGCTGCGCCACCGCTCCCAGTAACGGACGTTGGCAAGCCCGTGCCATGCGCTGTACCCAGCGGCTTTCCTCATGCACCCGCCATTGCTGATACAACGCATCACCCATTGCCTCATCCGCGCAAGCGTGCAGCAACGCCTCCAGCGAAATCTGGCTGCTGCGATCACTCAGGCAATGCCCCACCAACTTGCCATCACGCCCGCGAAACGCCACCGGAATCCCGTATTCCAGACACGCCAATAACGCCGCCGTTTCCCACTCCACCTTACCCGTTACTACCACCCGCGAAATACGCCGCAACGGGTAAAAACGATCCGCCTGCTCATGCGCTTGCACCCGCAACGCCACCTCATCCAACAGCACCGCATTCGCCTTTGCCACATCCAGATACAAGGGTTTACGCATAAGATTCCCCCTCATCCCCCAACCCCCGCTCCCTCAAGGGGCGTGGGGTTTCTTTCTCCCATGCCAGCATTGCTTGAATCAAGCCCCGTACCTGCCAGCGCATTGCCCGCCCCAACGGGCGCAAGCGCGTTTCCAAACTCGCAAAAAATACTTGCCGCCCTGCCTTATCCAAAAAGCAGCCGTTCGCATCTGTCTTGAAATGGTGTTCGCGCAAGGTCTGGGTACGGAAACTCTCCCACACCCATGCATCAATGTGCGGTCGCCACGGCTCGATCAAATCCGAGGCTAACGATTCCCGCCCGAAGCTGGTTTCGTGATAAAACCCCAGCAACGGTTCCAGCCCATGCGTATGGATAATCTGCACCGCGCGGTTATGCAGCAAGGTATACGCCAACGACAAGGTGGCATTCACGGGGTCAGGTGGCGGTCGTCGCTTACGCCCCGCAAATCCCAAAGAGGCAGGCAACACCGCCGCGAATGCCGCAAACAGCGCCCGCGCCGCAGCGCCTTCCATCCCCAGCAACGACGCCAAACTTTCCGCACCGTCCAGATTTGTCAATTGCGCCCGCAATTGCTGCTGCGCATCCGTCAACGCCTTACGCTGATCCGCCCGATCTGCCAGCATGTCATCCAACAAGCGCAAGTGTGCGGTGAATTTTGCCGCCAACACCTGCCGCGCAAATGCCAGCCGCCACGCCGAATCCTGCGCCAACCGGTAATGCAGCAAACGAATGCTGGCATCGTTATGCCCGCTGCCCAACAGCACCGCCCGCCGCTGCGGTTTGCGTTGGCTGGCAACGCTGAAGGCAATGCCGTGTTCCGCCAATGTTCCCAATACGCTGGTATCCAGTTGCACCGTCGTCAGGCACACTACCCGCTCCAGCAACGCCAGCGGTACAGGGCGCTGGCGCACCTCACCCAACCGCGCCACCAGCGTTGCGCCTTCCACTTCCAGCGAAGCATTCTTATGGTCGATATACAGTGTGGTCATGATCGTCTCCTAATTCTTGTTCCCCCTCGCCCCTTGAGGGAGAGGGGGCTAGGGGGTGAGGGGTTCTTCACCCCAAATAAAACCAGTCCGGGTCAACCGGCGCGACCCCCAAGCCCAGCGTATGCACCGCTTGCCGTGCATCCAGCCGAATCAGCAGGAAACTGTCATCAGCGTCATGCAAAATAAAGCTCATATCGCCCAGCAACTCGCCTTTTTCCGCAGCCGTCAACCACACCTCATGCACCGATTTTTGCCCACCAGTCGCATACGCCCGCACGCAATGCAACGCCGCCCGCAAGCGCCCCGCATCACTCACGTCATACGCCGCGAGATACAACACCCGCTGACTGTCAGCCATGTTCCACCCCGCTATACGCGGATACGGCGGGCAGTTTCAGCAAGCCAAAACTGCGGTAGCCGTCGCCCTCATGGTGATACAGCAATACCGGGCAACCGTTGCCGAGTTCCGCGCCCACCATTGCCGCTGCCATGCCGGGGCCTGCGTGGAAGTAATGGATACGGTCAACCCCTTGCGCGTACATTTCCCCGACTTGCTGGCGCACATGGGCTTTGAAGGCATCGAGTTCATACGCGCCCAACCCGTCACGTTGCAGGTGGAAAATGCGCTCACGCGGGATGTCGCGCAGGCCGTCATGCTGCTGGCAGTAGTTTTCTACCGCAGCGCGAATGTTCTTGCCCGGTAACAGGTCGATGATGAGGATGGCGGGGCGGCTGCCCGGTGCGCTACGGATGGCTTGCAGGTATTGCTGGTAACGGCGGCGGTTGCCCCATACCACCTGATACCATGTCCAGAACACCGGGACGGCGAGGATCAGCCCGATGACGATACCGAGCGGGTCGAGGATGGTGTTGATAATGTCGAGCAGTGCTTGCATGGTGTCCCCTGTCTGAAAGAAACCTCTCCCCAGCCCTCCCCTTGTCAGGGGAGGGAGCAACAGATGCCGCACTTCTTGTCCCTCCCCTGATAAGGGGAGGTTAGGAGGGGTTTCTTGTTATTAATGGGGTAATCATGCCGCAAACAGGGGTGGGAAGGGATAACCACAAGCTTGTCAGATCAGTGACCAATACCCTCATCCAAACGGTCGAGATGCAATATGTTACCTTCGTAATGGCAGAACACCCGCTTGGCATTTTGGTCATGCCAGGCGTCAAATTCATGGGTTGATCCTTGGCGAACCAACTTCAATTGTTTGAAATCCAGTGATTTCAGCCGGTCTTGATGACCAGAGCGCAAATACTGTGCAAGTTTGTCGATTTGTTGGTTAAGCAGTGTGTAACGGTCGGGTGAAAGCCCCTCAACGGAGGCTAAAAATGTGGTGGTATAGTGAATACTGGCAAGCGGGGTTGCATATAGCTGTTCCCGATACAGTTTGTTTTTATGCTCTTGCCAAACCAGTTCGCCCCACGGTGAAAGCGCTAACTCACCATCCATGCGCAGAATGAATGTTTCGGGTAGTGCGGCTACGGCTTCATTCTGGACAGCAAAGCCAAGGGCTAGTTGGCGCAAGACCATCAGGTGATCACGCACTACCTGTTCTTCTTCCATCCGCACTGGCAATCGTGGCAAGTGCAATAACTCGTTGCCTGTCTCAAACACATAGATACTTTCGTCCGCATACAGCATTGCCAAGGTTTGCATGAATCCCTGGATACTTTTGAATCCCCCCGTCAAATTGAATACGACATGGTATTTTTGCTGGCGATAGCCCGGTAATGTTTCGGATGCCCATTTAACCAATTCAGAGAGAGCAAGCTGGAATCCGCTAACATCTTTGGTGCGCAAATCACGGATGCTTGGCCTGTCAACAATGAAGCCGCGTTGTTCCAGAACACTCTTAATGATTTCGCCGGTTTGACCGCCAAGCCATGTATCTGTATGAATAAGGATATGCACATCTTGCGTATTCTTTCTGCCATCATAAAACTTCAGGAGTGCATTCATTTCAGCGCTTAATCTGGATAAATCTACATCGCTGGATGCCATAACTTGCTGTTGTCGCTGCTGGATATGATCCTCGATTTTTTGTCGAACTTCATTGGGACAGTCAGCAGGTTTTTGCAGGTTCGCGTGATGGTTCAAGAGTTTACGAAGGTCATCATCTGTTTGGTTGGTTAGGATGCTTGTCCCACATGTTGATACAATGACATTTGCCATGAGAATTCCCCTATCGTTAATGTTTCTGTGCCGAATACCCTTCCAGCCGCGCCCCGTAGGTACGCATATCCTCTGCACTCAGCTCTTTGCCGCGTGCTTCGGCGGGCAATTCCAGCGTCAGGTGATAATACGTGCCGCCGCGTGCATTCACTTCTGCCACCAGATTAATAGGCAATGTGCCGAGAACCCGATCCCCCGGTTGGACGATTTCCACATCAAAATGCGCTAGCCGCTGATCGACATGAAAGCCTTCCGATTCTGCCCAAGCGACCGCGCCGGAGTGGCGCGAGATGAAGTAAGTGGTCATGTTGTTCCTTTAGAAAAAAGATTTTTTCACTGCCAAATACGATCGTGCAGCAATAATTAAATTTTGATCATTTGTTTCAATAATAAATGTGCGCCCCTCAATCCGTTGGTGAAGTACCAGCCCTTGACCGCCTTGATTTTTAACTTCCTCAATAACGATTTCAAATCCCTGTGCTGCTTTCTCACCTATCATTAAGGCAGCCAAATAACCTCCTGACATACCGATGTTTCCGTCATCCGGCTCCTCGGTAGTTTTTTCGGGAGAACCGCTTTCCAGAGGGGTAACACCTAACTTTGCGGCAAATGCGCCAAGCAATTCGCCCAAATTTTTTATCAAGGCTTGGGCAGGAGCAGGGTCAGGGCGGAACCCTCCGTGCTGGATGTCGTTACGTACTTTACTCAGAATGTCGGCGTGTCCTTTACTTGCCTTGCTTTCGGTTTCATACCAGCGACACTCGGTAGCACTACGCTCACATTTTTCCAGCAATTGCTGGTTATTGCGGTCTGACGCGGCATACAGCGAAATCCAGCCCTCGCGCAGCACAATCGCTGCTTCGGGGTAACGTTCGTAGTCTACGTACAGCTTTGCCAACTTGAGCATCGCCTGATGCCCCGTTGGGGTAAAGAGGGATGCGGCAGGTATGCCTTGCAGCTTGGCTTTGAGGTTTCCCAATACCGGATACAGCGGTTTGAAGTGGGTACGCACTTCGTCTTCCGCTTCCGCCAACACGTGCAGCACATTAGCAGCACTGCCGCGCACTTGTGCGGTGGCGGTGATAATGTGTGGCACACGCACGGTAGCCAAATTTTCTGAGAAGGTACGGATAGCTTCTGCCAATTTCGCCAGCATTGTGGGGCGTGCATTTTGCCCAACTTTTTGGACAGCGGCATTTTCGCGTTTTGCCAAAGCAGCCAGGGCTTGCCCATTGCCGGTGGTGATGAAGTCTTGCAGGCTGCTTGACCAATCCAGCAAGCTGATAAAAGTGGTCATGTCCCACACATCCGACACCTGCTTGTCTCGGTTGTACTCACCGTACAAGATACGCATTTGTGGCACATCTGCTGCTGCCCACGTAGCACGGATGTAGTTGATAACCGCTGCTGCAAAGAATGGCTGGGCACGGAAACCGTGGGTGATGTCGAAAATCACCTGTTTGTCTTTGCCACGCGGGATACTATCCAAAATTACCCCGAACTGTTCCCACTGCTGTTCCGCATTTGCCCCAAATGGCACACGGGCGATGCACGGCTGTGGCAAACCCTGTGATTGCAATTCGTCACTGAGTTTGCCGTGATGCGCCTTCTCTGCCTGTTCGGTCGCCAATAGGGTGATTTCCTGCACCGCATAGTGCTGGGCAATTGCCCGCACCACATAACAGGTATGGATGTCGGTTTGCGGGTCTTGTCCAAAACGGTAAGTAGTCTGCTGGTAAACATATTCACCAGTCGGTTTGCCATTTGGGTCACGCTTGGCTTCACCTAGACCCAAGAAGCTGATGAGGTACATGATGAGTTTTTCCTTAATCTTGTAACAATTGGTGGTGTAACGGCGGCTGTTGCTACCTTAAGCAACGTCCTGTAAGAGCGGCAACCGCACATCAATCTCATCCCAAGGCACAAACACTTTGCCTTGGTCGTCTTTCTCGATCACCAGCCATTCGCTGAGCAAGGCGACATCCTGACGCACATTGCGGTAATGCCGATCCAGCCGCTTTGCCAGCTCGTAGATGGAAACCGCACCCAGCTTTTTCAGCTCGGCAATCAGTTCCCAGCGCTTTGAGGTGAAGACCTTGGCGAACTGTGGCACGGTTTCAAAGCCGATGCTGAAATGGGGCGTGATGGCTTGCCCTGCTTCGAGGTGTTGTAGGGTGGAGCCGAAGGTGGTTAGGGCACGTTCGGCGGGGTGGTTGAGGTGGATGTTCAAGGTTTTCATCCAATTAGCTTACGACAAGAATTTCGTGACCGTTTGAGTGCGTTTGAAATCTTTGTCTTTGTCAGGATTTTTAGTCGTAGCGGATTCTTTCCAGATTTTTTCCTGCTGCATTCGAGTCTTGAGGAATTGGGCGGCTTGACGTTGATCATCCCCAGACCATTGACCGGATTCAAGCACCTTGATGGCATCTGTTACAGACGGACATTCGGTAATGGCACGTTCAATAGGATTCATTTGTGACAAAGCAGCTTCACGAATCGCTTTTTCTTCTGCTTGGCGTGCTTGTGCTTCACTCTCCTTGGCCTGCCTGTCGATGATTGCCTTTAAATCTGCTAAGGCTTTGGGATCATCCTGCATTCCACCGTAACCCGTTGCCGTTTTGCCACCTGCACCGGCTTGTTCCAAGGCACGATTCAACACATCCGCAACATCAGTTAAAGCAATCTCAGGGCGTTTTTTATCTGCATCAGGATAGGGGCGCAACGCAAAGCTGAACAGCAACGTGATGTCTTTTGCCACCAAAAATGACACAGGAACAGGGTCATGCCAATCGGCTGGCACGGCTTCGGCTGTTCCTGCTGCCTGATCTGTTCCGCCTTTTTCGTACCACTTACCCATATGCGGGGTCATGATGTCCACGCCTAGCGTCACGGGTTTAGTGGGCAGTGCATCAAAGAAAATCAGATTGCCTGCTTGTGATTGATAACCTTCCGATGCGGGGTTTTTGTCGGTGCTACCAAACCAATCCAGTAAAAGTTTTTTCATGTCGGGATTTTCTGGATTATCAGTATCCAGATTATTTTCAATGTAACTACGCATCAAACCTTTAACCGCAGCACCCGTCAGGTACGGCACACCCAAGGTTGGATGCCACGCAAAACCATTTTCCACCGGATGCGGATTGCCCATACCTGTGACAAAGTGCCAACTGGCTTTGAATACATGGCTTTGCCCTTGCAGGCTGGCGGCTAACTGCATTTGGGCTTGTGTATGAGCGGCAAGCTGTTTGTCATCTCCTACTTTTTTATTGGCAAAGTTTTTGAGTAACCAGTAAGTGTTGCCCATCTGGTTATTGTTGGTGGTCGGTTTTAATACTTCCCAGTTACGCGGGTCGTACTGATCAAAGAAACGCTCAAACCACAGCCCAAGGTTGCCTTCACATTTAGCAGGTTTTTCACAGTTGCTATATAACGGTGCTGTCATTGTTCATCCCCCGTCATAAAGGCTTTCGCAAATTTCTTGACCCAATCCATCAAGGCTTGCGCTTCGGCTTGTGCAAGGCGGTAAGCGTGCATGTCTTTGGTCGTAATGCCTTCCAGCAAATTGGCACAGCCTGCATACGGCTGACCTTGTTGGCACAACCAACCAGATAGCAGGTTATACAATTCGCCATGCGTATCACCTTTGGATTTGAAGAACGCGGCAGCTTGCCCCAAGCCATTCATGTGAATCATCGCGGGTAAGCTGGAGGCGTAGCTTTTGTATTCTTTATGGCTAATGCGCGGGTTAGTCGCTGCTTGATTGACTTTTTCTAACGCATACTTTGCGCGTTGTTGCTGGATGGTTTGCATTATTTACCTCCCAGTGCTTTGACTGCACACCAGCCCATACCGACGGTTTCGTTACCGCCAATTTGCAGCCACGGGTTTTCCTTGAATAATCCCACAACGGCATCTAAAACCCAGTTGGCTGATTCGTCGTTAGGTAATGCTATTTTGCGCTTTTCGGGGTCGGGTTTTCTGATATTACTCGCTGCAATGCCAACATACAGTAACGTTTCAGGTGGAAGCGTTTCTTCATACCACAATGCGCCGCCTTTTACCGTTTTAGTTTCAGATTCAATGGCAATATGGGCATTAACAGGCGTTGCATGTTGGCAAAGATGCGTAAACATGTCATTGCTGACAATCACCAGTTGCTTTTCCAATTCTGCTTTCGCATCGTCACGCATTAACTTTGCAACAGCGGCAATGATTGCATCCATATTTTCGGTTTTTGCATCAAAGCGGTATTCTTCCAAGAACAATGCACCCTCTTTGGTTTGTTGCGGCACAAGGGCATCGGTGTTTGCCACTTCTGGCGCTGAAAAGGCTAATTTCATCCCAAAACGTTCCGCATCACGCTGGAAGCGTTGTAGTACAGCAGGGCAAGTTACCCATTTAAATTGTGAAGTCAGTGAACGGATGGGCAACAGCAGCAAGCGTGCATCGCTTACCATGATTGCACCTGCATGATCGCTGGCGTTTTTAGTGTCTGGACCAAATACAGCTTTCACACTTTCCGAGCTGGATTCTGCTTCGGCACGGGTACGCAAAGCACCTTTCATGCTTGAGCCGAAAATGCACGGGTAGCCATTATGCCCTTCGCGTTGGATAGGCAGGTCAATAACGCCAGTATTTGAACCCGTGCCTGCGTGGATGGAAGTTTGTGCCAATAAGCCCAGAATTGTGTTTACTTGAGTCATGCTTTATTTCCTTAAATTTCGTTGTCATTCCACACGCCGACGGCGAGGTGTCCGTAGCCGTATTCGGTGAAGTCGCCAATGTGTTGGTTGTGAAATGCGTTGATAGCCGCTTGAATATCACCATCGTCCACGCTGCAAAAGAATACGCTGCCAGCGGGTATTAGACTTTTCACGGGGCGCGGTTTATCGGCTGCCATATCCCAGCCACCGACGCGCTGAACTTTGCCGGTAATTGCACCGTGTAGAGTGAGAGCAATGCCGTTGAGCGTGCCTTGCCATACGGTCGGTTTGCATTTCTTGCGATGAAAATCAAGGCAGGGCGATCCGTATAGCGGCGTGAGAAGATAGAGGGCAAATTTCGTACCGCTGATGCTTGCCGTTGGAACGATGTTATCTGCTGGCTTCACGCGAAGACTGGCGGTGCGCCCCTCTCCGCCCAAACGTATCATCGCTTGGGTTGGCATATCATCGGGTAAACCTTCGACATCTAACTCAATTGACAGATTATTCTGTGGGCGAATATGTTGGGTTTGGTACAACAGACCTTTCTGCACGCTGCGAGTTGCGTTGTCACGCGCAATGCCGAGACGTGATTCTTTTTCAAATAAATCATCAGCAAAATAAACTTGGGTTTTGATATTCGGCTTTTCTTTAGTGGATTTTTCAAGACTGGGTTTTTCGCCTGCAAGTACAGCCTCTAAGCCTGCCTGAGTAAGCCAAGTATTTTCCAGTGGTTTGCTGCCTTTGGGTTCGTCGCCTTCAGGGAGTTTTGGCAGGCGCACGTTTTCACCCCAATCGCAGCGCACAGTTTTTGCATCTAAGGTGAGTTGGAATAATTTCTCGCCTTTACGCATTAAGTGCAGCGGGGCAGGATAGAGACGTTCGCCATCACATGCCAACCACGCGCCTTGAAAGCGTAATTTGCCCAGTGATTCGCCGAAACCAATGTGGGCAGCAAGGGGATGTTCCTCTTGTTTTTGATCAAACTCGCGCCACTGTATGTCAAAATGCTCACCAATCAGGGTACGTACTGCACCCGCTAAGGTTCGGACAGGCGGAGGAAATACGCTTTGCGCTTCGCCTAGTGCTTCCATAGGGCGCGATTCACGGAAAAATAGCGTGTCGGTGGCATGGAATACCAGAGTGGCTCTGCCATCTAACACGCGCTGCACCGTCTCTTTTTCGGGTGTCGGTTTTGTAGCAACAGGTTTTGGTGGTGACTGTTGCGATTTTTTGCCGTAATGCACAGGCTTGTGTGTTTGTTTATGCTTGTTGGGCTTACTCATTTTTCCATCCCCTTTTGTGCCAAGAATCGTACCAGCAATGCGCCGTCAGGTTCCCAAATGCGTATATCTTCAGGTTTTAAATGAGGTGCTGATTCCTGATCAATATCTTTATCAGTCACTTGTAACCAATCGTTTGGTTCGTTTTTAGTTGTATCCCGTTTTCTGGGGCGACATTGATTTAACAATTTGGTAACCAATTCTTCGGCCTCTATCCTGTTTTTGTTTTTTTTACTACCCCAAGAGTTAAGATATTCCATTGTCATTAGATCAATGGCCTGTTGTTCGTCGAGAACATTTGCGTGAATGATTTTTCTATTTGTATCTTTAGCAGGATTCAATAAGGTGAAACGTTCACGAAATTTGTAGAAAAACTTATTGGAAAAATCACTGTCTTCTTCTTGATTTTTGACAAACTGATTAGCCATTTCACAAATAATTGCCTGCCTGTTATTTCGTGGATTTTCAATCCGGGTTTCGTCTGGTTCATTAAGTGCGATTTTCCACGGTTGCGCCCATTCGAGTTGTAAGCCACCCGGTTTCCACACTCGAATGGCGAGAGCATCACGTCCACGCCCGTCTTTGGCGACTTCATCCAGCAGTTTATGCGCGTCGTGCAACACTTTGGTGAGCGGTGTTTTGATATGCACAAACTCAATCGCACCGGACAGTGTGGTGGGAATATCGTTATAGTCAAAGCAGCTCATGTAGTGAGTACGAAGTTCGGCAGCGCAAGGAATCGCATCTTCTAGCGGCAATATTGCCAGCACATCATCGCCGCCAGCGTACATTAAGAAGCCGTTGTGTTGGTAAACAATCGGTTGTACGCCTTTAGTGAATTTAGCCAAGCCATTGGTGATAGCCGTTTGCTTGTCTGGATTACTCATGTGTGAGCCGAGCGAATCGCCATCCATCATCAACACTGCGTAAAATGGCGTGGGTTTAGGCAATTTAGGGTAGGTACTGTCACACACGGCATTCAATGCCTTCAACACTTTTCCTGCCTGTTTTTGATCTTCAAAAATATTCGGATTTTCGAGTGAGCTTTCAAAGAATATATTGCCATCTAAGGCTTTCCATTTGTGTTTACCCCATGCTTCGGTAAGACATTTGATCTGTGTATCCCATTCACCGTATTCACCTGCCAAGATTTTTGCTTGGGTAAAAAAGGTGTTTAAAGTGAGCTCATCGGCTGTGTTCAGGGCTTTTTCCAACCAATGCACGGCTGCCATGTAGACAACAGAAGGCACAGCAGTCGGTACTTTCCAGCCTTTTAATGACCAGCCTTGTTTCATCTTGTGGTCAAGTTTGTGGAAGTGGCGGCTGAAGCGGCGTTTGACAAACGCAATGGCACACAAGGCTTCATTGGGGCGCAAGTCACTTTTCATGCCATCGCCTCCCATTATCCGCACTTTATTCCAGAAGACATTCATGGCATCGCGGTTAGGGCGTTTTTCACCAGAAAGCTCTTGCCAGCCGTCCATCATCGCGCATTTCACACCGGGTTCTTCGGGCGGGGCGTAGGTACGCCAGTTCTTGCGTTTGTCCAGCGCGGAACTGTCGTTTTCATCTTCAGTAATAACCCAGCTCATATCCCAGAAGTTGTTGATTTGCCGCTCCCAGATATTGCGCTGCACGCCATTGCTGACTACTGCTAAATCCGCTTTCCAGACTTCCTCAGCGAGGGCTTTCCACGCTTCCTGTACGGCATTGGTTACAGCATTGGGGTCAAATTTGTCTGGATCAATTGCTGCTTTAAAGCGGTTAGGGACGCTACCTTGGGTTGGTTTCTTGCCTTTCTCCTTTCCTTCCAGCCAAGCCATGAAATCTGCATCGGGTTGAGGAAACAAAATAACCTCATCCAGACGTTTATCACCAGACTGGGCATGAACTGACTTCATCGCCACAGCCGCTAGCCACGATAAAATAAATGACCCCGCCCAGAAATCGCGGGTACGACGCGCTTGTGACACAAAGCCCTGCACTGGTCCGAGCGTAAAGTGGAAATAGTGGGTGTTGTTATTCATCGTATAGCTACCCCGCTGAGAATGCTTTGTTTACTATCGAAACGTATCTTGCCCTTATTATCTCTGCCATCTAAAAAGTCGGTCAGAATTGACCATTCAATGTTGGCAGGAACGTTTGTACCACCAGCGTTAATCCTTTCTCCATGTGGTAGGAATGTGGCTGGCAACAATAAAGAAACACCAATGTATTCAGTACCTATTTTATGAACGTGAAAAAGTAGGGGGCCAGCTCGCCGCTCATGTTTATAAACACCTGTCGGATAAGGATCTCGATGCTTTTCTGGTGTTACATGCTGCGTTTCTTTTTTGCCATAGTTGTGAGGTAAACCAAAAACCACTCGTTTAGGGTGAAAGTCATTTAGACGATCCCCCTTACTCCAATCATGATCAGCTTTGAAACGCTTCTCTGATGGCTCATTCAATACCTTTCCATCTTTCCCCCAACTGCGGTACAGCAACATTTTTCTGCCGAAAACATTTAACACATTGTATGGTGTTGTGGATTTCTCCAGTAAATCAATACGTGTTTCGTTACTGAATGCGCTGAATGGTGGGAGTGAGAGGGTGGCTAAGTTGCTCAGGATACCTTGAATTGAAACCGTATATTCTTGGCTAGTTTTGGACGCAGACCATATGAGTTTTTCTTCTTGTTTCGGCTGCTTTTCGTGGAGAGCTTCCAAAACAACCGAACCCATGCCATGTCGTGTTCGACTGCCTAGACCACCTACTAAGCCAAAGAGCATCAATGTTTGTTTCAGCACATCATCGAAAGCATTGAATGAAGTGAGCGTTACGGTAAATGTTTGGTCTTCATTGATGCAATCCCGTGTAAGTTGCCCCGCTTTAGTGTTTTTCTCGCGGCTAGCGAACGCCTCCATCAATCCATACCCAAGATAACGTGCAGCGGGAGTATTTTTAAAATCAGGGTGTTCTGTACCAACGCGAGTAATTTTAAGGTTTTCCGATGTAACTCGTAAGGTAAACGCCGCTGCCTTACCGTTATCCGCAGATGTGCCAAACAGGTCAGCCTCTTCCTTATGCAGGCACTTCAATGCTTCCCTATCCGATGAGTATTGAGGTTGAGAACGAATCTTGCCCCACATCAACGCCCGCCACCAAAAGCGCAGCGCACCTTTGACCGAAGCTGGTGATATGCCAGATGCCTTTTGCTCAGCATCCCCAATAAACATCGGCGTAACAATCCGATACGTCGCCCGTATGATATGCGGTTCTTTGAAGTTCAACGCCATACCTGCCCCTTTGGAAACAAAAATTCACTGATGCGCGGATTATGAACGAAACCTGACTAACCTGTCAGCACTCACAAGCTTGTCAAACGCCGATTTGCTGCACTCACACCCACGGCATCCCCGCCAACACCCACATCACCAGCGCCCCCATCAGCAACCACGCCACCACAGAAGGCTTGGCGGAAGCCTTGTCTTTTTTCAGCGGGGTCTGGATGGCGGTTTCCATATCTTTCTTCGCTTGATCAATGAAATCGTCTGCTTTTTTATATTCCCCGCCTAACCGCTTGTCGGTAATGAATTCACGGCGCAGGTATTCACGCACCCCTTCCACCTTGCCGTCTTTCATGCCAGCCGCTTTGCCGTCCTTTTTTCCCTGTTCATAGCCCTGCCCGTTACCCAACAGCCAGCCTGCCATGAAACCCAGCAAGACAAAGATAATGACCAAAGAAATATCCATAAGCCCGCCCCTATGTATCAATCCCGCTAGTCGTCTGCTACCTGAAGCTGATTGCCTCCACCGGCAGGCGCAAGCCGAAGCGTGTCACTGGCCTGCCCCCGTGCGGATGCAATAGGTAAATATCAGCCGCTGCCAGCCCCAGCGCCTTTTTCAAAGCCGCATTCACGCTGGATTTGCGTTCGTCGAAATAGGATTTGCCCATGCCCTCACGCTGCAAGGCAGCAGCGGCCTGCTCATAGCCGCCCGTTGCGCCATGCAAACGCCGGTAAACGTGCAGGAATTGCTCAGCCAGCGGCTGCTCTTCCACATCTGTCCAGCGGACTGGCGGCTGACTTTGCACATGGCGTTGCAACATCCACGCATAAAACGCCAGTTGTACCGGCGGCATCGGCACGGCAACACCCGCGCAACGCAGGGCAGCACCGTGCCAGTCCAAATGCACACGGGGTGGCGCAAACCGGCGCTGGGCAGCCGCGATGGTATCGCTGAATGTGGCACTACCCGCCAGCAACGCCTGTGGCAAACCGTCACGCAGGCGCACAAACGGGATGTCCGCCAGCGTCACTTCCACCAAGGCAGCGTCAAAAGGCGTACCATCACGGTCTTGCTGCCAACACGACTGCGGCGGCGGGTAATAAAAGTCATTGAGGAAAAAGTAACAGTCGTCCACCAGCACATGCTTGAGCCGATCCTGCGCCCTGCCAAACAGCGACAGCGCGTAACCGACGTAATAAGTCATGGTGCGGCGTCCGCCCGACAGCAGTACACACACGCTGGCAGCCGGGTCAGCGGTAAAGGTACGGATTTGCTGGCTGATGAAATCCGCCGTGTGTTCGTTGTCCTGTTCCGAACGCACATCCCACAACAGCTTGCCCTGCTGCGTGGTAATCAGGTGGAAATCCAGCCGGGAACACGCTTCCGGCAAGGCATAATCCGCACACAAGCGCGTCAGCCAGCCATCATGCAACAAGGCTTGGCGTACCTGGTCACGCCCGCGCTCGGTGGTGATGATGTGGATTTCGGTCGGAATCCAGCACGGCTGGGCTGTCTGACTCAGTGCATACAAGGCTTCGGTAATGGTTTGGGGGGAATAGGCTTCGACCGCCACCAGAATGCGGCGCGGGAAGGAATGAGGGGCTAGCGGCTGAGAATGTGTCATAAGGAAAGTATAGCCAACAACGACTGTCAGCTACAGTGGAAATTGATGTAAAACAAGCCTTCATCCACGTAATAAAAGACCGACATTGCTAGGGAATTATTCAATCAGGCAGGGCTTTACCGTATAAAACGCTTCCCCATTCATTTTTACCAACAAAGGACGTTTTATGGGATTTTTCGATAGTTTCCGCAAGCAGCAAAAACCTGAATTCACCTGCAACGAAGATGCCGTCATCACCCTGATGGTGGCAATGGGTAGCATTGACGGCGAGCTGGATCAAAACGAACTGCTGGCACTGGTCGGGCTTGCCCGCGTCAATACCTCCCTGAATGGTGCATCACTGGAGCGTTCCTTCCAGTTTGCGGTGAAATACCTCAAAGCCAATGGCGCAGCACAAAGCGCGGTGGATGCCTTTTCTTACCTGCCGGGCGAACTCCACGCCACGGCGCTGTCATTTGCCTGTCTGGTGACAATGGCTGATGGCGTCGTCACCAACGAAGAAGAAAGCAAACTGATGGAACTGGCAGAAGTCTCCAACCTGAGCGAAGCAGAGTCACAAGCGGTGATCAACACTTGCATCGCCATCATGAAACCTGTCGCCTAATTTCCTTGCCGCACACAGCCAGCATTGCCAGCACTGACTGGCGGGCTGGCTTCCCCCATCAGGCTATTGCCGCACCCACAACACATCATTGCACGGGTCACTCTCGAAGTAACCCAGATGCCACTCCAGCCTCAAACCGGCTTCACATGATGTTTTTCCTACCACTTGTTTATTTTTATTCATTCAGACAAAACTCACTGATGAAGAAACCCTTCCTGGCAGCTTTCCCGGTGAAGAAACCCCTCCCAGCGGCTTTCCAGATGAAGAAACCCCTCCCGGCCTCCCCTTATCAGGGGAGGGGCGAAGAAGCGCACCATTTCTTGTCCCTCCCCTGACAAGGGGAGGTTAGGAGCAACTGTCTTAATCCCTTTTAAATCAGGGCAACATTCAGAAGGCAAAAAAAAGCTGATTTGGGGCTATCACCCGAGTCTTAATCCCTTTTAAATCAGGGCAACATTCAGAAAGGACTCCGACACCTACGCTCGTTGCGGCTCTGCGGTCTTAATCCCTTTTAAATCAGGGCAACATTCAGAAAGGACTCCGACACCTACGCTCGTTGCGGCTCTGCGGTCTTAATCCCTTTTAAATCAGGGCAACATTCAGAAGCTCCTTATTACAAAACTCCTTCGGACATAGCTAGTCTTAATCCCTTTTAAATCAAGGCAACATTCAGAAGCAAGCAAAGACGAAAGGCGAAGCAACTAAGAATTGTCTTAATCCCTTTTAAATCAGGGCAACATTCAGAAGCTACCGCCGCCACTGTGTGAAATATTTGCAGCGTCTTAATCCCTTTTAAATCAGGGCAACATTCAGAAAGGTAAAAATTCAAAATATCTTAAAATACTTGTGTCTTAATCCCTTTTAAATCAGGGCAACATTCAGAAAACCATCTTGCTGGGCAAACACCGCATCGTCAGTGTCTTAATCCCTTTTAAATCAGGGCAACATTCAGAAGAACTTGAAGGTGAAATTGTGGCAGTTGTGATGGGTCTTAATCCCTTTTAAATCAGGGCAACATTCAGAAGCTTTAGCTCGTGAGATGGGCAAATCATCGCGTCTTAATCCCTTTTAAATCAGGGCAACATTCAGAAAAAATGACCGACATTAAACGCGCAAAAGAAATCCGTCTTAATCCCTTTTAAATCAGGGCAACATTCAGAAATTTGCCCGGTACGGTCTGATTCACCTGCCGGGGTCTTAATCCCTTTTAAATCAGGGCAACATTCAGAAGCGAAGGTTATCCAGTGGCTATGTCAATCAAGGGGTCTTAATCCCTTTTAAATCAGGGCAACATTCAGAACTAAATCCCCTGTAAGGCAAGTTGAAACTAAATGTCTTAATCCCTTTTAAATCAGGGCAACATTCAGAAACCCAGTAAAGGACGAAATGTTCTGGTCGATAGTGTCTTAATCCCTTTTAAATCAGGGCAACATTCAGAAGCCGTTTTGGGTTGCATTGGGTATGTTACATATAGGTCTTAATCCCTTTTAAATCAGGGCAACATTCAGAAATGAGACTGTCACTAAGGTTGTGAAGGTTTCTGGTCTTAATCCCTTTTAAATCAGGGCAACATTCAGAAAACGGCAAACGCCACATTTCCCACCATGAAATTGTCTTAATCCCTTTTAAATCAGGGCAACATTCAGAATACCCTAAGGCGCAGCAGTTGATCTATGCCGGAGAGGTCTTAATCCCTTTTAAATCAGGGCAACATTCAGAAGAGACAATCAAATGGCTAAGCCGAATAATACCGGTCTTAATCCCTTTTAAATCAGGGCAACATTCAGAACAAACGTGATACGGAGCCTGAACTTATGGAAGTTGTCTTAATCCCTTTTAAATCAGGGCAACATTCAGAAATGGAAAAGTCTCGACTTCGAGATAATTGTCAAGAGTCTTAATCCCTTTTAAATCAGGGCAACATTCAGAACATATTTGTACGCGAAAGGCGGAAATGTCCGCCGTCTTAATCCCTTTTAAATCAGGGCAACATTCAGAACACACAGACGCAGTGTGCAGTCCAATCAACATGGTCTTAATCCCTTTTAAATCAGGGCAACATTCAGAAAACGCAGACGGAGACAAGAGATGAACATCAACAAGTCTTAATCCCTTTTAAATCAGGGCAACATTCAGAAGCTCGTGTCTGGTCGAGCTTTTTAATCAATGACTTGCAGAGACCCTTAGCGGAAAAATCGCTGTATAAAAAGTTGTCATGGCTAAAAAATAGACATCATGTATTGTTAAACAGCGCACCCGATGTCATGACCGGGTTAGTCCGATGATTCTAGTACATTTTATCAGCAGATAACAGCCCTGTTGAGCCAACAGGGTGTGACCGGAAGTGGTGCTTAGCACAATTATCACCCTCCGAATTACCCCTCACCCCCCTGCCCCCTCTCCCTCAAGGGGCGAGGGGGAGTAAGAAAGATGTTTTTTAGCCCCTCTCCCCTTGAGGGACGACCCTGTAAGGGGCTGGGTGCGGGGTTGGGGTGAGGGGTAACGGCGAAGCCGCAAAAAGAGCATCACTTCCGGTCACACCCGAGCCAACAGACCGCCTGCATCACCCCCGACTCCCCACACCAGCAGCCTGTTCCTGCACCCAGGCACGAAAAGTCTTCATTGCCGCGTTACGCCCATCCTGTTTACCCAGAGCAATCAACGCAGGAACCTTATCCCGCAACCGTAACCCCGGAAAATGCGGGCTGCAATCAACCGCGACATAATCCCCATCCCGCAACAGCAGCATCTCCAGCCGCTTGCCATCATAAATCCACAACTCGGGCACACCCAACGCCGCATACAAGCCCCGGTCAGTCGCCGAATAAATGTCGATTTCCACTGCCAGATCAGGCGGCGGGTCAATATCCAGACTGATTTTATCCTTGCCGCGCACGGCTGCCTCACGCTCAATATAAAAGCACTCATCCGCCTCCACCGCTTTTTCCACCGACGGATTACGCAATGTGACCGAACCAAACCCCTGGAAATCCCGATGGTAGTGTTCCAGCATGTATTTGATGAAATCACCGATAAAAACCTTGGGAACCTCATGCCCGGCAGATGGCGCTATCAAATGTATCCTTTTATTGCTGTAGTGAATGCGCAGGCTACTACGCTCACCCAGTTCCTCCATGAAACGCTCAAACTCACCCCACGGCACATCACGGATGATGACCTCGGCATCCGGCGGAAAGGTGATCTGGCTGATATGAAACTGCATGACGGCATCCTCCTGCAAGGTGTTCTTTTGAGTATATCAGCAATCCAGCGAATACCCACCCATGCCCATCACCGCCCCCTTACCCGCATGAACCCACTGCCCCTGCCACAACCACGGCCAGAATTCCGCCAGTTGTCCCGCAGGCAAGCCAAAACTGCCCAGCAACCCGCCCATTTGCACCTTGCTCTGCTGCCGGTTGGAATAACGTGACCACTCATGCCAATGCAATTGCGCTTGCAGCAACGGCACTGCTGCCGCCTGTTGACTGAGCGCCTTGAAATCCGCCTCCAACTCCACCCCGGCATGGAAAGCGTGCAACAGGCTCAAGCGCCGCATCAGCGTATTGAAAAAAAGCTGGAAACTGAAACGCTCGCTGTGTACTGGCGTACCCTCCTGCAACAAGCGGAACGGCGTATGCAAATGCACCCGCACCTCACCATCAGGCACAGGCGGAACCAGCGGCACATTACCCGGCAACGCCTGCAAGCTGCCCCCCGACGTATGGATGCTCACCCACACACCACTACCCACCTCGTTTTCCTGTTCCACCTGCTGCAAGCTGCACTGCCCGCCCTGCTTACCCAAACCGCGCTCCCCCACCTGCTGCAAACTGTGGATCAGATAAGGCAAATGCTCCACCGCCTTGCCCAGCAAGGTCAGATACAGCGCGAACTCATCCCCCGGCGCATACTGCCTGCCCGAAGTCTCCAGCGGATGCATGATGTAAGGGTGCGGTGCAGTATTGACCTTTTCCAGCATTGGCCCCCTGCCCGCAGGCGTCTCGAACACCTGGCTGTACACACACGAGCGCCACAACAGGCATTGCCCGCATTCCGGCTCGCGGGTCATGCACACGGTACGGCGCAAGGCATGACCAAACGCCCCCCGCCAGGTAGACCCGGCGTAGGCAGGAAAACGGATCGGGGTTTCCGCCCGGAACACACAACGGTAACGGGCAACAGGCAACTGGAAATTCATCGGTTTCGGCTCGTTCATCAGACCAGCCGAGTGTAAGGCACAAGCACCGGCACACCAAGCCCAGCAAGCTTGTCAAACGGGGGGAATTCAGGCGGGTGTGACCGGAAGTGGTGCTTAGCACAATTATCACCCTCCGAATTACCCCTC
>ERZ761609.150-NODE-150-length-95031-cov-48.455252_pt1 | contig 95031 bp, 90 predicted proteins | sample MGYA00511163_ERZ761609 | MGnify/ENA primary metagenome ERZ761609 (study PRJEB28899, sample SAMN02445070) | bioreactor sludge metagenome | biome: EBPR sludge | place: Australia: Brisbane, Thorneside Wastewater Treatment Plant | collected 2011-12-16 ...
GACTCATGGAAATCCTCTGTACTCTGACTACATCGACTCCGGACAACTGACGCCAAGAAACAAAACGAACCCACACCCCACCTATCCCATTGAAGAAAAGCCACATAATCGACGGCCGCTGGCCAGCGCTACTTCAGCACCCGGTCCCAAATCGGCCGGATGAAGCCCCCCTTGGCTTGGTAGATCTCCTGCCGGGAATACGATCGGGAGGTGATGAACTGATGGCTGCCCGAGTTGCCATCCACCGAAGCCACCTGAGCGCCCGAAACCTCCGTGACCACGAAGTGGTGATTCAGCACCTTGCCATTGACGATCAGCTTGATCCCGATGTCGCCCTTCTTCGGCTCATCCTGGACGGACAGAAGCCGGAACTCGTCGGTCGCCTTCGGCTTGCCCGGCGTCCAGCGCAACGGCCAGGGCGAGAGCTTCAAGCCGGCCATCTTGCAGCAGTACAGGGCGAAGATGCCGCACCAGGAGGGCAGGTCGGTGTTGTTCCGTTCCTCGGCGCTGTAGTTGCCCTTTGCGTACATCTTCTCCGCCTGCGGGGAGAGCGTGAGACAACGCTGGGCCGCCGGGTGGCCCGCCACCGAGAAGATGGCCGCCAGTTGCATGCCGCCCTGCCGCGCGCGGCTTACCGGGTCGGCCAGCAGCGAACCCGCAATCCGCGGATTGGCCAGCGATGCCGGCGGCTGGAAGTTGCCATAGGCCTGAAGCTGGCCCAGGGCGACTTTGGCGATCAGTTCGCCCGCGCCCGTCTCCTCCACCGGCGAGGGAATCGCGGGCACAACGGCCGTGCCGATCTGCTCGATCAGAGCAAACAGCGCCTGCCAGGTGTTCGGACCCACCACCCCGTCCTGCGAGAGCCTGCGCTGGCCTTGGAACTCCACCACGCGGCTCCGCGTCTTCGCGCCAAACAGCCCATCCACGGTCAACCGGGGCAACATCGTCGGCAACGAATTGAGCAAGGACTGCAGCTCCTTGACCACCGGCCCGGCCGAGCCCAGAGAAAGCAAAGGTTTCAAGCGAACAACCCTCCGATTCGGAGAGGATACCACGCGGCCGCGGCGGGCTAAAAGATGAAGCCGAAGCCGAATTCGAGCAGGTTCGCTTCCGCGGCGCCGAACGGGGACCGGTTGCTCCGGACCTGGTAGTTGCCCTTGAACACCAGGTTGCGCCTGGGCAGGTAGTTGGCGCCGAGCGTCACGATCCGAAGGTCGTTTTCACCGGAGCGGACGCCTTCGAGAGCACGGGCCACGCGGGCGTGGGTATTCAGGCGTTCGAGCCGGACGAACACCGGCCACTTGCCGCGGCCCAGCGCGTACGATGGCTCGACGTAGGCTCCATTGGTCCGCGCCCCCAAAGCCTGTCCTGTCAGGGCATGGATCCCCTCGGTATTGCCCAGCCCGCCCGCGGTCGCCACGCCCACCACGGCGAGCGGACCCGCAGCGTAGCGCACATGGGCCGCACCGAGCGACGTGGGGGCCTTCAACCGCGCGGCTTCGCCGGCCAGTGCCGCGCCCGACTGGCCGCGGTACATCGAGAACCCGGCCTGCCAATGTTCCAGGCCCTGCCACACGATCTGGCCGTGCAAGGCCGACTCGCGCGGAACCCCATGGTGGATCTGGCGGCCCTGCCGGACCCAGGAGCCGGCCCGGAACTCGGCCGCGTCCAATCCGCCGACGGCGCCCAGGGACCAGAACCAGTTGCGGGCGCGCGGCACCTCGCCGAAGGCCATCGCCCCCAGGCTGATCCAGGACGACGGGATGATCAGCCGCTCGACCTCCGGCCGGTTCACCGAGCGGAACATCACCGGCTCATCGTTGTTGTTCACATAACCCATCGGCAGCGGATAGAAGCCGAAGCGGAAGTTGAGATGGCGGTGCATGAGGTAATCGAGCATGGCCTCGATGACAATGTCGCGGCCAAATTCGCGGGTGCCATCCTGCAGGAGTTCGCCGAGAAACTCGAAGTTAAAGATCCATTTTGGCGAGAATTTGTAGCCGACGAAGGTCGAAAAGCGGTAGAGGTTCGTGTAATAGAGTTCAATGTCGTCGCCCTCGACATTCTGCTCGCCCGAACTCGTGACCGCGTTCACCTCGCCGTATCCGCTGATGGAGTAGCGCCGGTCGGAGAAGTAGATCTTGGAGGCGGCATAGGCGAGGCCGGGGTGTTGCTTGTACTTCAGTTCCTCGACTACTCCACGCGGCTTTGCGGTCTCCTCCTCCTGCTGGGCGAAGGCGGGCAGGAGCAGGCACACCGCGAGCCAGACGCTGCGCACGGGGATACCCATAACCGCAGAATACATCTTTAGATAGCCGGCAGTCCAGGGGAGCGTGGCGGCTTTGCTATTCTCGAAGCGCGAGGGAATGATGCGTTGTTTCTGGGTCTTGTTGCTGATGAGCGCCTCGATGGGGGCGCAGACGTTTCAGGCGGGGGCGGCGCGGCGGGAGATTACGCCGCGGGAGCCGGTGCCGATGTGGGGCTATGGGGACCGGCACGATGCGCTCTCGCAAGGGACGCTCGATCCGTTGTATGCCGATGCGCTGGTGATCGACGCGGGCGGGACCAGGCTGGCGATTGTGGGCCTGGATCTGGGGCGGGCGCCGGCGGAGCCTTCCCTGCTGCGGATTCGCGCGCGCATCGAGAAAGAGACGGGGATCCGGCACAGCTTCATCGCGGGCTCGCACACGCACCATGGGCCGGTGCTCGAGTTCACCGAGGTGGAGGGCAAGGGCAAGGGCCGGTTCGACGCCACGCTGCGCTACTACCGGGAGATGGAGAGCGCGATCGCGGAAGCGGTGATCGAGGCCAACCGCCGGTTGCAGCCCGCACGGATCGCCGCCGGGGCGAAGCAGCTTGAGGGGCTGAACGCCAACCGCCATTCGAAGCTCGAGCCCAAACCGCGCGACCGCGAAATGGCCGTGCTCCGGCTGGACACGCTGGAAGGCAAGCCGCTGGCCGTGCTGGTGAACTGGGCGGCGCATCCGACAACGATTCCTTCGGAGACGCTGAAGTTCTCGGCCGATTACGTGGGCGCGCTGAAGCGGACGGTGAGCGAGGCGATGGGGGCGGCGCCGGTGTTCATCCAGGGGGCGGCGGGGGACCTGCGCACGGAGCGCGCGGGGAAGGACTATGTGGCCTACGGCGAGGCGTTGGGCGCGGAGGCGGTGAAGCTGGCGCAATCGCTGACGCCCAAGCCAGTGGAGAAGCCGGCCCTGCTGATGCGCGAGGAGCGGTTCCGCTTCAAGGCGCGCACGGACCTGAAGAACCCGCTGGTGCGGATGATGTACGAGCAGGCATTCTTCCCTGAGCTGGTCCGCCACTATGAGGACGAGTATGCGGACGGGGTGCGCCCGTGGCTGACGGTGGGGCTGCTGAACGGCGAGATCGCGCTGGTGGGGGCCTCGGGCGAGTTCTTCTCCAACCACGCGGTGCGCCTGCGGGAGCGGGCGCGGGTGGAGACGCTGTTCTTCTTCGGCTACTGCAACGGCTACCATCAGTACTTCCCGACGATCGAGGGAGCGGCGGAAGGCGGATATGGGGCGGATGCGCAAGTGGCGATCGCCGAAGTGGGCGCGGGCGAGGAGATGATGAACCGCGCGCTGCTGTGGCTGTTCGAGATGCGGGGCCGGTTGCGCGGCGCGAAGTAGCCGCTAGGCCAGTTCCTTCAAGTGGGCCCAGACCTTTTCGAACGCCCGCCCGTACTGTTCGATGAGTTCGGGCGCTTCTCCGTACTGGCAGCGCAGGAACAGGTGGTTGGCGTTGATCCACGCATTGCCGGGCATGGAAGCGGGGATGGTGGGCGCGTGGTGCCACCACTTCGCCTCGCTGTAGATCTTGAGCTTGTGCTGCTCGGGGTAGTCCCAGAAGCTGACCACGACGCCTTCGGCCTGGAGGGCTTTGATGACTTTGTCGCGCGGGACGCCGAGTTTGGCGAAGTCCACGAGCAGCATGTTGCCGTTGTAGTAGACGCGCTCCTGGTCCGGCCGGAGGCGCGGTTCGGCGACGGCCTTCAACTGGGTGAGCCGGTCGTTCAGGGCGCGGACGTTTTTACGGGCGACGGCATTGCGCTCGTCGAGGCCGCGGAGCTGGGTGCGGGCAATTGCGGCGGCCATGGGGTGCATGCGGTACTTCTGGCCGAAGCCGGTGCCTTCATAGGCGCGGACCGGGCTATCGGCGGGGAACCTGCCGGGGTCCTCATAGTGGCCGAAGGCGGCGGCGCGTTCGTAATACTCGCGGGTCTTATACATGCCCATGCCGCCTTCCACCGACGGCATGACCTTGGAGAGCTGATAGCTGTAGATGGCCATGTCGCCCCAGGTGCCCATCTTGCGGCCCTGCATGGAGGCGCCATGGGCGTGGGCGGCGTCCTCGAGCAGGATGAGGCCTTTCTCTTTCGCCCAGGCGCTGATGGTGTCCATCTCGCAGGGCATGCCCCAGGAGTGCATCACCTCGAGGGCTTTGGTCCGCGGGGTGAGCTTGCGCTTGGCGTCGTCGAGGTCGAAGGTGGCGGTCTTCGGGTCAATGTCGATGAAGATGGGGACGAGGCCGAAGAAGCGCAGGGCGAGGCAGGGCGAGAAGAAGGTGTAGGAGGGCACCATCACCTCGCTGCCGGGGGGCAGGTCGAGCGCGAAGTACATGGAGGTGATGGCGCTGGTGCCGTTCATGTGCGCCTTGACGAATTGAGCGCCGGTGTACTGCTGCCATTCCTTCTCGAACTGCGGGATCTCCTGGTAGAACTGGCCCGAGTCGATCAGGTCGTGGAGCACTTTCTTCTCGGCTGCGCCGTAGCGCGGCCACTTGCTCAGGGCCGAGGCGCGCGCGGGCGAATAGGTGACCGTCTTCGGGCCTCCGTTCAAGGCCAGCGTCTCGCGGGCAGCACCTGCGGCGGCGGGGGCCATCGCGGCGCCGGTGATGAAAGTGCGGCGTGTGGCGGGCATAACGGAATTCCTCCCATTCTATGCGCGCGCCACGAGCCTGTCGATGGCGCGCTTCACGATCGCTTCGGTTCCCTTCCCTGCGTTGGCGGCGGAAGGTTCATAGCCACCTTCGATGAAAGCGCGGTCCGGACAAAGGTAGCCGGGGCTGATGTCGCCGTAGCCGGCGATGAGGGCGTGGGGGGCATGGCGCTGGAAGTCGAGCATTGGCTCGCCCGGCAGATGGACCCATTGCGCGGGGCCCAGCGTGACGCCGATGGCAGAGAGGGGATTGGCGCGGGCGGCGAAGGCGGTGCGGATCGCCTGACGATAGCGGTCCTGGGCCGGGGTCCGTACGGCGGGGAGCCGCAGAGGCGCGACGCTCCAGTCGAAGTGGTGGAGAGGCTCCGCGGTGGTGGCGGCGATGGAGGCGCGCATGCCGGCAGCGAGCCTGGTGGCGAGGGCGCGGCGGGCCGGTTCGCTGCCGTCGTTGTACTTGCCGACGGTGATGTCGCCGGCGCAGCCGGTGAAGTAGAGTTGCGGCACGCCTTCGTCCTTCTCGATGGCTTCGCGGGCCGCGCCGACGAAGTCGGCCGAGACCTGGCCGGTGCAGCAGAAGGTTTGCGGGTGGCAGGAGTAATGGTGGAGCCGCGCGACGGGGCGGCCTTCGCTGAGGAGCGTGACGGTCCGCAGGCGCGAGTCGATGTCGCCTTCGGGCAGCGCGGCGAGCGCCGGGTCCTTCGCGCCGGAACTGAAGCGGGTGACGAGTTTGCCATCCACCATGAGCCGCCGCGCGCTGGCTACGCGCTCCGGCTGGCTCACGCCAAACCCGATGGCGTCAATCGGGCGCAATGCCGCGAGCGCCTGCCGCGCCGCTTCGGCCACGCGCCACGTGACGACTTCGACGAACCTGCCGCTCAGGATCAGCGGCGGATCGCCTTCGCGCACCATCACCTGATAGCCGCCGCCTTCGGCGTAGGGCGCGGTGTGCTGATGGACCGCGTGGACGACGACGCCCTGCACTTCGCCGCGCACCGCATCGGCGAGCGCGGTGCGAAACCGGTCGTGGACATAGCCGCCGAGGCCGCACCAATCCACGGTGCAGAGCACATAGCGCAGTGAGGCCGACTCGAGCACGAGGCCCTTGGCCAGTAGCGGGTCCAGCACCTCGCGCGCCGGGTCCACCCAGATAAGCGGCTCTCCGAGGGCGGGGGTGACATCGGCCCGGAACGCGGCGGCCCGCAACCCGGCCTTGGTCTGCGCCGCCACGAAGGCAGCCGCGCCGAAGCTGAACTCACGCCGCGTCACTTCATACCAATCATATGCCCGCCAGCGGGAGCTTGACGGGTCTTCGTTCGACGCGCGAAAGCTCGGCTGCGAGGCAGATCTCGTGCGTCTTCACGGCGTCGGCGACGTTGCAGTGGGACTCGACGCCGGTGCGGATGCACTCGACGAAATGGGCGATTTGCGGCACGAACGGATGATGGTCCACCGCGCCGCTGTCCGGCAGCACGGTGGGGATGGTGGCCCAGCCGGTTTGCCCGGCGAAGCGCTTTGAGAAGACCTGGTTGTTGCGGATGGTTCCGCCGTTGCCCATCAGGACAATGGGAAACGTGTAGGGCGCGACGGCTTCGATGGAGGTCGCGACCTTGCCCATCATTCCGCCGGCGAACTGGATGAGCGCGACGCTGTTGGGCTCGTACTCGTAGTTGAGCGGATTGCCGGGGCTGGCGTTCGCGTAGCAGAAGACCTCGAGGGCCTCCTGGCGGGCGAACCAGCGGAGGGCATCCACGGCATGGCAGCCGGCGGTGAGCAGCGCGGTGCCGCCGAACTCACGCTGGCGTACCCAGGGATAGAGCGCGAGCTTCGGCGTGATGCCGTGGAGGTAGTCCACCTCGCCATAGAACAGGTCGCCGATGGCTCCGTCAGCGAGGAGACCGCGGATCAGATCAAACAGCGGGTTCCAGCGGAGGACGAAGCTGACGACGCTGCGGACGCCCGCGGCGCGGATCGCGGTGTCGAGCTTGCGGAGATCGGCGAGGGTGAGCGCGACGGGTTTCTCGACGACGACGTGGCGGCCGGCCTGGGCGCAGGCGACGCCCTGTTCGGTGTGCAGATGGTGCGGGGTGCAGATGGAGACGATGTGGATGTCGTCCTGGCGGAGCAGGTCGTCGAGGCTGGTGTAGGCGCGGCAATGGGGGAGGCCGTGCTGGCGCGCGGTGGCTTCGGCTCGGGCGCGGTCGCGGCTGAGGATCGCGCGAACTTCCGTGTGCGGGTTCGTCTGATAGGCGCGGATGTGGCCGCTGGTGACATCGCCGGTCCCAAGGATTGCGGCTCCGAGGAGGTGGTTCATGACTTGCTCCATTGTGTGAATTCGCGGGCGAGGGCCGCCGGATCGGCCGGGCCGCGAAAGGTCAGCACGCCCCAACGGAACCTAAGCCGCGCGCCGCGGGCGAGTTCAAAGGGGGCGCGAAAGGTGGGCGCGGCGCTCAGATAACCGAAGGGCTGCCGCATGACGAAGAACGCATGGGGGCGGCGGGGATTCGAGGGATGATCGAACATGGCCACGCCCAGCCCGGCGCCGGTGTAGGCGCACCAATCGGCGGGTTCGCCGTTGGCCTGTTCGATGGTGCGCGAGCCGCGCGCGTTGAGGACGTCGCCGCCATCCATGGCTGGGATGACGCGCAGGCCGAGGCCGTTGTACACGTGGGTGCCCGCCGCCAGATGGACGGGGACGGCGGCTTCGAGTTCGGAGGTCCAATCGACGAGCACGCCCGCGCCGCGAAGGTCCGCGCGGACGGTGCGCCGTTCGCGCAGCAGCACTTGCGATTCGGCCACCCATTCGGTGCGCTCGATGATTTCGGCCGGTGGGCCGGAGCGGAGATGGTCGAAGCCGCGATGGACGATCGAGCCGTGGCGGGCAGGGTTCACTTCGCCCCAGAAGTCGATTCCATTCACTTCCGACCAGGCCACCATCAGGCCGCGGTGGTGGACGTGGTCCTCGGGTCCATCGAGGGTGAGGGGGGTTCCGTCGGCGAGGCACAAGGGATGGATGTAGGTCTTGGGGCGGGCGGCGCTGTAGCGATATTCGAGCAGGGTGACGCCGGCGCGCGAGACGCGCACCTTTTCGCCGGGGGTGTTGTCGATTTGCAGCGGGCCTTGCGCGCGGGCCGGGGCGGCCAGGGCCGCGGCCAGAAATGTTCGTCGAGTCGCCATTGCCGTCGCTCCTCCGGCCCGGCAGGCCGGCACTCACATCCTATAAGATGCGGGACAGAAGGCATGACCGGTTGCGAGAAAGTGCGCGCGGCCCTGCGCGGCGAAGCGATCGCCGCTCCGCCCGTCATGCTGCACAACTTCATGATGGCCGCGGCCGAGGCGGGCGTGACGATGGCGGAGTACCGCCGCGACCCCGAGGCGATTGCGCGCGTGTTCATCGAGAGCGTGGAGCGCTACGGGTACGACGGCGTGGTGGTGGACATCGACACGGCGACGCTCGCCGAGGCGCTGGGCGTGCCGGTTGCGCATCCGGGGGACGAGCCGGCGCTGGCGACGGGGCCGCGCATCCATGCGCTGGCCGAAGCGGCGGACCTGGAGCCGGTGGAGCTGGGGCGGCAGGAGCGGATACAGGTTTGGCTCGAAGCCGTGCGTCAACTGAAGCGCCACTTTGGCGAGGAGGTTTACGTCCGCGGCAACTGCGACCAGTGTCCGTTTGCGCTTGCTTCGCTGGTTCGCGGGGCGGCTGACTGGATGATGGACCTGATGGACGAGGCCAACGAAGAGGCCGCGCACAGGCTGCTCGAGTACTGTGCGGGGGCGACGGTCGAATTCATCGAACTGATGGCGGGCACGGGGGCGGACATGATCTCGAACGGGGACAGTCCGGCGGGGCCGAGCCTGATTTCGCCGCGGCTTTATCGCGCGTTCGCGCAGCCTTATGAGCGCCGGTGCGCCGAAGCCGCGCACCGCGCGGGGCTGCCGTACGCGTTGCATATTTGTGGCAAGACCGAGCCCATTCTGGAAGAGATGGCCGCCACGGGCGCGGACGCGCTGGAGCTTGATTCGCTGACGGAGGCGCGCCGCGCGCGCGACGCGATGGCGGGGCGCGCGGCGTTCATCGGCAATCTGGATCCGACGGCGGTGCTCGCGCTGGGCACGCCGGATGCGGTCGAAGCCAAGGCTCGGGAACTGATCGATCTGTTCCGCGGCAGCCGCCGCCTGATTCTGAATGCAGGCTGCGCGATCGCGGCCAACACTCCGCCGGCCAATATCCATGCGCTGATTCGCGCCGCCCGCGAGGGCTATTGAGGTAAACCCCATGTCTCAGGAAACGAAGACCATCACGCGCCGCACGCTGCTGCAGGCGGCGCCGCTCATTGTGCCGGCGGCGGCGCTGGGCCGCGCGGGCGCGGTTGCTCCGAGCGACCGCATCAACATCGGCATCATCGGGGTGAACGGCATGGGCCGGTCGAACCTGGCCAATTGCGCGAAGCATCCGGACGTGGTGGTGACCGGTATCTGCGATGTTTCGACCGACCGGCGCGAGGCCGCGCTGGCGCTGCACAAGGAGACCGCGACGGGTTATCGCGACTATCGCGAACTGCTCGCGCAGCGGGGCATCGACGGGGTGATCATTGCTTCGCCGCCGCACTGGCACGCGCTGATGGCGATTCACGCCGTGGAGGCGGGCAAGGACATTTATCTGCAAAAGCCGATGACGCTGTATCCGGCCGAGACGCTGGCGGTTCGCAACGCGGTGCGGCGCCACAAGCGGATTTCGCAGGTCGGGACGCAGATTCATGCGGGGTCGAATTACCGGCGCGTGGTGGAGTGGATCCGGAGCGGCAAGCTGGGGCCGGTGTCAACGGTGCGCACGTTCAACGTAATGAACCAGGGTCCGGAAGGCATCGGCCGCGCGCCGAAGCAGGACGCGCCGAAGGGGCTGGATTGGGACATGTGGCTGGGGCCCGGGCCGGCGCGCCCGTTCAATTCGCTGCTGTACGCGGACAGCTACAATCACTGCTCGTTCTGGGACTACACGCACGGGTGGACGCCGGGCATGGCGCCGCACATCATCGACCTGCCGATCTGGGCGCTGGAGCTGGGCGTGCCCGAGGTGACTTCCTGCACGGGCGGGCGCGACGTGATCAACGACGATGGCGATGCTCCGGACGTGCAGGAGGCGGTGTGGCGGTATCCGAAGTTCACCATGACGTGGTCAATGAACTGCGCGAACTCGTTTGCTTACGACTTTGGCCGCGGCAAGCCGGCGCGGCGGCTGGGCATCTATTTCCATGCGCAGAATGCGACGCTATTCACCGATTACAGCAAGCATGAGATTGTCCCAGAGGGCGGACTGTTGAAGGACGGCGCGCCGCCGCCCGAGTCGATTCCACCTTCGCCGGGGCATGAGCGGCAGTGGCTGGATTCGATCAAGTCGCGCGTCGAGCCGGATTGTCCGGTGGATTACCACTACAAGGTGGATCTCGCGATTACGCTGGCGAGCCTGTCCTACAAGTTGGGCCGCTCGATCCGGTTCGATCCGGTGAAGGAGGCGATTGTTGGGGACAAGGAGGCGGCGCGGCTGGCGCGGCCGACGTATCGCAAGCCGTGGAAGTTTCCGGCGGAGTATTTGTGAGGCGGGGGTTTCTTAGACTGGGGACATGCCGATGGTTCGCGGTGTGATTCTGCTTGGGGTGATGGCGGTTCTGGCGGGCGGCCAGACGAGGGTGCGGGCGCGGGAGGCGGGGGTGGTGCTGGGGGTGATGAAGCCGGGACCGTTGAATGCGATCACGGATGTGGCGGGGGTGCGGGTGGGGCACGCGACGTTGAAGCGGGGCGACCGGGTGCGGACGGGGGTGACGGCGATTGTGCCGCACGGGGGGAATCTGTTTCAGGAGAAGGTGGCGGGGGCGGTGATGGTGGGCAACGGGTTCGGGAAGTTTGTGGGGACGACGCAGGTTGAGGAGTTGGGCGAGATTGAGACGCCGGTGCTGCTGACCTCGACGTTGAATGTGTGGCGGGTGGCCGATGCGCTGGTGGACTGGATGCTGGCGCTGGAGGGGAATGAGCAGGTGCGCAGCATCAACCCGGTGGTGGGGGAGACGAACGACGGGATGTTGAACGACATCCGGAGCCGTCCGGTGGGGCGGGAGGAGGTGTTCGAGGCGCTGAGGAGCGCGCGGGGCGGACGGGTGGAGGAGGGCGCGGTGGGCGCGGGGACGGGGACGGTGGCTTTCGGGTGGAAGGGGGGGATCGGGACGGCGTCGCGGGTGACGAGGGCGGGGTGGACGGTGGGGGTGCTGGTGCAGACGAATTATGGCGGGGATTTGATGATCGGGGGCGTGCCGGTGGGGCGGAGGCTGCGGACTGCAAGGGGCGGCGCGGACGGGAGTGTGATTGTGGTGATTGCGACGGATGCGCCGGTGGAGGCTCGGAATTTGAAGCGGATGGCGGCGCGGGCGATGCTGGGGTTGGGCCGGACGGGGGCGGCGGGGTCGAATGGGAGCGGGGACTATGCGCTGGCGTTTTCGACGGAGCGGGGCAAGGGGGCGCGGGTCGAAAATGCGGCGATGTCGGAGTTGTTCATGGGGGTGATTGAGGCGACCGAGGAGGCGGTGGTCAATTCACTGTTCATGGCGGAGACGACAGAAGGAAACGGGCAGCGCGTGGAGGCGCTGCCCGTGGAGAAGGTGCTGGAGCTGTTGCGGTGAGCTATTCGGGGCTGGTGGGCGCCTGACCCTTGGGCATGCCGGTGCTGGGCTGGACGGGCTTGCCGAGGGGTGCGCCGGGGAAGGCGCGAACCGGTTCCTTGAGGCTGGAGGGGAGGACGGTGGTCCGGGTAGAGATGTCGAACAGCGAGAAGATCAGGAACACGCCGAGGAAGAACAGGCCGCCGATGAAGATGACGGCGTTGAACTTGTCGTGGCGGAGGTGCATGAAGAAGAGGGCGACGAGGGCGCCCTTGAAGCTGGCGACGAGCAGGGCGACGACGGTATTCATGGCGCCGAAGTCGAACTGGGCGACCCAGACGGTGATGATGGTGAGCACGAGGAGTCCGGCGAGGACGAGGGCGTAGGTCTTGGGCCCGGTGATGTGGTGGTCGTGGGTGTGTTCCATGGTTCGTGCGACTCCTTAGCTCAGCAGGTACATGAGCGGGAAGAGGTAGATCCAGATCAAGTCAACAAGGTGCCAGTAGAGGCCGACCATGTCGACGGGGCCGTAGTATTGCGAGGAGAAGTGGCCCTTTTGGGCGCGGTAGATGAGCCAGGCGATGGCGACCATGCCGAGCAGGACGTGGATGCCGTGGAGGCCGGTCATCATGAAGTAGAAGCTGAAGAACATGAACTGCCCTTCAACGGTGTCGCCCTGGTGGGCATAGAACTTGCCGGGGAGGAGGCCTTCGTGGAACTTGTGTGAGTACTCGAAGTACTTGACGACCATGAAGACGCCGGCGAGGACGAAGGTGGTGGAGAGGTAGCCGATGAGCTTGCCCTTCTGGCTGGTCTGGGCGGCCCAGACGCCCATGACCATGGTGAAGGAGGAGACGAGGAGGACGAGGGTATTGAGGGCTCCGAGGCGCCAGTCGAGGTGGGTGTGGGCGGCGATGAAGGCGTCGGGATGCTTGGCGTGCATGATGCCGTAGCCGACGAAGAGGCCGCCGAACAGGAGGACTTCGGTGACGAGGAAGAGCCACATGCCGATCTTGGACGCCTCGAACTGCTGGTCCATGTTGGCGAAGTGGTGCTGGAGCCCGGGCGGGTGATGGTGATCGTGCCCGTGGTGTTCGTGCGAAGGAACAGTGGTAGCTTGACTCATGGCGATACTGCGTAGCGCACCTTAGTGCGAGACTCCTTGTTCGCGTTCCACAGCGACGGGGACGGGCTGGGGACGGTAGTCGTAGGGTCCGTGGATGAGGACGGGGGTGCCTTCAAAGTTGTGGGTGATGGGGGGGCTGAGGGCCTGCCATTCGAGGGTCTTGCCGCCCCAGGGGTTATTCACGACGCCCTTCTTGTTGCGGAAGGAGACGAGCAGGACGGCGAGGCAGAGGAAGAGGCCGACGGCGAGGATCCAACTGCCGATGGTGGAGGCGATGTGCATGGCCTGGAACTGCTCGAGGTAGTTGTAGTAGCGGCGGGGCATGCCGCGGGAGCCCATGACGAACTGGGGCAGGAAGGTGGCGTTGAAGCCGATGAAGATGAGGGTGGCGGCGATGGTGGCCAGTTTTTCGTTGTACATGCGGCCGAACATCTTGGGCCACCAGTAGTGGATGCCGGCGAGCAGGGCGATGAGGTTGGAACCGGCCATGACGTAGTGGAAGTGGGCGACGACGAAGTAGGTGTCGTGGAGGTGGACGTCAGTGGAGAGGGCGGCGAGGAAGAGGCCGGTGAGACCACCGATGGTGAAGATGAGCAGGAAGTTGATGGCGTGGATCATGGGGGCGGCGAGGCTGATGGAGCCGCGCCACATGGTGGCGATCCAGTTGAAGACCTTGATGGCCGAGGGGACGGCGATGAAGAAGGTGATGAAGCTGAAGATGGCGCCGGCGAAGAGGCTCATGCCCGCGGTGAACATGTGGTGGGCCCAGACGAGGAAGCCGAGCAGGGCGATGGCGACGGAGGAGAAGGCGATGGCCTTGTAGCCGAAGATGGTCTTTTTGGAGAAGACGGGGATGACCTCGGAGATGACGGCCATGGCCGGGAGGATCATGATGTAAACGGCGGGGTGGGAGTAGAACCAGAAGAAGTGCTGGAAGAGCACGGGGTCGCCGCCGAGGTTGGGGTCGAAGATGCCGACGCTGAGGACGCGCTCCATGACGAGGAGCAGGAGGGTGATGCCGAGCACGGGGGTGGCGAGGATCTGGATGAGGGCGGTGGCGTACATGCCCCAGCAGAACAGGGGAAGTTCAAACCAGCCCATGCCGGGCGCGCGCATCTTGTGGATGGTGGCGATGAAGTTGACGCCGGTGAAGATGGAGGAGAAGCCGAGGACGAAGGCGGCGAGGACCATCATGCTGACGCCGCCGCCGGTGGTGGAGGAGTAGGGGGTGTAGAAGGTCCAGCCGGTGTCGACGCCGCCGAGGATGAGAGTGCTGAGGGCCATCAGGGCGCCGGCGACGTAGATCCAGTAACTGGTGAGGTTGAGGCGGGGGAAGGCGACGTCCTTGGCGCCGAGCAGGAGCGGGAGGACGAAGTTGCCGAGCGCGGCGGGGATGCCGGGGATGATGACGAGGAAGACCATGACGGCGCCGTGGAGGGTGAAGGCGCGGTTATAGGTTTCGGCGTCCATGACGGTGGGGCCGGGGGTGAGCAGCTCCATGCGGATGAGGAGCGCGAGGAGGCCGCCGACGATCATGAACAGGACGACCGACCAGAGGTACATCAGCCCGATGCGCTTGTGATCGACGGTGGAGAGCCAGCTCCAGAGGCCCTTGGAGGACTCGAGGTAGTCGGCGGGGCGGCCGGCGACGGCGCCCTCGGCATGAAGAACGTTTTCGTGAGCCATGTGCAGTGGTGTCCTTTCGCGCTCGTCTGATTACTGCAACGACTTGATGTATTCGATCACGCCCAGGATTTCGCGTTCGCGGAGGAGGCCCTGGAAGGTGGGCATGATCGGCTCATAGCCCTGGACGACGACGGCATTGGGGTTGAGGATGGAGTCGCGGATATAGTTTTCGTCCACGAGGTATTCCTTCCCGTCGGTGCCGCGTTCGGTCTTGCCCCAAATTCCCTTGAAGGTGGGGCCCTGGCCGCGGGAGCCGTCGATGGAGTGGCAGGTGGCGCAGCCCTTGTTTTCGTAAACGAGTTTGCCGAGTTCCTTGAGCGGCATCTTGCGGACCTGTTCATCGCCCTCGCGGAGGAAGACTTCATACTCCTCGGGGGTATCCACATAGATGCGGGCGAGCATGTCGGAGTGGCCTTTGCCGCAGTATTCGGTGCAATAGACCTGGTAGACGCCGGGTTCGGTGGCGGTGAACCAGAGTTCGGTGTAGCGGCCGGGGAGCACGTCGCGTTTGAGACGGAAGGCGGGGACGAAGAAGGAGTGGATCACGTCCTCGGCGTGCATGACGAGCTTGACGGGCCGGTTGACGGGCACGTGGAGGTCGTTGAGGGCGCGGGTGCCGTCGGGGTACTCGAACTCCCAGAGCCATTTCTTGCCGGTGACGACGATCTCCATGGAGTCGTTGGGGGCGACCCAGGCGCTGACGTAGCCCTTGAAGCCCCAGAAGAAGATAAGCATCACGACGACGAGCGGGATGAGGCTCCAGAGGAGTTCGAGGCGCGTGTCGTGGGTGATGTGGGGTGTGACTTCGTTCTCGGAGCGCCGCTTCCAACGTTTGGCGGCATAGAAGATCAGCGCTCCGTTGAAGAAGAAGAAGAAGATGGTCAGGATGGTGATGAAGATGAACAGACCATCCATGTCGGCGGCATGAGTGGCCGCCGGGGGACCGAGAAGGAAATCGCGAAACCAATTCATTGTGCGTTCACCATCAATCGGGTGGCGCGGGCGAGTTGACGCTCGCGGCGCCAGAATCTGAACAGTACGATGCCCATGACGAGCAGCAGGAGGGCTCCGCCGCCGCGCATGATGTTGCGGGCGAACAGGGTGTAGGAGCGGGCATCAGGATCGTAGTGGAAACAGTAGAGCAAGAACTTCTCGACGCTCATGCCGAGCTTGCCTTCGGCGGCTTCGGCGAGAGCAAGGCGAATATCGAGCGGCTTATATTTGATGCCGTAGAGATAGCGGGAGATGCGGCCGTCGGGGGTGAGGATAAAGATGACGGCGGAGTGGGCGTACTGGCCGGTGCGCTCGTCGAGTTTGTAGCCGAAGCCGACCTGTTTGGCGAGACGGGCGGCGGAGCCGTTGAAGTCGGTGAGGAAGTGCCAGCCGGGGGCTTCGCGTTCGAAGGAGGTGAGGTAGGCGGCCTTCTTGTTGCGGGCGATGCCGTAGTTTTCGGTGGGATCGATGGAGATGGTGACGATCTCGTATTCCTTGCCGGGGGTCCAGGGGATGTTGCGGATGGCCTCGGTCTGGGCGTTCAGCACGAGGTTGCAGAGCATCGGGCAGGTGTAATAGACGAGGTTGAGGATGACGGGGCGGCCGGACTGAAAGTAGGTGCTGAGCGGCTTCTGGTAGCCGTCCTCGGCGGTGAACTGGAGTTCGAGATTGATCTGGTCGCCGAGGTGTTCCTGCACACCGACGCCATCCAGTTCCGCGGGCGTCTCATGGGCGAGGCGCTGCGCGGACGCGGTGGGCGCGCCGGCGGCGAGGACGAGGATCAGAAGCCAGAGGCAGCTATTCAGACTTGGGCGCATTGGTATCGGCAGCGGCAGGATCGGGCTGGGGTTGAGCGGCCTTCAGAGCATCGCCCGCGGCCCCTCCGGGGGGTTCGGGCTTGGCGGGGTAGGCCGTGGTGTTGTAGGGAACGCGTCCCGCTTGAACTTCGGTGACGAGGAGTTCCATGGCGCGGTCGATGGGCAGGCGAACGATGCCCTTCTCTTTATCGATGTACGAATACTTGTGAAGATGCTCATCTTCACGCTCCTGGATGGCGAGGAGGTCCTTGGAGGCGACGCCGGTGTACTGATCGTACTCGATCTTTTCGTAGGCGACGACGTAGAGCCAGTAGACGCCGATGATCATTGCCACCAGCAGGACAATGACGGAGCCCGAGACGATGGCGATGAGGCCGCTTTTGGGCTCGTGGCGGTCGAAGCCCTCTTCGGGGCGGGGGAGCTGAATGTTGGGATCGGCCATGGGTAGAGTCTCCTTTCGATTCGCTCCGGATTAGAGATTGTGGAAGGCGAGCGCCTGCTTGAGGCGCGGGTCGCCGACCGGGATGAGAGGCTTCTCGCGGAAGCCATGCCAGAACATGAGGCCCATGGAGCCGCCGACGGCCGCGAGGGCGGCGATGGAGATCCACGAGAACGAGAAGCCGTGGGGATGGAAGACGGGCATCACCTGCCAGTAAAGGTCCATGTAGTGCATGAGGAGCAACCAGCCGGCGAAGAAGCCGAGCACGCCGCGCCGGCGCTTCATGGCGCGGGGCATGAGGCTGAAGAACGGGATCAGGAAATGGCCGAGAAGGAGAACCGCGGAGACGATGGCCCAGGAGCCTTCGAGCCGGTGCTGGAACCAGACGATTTCTTCAGGCAGATTGCCGTACCAGATCAGCATGTACTGGGAGAAGGAGGTGTAGGCCCAGAAGACGGTGAGCGCGAAGAGCCATTTGCCGAGGTCGTGGTAGTGCTCCTCGTTGATGGTGTGGGTGAGGAAGCCGGAGCGGCGCAGCGAGAGGCTGGCGATGATGAGGGTGGCCATCAGAGCCAATGCACCGCCGGTGAGGAAGATCACACCGAACATGGTGGAGAACCAGTGCGGGTCAAGCGACATGATGAGGTCGAAGGCCAGCACCGAGCCGCCGAGGAAGAGGACGATGATGCCGGGGGCGGACCATTTCTCGGCGGCAAAGGTGTGGGCGAGGCTGCCGCTTTGGTCCTGACGGCGGGTGTGCGCCCAGAGGCGGCTGGCGAACGAGCTGAGAATCAGCAGGACGCCAAAGTTGCGGATCAGGAACCACTGGTCGTTCAGGTAGCTGAGTTTTTGGGAGAGGATCGGGTCCTGGGCGGCGTCGGCGTGCGACCAGTGGTAGAGGTCGTGGATGCCGAAGGCGAGGGGGATAAAGAGCACGATGAACACCGGGAGTGTGCGCATCAGGCTTTCCATCAAGCGGCGCACGGTGACGCTCCAGGCGGAGCCGGTGAGGTGCTGCACCATGACGAAGAAGGTGGCGCCGAGAGCGATGGTCAGGAAGAAGAGGAAGCCGACCAGATAGGCGGGGAAGAATTCCTTGCGGTCGAGCGCGAAGCCCGCGGCGAGGCCGGCCCAACCGAGGAGGGCGACGAAGGCGAAGGCGTTGCGGCCGCTGGTCCAGGTGGCGGCGGGGAGGAAGTAGTTATCAGCTTTGTGTGCGTGGTCGTGGGCCATGATGAATCTCTGCCTACCTCACTTTGGCCTGAAGATCGGCGGGCACATCGGCGATGTTGCCTTTCCAGGCGCGCTGCAGCGCGCGGATGTAGGCGACGATGGCCCAGCGGTCCTGTTCGGTGATCTGGTTTTTGTAACCCGGCATGGAGCGCCGGCCGTTGGAAATGACGTGGTAGAATTCGCCGTCGACGAAAGCGACGATGCGTTCGTCGTGGAGGTTGCCGGGCACCCAGATGGCTTTCGAGGGGACGATGCCGCGGCCGGTGCCGGTGCGATCGTGGCAGGGAGCGCAGTAGATGTTGTAGCGCTCCTGGCCGCGCTTCAGGAGGTCGGCGGTGATGGGCTCAGGGTTGCGTGCGGCGTAGAGGCCGGCTTCGGTGATGCCGGTCGAGTAGGCGACGTCGGGGCGGTAAGTTTCCTGCGCGACGGCACCTTCCACGGGACGGCGGGAGGTGCGGCCGTCAGCGAAGAACGGGCTTTCGGCCTGGGACTTGTACTTATCCTGCTTCTTCATATCGAACCAGACCCAGATGGGGGGCTGGCGCGAGGGGAAGTTGGAGCAGGCGGAGGAGAGCAGGCCGGCGGCGATCACAACGAGCACCAGGGCGGCTTGGCGGCGAAGGGAAGACATTGAGGAATTCATGGACATGGGTCAGGCCTCCACCAGTTCGCTGTGGCGGCTGCCAGTGGCGTTGAGAAATTTGATCGCTTCCTCGGCATTGAACTTTGGATCGGTGGCTTCGATCACGAGCAGGAAGCGGTCGTTGGTGGCGCCCGCCCATTTCGAGTAATTGAAGGCCGGGTGGTAATACTGCGGGAGCTTGTTCAAGGCCAGCATGCCGAGGACGGCGCCAAAGGCGGAGAGCAGCACGCTGAGTTCGAACATGATGGGGACGGAAGGCTCGAAGGCGAACAGGGGCTTGCCGGCAATGACGAGTTTGTAATCGACGGCGCCGGTCCACCACTGGAGGAGGATGGCCAGCGAAAGGCCGAGGAGGCCACAGACGATGACGATCCGGCCGAGCGGGGAGCGGCCTTCGCCGAGCGCTTCGTCGATGCCGTGGATGGGGAATGGGGTGTAGGCGTCCATCCGGGAGTAGCCGGCGGTGCGCGCGGTACGGATGGCGCGGAGCAGATCTTCGGGGGTGTCGAAGTCGCCAATCACGCCGTAATGTTTTCCCTGCTCCTCGGGTTTGAGGAAGGCAGGTAACGGCAGACGGTCGAGAATACGGTCGAGAGTCGCCATAGTCTAGTGCGCCATTCCCTTCTGATCATTGATCTGCTGGTGGAGGACGCCCTTCACTTCCGAGATCGCGATGGCGGGCAGGAAGCGCAGGAACAGGAGGAAGAGCGTCATGAACAGGCCCATCGTGCCGACGAAGGTGGAGATGTCGATGATCGTGGGCGAGAAGTAGCCCCAGGACGAGGGCAGGAAGTCGCGGTGGAGCGAGGTTGCGATGATCACGAAACGCTCGAACCACATGCCGATGTTGATGAAGATCGACAGAACGAACATGACAGGGATCGAGGTGCGGAAGCGCTTGAACCAGAAGAACTGGGGCGAGACGACGTTGCAAATGATCATGGACCAGTAGGCCCACCAGTAGGGGCCGAAGGCGCGGTTGACGAACGCGTAGCGTTCGAAGGGGTTGGCCGAATACCAGGCGATGAAGAACTCGGTGCCGTAGGCGAAGCCGACCATCATGCCGGTGGCGAGCATGACCTTGCACATGTTTTCGAGGTGCTTGATGGTGATCAGGTCCTGGAGGTTATAGAGGTAGCGGGCACCGACCATCAGCGTGACGACCATGGCGAAGCCGGAGAAGATCGCGCCGGCGACGAAGTAGGGGGGGAAGATTGTGGTGTGCCAGCCGGGAATGACGGAAGTGGCGAAGTCGAAGGAAACGATGGAGTGCACCGAAAGCACGAGCGGCGTGGAGAGGCCGGCCAGCAGCAGGTAGGCCAGTTCGTAGTGCCGCCACTGGCGCGCGCCGCCGCGCCAGCCGAAGCTCATGATGCCGAAGATGACTTGCCGGATGCGGGTCTTGGCGCGGTCGCGCAAGGTGGCGAGGTCGGGGATGAGGCCGACATACCAGAACAGCGCGGAGACGGTGGCGTAGGTGGAGACCGCGAAGACGTCCCACATCAGGGGCGAGCGGAAGTTCTGCCACATGTTGAGGGCTTCATTGGGCATCGGGAACAGCCAGTACGCCGCGCGCCAGGGGCGTCCGGTGTGGAACAGCGGATAGATGCCGGCGCAGGCGACGGCGAACAGCGTCATGGCTTCCGCGGCGCGGTTGATGGAGGTGCGCCACCGCTGGCGGAACAGGAACAGGATCGCGGAGATGAGCGTGCCGGCGTGGCCGATGCCGATCCACCAGACGAAGTTGGTGATGTCCCAGCCCCAGCCGACGGGCGAGTTGTTGCCCCAGACGCCGATGCCGGTGGCGACGAGGTAGCCGAGAGAGGCGAACAGGACGCCAGCCAGCAGCATCGAGATGGCGAGCGCGATGTACCACTGTTTCGGCGGCGCCTGTTCGGTGATGGCCGCGACCTTCTCGGTGACGTCGGCGTAGGTCATTCCGCCTTGAACAAGCGGCGGATTGAGTTCCATGCGGGGATCGATTGCGAGATCAGCCATGACGTTTAGGCAAGCTCCGGATTGGGGTTGCGCAGCTTCGCGAGGTAAGTGGTGCGCGGGCGGGTGTTGAGTTCCTCAAGCAGTTCGTAGTCGCGCTGCTGCGCCTTGAGCTTGGAGACCCGCGATTCTGGATCGTTGATATTGCCGAAGGCGATGGCGTCGGCGGGGCAGACCTGCTGGCAGGCGCTCACGACCTCGCCGTCGGCGAGGGTGCGCCGGCCCTGCGCTTTTGCGTCGATCTTCTTCTCCTGGATGCGCTGCACGCAGTAGGTGCACTTTTCCATGACGCCGCGCATACGCACGGTGACGTCGGGGTTGAAGACCATTTTCGTGGTTTCCTCAATGCCCTTGTGGTAGTTGAGGAAGTTGAAACGGCGGACCTTGTAGGGGCAGTTGTTGGCGCAATAACGGGTGCCCACGCAGCGGTTGTAGGCCATGTCGTTGAGGCCTTCCGGAGAATGGACGGTGGCGGCAACGGGGCAGACGGATTCGCATGGCGCGTTTTCGCACTGCTGGCAGGCCATGGGCTGGGTGACGACTTGGGGGTCTTCCTCGGAGCCGGTGTAGTAGCGGTCCATGCGGATCCAGTGCATTTCGCGGCCGCGGAATACCTGGTCCTTACCGACGACCGCGATGTTGTTTTCGCTCTGGCAGGCCACCACGCAAGCGTTGCAGCCGATGCAGGAGGTAAGGTCAATCGCCATGCCCCACTGGTAGCCCTGCGAATAATCGAAGCCGGAGTACATCGAAACGCGGGGCGGTGAGTGGACCATGTGCTCGAAGTGGTCCGGGTGCTCGCGGTAGGTGGCCAGCGCGGCTTCCAGCACAATGGCGCGGCCTTCCATGGAATGGTGCTCCTGGGTGGTGACGAGCTTGTACTTGCCGCCATCCCTCTTCACGTTCGCGCCGGCGGCGATGGTAAAGCCGTTCACAGTGCGAAGGGGTTCGACACCGTGGCCCACACCCTGGCCGACGCGCCCGCAGGCCGCGCGGCCATAGCCGAGCGAGAGCGAGACGGACTTGTCGGCGTGGCCGGGCTGAACCATGGCGGGGGCCTTGATCTCGCGGCCGTTCACCGAGATTGTGAGGTAGTCGCCATCCTTCACGCCCAATTCGCGGGCCGAGGCGGGGCTCAGCAGCGCCGCGTTGTCCCAGACGAGCTTGGTCATGGGGTCAGGCGCTTCCTGCATCCAGGCATTGTTGGCAAAGCGGCCGTCCCAGGTGGCGGCGGAGGGGAAGAAGACGACTTCCCATCCGTCCGCGGGCGTCTTCAAGGCTTCCTGGACTTTCGCCAGGACTGCGGGAATGGCGGCCGAGGGCGACTGGACGGGGAACTCGGTTCCTTCGACGAAACCGTCGTAGAGGGCTTTCTGCCAGCGCTTCACGGCTTCTCCGCCCCACTGCGCGGACCAGTGGGCCTTCACCAGATCGTGGCCGCTGGGGCGCTCGCCGCGCACGAGGGCGGACGCCACTTCCAACGCGGACTTGCCATCGTAGAGCGGCGCGATCAGCGGCTGCTGGATGGAGGCGAGACCGTTCAGCGCGCGGGCATCGCCCCAGGCCTCGAAGGGGTGGGTCTCCGGGAGACGCCACTCGGCGGCGTGCCAGGTTTCGTTCTCTTCGGCGGTGAGGGCGATGGTGGCGCCGGCCTTCTTCATCGCTTCACCGAAGGCCAGGCCGCCAGGAAGCGCGTACACGGGATTGCCGCCCAGGATGATTAGCGTTTTCACCTTGCCGCTGTTCAGGTCCTCAGTCAACTGCTGGACCTGCGCGAGGGAGCTCGTGGGGTTGGCCACGACCGGGCGGGTGTAAACCACTGTGGCGCCGATGTTGCCGAGCGCCTGATTGATGAGGGCGACGAGCGCGTGGACCGGTGCTGGCTGCCGGGGTCCGGCGACGACGACGCAACGGCCGCGGTGAGCGGCGAGATCACGGGCCACGGCGGCGATGAACTTCTGGCTGTTGCCCGAAGTGTTGCCCAGCACCTTCAACTCAGCGCCGGAGACGTTCAATTCCCTGGCCAGCGCCAGGGCCAGCGACCCGATTTCCGAGGCGCGGACGCGCACCCGATGGTCGGCCATGGCGCCGGTAAGCGTGTAGTTGGACTCGGCGGCATAGAGCCGGTTCATTCCGCTTTCGGGGGTCTCCACGCGCCGGCGGGAGGAGAACTGTTTGATGGGGAGGACCGAGGTGGAATCGAGGCCGAGGAAATCGGCATCGAGCGCCAGCACAACATCGGCCTTATCGAACTGGTAGTGCGGCTCCAGCGGCTGGCCGAAGGCCATTTCCGCGCCAGCGCGGGGGTTGTCGAAGGTGACCGCGTCGTATTCGACCCACTGCGCGGCCGGGAATTTCTTTGCCCATTCGCCCTTCACGGATTCCAGAGTGGGCGAGGAAGAACGTTCGGCCAGAATGCGGACGCCTGCGCCGTCTCCCGCGGCTTCGGCGGTAAGCGACTTCAGCGCCCAGCCGAAGAATTCATCCCAGGAAGAGCGGGCGGCGCCTTTGTGGACGAGTTTGGCGCGATCCGGGTCGTAGAGACCGAGCACCAGGGCTTGCGCGTGGGCGTTGGTGGCGCCGAGGGCGTAGGGGTGGCGCGGGTTGCCCTCCACCTTCGTGGGGCGGCCATCGTGGCACTGCACGATCAGCCCGGTAGCGGCACCGCCGGTGGAGAACGCGGTGGCATAGTGGACCGGTTTGCCGTGGACAATCGTTTCGACGCCCTTGGCATGGGGCAGGATCGTTTCCACCGGGCGGCGGCAAGCCGTGGCGCCAGCCAGTCCAAAACTGGCCGCCATCAGTTTCAACAGATTCCGGCGCGAACCGCTTTCCAGCATTTCAGATGCATTTTCCTGGAATTCTCTTTCCACCCAACGGTTGAATTCCGGAGAATGCTCAAGGGCATCGAGGCTTCGCCAATACTTCTGCCCGGTGACGCCTTGGGGATTAATCTGAATCAGGTCGCTCATTTGATTCCAAAAGGTCTGAATATATCTGACTTACCGGTGGCAGCCCGAGCAATTGACGGGCGGGTTAATGTTCTTCGCTTCGCGCAACTGGCGGCCCAATGCGGCGGGGTCGCCCTCGGGCTTCCAGTCCAGTTTCGTGACGAACTCAGCGGGACGCAGGTGGGCATCCGGGTTCCGATGGCAGTCCAGACACCAGGCCATCGACAGCGGCGACACCTGCTTGACCTCCACCATCTGATCGATCCGCCCGTGGCAGGAGACGCATGAGACGCCGGCGGTGACGTGGGCCTGATGGTTGAAGTAGGCGTAGTCGGGAAGGCGGTGGACTTTCACCCACTGGATGGGGGCGCCGGTGGCGTAGGACTCGCGCACCAATTGCAGTTTCGGGCTCTTCTCCCTGACCTGGGCATGGCAGTTCATGCAGGTTTCGGTGGGCGGCACGGCGGCGAAGGCGGCCTTTTCCACTGAGGTGTGGCAGTACCGGCAGTCCATCCCGAGGTTGCCCGCGTGGAGTTTGTGGGAGAAGACGACGGGTTGCACTGGCGTGTAGCCGGTGTCCAACTGGTTAGGATGTAGCAGGTATCCCACCACGCCCCCGGCGAGTCCGAGGGTCACGACCACGACACCCGCAATCACACGGAGGTTCGTGTCAAACTTCTTGGAGAAGATGGCGCTCATTCCAATATTCTTTAGTCAGCTAGATTTCGGACTTGAACATGCCTTATGCCCCTCTGAACTGGCAAAGGCTCGAAGCTGTAGTTTACAACAGGACTTTGCTTCGTTTGTATACCTGGATTAGTCTTTTTCTAGCACAGCCGTAGAAATTCTGCAATGGGAGCAAGAATTCTTGTCTGGCCGTAATGAAGAACCATTGCCGGCCAATGCCGCTCCGCCCCGGCCGCTGAAGGGTTTCAGCCGCCGGTTCGGGGACCTGCGCGTCCGCCCTAAGTTGATGGTTTTACACAACCTATTCTTCCTGGTGCTGACGCTGGGGGTGTATTTTTCGATTGTTCCCCTGGTGGAAAGCCGCCTGTCCGGGGCCCGCGCCCGGGAGATCAGCCTGATCTGGAACACGTTTTCGGCGGTGATGCCAGACAGTGGCGAACATGAGCTGCGGTTCTATGAACTGACCGCCGACTCGGGCGACGCGCTCGGCCTGCCGAGGGAGGCGCAGCAGTGGATGCGCGACTATCCGGGGAGAATCTGGCAGCGGGAGGCGGTGAGTGAGCACATTTACAAGCTGGTGCCGGGCTCGGCCAACCGCTTTTACCGTCTCCGGCTCCCGCTGGCTTTCTATGACGGCCTGCTGATGTCGGCGCGGCTGGCCCTGTTTGCCGCACTGGGCGTGGTGTACGTGCTCGCCGTGCTGCTGCTGGAACTGGTGATCATGCCCCGCTATGTGTATCAGCCGCTGCAACTGATGCTGCTGGCGGACGCGGCCACGCGCCGCGGGGACCGGCGGCAGGAACTGGTCCCGGACGAGTATATTCCAGGCGATGAGATCGGCCAGATCATGCAGTCCCGCAACGAGGTGGTGACGCTGCTGCGCCGCCAGGAGGACGACCTCGCCGAAGCCCTCCACCGGCTGGAGGCCACGGCCGGCGATCTCCGGCACAAGAACGAGCAATTGGAGACAGCGAAGCGCAACCTGGAAGCCCAGGACCGGCTGGTTTCGCTTGGGCTGCTCAGTGCGAGCGTCGCCCACGAGATGAACACCCCGCTGGCGGTGCTGCACGGCTCCACCGAGAAGCTCCTTGAAACGCTGCCGGACGCAGCCACCCAAGGCCGGCTGGAGCGGATGAAGCGGGTGACCGAGCGGCTGCGGCGCATCTCCGCCAGTCTGCTCGATTTTGCCCGGGTCCGCCGGCGGGAGATGAGCGCGGTAGACCTGAGGACGATTGTGGAAGAGTCCTGGCAACTGGTGGCGATCGATGAGCGCGCCCCGCTGGTTCAGTTTCAGAATGCGATTCATGTGGGAGCCACCGCGCTGGGCAATGGGGATCAGCTGGTCCAGGTGTTTGTGAACCTGCTGCGCAATGCTTTGCACGCGGTGGGCGCGGATGGCAGGATCTGCGTGACGGCCGCGCCGGCGTGGCTCGGGGCCCGGCGGGCGGTTGCGGTGATGGTGGAGGATAATGGACCCGGAATCCCGCCGGAGGTGTTGCCTGAGATATTCGAGGTATTTGTCACCACCCGGCTCGACGCTCACGGCACGGGTTTGGGTCTCGCAGTGGCCGAGGGGATCGTGTCGCAGCATGGCGGCCAGATCGAGGCCTCCAACTGTCCGCGCGGCGGCGCTCGCCTGGTGGTGACGCTGCCCTGCCCCGAGAATCCCGTGCAGATGAAGGAGAACACATGACCCAGCGTGGCGAGGCCGCAGAACCCGTTCCGCCATCCGGCCTGATTCGGGTCGCCGTGCTCGACGACGATGCCGACTTCCTTACTTACATCGAGGATTTTCTCAACGACGAAGGACTCTACACCACCCGGACGTTCACCGAACCTTCCGCGCTGTTCGAGGCCGCGGAAGCGGAACGCCCGGATGTCATCCTGCTCGACATGAAGATGGGCGAACACCGGGGTGAGCGCGTCCTCGAACTGATCACGCAGCGGCTTCCCGGGGTGTGCGTGATTATCGTCACCGGGTACCCATCGCTTGAGGACATGCGCGCCACATTTAAGTTGAAGGTGTTCGACTACCTCGCGAAGCCGTTCTCGCTGGCTCAGCTGCGACAGACGCTTGCCAACGCGGCCGAAGCCTACCACCTCGGGCGCGCCCCGCAGGACCGTCTGCGGGAGAAGCTCGGCCACCGCATCCGGCTGCTGCGCGCGGAGCGCGACTGGTCACTGAAGGAACTGGCGGCCGAGTCGCGCCTCAGCGTCAGCCAGATCAGCTCGATTGAGCGCGGAGCCAATCTGCCTTCCATCGAAAGCCTGCTGGCGATTGCGCGCGCGTTCGGCAAGAAGCCGTCCGAGATTCTCGCCTCGATTGAATTTTGACGGGCGAGCTCAGCGGCCAGGCCGCGGCGCCCGCGGGCGCAAATTCAACCTGCCTAGCGGCAGGAACTGGCCCCGGCGCAAGGCGAAGGCTTCCGCCGGCCGGTTAGCGGCCAGCGAGGCGAGGGCCGGCGGAAGGCCCCGTCCGAGATCGAACGTCGGCGCCGCTGCCGAGACCGCGGGGAGAAGGATGGCACCGGGGTAGACCAGGAACGCAGGCAGCCGGTGCAGTGTCTCGCTGGACCCCCCAATGGAGACTACAGGATGCCAGGGGCCAGGCACCAGCACGCCATCCAAGGGCGGACGCGCGGCCGGAGCCTCGGAGAGCACGCTGAGCGGGAGTTCGCGAAAAGCCGGCGATGCCTCCAGCCCAATCGCCCGCCACATCTCCACCTCGGCGTCCACCACGACAATCCGGGCCGCCGCCAGGAGCGGGGCAAGTCGCTGCCTCAGTTCATCCCGGATGAAGGGGAAGATTTGCGGCGAAGCAGCAATGGGAGAGCTGAGGACGATCAGCCGCGGATGGAGTTCATGCAGCAGCCGCTGCAGGAGGGCAATCGAATCCACCTGAAGCGCCGCGGCACGCACCTCCGCCCGCCGTGTCCCATCCGCCATCGCCAGACCGCCGACGGCCGCCGCCGCCTGCTGCGGCAGCCATAGCGCTCCAGAGGGGTGGGCAAAGCAACCAGCCGACAGCTCAGCGAACTTGGGAGTGTGCGTCTCCGAATGCGGCACTTTCAATGCAATCATGCGGTCACGCGCCGCCGGATGCAAGGATCTTTTTTGTGATCGCATCGCCTGGCGGGGGCGCGGGGCGTTCAGGCGAGGATCTTCTTCACGACCGAGGCCTTCTCCACGCCGGTCAACTTCTGATCCAGGCCCTGATATTTGTACGTGAAGCGTTCGTGCTGAATTCCAAAAAGGTGCAGCAATGTCGCTTGGAGATCGCGCACGTGGACGGGATCTTTCACGATGTTGTAGCTGAACTCGTCGGTTTCACCGTACACCACCCCGCCCTTCACGCCGCCTCCGGCCAGCCAAAGGCTGAAGCAGCGAGGATGGTGATCGCGGCCGTAGTCCTTCGCGGTCAACCGTCCCTGGGAGTAGATCGTCCGGCCGAATTCCCCGCCCCAGATCACCAGCGTGTCTTCCAGCATGCCGCGCTGCTTCAGGTCCTGGACCAGCGCCCAGACGGGCTGATCAATATCCTTGCACTGCGCCGGCAGCACCTCCGGCAGGTTGCCGTGCACGTCCCAGCCCCGGTGGTACACCTGAACGAAGCGCACGCCCCGCTCGGCCAGCCGGCGGGCCATGAGGGCGGTGTAGGCGAAAGTGCCCGGTTTCCGCGCCTCCTCGCCGTACATCTGGTAGACCGATTCGGGCTCCTTCGACAGGTCAGTCAACTCGGGGACCGAAGCCTGCATGCGGAAAGCCATCTCGTATTGAGCGGTGCGCACACGCGTTTCCTCATCCGCCAGGCGCTGGTATTCCAGCTCATTCAGCGCCCCCACGCCGTCGAGCATCTGGCGGCGCACTTCTGGCGGCACGCCCTCGGGGTTGTTAATGTAGAGCACCGGATCGCCGCCCGAACGCAGCGCCACGCCCGCGTACTGGCCCGAGAGAAAACCCGCGCTCCACAGGCGCGCCGAGATGGCCTGCACGTTGGCTCGGGGATGCGTGTGCATCGCGTTCATCACCACGAAGGTGGGCAGGTCCTCGTTCATGCTGCCCAGCCCGTAGGCGATCCATGAGCCGATACAAGGCTTGCCGGGAATCATATTGCCGGACTGGATAAACGTGATCGCCGGTTCGTGGTTGATCGCTTCGGTGTGCATCGAGCGGATGATGCAGATGTCATCGGCCATCTTCGCCGTGTAGGGCAGCAGTTCACTGATCCACGCCCCGTTGCTGCCATGCTGCGCGAATTTGAAGGTCGAAGGCGCAATCGGAAAGCGCGACTGGTTCGAGGTCATCGTGGTCAGGCGCTGGCCCTGGCGGATCGACTGGGGCAGTTCCTTGTCAAACCAGGCCTCCATGCCCGGCTTGTAATCGAAGGTTTCCTGCTGGGGCGGCGCGCCGACCATGTGGAGATAGATGGCTCGTTTGGCCTTCGGCGCGAAATGCGGCAGGCCCGGCAGTGGCGCGGCCTGCGTGTGGCGCGCCAGCAGCGATGCCAGCGCGGCGCCGCCCAACCCGGTGGCGCCACCGAGGAACCTCCGCCGCGACAGTTGGCGGATGATTTCGGGATGGGGATGCTGCGGCAGCTTCATCATTTGTTGAGCGCCTCGTCGAGATTGAACACCTGATTGGCCACCATGGTGAGCGCGGCCAGTTCCGCCGCGTTGATCCGGTCATCACGGCCGCTTGCGCCCGTGCCCAGCAGCTTCTTCGCTTCCTCGGGACGAGCGTCGTAATAGTTCAGGAAGCTGCGGTAGGACCGCAGCAGGATCTCCTGCTCGGGCGCTTCAAAGCTCCGGCCCAACACTGCGCGGCCGAGAAAGTCGAACTGCCTTGCGCGGTCGCGCTCTGTCACCAGCATGGCCCGCTGCGCCAAGTGGCGCGCGGCTTCGACGAACTGCACGTCGTTCATGGTCACCAGCGCCTGCAGCGGCGTGTTGGTGCGCTCCCGCTGCACGGTGCAGATTTCGCGGCTCGGGGCGTTGAAGATGTCCAGCGAAGCCGGCGGCGCGCTCCGTTTCCAGAACCAGTACACGCTCCGGCGGTACAAGCCGTCATCGGTATCCGGCTTGTAGAAGCGCGTGTTCGACCCCAGCATGGCCACTGCCTCCCACACGCCTTCGGGTTGATACGGCCGCACGCTCGGCCCGCCAATCGCGGGTTTCAAGAGCCCGCTGGCGGCCAACGCCGTGTCGCGCACCATCTCGGCGTCCATCCGGAAACGCGGGCCCCGCGAAAGCAGCCGGTTGTCCGGATCGAGCTTCTGCTTCTCGGCCGTCGTGCGTGCGGATTGGCGGTAGGTGGCACTGGTCAACAGCATCTTGTAGAACCGCTTCACGTCCCAGCCCGATTCGCGGAAGTCGACCGCCAGCCAGTCCAGCAGTTCGGGATGCGTGGGCATCTCGCCCTGCGAACCGAAATCGTCCGCGGTGGATACAAAGCCGCGCCCGAAGACTTCCTGCCACATCCGGTTCACCGTGACGCGCGCCGTCAGCGGGTGGTCCTCATCCATCAGCCACTGCGCCAATCCCAGCCGGTTCTTCGGATAGGCCGGCTTCATTCGCGGCAGCACTCCTGGCACGTCGGGCGTCAGCTTCTCGCCCGGCTGATCGTACATCCCGCGGATCAGCAGGTGGGCCGATGGCATCTGTCCGGGCCGCTCATCCATCACGTGCGTCGTTGGACTGCGCCGCGCCACCAGCGTCCGCAGCCGCTCCACTTCATTCAGTTGCGCCACCCAGCCGCGATAGGAGGTGCTGTGGCGGAGCAGATAGGTGGTCCGCAGAGCGTCCCGCTCGTCCGGGCTCAAGCCGGCGGAGTCCTTTCCCCGCGCGTTCTCGACCACCGGCCAGGCAGCCAGATAGCGCGCCTCCGCCGCGCCAAGCGCGCGGTCGAAGATGCGGAAGTCTGCAATTGCGCCGGTGTGGAAATACGTCTTCGCTTCGTTGCCCAATACCAGCGGCCGGCCGCTGTTGATCGAACCGCTGATACCCGGCGCATCATTGTCGCGGCCCGCGATCTCCACCTCGCGGCCATTCACATACAGCGTCAATGAGCCGGGGTGCCCCGCGCCGTCATAGCTGAACACCAGGTGGTTCCAGGCGCCCGGCTTCAATTGGACCAGAAATCCGCCACGCACGCTGATCGACCGGCCTTCGTCTCCCGTGATGCGCATCCCGGGCACGCGCCCTGAGATGTCGATCTGCCAGCCGCGGCCCTTGTCTCCGGCATCGCTCTGGCTGGCAATGACGAACCGTCCTTCGTCGAGCGGCGCCCGGACGTAGGCCGAGATGCTGAACGGCTGGTCCAGCCGCATGGCCTGGACATTGGGCAACTCCAGCAGACCCTGGCCCATAAACTCCAGCGCAGGCCAGCCGGTGACGTTGCTCCCGGTTAAGTACACGCCCCCGGTGGCGGGCGTCCTGGGCGCGTCCAGCGCGAAGAGCTGGCGGGCCGCGTCGAACGGGGCCGCGGTCCTTCTCCGCTCCGCGCCGCGCAGCCATGCTTCGAAGCCCGCATCGGCCGTCGCGTGCGCAGCCGCGAGTTTATCCCGCAACTCCCTGCGCAGCGAATCCAGTTGCTCCCACCGCGACCGATCCTCTCCGGCGGGCACCGCGATGACGGGCGGCGAATCGGCGATGTTGCCGTCCATCACGGGCTGCGTCGTGTTGTTGAAGAACGCCGTTAGCGCGTAGAAATCCCGCTGCGTCAGCGGATCGAACTTGTGGTCGTGACAGGTGGCGCACCCCAGGGTCAGGCCCAGCCACACCGCGCTGGTCGTATCCGCGCGGTCCTTCGCATAGATCGCGGCAAACTCTTCCTCGATCGCGCCCGCCTCGTTGGTCGTCATCGCGTTGCGGTGGAAGCCTGTGGCGATCTGCTGTTCCAGCGTGCGATTGGGCAACAGATCCCCGGCCAGTTGTTCGATCGTAAAGCGGTCGAACGGCATGTTCTGGTTGAAGGCATGGATCACCCAGTCGCGCCAGGGCCACATCTGCCGCCGGTTGTCGTGATGGATGCCATGCGTGTCGCCGTAGCGCGCCGCGTCGAGCCAGTAGCGCGCACGGTGCTCACCATAATGCGGCGACGCCAGATACCGGTCGATCAGCTTCTCGAAGGCGTCCGGAGTCTGGTCCCGCGCGAAGGCCTCCACCTCCTCCGGCTTCGGCGGCAGTCCCGTCAAATCCAGGGCGGCACGCCGGATCAGCGTCGTGCGCGGCGCCTCCGGCGCGGGCTTCAGCCCAGCCGCCTCCAGCCGCGCCAGCACGAAGCGGTCGATCGGATTCCTCGCCCAATCTTGCTGCGACACTTTCGGCAACGCCGGCCGCGCCGGCTTTTTGTACGCCCAGTGCTCTTCCCAACGTGCGCCCTGCTCGATCCAGCGCCGCAGCGTCAGCTTCTGCTCGTCGGTCAACACCTTGTGCGCCGCCACGGGCGGCATCCGCAGCGCGGGGCTCTTGTGGTTGATGCGCTGCCAGATCAGGCTTTCATCCGGCTTGCCTCGAACTACCGGCGCTCCTGTGCGGCGGCTTGCGAACACCTCCTTCGCTTGATCCAGCCGCAGGTCCGCCATCCGGCTTTCCTTGTCCGGGCCATGGCAGTGGTAACAGGCGTCGGACAAAATCGGGCGGACGTCGCGCTGGAAATCAACCGTCTCCGCGCGGAGGGAGGTTGTGACAATCAGGCCCGTCAACAGGAGGAGTGTTCGCGTCATGACCGGCAAGCCCAGTTCGTGCAGGTGTTTGATTCAGTGTTATTCCCACCATGCCACAGAAGTCAACTCACCCTGCAGGCGCCGCTTGATCGTGATATACGATTGGCAGGCTGTCTATGCCGCTGAACTCTCAAGGAGTGTCCAACCCCATGACCCTGCCGATCCTTATGCTCCTCCTCTGTGCCGGATTCGCCGCCGCCCAAACCAACCCTTCGCAACTTGCCCCGAAGACCGTCCCTGACGACGTCCACCTCTTCATCCCGTATCAAAAGTACACGCAGCAGGACAACGAACGCATTCTCAAGATGTATGAGTTTCTGCGCGTCGCCGACGTCAGCGACGGAATGGACGTGGTGGGACTGACCGACGTCGGCACGGTCAATCCGGAGATCCGCGCTCTCTGGCGCGACACCGAGGATTTCACCCATCGCATCTTTGGCATCGCGGTCACCGCCCGCTACGTGCCCACCAACAAGCGGGTCCACAAGATGGACCCCAAGGAAATCGGCCGCTGGTACACCCACATCACCCCCGAAACATTCATGAAGCAATTGTTCCCGGGGAGCGTTCTGGTGATCGACGCCGCCGAGGACGGCGAGTCCCGCACCATCGGCTCCAGCAACATCCTCGCCTGGCGCAAACTCGGCATGCGCGGCGTCATCACCAGCGGCGGCCTTGCCGATAGCGACGAGATCATCCACCACAAAGTGCCCGCCTATATGCGCCGCCTTGCCCGCGGCATCCGCCCCGGCCGCAATGAACTCGAATCCGTCAACCGCCCCATCAACCTTGGTGGCGTGCTGGTGCGTCCCGGCGATGTCGTCGTTGCTGACGGCGATGGCGTTGTGGTTGTGCCGCGCGAGCACGCCGAGGAGGTCGCCAAAGCCGCGCTCACCTTCCTGGACAACGTTCAGCTCGAGCGTTTCCGCAAGGCAAATCCGGATGTGAAAATCCCCTGAGCGTCGCGGGTACTGGAACCGGCGCGTCATGAAAGGGGTCCATCCGGCCTTGTCTGCGCGGCCCGCGTTTGTTCGAATCGAAGCTAATGGCCCAGGCGCAAGAAGAGAACCGGCGGAGTCCTCGCCGCGCGACGTGGACCCCCGCCCGCATACTATGGCTTGCGGACGGCCAGAGCTACACCATCCGTGCCCGCGTCCGCGATCATTCAGGCGACGGCTGCGCAGTAGTCACGTTCGCTCAACTGCCGGCCATCGGCGCGGTCGCCATCCCCGCGCTTGGCCTCTGCGAACGCTTCCGGACGGTTCACTCCCGCCGCGCCGGACTCGTCCAGATCACCGGGCTCGAGTTTCTGGCGACTCTGCCGTCCGACTGACCCTCAATCGAGATTTGGAATCACCAGCACATCGCCGGGATGAATCACCGTCTTCTCGTCCTTCAACTTGCCTGGGTTCGCTTCAATGATCTTTGGGTATAGCGAGCCCTTGCCTTTGCCCCAGTGCTTCTCCGCAATCTTCCAGAGCGAATCGCCAGCCACCACGGTGTACTTTACGGGTTCGGGCGCCGCTGGGGCGAGCGCGGGATCCACGCTCAGGTCGCAAACCAGATCGGCAAAGGCCGCATCCACCAGCTTGATCTGATTCCAGACCTCATTCTTTACTTCCTGCGAGGGGGCGGCCCCCCGGATCAACAGCTTGCCGTTCTCCAGGTGAACATTTTGCAGCCGGACGCCCTTCTGTTTCGCAAAGTTCAGCACGGACTGGTATTTCAGCTTGAGTTGCTCAGTCAGATCCATGACTGTTGCCTCCTTATCTTGAGTTCTGGCTCCTATGCTCGCATGCCTACTCTGGATGTGCCATCGTAACAACACAGGAGTAACTGAGATGAACTTGCTGGATATGGTTCTTCAAGCGCAAGGCGGCGGGCTCGTAAATGAGATGTCGAAGACGGTCGGCTTGGACACCCAGCAGACCTCCAAGGCAGTGCAGCACCTGGTTCCTGCACTCACCCGGGCAGTCCAGAACAACGCCGCCTCCGGCGACGGCCTCCAAAGCCTGCTTGGCGCACTCAGCCAGGGCAATCACGCCGACTATGTGGAGCATCCCGAGCGTCTGGCCCAACCAGAAACCGTGCAGGACGGCAACGGCATCCTCGGCCACCTGCTTGGCAGTAAGGATGTGAGCCGCTCCCTCGCCCATCAGGTCTCAAGCGAAACAGGCATCGGCGAAGACCTGCTCAAGAAACTGCTCCCCTTGGGCGCCGCCGCGCTCATGGGCTCCCTCAGCAAGGGAACCCAGGGTGGCCAAGCCGGAGGAGCCGGACTGCTTGGACTGCTGACCGGGGATGCGGGCGGCTCGACTGCGGGCCAAGCCATGGGCCTGCTCGGCAAGCTCTTTGGCCGCTGACCCCTTTTTGGACCTCCGCCCCGGCCAGGGTTAGTCTGGTAGCAAGATGTGGTTTCCAATTCGATGCCCCGCCCGGGGCCTGCCCTTTGGAGGACGGAAGGTTGCGTAAGGCCGCGGCGCTAGTCTTCGCCGCCGCCCTCACCGCCGCCGCGAGTCCGCTCGACTTCGGCCGCGCCGAATTCAACCGCGCTGTCGCTGAACGCAAGCTCAATCCCGCCAGCTTCCGCATCGTCACCGAATACTCCATGGTCCTCCCCGAGGAGGGCTTCCAGATCTCCGGCGCCATCATCCGCGGCGGCAGCCTGCGCGGCCTCATGTACGGCCTGCTCGAAGCCGCCGCGCAAATCCGCTCGCGCGGCGCGCTGCAGCCTGTAAAAGGCCAGCCTAAGTTTCCAGTCCGGGGCATTCGCCGCATCATGACTGACGAAGATTGGGCGCGCCCTGAGTCCGAATGGCTCGATCAATTCACGGAACTCGCCCGCTTCCGTTTCAACCGCTTTCATCTGATGTTCGAGAGCGAGCCACTGACGCCCGAGCGGATCGAAGCCCTGAAGACCATCTCCGAAGCGGCCCGCAAACGCGCCGTCGAACTCGTCGTCGGACTTGCCGACCCCACCGCCGGCGACGTGATGCACCTGCTCGCCGAGTGCGACTCCGTCCGTAGCATTCACGTCGATGCCGGCACCGCCGCGTACGTATCCGGCGCCGTTTCCGAGGCCGGCCGCTATGTCGTTCTTGAAACCACCAGCGCCGTCAAAACCGCCGTCCCCGTGCCCCTGCGCGTCGCCGTTGAACCCGGCCAACCTCCGCCCGCCTGCGACGCGCCCTGCTCCGTCTACACCGTCTTTGCGGACGGCGCGCCTCCTCCAGCGCATCTGCCCGGCGCCGGTTTCGAACTCCTCGGAGATCCGGGCGAAGCGTGGATGACGCTCGGGTACACCGTCGCCCGCGTGGCCGTCCCTGCTCGCAGAGCCCCCGCGCGCAAGGCCCCCGTCCGCAAGAAGTGAAGCGCCATATAATGGCCGCATGACCCGCGCCGCTTTCCTGCTGCTGCTCCTCCCTGCCCTCCTGCTCACCCAGCAACGCCAGCGCTCGCCCCTCACCGACGGCGAACACCACGGCGATCCGCCCTTCCTGCTCGAGGAAGGCTGGCAACCCCTGCTCAACGGCCAGGACCTCTCCGCCTGGACCGGCCAGGAAAAGGACAAACCCAACGAGTGGTACACCACCCCCGGTGTCTTCTTCGATCGCCTGCTTGGCCCCACCCGCCTCTCCGGCCGTAAGGCCCCCGGTTCCCGCATCGTCAACGGACCCACCGGCCGCACCGTCAATCTTGTCACTGAGCGCAAGTTCGGCGACATGGAACTCTACCTCGAATGGACCGTCTCCAAGGGCTCGAACTCCGGCGTCTATCTCCACGGCCTCTACGAAGTCCAGGTCTTCGACAGCTACGGCTCCACCGAACCCATGAAAACCTCCGACGCGGGCGGCATCTACCATCGCTGGATCGAGGAAAAGCCCGTCGGCGGCGCCGCCCCGCGCGTCAATGCCTCCCGCCCGCCCGGCCACTGGCAGAGCTATCAGATCTGGTTCCAGGCGCCCCGCTTCGACGCTTCCGGGCGCAAGACTCAAAATGCGAAGTTCCTCCGCGTCCTCCACAACGGCATCCTCGTCCAGGAGAACGTCGAGTTGGACGGCGGCACTCGCGCCCACATGCCCATCCCCGAGGCGGCCGAGAATCCGCTCATGCTCCAGGGCGACCATGGCCCCGTCGCCTACCGCGACATTTACTGGCGCCCTTTGCGCCCCATCGTCGGACGATAAGCCATGAGCGCCTGGATCGACGTCTCGATGCCGCTCCTCAACGGGATGACCGTCTGGCCCGGCGACCCGCCTCCCGCCTTCCGCCAGACCGCCTGGATGGAAAAAGGCGACCCCTGCAACGTCACGCGCATGGACATCAGCGTTCACACCGGCACTCACATGGATGCCCCGCGCCACTTCCTCCGCCACGGCGCGCCCATGGAGACGCTCCCCCTCGACGCCGTCCTCGGCCCCGCCCGCGTCATTGAAACGCACCATCCCGTCGCCATCCAGCCCGGCGAACTCCCCACAGACCTCGAACGTGGCGGCCGCATTCTGTTTAAAACGCCCAACAGCGCCCGTGGTTTGCTCGACGCGCCCTTCGCGGAGGACTTCGTCTTCATCTCCCGCGAAGCCGCCCGCGTTCTCGCCGATGCCGGCGTTCAGACTGTCGGCGTCGATTATCTCTCCGTCGGCGGCTTTCGTCAGGACCTCGTCGAAACCCACGAAATCCTGCTCGAAGCCGGCATCTGGATCATCGAAGGCCTCGACCTCCGCCGCATCGCCCCCGGCGCCTACGAACTCGCCTGCCTCCCGCTAAAAATCATCGGCAGCGACGGCGCCCCCGCCCGCGCCGCCCTGCGGCCGCTGTAGCCACGAGTCACACCTTCAGAATCCTCTCGCACGAAAGAGCCCGGGAATATCCCGGCTCCCGTGAACGATTGTGAGAATCCGTACGGGCCTGCTTTTGTCCTCATAAAGGATCAGCAGACTTCCCACCCCCCAGAAACGCACCGGGCGCGAGCCCAGCAGATCCTCGCGAAAGTGTCCCGCACCCGGACTGCCCGCAGGGAAGCGGAAGGCTTCGACCAATTGAACGACGATCTTTCTCGCCACGCGCGGCCCCGCTTCGGCCTCGTAGTAGTCGCCAATCGCACGCAAATCATCCCGCGCCCGCAGCGTGAGCAGATACCCGCTCATTCCTTGCCTGGCATCCGGCTGTCCAACTCGTCGATCAATGCCTGCGCGTAAGTCTCCCAATCCACCAGTTCACCTGCCTTGGACTGAGCGAGCGCCTCATCCACATGCCGTTGAAAATCCGCCAAGCCCGCCGCCCTCGCCGCCTCCTGCTCCTCCATCAACTCCAACGCTTTCACCACCACCTCGTCTACGGAAGCGTAATGGCCGGACCTTACCATCTGCTCGGCAAAGCGCGCCATCTCCGCACTCAGATGCACCTGCATAACAGGCGTCCCTGTCGTCGATTATGGCAAAAGCAGCCTCAGGCCCTCAGCCCCGCTCCCCATCCCGGTGCAGCCGTGCCGCGCTGGCCCCCTTCTTGTAGTTTTCCACCTTCGTCCCCACCGGGCCCTTCTTCGTCCGCTCCAGAATCGTGCTCACCTCCGCGTCCGTGAACCCCTGCTGCGTCTTCACCGTCAGCACGTTCGCCTCCAGTTGCGCCACCGTCTCCACGCCCGACACCAGCGTGTCAATATCCTGCCCCAGTGTGAACCGCAAGCACTCCTCGATCTGCGCCACTCCGTTCCGCGTAATCGCTCCCATCGCGTTCGACTTCATCGCGATTACACCCAGACCCATCTTCCGGGCCACCGGCAGCACGTTCCGGATGAAGCTCTCATAGTGCGGGTCCACCAGGTTGATCGGCATCTGGATCGTCTCCCATCCGTCGAATCCGCGCAGCAGTTTCAGATGGACCGTCGGATCGTGATGCCCGGTGAACCCGATGTGCCGCACCTTGCCCTGCTTTTTTGCCTGAATGAAAGCCTCCAGCGACCCATTCGGCCCCAACACCTGATCCGCCTCCTCGTGCTTCGCCACCTGATGCACCTGCCACAGGTCGATGTAGTCGGTCCGCAGCCGCCGCAGTTGCTCCTCCAACCCCTTCATCGCCTCGGCCTTGGAGTACCGCTCGAACTTCGTCATCAGGATCACCTTCTGACGCTCGGCCCCCCCGAGCGCGCGGCCCAGAATCCGGTCGCTCTCGCCCTTGTTGTAGTGATAGGCCGAATCGAAGAAGGTCACTCCCAGCTCCCGCGCCCGCGCGATGATCCTCAGGCACTCCTGCTCGCCCTGCACCAGCATGTGATAGCCGCCCAGCGTAAACCGCGACACCCGCAGCCCGCTCTTGCCCAACGTCGCCATCGGCATCGGCCGCTGCGCGAGCAATTCGCTCTTCACGGCGGCGGCCAGCGCCGCGGTTTGCAGAAAGGTCCGGCGTTCCATGATTCCTTTCAGTCTAGAATAGGAGCCACGGGGTCTCTCGCGTGTTGCGTCGAATCTCTTTGGCCGGTCTCGTCCTGGCGGCGCTGCTGCCCGCCCAGGCCCCGCCTGAGGACCGCGGCCTCGGCGCCCTCAGCGTGAGCTTTCGCGCCCTTGCCCGCAAGGTCAACCCCTCTGTCGTCAAAGTCGTCGCGGTAGGCTACCGGCAGCTTGAGGAAAGCGAGAGCGACGAACCCGGCGTCGCCGCCCGGCAGCAAAGCTCCGGCTCCGGCGTCATCATCGACGCCCGCGGCTACATTGTCACCAATGCCCACGTGGTGATGGGCGCGCAGCGCGTTCAGGTCACTCTGCCCAACCTCCCCGACCCTGCCGCCCCCCGCTCCTCCACGCTCCGCCCTACGGGCCGGATCGTCCGCGCCAATCTGATCGGCCTCGATCTCGAAACCGACCTCGCCCTGCTGCGCGTTGAGGAACCCAACCTCCCCGCACTCCCCCTTGCCGACTCCGATGCCGTCGAGCAGGGCCAGATCGTCCTTGCCTTCGGCAGCCCCCTCGGCCTCGACAACTCCGTCACGCTTGGCGTTGTCTCCTCCGCCGCCCGGCAGTTCCGGCCGGACGACCCCATGATCTACATCCAGACGGACGCCCCCATCAACCCCGGCAATTCCGGCGGACCGCTGGTCGATACCGAAGGCCGCGTCATCGGCATCAACACGCTCATGCTGACGCAGTCCGGCGGCAGCGAAGGGCTCGGCTTCGCCGTCCCCTCGAACATCGTCGCCAACGTGGTCGATCAACTCGTCAACAGCGGCCGCGTGGTCCGCGGCGAAATCGGTGTTGTTGCCCAGACCATCTCCCCCGCGCTCGCCGCCGGCTGGAAACTGCCCCAGGATTGGGGCGTGGTTATCGCCGACGTCGAAGACGATGGCCCTGGCGCCCGCTCCGGCCTGGTCACCGGCGACGTGATCCTCTCCCTGAACGGCAAGACCATGGAGAACGCCCGCCAGTTCAACGTCAACGTGTACCGCCCCGCCATCGGCGAATCCGTCCGGCTCGAAATCCAGCGCGGCCCCCGCAAGCTCACCCTCGATGTGCCCGTGGTCGAACGAAGTGATGAGAGCGATCGCCTCGCCGCCTTCGGCTCCAATGAGAACAACCTCATCCCCGAACTCGGCGTTTTCGCCACGGACCTCACGGCAAGTCTGAATCGCCAGCTCGGACCCTTCCGACGGGAGAAGGGCGTCCTGGTCGCCGCCCGCTCCGCCGATGGCCCCATCCTCGAGGACGGTTTCCGCGCCGGCGATGTCATCTACGCTCTCAACCGCGAAGCCACGCCCACCGTCGCCCGCCTCCGCGCTCTCCTCAAGAAGCACCGGTCCGGCGATGCCCTTGCCCTTCATCTGGAACGTAACGGCCGCCTGCGCTTCGTCGTCCTCGAACTTCCCTGACGCCCGCCGTCCGCATATACTCTTTCGCAGAGGTCCCCTTGCCGATGCCGTCTGTGACTCCGCCTCTCAGCCGCCGCGCGCTCGTCCGCCGCGCGGCTCAATCTGCCGCCGCCTCCGCCGCGCTCTCCCACCTGCCCGCCGCCGTGCAGAATCCCACTCCATTCCAGGTGGACGCCGGCATCGACCGGGTTGTCGTCCTCCCCGGCCGCACGTATCTCCGCGGCTGGGCCGGGACCGGACTCACGCCATCCACCACCCGCCCCCGCAATGGCGCCCGCGCCGAAGCCGAACCCCAGCCCGCCTCCGGAGTCCGCGTGCAATGGTCGAAAGCCTCCGGCCCCGGCACGGTTCGGTTTGCTGACGCCGCCTCGCTTGAGACCTCGGCCACCTTCTCTACCCCCGGCGCCTACGTGCTCCGCCTCGAGGCCGAATCCCCAGCCGGCCGCGCCTCCTCTGCCGTGAACGTCGAAGTCGAACCATCCCCGCCCGCCGCCGCCTTCCAACCCTTCGAGCCCGCCACCTTTGAAATCACCAGCCCCTTCTGGAAAGCCCGCCTCCACGGCCTCATCGTCAACTGGATCCCCCATTGCATCCGTCAGATTAATCGCACCGACATGGAAACCGGCGAAGGCGGCATCGACAACTTCGTCGAAGCCGGCAAGAAGCTCCGCGGCGAACCTCACGGCCACCACAAGGGCTACGTCTTCTCCAACGCCTGGGTCTATCAGACCATCGAAGCCATGAGTCTCGCCCTTGGCTACCCGGACAACGGCGACCCCGCAATCGCCGCCGCCCACAAACTCATGCGCGAGACCCTCGAGCATTGGATCCCCATCATCCTCGGCGCCCAGGAACACGACGGCTACCTGCAGACCGCCTTTACCCTCCCGCGCCGCGGCCGCAACGGCAACCTCATCGACACCAGCAAATTCAAGCACTGGGATCCCGCTCGTCGCCCCGACCACGAAGGCTACGTCGCCGGCTACCTGCTCGAAGCCGCCATCAGCCACCACCGCATGACCGGCGGCAAGGACACCCGCCTGCTCAACGCCGCCCGCAAACTCGCCGACTGCTGGGACCGACATATCGGCCCGCCACCCAAACAAGCCTGGTTCGACGAACACCAGGGCATGGAACAGGCCCTGGTCCGCTTCGGCCGCTACCTCGACGAAATCGAAGGCGCCGGCGCCGGCCGCCGCTACATCACGCTCGCCCGCTTCCTGCTCCACTCCCGTTTCCATTCCTCCACCGGACCGCGCGACCGCAACGAATACAGCCAGTCCCACCTGCCCGTGATCGAGCAGTACGAAGCCGTCGGCCACGCCGTCCGCGCCGCCTACACTTACTCCGCCATGGCCGACATTGCCATCGAGACCGGCGACCCGGACTACCGCAGCGCCGCCAAATCCCTCTGGTCCAATATCGTCCACCGCAAACGCTATGTCACCGGCGGCATCGGCAGCGGCGAAACCTCCGAAGGCTTCGGCCCCAATTACTCGCTTCGCAACCGCGCCTACTGCGAATCCTGCTCAAGCTGCGGCGAACTCTTCTTCCAATCCAAGATGAACCGCATCTGGCACGACGCCCGCTTCGCCGACCTCTACGAAGACACCCTTTACAACGCCCTCGGCGGTTGCATGGACCTCGAATCCCGCCACTTCTATTACGACAACCCGCTCGAAGCCCGTGTCGCCCGCTACCAGTGGCACGTCTGCCCTTGCTGCGTCGGCAACGTGCCCCGCACCTTCCTCATGCTCCCCACCTGGATGTACGCCTCCAGCCCCGGCGCCATCTATGTCAACCTCTACGCCGGCAGCCGCGTCCGCATCCAGGGCGTCGAACTGGCTCAGGAAACCGATTACCCCTGGAAGGGCAGCGTCGCGCTCACCGTCAATCCCGCCGCCCCTCGCCATCTCCGCCTCCATCTCCGCATCCCCAACCGCAATGTCAGCTCGCTCTATCGCGCCGAACCCGCCCTCGACGCCCCGCCCGTCATCCGCGTCAACGGCGCGCCCGCGAAGGCCGCCATCCGCAACGGCTACGCTGTCCTCGACCGCCAGTGGAAGCCCGGCGACCGTGTCGAATTCGAACTCCCCCTCGCGCCCCAGCGCATCACTCCCAGCGACCGCATCACGGCCCTCCGCGGCGTTTTCGCGCTCCGCTACGGCCCCCTCATCTACAACCTCGAGCAGCAGGATCAGGACATCACCAAAGCCCTCTCCCCGGCCGCGCCCCTGCGCGCCGAGTGGACCCCCGATCTTCTCGGCGGCGTCATTGCTCTCCGCGGCCAGTACCCTGACTCCAGCCCCCTCACCGCCATCCCCAACTTCGCGCGCATGAACCGCGAACCCGGCACGCCCTATCCACCCGCGCCGCCGCCTCAGCGGCCTGATGGCACCCGTCCCGCGCCTCCGCCGCCCAGGTCCATCGTCTGGATCACCAAAGCCTGACCCCAACTCCCGCCAGCGAGGCGCCCCACTTGGGCGCCTCTGCTATCCTCTCTTCTTTGTCCCTTATGTCCACTCCTCCGGCCGGACGCCTCGCGTCTCTCGATTTGTTTCGCGGCGCCACCATGGCGTCGATGATCCTTGTCAACAATGCCGGCTCCTGGCAGCACGTCTATCCGCCCCTGCTCCACGCCGAATGGCACGGCTGGACCTTCACCGACACTGTCTTCCCCTTCTTCCTCTGGATCGTCGGCGTCGCCATCCCCCTCGCCACGCTCCGCCGCCTCGAACGCGGCCAGTCCCGCTCCTCCCTGCTCGGCCATGCCCTCCGCCGCGCGGCCATCCTTTTCGCCCTCGGCCTCTTCCTCACCCTGTTCCCCGATTTCAAGTTCGAGGGCCTCCGCATCCCCGGCGTCCTTCAACGAATCGCCATCTGCTACCTGCTCGCCACGCTCATCTTCCTCCATTCCAACTGGCGTACCCAGATCGCCTGGATCCTCGGCCTCTTCGCCTCCTATTGGGCCTTGATGACGCTCTACCCCACACCCGGCTGCGGCCCCGGCTCCCTCACCATGGACTGCAACTTCGCCCGTTACATCGACGGCCTCCTCCTCAAGGGCCACATGTACGCCCGCACCCGCGACTGGGACCCCGAAGGCATCGTCTCCACCATCCCCTCGCTCGCCACCACTCTGCTCGGTGTGCTCGCCGGGCACCTGCTCCGGCTGGGCTGGACTCCGCTTCAGCGCATCGCCCGCTTTGCCCTCATCGGCGCCGCCCTCGCCGCGCTCGGCTACGCCCTCTCGCCCCTGATGCCCATCAACAAGCTCCTTTGGACCGTCCCCTACGCTCTCCTCATGGCCGGTCTTTCCTTCATCGCCCTCGCCGCGTGGGACGCCCTCGCGCAAGCCCCCGCCGCCGTCCGCTGGTTCCGTCCCATCGAATTCATCGGCATGAACGCCATCGCCCTCTATCTGTTCTCCGGCATCGTCGGCGACATCACCGCCACCACCGGCCTCCGCAAGGCCCTCTTTGAGACGTTCGCCCGCGCCCTCGACCCCTACAACGCCTCGCTGCTCTACGCCATCATGATGGTCATCGCCGGCATGCTCTTCGCCTGGGCCATGTACCGCCGCGGCTGGTTCCTCAAATTCTGACCCGCGCCCTCACAACGGCCGCAACCGCGCCGCGCACCCCCCGCTTGGCGCCAGCCGCAGTTGTACCGGCTGGCCGTCCCTTACCTCCTGCGTCTCCACACGCACATCCCGCGCCCCGTCCCCATCGCACCACGTTTTCAACTCATACCACCCCGGCGGCGCCAGCATCCCCAGCCGAATCTCCACCGTCCGCGGCTCCTCATTGGTGATCGCCCCGATGAACCACTCCCGCCCCTTGCGCCGCGCCACCACTGCATGGCTCCCAATCGCCCCCGCCAGCACCCGCGTCTCATCCCACGTCGTCGGCACCAGCGCGAAAAACTCCAGCCCCGGCGACGGTGTAATCTGCTCCGGCCGGTCATACCAGAACACGAAGTTCCAAGGGCTGTAGTGCACCACCAGTTGCGCCAACTGATGCCCCCACGTCGTCTTCAGCCGCTCCGTCATCCAGCAGATCGTGTAATCGAGTGACCCCGCCACCGCCCGTGTGAACGGCAGCGTCGCATTGTGCGCCGCCGTCGGCATGTGCTCGTTGCCCCGCACGCCCTCCACCGTCATCAGGTTCGGATACGTACGCGTCAGCCCGCTTGGCCGGTAGCTGTCATGCACGTCCACCATCAACCGGTATGCCGCGGCTTTCTTCACCGCCTCCGTCAACCACGCTGCCCACTCCTGCCCCTTCACCTGCACAAATCCGAACTTCACCCCTGCCACGCCCCACTTGCGGTACAGCGGGAACAGCTCATCCATCCGCCTCTCCAACTCACGGCGGTTAACGTAGAGAATCACCCCGATCCCCTTCTGCCGCGCATACCCGATCACCTCCTCCAGGTCCAGCCCCCCATGATCTGGAATGTTGGCGATTCGCTTCGGGTCCGGCGACACCGTCCGCGCGTCCGCCTCGTCGTCGTACTCGTGCCCATACCAGCCGGCGTCGTATTCGACATACTGCAACCCGTTCGCCGCGGCAAAATCGACAGCCGCCCTGCCGCCGCGCGTCGAGAGCGTCACCTCGCGGATCACCTTCCCCGGCTTGATCCACGTCACATCCGTCAACACCTGCGGCCGGCTCAGGTTCAGAATCAGGTAGTTCCTCTCGAGCAGATCCCCCGGCCGCCGCCCCAGAACAATCACGCGCCATGGCGTTTCAAACGGAAGTGCCCCTTTTACGTTTCCGTCCAATTGCGTCACCACCGCGCCCTCCCGCGCCCCCAGCAACATCCGCGGGTAATCCGTCTGCCCCGCTTCTGCCACCGAAAGCCAAAGCCCGTTACCTGGGTCCACCGTCAGCGGCCGCTCGCAGTTGTCCTTGATCCGCGCCGCCGGCACGCGGAAATACTCGCCCTCCGTCCCCTGTTCCTCCCACGCCATCGCCCCCCGCGGAAACCGGAACTCGCTCCTCTCCCCTGCCAGCTCAAACTTTCCCTGTCCCTCCAGCCGGTACCGGAACGCCACTCCCTCCTCATACGCGCGCACGAACACCGTCAGCCGCTCAAACCGCAGCGTCAACTCATTGAAGTTGTCGGGAATCGACGCCCGCTCCCCATACAAAGGCCGCCACACCGAAAACGACTGCCGCTGTTCGCTCCCCACGTACCGCCCCGGCGCCCAACCCTCCAACGCAAACTCCGAATCCAGCACCATCGGCCGCCGCCCGTAGTTCACCGCATACGACAACCGCCCCTCCTCCCGCCGCACCACCACCTGCACCAACTCCTCCGGCGAACTCAGCGTGTACTCCGCCGCGCCCAACCCCGCCGCCGCGGCGGCCAGCAGACTAATGCTTCTCCACATCCGCGCGCCAGTCCTTCCACATCTGTTCCAACTCCCGCGCCCGCTCCTGATGCTGCCCCGCCACGTTCCGCCGTTCGCCGGGGTCGTTCTCCAGGTTCGACAGGAACCGCGTATCCTCCCCCGCCAGTGGCACATACGCCTTGCCCGTGGCGTAGTCAAAATCCGACCCGTTCAGCACCAGCTTCCAATCCCCCTTTCTCACCGCGCCCTGCCCACGTCCATCGGCCCAGAACAGCGCCTCCCTCGGCGACCCGCTTCCGTCGCGCATCATCGGCAGCAGATTGCACCCGTCAATCGTCCGGTCCGAAGGCGGCGCGATCCCCGCCGCCGCGCAGAGCGTCGGCAGCACATCAATGTGCGACGCCAGCCCCGCGTTCACCTTCCCCGCGGGCAGCGCCGCCGGCCACGACACCAGCGCCGGCACATGAATCCCGCCATCGAAATGGCTGAACTTGAACCCCCGGAACGGCGTGTTCAGCCCCACGGCCGGCGGCTTCTGACCCAGCCCGGCGCGCGGCTCCCGAGTCGCCCCGTTGTCGCTCATGAACAGCACAATCGTGTTCTCCCGCATTCGCCGCCGGTCCAATTCGTGCAGAATCGCGCCCACCGCATCGTCCATCGAGGCAATCATCCCAGCGCGCACGCGCCGCTCCAAATCGAGATGCGCATAGGGCCGCACATCCGCCTCGGGCGCATGCATCGGGTAATGCGGCGCCGCGAACATCACCGACAGAAAGAACGGCCGCCCCGCCTGCTGCCGGCGCAAGTACGCCACCGCCTCCCGTTCCATCAGGTCCGTGAAATAGTGGCCATCCTCAAACACTTCCTCCCGGTTGCGCCACAGGTCGTGGAAGTTCACGCGGTTCGGTTCGCCCCAGTAGTTGCGGTGTGAGTAGTAGTCCACGCACCCCCAGTGGAACCCGAAGAACTCGTCGAACCCGTGCGCGTTCGGCACGGTCTCGGGCGTCGAGCCCAGATGCCACTTCCCCACCAGCGCCGTGCGGTAACCCGCCTCCTTGAACAGCGCCGGCAGCGCGCGCTCTTTTGGCATCAGTGGTGGACCATTCCCTGGAACTCCGCACCGGTGCGGATACCGCCCCGTCATCAGCCCGGCGCGCGCCGGCGCGCACATCGCCGCATTCGAATACCAGTTCGAGAAGCGGACACCCGTCCTCGCCAGTGAATCCAGATGCGGCGTCCGCAGGTAATCGGAGCCCGTGCAGCCCAGGTCGTTGTAGCCGAGGTCGTCGGGCATCATCAACACCACGTTCGGCCGCTGCGTCTGCCCCGGCAAAACGGCCGCGCTCGCGGCGGTGGCGGCAAATGCACGGCGGGTCAACATGACCCGAATTCTATCCCACCAGGTCGCGAAGAAACCGCCCCGTGTGCGAAGCCTCGCACGCCGCCACTTGCTCCGGCGTGCCCACCGCCAACACCCGCCCGCCCCCGGCGCCACCCTCCGGGCCCAGGTCGATCAGCCAGTCCGCATGCCGGATCACTTCCAGATTGTGTTCGATCACCAGCAGACTCGCCCCCTGCTTGATCAGCCGCTCGAACGCATCCAGCAGACGCGCGATGTCGTGGAAGTGCAACCCCGTCGTGGGCTCGTCGAACAGATACAGCACACCCTTGTTTGAAGCCTGAGTCAGATGCGAAGCCAGCTTCACCCGCTGCGCCTCGCCGCCCGAAAGCGTCGTCGCCGATTGCCCCAGCCGCAGGTACCCCAGCCCGACATCCGCCAGCGGCTGCAAGCGCGCCACCAGCTTCGGCAACCCCGCAAAGAAATTCAGCGCCTCGCGCACCGTCATTTGCAGCACCTCGTGGATGTTCAGCCCCTTATACTGCACCTCCAGAATGGCGGGCTTGTAGCGCGTGCCCCGGCAGTCCTCGCACACCAGTTCCACGTCCGCCAAGAACTGCATTTCCACGGTCACCGTCCCGTCACCCTGGCACGTTTCACACCGCCCACCCGCGATGTTGAACGAAAAATGGCCCGGCGTGTACCCGCGCTTGTCCGCTTCCGGCGTCCTCGCGAACAGGTCGCGGATCAGGTCAAACGCTTTCGAATACGTCACCGGATTCGACCTCGGCGTCCGCCCGATCGGCGACTGATCCACCAGCACCAACTCGCGCACCAGTTCCGATCGCTCCACCCGCGCGCACGTCACCTTTTGACCCTCGCCCTCCCTCGGCTCACCCCCGTCCTGCCGCGCCTTCCGCGCCGCCAGCGACTTGTGAATCACCTCATGCACCAGCGTCGATTTCCCCGACCCGGACACGCCCGTCACCACCGTCATCATGTCCAGCGGCACTTCCACGTCAATCCCTCGCAGGTTGTGCGCCCGGCAGTTGACAAACTTCAAGGTCCGCTTCGGGTTCACCGCGCGCCGCGTCGTCTTCAGCGACGTGCGCAACTCCCCGCTCAGATACCGTCCAGTCAGCGACCCGTTCCGCCGCGCCCCGTTCGTGGTCAGCTTCTTCAGCCCGCCCGCAAACGTCACCTGCCCGCCCAGTTCGCCCGCTCCGGGACCCATGTCGATTACATGGTCCGCCGCGCGGATCACGTCCGCGTCATGCTCCACCACCACCACCGTATTGCCCAGATCCCGCAGCTCGTGCAGAATCCGGATCAGCCTCGCCGTGTCCCGCGAATGCAGCCCGATCGAAGGCTCGTCCAGCACGTAACACGCCCCCACCAGCCGCGATCCCAGACATGTCGCCAGTTGAATCCGCTGCGCCTCGCCGCCCGACAACGTCGCCGACAGCCGGTCCAGCGTCAGATACTCCAGCCCCACATTGTTCAAAAACTTCAGCCGCTGTTGGATCTCCACCAGCACCTTCCCCGCAATCGCCGCCGCCTCCGGCTCCAGCGTCATCGTCTCGAAAAACGCGTGCGCCTCCGCGATGTTCAAACGCGCCACCTCGGCAATCGTTCGCCCCGCCAGTCGCAGGTGCAGCGCCTCCGGCCGCAGCCTTGAACCCTGGCACGCCCGGCAATCCGTATACCCCCGGTACCGGCTCAGAAACACCCGCACGTGCACCTTGTATTTCTTCCGCTCCACCTGCGCGAAGAAACTGTGCACCGCCTTCACCACCCGCCCCTTCTCCGCCGCCGTCAGATCCTCGTACGGCACGTCCAGCCGCACATTCTCCACCAGGTCGAAGCCCCAGTCGTAATTCGGCTTCGTCCACGGATCCACCGCCCCATCGTTGATCGACCGCGACGGGTCCGGAATGATCAACCCCATGTCGTAGTCCACCGAATTGCCAAAGCCCTGGCACGCGGGACAAGCCCCCCGCGGATTGTTAAACGAAAACAGCGCCGGCTCCGGCGTCATGAATTCCAGATCACACTGCCGGCAGGCGAACCGCTCGGAAAAGCGCAGCCGTTTCGGCTCCGCCTCCCCCGCCTGTTCGAAGATCACCTCCCCCGCCTCGCGGTAGCACAGCTCCACCGTGTCCACCACGCGCTGCGCCTCGCCCGCGCGGATCACCAGCCGGTCGGCCAGCACATGGATCGTCCGCGTGAAATCGAGTTCCAGCAGCGACTCGGGCGTCGAAAACTCAAATATCCGCCCTTCCTGATACAACCGCGAAAACCCGCGCTTGCGCAGGTCAAACAGGTGGTCCCGCAACTCCGCCGCATCGCCCGCGTGCACCGTCTTGATCGGAAACAGCGCGTACCACCGCGACCCCTCCGCCTCGGCCAGCATCCGCCGCGCCACCGGGTCCACCGTGTCCCGCTCCACCTTCACCCCGCAGTTCGGACACCATGTCTCCGCCGACCGCGCATACAGCAACCGCAGATAGTCATACACCTCGGTCGCCGTCGCCACCGTCGACCGCGGATTCCGCGTCGTGTTCTTCTGCCGGATCGCGATCGGCGGCGCCAGCCCGTCGATCTCGTCCACATCCGGCTTCTCCATCCGGTCCAGAAACTGCCGCGCGTACGCCGACAGCGATTCCACATACCGCCGCTGCCCCTCGGCGTAGATCGTGTCGAACACCAGCGACGACTTGCCCGACCCGGATACACCCGTCACCACCGTCAACCGGTCGTACGGCAAATCGAGATCGATGTTCTTCAGATTGTGGACCCGCGCGCCGCGGATCCTCAGTAGTTCTTCCACACGCACTCCCTGTGCCCTTGTCCGATGCGGAGAACCAGGGGGAGGATCAACTAAGATTGTACCAGCGGGATGCTGAATCTCAGGCAGGCCAGAGCCGCCCTGGCGCAGTGGTTCCGATCCTCGCGGCGCGACCTCCCCTGGCGCCGCACCCGCGACCCCTGGCGCATCCTCGTCAGCGAAGTCATGCTCCAGCAAACCCGCGTCGCCGTCGTCGCTCCCTTCTACGAGCGCTTCCTCGAACGCTACCCCGACGCCGCCGCCCTGGCCGCCGCCCCGGAAGCCGAACTCCTCGCCCAGTGGAGCGGCCTCGGCTACTACACCCGCGCCCGCAACCTCCAGCGCGCCGCCCAGACCATCACTGCCCTCGGCCGCTTCCCCGACAACTACGACGAAATCCGCGCCCTGCCCGGCGTCGGCGACTACACCGCCGCCGCCGTCGCCTCCATCGCCTTCTCCCTTCCCTATGCCGTCCTCGATGGCAACGTCATCCGCGTCCTCGCCCGCGCCTTCGCCGAAACCGGCGACGTCCAGTCACAGTCCGTCCGCGTCCGGCTCAAGGAAGAGGCCCAGCGCCTGCTCGACCCGCGCCGCCCCGGCGACTTCAACCAGGCCCTGATGGAACTGGGCGCCACGCTCTGCCTCCCGCGCAACCCCCAGTGCCTCCTCTGCCCCTGGCGCGAACAGTGCGCCGCCCGCGCCGCCGGCCTCGAACACGAACTCCCCCGCAAATCCCGTAAACGCGAACCCCTCCGCCAGCAACTTACGCTCTGCCTCGTCGAAAAAGACGGCGCTCTGCTCTTCCGCCAGCGCGAAGCGCACTCCTCCCGCCTCGCCGGCTTCTGGGATCTGCCCGAAGCCCGCGACCTCCCCCACGCCGAGCTCGGCCCGCCCCTCGGCGCCTTCCGCCACTCCATTACCCGCCACGATTACACCGTCGAAGTCCGCTCCGCCTGTGTCCTCCGTGCCCCGCGCGGCTTCAAATGGCTCACCCCGCGCGAGCTCGAAACCCTCCCCCTCTCGACCATGGCCCGCAAGGCCCTCGCCCAATTCCATGCAACCTGACTCGAAGCTCAAGCGCCGCATCCTCCGCGACGGCCTCCGTCCCAACGACGCCCGCGACGAAGCCATCCGCCGCGCTGTCCGCTCCATCCCCCGCGGCCGCGTCGCCACCTACGGCGAAGTCGCCGCCGCCGCAGGCTACCCGCTCTACCACCGTCTCGTCGCCCGCATCCTTGGCAAAGCCGGCGACGCCCTGCCCTGGCATCGCGTTGTCGGTGCTGGCGGCCAGATCAAACTCCGCGCCGGCTCCGCCTTCGAGCAGCGGCTCCGCCTTGAACTCGAAGGCGTCACCTTCCGCGGCGCCCGCGTCGATCTCTCCCGGCACCACCACCGCTTCTCCCTCTGGCTTGAAGAGTAAAATAAGAATTCAGCCGTAAATCGTGCGCTACCGCCTCAGCCCCTACATTCCCCCCTTCCGCCGCGTCCTTCTTGTCGAAAGCGGCTCGCGCTACCTCCTCGAAGACCTCCTCCCCGGCATTTACGCCCACCACCCGGAATGTGAAGCGGTCGATCTCGTCACCTGCTACGCCGGCCTCCCCTCCACCTTCGATTCCACCCGCGGCCGCGTCCTCCGCGTCTGGGAATACCCCGGCCGCGCCCGCCGCAAACAACTCTACGCCGAACTGAACGCCGCACCCTACACCGTCTGCGGCATCATCTGCTCCGGCGAACCCATCATGACCAAGTGGAAATGGTCGATCGCTCTCCGCGTCCCCGCCAAGCTTTTCATCCTCAACGAAAACGGCGACTACTTCTGGTTCGACCGCTCCAACTGGCGCACCATCCGCCACTTCATCCTCTTCCGCATGGGGCTCTCCGGCATGGCCGGCGTCCGCACCCTCTCCGGCCTCGCCCTCTTCCCCTTCACCCTCACTTATCTCTTGCTCTACGCCGCATGGGTCCACCTGCGCAGAAAGGTCCGGCAATTCGCATGAAAGCTGTCTTTGTTACCGAGTTCGGCGGAATCGACAAACTCCGCCACGAAGACGTTCCCACCCCGGAACCCAAGCCCAACGAAGCCCGCGTCCAGATCCACGCCGCCGGCGTGAATTTCATCGACATCTACTTCCGCACCGGCCTCTACCCGGCTGACCCGCCTGTCATCCTCGGCATGGAAGGCGCGGGCGTTGTCGATGCCGTCGGCGCCGAGGTCACCACCGTCAAGCCCGGCGACCGCGTCGCCTGGGCCATGGCCCGCGGCAGCTATGCCGAATACCAGTGCGTCCCCGCCTCGCTCCTCGTCAAGGTCCCTGAGACGCTCGACCTCGATCTCGCCGCCGCCTCCATGCTCCAGGGCATGACCGCCCACTACCTCACCCACTCCACCTACCCGCTCCGCGCCGGCGAAACCGCCATCGTCCATGCCGCCGCCGGAGGCGCGGGCCAGTGGATCGTCGCCGCCGCCAAGCTCCAGGGCGCCCGCGTCATCGGCGTCGTCTCCACCCCCGCCAAGGCCGACATCGCCCGCGCCGTCGGCTGCGACGAAGTCATCCTCACCTCCGACGACATCGCCGCCGAAGTCAAGCGCCACACCGATGGCCGCGGCGCCGATGTCGTCTACGACTCAGTCGGCCGCGCCACCTGGGAAGCCAGCCTCAACTCCCTCAAGCCCCGCGGCCTGATGGTCACCTTCGGCAACGCCAGCGGCCCTGTCGATCCCATCGCCCCCCTCCTGCTCAGCCAGAAGGGCTCCATCTTCCTTACCCGCCCCACCCTCGCCCACTACACCGCCAAACGCGAAGAACTCGAATGGCGCGCCAGCGACGTCTTCAACTGGCTCCGCGACGGCGTCCTCCAGGTCCAGATCCACGAAATCTACGCCCTCGGTGACGCCGCCCGCGCTCACACCGATCTCGAATCCCGCCGCACCACCGGCAAACTCCTGCTGCGCCCCTGATCACATCTGCCGCAATTCAAACCGCAACTCCGACTTGATCTCCTGCTTCAACTCGGACTTCAACTCCATCCGCAGTTCCTGCTTCAACTCCTGCTTCAGGTCCGCCCGCAACTCGGTCCGCAACTCCTGCCGTAAATCCCTCCGCATCTCCCCCCGGATCTGCTCCAGCAGCTCCGCCCGCAACGTCTGTTTCATCGCCTCCATCCGCGCCCCCAACGGATCCTCCGGCTTCGGCCTCTCCGCCTTCTTCGCCTCCTGCCCCGCCACCGGCCCCGCCGCCAAACCCAACAAATAAGCGCGTCGCTTCATTCCGCCACCTCCGTCCTTAGCGTACCCTGATACAGAAGGAATGGTTCACTCGAATGACCGACTATCATGACATCATTACGATCGAACCAGGCAAGCGCACCGGCAGCCCTGCATCCTCGGCATGCACATCACGGTCGCCGACGTCCTCGGTTACCTCGCCGCCGGGATGACACACGAAAAAATCCTCCATGATTTCCCCTCTCTCCGCAAAGAGGACATCCTGGCCTGTCTGGCCTACGCCGCACATCTGGCGCAAGGCCGCGAGATTCGCCTCGCTGGCTGATGCGTATTCTCGCTGACACGATCTGCTCAATCGACTGATCTGGTCCCCCCCGATGCTACGATCAAATCATGCAGAAGCAGACCATCCTGTCCGCTATCCTCGAAATCGGAATCGTCCCCGTCGTCCGCACCCCCACCGCCGAATCCGCCCTTCGCGCCATCGAGGCCATCTATGAAGGCGGCATCCGCGCCGCCGAAGTCACCATGACCGTCCCTGGCGCCGTCAAAGTCCTCGAACAGCTCGCCGACAAATTCGGCGGCAAGATGGTCCTCGGCGCGGGCACCGTCCTCGATCCGGAAACCTGCCGCATCTGCATGCTCGCCGGCGCACAGTTCTTCGTCACCCCCGCCCTCAACCTCAAAACCATCGAGATGGCCCAGCGCTACGCCAAACCCATCTGTCCCGGCGCGCTCACCCCTACCGAAGTCCTCGCCGCCTGGCAAGCCGGCGCCGACATCGTCAAAATCTTCCCCTGCGACAACGTCGGCGGCGCCAAATACATCAAGGCCCTCAAAGGCCCCTTCCCGCAAATCGAAATGATCCCCACCGGCGGCGTCTCCCTCACCACCGCGGCGGACTTCCTCAAGGCCGGTGCCTGCGCCGTCGCCGTCGGCGGCGAACTCGTCGACGCCAAAACCATCAAAGCCGGCGCCTACGAAGTCTTCACCGAACGTGCCCGCCAGTTCCTCGAAGTCATCGCCAAAGCCCGCGCCGAAATGGCCGCCGCCTGAACCACCTGCTACAATCGGGTTGCTCATGTCGATCAGTCAGGATCTTCTCGACATTCTGGTTTGCCCCGTGGACAAGAACCCCCTCGTCCTTACCGAGGACGAATCGGGGCTCCGCTGTTCCGAATGTGGGCGCGTGTACCCCATCCGCGACGGCATCCCTGTGCTGCTCGTGGACGAAGCGACCATCGTGAACTAACCCGCGATGCCCTCGCTCCTGGAGAGGCTGCCGCCTGGGGCGCGCGTTCTCATCGTGCGCCTGCGCTCCCTCGGCGATTCCGTCCTCACCACGCCCGCCATCCACCTGCTCAAGCAGCACCGGCCCGACCTGGAGATTGCGATCATCGTGGAACCCCGCTTCGCCGGCATCTTCGAAGACAACCCCGACCTCGCCGCCATCCTCCCCCCCTCCCAGCGCGCCGCCCTCGCCTTCCGTCCCCGCCTCACCCTCAACCTCCACGGCGGACCCACCAGCGCCGTCCTTACCCTCTCCTCCCTCGCCCGCTTCCGCGCCGGCTTCGCCCACTACAAAACCCGCTGGGCCCACAACATCCTCATCCCCCGCGCCCAGCAAATCCTCCACGACGAACGCAAGGTCCACACCGCCGAACACGCCGCCTCCGCCATGTTCTTCCTCGGCGTCCCCCAGCAGGAAATCCCCCGCGCCCGCCTCTTCGCGCCTCCCGCGGAAACCACCGCGCCCATCCTCGCCGTCCACCCCTTCGCCTCCGCCGCCCACAAAGCCTGGCCCCCCGCCCGCTTCGTCTCCGCCGCACGCGCCCTCGCCCGCGGCCGCGAAGTCGTCATCCTCGCCGGTCCTGATGACGACACCCGCCCGTTCGCCGAATTCACCATCCTCGCCAACGCGCCCCTCCGCACCGTCAAACAAACCCTCCGCCGCGCCACCCTCTTCCTCGGCAACGATAGCGGACCCGCCCACATGGCCGCCGCCTTCGGCGTCCCCTCCGTCGTCCTGTTCGGCTCCTCCGACCCCGTCATCTGGGCCCCCTGGAAGACCCCCGCCCGCGTGCTCCACGCCCCCGCCGGCCTCGCCGCCATCACCGAAGACCAGGTCCTCGCCGCCGCCGCCGCGCTGGAGGCCGCCCCATGACGCCCCTCCTCCGCCTGTTCAGCTACACCCGCCGCTACACCCCGGCCCTCCTCGCCTCCGTCCTCCTCATGGGCATCGCCGGCGCCATGCACGGCATGCTCCCGCTCCTGGTCGGCACCATCTTCGACCGCGTCCTGAAACCCGAATCCCCCGAGGCCCGCGTCCAACTTCCCATCCCCGAATGGACCGGCATCCAGCTTTACCTCGACCAGCTCGTTCCCCTCCCCATCCACAACATCTGGACGCTCGTCGCCGTCTCCATCCTCCTCGTCTTCCTCACCAAGGGCGTCTCCGACTACTTCGGCAACCTCCTCATCAACTTCGTCGGCCTCTCCGCCGTCACCGACCTCCGCCAGCGCACCTTCGACAAGCTCGTCCGCGAGGAACACGAGTTCTTCCAGCAGCACTCCACCGGCACCCTCATGTCCTCCACCATGAGCGACATCGAGAAAATCCAGCTCGCCGTCTCCCAGATGCTCGCCGACTGGTTCCGCCAGTCCTTCGCCGCCCTCGCCTGCATCTACATCCTCTTCCAGGCCGATTGGAAACTCGCCCTCGTTTCCACCACCGTCCTCCCCTTCGTCCTGCTGCCCACCGCGCGGCTCGGCAAGCGCATCCGCCGCACCACCCGCACTGCCCAGGATCACGTAGCCGAGATGAACCAGATCCTCCAGGAAGCCTTCTCCGGCCACATCGTCGTCAAGGCCTTCCTTGCCGAAAAGCTCGAAAGCCAGCGCTTCTGGCAGGCCGCCCGCCGCTTCAAACGCGCCAACCTCCGCTACATCGCCCTCCAGGCCCTCCCATCCCCGATCATCGAATTCCTCGGCGCGCTCACCATCGTCGGCCTGCTCACCTACGCCCGCACTCAGATCAAGGCCGGCCAGATGACCAGCGGCGAATTCACCACCTTCGTCATGGCCCTGCTCCTGCTCTACGAACCCGTCAAGCGCCTCACCGGCATCCACAACATCTTCCAGCAGGCCATCGGCGCTTCTGAACGCGTCTTCGGCTACCTCGACCGCCAGCCCCGGGTCATCGAAAAGCCTGGCGCGCTCGAGCTCCCCCCCTTCCGCGATTCCATCGAGTTCGACAACATCTCGTTCCGCTACCCCAACGCCCCCCAGGGCTTCGCCATCCGCGGCCTCTCCCTCTCCATCCGCCAGGGCGAAGTCGTGGCTCTTGTCGGACCCAGCGGCGCGGGCAAATCCACCCTCGCCGCCCTCCTGCCCCGCTTCTATGACGTCGAGGAAGGCGCCATCCGCATCGACGGAAACGACATCCGCGATGTCTCCCTGCCTAGCCTCCGCCGCCTCATCGCCATCGTCGCCCAGGACACTTTCCTGTTCAACGACACCGTCGCCAACAACATACGCTACGGCCGCCCCGGCGCTTCCCAGCCAGACATCGAAGCCGCTGCCCGCAACGCCCTCGCCGAGGAGTTCATCCTCGCCCTGCCCGACGGTTACGACACCATCATCGGCGAACGCGGCACGAAGCTCAGCGGCGGCCAGCGCCAGCGCATCTCCATCGCCCGCGCCCTGCTCTCCAATGCCCCCATCCTCGTTCTCGACGAAGCCACCTCGCAACTCGACACCGAATCCGAAGTGCTCGTCCAGCGCGCCCTCGCCAACCTCATGGAGGGCCGCACCGTCATGGTCATCGCCCACCGCCTCTCCACCATCCGCCGCGCCGACCGCATCGTGGTCATCGACCAGGGCCGCGTCAGCGAGGAAGGCACCCACGCCGAGCTCGTCAACCAGGGCGGCATCTACCAGCGCCTGCACCAACTACAATATGTGGATCTGGATCTCTAACCAATGAGTACCCGCAGCATGACCGGCTTTGCCCGCGCCCGCCGTTCCTCCCCCGCCGGCGAAGCCACCGTCACCATCAAGAGCGTCAACCACCGCTCGCTCGACGTCCATCTCTACCTCGGCCAGGAACTCGAAACCCTCGAACCGGACATCCGCGGCCGGGTCCGCGCCGCCGCCGCCCGTGGCCACGTCAACGTGCGCATCAATTTCACCCCCGCCCACGCCGCCTCGGGCGCCGGACTCAACCGCCCGCTCTTTGAAGCCTACCTCGCCGCCCTCGAGGCCGCCGCCGCCTACGGCGCCCCCGCCGCTCCTGACTTCCACGCCGCCCTCCGGATTCCCGGCATGATGGCCCCGCCCCGCGACACCGATACCTCCGAGGAGACCGCCACCCTCGTCCTCGATACCCTCGCCGAAGCCCTCGCCCAGTTCAACCAGTTCCGTGAACGCGAAGGCGCGGCCCTCGTCGCCCTCATGCGCGAGTGCGCCGAACGCGTCGAAACCCGCGCCGTCGAGATCGAAACCCACCGCGAGGAGGTCATGCCCTGGCTCCGCCGCCGCCTCGAAGAGCGCCTCGGCGACCTGCTCGCCAATACCGGCCTCGAACCCCAGCGCCTCGCTCAGGAAGCCGCCATCCTCGCCGACAAGAGCGACATCGCCGAGGAAACCGGCCGCCTCCGCGTCCACTCCCGCGAACTCCTCGCCCTGCTCTCTGCGGGCGGCGAGATCGGGAAAAAGCTCGATTTCCTCCTCCAGGAAATGAACCGCGAAACCAACACCATCCTCAGCAAAACCTCCGGAGCGGGCGAACTCGGCCTCCGCATCACCGCTCTCGGCCTCGAAAACAAGACCGACATCGAACGCATCCGCGAACAGGCCCTCAACATCGAATGAGCCGCGTCTTCATCATCAGCGCCCCCTCGGGTTCCGGCAAGTCCACTCTCGTCAACAACCTCCTCGCCCGCGACCCAAGCCTCCTGTTCTCCGTCTCTTACACCACCCGCCCGCCCCGCGGCCAGGAACGCGACGGCGAACAGTACCGCTTCGTCTCCCGCGAAGCCTTCCAGGCCATGATCGCCCGCGACCAGTTCCTCGAATACGCCGAGGTCTTCGGCAACTACTACGGCACCCACCGCGAAGTCGTTGACCGCGGCGCCGCCGAGGACCGCGACGTCATCCTCGACATCGACGTCCAGGGTGCGCGACAATTAAGAGCGAAGATCCCCGGCGCGATCAGTGTCTTTATCCTGGCTCCCTCCAGGGAAGAACTGGCGAAACGCCTGCGTGCGCGCTCCGAAGATACCGAAGAGACCATCGCGCGCCGCCTGGCCGGAGCCGCCCGGGAGATCGAGGACTATCTCCGGTACGACTACGTGCTGGTCAACGAGGATGTGGCGATCGCCTCCGATCTGTTGCACGCCATCGTCAAGGCCGAACGCCTCCGGCGGCAAAGCCCAAGCGTCACGGCCCGCGTGCAGCGCATCCTGGCTTCGTTTACCACGCCGGCCGCCGCCGGGAGCATTGAGTAAGAGGTTTTACGCGTCATGACTGAACGGATTCTGCGGTTCCCCATCCACGCCATTCCGGACGACCCCGAGCAGAGCGTCTATCGCTTCATCATCGTCTCCGCCAAACGCGCCCGCCAGCTTCAGGGCGGCCAGCGCAGCTTCCTCCCCGGAGCCACCAAGAAGCCCACCATCGCCGCCATGGAAGAAGTCCGCCGCGGCCTGGTCAGCTATTGGGACATCACCCAAGGCGACGAGCCGGACGCGCTCACCGCCGGCGACAGCCTCTAATCCTGGTACCCGCGCCCCATGGAACCCGTTCCGGTGGTGCTCGGCGTCGGCGGCGGCATCGCGGCCTATAAGGCCGCCGAACTCGCGCGCGCTCTCATGGAACGCGGTTGCACGGTCGAAACCGTCATGACCGCCGCCGCCCAGGAGTTCGTCCAGCCGCTCACCTTCGCCGCCCTCACCGGACGTAAGGTCATCACCTCCATGTTCGGCGCGCGCACCGCCGACGAGGTTCTTGCCTCCAGCGTCGAACACATCGCCGTCGCCCAGCGCAATCGGGTCCTCGTGGTCGCCCCCGCCACCGCCAACCTGCTCGCCGGGTTCGCCCACGGCCTCGCCGGGGACTTCCTCTCCACGCTTTACCTCGCCTTCCAGGGCAGAGTGGTCCTGTGCCCCGCCATGAACACCGCCATGTGGGAGCATCCCGCCACCCAGGAGAACCTCGCCACCCTGCGCCGCCGCGGCGACCTCATCGTGGACCCCGAAGCCGGAGAACTCGCCTGCGGTACGGTGGGCGTTGGCCGCCTCGCCGATCCGCAGCGCATCGCCGCCTTCGTCATGCGCGCTCTGGATGACCGCCGCGACCTCGAAGGCGAGACCGTCCTGGTCACCGCCGGGCCCACCCGCGAACCGCTCGACCCCGTCCGCTTCATCTCCAACCGCTCGAGCGGCAAGATGGGTTACGCCGTCGCCGAAGCCGCCGCCGCCCGCGGCGCGCGCGTCATCCTCATCTCCGGTCCCGTCACGCTGCCTGCGCCCGACGGCGTTACCCTCGTCCACGTGCAGACCGCCCGCGAGATGTACGACGCCGTGATGAGCCACCTCGACGAGGCCACCATCATCGTCAAGACCGCCGCCGTCGCCGACTACCACCTCGCCGACGTCCCCCCGCAGAAGGTCAAAAAGACCGCCATGCGGCTCTCGCTCGAACTCGACCCCACGCCCGACATCCTCGCCGAGATCGGCCGCCACAAACACGATCAGCTCCTCGTCGGCTTCGCCGCCGAGACCGAGAATGTCACCGCCGAAGCGCGGCGCAAGCTCAAGTCCAAGAACTGCGACATGATCGTTGGCAACCTCGTCTCCCACTCCGACGGCGTCGGCTTCGAGAGCGACAACAACGAGGTCGTCCTCGTCACGCGCACCGGCGAAACCATCCCTTTGCCGCTGGCCTCGAAGCTCGTCATCGCCGGCCAGATCCTCGACCATATCCTCAAGCTCCGCCTGGCGCTCCACGCCAGCCAGTCCTGATGCCGGACGCCATGGATCGCGAGACGCTGCGCCGCCAGCTGGAGTTCTACCGCGACCTCGGCATCACGGAACTCCGCGTGGATCCCGCCCCCGCCCGCAAGCCGGCGCCCGCGGCCGCTGCCGAACCACCCAGACAGATGCCCACCCCGCTCATCCCTATCGGACCCGACAACGACTCGCTCCCCCGCATCCTCGAGGACATCGGCGACTGCAAACGCTGCCGCCTCTGCGAAGCCCGCAACCGGATCGTCTTCGGCTCCGGCAACCCGGAAGCCCGCCTCGTCTTCGTCGGCGAAGGTCCCGGCGCCGACGAGGACGCCCAGGGCCTGCCCTTCGTCGGCCGCGCCGGCCAACTCCTCACCCAGATGATCGACGGCACCGCCGCCAAGGAAGGCCTGTCCATCCGCCGCCCCGATGTCTATATCTGCAACGTCGTCAAGTGCCGCCCGCCCGAGAACCGCACGCCGCTGCCCGACGAGATGGAGATCTGCGGCCAGTTCCTCTTCCGGCAGTTGACCGTGATGAAGCCCAAGGCCATCGTCTGCCTCGGCGCCACCGCCGCCAAGGCGCTGCTTGGAACCAAGGAAGGCATCACCCGCATCCGCGGCCGCTGGCACACCTGGCGCGACATCCAGGTGATGCCCACCTACCACCCGTCCTACCTGCTCCGGCCCTACAACCAGAACGCCAAGCGCGAAGCCTGGGAAGACCTCAAGAAGGTCCTCCACTACGTCTATGACTGAGCGCGGCCTCTTCATCACCTTCGAGGGCGTCGATGGCTCCGGCAAGTCGAGCCAGATGCGCCGCCTTGCCGCCGCGCTCCGCGCCGCGGGCCACGACGTGGTAGAGACGGTTGAACCCGGCGGCACGGCAGTCGGCGCGCGCATCCGCGACATCCTCCTCGACCCCGCCAACGCGAACCTCGGCTCGCGCGCCGAACTCCTGCTCTACTTCGCCGCCCGCGCCCAGAACGTGGACGAGATCCTCGAGCCCGCCATCGCCCGCGGCGCCATCGTCCTGTCGGACCGCTGGACCGACTCGACGTTCGCCTACCAGGGTCACGGCCGCCAACTCGGCGAGCAGGTGGTCCTCGATCTCGATCAGATCGCCTGCCGCGGACGCCGCCCCGATCTGACGCTCTGGATCGACATCGACCTCGACACCGCACTCGCCCGTGCCGGCGCGCGGAACCAGGCCGAGGCCAACTCCGCCACGCGCATGGATTCCCAGCAGCGCGACTTCTATGTCCGCGTCGCCGAAGGCTACCGAGCGCTCGCCGCCCGCGAGCCGGAGCGCTTCCGCCGCATCGACGGCCACGGCGCCGAAGACGAGGTCTTCGCGCGCGTCTGGGCGATGTTTCAAACATTCCGGAGCGCTCATGTTTGAGAACTTCCACGGCAACGCCGTCGCGCAGACTGCGCTCTCGACCATGCTCGCCTCGCGGCGCATCCCGCAGACGCTCCTGCTCTCCGGCCCCGGCGGCGTCGGCAAGGCCACGCTGGCCCGCCGCTTCGCCCAGCGCCTGCTCAACCACCCGGAACTGATCGAGGCCGACGACCTCTCGCTCGAAGCCAACCGCGCCCTCATCGCCGAGCGCGAGAAGTGGCCTTCGGAGAAGCGCTCGGCCGATCCGCTGCTGTTCAGCTCGCACCCCGACTTCATCACCTTCTGCCCCGAGGGTCCGCTGCGCCAGATCTCGATCCAGCAGATGCGCCAGCTTCGCGACCGCGCCCAACTGCTGCCGCTCAAGGGCGCGTGGCGCGTCTTCCTCGTCGACCAGTTCGACCGCTCCTCGCAGCAGGCCGCCGACTCCATCCTCAAGACTCTCGAGGAACCGCCGCCCCACCTCATCCTTCTGCTCACCGCCGAGAACGCCTACGACCTGCCGCCCACGATCCGGTCGCGCTCGATCCAGTTCCAGCTCACGCCGTTGAGCGACGCCGAAATGCGGGTCTTCGCCGCCGAGCGCAAGCTCACGGACGTGGACCAGCGCCTCGCCCTGGCCGCCGGCTCGCCCGGCTTGGCTCTCACGCTCGACCTTGCGGCGGAGAAGCGGCGGCGCGACGTGATGCTCGCCATGCTGCAATCAGCCGCGGGCACGGCGAAGTTCGGGGCGTGGGTCAAGAGCTCCGAATCCTTCATCGCGAGCAAGAGCGAGAAGCTCGACCTGTCGTTCCGCATCGTCTATTCACTGCTCGAGGACGTGCTGGCGCTCCAGCACGGACACGATGCGGTCCGCAACCGCGACATCCGGCCCGCGCTCGAGGAACTCGCCCGCGCGGTCAGCTTCGACTGGATCCGCGAGGCCTCCCGCCGCGTCGACGAGATGGTCGCGCTGCAGCGCCGCAACGTCCAGAAAGGCCCGACGCTGGACGCCTTCGTGGTCGCCCAGCGGGCGCTTACGCGGCCTTGACCGGGTTGCGGAGCACGCCGATGCCGTCGATTTCGACCTCGACGACGTCGCCCGGCTTCATGGGTTGCGTGGTGCCCGGCGTGCCGGTGTAGATCACGTCGCCCGGCTCGAGCGTCATGTACCGGCTGATGTGCTGGACGCAAGTGGGGCAGTCGAAGATCAGATCCGAGAGGACCTGCTTCTGGCGGACCTCGCCGTTGAGCCGGAGCTGGATGCCGGACTTGGCGATATCCAGCCCGGTGACGATCATCGGACCCAGGGGACCGAACGTGTCCGCGCCCTTGGCGCGCCACCATTGCAGGTCGCCCTTCTGCCAGTCGCGCTCGCTGACGTCGTTGCCGCAGGTGTAGCCGAAGATGGCGTCCCGCGCCTCGGCCAGCGAGGCGTTCCGCAGCTTCTTGCCCATCACGATCACGAGCTCGGCCTCGTAGTGGAGGTTCTTCGCGTCCTTGGGATAGAGGATGGGGTCGCCCGGGTTCTGCAGGCTCGTCGTCGGCTTGAAGAAGATCTCGGGGACCTTCGGCAGCGGATGCTCGCCGAGGTGGCTCTTGTAGTTGAGCCCGACGGCGATCACCTTCGGCGGCACGATGGGGTAGAGGAGCTTGACCGAGGAGGAGGGATGGACCGTGCCGGAGAAGACGTCGCCTTCAAGCGGCGAGCCGCGGAGTTCGCGGATGCGCCCGCCGTCCATGAGCCCGTGGGCGGTGCGCCCGTCCTTGAGGAAGCGGACATACCGCTTCGCGCCACCCGCCGGCTGCGCCCAGGCGGCCAGCGGCAATGCCATTGCCGATCGTCGAGTGAGTTCCATGGTCTAGGCATTATACAGGCTCCAGACACCGGGTGGGGCAGGCGGTGGGAATCGCGGATAAGCCATTTCCGTTCATTGGTTTGGATCGTGTGTGGGTTCGATTTGCAGAGCACAGATGGGGGCGCTTCCCGCCCAGACCGGCCCTGGGCGGGGGAGGCCGATTCGCGCGGGCTGCGAAACAAACCCAGATCAGGCTTAAGCCATTGATTTGATGTGACTTGTTCGCGATTTCGCCGGTTTCTGACGAGAACGGGTTGGCCAGTTTTCGGAGTATGGCGGATAAAGCCCTTGTTTTGAATGGGATGGGCGGGGTCTGGGTTCGTTTTGCAGTTTGCAGGTTTCGTGGCGCGGGGCGGGCGGCGCAGTGGCGGGCAGGGGGAGAAACGAGGGGTTTCAAAACGAACCCAGAAATGGCCTAAAATATTGAAGGAATTGGTTTTATTCGCGAATTCGGACAGACTTGACCGCACAGTGGCCTCCAGTCTTAGTAGACCAAAGGAAGGGGCGAATTCGAACCATGGGGACGGGATTTGGGTGGTAAGCGATTGGGGGGGAAGGGGAAATAAATCAGGTGGGGGGTGTGACGGGAAGTGAAGGGGGCACGCCGGACGCCAGGTCTGGCGCGAGAGCGGGGAGGGCCGCCGGAGTAAGGCGAGAAGAATGGGCAAAAAAGGCCGGAAAAATTGAAATTCGGTTTCGGATTGACGCCGTGTTCACAGAGGCCGTATACTCACACGACAGCGAATGAGAGGTCGGCCAAGTTGGCCGGCGGAACGGAGAGATCAGGGATGAAGAAACGCAGTATGGTCCTGGTGCTCATGTTGGTGCTGATTGCGGCGCCAATGGTGGCACAGGTATCAACCGGCTCTGTGGCAGGGACGGTTTTGGATCCGGCAGGCGCGGGGATTCCCGCGGTGAAGGTGGTGGCGACCAACGTGGCGTCGGGCGCGCGAATTGAAGCCACGAGTTCGGATGCGGGCTTGTATGTGTTTTCGGCGCTGCCGCCGGCGGTTTATACCATCACGGCGGAGAAGCCGGGTTTCAAGCGGCTGACGCGGACGGGCGTGGAGGTGCGCATCGCCCAGCGTATCGATATGAACCTGACGATGGAATTGGGCGATGTGCAGCAGACGGTGACGGTGACGGCGGAGATACCGGTACTGGAAACGTCCACTTCCGAGCGCGGCGTGAACATTTCGACGAAGTTCATGGACAACCTGCCGCTGTTTTCGGGCGGCATCCGAAACCCCAGGACGTTCGTCAACTTCATGCCGGGCGTGACTTCGAACGCGGGCGAACAGAGCGTTTCGGGTTCGGGCGGGCGCGCGCAGGAGGTGCTGGTGGACGGCGCAAGCGCGCTGAACGTGGAATCGAGCGCGGTGTTCAATTTCCCATCCGCGGAGATGTTCTCCGAGTTCAAGATGATCGGCAGCAACTACTCAGCGGAGTATGGGCGCGTGGGGGGCGGCATTGAGATCTATGTGTCGAAAAGCGGCACGAACTGGTATCACGGAGCGCTGTTCCACAACATGAGGCGGGACATCTGGAACGCGAACGCCTGGGCGCGGAACGCGAGTCCGAATCCGGCGACGAACTTCCGGCCGAAGGAACGGTTCAACGAGACGGGCGGAGCGGTCGGAGGACCGATCTATATTCCGAAGGTGTATGACGGGCGGGACAAAACGTTCTTCTATTTCACGTACACGAGCGACATCCGGCCGATCTCGCTGGGTTTCCCGGTGAGCACGGTGCCGACGGCGGCGATGAAGCAGGGCGTGTTTTCGGGAGCGGGGATTCCGGTGATTTACGATCCGGCGACGACGGCGGGCAACTCGCGGTCGCCCTTCCCGAACGGCACGATTCCGCAGGCGCGGTTCAGCCAGATCTCGCGTAACATCATTCCGCTGATTCCGGATCCGAACGTGCCGACACTGGCGGGCAACTACAACTTCGTGAACACGTCGGCGTTTGAGCGCGACATCTGGAGCCTGAAGTTTGACCATGCGTTCAGCCCGACGAACCGGGTGGCGTATTTCTTCAGCAATGAGGTGCAGGCGCAGGACGATATTCAGAACTTTGCGGGTCCGCTGGGCAACGGTTTGCAGAATTTCCAGAAGCCGTACAACCACCGGATCAACCACGACGTGAACCTGAGTCCGGCGATGGTGATGCACACGACGTATGGGTTTTCGATCACGCGGCAGAGCTGGGACAATCCGGCGCAGAAGGGCGCGGGCAGCGCGCTGGGCTTCGCGCTATCGGGCGATTCGGACGCAACGCCGAGGATCATGTTCACGGGACCGGCGGGGCTGTCGCCGTGGGGGCATCCGGACAGCAAGGTGGCCAACGGAGCGCAGTTCAACCGGCAGCACTGGGTATCACAGGGCTTCTCGTGGATCCGCGGCCGGCATGAGTTCAAGTTTGGCTGGGCGTGGCGGCGGTTTGAGACGCTGGGCCAGGACCTGGCGAACACGAACGGACGGTACACGTTCAACCGGACGCAGACGATGATGCCGGGGACAACGAATACGGGGCACGAGTTTGCCAGCATGCTGCTGGGCGGGGTGGACATCGCGCAGAACGTGGTGCCTCCGGTGCTGTTTGACACGACGTTCTACTACGATTCGTCGGCGTATTTCCAGGACAACTGGAGGGTGAATTCGAAGCTGACGGTGAACCTGGGCATCCGGTATGAGGTGCCGATCGGCTGGCACGTGCCGGGCGGCAACGGGTATTCGCACGTGGATATCAATGTGGCGAATCCGGGCGCGGGCGGCAGGCCGGGCGCGCTGGTGTTCTCAGGCGTTGGTCCGGGCAGGACGGGCGTGAAGCGGTTCTACCCGACGGACTTTTCGGCGATCGGGCCGCGGCTGGGGTTTGCGTACCAGTTGGGTCCGAAGACGGTGCTGCGCGGCGGCTGGGCGATTTACTATCAGGGCCTGTCGAGCGGCGGTTGCGGCTGCCGGGCGGGCTTCTCCGGGTCGAATGTGCTGCAGAGCGATGGTCTGAATCCGGTGCTCAACTGGGATGCAGGGATTCCGTTGCAGCCCGGTTATCGTCCGCCGCCGATCATCGATCCGACGATCGTGAACTTCCAGAACGTGCAGTACCAGGGACCGACGGCAGGCCAGCCGGGACGCATCCGGAACTGGAGCGTGAACCTGCAGCACGAGGTGAAGAACGTGCTGATCGACGTGGCGTACCAGGGGAACCGGGGATCGCGGCTGAATTCGACGATGGATCTGAACGCGCTGCCGACATCGCTTTTGTCGCTGGGCTCGCTGCTGCAGCAGCGGGTGGATTCGGCGGCGGCGCAGGCGGCGGGGATCCGGCTTCCGTACACGGGATTCCCGGGGAGCCAGAACGTGGCGCAGTCGCTGCGGCCGTTCCCGCACTATCTGGCGGTCAGCAGCCTTTTCGCGGGTTTCGGGACGAGCTGGTATGACGCGCTGCAGGTGAAAGTGGAGCGGCGGTTCGGCGGGTTCCAACTGATGTCGAACTACACATGGTCAAAGAGCCTGAGCTATGGGCACTTCCGGCAGGTATTCGGGCAGGGCGGCCTGGCTGCGCCGCAGGACTTTAACAATGTGCGGGAAGCGAAGAGCTTCATGCCGTTCGACATTCCGCACGTGTTGAACATTCTGTCGACGTATGACCTGCCGTTCGGCAAGGGCAAGAAGTGGCTGGGCAGCACGAATGCGTTCACGAACGCGGTGGTGTCGGGCTGGACGATTGCGGGGGCGCAGAGCTACCGCAAGGGCGGCCTGATCCAACTGGTGACGCCGGGCAATCCGCTGGGACCGGGCGTGCTGTTTGCGCCGCAGACGAAGGCGAATTTCGGGACGGGGCCGATCCGGACGGGCATCGACCGGACGACGCTGGACCCGAACGATCCTTCGGCGCGGTGGTTCAACCCCACGGCGTTCGCGCCGGCGCCGCAGTACACGCTGGGGACGGCGGCGTTCTTCCACAATGATTTCCGGCAGCCGGCGGTGTTCACGGAGAACATTTCGCTGGTGAAGCGGACGACGCTGTGGGAGAACGAGCGGAACCCGATTGTGCTGATTCTGCGCGCGGATGCGTTTAACGCGTTCAACCGCACGAACTTCGGCAACGTAGTGGGCACCGTGGGCAACGCCAACTTCGGCAGAGCCCAGGGAGCGCAGTTGAACCCGCGCATCATCACGATGGGGTTGCGGCTGGAGTTCTAAGCCGCAGTCAAGACCAAGGAAAGGGGCGGCTTCCGGGCCGCCCCTTTCGCTTTAGCGGAGCGTGGCCTTCAGCCATTCCACCATCTTCGGCTTGTAGGTCTGCCACTCCGGATTCATTTCCCACGCTCCGATGCCGTGCGGCGCGCCTGCGACGGTGAACACCTCGCAGCGGTTGCCCGACTGTTTGAGCTTCTCGCAGAACAGGGGCGACTGGTCATAGGGGACGGCCGCGTCCTTTGTGCCATGGATGAGGAGGAACGGGGGCAGACCCTTGCGGACATAGGTGACAGGCGACGCCTCCCGGAGCCTGGCACGTCCCGCGGCGTCCAGTTTGTCAATGCCCAGGAACTGGCGGAGGTTTTTGCCGATTTCCCCGCGGTCCGACTCGCGCTTTTCGAGGTCATGAGGACCATAGAAGTCCACCACGGCGGCCACGCGGGTTTCCCTGGTGGGCCGCACGCCCACCATCGCCACCAGGTGTCCGCCCGCGGACTCACCCATGAGCGCGATACGGTTCGGATCGACTTTGTATTCCTTCGCGTTCCGCCTCACCCAGCGCACTGCCGCCTCGACATCTTCGACTGCGGCGGGGAATTTGTACTGCGGGGCAAGGCGGTAGTTGATGGTGAACCAGGCGAACCCCGCGTCCGTGAGGACCGGCAGCAGAGGCTTCTCGTAGCTGCGTTTGGAGCCGGCCTCCCAACCGCCGCCATGGACCACGATGACGGCGGGGAACGGGCCTCGCCCATCGGGGATGGAGGCGTCGAGGGTGAGGGGGACTCCGCCGGACCGCGCGAACTCAATATCATTGCGCTCCGTGGCCGCATGGGCAGAGAGGAGCAGAGACAGAAAGAGGGCGAGCCGCATGCGGCGGAGTGTATCACACAGAGCCAGGTGGAGCCGCGCCGGGATTAACGGGGCCGGGCGATCGAGATCTCCTGGCTGATGATGGCCTGCATGGCTCCGAGGCGGGCGGCCTTGGGCACGGAGGGGGCGCTGAGGGTGGCGTAGAGGGCGAGGCCCTGTTCGCGTTTGCCGTCGGCGATCATGCGTTCGGCGCAGACGAGGCAGGCGTCGGCAATGGCCATTTTGGTGAGGCCGGTGGCTTTGTTCATGGTGGCGAGCAGGTCTTTAGAGACAGCTTCGTTGCCGATGGAGCCAAGAGCGGCGGCGGCGGCGCGGGCGAGATCCTGGTCGGCGCCGTTCATCATTTTGACGAGGGTGGGGGCGGATTTGGCGTCGCGGCGCTTGCCGAGGGAGTTGACGACGCCGATGAGGCGGTCGCCCTTGAGTTTGGTGAGCGCGGCGCGGAGGGCGTCGCCGGCGGAGGGGTCGGTGATGGGTTCGAGGCCGTAGCGGGCGTAGACGCTCAGATGTTCGTCATCGAGGAGAGCGGCGAGGGCGGGGACGGCCTCCTTGGCCGCGAGTTCGCCGGCGCGCATGCAGGCTTTGGCTTTCTGGAACTCGGAGGAGGAGGGGGTGGTGAGGATTTTGACGAGTCCGGCGGCGTCCATTTTGGCGATGGCGCCTTCCTGGAAGTGGGGTGGGGGCTCGGGGGGCTTGGGCTTGGCGGCCTGGGGCTTGGGAGCGGGAGTGATGGGTTGCTGCATGGGGGTTCTCCTCGGGGTCAAATGCGCCAGGGTTCGCGCAGGGCGCGGGACCGCATGTTGTTGGCGATGTCGCTGTTGGTGAAGGCGCTCTTGGCGGGGTCCCAGGTGAGGGTCTTGCCGAGCTGGTAAGCGATGAAGGCGGCGTGGCAGGTGACGTGGGAGTTGGCGGCTGCGTCGGCGTTGGCGCTGGGGTTGGTGCGGTTTCTGACGCAGTGGACGAACTCTCGCATGTGGTTTTCGAGAGCCATGCGGGCGTGTTCGGTGGGACGGAGCAGGGGTTTGATGTTGTCAGAGCACTCGATGGTGGACTGGTCTCCGGTTTCGACCCAGCCGTCTTCGCCTTCGATCTTGAAGCTGCACGAGCCGGTGTTGAGCGCGCCGTTCCAGCCGTTGTCGCGCATGACGAGCTTGACGCCGTTTTCGTAGCGGCAGTTGACGAAGTAGGGGCCGACGTTGGTGCCGACGGGTTCGTATTCGACGGGCTGGGTGTGGTCGAGGTCGGCGGCCCAGTGGCAGAGGTCCACGGTGTGGGAGCCCCATTCGAGGATTCCGCCGCCGTGGAAGTCGTAGAAGTTGCGCCAGCCGCCGCGGACGTAGGAGGAGTGGTAGGGGCGCCAGGGGGCGGGACCGAGCCAGCGGTCCCAATCGAGGACCTGCTTGGGGGGGAGTGGTTCTTCCTCGAGCCAATCGCGGCTGGGGAGCGGGGGCCAGTTCACCGAGGGGCCGACGTTGGCATAGAGGGCTTTGAGTTTGCCGAGGTGGCCGGCCTTGAGGAGTTCGCGGCAGAGGACGAAGTTGGCGCCGTTGCGGCGCTGGCAGCCGGCCTGGTAGAGGCGGTTGTAGCGGCGGAAGGCGTCGGCGAGGGCCCAGCTTTCCTCGATGGACATGGAGCAGGGCTTTTCGCAGTACACGTCCTTGCCGTGCTGGGCGGCGATGATGGAGAGCGGGGTGTGCCAGCGGTCGCCGGTGGCGATGAGGAAGGCGTCGATATCGCTGCGGGCGAGGACTTCGTACTGGTCGCCGTACATCTGGCAGTCGCGGTTGCCGTAGGCCTTATCGACGGTGGACTTGATGGTTTCGCGGCGTTCATCGCGGACGTCGCAGATGGCGACGAACTTGGCTTCGGGGATGATGAGGATTTTGCTGAGCACATGCGCGCCGCGGGAGCCGATGCCGATGCCGCCGAAGACGACTTTGTCGCTGGGGGCAACGGCGCCGGCGCGTTGGCCGAGCACGTAACTGGGAACGATCATGGGCGCGACGGCGCTTTTGAGAATTTGGCGTCGAGTAGGCATGGCGTTGTTCCAGATTCTACACCCGATTTGGGTTTCGCGGTGGGGATTCCTTTTTTTTCGGAGGGAGTCCCGGCCGGGTGCGGGGGTTCGATGGGTGAGGTGGATTCGGGATAGACTCGTTCACATGCGTTTCTCTTTATTGCTTCTTCCGCTGGCGTTGCTGGCGCAGACGGCGCCGACGCCGTTTCATGGCCGTTGGAATTTCACGATGGAGACGCCCGGGGGGACGCGGGCGATGTGGTTGGGGGTGTATGGTTCCGCCGCCGCGCCCGAGATCCATTTTCAGCCGACGGGCGGCAATGTGTATCCGGTGAAGACGTTCAAGCTGGAGGGCGAGCGGCTGGAGATCACGCTGGGGCAGAATTCGACGCTCGAACTGAAGCCCGCTGGGGGCAAGCTGGCGGGCACGTTCCGCCGGGGTCAGAATTCGACGGCGGTGACAGGTGAGCCGGCGCCGAAGCTGGACCGGCCGATGCCGAAGGAGTGGACGCAGCCCGAGCCGCTGTTCAACGGGAAGGATCTGACGGGCTGGGAGCCGATTGGGAATCCGGTGAACAGCCGCTGGGTGGTGCGCAACGGCAATCTGTTGAACGAAGAGAAGGGTGCGAATCTGAAGTCGGTGCGGAAGTTCGACGACTTCAAGCTGCACTTCGAGGTGAAATGCCCGGACGACGCCAATTCGGGTTTCTACCTGCGCGGGCGGTATGAGGTTCAGATCGAGTATCATCCGGGCTCGACGGCGCCGCCGGAGCGGAAGATGGCTTCGGTGTACGGGCGCATTGCGCCGAAGCCGGAGTTGCCACCGACGCCGGGCCAGTGGGAGACGTTTGACATCACGCTGGTGGGGCGGACGCTGACAGTGGTGCGGAACGGGACGACGGTGATCGACCGGCAGGAGATTGAAGGCATCACGGGCGGGGCGCTGGATGGCCACGAAGGCGAGCCGGGGCCGTTCTACATTCAGGGTGACCACGCCGGCGGGATCGAGTTCCGCAATATCACGGTATCCGTGCCAAGGCGATGATCGCGCAGTTGGCGGGCCTGGCGCTGGCGGTGGCGGGCGCGCTGGGCGCGGCGGAACTGCATGTGTCGGTTCGAGGTTCGGACGAGGGCGACGGCTCGCCGGAGCGGCCGATGCGGACGATCTCGGGAGCGGCGAGGAAGGCGCAGCCGGGCGATACGGTGACCGTGCATGGGGGCGTGTACCGCGAAAGGGTGGCTCCGGCGCGGGGCGGGGTGACCTATCGGGCGGCACCAGGCGAGGAGGTTTCGATCCGCGGCAGCGAGCGGGCGCAGGGGTGGCAGCGGTTCAAGGGGACGGTGTGGAAGTTGACGCTGCCGGATTCGTTTTTCGGCGGCTACAATCCGTTCCGCGACCGGATTGAAGGGGACTGGTTCACGGACCGGGGCCGGGTGCATCACACGGGCGAGGTGTTCATCGGGGGGCGGTCAATGTTCGAGGCGGCCCGGCTGGAGGATGTGCTGGAGCCGAAACCGTATCCCGAGGCGCGGGACGCAGAGGCATCGCGGTGGACATGGTACACGGAGAGCGCGGGGACGGCGACGAACATTTACGCCAACTTCCACGGGAGGGACCCCAACGGGGAGATGGTGGAAATCACGGTGCGGGAGGCCGTGTTCTACCCGGACCGGCCGGGGGTGGACCACATCACGCTGCGGGGATTCCGTCTGGAGCACGCGGCGACTCAGTGGGCGGCGCCGACGGCGGAGCAGCCGGGACTGGTGGGGACACACTGGTCGAAGGGCTGGGTGATCGAGGAGAACGTGATCAGCGGGTCGAAGTGTTCGTGCGTGACGCTGGGCAAGGAGCGGGCGACGGGGCAGAACGTATGGAGCCGGAATCCGCTGAAGGACGGGGCGACACATTATAACGAAGTGATCCTGCGGGCGCTGGAGGCCGGGTGGACGCGCGAGCGGGTGGGTTCGCATACAGTGCGCAACAATACGATCTTCGACTGCGGGCAGGCGGGGATCGCGGGGAGCATGGGCGCGGCGTTCAGCCGGATTATGGGGAACCACATTCACACGGTGTGGGACAAGCGGCAGTTCACGGGCGCGGAGATGGGCGGCATCAAGCTGCATGGGGCGATTGACGTGCTGATCGCGGGCAACCGGATTCACAACACGGGCCGCGGGCTGTGGCTGGACTGGATGGCGCAGGGCACGCGCGTGACGGGCAATCTGCTGTATGACAACACGACGGACGATTTGTTTGTGGAAGTGAACCACGGGCCGTTTGTGATCGATAACAACGTGATGCTGTCGCCGGTGAGCGTACGGGACTGGTCGCAGGGCGCAGCTTATGCGCACAACCTGATGGCGGGGCTGATTTCGAGCCGGCCGGAGCCGAACCGCTGGACGCCCTATCACAGAGCCCATTCGACGGCGCTGGCGGGGGTCACCTACACGCGGGGCGGAGACAACCGGTTCTTCAACAACCTGCTGCTGGGTGGCACGGATGCGCGGGAGGCGAAGCCGCCGCAGGCGGACGGGTATGGGCTTTGGGTGTACAATGAGCGGCCGTTTCCAACAGTGACCGGCGGGAATGTGTACACCAACGGCGCGCGTCCCTACAAGGACGAAACGGACGCGCGGCGAGTGGACGGACCGGTGGCTGCTCCGGTGGTGACCGAGCGGGATGGCGGGGTGGTGGTGGAGTTTGAATTGCCGGCAGGGATTACGGGAGAACTGGTAACGACGGAGCGGCTGGGGAAGACGATTGTAGCGGAGTTGCCCTATGAGGACGTGGACGGGAGTCCGCTACGGCTGGACCGCGACTGGCTGGGGCGGGCGCGGGACGTGGCGCGGCCGGCGCCGGGGCCGTTTGAGGTGAAGCCGGGGACGAGGGTCAGCGACCGGTTCCGGCCCTAACGGGCGAGGGCAGCGAGGACGGCGGGGCGGTCCGCCAGGAGGCCGTTGACGCCGAGTTTGAGAAGGCGTTCGAGATCGGCGCGCGGGGCGTCGCCCGCGGTGACCCAGACGGGGCGGCCGGTTTTGTGGACGCGGGCGATGAGGGCGGGGTCTTTCTCTATCCATTGGGGCCAGAGTCGGACGATGTGGACACCGGCGGCGGCGAAGGCTTCGATATCGGCGGGGGTGGGGATGAAGCCGAGGGTGCGCAGGTTGGGGTTGAGACGCTGGAACTCGCGGAGGTCGTCGAGGTTGCGCGGGCCCACGATGACGTCGAGCAGCGCGCCTCGTTCCTCGATCATGCGGACGACGCGACGCTTGTCGAGGCCGGGAGCTTCCTTGATGTCGAGCAGGAGCTTGACGCGGGCCTGGCGGGCGAAGTCGAGGACTTCCTCGAAGAGCGGGATGCGTTCTCCGTTGCCCGCGTCGAGGGCGCGGACCTGGGCGAGGGTGTGGTCCTGAAGAGGGCCGCGGCCATTGGTGGTGCGGTCGAGGGTGGGGTCGTGGAGGATGACGATGGCTCCGTCGCGGGTAGCGCGCAGGTCCACTTCGATGACCTCGACGCCAGCAGCGGCAGCGGCTTTGAAGGCGGCGAGAGTGTTTTCCGGGATGCCTTCGACGATGCCGCCGCGGTGGGCGACGAGGACGGGCGCCTGCGCGAGGGCGGCGGCGGTCCAAAGCAGCAGGAGGGCGGCTTTCATTGGGTTTGGGCGCGTTCGACTTCGACGGCGAAGACGTAGGTATCGCCGAACATATTGGAGCGGAAGACGACCCACTTCTGATCGGGCGTGAAGCTGACGTTGGGCTCGAGGCGGTAGTTGTGCTTGGACATGTTGACGAGGCGCTGGGCGCGGAGAACGCCGGGCTGGATGAAGGAGGGGTCGTCGATGCCCCGGTTGGGGAGAAGTTCGGGGCGGAAAAGGTAGATCCACTGGCCGTCGCGGGCGCGGGCGACCTGGCCGGGGTCGCCGCCGTCGCCGCAGAACAGGCGGCCATCGCGGGAGATGTTGAAGTGGATGGACCATTCGTCGCGCTGGAGGTGGTACCAGGAGCGGCGGCCGGTGTCGACGTCGTAGGAGGCGAGCCAGAAGGACTCGCCGCGGGGCGTCTGGAGGTCGTACCAGATGGTTTTGCCGTCGGCGCTCCAGAACTCGTGGCCCCAGATTTCCATGGCCATGGTGCGGGAGTGGATTTTGGTGATTTTGCCGGTGGCGGTGTCGATGGTCCAGAGGCGGTCCACCTTATGCCAGGGGCCTTCGTGGCAGAACATGAGGAGGTTGGGGCGGGTGGGGGAGAAGAGGAGGTGGTTGAGCCAGTCGGTGGCGCGGTGGACGACCTTGACCTCTCCGGTTTCGACGTGGACGGTGTACATGGCCATGGGGAGGCGGGCGGCGAGGCGGTCCTCCATCATCTGACCCTTGTTGCGGGGTTGGTCGAGGGAGTGGGCCTGGGAGGCGGTGGCGGGCGCGCCCGCGGGCCGCTGGTTGTAGTCGAGGCCGGCGCCTTCAATGTAGGTCCCAGCGAGCAGGGTTTCGTCGGCGTTGACGGTGGAGATGCCGCCGCGCTGGGGGAGTTGGGCGATTTTGCGGGATTCGCCGGTGTGGATGTCGGTCCACCAGGCGGCGCCGTCGCGAGTGTAGTAGACGCGGGGGTGTTTCCGGCCGGCGTCGATCATGCGGATACGGCCTTCGACGACCTGGCGCGATTGGCGGGTTTCGAGGTTCAGGACCGAGATGCCGGCGGGGGTGGTGTAGATGAGATGCTTGCCGTCGGCAGTGTAGCCGTTCTGGTTGAAGTAGAGGCTGGCGCTGCCGGGCTCTTTGGTGAGGCGGATGACGCGGTGGCCGGTGTCGGGGTCAATCCAGCTTTCGGGCGGCTCGGCGGCGGGGGCGAACGCGGCGGGCAGGAGCAGGAAGACGGCGGCGAATCGCATGCCCACCATTGTATGGCGGCGGAGCTAGACGTCCATCTCGGCCATGACGTCGACGGGGCGGATGGGGATGTAGAGGAGCCGGCGGCAGTTTTCGCAGGCGACGACAGAGGAGCCGGCGCGGACTTCGACGAGGAGTTGGGGGCGCAGGACCATGTGGCAGGCGGCGCACTGGCCTTCGGAGACCGCGGCGATGGCGACACCGTCCTTGTGTTTGGTGCGAAGGCGTTCGTAGGTGGAAAGGACGGTGGGGGAGACGTGTTTGGCGGCTTCGGCGCGTTCGCCGTTGGCCCGCTGGAGGGCTTGCTGATCCTCGGCGGCGCGGGCGCGGGCTTCGGCCTTCTGTTTTTCGACGGCCTGGCGCTCGGCGGCGAGGGCGAGTTCGGCTTTGCGGACGTTGGCTTCGAGAGGCTCGGCGGCAAGCATGAGTTCGAGGATGCGGTCCTCGCAGCCGCCAATTGCTTTCTCGCAGAAGTCGATTTCGGACTGGAAGGCGCGGTACTGCTCGTTGGTTTTGGCCTGCATCATCTGGTCCTTGAGCTTGGAGATTTTCTGGCGGTGGACCTGGATGTCGCCATCGAGTTTGCGGCGTTCGGCGAGGTTGGCGGCGGTGGCGGCCTTTTCGTGGTCAAGCTGGCGGGTGTGGGCTTCGAGCTGGCGTTCGATCTCTTGGACCTGACGGGGAAGCAGGGCGATCTCTTTCTTAAGGGCAGCGATGTGGAGGTCGAGATCCTGCACCACAAGGGCGTTCGAGATGTCGGGATGCATCAACTGCCCAGCTTAGCATTGAGGCCGGAAAGGCGGCGGGCGATGGGTCCGCCGATGGCGGAGACGGCCATTTGAAGTTCCTCGACGCGGAGCGCGCGGCTGACCAGATAGAGGACAGCGATGCCGAGGGGGATGGTGATGGCGAGGTCGATGAGGCGCGCCACGGGGGCGATGCCGGCGAGGGACTGGATGAAACGCGACGAGGCCCAGACTGCGGCGCTCATGGCCACGGAGGCGATGGAGACCTTGAAGATGACACCGCGGAGGCGGCGGCCATGGATACCACCGATGCGACGTTTCATGAGCCAGAAGAGGACGAGGAAGCTGAACAGGGCCACGGTGGAGGTGGCGAGGGCGAGGCCGGCGTGGCCCAGGCCGGCGACGAAGACGAAGGTGTAGCCCATGCCGGCATTGATGAGGATGGAGGCGAGGGAGGTGTACATGGGGGTGCGGGAGTCTTTAAGGGCATAGAAGGCGGGGACGAGGACTTTGGTGGCGGCGTAGCCGGCGAGGCCGATGGCGAAAAAGGAGAGCGCGCGGGCGGTCTGCTGGGTGTCGTAAGGCTGGAACTTGGCCCCTTCGTAGATTGCGCCGACGATGGCGGGACCGAGCAGGACGAGGCCGACGGAGGAGGGGACGGTGAGGAGGAAGACGAGTCCGAGCGAGCGGGCGAGGGTTTCGCGGAATTCGTCCATGTCGCCGGAACTGGCGCTGCGGCCGATGGCGGGCAGGGTGGCAGTGGCGATGGCGACGCCGAACAGGCCGAGGGGGAGTTGCATGAAGCGGAAGGCGTAGCCGAGCCAGGCGACGGGACCATCGACACCGCGGATGGGGTCGTCAATGGAGGTGGCAAAGAAGGTGTTAACGAGGACGTTGATCTGGACCGAGGCGCCGCCAAGGATGGCGGGGCCCATGAGGCGGAAGATGTGGGTGAGGCCGGGGTGGGACCAATCGAAGGCGAAGCGGAAGCGGAAGCCAGCGCGCCAGAGGCTGGGGATTTGCCAGAGGAGTTGGAGCGCGCCGCCGATGACGACGCCAAAGGCCATGCCTTCGATGGGGCTGAGGCCGAGGCGGGGTCCGGCGACGAAGCCGAGCAGGACACCGAAGACGACACTGCCGACGTTGAACCAGGTGGAGGAGAAGGCGGGAACGGCGAACTGATTGAGGGAGTTGAGGACACCCATGGCCTGCGCGGCGAGGGCAACCAACAGCAGGAAGGGGAACATGATCTGGGTAAGGCGGACAGCGAGGGTGTACTTCTCGGGAGCGTCTTCGACCCAGTGTCCCGTGACGAGGGCGACCAGCCAGGGGCTGGCGAGGATGCCGATCACGCAGAGGCCACCGACGAGGATGATGATGGCGGTAGCGACGAGGTTGACGAGGTGGGCGGCTTCTTCTTTGGACTTCTTGTTGAGGTAGTCCACGAAGGTGGGGACAAAGGCAGCCGAGAGCGCGCCTTCGGCGAAGAGGTCGCGGGTCAGGTTGGGGATGCGGAAGCCGACGACGAAGGCGTCCACGGCGGCGCCAGCGCCGAACAGGCGTGACATGACGCCTTCGCGGACGAGACCGCTGATGCGGCTGAGGAGGACCGCGAAGCTGGCGATGCCCGCGTGGCGGAACACGCTCTCGGACTGCGACGCGGGCTGGGGCACGGAAGACTGCCGGGGCTCCTTAGGCGCGGCTGGCGCCGTACTTCTCGAAGAACTGGGCGACGGTCATGATGCCGAGGTAGTAGTTTTCGAGCTTGTACTTTTCGTTGGGCGAGTGGAGACCGTCGTCGGGGAGACCGAAGCCCATGAGGACGGTGGGGATGCCGAGGTGGTGGGCGAATTCGCCAACGATGGGGATGGAGCCGCCGGAGCGGATGAAGACGGTTTTGGCCTTCATGACTTCCTCGAAGGCTTCCGCGGCGAAGGCGATGGCGGGATGATCCGGGTTGACAACGGTGGCGGGAGCGCCGCTGAGTTTGCGAACGGAGAGCGAGACGCCCTGGGGGGCGTTGGCGGCGACCCAGGCGGAGAAGGTTTCAAACATCTTGTCGGGGTCCTGGCTGGGGACGAGACGCAGGGAGACCTTTGCGGTGGCGGTGGCGGGGATGACGGTCTTGGCACCGGCGCCGGTGAAGCCGCCGGCGATACCGTGGACTTCCAGGGTGGGCCGGGACCAGACTCGTTCGAGGATGAGGCGGTCCGGTTCGCCAGTGAGGCGGGAGGCGCCAACCTCGTGGGCGAGGAAGGCGGCCTCGTCGAAGGGCAGGGATTTCCAGCTTTCGATTTCGGCGGCGGCTGGTTCGGCGACGTCGTCGTAGAAGCCGGGGATAAGAATGCGGCCGTCGGCATCCTTGGCCTTGCCGAGGAGTTCGATGAGGCCATAGACGGCGTTGGGGGCAGCGCCGCCGTAGAGGCCGGAGTGGAGGTCGCGGGCCGGGCCCCTGGCTTCGACTTCCATGTAAACAAGGCCGCGGAGGCCGATGCAAAGGGTTGGGACGCCTTCGGCGTAGAGGGCGGTGTCGGAGACGAGGGCGACGTCGGCCTTCAGTTTTTCCTTGGCCTGAGGGACATAGGCGGCAATGGACTTGCCGCCGATTTCTTCCTCACCTTCGATGAGGAACTTGAGGTTGACGGGGAGTCTGCCACCGTGGACGGCCATGAGGGTCTCGACGGCCTTGACGTGCATGTACATCTGGCCCTTGTCGTCGGCCGAGCCGCGGGCATAAAGGTTGCCGTCGCGGAGTGTAGGTTCAAAGGGTGGGGACTTCCAGAGTTCGAGGGGGTCGGGGGGCTGGACGTCGTAATGGCCATAACAAAGGACGGTGGGGGCGCCGGGGGCGTGGAGCCAGTCCGCATAGACGAGGGGGTGGCCGGCGGTCGGGATGATTTCGACGTTTTCGAGGCCGGCGCGCTGGAGGCTATCGGCGGTGAACTGAGCGGCGCGCGCGACGTCGTCTTTGTTTTCGGGCAGGGTGCTGATGCTGGGGATACGGAGGAATTCGTTGAGTTCCTCGAGGAAGCGCTCACGGTGGGCGCTGACGTAATCGGAGGTGGAGGTCGGCATGGAGGATCGCCCTTCGGAATCAGACTTTTATTATAGGGGCCGGGAGCAGGGACAGCGGCTCCGGCGGTACGACTGCCAGCGTAGCAGAGCGGCGGGTTGGGCGGCAGTCTGTTAGGCTGAAGGGACCATGTCAGCACGCAACGGCGACCGCGCCCGTCATCATCGTGAACGCAAGCGCAAACAACAGAAGAGGCTTGCCGGGAGGGCGCTGCGGAAGCAGTTGACCGAGGCGGCGAAGAAAGCGTAAGTCGAGCTACTGGGGTAGACTACCCGGTAGCCATGAACCGACGCCAATTTCTCCACACGACCACGGGCGCGCTGATGGGCCCGCTGTTGCAGCCCCGCCATGCCGCCGCGCAGGGGGCAAGGCCGAATATTGTCTTGATCTACGCGGACGACATTGGCTACGGGGATACCGGACCGTATGGGGCGACGAGGGTGCGGACACCGAATCTGGATAGGATGGCGGCGCAGGGGCTTCGGTTCACCAACGCATACTGTTCGTCGGCGACGTGCACACCGAGCCGGTATTCGCTGATGACGGGCGAGTATGCGTTCCGCAAGCCAGGCTCGGGGGTGCTGCCGGGTGATGCTCCAATGCTGATTGAGCCGGGACGGACGACGATTGCTTCGATGATGAAGCAGGCGGGGTATGCGACCGGCGTGGTGGGCAAGTGGCATCTGGGGTTGGGGAACGGGAACGTAAACTGGAACGGCGAGGTGAAGCCGGGTCCGGAGGCGATCGGATTTGATTATTCCTTCCTGATCCCGGCGACGGGGGACCGGACGCCGTGCGTGTATGTGGAGAATGGCCGCGTGGTGGGACTGGACCCGAACGATCCGATCACGGTGCAGTACGGCAAGCCGATTCCGGGCGAACCGACGGGGAAGGATAATCCGGGGCTGTTGCGCTGGCATCCGAGCCACGGGCACGACATGACGGTGGTGAACGGGATCAGCCGGATTGGCTATATGAAGGGCGGGACGACGGCGCGGTGGGTGGACGAGGGGATGGCGGACACGATCACGCGGAAGGCGACGGACTTCATCGGCAGGCAGGGACAGCAGCCGTTTTTCCTTTATTTCTCGACGCATGACATCCATGTGCCGCGAGTTCCTCATCCGCGGTTTCAGGGCAGGAGCGCGTGTGGCATCCGGTGTGATGCGACGGTGCAGTTCGACTGGTCGGTGGGACGGATTCTGGAGACGCTGGAGCGCCAGGATCTGACACGGAACACCCTGGTAGTGGTGATGAGCGATAACGGTCCGGTGGTGGACGATGGGTATGAGGATGGGGCGTTTGAGGATTTGAACGGCCACACGCCGGCGGGTCCGCTGCGGGGGGGCAAGTACAGCATCTATGAGGGAGGAACGCGGACGCCATTTTTGGTGAAGTGGCCGGAGCGGGTGCGACCGGGCGTGTCGGATGCGCTGGTGGGGCAGGTGGACCTGCTGGCATCGCTGGCGGCGTTGACGGGGGTGCCATTGGGACGCGAGGTGGGGCCGGACAGCATGAATGTGCTGCCGGCGCTGTTGGGCGAGTCGAGTGTGGGGCGGGATCATCTGGTACTGCACGCGGGGATCCTGGCGTTGCGGTCGGGCAAGTGGAAATACATTCCGCGGGCAGAGCGGGGATCGGGGGCATTGTTCTGGAATGGAGGCAACCGTCAGCCGAACGCGCCGCAGGAATTGTACGACCTGGAGCAGGATATCGGGGAGCGGAACAATGTGGCGCAGAAGTATCCGGAGGTCGCCAAGCGGATGGCGGCGCTGTTGGAGAAGGTAGTGAAGGAAGGGCGGACGCCGGCTTAGCGGCGACGGGGAATTAGCGCGGTGAGGAGTTCGACGAGACGGAGGGCGGCGGCGGAGTCGTGCCCGTAGCGGAGGGCGTGGTAGGTGTCGGTGAAGTTCTCAACGGTGGCGGCGAGAGAGGGTTCGGGGAGGGAACGCGCGAACTCGCGGGGGGTTTGGGCGGGGGATTTGTGGTGGCCCATGTTTTCGAGAGTAGCGAGCATGCGGCGGTAAAGAAGTGCGGCGTCGGAGGCGGAACCTTCGCCGCGCTGCCAGCGCTGGAGGCGGCGGCGGTGGGCCAGCCAGGCAGAGAGGCGCGGACCGAGGAGGAAGGCGAGCGCGGCCAGGGCGGCGAAGGCGGCCAGCCAAGGAGCGAAACGGGTGGCGGCGTCGCGAGAAGATCGGGCGCTGGCGCGAAGGCTGGCCCACCACTGTTCGGCGGAGCGGAAGCTCAGCTTGCGGCGGCCGCGGTCAACTTCAAAAGCGAGGGTCAACTGGCGATCGAGGTCGTAGCCGAGAACCCATTCCTGCCAGAAGGTATCGAGGGCGTCCACCCAGAGGGAAAGGCGCGACCAGGCAGGGAGGGCCTGCTGCGCGGGAGCGGGAGGCGTGGGGTCGAAGGAGACCCAGCCCCGGCCGGGGATCCACGCTTCGACCCAGGCGTGGGCGTCGCTGGCGCGGACGACGTGCCAACCGCTTAAGGGGTTCTGGCTGCCGCCGAGGAAGCCGGTGGCGACACGCGCGGGCACCCAGACGGCCCGCAGCATCACGGCCATGGCTGAGGCGAAGTATTCGCAGTGGCCCTGGCGGCGCTCGAAGAGGAAGTGGGCCAGGGGGTCGGCGGGTTCGCGTTCGAGCGGGGCGAGGGAGTAGGCAAGTTTGGTGCGGAGGTAGTTTTCGATGGCGCGGGCGCGCTGATAGTCGTCGGTCAAGGGAGCGGTGAGGCGACGGGCGAGGGCGAGGATACGGCGATCGACGGGCGGGAGAAGTAGGTTATGGGTGCGTTCGGATTCGGTGAGGGAGGCGTTGGTGGACTGGTCGCCGAGGTAACTGTAAACGACGTAGCGCATGCGGCCGGTTTCATAGAGAGGGATCTTGAGGGCGCCAGTGGGGGTCTCGACGAGGGCGGGGGCGGGGATGCGCAGCAGTTCGGGAAGACCGGCGATGAAGAGGGCGTCGCTGGGCGGGGTGTGGAGGAGGACTTCGTAGTTGAGGCGGCGGCCTGGGCGGCGGCGCTGGTCGTCGGCAGCGAGTTGGAGCAGGCCCTGGGAGGGATGGAGGACGCGAGGTTTGGCGTAGGTGTTGTACCATTTCCAGCCGTCAAATTCAGCGAGGGCATTGCCGCGCCAGTGGAGGCCCTCGGGTGCAGGGCCATCGAAGCGGATGTGCATCACGGCGCCGCCCTGGCGGCGGATCTCGCCGGTTTGACCGAGGGTGAGTTCGTTGGCAAAGCCAGGGACACGGGCGGATTGGGGGGCGAGCTTTTCAAGCGCGGCGCGGGCAGTGCGGGGCAAGACGAAGAAGAGGGCGGCTGTGAGTAGGAGGATGGCGACGCCGGAAATGGCCGTGAGGGTGGCAAGACGGGCACCGATGCGCGCCGGGCCGCGAGACACGCGGAGGCCGGTGCGGCGCGTGGAGCGGCGAATTTCGCCACTGGCGAAGGCGCCGACGCTGAAGAACAGGAACAGAACGAGGAAGACGAAGAAGCTGGGATTGGTGGAGAGGACCGAGGCGGCGAGGAGTTCGAGGAAGGCGATGAGTTCGAGGAAGAGAAAGTCGCGGCGGGTGCGGGCGGTGAGGAGCTTGGCGATGGCAACGAAGAAGACGAGGTGGATAGTGGCGGCGAGGAAATCGCGGGAGAGCAAGAAGTAGTCGGCGGCGAAGAAGGCGATGTAGGCAAGAGCGGCAATCGTGACCCAACGGGGCGGGATATTGAGTTGGAGGCGGCCGGCGAGTTGGAGAGCACGGGCGAGCAGGGCGAGACCAGCGAGTAGGGCGGTGGGCCAATCGAGGGACTGAGAGCCGAGGACGGCGCAGTATCCGCTGGCGAGCATGCCAAGCAGGCAGGTGTGATAGAAGCGGTCAACGCCGGACGGCGGGACGGCGGTCAAGGCTGGGATGGGGAGAGCCATGCCTTTTCGAGGTCGCCGGAGAAGGCGAGCAATTCGGTCATGGAGATGGTGGGTGCGGAGAATACGACGAAGCGGCGGCCGCGGTGGAACGACATGCCACCGCGCTGGTGGGTCCATTTCTGCTGGGCCTCGAAGGCGCTGACTTCCGCGGCGAAAGCGAAGGCGGAGACGACGATCTGTTCGCCATCACGGGTGTAACGGGTGCGGGCCCATTCGCGGGCGCCGAGGGTGCGGGCGAGTTCGGGGGCTTCGGGCAGGGGAGGATACTCCAGGGCGGCGCGGCGCCAGCTACCGGCTTCCAGCGGGAGAGGCGGCAGTGCCGGAGATTCCGGGCCGCCACTACAGGCCACGAGGACGAGCAGGCAAAGCACGAATAGCGCGCGCATACGCCTCTTATGATAACGCCGCGAACCGGGGCCGCCTGTGTGATACAACGGTCAGCGTGAAGTTGACCCTGCATCACGACAATCCTCCCTCCGCGCCGATGGCGATCCGCTTTGCCGAGGACCGGATTCTGACAAAACTCCATGCAGTGGACGCGAAGGCGCGCAGGTCGAACCTGGCCGGCCTGAACGCGGAACGGAATCCGCTGATCCGGATCGGCATGGAAGCGGCGGTGGACGGGACGGTGACAAAGAACTCCTATGGGGTGTTCCATCTGGCGTGGCTGGCCGCGAAGCATCCGGAATGGGCGGAGCAGGTGGAGACGGAGGTGGCCGGGATCAAGGAGGTGATCCGAGAGACGCATGGGGTTGGGCTGAAGTTCCTCGTCTGGGCAGGGATGGGCGGCTCGGCCGAGGACAAGGCGATGTACCAGGCAGCGGGGCTGCTGAAGAAGGGGCCTCGCGTCTATGTGCTGGATTCGACGGATCCGGCGAAGTTGAAGGCGATTCTGGCGGACATGACGGCGCGTTCGGGCGACTCGCTGGAAGAGGCGTTGAAGGCGACGCTGGTGGTGGGCATGGCGCTGGGGATGACGTCTTACGAGCCGGTGGTGAATCTGGAGAAGCTCTCGGCGTTGTATGACCGGCACAAGCTGGATGGGCGGCCGAACTTCCTCTACATGACCATGACGGGATCGCTGCTGGACCGGTTCGCGGGACCACGGGGCTACCGGCGAGTGGAGTTGCAACTGGATGGAGGCAATTCAACCGCGGGACGGCATTCGGGTCCATTGACGCGGGGTTCGTTGTATCCGCTGGCGCTGGCGGGCGTCGATCTGAAGAGGTGGCTGTCCGCGACAGATCTCGACGAAGCGCAGATCCACACGGCACTGCAACTGGCAGCGTTTCTGGAGGCCCAGGGGCGCGCGGGGCGAGACAAGGTGACGCTGCTCACTTCGAAGCCGATGGCAGCGGCGGCGTTGTGGACGAAGCAGAATTTCGAGGAGTCGCTCGGGAAAAGTGAGCATGTCGGCATCAAGATCGTGATCAACGAGCCGGTGCGGCTGGCGAACTATCGTGCGCCGAAGGAGGCGCGGCAGGACCGCGTGTTTCTGGCGGTGGAGCGGCAAGGCGAGGCGGGGCTGGACAGGTTGAAACTGGCGGCGCTGCGGCGGGCAGGTTATCCAGTGGCGCAACTGACGCTCCAGAAGGATGCGCCGCTTTCGGCTTACATGCAGTTCATGCACTACGCAGTGTTCGGACTGGGTTGGCTGCGGCAGATGAACTTCGTGACGCAGCCATCGGTGGAGTTGTACAAGGAGATCACGGGACGGCTGTATGAGCATGCGCGCGTGGTGGGCGGTATCGAGAAGACGCCGGAGTGGCAGCGGATCAAAACGACACCACGGCAGAAGCGGTTTCGCGGACTGCTGACCCTGAATTACGACCGGCTGCCTTGCGAAATCGACCTGGACGGGCGGAACGCGCCCGAGGCGTATGCGGCGCTGCTGAAGCAACTGACCGAGGCGCGGGGGATCGAGTATGGAGAGCTGACGTTTTTCGGCGATACGAGGTATGACGCGCGGGGCCAGGCGCTGCGGAAGCGGCTGGAGAAAGCGGGCGAACGAGTGTTCCGGCAGCGGCTGAAGCTGCCCGTGGACATCTACGAAGGGCCGGCGATGAACCACAGCTACCACGAGATGATCATCGGGCATGGACGCTGTTTTTCGACGGTGCTGGCGAGCGAACGGGGCGAAGCGATCGCAGCAGCGAAGTACACGGCCGATTATCACCGGGCGCAGTTTCTGGCGACACAGATGGCGCTGGAGCAGCGCGGGCGGTTGGTGGTGGCGCTGACGCTGAAGAATCTCGAATCGCCATCGCTGGAGGCGCTGGAGGCGTTTTTTGCAGAGGTGGCACGGTGCCTGAAGTGATCGAGGAGCGGTTCGCGGGCGAGTTGGATGGACGGCTGCGATGGATGAACGAGCCGGCTCGGTGGCGGGCGTCGGAAGGGCTGGAATTGGAGACGGACGCGCAGACTGACTTCTGGCAAAGGACGCATTACGGGTTCAGGGCGGATAACGGACATCTGCTGTTTGCCGAGTGGACGGGAGACTTCGAGATGACGACGAGAGTGCGATTTGATCCGGCGCACCAGTACGATCAGGCGGGGTTGATGGTGCGGTTCTCGGCGGAGGAGTGGCTGAAGACGTCGGTGGAGTATGAACCGGAGGGACCGGCGCGGCTGGGGGCGGTGGTGACGCGGGGGGGGTGGTCGGACTGGTCAACGCAGGATTTCCCGCGTGAGGAGCGGGAGGTGGAGTTGCGGGTCCGGCGGGAGGAAAGGACGTTTCTGGTGGATTGGCGGAGGGTGGGAGGAGAGTGGACGCAGTTGCGCGTGGCGCCGCTTGAGGGCGAAGTAGCGAGGGTGGGCGTGTATGCGTGCAGCCCGAAGAGCGCGGGAATGCGGGCGCGGTTCGCCTGGCTGCGCATCGGTTGAGGACGGGGCGTTACAATCGATGTTTATGGCGAAGATCAAGCCTGCCGGGAGCAAGAAGAAGCCGGCCGGCCCGCAGACGCCCGGTGCGATACCGTGCCTGATTCTGGTGGTGCTGGGGTTCGCGATCCTCGGATTCATTCTTTATTTCTCGATTTCGCGGGCGGGCTAGGACGATGATGAGAAACGATCAGCGGGAGCCGGCACAACTGAGGCCGCTGACGATCACGCCGCACTGGCTGGCGACGGCGGAAGGGTCGGCGCTGATTGAACTGGGCCACACCCGGGTGTTGTGCGCCGCGACGGTGGAGGAGAGTCTGCCGCCGTTTCTGCGGAATTCGGGGCGGGGATGGGTGACGGCGGAATACTCGATGCTGCCGCGGGCGACGGCAGAGCGGACGCCGCGTGAGGTTAACAGAGGTAAGCCGTCCGGGCGGACGCACGAGATTCAGCGCCTGATCGGCCGTTCGCTGCGGGCAGTGGTGGACATGGAGGCGCTGGGAGAGCGGACGATCACGGTGGACTGCGACGTGCTGCAGGCCGACGGGGGGACGCGGACGGCGGCGGTTACTGGAGGCTTCGTAGCGATGGGGCTGGCGGTGCGAAAGATGCTCGAGATGGGCGCCTTGAAGCGGAATCCACTGCGAGAGCTGGTGGCGGCGACGAGCGTAGGCATCGTGAACGGGGTGGCGCTGCTGGACCTGGCGTATGACGAGGATTCAGCAGCGGAGGTCGATATGAATATCGTAATGACGAGCGGCGGGGCATTTGTCGAGTTGCAGGCGACGGCGGAAAAGGTTGCGTTTGGGGACGACCGGTTAGCCGAGATGTTGGCGCTGGGGCGGCAGGGGATAAAGGCGCTGTTCGGGGCGCAGGAGCAGGCGCTCAGGGACTAATGCGGCTGCGGTGTGCGACCACGAATCCAGGCAAGCTGCGGGAGTTTCGCGCGGCAGCGGCGCGTCTCGATTCGCAGGTGGAGATTGAACCGCTGGAGAGGCTGCGAGAGTTGCCGGTGCCGGTGGAGGATGGCGAGACGTTTGAGCAGAACGCGGTGAAGAAGGCGCTGCACTATTCGGAGTATGCGAAAGAGCCGGTGTTCGCCGACGATTCGGGGCTCGAGGTGGAGGCGCTAGGCGGGGCTCCGGGTGTTTATTCGGCGCGATATGCGGGCGAAGGGGCAACAGATGAGGAGAACAACCGGCTGCTGGTGGAGCGGCTGCGGGGCGTAGAGGACCGGCGGGCGCGGTTTGTGTGCGTGATTGCACTGGCGCGGCAGGGCGAGCTGTTAGGGGTGTTTCATGGCGCTGTGGGGGGACGGATCGTCGCTGAGGCAAAGGGGAAGAATGGTTTTGGCTATGATCCCCACTTCTTCTATGAGCCTTTCGGGTGCACGTTTGGCGAGGCGGCGGGGGAGCGGAAGATGGACGTGTCGCACCGGGGGGCGGCGCTGAAGCTCATGCTGGAGTGGGTGGAGGCACAGGGGTAGGCAGTGGCGCGGCGGCTGTTTTATGTAGGCGAAATTCGGGACGGGGCGGCGCACCTGGAGGGAGAGGCGGCGAAGCATCTGCGGAAGGTGCTGCGCGCGGAGACGGGGCAGCGATACGAGATTTCGGACGGACAGAGACTGTACCTGGCGGAGATCAGCGGATTTGGGAAGCAGAGGGTGGAATTCCAGACGCTGGAAGAACTGGAGCCGGCGACGCCGGCGGCGCGGGTGCGGCTCTATGCAGCGCTCATCAAATTCGATCACTTTGAGTGGATGGTGGAGAAGGCAACGGAACTGGGGGTGGACCGGATTACGCCGGTGGCGGCGTTTCGGAGCGATCATGGATTGGAGCGGGCGGCTTCGAAGCGGCGGGAACGCTGGGCACGGATCGCGGCGGAGGCGGGACAGCAATCACGACGGTTGTCGCCCCCCCTGATCGACGGGGTTCTGGAAGTGGATGAGGCGCTGCAGGACACGAGCGACTGCAGACTGTTCCTGGAGGAGCGTCGCGGGGCAGCGGCGGTGTTGGACCGGCTGAGGCCGGGTGTACGGGAGGCGGCGATTCTGGTTGGACCGGAGGGAGGCTGGGACGACCGTGAGCGCAAGGCGGCGGCCGAGGCGGGCTGGACGGCGGTGTCGCTGGGACCGAGGGTCCTGCGCGCGGAGACAGCAGCGGCCGCGGTGCTGGCCGTTGTGATGGCCGCAGCGGAGCACGCCCAGGGGTAAGGGATACGAATCAGGAGGGCTGGCGCGGAGGCGGCAGCTCAGTCTTTTTGGCGGGTGGACGCCGGGACCCGGTGTCGCAGGTATTGTTCATTCAAGTAGGCACGCCGAGGCTCGGCAGGACCCATTTCATGAGGGCGAAGTAACCCAGTATGACGAGTGGGATGAGAATCCAATCGGGCATTCGTTTCCTTTTCATTCTCTCACTTCGCCGCGGGCGGAATGGTAAGCACCGGGACACCGGCCTCGCGCAGGGTCCGCTCGGTGACGGAGCCGAGCAGGAGGCGGCGGAGACCAGTACGGCCATGGGTACCCATAACGATCCAGCAACCAGGGAGTTGCTCGGCGACGTGCCGGATCGCGTCGACCGGGGGACGCTCGAGGATTTCGTAAGAGACGTTAAGGCCGGGGGTGAGATGAGGTTCGCACCAGGCGGCGAGAGCGTCCTGGGCGGCGATGCGGGCGCTGACGAGTTGCTGCGCGAGTTCCATCTGGGCGGATTCGGTGAAATAGGGCGGGGTTTCGAAGTGGGTAGCGTAGATGACGCGGAGAGGAACGCCGGCAGCCTGGGCGAGGCGGGCGGCGGTGCGAAGGGCCGCCGCAGCACCAGCACTGAAATCCACCGGGCAGAGGATGGCTTGGTATGGCATGTTCGTCATGGAACCGACTCCTTCGACAGTTAGATGCGGGCGAGGCAGTGGACGTGACAGGGTAGGAGTAGGAAACGTATCCAACTGGAACTGAACTATCTGGCGAAACCCCGCCTGGGCGTGCGTTGACGTTGCGCTTCCGGCCGCCGTTAAGGACGCCGTTGGGAAGGTCAACGTTCTTAAGCTGGATGGGATGCTAATTGGGCAAGATCACGCTGAACGCGCCGCGGAGGTCTCCGTTCTTGTAGCCGGTGGCCTCGTCGTTGGGGTAGTGGCGAGCAAGGATTGCCTTGACTTCAGGAGGTACTTGGGAAGGGGAGCCGTGGCAAGTGAGGCACATGGCCTGCACGCGAATGGGGACGAGAAGGCGGTATCGACCCGTGGGAGTTCTTCCTTCCGCGGCCTCGGGGAGGGGTTGCTGGTTCGCCAGGAGGGCGGCCCATTCATTGAGACGGTCACGCTCCCATGGGTCGGGCTGATTGACGGGATTGCGGGCTTTAGTGCTGACTCGTCGGATCTGAATATTGTGTTCCTGGGCGTAACGTCTGGTTTCCTGCTGGGCTTTGGCAGCGCAAACGCTAACGGCGCCCTCGAAGCCGCCAGCGGCGAGTTCAGCGGCGAGCAGGGACCGAATGTGAACACCGAGTTCCTGGACCGCACCTCGGGCGCGGGAGTCGGGTGGCTGAGGCTGGGCGGCGAGGGCTAGGACCAGACCGAGAGCGAGGGAGAATGCGCGGCGCATGAGATTATTCCGTCAGGTCTGGTTTGGGGGTCTGGGGAGTGGATTGCGGCAGAACCGGCTTGCGGATGTAATCGAGAGGCAACTCACCGGTAAGGGACTTGAGCCAGGTGACGATGGAGGCGACCTCAGCTTGGTTCAGCTTCTTCCCCGACTGGTACTCGGCCATCAGGCTGACTGCCTCCTCCAGCGTCTTCACACTGCCGTCGTGCAGGTATGGGGCGGTCTTGTCAATGTTGCGTAGGGAAGGCACCTTGAACATCATCTTGTCCGCGTTCTTCTTGGTCACCTGATAGCGGCCGAGGTCCTTTTGGTTGGTCCAGTTCTTCTTCAGGCCCAGCTTCTGGTAGCTGCTTCCGCCCACATACGCGCCAGGATGGCAGGAGACGCAGCCTGCCGCGGAGAACGCATTGAACCCGGCTTTCTCCGCGGCAGTGAGCGCATTCCTATCGCCTTCAAGGAACTTGTCCCAGCGCGAGGGAGTGACCAGCTTCCGCTCAAACGCGCCGATGGCCTTGGCGAAGTTGTCGTAGTTCATCGGGTACGCTTCACCTGGAAACGCCCTGCGGAACAGCGCGGGGTATTCGGGCATCGACTTGAGCGTGGCGATCACCGTGGCTTCGTCGGGCATCGCCATCTCCACCGGATTCAGCACCGGGCCCTTGGCCTGTTCCTCGACATCAGCCGCACGGCCATCCCAGAACTGCACGAAGTGGCCGGCGGCGTTATAGACCGTCGGGGAATTGCGGTCGCCGCGCAGTCCCTTGTGGCCGGGCGACGTGGGCTCATGGTCGACGCCGTACCGGTCCAGCATGTGGCAGGAATTGCAGCTGAATTCGTGGCTTTTGGAGATGCGGTTTTCGTAATAAAGAATGCGGCCGAGTTCGATCTTCGCATCCGTCAGCGGATTCGCCTCCGACTCCATCGCGGCAGGCAGCGGTTTGAACACCTTGAGCCGCGCGGCGGGAATCTCCTCAGCGCTGAGCGTGGCGGCAAGCGCCGCGGCAGCGGCAAGTGCAAGGAATTGAGTCATCGTGGTCTCCTTACTTGACGATCCCATTGTCGCTCGCAGAGTCGCGGACATTCAAGAGTAGCGGTGATTCGGGCATGAAACTCTGCTGTTGCCTTGACGAAGGATCACCAGAGATGCCGGTTCGCGAAGGCCCGGCCGGAGCCGGACTTGAGGTAGCGTTCGAAGGTGGCGGCCTGTTCGCGGGTGGAGAATGCGAGGTAGGTTTGAAGCGTCCAGGGTTTGTGGCTGGCGGTGCTGGGGACTCCGCCTTGGTTGTGTTTCTGGATGCGGGCTTTGAGGTCGCTGGTGAGACCGGTGTACCTTTCTTGGGGAGAAGTGAGGCTGCGGAGAAGATAGACGTAATGCATGGAGCGTATTGCCCTCCTTCGCCCTTTGGGCTACGGCGGGCAGCCTTCGTCAATCCTTCGGCTTGCCAGCCGAAGCCTTGGCGAAGGCTGGTGGAGGCGGCGGGAGTTGAACCCGCGTCCGAAATGGCTCGCCATAACCAGAACTACGTGCGTATCCGGTTCGAAATCTCAACGAAACGCCCAAGAACCGGCAAGCAGCGTTCCATCCAGCCTGATTGATCTCGGGCCTCGGCCTCAGACGGTGGCCTGCGCCCTATCCCATAAAATGACGCTCACTCGACAACGCATGGGCTCATCGCCGCGAGCGGCCACCTAAGAATTAGGCAGCGTAAGCAAACTGCTGGTTATCGGCAGTTGTTGGTTTTCCGATCGTTTTACGGGAGCTCGGAACCCGGCACGCCTGACTACTTCGATTCCATCCCGTCGAAGCCGTTTCGCCCCCTCCTTTCACCACTTCCATTTTACTACCGCGCGCGTTCGCTACCAAGGGCATCTTCTATTTGCAAATCATTTGCATATATGATACCCTCCGCTTTGTGACCCATCCTGTCATGAATCTCTCCGCCTCCCGCCGCGGCTTTCTTGCCACCGCCGCTGGCTTGACCCTTGCAGCCTGCGCCAAGCCGCCGACGCCCCGGTCGCTTACCATCTATTCGGGCCGCGGAGAAAACCTGATCGGGCCCCTGCTCAAGAAGGCGGGCGATGAACTGGGCCTCGAAATCAGTGTCCGTTACGGCAACTCCGCACAGATGGCGCTCGCCATCCTTGAGGAAGGCGCCAAGACTCCTGCGAGCCTCTTTCTCTCTCAGGAATCGGGCGCATTGGGCGCGCTGGCCCGTGAAAACCGCCTGCTGGGGCTGCCGCAGGATCTCTTGAACAAGGTGGACGCGCGTTTCCGCTCCCCTCGTGGCGTCTGGGTCGGCATCTCCGGGCGAACCCGCGTTATCGACTATAACACCACGCTGGTGAAGCCCGATGAATTGCCCGCTTCCATCCACGACCTCAGCGGACTGCGCTGGAAGAACCAGGTGGGCTGGGCGCCAGCGAACGGCTCTTTCCAAGCATTCCTTACCGCCTTCCGCCTGCTCGAAGGCGAGGACAAAGCCCTCGCCTGGCTACAAGCCATGAAAGCCAATGGCGCGAAGACCTACCCCAGCAACGCGCCCATCGTGGAAGCACTTGGGCGCGGTGAGATTCAGCTTGGCCTGACGAACAACTACTACCTCTACCGCTTCACGGCCGAACGACCGGACTTTCCCGTTGCGCACCATTACACGCGCGGAGATGCCGGCGCGCTGATGCTGGTCTCTGGCGGCGCGCTGCTCGATTCTGCGCGCGACCGCCAGGAGCCCGCGCTTCAGGTGTTGCGTTATCTCCTGGCCAGCGAGGCGCAGACTCACTTTGCGGAAGCCACCAACGAATACCCGCTGGTCACCGGTATCCCAATCCCCGCCGGCCGCACGCCTCTAAGCGAACTGCGGCCCCCCGCCATCGACCTCAGCCAACTCGAGGACCTGGAGGGCACGATGAATATGCTGACGTCCGCCGGCCTGCTGTGACCCGGACGCGTCCCTGGCCCGCGGCGGCGCTCGCCGCGGCCACCGCCATCACCTTTGTCTCACTGAGCCTTCCACTGGTGTACCTGCTGCAGCGCGCGGCCTCCATCGGCGCGTCCGATCTTCTCGCCACGTTAATCGAACCCGCCAACTTGCGAGTGCTGGCGAACAGCGCGCTATTAGGCATCGCCGTAGCGGCGTTCAGCCTGCTGATCGCGCTGCCGCTCGCCGTGCTGACCACGCGAACCGACCTGCCCGCGCGGCGCATCTGGACCGTCGTCTCAATCCTCCCGCTCGCGGTGCCGAGCTATGCCGGGAGCTTCGCGCTGATCGCGGCGTTCGCGCCGCGCGGCAGTTACCTGCAACTCATCCTCGAGCCCTTGGGCGTCACGGAGTTGCCCTCGATCATCGGCTGGCCCGGCGCCATCGCGGGCATCGCGCTGTTTAGCTATCCCTATCTACTATTGACGCTGCGCACCGGCCTCGGGGGGATTCCCGCCGCCACCGAGGAGGTCGCGCGCAGCCTGGGTCTGAGCCGCCGCGCTACGTTCTTCCGCGTCGTGCTGCCGCAACTGCGCCCATCGCTTGTCGCGGGGCTGCTGCTGGTGGCGCTGTATGCCCTGCGAGATCTGGGCACGCCCGCACTGATGCGTGTGGACGTCTTCACGCGGGTGATCTACTCGCACTACACGCTGAGCTTCGACCGGAACCGCGCCGCCGCGCTCGCGCTCATGCTGGCCCTGATGGTGATGGCACTGCTGTGGGTTGAGGCGCGCACGCGTACGCGCGCCGCATATTTCAGCCGCCGGGGCGCACCCGGCCGACCGGCGCCACTTATCGCGCTCGGCCGCTGGCGCTGGCCCGCCGTCGCCTTTTGCTCAACAGTTGCATTTTTCTCGGTGGCGCTGCCCGCCGCCATGTCCGCGCTATGGGTATGGCGGGGAATCTCGTCCGCTACCCTGCCCGCCGACCGGTTCGCACGGGGGTTGGACGTCACGAGCAACAGCCTACTGGTAAGCGGCGCGGCGGCCATTGCCGTCATCGCCTTCGCCCTCCCGGCGGCCATCCTCGCGGCACGCGCTCCAGGGCGAGTGACCAGCGCGGTCGAGCGCTTCTCCTACATCGCGTTTTCGTTGCCTGGGATCGTCGTAGCGCTGGCGCTGGTTTCGGCCGGGACGCGCTATTTCCCGGCACTTTATCAGACGCTGGCCTTGCTGATCTTCGCGTGTTTCGTCCTGTTCTTCCCTCAGGGCCTTGGCGCCACCCGCAGCGCGATACTACAACTGAATCCACAACTGGAGGAGAGTGCGCGCTCGCTGGGGCACACACCATGGCACGCGTTGCGCGAGGTGGCCATCCCATTGGTCCGCCCGGGATTGGTCACTGGAGGCCTGCTGGTCTTCCTGACCGCGATGAAGGAGCTACCGGCTACGCTCATGCTGGCACCCCCTGGTTTCGACACCCTGGCCACGCGCATTTGGAAGGCCACCGAGGATGTCTATTTTGCCGAGGCTGGCCTATACGCGCTCGCGATGATCGCGGTTTCCGGGCCGGTGATTCTGGCCGTGGTCCGCCGTTCGGGGTGGGCTGGCGGGGAGTGGAGGGAGTGAAACAGTGAACGGGACGGCAGCTGAACTTGAACTGCACGGTGTGGCCAAAAGGTTCCCCGCGCTTGCGCATCCGGCGGTGGACCAGGTTTCGCTGAAAGCACACCAGGGGTGCCTGCTTGCCCTGCTCGGCCCGTCGGGCTGCGGCAAAACCACGCTTCTCCGCCTGATCGCCGGATTCGAGTCACCCGACGAAGGCGAGGTGCTGCTCGACGGCCGCTCCGTCGCGGGCACGGGCGGGTGGATCCCCCCCGAGCGCCGCGGTGTGGGGATGGTGTTTCAGGACTTCGCCTTGTTTCCTCATCTCACCGTGCAGCGCAACATCGCATTCGGCCTGCCAGCGGGAGACACCAGCCGCGTGCGCGAAGTGATCGGACTGGTGGGCCTCGAAGCGATTGAGCATCGCTACCCGCACGAGCTTTCCGGCGGGCAGCAGCAGCGTGTCGCGCTTGCCCGCGCTCTCGCCCCCCGCCCGAGAATCATCGTGATGGACGAACCGCTAAGCAATCTCGACCTTCAACTCCGCCTCCATCTCCGCCACGAGTTGCGTGCAATCCTTAAAGCAGAAGGCGTCACCGCGGTACTGGTGACGCATGACCAAGAGGAGGCGCTCTCCTTCGCCGACGAAGTCGCCGTGCTGCGCGAAGGCCGCCTCGAACAGGTGGGCCCACCCGAGGAGCTATATCTCAAGCCCGCCACGCGTTTCGTTGCCGAGTTCGTCACCCAAGCCAATTTCCTCCCCGCGCGCGCGGCCGAAGGCGGATACGATACCGAGGCCGGACACTTCCCCTCCCTCGAAAACGCACCAACCGAATCCGCCGTGGACCTGATGATCCGTCAGGAGGACCTCGCGCTCGACTTGCACCCTTCCGGCCCCGCCGTCATCCTCGACCGCCATTTCCTTGGCCGTGGATACTCCTATGTGATTGGGACTCCATCGGGGCTGCGGCTCCATGCCCGCACCACCGCAGCGACATCGCTTCCGCCCGGCGCGCGCGTCCGGCTTTCGACAGCGCCGGAGCGCCTGCGGGCGTTTCTGCGCTGAGCTACTTCCGGTCGCGCACCAACATCTCGATGGTCTCAGCCACCTGATGCGGCGCACGCGTCCCGTTCACTGTCCAGATGTCCGCTTCGGGGTAGAGTTCGCGCATGAGGGCGAGTTCCGACTTGTAGGCGGCGAGTTGTTCTTCAAAGGCGCCCATGCGGCCGCGGGTCTGCTTGCGGACGCGCTCGCGCGCGACATCGTCGGGCACGTCGAGTTGCACGATGATGGGTGAGCCGAGCTTGAGTTCCGCCACGAGGCGGTTCAGGTGCTCCGCCTGTGCGCGGGTACGCGGGTAGCCGTCGAGGACGAAACCCTCCGCCGCGTCCAACTGCCGCAGGCGGCGGTCGACCGCGTCATCGACGCTCCCGCCGGCGGGGACCTTCAGCTTGTCAATGTCCACGACAGGGATCGAATAGCGCTTTCTCAGGTACCCTGCCTGGCACTCCTGTCCAAATTAGCCAGCCGCCATCCCTGGCGCCACTGTCCTTGTTGATT
>ERZ761609.151-NODE-151-length-94899-cov-879.181329_pt1 | contig 94899 bp, 83 predicted proteins | sample MGYA00511163_ERZ761609 | MGnify/ENA primary metagenome ERZ761609 (study PRJEB28899, sample SAMN02445070) | bioreactor sludge metagenome | biome: EBPR sludge | place: Australia: Brisbane, Thorneside Wastewater Treatment Plant | collected 2011-12-16 ...
ATCTTAGCTTTCCGGGCTGAAACCAACCAGCAAGCAACTACCGACAGCGAGCAGCCGCCAGCCACGATGGCATGGCAGGGGATCGGCCCGCAGTTGCGGGCCCAGAGGAATGCGCGGCCGCCGCGATCGTCGCGAGCCGCGTCCGCGGCGGCTGGCGGAGGAGCGTCGCCGCTCGCGTACCGGGCCGCCTGGCAGGAAGACGCCAGGGGCCGGAGCCTGACAGGGAGAAGCGCATGAGCACCATTGGCGTGGCCGGGGCGGGCAGCATCGGCGCCGGCCTGATCCGCCTTCTGAACACCTCGCCGGCAGCCCGTCGCCTGCGGTTGAAGACCGTCCTCGTCCGTGACACCGCCAAGTCCAGGCCGGAACTTCCCACCGGTACCCCACTGACCGTCGCCCCGACCGATCTGACCGACGATCCGGAGATCGATGTCGTGGTCGAACTGCTGGGTGGCGTCGACGAGCCGTTTCGCGTCCTCAGCCGGGCGCTGTCGCAGGGGAAGGCCGTCGTAACGGCCAACAAGAACCTGCTTGCCGAGCGCGGACCCGAGCTCTTTGGCCTGGCCGCCGAGCGGCGGCTGCCGATCGGCTTCGAAGCCAGCGTCTGCGCCGGCATGCCGATCATCCGAACACTGCAGGAAGCCCTCCGCGGCGACCGGATCACCGCCCTTGAAGGTGTCGTCAACGGGACGAGCAACTATTTGCTGACCCGGATGAGCGAAGAGCGGGCGCCGTACCAGGACTGCCTCGCCGATGCACAGCGGCTGGGGTTCGCCGAACCCGACGCCGAGTACGATGTTTCGGGCAGGGACGCCGCCTGCAAGACGGGCATTCTGGCGACTCTCGCTTTTGGCGCCTACGTTGACTTCCGCAGGATTCCCACCTCGGGCATCGATACCCTTGACCTCGAGGATGTCCGTCAGGCCGAGGCCATGGGCTACCGCATCAAGCTTGTCGCCGCGGCCCGCCGTTCGGCGTCTGGCGGTCTCGATGCCGAGGTAGCGGCGGTCCTGCTGCCGCTGCAACATCCCCTGGCCTCGATTCGCATGGAGTGCAACGCTGTCCGCGTCGAGAGCGAAGGCTTGGTGGAGACGCTTCTCGCCGGCAGGGGCGCCGGTCCGGGGCCGACCTCGATGAGTCTGCTGGCCGACCTGCTCGACATCGCCGAGGGCCGGGGTCGGGTTCCCGGGGCCGATCATCCGTTCATCGCTGGTGTGTTCGACCTCGACAACGGCCAACGGGCCGCTTCCCGCTACTACCTGCGGCTCGCCGTTCCAGACCGCCCCGGCACCCTGGCGCAGGTGGCGGGCTTCTTCGCCAGCCAGGGCATCAGCCTGGCATCGGTCCTGCAGCCCGAGGTGCCGGAAATCAACGGTGGCTTCCTCGTCCCGCTCATCCTGACAACCCATACCACCGACCGCCGGCGCCTCGACCTGGTCCTGGCCGCCCTGGCCGCTGCAGGCTGGGGGCGCCATGTCGTCCTGCGCATCCGGGAGCGCTGAGCTGGCAACGGCACGCGCCTCGTCGCCGGCTGCCGCCGAGGCTCGCCAGGCGTTGCGGCGCCGCGACCGGAGATGAACGTCACCCCGTTTCAGGCGCTCGCCTGTCCGCTGGACCGCTCGCCGTTGCAGCGCGATGGCGCGACCTGGCGTTGCGCTGCCGGGCACAGCTACGACATCGCGCGGCAGGGCCATACCCATCTGCTGCCGGTGCAGAACAAGCGCTCGCGTGACCCGGGCGACAGCCGCGAGATGGTTGCTGCCCGCCGACGCTTCCTGAATTCCGGCGCTTACGACCCGATCGCCACCGCAATCAACAGGGCGGCGCTGGCGGATCTGCCGGCATCGGCGACAGCCAGTTGCCTCGATGCCGGCTGTGGCGAGGGTTACTACCTGCGGCAGTTGGCGGCAGCGGGCAGCGATCGAGCAAGCGTCGCACTCATCGGCGTCGACATCTCGAGGTGGGCTGTCGCGGCAGCGGCGAGACAGGACCGGCGGCCCAACTGGGTGGTGGCCAGCAACGCCAACGTGCCCGTCCAGTCGGCCACGCTCGACTGCGTACTCTGCGTCTTCGGCTTCCCCGTTCATGGCGAATTCGCGCGCATACTCAGGCCGGGCGGCCTGTTGCTGCAGGTCGATGCCGGTCATGACCATCTGCGCGAACTGCGCGAGATCATCTACCCCAGCCTGAAGCCGCCACGGGACGCCGCCGCGTCGGTGGCTGAAGGTTTCGTTGCCTTGCCCGGCGAAAGCGTTCGCTACTCACTGCATCTCGGCGGCAGCGAGTCGATTGCCGATCTGCTGGCGATGACACCGCATCTCTGGCGTGCCAGCGCCGCGCGCCGCGCGCACGCCGGCCAGCTGACGGCGTTGTCGGCGACCGTTGACGTCCGCCTGACGCGCTGGCGGCGAAGTGCCAACGGCTGATCACTGCCGCCATCCGCTGCCACGCCGGCGGGACCGGCGGTCCATCGCCGGGAGTCGACAGTCGTCCGCACGCCGCGGCGTGGAAAGTGGTGGAAAGTGTGCAATAGTTCCTGGTGGTCTTGCGATCGGTTGTTGGAGACTTCCTTTGCGTGCAACGGGGTGGGCGCTGCAGTCCTGCAGGAGCTCGGGGGACCTGACGTGAACAGCGAGTGCGAAAGCGATGAAACTGGTTCGAGGCAGGGGGATGTTTGTTGGCCTGGTGGGCTCTCTGATGGTGGCGATCGCTGTTTCCGGCGGCTCGGCGCAGGCGGAAAGCGACATCGAGGCGCCACGGGTCACGGCGGCGTTGCAGCAGGGGCGCGCGGCCGAGCTCGGGATCGGCATCAGGCGCAACCTGCTGCTGGCGGTGGCCCTATACTGTGAAGCGGGCACCATGGGCAGTCCGGAAGGCTTCTACCGCGTCGGCCGCGTGCTCGCCAGTGCGCCCGGCCCGCTGCGCAACCCGGCGATGGCCAACGCCTACTTGGCACTGGCTGCTCGCCTGGGGCACCACGAGGCACTCCGGCACTACGATTCACGGGTGTCAAATGCGGTCATCGGGGACGAGTGCGGTGTTTACGGCAGCGGTGCCGGGGGCTCGCGTTTCGACCTCGATGGCTACCTCGCCGGACAGTCCCCGACGAAGCAGAAGATTGCCCTGCTCATCCGCAATGCCGCGCGCCAGTACAACGTTGATCCGCGTCTCGCACTGGCGATCGCCATCGCCGAATCGAATCTCGATGCCACCGCCGTATCCCCGCGCAACGCGCAGGGTGTGATGCAACTGATTCCGGCTACCCAGGAACGCTTCGGCGTCACCCGGCCGTTCGATCCCGAGCACAATGTGCGTGGTGCGCTTGCCTATTTGCGCTGGCTCGACAAGCGCTTTGCGGGCGACTGGCGGCTGATCGTCGCCGCCTACAACTCGGGTGAGGGCGCCGTCGAGCGCTACAGTGGCGTTCCCCCGTTCGCGGAGACGCAGCAGTACGTCCGCCGCGTGCTGCACTTCTCGGGCTTCGCCCCGCGGGAGAAGGGCTGAGCGTCGCCAGTCGTGCCGGCTGCGGGTCTCGGCGAGCTTGCCGGCACGGCCTCCGCCGGGACCGGTACCGGCGATACCGGGGGTTGCTGCCGGGCGCGCTCGCTGGCCGGAAGCGGCTGCCGCGCGCTCTCCTCGGACACCTGCAAGCTGGCTCCCGGCGCCGAGCGTGGTCGGCGCGCAGCGGTCCGCTGCGGCAGCGGTCGGCATAAACTGCATTTCTTGCGCCCCAGCGCCGCTGTTTGTTGTACTCTTTGAGCCGTCTTCGCTCACCTGTCCGCGTTCGATGGACATGCGCGCCGCGAGGACGGTGCCGTGTTGCCAGCGTCCGACCTTTATCAACAGGAGGTGTCATGCGATTTCTAGTCAGGTTGTTGAGTACCCTCGTTCCTCTTTCGTTGCTGCTTTGCGGTCCGGCGGTTGCGCGTGACTGGGAGGCGATCAAGAAGTCGGGAACCATCATCGCCGCCACCGAAGGGGGGTTCCAGCCGTTCAACTACTATGACGGACCGAAGCTGACCGGTTTCGAGGTGGATCTCGCGGAAGCGATCGCCAAGAAGCTTGGCCTGAAGCTCGAATGGCGGGTGGTGCCCTTCGACGGACAGATTGCAGCGCTGAAGCAGGATCGTTTCGACTTTGCCATCGCTTCGCACGGCTATACCGAAGAGCGGGCCAAGTCGGTCGACTTCGCCAATCCGCATTACTGCACCGGCGGCCAGATCGCCGCCTACAAGGATGGCCCACTGACGGTCGCGGCGCTGAATGGCAGGACCGTCGGCGTTCAGCTGGCGACCAGCTACGCCGATGCGGCGAAGAAGGTCAAGGGCATCAAGACGATCAAGACCTACAAGGGCGACCCGGAGGCTTTCGCCGCATTGCGTGCCAAGAAGGTCGATGCGTGGATCTCCGACAAGTTCACCGTCAAGGCGACCCTCGAGAAGAGCGCCGATGCCGGTATCAGCGCTGGTGAGCTGGTCTTCGTCGAGCGCGTCTCGATGATCCTGCCCAAGAACAACAAGGCGCTGGCGGATCAGCTCAATCACGGGCTGGCCGAGGTGATGAAGGATGGCACCTACAAGGCGCTGTCGGAAAAGTATTTCAAAGAAGACGTTTCCTGCCGTTCCTGATCCGGGTCCCGATCGATGAACTGGACCAGGCAGCACCCGGGCTGGGCGATGTTCGCCGCCATGATCGGGCTGCTCCTCTTCCTCTGGGGGATGGCGCTGCCGCTTGCGGCAGCGCCGGCACCCATCGGGCCGGCGGCCGAGCAGTTTGCCGATGGCGCCAGAATCACCGTCGGTTTGACGTTGATCGCCGGCAGCGCCGGCGTCCTGATCGGTGTCCTCGCCGGGCTGGGCAAGCTGTCGAACTTCTGGCCGCTGCGCTGGTTCTGTGACAGCTACGTCTGGCTGATTCGCGGCACGCCCCTGTTGCTGCAGATCCTGTTTGTCTGGCTGGCCCTGCCGACGATCATGCCGGCAGGAGTGGAACTGTCCGATTTCACTTGCGCGGCAATCGCCTTGTCGCTCAACATCGGTGCCTACAACACCGAGTGCGTGCGGGCGGGAATCCTCGCCGTTCCGCACGGTCAAGTCGAGGCTGCGCGCGCTCTCGGGCTGACACCGGTGCAGACGTTCATCGACGTGATCCTGCCGCAGAGCATGCGCGTGGCCCTGCCGGCACTGGCCAACAACCTGGCCTCGCTGGTCAAGGATTCGTCCCTGGCTTACGCCATCAGTGTCGTCGAACTGACGATGGTCGGTTACCGGGTGCAGGCGGAGAGCTATCAGCCAATCCCGGTCTTCGTCACCATTGCCGCCATCTACCTGATCCTGACCACGGCCTTCACGACGCTGACGGCGGCGCTCGAGGCGCAACTCGATGTCGGCCAGAAGCGCTAGCCGGAGGTGACATGAGCTCTGAAGCCATTCCACGGCCGATCATCGAGACGCGCGGGATCGGCAAGCGTTTTGGTTCCTTTCATGCGCTCAAGGATGTTTCGGCGACCTTCCATGAGGGGCAGGTCACCGCCATCGTCGGACCTTCTGGATCCGGCAAGTCAACCTTCCTGCGCACCCTGAACCGCCTCGAAGCACACGACTCGGGCGAGATCGTCATCGACGGCATCGTCCTCAGCGACGACATCAGGAACCTCAACGCCATTCGCCGTGAGGTCGGGATGGTTTTTCAGAGCTTCAACCTGTTCTCGCATCTGACCATTCTGCGCAATCTGACCCTGGCGCCGATGCGGGTGCGCAGGATGGCGAGGGCGGCTGCAGAAGAGAAGGCGATGAATCTTCTCGAGAGGGTCGGACTGAAGACCCAGGCCGGCAAGTATCCGGTGCAGCTTTCGGGTGGCCAGCAGCAGCGAGTCGCCATTGCCCGCGCTCTGGCGATGGACCCGAAGGTGCTGCTGTTCGACGAGCCGACCTCGGCGCTTGACCCGGAAATGGTCAATGAGGTGCTGGCGGTGATGCGCGAACTTGCCTACAGCGGCATCACCATGCTGGTCGTGACGCACGAGATGGGTTTTGCGCGTGAGGTCGCCGATCGCGTCATCTTCTTCGACGAGGGGGTGATTCTCGAGGACACCACCCCGGAGAGCTTCTTCTCGAATCCGGGGCATGAGCGGGCCCGGGCCTTCCTGTCACAGGTCCGGCACGGCTACTGAGCAGCGCCGGCACGCGCGCCGGGCGCCTCGCCAGCGGCGGCGCAGCCTGACGCGGCGAACCCCCCACGTTCGATCAGCCTGCGGCGGCGCCGTCTGGTGGCATCCGCGCGGCCGGATCCTGCCGGTAGAAACGCGCCAGGTTGGTGTAGAGCTCGGGGAATTCGGCGAGCAGGAGCTGCGGTGTCTCGAAGAAGGCTTCGCTCATGACGGCGAAGAACTCGCCGGGGTTCTCGGCGGCGTAGGGATCGAAGAGGGTTTCCTCGCCGCCTTCGTCAGCCCTGTCGACCGCGGCGCAGAAGGCATCGTAGCTGGCAAGGAGGACCTGCTGCCACGCGGCGGCCGAGATCCCCGGTGGCAGCGGCGGCATGCCGTTGGCGTCGCCGTTGCGCATGTCGAGTTTGTGCGCGAACTCGTGGATGACGACGTTGTAGCCGGCACCAGCCATCTGTGCATCGCGCCAGGAAATCAGCAGCGGGCCGCCGTCCCAGGCCTCGCCCGATGCCAGCTCCTGGTATTCGTGCACGACGCCGAACTCATCCTCGATGCAGCGCGGGATGATGAATTCATCAGCGTAGACGATGATGCCGATCCAGCCGCGATAGTGGCTGAGGCCGAGGTTGAGGATCGGCAGGCAGCCCTGGATGGCAATCGAGACGCAGATGGTGTCACTGAGCTCGAGGTCGGCGGCGGTGAACTCCTTTTCGGTGAGGAAGGCCTCGGCGAGTTGCCGCAGGCGAAGTTGCTCGTCGCTGTCGAGACAAGCGACGAAGGGCAGTTGCGAACTGACTTCGTGCCACAGCGCATCGGGGATGGGGGCCGGTTCGCGACGGTTCTGCAGCCAGCCAAGCAGCTTGCCGATCATGTCATTCTCGCCTTCCTGCGGTGGCCGTCGTCAGGTAGATGCCGGCGAAGATCAGCGTGATTCCCAGGTAGTGATAGGACTGCGGTATCTCGGCGAGGAAGACGGCCGAGAGGATCGTCGCAAAGACCGGCATCAGGTGGAGGAAGAGGCTGGCCCTGCTGGCGCCGACTTCGCCGACGGCGCGGTTGTAGAAGACGTAGCCGAGGAACCCGGGGAAGACGCCGGTGTAGGCGATTCCCGCCAGCGAGCCGGGCGAGACGCTGATCGTCCGCCCGTTCGCGATCTCCCAGGCGTAGGCCGGCGCCAGCGCCAGCAGGCCGACGAGGGTGAAAGCGGCGAGCAGCAGCATTGGGTCGACGCCCGCCGGTCGCCATTGCAGGCCAATGGTGTACAGCGCCCAGGTGAAGACGGCGACGAGCATCCACAGATCGCCGACGTTGAGACGCAGTTGGCCGAGGCTGAGGGGATCGCCGCCGCTGACGATGATGCTGACGCCGGCAAACGAGGTGAGCACGCCGAGCCAGTCGATGGCCCGCAGGCTTCTGCCGAGGAAGGCCCACGAGAGGGTGATGGTGGCGATCGGGATGAAGGAATTGAGCAGCGCGGCGTTGGTTGCCGGGGTGTATTGCAGTCCGATGTAGGCCAGCGTGTTGTAGCCGCCGACGCCGAGCAGCCCGAGCACGCTCACCGGTTTCCAGCCCGCGCGCAGCAGCGGCCATTGCGCCCGCAGATGTGGCAGCGCCAGCGGCAGAACGAGCGCAAAGGCGATCGCCCAGCGCCAGAAGGCGAGTGACAGCGGCGGCACCTGCTCGCGCAGCGCGCGTCCGATGACCATGTTGCCGGACCAGAAGAGAACGGTCAGGACGAGCAGCAGGTAGGGGTTCTGCAGGCGATCACGGATCACTGGCGGGGAGCGGCAAAAGACGCATTATGCATGAATGGCCGGCCGCGCCCTTATAATGGCGGCGATGGTTTCGGTCGTCCACTCGGTCGCCGCGCAAGGCGATCCCGCTCAATCCCTGCAGGCGCTGGCCGAGGGCCTGCCGCTGGCAGATGCCGATCGCCTGCGGCGCGCGGTCGAGCATGCCAGTTCGGTCTATGGCGAACGGCTGCTGGGCAGTGGCGAGGAGGTCTGGGGACATGCTCTCGGAATGGCCCTGATCGTCGCTGGGCTCAAGCTGGACGCCGATTCACGGCTGGCGGCGCTGCTCTTTGCCGTTCCCGCACTGCAGGAGCGTGGCCTGGCACAGATCGATACACACTTCGGTGCCGGCGTCACGCATCTGGTCGACGGGATTTCCCGGCTCAACCGCATGCGCCCGATCACGCGCAGCTTCACGGCACATTCGGCGGCGAGTGCCGACAGCAATCCGCAGGAGATGAAGGCGCAGGTCGAGATCCTGCGCAAGATGCTCCTGGCGACGGTCGAGGATATCCGTGTCGTCCTGCTGCGGCTTGCTTCGCGGACGCAGACCTTGCGTCACTATGCCGCCGAGCCCGACGCGTTGCGTCTGCCGGTGGCACGCGAGACGCTCGAACTCTACGCACCACTGGCCAACCGCCTCGGTGTCTGGGAGCTGAAGTGGGAGCTCGAAGATCTTGCGTTCCGCTTCCTGCATCCGGAGATCTACAAGGACATTGCGCGCCACCTCGACGAGAAGCGCGCCGAACGCGAGCAGTTCATCACCTCAGCGATCGCCCGTCTGAAGAACGAGTTGCTGGCGTCGGGTGTCGCCGGCGCCGAGGTCCATGGTCGCCCGAAGCATATCTACAGCATCTGGAACAAGATGCGCCGGAAGGGCGTGAGCTTTGCCGAGGTCTATGATGTTCGCGCCCTTCGCGTCCTCGTCGACGAGGTGCGCGACTGCTACACGGCGCTTGGCATCGTGCACCACATCTGGTCGCCGATCGCGCACGAATTCGACGACTACATCTCGCATCCGAAGGGCAATGACTACCGCTCGCTGCACACCGCGGTGCACTGCGCCGACGGCCGCGCGCTCGAGGTGCAGATTCGAACGCGCGACATGCACCGGCATGCCGAGTTGGGCGTCGCCGCGCACTGGCGCTACAAGGAGGGCGGCAGGGCAACGCCCGAGGATCGCTACGACGAGAAGATCGCGTGGCTGCGGCAGTTGCTGACCTGGCGCGACGAGGTTTCGGATGCATCGGACTGGGTCAGGCATTACAAGCAGGCGGCGTTCGACGAGACGGTCTACGTCCTGACGCCGCAGGGACGGGTCGTCGATCTGCCGCGGGGCGCGACGCCGGTCGACTTCGCCTATCGCGTACATACCGACGTCGGGCATCGTTGCCGCGGTGCCAAAGTGGACGGCGCACTGGTGCCGTTGAATACGCAGCTGGCGACCGGGCAGCGCGTCGAGATTGTCCTTGCCAAGCTTGGCGGGCCGTCGCGTGACTGGCTGAACCCGGCGCTCGGCTATCTGTTCACCCATCGCTCGCGGGTCAAGGTCAGGCAGTGGTTCGCCGGTCTGGCGCTCGAGGACACGCTCGCCGAAGGGCGGGCACTGGTGCAGCGCGAGTTGCAGCGGCTGGGACAGCCCGGGATCAACCTCGACGAACTCGCCGTCCGTCTCGGTCTGGCGCGCAGCGACGACCTCTTCATCGCCATGGCGCGCGCAACGCTGAACATGCGTCAGTTGCAGGCGGCGGTGCGTGTCAGCGAGGAGCCGGCCGAGGAACGCGTCGTCGACGAGCTGACGGTTCGCCGGCAACGTGACAGCGACGTCGCGGAGAAGGGAATCCTGATCGTCGGTGTCGGCCGCCTGCTGACGCAACTCGCGGGCTGCTGCAAGCCGGCGCCGCCGGACAGGATCGTCGGCTTCGTCACGCGCGGTCGCGGCGTTTCGGTCCATCGCGCCGATTGCAGCAATTTCGTGCACATGCGGGCGATGCATCCGGAGCGCGTGATCGAAACGAGCTGGGGCGGCAGCACCGACGGCGTCTTCGCCGTGGACATCGTCATCGATGCCCATGACCGGCAGGGTCTGCTGCGTGACGTCTCGGACGTGCTCGCGCGCGAGAAGATCAACGTCATTGCGGTCAACACGCAGTCGCGCCTGGGCAACGCGCACATGAGCTTCACCGCCGAAGTCGGCAGCATCCCGCAACTCGAGCGGACGCTTGCCCTGCTGCACGCGGTGGCTGGGGTGGTCGGCGCGCGCCGGGCCTGAGTCTCCTGCCGGGTGCTGGCGCCTGCAACAGGTCCGCCAGCACCTCCGGGCCGGGCGTGGCTAGGCCTTGAGCAGTTCGATCAGTTCGCTCTGCGAGGAATGCGGGCTGGTGCGTGAGCCGCGCTTCTGGTGGTAGGTTCCGTCAGGCCCGAGTTCCCAGGCAAGGCTGTTGTCACTGAGGTAGATCTGCAGCCCTTCGCTCATCACCCGCCGTTTCAGCTTGCGGTCGAGTACCGGAAACGCCAGTTCGATGCGCCGGAAGAAGTTCCGTTCCATCCAGTCGGCGCTCGACAGGTAGACCTTTTCTTCACCGCCAGCGTAAAAGTAGAAGACGCGATGATGTTCGAGCTGGCGGCCGATGATCGAGCGGACATTGATGTTCTCCGACAGCCCCTTGACTCCCGCACGCAGTCCACAGACGCCGCGAACGATGAGGTCAATCTTGACGCCGGCCTGCGAGGCCTCATAGAGGGTGGCGATGGTTTCCGGCTCAAGCAGTGAATTCATCTTGGCGATGATCCGCGAACGCTTGCCGGCGCGCGCTGCTTCCGCCTCGGCGCGAATCCCGGCGACGACATTGGGCTGCAGCGTGAACGGTGCCTGCCACAGGTGTACCAGCGTCTGTGCGCGACCGAGGCCGGTGAGCTGCTTGAAGACCTCGTTGGTGTCGGCGCCGATCTCCTCGTTGCACGTGAGCAGGCCGAAGTCGGAGTACAGGCGGGCGGTCTTCGGATGGTAGTTGCCGGTTCCGAGATGCACGTAGCGACGCAGGATGCTGCCGCCGCCATTGCTTTCCTCACGGCGGACGACCATCAGCATCTTGGCATGGACCTTGTAACCGAAGACGCCGTAGACGACGTGGGCGCCAACCTCCTCGAGCTTGGTTGCCCAGCCGATGTTTGCCTCCTCGTCGAAGCGCGCCATCAGTTCGACGACCACGGTGACCTCCTTGCCGTTCTGCGCTGCGCGCAACAACGACTGCATCAGGACCGAATCGGTACCCGTGCGGTAGACCGTCATCTTGATCGCCACCACCTGTGGGTCCACCGCCGACTGCTCGAGCAGTTCGATCACCGGGTTGAAGCTCTGGTAGGGGTGATGCAGCAGGATGTCACCGCCGCGGATGCCGTCGAAGACGCTCTGGCTCTTTTGCAGAGCCTTCGGCAGGCCGGGGGTGAAGGGCTGGAACTTGAGATCCTGGCGCAGAACCCAGTCCGGAACCTGCATCAGGCGAACCAGGTTCACCGGACCGGCGACGCGATACAGGTCCGTTTCGGTCAGATTGAACTGGGCGAGCAGGAACTGGGTCATCGCTTCAGAGCAGCTGTTCGCCACTTCGAGACGGACGGCGTCGCCGAAATGGCGCTGCGGCAGTTCGCCCTGGATCTTGGCGCGCAGATTCTTGACTTCTTCCTCGTCGACGAAGAGGTCGCTGTTGCGCGTGACGCGGAACTGGTAGCAACCGAGTACCTTCATGCCGGCGAACAGTTCATGCACGAACTCGTGCAGGATCGACGACAGGAAGACGAAGGAGTACTCGCTGTTGCCGAGTTCGCGCGGCAGGCGGATGACCCGTGGCAGGACGCGTGGCGCCTGCACGATCGCCGCTCCGGAGCTGCGCCCGAAGGCATCACGCCCTTCGAGCTCGACGGCAAAATTGAGACTCTTGTTGAGTACGCGCGGGAAGGGGTGTGACGGGTCGAGGCCGATCGGCGTGATCACCGGCATCACTTCGCGGAAAAAGAAATCCCTGATCCAGTCGCGCTGTTCGGGGTTCCAGTCAGCCCGCTTGAGGAAGCGAATGCCTTCGGTAGCCAGTTGTGGCAGGACTTCCTCGTTCAGCAGTGCATACTGCTCCCGGACGATCGCATGCACCTCTTCACCCACCAACTGGTAGACCTCGCGTGCCGTTTTGCCGTCGGTGGTGATCGCCACCGAGTTCAGCTTCAGCTGTTCCTTGATTCCGGCCTCGCGGATCTCGAAAAACTCGTCGAGATTGCTGCTGACGATGCACAGGAAGCGCAGTCGCTCGAGCAGCGGTGTGCGCGGGTTCTTGGCCTGCCACAGGACGCGCCGGTTGAACGCCAGCAAGCTCATCTCGCGATTCTGGAAGTACTCCGGAGGGTAGCCCGGCGGTGCCTGAAGGGGAGGGGTTTCGCTGGTCGTGGCAACTATGGTCATCGGTTCGTTCCGTCAAGAAAGATGGCTCGGGCAAGGGTTCAATCGCAGGCCAACATATTACAGCCATAGGCAGCGTGCGGGTCTGCGTGGCCGCCATTTTTGTCGCCGGCGGTCACTTGGTTGGCCCGACTCTGCCAGCGTGCGCATGTCGTCAGGAGCGACGGGGGCGAAGCCGGGGAATGCTAGAATGTCTGGTCCAAGCAGACCACTTGCCGAACGGGCGAACAAGAACAGCCATGAGCTACGAACTGATTGCCGGTGTGGACCTGGGTTCCAACAGCTTCCGCGTCCAGGTCGGGCGAATCGTTGGCGACCAGATCCATCCGCTCGATATCCTGCGCGAGACGGTCCGGCTGGGCTCCGGTCTCACCCGCGAGAAGCTGCTCGATCATGCATCGCAACAGCGCGCGATCGCGGCGCTGCGCCGCTTCGGTGAGCGCTTGCGCGGCTTTGCGCCGGATGCCGTGCGGGCGGTGACGACCGATGCCATGCGCGTGGCGAGGAACGCGCCGCTGGTGCTGCTGCAGGCGGAGGCGGCGCTGGGCTTTCCGATCGAGATCATCGGCGGGCGCGAGGAAGCGCGACTGATCTTCATCGGTGCCGCGAACGCCCTGCCGGCAGCCAGCCATCGCCGGCTGGTGGTCGATATCGGTGGCGGCTCGACCGAGTTCATCATTGGCGAGCGTGCCGAGCCCGCGCTGATGGAATCGCTGTTCATGGGCGGCATCAGCTATCGGCAGCGATTCTTTCCCGACGGCAAGGTGGACAAGAAGCGCCTCTATGCTGCCGAGGTGTCGGCAGCGCGTGAGATCGAGGCAATCGTCGTCGATTATCAGCGCTCTGGCTGGGCTGAGGCGGTCGGGTCGTCGGGATCGGCGCAGGAGATCGCGACGCTGCTGGAGCTGAACGATCTCAACCCGGCGGGTGTCAGCGGCATCAGCCGCGAGGGACTGGCCAGGCTGCGCCAGCTGCTGATTCGTGCCGGTTCGGCAGAGTCCCTCAACCTCAAGGGCATGCGTGCCGACCGTTGCCTGATTCTGCCCGGTGCCATTGCAATCATGTCGGCGGTGTTCGCCGAGCTCGGACTCGAGCGCATGACGTATTCCGATGGCGCGCTGCCACTGGGAGTGCTCTACGATCTGCTCGGGCGCTTCGCTCACCACGATACGCGCGACACCACGGTCGTTCAGTTCATGCAGCGCTATCAGGTCGACGAGACCCAGGTCAGGCGCGTCGAGCGCACGGCCCTGCTCCTTCTCGGGCAGATGATCAAGCTCGACGCCGTCGCGTACGAAAATGATGTGCACTTCCTGCGCTGGGCGGTTTCGCTGCACGAGATCGGTATCTCGGTGGCGCACAGCGAGTTCCACAAGCACGGCGCATACATTCTGGGCCACGCCGACATGTCCGGTTTCTCGAAACGTGATCAGGCCCGGCTTGCCTTGCTGGTTCTCGGCCAGCGCGGCAAGCTGCAGAAGCTCGCAGCGATGCCGGCAGGCGATCCCAACTGGCGACTCCTGTTCTGCCTGCGCCTGGCGGCGCTGTTGCACCGTGCGCGTGACGATCATTCGTTGCCGGAGATGTCGGTCCGGGAAGGCGCCGACGGCTTCGAACTCGATCTGCCAGCGCGCTGGCAGGCAGCCAATCCGATCACCGCCACGGCACTGGCTGATGAAGTGCTGTTCTGGCGTCGCATCGGCATCACGCTGAAGATCGGCACGGTGCCCAGGGACAAGGTGGTGCAGTTGGAGCTGTTGCAGAAATCGTAGCCGGCGTGCGGGCGGAAGTGGCTGCCCGCGGCTGACAAGGCAGTGCATTTTCCGGGCGAGGAGTGAGCGAGTGAACAGCAGGTGGGCGCGGGCCGACAGCTCTCTGGTTGCGGGTCGCTGATCGCAGCAATGGCTGCAGCGACGATCGAAGTGGTCGAGAAGACGGACGTCCGGCAGCTTGTGCTCGCCGGCGACTGGCGGCTGGCGACGATGCCGCAGCCGATCGCTCGTTTCGAGCTGCGTCTGCGCGAGCTGGCGGCTGGCAATCCGGAATGGGAGTTGCGCTCGATCTCGCGTCTCGACAGCGCCGGCGCGACGCTGCTCTGGCGGACATGGGGCCGCCAGTGGCCGCGCTCGCTTGCCCTTTCAGCCGAGCACCGAGCGCTGCTCGAGCGGGTGGCGGCGGTCACCGGCGAGCCCGAGGTGCTGGTCACTCGGGATCGCCTGGCGTCGATCGCAGCGCTTGGTCGGCTCTCGCTGGCGGGTCTTCAACATCTGACCGAGATCGTTGCCCTCATCGGGCAACTGCTCCTCGATCTGGCCTACCTCTGCCGGCACCCGCGCGAGATGCCTTGGCGGGAGTTCTCGGCCAACCTTTACAAGAGCGGTGCCCGGGCGCTGCCGGTGATCGCACTGATCGGCTTCCTCATCGGCATCGTCCTTTCCTACCTGTCGGCGCTGCAACTGAAAGCCTTCGGTGCCGACGTGTTCATCGTCAATCTGCTCGGTATCAGCATCGTTCGCGAGCTCGGTCCGATGCTCGTCGCCGTGCTGGTGGCCGGACGCTCCGGCTCGGCGATGACCGCCCAGATCGGCGTCATGCGGGTGACCGAGGAGATCGACGCACTCGCGACGATGGGGGTTTCGCGCAGTCAGCGCCTGTTGCTGCCGAAGGTGCTGGCGCTGGCGGTCGCGATGCCTTTGTTGGTGATCTGGTGCTCGGCCGCCGGCATCATCGGCGGCATGATCGCGGCCAAGCTGCAGATGGGTCTCTCGTACGGCTTCTTCATCGACACGCTGTCACGCGTGGTGCCGGTGGCGAACGTCTGGATTGGCCTCTGCAAGGGACTGGTCTTCGGTGTGCTCATTGCGCTGATTGCCTGCCATTTCGGCCTCAGGGTGAAACCCAATACCGAGAGCCTGTCGGCACTGACGACCAGTTCGGTGGTATGCTCGATCACCGTGGCCATCCTCGTGGACGCCGTTTTCGCGGTCGCGACGCGCGGACTGGGGCTGCCGTAGTGAGCGCACCGCCCGCGACCGGCCCGCTGCTGCCTCCGGCAATCGAGATTAGCGGTCTATGCACGCAGTTTGACGATCTCGTCGTTCATCGCGACATCGATCTCGACATCGAAGCCGGGCAGATGCTGGGCTTGGTCGGTGGTTCCGGCAGTGGCAAGACGACCTTGCTGCGGGAGATCGTCGGGCTGCTGGCGCCGAGCAGCGGAACGGTGCGGCTTTTTGGGCAGTCGGTACTCGATACCGATCCGGAGCGCCGACGTGCACTGCGCCGCCGATTCGGCATGCTTTTCCAGCAGGGGGCGCTGTTCTCGGCACTATCGGTGTTCGACAACATAGCTTTTCCCTTGCGGGAACTGCGCACTCTCGACGAGGGGATGGTGGCCGATCTGGTTTTCCTCAAGCTCGCGATGGTCGAGCTCGAAGCGCGACACGCCCGGCTGATGCCCGCCGAGTTGTCGGGTGGCATGGTCAAGCGGGTGGCGCTGGCGCGCGCACTGTCGCTGGAGCCCGAGCTGCTGGTTCTCGACGAGCCCACTGCCGGTCTCGATCCTGATCGCAGCGAGAGCTTTGTCAAGCTGTTGAGGATGTTGCAGAGGGAACTTGGTTTCACGGTGGTGATGGTGACGCATGATCCCGAGACTCTGGCCGGGCTGGCGACCCGCCTGGCCGTGCTCGCCGATCAGCGGATCGTCGCCTGCGGCACGGCAGCCGAGGTTGCTGCGGTCGATCATCCCTTCATTCGCAACTTCTTTGGTTCCGGGCGCGCTGCCGCGGCGATCGGGTACGGCGGGAGCTGAGCATGGAGAACAGGGCACATGCGCTGGTGGCGGGCGTGTTCACGCTGCTGCTTGGTCTGGCAGTGGTCGGCGCCGTCTGGTGGTTCGGCGGCAAACACGAGGCAACGACCGACTACACGGTGGTCAGCCGGCACAATGTCACCGGCCTCAGCCTGCAGGGGCAGGTGCGTTATCGTGGCATTCGGGTGGGCAAGGTGGAAGCCATCGAGCTCGACCCTGCCGAGGTGCGCAACATCCTCATCCGGATCAGTGTGGACCGCGGCGTCCCGGTGACCAAGAGTACCACCGCACGCCTGGGCTACCAAGGCGTTACGGGCATCGCCCACATCCTGCTCGAGGACAACGGCAAGGATCCGACGCCACTCGATGGCGGCGACGGCGGTTTGCCGCGCATCACGATGCAGTCGTCGCTGATCGAGGAACTGTCTGAGGTCGGCGGTGCGACGCTGCGCCAGGCGCGGGACTTCCTCGAGCGGGCAAACCTCGTTCTCGACGACGAGAACCGGCGACATCTGGCCGGGATTCTCGGAAATCTCGAAGCGACGACGGGCAGCACCAAGGATGTGGCGGTGCAGTTGCGCAAGCTGCTGGCCGACGAGAACCTGCGTCTGCTGAACAGCACCCTGGCGCGCGCCGATCAGGCTGCGGCCGAGGCAGCACCGCTGCTGCTCGAGTCCCGTCGCCTGGTCGGCAGCCTGCAGCCGGTGAGCGAACGCCTGGGCCGCCTGATCGGCGAACCGTCGCCCGGCGGCATCGCTGCCTTGGTGACGCGCCTCGATGAGGTCAGCCGTGACCTGTCGGCGAACTCGCGCCAGCTCAACCGGGTTCTGCTAATGCTCGAAGAGTCGCCGCAGAGCATCCTCTTTGGTCCGCCACCGCATGCCCCCGGCCCCGGTGAGGCCGGTTTCGTCGCGCCCGCGACCGTCGGAGAAAGGTGATGAACCGTTTGGTCAGTCTTCTTGCCGCGAGCCTGCTCGCAGCCTGCAGCGGCAGCGTGCGCAATCAGCCGCTGGCGGAATCCTATGATTTCGGGTTGCCGCTCGCGCGGCTGGCCGACGAGGGCCGGTGGTCGGCTGTGGCGCTCGAAGTCAGGATGCCGTACTGGTTCGACACGTTGACGATCGAGTATCGCCTGCTCTACGAGAACCCGCTCAAGCTGCGCAGCTACGCTGCGAGCCGTTGGGCCGCGGCGCCGGCGCAGTTGCTCGCGCAGCGCCTGCGGCAGCAGCTGGGGCTGTCGGTTGCCGGTGGCCGGAGCGCACCCGCCTGCCTCTTGCGAATCGAACTGCAGGAGTTCTCACAGGTCTTCGCGACGCCGCAGCAGAGCAGTGCCGTGCTGCAGGGGCAGGCCATCCTGCTTGATGCGAAACAGCGGATCATCGCCGAGAGGCTGTTGACCATCGAACGGCCTGCCGCCAGTGCGGACGCTCGCGGCGGCGTCGCTGCGCTGGCGGCGGCGAGTACGGAACTCGGGGCGGAATTGCTGGCGTGGTTGAATGATGTCGAGAAACGTGGCAGGCTGAAAGAATGCCGTGCAACGGCTGGGGAAAGTCGATAACACTCATTGTCGGAGAGGAGAAGCTGGGGATGTCGAACATTTACCGGGTGGGGCTTGACAAGAATCCTGCCAACTACACGCCGCTGACGCCGTTGACCTTCCTGGCGCGCAGCGCCTACATCTATCCTGAAGTTGTTTCGGTGATTCATGGGCAACGGCGCTACAACTGGCAGCAGACCTTCACTCGCTGCCGGCAGCTCGCTTCGGCACTCGTTGCCCATGGCGTTGGCGAAGGCGACACCGTGGCGGCCATGCTGAACAACACGCCGGAAATGATCGAGTGTCACTTCGGCGTCCCGGTCATCGGCGCCGTGCTCAATACGCTCAACACGCGGCTCGATGCCGAAACGATCGCTTTCATGCTCGAGCACGGTGAGGCCCGGGTGCTCATCACCGACCGCGAATACTCGTCCACCGTGCGCAAGGCGCTGGCCGCTTGCCGACGCGAGATTCTCGTCATCGACGTAGACGATCCCGAATACAGCGGTCCCGGTGATCGGTTGGGAACGCACGAGTACGAGCAGTTCATCGCTGCGGGCAGCCCCGATTTCCCGTGGCGTGGTCCGGAAGACGAGTGGGATGCCATTTCGCTCAACTACACATCCGGCACGACAGGCAATCCGAAGGGCGTGGTCTACCACCATCGGGGGGCCTACCTCAATTCGATGAGCAACATCGTCAGCTGGGGCATGCCGCCGCACTCGGTCTACCTGTGGACGCTGCCGATGTTTCACTGCAACGGCTGGTGCTTCGTGTGGACGATGGCAGCCAACGCGGGCACCAACGTCTGCCTGCGCCGCGTGGACCCGAAGCTGATCTTCGACGCCATGCGCGAGCACGCCGTGACCCACTACTGTGGGGCGCCGATCGTGCATAGTCTGATGGCCAGTTCTCCGGCCGAACTGCGTGCCGGCATCAGCCAGAAGGTCTGCGGGCTGATCGCTGCCGCGCCGCCGCCGGCCGCCGTGATCGAGGCGATGGCCAACATCGGCATTGACCTGACGCACGTCTATGGGCTTACCGAAACCTACGGCCCGGCCGCCGTCTGTGCCAAGCACGGTGACTGGAGCAGCCGGCCGCTGGCCGAGCAGGTCGAGCTGAATGGCCGCCAGGGGGTGCGCTACCATGCGCAGGAGGGGATCACGGTCCTCGATCCGGTGAGCATGGTGGCGGTGCCGTGGGACCGCGAGACGATGGGTGAGATCATGTTCCGCGGCAATCTGGTGATGAAGGGCTACCTGAAGAACCCCAAGGCAACGGAGGAGTCGTTCGCCGGCGGCTGGTACCACACCGGCGACCTGGCAGTGATGCACTCCGACGGCTACGTCAAGATCAAGGATCGCTCCAAGGATGTGATCATCTCGGGCGGCGAGAACATCTCGTCGATCGAGGTCGAGGACGTGCTCTACAAGCACCCGGCCGTCATTGCCGCAGCGGTAGTTGCAACTCCCGACCCGACCTGGGGTGAGGTGCCGTGTGCCTTCCTCGAGTTGCGTGAAGGCAGCACGGTCAGCGAGCAGGAAGTGATCGAGTTCTGTCGGCAGCACATGGCGCGCTTCAAGGTGCCGAAGCGGGTTGTCATCTGCACGCTGCCGAAGACCTCGACCGGCAAGATCCAGAAGTACGTGCTGCGCGAGCAGGCAAAGTCTTCTGCCGCCATCGAGTGAGCTCGTACCGGTCGCCGGCCTGCCGCGCTCGGCAGCCGGCCGGCGGCCTCGGTGCCACCCGCCGCTACGGCAGCGATCAACCATGAGGAGAGAACCATGAACCCATCGAGCTCGGATGAGCCCTACGTCCTGCGTGTCGATGAGCAGGGCGTCAGCACCCTGACGCTGAATCGCGGCAGCCAGTTCAATGCCTTGTCGCGGGCCATGATCGGTGCCCTGCAACAGGAACTGGACGCGATCGCTGCCGATCCGTCGCTGCGCGTCGTGGTCATCGCCGGGGCCGGCAAGGCCTTCTGTGCCGGCCACGATCTCAAGGAGATGCGGGCGAATCATGACAAGGGATTCATGCAGGATCTTTTCCGCAGCTGCGGCCGGATGATGATGAGCCTGACGCAGATGCCACAACCGGTGATCGCGCGCGTTCACGGCATTGCCACCGCTGCCGGCTGCCAGCTCGTTTCGATGTGCGATCTGGCGGTCGCCGCCGACGGCGCGCGCTTCGCCACGTCGGGGATCAACGTCGGACTGTTCTGCGCCACTCCCGCTGTCGGGCTGTCGCGCAACCTGGGCCGCAAGCAGGCTTTCGAGATGCTGCTCACCGGTGACTTCATCGACGCTCGGGCGGCGCTGCAGCAGGGGCTGGTCAACCGGGTCGTCGCCAGTGACGCGCTCGATGCCGAAGTGGCCCTTCTCGCCGGCGCCATCGTCGCCAAGTCTCCGGTAGCCATCGGCATGGGCAAGCAGATGTTCTACCGGCAGCTCGAAATGGGGCTCGACGCAGCCTATCAGTACGCTTCCGAAGTGATGGCCTGCAACATGATGACCGAAGATGCCGGCGAAGGCATCGACGCCTTCGTCAGCAAGCGTCAGGCACAGTGGACGGGACGTTGAATCGGCGCTGACGGGCTGCAGCGACGATCGGCGGCGTCATCGTCGCCCTGAAATCGAGCGCGGGCGGCGTCCTGCCGCGCGCTCGGCTGGCGTGGGGGCTCACGCCGCAACGACGCGGTCATGGCCGGCGGCTGCGGCGGCATGCAGAGCCTGCGCGGCCCGCTTGAGCAGCTCGTCTGGCGAGCGATCGCCGGTCAGCGCTGCGCTGGCACCGACGCTGATGCTGAAGCGGACGATGCCGTTTTCCGTCGGGATGGCGATCTCGCCCGTCTGTGCGCGGATTCTTTCGGCGACCAGCAGCGCCTCGATGATCTCGGTATCCGGCAGCAGGACGGCAAACTGTCCACTGTCGAATCTCGCCAGCAGGTCGCACTGACGGAGGGCGCGTTTGGCAGCCTGGGCGACGGCGACCAGCGCCTGGTCACCGACGGCATGGCCGTAGCCATCGTTGATCCGTCGAAAGAAGTCGATGTCGAGGAGCAGAACGGCGAGTGGCGACCATCGGCGCTCACTGCGCGCGAGTTCGCCGGCCAGCGTGCGGACGAAGTGCTGCCGGCTGCTGACGCCGGTGAGCCCGTCGGAGATGGCGAGTTCCCGCACTTGCACGCCGCGCTCGGCGAGCACGCGCAGCAGGCGCAATGATCGCCAGGCGACGACGCTCAGCGGGATCGTCATGCCGAGGGCCAGGAGAACGGTCCACACGCTCTGTCGTTGCCAGTCCCCGAGAGCGGCGTCGTAGTCCTCGAGAACGACGACGACGAGCGGGAAGTCGGGCAGCGACGAGTAGCTGGCAAACATCCGCGGATGCTCGCCGCCGTCTTCATCGAGCAGGACGAAAGCACGCGACTGCTGCGGCAGGTGCTGGCCAAACAGCAGCGCGCCTTTGGCAAGCGACCGGGCGTGCTGGCGGTCATCGGCGGCCTCTGCCAGAACCGTTCCGTCACGGCCGAGCAGAGCGATTACTCCACCTGGCCGCGGGCGCTGTGCGTCGTAGCTGCGGCGCAGCGTTTCCACGGCGAGCATCGCGACCGGGGTGTCGCGGTGACGGCTCGCCCTGCTCGCAGCGCGGGTCACCGGCAGCCGCAGCGCGCTGGTCGTCGGGTCGGCGACAGGCGGGCCGATCGACAGCCCGGCGCCGCCACTGGCGTGCGCGAAACGGTCGCTGCTCGCGAGTTGCGCCGGTATCCAGGGTTCCTTGCCCGTCGCTGCGAAAGTGCTGCCGTCGGCTGTCAGGAGCCAGATATCGAAGGAGTCACCGCTGCTTGCCCGAAGATCGTCGATGAAGTGGCGAAAGGAAGGATCGTTGCGCGTGCTGCCGAGCGGCCGCTCCTGCAGCCAGTGGTCGGTGGCGACGAGAACGGTGTCGAGCAGACGAAACTGCTGCCGTGTCTGCTCCTCGAGCGCGTGCGTCAGTTGCTGCAGGGCGCCGCCGGTCGCGGCGATGCTGTCGCGGCGAGCGACGACCATCGAGACGATGACCACCGACCACAGTGCGGCCAGCAGGAGCAGGGTCAGCACCACCACGGTTCGCGGTCTGGCCCACTCCTCGCCCCTGATACTCTTCCTTTCCATCGCAGTCGCCTCCACTGCAGATTCAGGGACCGCATTCTAGCAGCCTGCCGGCCATGATCGACGAGACCCCTGGCAAGTGGGGCCGACGCTCACGGTCGTCGGCGATGAACGCCACTCGTCGTCTTGGTCGCCGGAGTGTCCGACTCCATCACCGTTTCGCTCTCGACGTCGCAGATGTCGGTGAAGAGTTCGATCGCGGTCTTCGCAACCTGCGCCGTGTCGTAGTAGGCGTAGGCGCCAGCTCCGACGGCGCCGACGACGGGAATCCAGCGTGAAACACCTCGCCCGAGGACGCGCTGCGAGATGTGCAGGGCGATCTTGAGGGCAATCGAGTTGATCTCCGGACGCGACGCATGCTGAACGACGACGCGCTTGCCGACCCTGGCGACGAGATTCTCGACCGCTTGGGCATCGGTATGCCGGAAGAGGCAATAGAGCATCTCCTCGCGTCGCAGGCCGGCGCTCTTTCCGTAACAGGCGGCAACGTCCGCCACCATCTGTGTCTGCAGCTTCCACAGCGAGCTCAGTTCGGGGAGCAGAGTGAGCCAACCCAGAAGGCCGGGTGGAAGGGAAAGGGTGCTGGCGGTCATCGCCGCGCTGCGGGTGGCCTTGCGGGCTATCGCGCGCGCCCGGTAGTCTGGCCTGGCAGCCGGATGTTCGCTACTCGGAGGCGCCTCACCGACGTAATCGAGGATCGCCTCGGCGATCCTCTGGCTGAGCTGCAGACGTGTTGTGCGTCGCGAAGAGCCTTGTTCCGACATGCTGCGATCCCTGATCCGTTTGGCGTGAAGTGTGCACCAAAGTCGCCGATCGTGCCACCGTGCCGGCTTTCGCGGGTTGCTGTCGCGGCGCACCAGGCGTCCCGTCGCCGCCCGCGGCGCCGCCGCGTCACCATCGCCGAACTGGCCCGTGCCGGTGGACAAAGAGCGGCAAGTATGCGAGGCTCGCACGCCGTGTCAATACGGTCCGGGATGTTGCCGATTCGCTGCCGCGTCACCGGCTCGTCGCGTCGGTACACCTGTTTGCCATGGGAGGGTGTCGTTTCATTGCCCATCTTCGATAGTCCATTGCAGGCGCGCCGCCGGGCGCGCCGGCTGCGCGAGTCGGACCTGCGTGTCGCCATGCAGTTACAGCGTATCGTCGTCCGCATCGTCTGGGCCGCCGTTGCAGTGCTCGCGCTGATTGCCATCGGTACGGTCGGGTTCTACGATATTGGGGGTGACCACAGCGATTGGTCGGACGCCCTGTACATGACGCTGATCACCATCTCGACGGTCGGCTACGGCGAGATCGTGCCGCTAACGTCGATCGGCGATCGCGTCTTTGCCGGCTTCATCGCCATCTCCGGTCTTGGTGCCCTGACCTTCCTGTTCACCAGCCTGTCCGTGTTCTTCCTCGAGAAGGATCTCGACTATTCCCTGCGGAGACGACGAATGGAAAAACGCATTCAGAAGTTGCGCCAGCACTTCATCATTTGCGGCTTCGGCAGGGTTGGTCGCAGCGTCGGTGGCGAACTGCAGAATACCGGTCGTCACTTCGTCGCCATCGATACCGAGGAAGCGCGCTTCGAGGACAATCTCGAGAAATTTCCAGGGCTGCTCTGTCTCCAGGGTGACGCCTCCGACGACGACCTCCTCGAAGCGGCCGACATCCTCGACGCCAGGGGCCTGTTCGCGGTGACCGGTGACGATTCGCGCAACCTGATGATCATCATCACTGCTCGCCAGCTCAATCCGCAGCTGCGGATCGTCGCGCGCGCGCAGGAGTCGCGCAACGTCGAGAAGATGCGCAAGGTTGGCGCCGACGCGGTGATCTCGCCGGATTTTACCGGCGGCATCCGTCTGGCATCAGCGATGGTGCGCCCGCACGTGGTCAGCTTCCTCGACGAAATGGTTCGTTCCGACAAGAACGTGCGGCTCGAGGAAGTCCATGTTCCAGCGGGCTTTCCGGCTACCCGGGTCGGTGACCTGCGGCTGCGCAGTCCGGATTACGTCCTGCTCGCCCTGCGCGAGGAGGATGGGAGCTGGGTCTTCAACCCGCGGGTCGATGAAGTCGTCAGCTCCGGTACCACGATCATCGCGCTCGCCAATCCTTCGGGACGCGCTCAGCTCAAGGCGCACCTGATCGAAAGGATCGGCTGATCGGGGGAAGCGGGGAAGACGCTGCCGCGCCGCTCAACCCGAGGTTTCGACGGACTTGTCCGGATGCTTGCGGCGCGCCCAGCGTACGGCGTCGAGGCCGTGATCAGCCAGCCGTAGCAGGGCAGGTTGATGGCGATCAGCGCGCCAGCCAGTGCCAGTTCACGCCGCCTGTGACGACAAAGGCGATGAAGAGAACATGGCCGACGCCGCCGCCGTCGGCCAGCAGCCGATCGCTCATTCGGGGGCCTGCAGCATGCGTCGGAGTCTGCGGATGCGTCCGCAGGTCCGGTGGCAGCCGCGGGAGGGCTGCGGTCGCCGCAGCCCGAGCCTCAGTCGCTGTCGCTCAAGGCCCTGATCAGTCTGCCGGCTCTCTTCGTCGGTCGCCCTCTGAGGTCGCTGCCGGGAGCCGGTGCCAGCCGCCGCGCAGCCTGCTGCGCCGCTCGCCGCGCACCGCTCGCGGGCGTTTCGTCATAGAGCTGCCGCGCTTCGCTGGCGGGGCGTCGGTGTTGCTCGAGAGCGCTGACGGTGACTGTCCACATCAAGTCACCGATGCTGACTTCGAGCTCGTCGCCGCGGCGCAGGGTGCGCGCCGGTTTGACGGCATGTCCCGCGAGCCGGACACGGCCAGCGGCGACGGCCTCGGCAGCCAGGGCGCGCGTGCGGTAGAAGCGTGCCGCCCAGAGCCACTTGTCGATGCGCATCTCTGTCAGCAAGGGAGGTTCAGCGGGCATGGCTACTCTCGCGAAGGGTGTTTGCCAAGCTTGCGCTGAAGTGTCCGGCGGTGCATCTTCAGCGCCCTGGCCGTTGCCGATATGTTGCCATGCTGCTCGGCAAGGACTCGCTGAATGTGTTCCCACTCGAGCCGGTCGACCGACAGCGGCGAGTCGGCGACCGCCATTGCCGAATCACCGTCGCTGCTTTTGTTGAGGGCCGCGACGACCTGATCGGCGTCACAGGGCTTGGCCAGGTAGTGGACGGCGCCGAGCTTGATCGCCTCGACCGCAGTGGCGATGCTGGCGTAGCCGGTGAGCATCACGACGCGTGTGTTCGGGTCAAGTTCCATCAGCTTCTCGATCAGTACCAGCCCCGACTCACCGGGCATCTTCAGATCGACGACGGCGTACTCGGGAGCCAGTGCCTGGGCCTTCGCCAAGCCAGCCGCCACGTTCGTGGCAAGCGTCACGGCGAAGCCTCGCCGCTCGAGCGCTCGGGCCAGCACGCGGCGGAACGCCTCATCGTCGTCCACGAGCAGCAGGGTCGAGCGCTCGTCATCGGCTGGGTGGAGGGGTGTATCGGGCATGGTCGGTCATACTTTCAGACGGTTGAGTGGCAGCGTGACGCGCGTGCAGGCACCGCCCGGCGGATCATCGCGGTTGAACAGTTCGACCTGGCCACCGAAGCGCTCGATGGTCGCGTTGCTCAGGAAGAGACCGATGCCCAGGCCGAGAGGACGACCCCGGGGATCGTTCTTGGTGCTGAAGAACGCCGTGCCGAGCCGGTTCCTGTGGCTCTCGTCGATGCCCGGGCCACGGTCGAGGATCTCGATGCGACAGGCTTCGGCATCCCAGGTGGCAGCGCAACGCAGCGCCTCGGGGCAGCTCCCGTTGGCGTCAGCGGCGTTGTCGAGCAGATTCAGCAGCGCCTGCTCGAGCGTCCGCTCGGCGGCGATCTGCGGCGCTGGCTGCGGTCCGTCCAGGCGCATGTGGATCTGCGCATGCGGACGGATGATCTGCCAGTCATCGAGCAGGCGGTACAGGTAAGCGTCGAGCGGCAGCGAATGCAGGCTGTCATCGCGTCCTTGTCCGGTCGAGGCGAGGATCTGCGAGATCGTCTGCTTGCAGCGATCAACCTGCTCGCGCAGCAGCAGGATGTCCTCCTTCAGTCCGGCATCGTCGCCGTGGTTGAGTTCGATTTCTCGCAGCACCACAGCCATCGTCCCGAGCGGGGTCCCGAGTTGGTGCGCAGCGCCGGCGGCGAGCGTGCCGAGCGAGAGGATCTGTTCGTTGCGCAGGGCCTCCTCACGCGTGGCCGACAGTTCCCGCTCACGCGCCCTGAGGGCAGCAGCCATGCGTGTCACGAAGAAGGCGACGACGCCGACGCTGATCAGGAAGTTGAGCCACATGCCGAGCACATGGAGAGCGAAGCTGCTGCCGTGGGCTGCGTGTTCACCAGCGGCGCCCGTTGCGCGCGCGAGCAGTTCGTCGAAGCGAGCCAGGTCGCCCTGTGGTGGCGGCAACGGGAGTTTCCAGAACATCAGGAAGGTGTAGGCCAGGAGGGTGATGCCGGCCATTGCCCAGGCATGGCGTGCCGGCAGCAGCGCCGCAGCCAGGGTCGGTGGCAGCAGGAACAGCGAGATGAAGGGGTTGGCCGAACCACCGGCGAAGTAGAGCAGCAAGGTCAGGATGACGGCGTCGATCAGCAAGTGGGCGAAGACTTCTCTCTCGCTGACCGGGCGGCCCCGGTCGAGTCGCCATTGGGTAGCGAGATTTACGCCGGCGAGCAGGGTGATGACAGCTGCCATGGGAACGACATCGAGCGGGATTCTGAGCCAGGCTACCGCGAGGATCAGCACGATCACCTGTGTCAGGACCTCGATGCGGCGCAGGGCGACAAGACGCCGCAGGGGGTTCTCTGTCCCCGTCAACGAAGGCAATCCCACATTCTGAGCACTAGACAGCATCGAGAGACCGGCACCTGGCAGCGGGCGGAGCGGCGAATTCTACGCTGAGCAGCCGGCGGATGACTGTCGCTGCGGCAATCTGTCGCAGCACTACGCGGCAGAGGCTGCTGCCCGTCCGCATTGGCGTACGCGGTTTCGCCGCCGCTCAGAGCAGGGAAACGGGTTCGCCAGCCTGCGTCGAGATCAGATCCGACAGGGTCCGCAGCAGCTCGGAACCGCTGCGCGTATCGCGCCAGAAACCTTCCTGCCAGCGGTAGTGAAAACCGCCTGAACGGGCCGCGACCCAGATCTCCTGTGCTGCATCGTGGCGATTGACGACGATCCTGCTGCCATCGGGAAACTCGATCTGCAGAACGTGGTCGCCCATCCGCTCGAAATCGAGATCGACACCGCTTCTTTCGAGCGCGGTTTCGATCTGGGACAGGACGGCATCGGCGTGGGCGTTGAAATCGTGCTCTTCCATCTGTGCTACCATTGGCGACTTTTGCTCTGGCGCGTTATGTGGTCGATCCTTGTGCAGGTTTTACTGGCCCTCAGCTTGCTTGCCGGCTGTGGCAACCGCGGCGGATTGGTCCTGCCGCCGAAACCGCAGGCAGTGCCGGCGAGCCTGGTACCCGGTCCATCCTCTTCAGCGCCCGACTCCGACCGCAGCGTGGCTGGCGACCCGACACGCCAGGATTCTAGCACGGCTGCCAGCGAGACTGGCCGATGAGTGCCTTTGCCCGCAACGAAGGCATCCTGCATGCAGAAGAGGTTTCGCTTGCCGAGATCGCCGAACGCTTTGGCACACCGTGCTGGGTCTATTCGCGGCGGGCTCTTGAGGCGGCACTCGAAGAGTTCCAGAGCGAACTGATCGGCATCGAGTCGCTCGTCTGTTACGCAGTCAAAGCGAACTCGAACCTTGCCGTGCTCGACGTCCTTGCCCGGCGGGGCGCGGGTTTCGACATCGTTTCCGGCGGCGAACTCAAGCGTGTGCTCGCTGCCGGGGCCGATCCACGGAAGATCGTCTTCTCGGGAGTCGGCAAGACGGCTGCCGAGATGAGGCTGGCGCTGCGTGTCGGAATCGTCTGCTTCAACGTCGAGTCTGCTGCCGAAGTCGACCGCCTCGATACGGTCGCCGGCGAACTGGGCAAGGTCGCGCCGATCAGCCTGCGCGTCAATCCCGACGTCGATGCCCGGACGCACCCCTATGTTTCGACCGGGCTCAAGGAAAACAAGTTCGGCGTTGCTTACGAGGAGGCATTGCCACTGTACCGCCATGCGGCCAGCCTCGGCAATCTGCATGTCTGCGGCATCGACTGCCATATCGGCTCGCAGTTGCTGGATGCCGCGCCTTTCGTCGAAGCGCTCGACAAGATCCTCGCGTTGGTCGACCAACTCGCCGCCGAAGGCATTGCGCTCGAGCATATCGACCTCGGGGGCGGGCTCGGCATCCGCTATCGCGACGAGGCTCCGCCGGCCGTCAGCGACTATCTGCAGCCGATGCTGGCGAAGCTCCGGCAGCGACGCTTGCGCGTCCTTCTGGAGCCTGGGCGGCGCCTCGTCGGTAACGCAGGGGTTTTGCTGACTCGTGTCGAATACCTGAAACCCGGAGACGTCAAGAACTTTGCCATCGTTGACGCAGCGATGAACGATCTTGCACGGCCAGCGCTCTATGGCTCCTGGCACGAGATCGTTCCTGTCGTTCCACGTCGCGGTCGCGTCCGGCCCTGGGAGATCGTCGGTCCTGTCTGTGAGTCGGGTGACTTTCTTGGGCGTGGTCGCGAACTCGCCCTCGCCGCTGGCGATCTGCTTGCCGTCATGTCGGCTGGCGCGTACAGCATGTCGATGAGCTCGAATTACAATTCTCGCCCGCGGGCAGCGGAAGTGATGGTCGACGGCAGGCAGGCGCATCTGGTTCGTCGCCGCGAGACGATCGAAGAATTGTACGCGCTCGAAAAACGGATGCCCTGAGCTCAATCCTCCGCGCGCATGTCGTCGAGTGGCGGCTCCGGTTCGATCTGGGCGGGAACGTTTTCCTGGTAGAACACTTCCTGTGCCGGCCCCTTGCCGCTTTCGGGAGTTGGTACGGATACGATACCTTCCGGCATGGGCAGGAAGGACTCGGGCGTGTTGCTCAGAGCCCTGGCCATGTAGCCGATCCACGCTGGCAGGGCCGCGGTGCCGCCGGTTTCGCCTTTGCCGAGATTGCGTGGCTGATCGAAGCCGATCCACGAGCAGGCGACGACCGTCTGCTGATAGCCGCAGAACCACGCGTCCACGTGGTCGTTGGTGGTGCCCGTCTTGCCCGCCAGATCCCTGCGCTTCAACGTCGCCGAGGCGCGCGCGGCGGTGCCATAGATCGTCACGTCACGCAGCATGCTGTCCATCAGGTAAGCATTGCGTGGATCGATTGCCCGCAGGTTTTCGTCGCCGGCGGCGATCGGCTCGGCGCGTGCCAGCACATGCTTCTTGTCGTCAAGAATCTCCCGCACGACGTAGGGCCGGACCCGGTAGCCGCCGTTGGCGAAGACGGCGTAGGCGGTGACCATTTCCCATGGCGTCACCGAACCGGCACCCAGCGCCATCGTCAGGTACGGCGGGTGCTTCTTGGCGTCGAAGCCGAAACGGGTGACGTGGTCCTGAATGTAGCGTACGCCACTGGCCTGCAGCAGGCGGATCGAGACCATGTTCTTCGACTTGGCCAGTGCCGTGCGCAGGCGCATGGGGCCTTCATAGCGGCCGTCGTAGTTTTTCGGCTCCCACGCCTGGCTGCCGGTTACCGTCGCCGGAAAGCTGATCGGCTCATCATTGACGATCGAGGCGGGGGTAAAGCCGCGCTCCAGCGCACCAGAGTAGATGAAGGGCTTGAAGCTCGAACCGGGCTGCCGCCACGCCTGCGTCACGTGGTTGAACTTGTTGCGCTGGAAGTCGAAACCGCCAACCAGCGCCCGGATGGCTCCATCCTGCGGGTCGGCTGCCAGGAAAGCGCCCTCGACTTCCGGCAACTGGACGATTCGCCAGTTGCCCTTGTCGTCGGTCTGTACGCGAATGATCGCGCCGCGGCGCAGGCGCTTGTTGGGCGGTGCCTGATCGTCCATCATCCGTGCCGCGAACTTGAGTCCGTCACCGCTGATGCTGATCACGTCGCCGCCGCGACGGTACGCCCGGATCTTCTTGGCATCGGCCTGCAGGACAATTGCCGGTTGCAGATCCTCGGCTTCCTGGTAGTCGAGAAGCAGTTCGTCGAGGGTCTCATCGGTGTCGGACTTGATTCCGGCAAGGTCTACGTAGGCTTCGGCGCCGCGATATCCGTGTCGGCGATCGTAGTCGAGAAGGCCCTTGCGCAGACTCGCATAGGCGGCTTCCTGATCATCCTTGCGGATGGTCGTGTAGACACGGAGTCCGCGCGTGTAGACGTCGTCGGGAAACCTTTCGGCGGCGATCTGGCGTGCCATTTCGGTGACGAACTCGGCGTGGATCGGCGTTGCATTGCTCTCTCGCCGGATCACGAGAGCCTGCGCCAGCGCGGTGTCGTGTTGCGCGTCGCTGATCAGCCCGAGTTCGTGCATCCGGCGCAGGACGTACTCCTGGCGGATGCGTGCCCGCCTCGGATTGACTACCGGGTTGTAGGCGGAGGGCGCCTTCGGAAGCCCGGCCAGCATCGCTGCCTCGGCAAGCGTCAGTTCTTCCAACGGCTTGCCGAAATAGATGTGCGCCGCGGCAGCAAAGCCGTAGGCGCGCTGACCAAGGAAAATCTGGTTGATGTAGAGCTCGAAGATCTGGTCCTTGCTGAGGTTGCTCTCGATCTTGAACGACAGCAGCGCTTCGTAGAGCTTGCGCGTATAGGTCTTCTCGGACGAAAGGAAGAAATTGCGCGCGACCTGCTGGGTGATCGTCGAGGCGCCCTGGCGTTTGCCCCCGCCCACCAGATTCGCGTGCAGTGCGCGCAGCACGCCAAGGGTATCGACTCCCCGGTGCTGATAGAAGCGCTCGTCCTCGGCCGCGAGTATCGCCTGTTTGAGAACATCGGGAACGTCCTGGATGCTGACGACCGCACGCCGCTCCTCACCGAACTCGCCAAGCAGATGACCGTCGGCGGTGAATACCCGCAAGGGGATTTTCGGTCGATAGTCGGTCAGAATCTCGAGCGACGGCAGATTCGGGTAAGCGAGGCTCAAGACGACGATCACCATGGCGATGGCGATTGCGGCAAGTCCGAGAACGACGGCGAGGGGATACAGCAGCCAGCGGAGAGCGGTAGGCAAGAGAACGTCCGGCAGAGTCAGAGTTTTTCCAGAGACCGCCATTATATTGGAAGGCAGGCTCGGCGAGGCCGCAGCCGTGCGTTCGCCCCTTCCGACCCGCCGCCAGCCCGCGGCTGTCGCGCGGAACATACACTGCACTGCCGGTGCGCTGCCGGTGGCGGGGCCAGCAGCGCACCGCGTCTGCAGGCTCATCGCGGCCGTGCGTCGCTCAGCGGCAGCCGGAACGAGGCCGGAGAAATTGCTTTACACTCTGGAGTGTTGTTGTTAGCATCTAAAGTAGAATATCTATAAGTACGCTAACTGCAAATTATTCAAAGGTTTTTTGGGCAAGGGGTAGCGCTTTGCAGCTTGATCTTTCGATCTTCAATCCGAAAGCTCGCTCGCTGATCGGACTGGATATCAGTTCGTCATCGGTGAAGATGGTCGAGCTGGCGAGTGACGGCAAGGGGGGATACCGCGTCGAGCGTTACGCGATCGAGATCCTGCCGCGGGATGTGGTGTCCGACGGAAACATTGTCAACCTCGAGGCTGCTGCCGAGTCGGTTCGGCGCGCGTGGAAGAAGCTGGCGACGTCGACGAGGCAGGTGGCGATCGCGCTGCCTGCTTCACATGTCATCACCAAGAAGATCATCGTTGCCGCCGGCCAGCGCGAAGCGGAACTCGAACTGCTGGTCGAGTCCGAGGCGAACCAGTACATCCCCTTTGCACTGGACGAGGTCAACCTCGACTTCCAGGTGATCGGCCCGGCACCGTCTTCGCCGGACGAGATCGAGGTGCTGATCGCCGCGTCGCGCAAGGAGAAGGTCGAAGACCGCGTCGCCGTTGCCGAATCGGCCGGGCTGAAGCCACTCGTTCTCGACGTCGAATCGTACGCCGTCCTGGCCGCCTTTCAGTTGGTCGAGGCAACGCTTCCGGACGCTGGCAAGGGGCAGATCATCGCCCTCGTCGATGTCGGCGCGAACGTCATGAACCTGACCGTGCTGCGCAACGACCAGCAGATCTATGCCCGCGAGCAGGCTTTCGGCGGCAATCAGCTGACACAGGACATCGCGCGTCTGTTCAACATGACTTTCGAGGAGGCGGAAGCCGAAAAGCGGCGCAACAGTCTGCCGGAGAAGTACGAGACCGAACTCCTGCGGCCATTCCTCGAAGGACTCGCGCTTGAATTGTCGCGCGCGCTGCAGTTCTTCTTCACTTCCACACAGTTCAATCAGGTCAACCATATCGTCCTCGCGGGTGGCTGTGCAGTCATTCAGGGTATCGACCAGGTGGTTGCATCGCGAACACAGATCAACACCGTCATCGCCAATCCGTTTGCCGGCATGGTTCTGTCCGACCGTATCCGCGAGAAGAACCTGCTGGCCGACGCATCGTCCCTGATGGTGGCTTGCGGTCTGGCGCTGCGGAGATTCGACGAATGATGCGCATCAATCTCCTGCCCCACAGGGAGGAAAAGCGCCGCGCGCGGCGCCAGCAGTTCTTCGCGCTGCTCGGACTGGTGACTATCCTCTCGCTGTTGATCGTCGTTCTTGTCTACTCGATCATTGCCGGCTACATCTCCAGTCAGGAGGCCAAGAACGACTTTCTGAAAAAGGAGATAGCCGTTCTCGACAAGGAGATCGACCAGATCAAGCGGCTCAAGCAACAGACCGAGGCGCTGCTCAAACGCAAGGAAACCATCGAGGCGCTGCAGCGTGACCGGGCTGAAGCCGTGCGTTTGCTGACCGAGCTGGCGAAGCAGATGCCCGAAGGGGTCTACCTGAAGTCGCTGAAGCAGGAGGGGCAGCGCCTTCAGATGGTCGGTTTTGCCCAGTCCAGCGCACGTGTGTCGACGCTGATGCGAAACATCGAAGCTTCTCCCTGGCTCGAGAAGCCGGAACTCGTGGAAATCAAGGCGGTAACCATCGACAAGCGACGCTTCAACGAGTTTGGCATGAACGCGTCGCTGAAGCGGACGCCGGTCGAGCAAAAGGGAGCGAAGTGATGCCGAAGTCTCTTGCGAGCATTGATTTCAGGCGGATCATCGCTGACTTCGAGAACCTGAATCCGCGCGATGTCGGCGCTTGGCCGGTCGCGCCGCGCGCCACCGGCCTCGTCGTACTCTGCCTGTTGATCCTGTTGGCCGGCTGGTGGTTCTACTGGGATGCACAACTGATTTCTCTGCGTGAGAAGCAGGAGGCCGAATTGCGGCTGCGTGACGAGTACGTCAGCAAGAAGGCGCAAGCGGTGAACCTCGATCTCTACGTGCAGCGGCTGAGCGACATCGACCTCGCCTTCGGTGCGCTCCTGAAGCAGTTGCCCAACAAGTCCGAGGTCGAGTCGCTTCTGGTGGAGATCAACCAGGCCGGCATGGGAAGAGGGCTGCAGTTTGATCTCTTCAAGCCGGGGCCAGAGCAGGTCAGGGATTTCTATGCGGAGCTGCCGATAACCGTTCGCCTGACCGGCACCTACCATGATTTCGGTGCGTTCGCCGGTGACATCGGCAAGTTGTCCCGCATCGTTACCCTGAACAATATCTCGATCTCCACCAATCAGCAGAGCAAGGATGGAAGTCTGGTGATGGACGCGACGACGAAGACCTTCCGCTATCTCGATGAAGAGGAACTGGCGGCAAACCGGAAGAAGGCGGCCGAGGCGGCGAAGGGCGGCAAATGATGCGCATTCTGCCTTGGTTGCTCTTGACATCCCTCGTCGCTGTCGGTTGTGCCGACAATGATCAGGAGGAACTGCGCGAGTGGATGAAGACGGCGGCTGCCGGTGCCAAGCCGAACATTCCGCCGTTGCCGGTTGTGCAACCCTATGAAGCGGTTCCGTATGAGGTTGGCAACCTGACGGATCCATTCACCGCCGCCAAGATGGGGCCAGCCGACAAGAAGAGCGGCGGCGGCTTTCGGCCCGACCTCGAAAGGCCGAAGGAGCCACTGGAACTCTACCCTCTCGAGTCACTCAAGTACGTTGGCGTGATCACGAGGAACAGGGCGTCCTTCGCCATCGTGCAAGTTGAAGCGGCACTGCATCAGGTGAAGATCGGTAACTACATGGGTCAGAACTTTGGCGTGGTCGTCGGAATAACCGAGTCAGAAATAACGCTGCGGGAACTCGTTCAGGATTCAGCCGGTGACTGGGTCGAGCGGACGAGCACCTTGATGTTGCAGGAAAAGGGAGCAAGGTAGATGAAACGGATCAAACATTGGCTGCCCGGTCTGCTGGGCACTTTGTGGCTGCTCGTCGGCACCGCTGCTGCCCAGGAAGCCGGACCAAACGCCATCGAGTCGATGAACGTGATACAGCAGGGCCCGGTGGTCAACGTCAAGCTGACCTTCAAGGAGCCGCTGCAGGCGCTCCCGCCGGCCTTCAGCGTTGCCAAACCGGCTCGCATTGCTCTCGATTTCCCGAATACCGTCAATGCTCTCGGAAAGTCGAGCCAGACCTTCAACGAAGGCGATCTGAAGAGCGCCAACATCGTCCAGGCCGAGGGACGGACCCGTGTCGTCCTCAACCTCAACCGGGCGATGTCCTACGAAGCGAGCATTGACGGCAAGAGCCTCCTCCTGGCGATGATCCCGGCTGCGGCGCCGGACAGTACGCAGGCGGTCGAGCATTTCGCCAAGGCAAGCGCCAGCGATGTCGGCAACAGCATCCGAGCCGTCGTTTTCCGCCGCGGCAAGGATGGCGAGGGGCGAATTACGGTGGACCTCACCGATCCCAACGCCAGCATCGACATCCGGCACGAAGGCAAGAATCTGGTGGTCGATTTCGTTCGCGTCAATGTGCCGCCAACGCTGCGCAAGAAGCTCGATGTCACCGATTTTGCCACCCCCGTGCTGTCGGTGAACACGATCCAGAAGGGCGCTGACACGCGCATGACGATCACCCCGCGCGGACTCTGGGAGCACAACGCCTATCAGAGCGACACGCAGTTCGTCATCGAAGTGAAACCGATCATCGAGGATCCGAACAAGCTGGTGCAGGGCTCGCGCGGCGGCTACCGCGGCGAGAAGCTGTCGCTGAATTTCCAGAATGTCGATGTTCGGCGCTTGTTGCAGGTGATCGGCGAGTTCACCGGCATGAACATGGTGATCAGCGATTCCGTCGGCGGTTCGATCACCCTGATCCTCAAGGATGTACCCTGGGATCAGGCGCTGGACATCATCATGCAGCAGAAGGGTCTCGACATGCGCAAGAACGGCAACGTGATCCTGATTGCGCCGCGCGAGGAGATCGCGACCAAGGAGAAGCTCGAGTTCGAGTCACAGGCGCAGATCGGCGATCTCGAGCCGTTGCAGACCGAGAGCTTCCAGATGAACTACATCAAGGCGGAAGCACTCCAGAAGCTGCTGATCGATCCCAAGCAGACGCTGCTGTCCAAGCGTGGCAGTGCGCTGCTCGACGAGCGCTCGAACATGATGTTCGTCAAGGACACCCCCGGCCGACTGGCCGAAGTGCGGGCCATGATCGCCAAGGTTGACGTGGCGACAAGACAGGTCATGATCGAGGCGCGCATCGTCGAGGCAGGCGACAGCTTCGCCAAGAACCTCGGGATTCGGCTGAACTTCAGTCAGGTCTTCCCGGACGGGGCGGTGAGGATCGGTGGCGATTCGACGGCGATCAGAGGTAACCTGGATTCCAACGTTGCGGTCAATCTGCCTGCGACGCCGCGCTCCGGAACCGCGGGTACCTTTTCATTCCTTCTCTTCAACAACGCTCTGACCCAGTTCCTCGCCACCGAAATATCGGCCCTCGAATCGGATGGTCGTGGCAGGGTCATCTCGAGCCCGCGAGTGATGACCGCCAACGGCGTCGAGGCGATCATCGAACAGGGCCAGGAGATCCCCTATCAGCAGGCGACGAGTTCCGGTGCTACCAGCGTTTCCTTCCGCAAGGCGGTCCTGTCGCTGAAGGTCAAGCCGCTGATCACGCCGGACGGGAAGATTGCAATGGAACTGGACGTCAACAAGGACACTCCCAACACCCGCCTGTCAACAGGTGCCGGCGTGGCGATCGACACCAAGCACGTGAAGACCGAGGTGCTGGTCGAGAATGGCGGAACGGTCGTCATCGGCGGCATCTTTGAGCAGGTGACGCGCAACAACGTGCAGCGCATACCCTTCCTCGGCGACCTGCCTTACATCGGCTTCCTGTTCAAGAACCGCGAGATCATCGATGACAAGACCGAACTGCTGGTCTTCATCACTCCGAAAATCATCACCGAACACCTGTCGTTGCGCTGATCGCCGTTCAGGAAAGGAAGAGGCCGGCGTCAGTCGGCCTTTTTCCTGAGCGGGCAAGCGTTGCGAGCTGCGATAGAATAGTCCGGTGAGAATCCAGGACGAACCGCGCAACGTCTATCTCGTCGGCCTGATGGGAGCCGGCAAGACAACTGTCGGCAAGGCTCTGGCCAGGCATCTGGGCTACCGCTTTCTCGACTCGGACCATGAGGTCGAGGTGCGCACCGGAGTCAGTCTGGCAACCATTTTCGAGATCGAAGGAGAGGATGGATTCCGCAAGCGCGAAGGGCAGGTCATCGCCGAGCTTGCCGACCTCAAGCGCCATGTCGTTGCCACCGGCGGCGGCTCCGTGCTGCGACCCGAAAACCGGCTGGTGCTGCGCGCCAGCGGCACCGTCGTCTATCTCGACGTGCCTCTGAACACGCTCTACGAACGCACGCGACACGACCGCAAGCGGCCGTTGCTGCAGGTCAAGGATCCGCGCCAAAAGCTGCGCGACTTGCTTGCGGAGCGTGACCCGCTCTATCGCGAGGTGGCGGACCTGACCGTCTCCGGCAGTCACATCACTGCGCAGGCGATACTGAATCTGCTGATCAAGGAGCAGGGTGAATCATGGAAACGCTGACGCTTGCGCTGGGAGATCGTGCCTACCCGATCCACGTCGGTCGCTCGCTGCTCGAACGAGCGGAACTGCTGCTGCCCTCGCTGCGCCAGAACAAGGTGGCGATCGTCAGCAACACCACGGTGGCGCCGCTTTATCTGCGAAAACTGGCAGATCCGCTGCTGCAGGCCGGCGTCGAGGTGCTCGAGATCGTCCTGCCTGATGGCGAGGAGTTCAAGGACTGGCGAACCCTCAACTCGATCTTCGACGCGCTCATCGCCGGTCGCTGCGAACGTTCGACGACACTGATCGCTCTCGGTGGCGGCGTCGTCGGCGACATCGGCGGCTTTGCCGCTGCCTGCTTCCAGCGCGGCATGCCCTTCGTCCAGGTGCCGACGACCTTGCTGGCTCAGGTCGACTCATCCGTTGGCGGCAAGACGGCGATCAATCACCCGCTCGGGAAGAACATGATTGGCGCCTTTTACCAGCCGAGACTGGTGCTGGCCGATACCGAAGCGCTGACGACACTGTGTGACCGCCAGTTGCGCGCCGGTCTGGCGGAGGTGATCAAGTATGGACTGATCAGGGATCTGCCGTTTCTCGAATGGCTCGAGCGCAACCTCGAGCGGCTGCTCGCGCGCGAGCCGGCAGCCCTTGCCGAGGCGGTGTGTCGATCCTGTCGCAACAAGGCCGAGGTGGTGGCAGCCGATGAGCGCGAAGCGGGGGAGCGGGCCCTGCTCAACCTCGGTCACACCTTTGGGCATGCGATCGAGGCCGGCGTCGGCTACGGTGAGTGGTTGCACGGCGAAGCGGTCGCCGCGGGGACGATGATGGCAGTGCAACTGTCACATCAGATTGGCTGGATCGAGCGGCCGGACCTGATTCGCGTCGAGCGCCTCCTGCAGCGCGCTGGTTTGCCGGTGGCTGGGCCGATGCTGAACGTCGAGCGCTACCTCGAACTGATGCAGCACGACAAGAAGGTGCAGGATGGCAGGTTGCGGCTGGTCCTTCTGCAGCAGATCGGGCGGGCCGTGCTGACGGATCAGGCGCCGCTGGCGCAGGTGCGCAAGGCGATTGCCGAACGTACGACACATGCCTGAACTGGCGCCTTACGCGGTCAGCGCGGCCAACTCGCGTGGCCGTCGGCATGCGGACGCCGAGCCGGTTCAACGCACCGAATTCCAGCGCGACCGCGATCGCATCGTACATTCGACCGCGTTCCGGCGGCTCGAATACAAGACGCAGGTGTTCGTCAACCACGAGGGCGACCTTTTTCGTACCCGCCTGACCCACAGTCTTGAGGTGGCACAGATCGCCCGCGGTATCGCCCGCGCGCTGCGCCTCAACGAAGACCTGGTGGAAGCGATATCCCTGGCACACGACCTCGGTCACACGCCGTTTGGCCATGCCGGGCAGGAGGCCCTCAACGAATGCATGCGGGAGCACGGGGGCTTTGAACACAATCTGCAGAGCCTGCGTACCGTCGACGTGCTCGAGGAGCGGTACGCCGCCTTCGACGGCCTCAACCTTTGTTTCGAGACGCGTGAGGGGATCGTCAAGCACTGTTCGCTGGACAACGCTCGCCTTCTCGGCGATCTCGGAGAGCGCTTCCTCAGTCGCACGCAGCCGTCGCTAGAGGCGCAGATCTGCAACCTGGCCGACGAAATCGCCTACAACAACCACGACGTCGATGACGGGCTGCGCGCCGGGCTGATCACACTTGAGCAACTGGCGGCGGTGCCGCTCTTTGCCGAGCATGCTGCCGATGTACGCCGGCACTTTCCGGGGCTCGTCGGGCGCCGCCTGATCCATGAGACGATCCGGCGAATGATCAATGCCCTCGTCTGCGACCTGATCGCAACCACCACCAGAAATATCGCCAGGCATCAGCCGGAGGACATCGCGGCGGTGCGGCGAGCGCCAGCGCTGGTCGCTTTTTCTGCAAGCCTGGGTGAAGCGCAGCGGAACATGAAGCGCTTCCTGCGCACACAACTGTACGAGCACTATCAAGTCCGCCGCATGGCCAGCAAGGCGCGGCGAATCGTCAGCGATCTCTTCGCGGCCTTCACCTCCGATATCCGCCTGCTGCCGCCGCAATACCAAGCGCCGGCAGATGCTGACCGGGTACGCAGGGTCGCCGACTACATTGCCGGGATGACCGATCGCTACGCGATCCGCGAGCACCGGCGGCTGTTCACCGTCGGCGAGGGCTGACCGCAGCCGGGCGTCGTCGAAACGCAGCCGGTTGCGGTGACGCCGCTCAGGGTGCTGGCCAGTCCTTGATGTAGGCCTTCAGTAGCTTGTTCTCCATGTTCCGCTCCTCGAGCACCGCCTTGGCGACGTCGTGAAAGGAAACGATGCCAACGATCGTGTCTTCCTCCATCACCGGCACATAGCGTGTGTGCGTATCCACCATCATGCGCCGCAGTTCGTCGACGTCCATGTCGGGATGTGCCGTTGGTGGGTTCTGGTCCATCGCCTCGACGACGAGGATCTCGGCGATCGGCGGCGTCGGGCCGACACGACGTTCGGTCTGACGCTTGGCCAGGATCAGGAGCACTTCGCGGAAGGTCAGCATCCCTGCCAGCTTGCCGCCTTCCATTACGATCACCGAGCCGATGTCGTTGTCAGCCATCATGATAACTGCTTCGGACAGCGGCGAGTCCGGATGCACGGCAAAAAGAGCGGAATCCTTGACCTGCAGAACTTCTTTTACCTCCATGATACCCCCTCGATAAAGGATGGCTGGTTGCGGCGCCAATTCATGATTCGCCTCGATTTTAGCAGATGTCAAACGACATCCGGAAATGCGGCGAGCGCTGCCGTGCGCGAGGCCGCTTGCTGCAAGTCGATGCGCGTAGCGGGGTCGGTTGAACGGCGGCGGCCCTGCGGATACGCGTGTAGGACAGCCCGGCAGGCTGCTCGGCCGAGCCTGGGAGCAACCACTTCAGAAGAAACGCCCGCTGCCGCGGGCGTTGCTCCTGTCAGCCACTGATCCGGACGACGGTGGCTCAGCTTTTCAGCGACGCCAGCACTTCATCGAGCATCTTCTTCGCATCGCCGAACAGCATGCGGTTGTTCTCCTTGTAGAAGAGCGGGTTGTCGACGCCGGCATAGCCCGAGGCCATGCTGCGCTTCATGACGATCGACGTCTTGGCCTTCCAGACCTCGAGCACCGGCATGCCGGCGATCGGGCTGTTCGGGTCGTCCTGCGCCCCCGGGTTGACGATGTCGTTCGCGCCGATGATCATCGCCACGTCAGTCTGCGGAAAATCGTCGTTGAGCTCGTCCATTTCCTGAACGATGTCATAGGGCACCTTGGCCTCCGCCAGCAACACGTTCATGTGCCCCGGCATACGCCCCGCCACGGGGTGAATGCCGAAACGGACGTTGATGCCCTTCTCGCGCAGCAGCTTCGTGATTTCGTAGACGGTGTGCTGTGCCTGCGCCACCGCCATCCCGTAGCCGGGAACGATGATCACGTTCTTGGCCTCGCGCAGGAGTTCGGCCGTATCGGGTGCGCTGATCGCAACCACTTCACCGGCCGGTTGCGCTCCGGCTGCCGCCGGCGTACCGCCGGTCGTGCCGAAGCCACCGGCGATGACGCTGATGAAGTGACGGTTCATTGCCGCGCACATGATGTAGGACAGGATCGCACCGCTCGAACCGACCAGCGCTCCGGTGACGATCAGCAGGTCGTTGGAGAGCATGAAACCGGTGGCCGCCGCCGCCCATCCCGAGTAGCTGTTGAGCATCGAGACGACGACCGGCATGTCGGCGCCGCCGATCGCCATCACCATGTGGATGCCGAAGAGCAGAGCGATGACGGTCATCACCACCAGCGGCAGCATGCCATCGCTCACCGAGTGGGCGTTGATGAACTCGCGTCCGAACCAGATCACCACCAGCAGTCCGGCCAGGTTGATCCAGTGACGCGCCGGCAGCAGCATCGGGTTGCCCGAAATCTTGCCGGACAGCTTGCCGAAGGCGATAACCGAGCCGGAGAAGGTGACGGCGCCGATCAGGATGCCGACGTAGATCTCGATCTCGTGGATGGTCTTCTCGGCGCCACTCATCTCCGCCGAAGCCGCCGGGTCGATGTAGTTGGCGAAACCGACCAGCATCGCTGCCAGGCCGACCAGGCTGTGCATCAGCGCCACCAGTTCCGGCATCTGCGTCATCTGCACCGTGCGTGCCGCATAGACGCCGATGCTGGCGCCGACCACCATGGCGGCGATGATCCAGGCGTAGCCAGCACCACCGACGCGTGGACCGAAGACCGTCGCCAGAACGGCGATGGTCATGCCGATGATGCCGTAGAGATTGCCGCGGCGAGACGTCTCGGGGTGACTCAGGCCGCCGAGACAAAGGATGAAGAGGATGGTTGCACCGAGATAGGAAACGGTTGCCAGACTTTCGGACATGATCATCGTCTCCTATTTCCGGAACATCGCCAGCATGCGCTGGGTCACGGCGAAGCCGCCGAACATGTTGATCGTTGCCAGAACGATGGCGGCGACCGCGAGCCAGCGAATCCAGGCCTCGGGACGCGCGACCCCCTCTGCCAGTGGCGGTGCGATCTGTACCAGGGCACCAATCGCGATGATGCTGCTGATCGCGTTGGTGACGCTCATCAGCGGCGTGTGCAGGGCGGGCGTGACGTTCCAGACGACCATGTAGCCGACGAAGCAGGCGAGGACGAATACCGTGAAGTGGCCGAGGAAGGCGGCGGGCGCGCCCGCACCGATGCCCCAGAAGATCAGTGCGCCGGCAGCGAAGAGCAGGCCGACAGCGGTGCTCGAGGCCGCCGCTCCGCCCTTGCCATGACCATGTGACTTGGCGGCGGGCTTGACGGCGGCGGCAGCAGGTGCTGCTGCCGGAGCCATGGACAGCGTCGGTGCCGGCGGTGGCCAGGTGATCTTGCCCTCCTTGACGACCGTCGTGCCGCGGATGACTTCATCATCCATGTTGACGTCGATCACGCCGTCCTTGCTCTTGCACAGTTCCTCGCTCAGGCGAAAGAGGTTGGTGGCGTAGAGGGTGCTCGACTGCTTCGACAGGCGACTCGGCAGGTCGGAGTAACCGATGATCGTCACACCGTGCCTGACGACGACCTGGCCCGGCTCGGTGAGTTCGCAGTTGCCGCCCTGTTCGGCCGCCATGTCGACGATGATGCTGCCGGGTTTCATCGACTGCACCATCTCGGCAGTGATCAGCCGCGGCGCCGGCTTGCCAGGGATCAGCGCCGTCGTGATGATGATGTCCACCTCCCTCGCCTGTTTGGCGAAGGTCTCACGCTGCGCCTTCTGGAAGCCTTCGCTCATCACCTTGGCGTAGCCGCCGACCCCGGAGCCTTCTTCCTGATAATCGACGGCAACGAACTCGCCGCCCATCGACTTGACCTGATCCGCGACTTCCGGACGCGTGTCGTTGGCGCGAACGATCGCCCCCAGCCCGGAGGCGGCACCGATCGCCGCCAGTCCGGCGACGCCGGCACCGATGACGAAGACCTTGGCGGGTGGCACCTTGCCGGCGGCAGTGATCTGGCCGGTAAAGAAACGGCCGAAATGATGGGCGGCCTCGATCACCGCGCGGTAACCGGCGATGTTTGCCATTGAACTCAGTGCATCGAGCTTCTGCGCCCGCGAAATGCGCGGCACACTGTCCATCGCCAGCACCGTTGCCTTGCGTGCCGCCAGTTGCTGCAGCAGTTCCGGATTCTGCGCCGGCCAGATGAAGCTGACCAGCGTGCCACCCTCACGCAGCAGGCCGACCTCTTCGCTCGAGGGGCCGCGGACCTTGAAGACGATGTCCGAAGACGACCAGAGACTGGCCGCGTCGGTGACGATTTCGGCACCGGCAGCGCGGTAGACGTCGTCGGAAATGTTCGCCAGATCGCCGGCGCCGGATTCGACGGCAACGCTAAACCCCAGCTTGATCAGCTTCTCGACGACTTCGGGTACGGTTGCGACCCGCTTTTCCCCGGGTGCCGTTTCCTTCGGCACCCCGATTTTCATTGGCATTCAGTCCTCCATTACTCGTTTTTTGAGTCCTCGTGTTCAACAAGACCACTCCGTAGGTTGCCCGGACGGCCTTCCCAGAAAAGCGACACCTTCCTCGTCGAGAAGTGCAGTGGCTCGACACCTCATCCTGTTCCTGCTGGTGGCTGACAGCCCCCGGCCGTCGCACGCGCAGCGACCGGCCATTGGCCCAACCATGCGAGCTTACCACAAGCGTAAACCGGAATTTACCATGTCCCAAGCGCGTAACGCCTGACAGGCGCGTTCAGCCGTGGGGCGGGATCATCGCCAGACGGAGCAGGGCCCGGATCGCTCTGCGGCGTGCCGCGTCCAGATCCAACGATCTGGCCGACGACAGCTCGGGCGCAGCAGCGCAGCCCGTCACCGAAGGTCCGGAGTTCGAAGTTCGCCCGCCGGGGAGCGAGGGACCGGTCAGCCTGCTCGGGCGAAGGACGGGTGTGCCGGCGCCGGCCGACGAAGTGTACGGCACGGATTTTGCTTTTCCTCTTGTCTGTCCGCCTGAATCTCGCTGATCGTCGCAACCGTAGCTGCAGGCGCCCCGTCCCGGTGCAGACCAGATGCCTTTGCGCACCCTGTTGGTGCGGTGCAGCATCTTGTCTCGGCGGGGCATTCCGGGTATAGTCGCGGGTCGCGCGGCGCGGCCCGCGCGGCCGCGTCGTACCCGAGATGACGGCCTTTCCGAGAACGGTCGTTCAAGTACCGTCTAAGTTTTGTGAGGATTCGAGAGTGATGGATTCCGCCATACCAGAAGGGCAGGGCCTCTACGACCCGGCCAACGAGCACGACGCATGTGGCGTCGGTTTCGTCGCGCAGATCCGGGGCAAGAAGAGTCACTCGATCGTCGAGCAGGGGCTGTTGATCCTGAAGAACCTCGATCACCGCGGCGCGGTCGGCGCCGATCCCCTGATGGGTGACGGCGCCGGGATCCTGATCCAGCTTCCCGATGATTTCTTTCGTGCCGAGATGGCGCGCCAGGGCGTCGAGTTGCCACCGGCCGGCGACTATGGCGTGGGTATGGTGTTCCTGCCGCAGGAGTCGGCGTCGCGCCTGGCATGCCAAGAGGAAATCGAGCGCGCCATTCGCTCGGAGCATCAGGTGGTGCTCGGCTGGCGCGATGTGCCGGTCGATCGATCGATGGCGATGTCGCCGACAGTGCGTGCGCGCGAGCCGGTGATCCGCCAGGTCTTCGTCGGCCGTGGGGCGGATGTGATGGTCACCGATGCCCTGGAGCGCAAGCTGTACGTCATCCGCCGCCGGGCGGCAAACGCGATCGGCGCGCTCGGACTCAAGCATGGCAAGGAGTTCTACCAGCCGTCGATGTCGGCGCGGACGATCGTCTACAAGGGCCTGCTGCTGGCTGATCAGGTTGGCGAGTACTATGCCGACCTCCGGGACCCGCGTTGCGTTTCGGCGATGGCGCTGGTCCACCAGCGCTTCTCGACCAATACCTTCCCGACGTGGAAGCTGGCGCATCCCTTCCGGATGATTGCACACAACGGCGAGATCAACACGCTGCGCGGCAATTACAATTGGATGCGCGCGCGCGAGAAGGGGACATCGTCGCCCTTGCTGGCCGGCGACCTCGAGAAGATCTGGCCACTGATCTACCCTGGACAGTCCGACTCGGCATCGTTCGACAACGCGCTGGAATTGCTGGTGATGGGCGGCTACTCGCTGGCGCATGCGATGATGATGCTGATTCCCGAGGCGTGGGAATCGCACACGTTGATGGACGAGAAGCGCAGCGCGTTCTACAAGTACCACGCGGCGATGATCGAGCCGTGGGACGGACCGGCGGCGGTCGCTTTCACCGATGGTCGCCAGATCGGCGCCACGCTCGACCGCAACGGCCTGCGTCCGGCCCGCTACCTGGTCACCGACGACGACCTCGTGGTGATGGCGTCGGAAGCGGGCGTGCTGCCGATTCCCGAGGAGCGGATCGTCAAGAAATGGCGCCTGCAGCCGGGCAAGATGTTCCTCATCGATCTCGAGGAGGGACGGATCATCGATGATGCCGAGCTGAAGGACACCCTCGCTCGTGCCCGACCGTACCAGGACTGGCTCGGCCGGATCAACATCAAGCTCGACGAACTGCCAGCGCCGCACAATCCCCCGGCAAGCGCCTATCCGGCGTCGCTGCTCGATCGTCAGCAGGCCTTCGGCTGCACCCAGGAGGACATCAAGTTCATTCTCGAACCAATGGCCGGTTCGGGTGAGGAAGCGACCGGCTCGATGGGCAACGATTCACCGCTGGCCGTCCTGTCGAATCGCAGCAAACCGCTGTTCAACTACTTCCGGCAGCTCTTCGCACAGGTGACCAATCCACCGATCGATCCGATCCGCGAACAACTGGTGATGTCCCTGGTTTCCTTCATCGGCCCGAAGCCGAACCTGCTCGGCATCAACGAGATCAATCCACCCTACCGGCTCGAGGTGTCGCAACCGGTGCTCGATTTCGACCACATGGCCAAATTGCGGCGGATTGCCACCTACACCGACAACAAGTTCCACTCGGCCGAGCTCGACATCTGCTATCCGCTGGCCTGGGGTCGGCAGGGCGTCGAAGCCCGCCTCGCGTCGCTGTGCGCCGAGGCCGAAGACCATGTGCACAAGGGTTCCAGCATCCTCATCGTTTCCGATCGCCGGCTCGATGCCGAGCATGTCGCCATTCCGGCCCTGCTCGCCACATCGGCGGTGCATCAGCATCTGGTGAGCAAGGGGCTGCGGACGCGGGTCGGGCTCGTCGTCGAGACCGGCGCGGCGCGCGAGACGCACCATTTCGCGGTCCTCGCCGGCTACGGCGCCGAGGCGGTGCACCCCTATCTGACGCTGGAAACGCTGCAGAGCATGGTGGGCAACGATCCCGAGAAGGGCGACAAGGCGATCAGGCACTTCATCAAGGGTGTTGGCAAGGGCCTGCTGAAGGTCATGTCCAAGATGGGCATCTCGACCTACATGTCCTACACCGGCGCGCAGATTTTCGAAGCGGTCGGTCTGCAGAAGAAGATGGTGGACAAGTACTTCACCGGCACGTCGACGCAGGTCGAAGGCATCGACGTCTTCGACGTCATGGAGGAGGCGATCCGCCTGCACAAGCAGGCCTTCAGCAACGATCCGGTGCTGGCGACGATGCTCGACGCCGGCGGCGAGTATGCCTACCGGGTCCGCGGCGAGGAGCACATGTGGACGCCGGAAGCGATCGCCAAGCTGCAGCATTCGACGCGCAGCGGCAGATACGAGAGCTACAAGGAGTACGCGCAGCTGATCAACGAGCAGACGAAGCGTCACATGACGCTGCGTGGCCTCTTCGACCTGAAGTCGAGCGGGAAGCCGGTAGCGCTCGAAGAGGTGGAAGCGGCGGGCGAGATCGTCAAGCGCTTCACCACCGGTGCCATGTCGCTCGGTTCGATTTCGACCGAAGCACACAGCACGCTGGCGATCGCCATGAACCGCATCGGCGGCAAGTCGAACACCGGCGAAGGCGGTGAGGATCCGGCGCGCTTCAGGACCCTGCAGGGCGGCGAGATGCTTTCCGAGGTCCTCGGCAAGTCGCGCATCGAGCGCGACTACCAACTGCAGCCTGGCGACAGCCTGCGCTCGGCGATCAAGCAGGTCGCCTCCGGGCGCTTCGGAGTGACTGCCGAGTACCTGGTCAATGCCGACCAGTTGCAGATCAAGATGGCGCAGGGGGCCAAGCCCGGCGAGGGCGGACAACTGCCGGGTCACAAGGTCTCCGAGTACATCGGTTTCCTGCGCCACTCGGTGCCGGGAGTCGGCCTGATCTCGCCGCCGCCGCACCACGACATCTACTCGATCGAGGATCTGGCGCAGTTGATCCACGACCTCAAGAATGCCAACCCGAACGCGTCGATCAGCGTCAAGCTGGTTTCGGAAGTCGGTGTCGGCACGGTGGCTGCCGGGGTGACCAAGGCGAAGGCCGACCACCTCGTCATTGCAGGTCATGACGGCGGCACCGGCGCGAGTCCGCAGTCGTCGATCAAGCACGCGGGTTCGCCGTGGGAACTCGGTCTGGCCGAAACGCAGCAGACGCTGGTGCTGAATGGCTTGCGCGGTCGTGTGCGGGTGCAGGTCGACGGGCAGATCAAGACCGGGCGCGACGTCGTCGTCGGTGCGCTGCTGGGGGCCGACGAATTCGGTTTTGCGACCGCGCCGCTGGTGGTCGAGGGCTGCATCATGATGCGCAAGTGCCACCTCAACACCTGCCCGGTAGGGGTCGCGACGCAGGATCCGGTCTTGCGTCGCCGCTTCTCGGGCCAGCCGGAACACGTCGTCAATTTCTTCTTCTTCATCGCCGAGGAAGTCCGCGAGCTGATGGCGCAGCTCGGGATCCGCCGTTTCAACGATCTCATCGGCCGCTGCGACCTGCTCGACATGCAGCCGGGGATCACCCACTGGAAGGCGAAAGGGCTCGATTACAGCCGCATCTTCCATCGGCCGGCAAACCGCAGTGGCGCCGCCGTCTTCCATTGCGAGGCGCAGGATCACGGGCTGGCGAAGGCGCTCGACAGGGAGCTGATCGAGCTGGCGCGGCCGGCACTCGAGAGGGGCGAGCAGGTGAGGCTCGATCTGCCCCTGCGAAACATCAACCGCACCGTCGGTGCCATGCTCTCGGGACGGATTGCCGAGCGCTACGGTCGCGCCGGTCTGCCTGACGGAACGATCGACATTCACTTCCGCGGAACTGCCGGCCAGGCTTTCGGCGCCTTCCTGGCACGTGGCGTCACCCTCGACCTCGTGGGCGAGGCCAACGACTATGTCGGCAAGGGCCTGTCAGGCGGGCGCATCATCGTCCGTCCGAGTGCCGGCTTCCGTGGCGAGAGCCGCGGCAACATCATCGTCGGCAACACGGTCCTCTACGGCGCGACCGAGGGCGAGGTCTTCTTCGCCGGTGTCGCGGGCGAGCGCTTTGCCGTCCGCAATTCCGGCGCGACAGCCGTCGTCGAGGGCGTTGGCGACCACGGCTGCGAGTACATGACCGGCGGCACGGTCGTCGTTCTCGGCATGACCGGGCGCAACTTCGCCGCCGGAATGTCGGGTGGCGTCGCCTACGTCTTCGACGAGGAAGGGAGCTTCGCCACCCGCTGCAACATGGCGCAGGTGGCGCTCGAGCCGATCGAGGAGGAAGTGATCGCCCGTCAGGGCAGTGAGGCGGGCGACGAACTGGAGAGCCACGGCAAGGTCGATGTGCGGCATCTCGGCGAGGTCGACGAGGTGCTGCTCAGGGGACTGATCGAGAGTCACTATCGCTGCACTGCCAGCCGGCAAGCGCTGCGCATCCTCAATGACTGGGAGCGTCATCGCCGACGCTTCGTCAAGGTGATGCCACATGAGTACCGCCGCGTGCTCGGCGAGCTGGCGAAGAAGGAACTGGAGACCGTATAGAAATGGGCAAGCCGACAGGATTCATCGAGTACCAGCGTCTGGCCGAAGCCTCCGAGCCGGTTGCTTCGCGCCTCAAGCATTACCGCGAGTTCGTCCTCACGCTGACTGACGAGCAAGCCAGCCTGCAGGGGGCGCGTTGCATGGATTGCGGCATTCCGTTCTGCAACACCGGCTGCCCGGTCAACAACATCATTCCCGACTGGAATGATCTGGTGTACCGCGGCAACTGGGAACAGGCTCTGACGATACTGCATTCGACCAACAACTTCCCCGAGTTCACCGGCCGCATCTGTCCGGCACCGTGTGAGGCTGCGTGTACGCTCAACATCAACACCGATCCGGTGGGGATCAAGTCGATCGAGCATGCAATCGCCGACAAGGGCTGGGAGCAGGGCTGGATCGTGCCGCAGCCGCCAGCGCAGAAGACGGGCCGGAAGGTCGCCATCGTCGGTTCGGGGCCAGCCGGTCTGGCAGCGGCACAGCAGCTGGCGCGCGTCGGGCACGCCGTCGTCGTCTTCGAAAGGAGCGATCGCGTTGGCGGCCTGTTGCGTTATGGCATCCCGGATTTCAAGCTGGAGAAGTCGCACATCGACCGCCGTGTCGAACAGATGCAGGCCGAGGGCGTCGAGTTCCGCGTTGGCCAGGAGGTTGGCGGTGGCGGAGTGGGCGCCGTGCCGGCGGCGCAGCTGCTCGCCGACTTCGATGCCATCATCGTCGCCGGCGGCGCCGAGTCGCCGCGTGACCTGCCGGTGCCGGGTCGTGAGCTCGATGGCGTGCACTTCGCGATGGAGTTCCTGCCGCAGCAGAACAGGGTGAACGCCGGCGATCGCGTGCCGGCGCAGCTCATGGCCACCGGCAAACGGGTCGTCGTCATCGGCGGTGGCGATACCGGCTCCGACTGCGTCGGTACCAGCAATCGTCAGGGCGCCCTGTCGGTCACCCAGTTCGAAGTGATGCCGCAGCCCCCGGAACAGGAGGACAAGAGCCTGACCTGGCCTTACTGGCCGATGAAGATGCGCACATCGTCGTCGCATGAGGAAGGCTGCGCGCGCGACTTCGCCGTATCCACCACGCAGTTCCTTGGCGAGGGCGGCAAGCTTAGGGCGCTGCGGCTGGTTCGTGTCGAGTGGCGCGGCGGACGGATGGCCGAGATCCCGGGCAGCGAGACCGAGATTGCCGCTGACCTCGTCCTGCTTGCCATGGGTTTCGTCTCGCCGGTGCGGCAGGGGCTGCTCGAGCAACTGGCGGTCGAACTCGATGCGCGTGGCAACGTCCGCGCCACCACCGACGGCGAGGGCTGCTACGCGACCAGCGTTGCCCGGGTATTCGCTGCGGGGGACATGCGGCGCGGGCAGTCGCTTGTCGTCTGGGCGATTCGCGAAGGGCGGCAGTGCGCACGCGAAGTTGATGCCTTCCTGATGGGTCGTTCGGACCTGCCGCGCTGAGGGTTTGCGGCGCACCGTCTGCGAGGGTCGGCGCGCCGCCGCTGCGGCCGGGCGCGGCACTGCCCGCGCTGGCAGCTTCCGGCGTATACTGTTGCCATGTTGCACGCATGGCGACGACAGCGTGTCCGGCTGGCGCGCACGAGCCGTTCAGCGGGATCAGCGCCCGAGCGTGACATTGTTGTGAGAACTTCGCGGAAGAACCCGGAATAATGCGCTGCAACAACGTGATCGCTGCTGTCGAAACCCGTTTCGCACACCGCCGGGGTCGCCGCAACAGCAACCCGTTGCCGCCGGGAGCACTACCGGCAACTGCAACGAAGACCCACCGTAGCGTCTGACCAGGTCTCAGCAAATGAACATCGTCATACTCGCCGCCGGGCAGGGGAAACGCATGCATTCCAACCTCCCGAAGGTCCTGCATCCGTTGGCCGGCAAGGCGCTCGTATCGCACGTCATAGACACCGCACGCAGTCTTGCGCCACAGAGGATCTGCATCGTTTATGGGCATGGTGGCGAGGCCGTTCGTGCCGCGATCGCGGCCCCTGATCTGGTCTGGGTCCTGCAGGAGCCGCAACTGGGGACCGGCCACGCGCTGATGCAGGCGCTGCCGCACCTGGCGACCGCCGGAACGACGCTGGTGCTCTACGGCGACGTTCCGCTGACCCGGCCGGAAACGCTGCAACGGCTGCTGCATGCGGCGCGTGACTCGCTGGCAGTGCTGACCGTCGAACTCGCCGACGCGGCTGGTTACGGTCGGATCGTCCGTAACGCTGCGGGTGACGTGGCGCGAATTGTCGAGGAGAAGGATGCCTCGCCGGCGGAGCGCACGATTCGCGAAATCAATACCGGGATCATGGCACTGCCCACCGCGCGCCTCGCCGCGTGGCTGGGCCTCCTGTCGAACGACAATGCGCAGCAGGAGTACTATCTTACCGATATCGTCGGCATGGCTGTTGCCGCTGGCCTGCCCGTTCGTACCGCGCATCCGCAGTCGCCAGCGGAGGTGCTGGGGGTGAACAGCAAGGTGCAGCTGGCGGAGCTCGAACGCGTCGCGCAACGGCGAATCGCCGACCAGTTGCTCGAGCAGGGCGTCCGCCTCGCTGATCCGGCGCGCATCGATGTGCGCGGCGAACTCGTCTGCGGGCGCGACGTGTTCATCGACATCAACTGCGTTTTCGAGGGCAAGGTGGTGCTTGACGAAGCGGTCGAAGTGGGCCCTTCGTGCGTCCTCAAGAATGCGCGCATCGGCTCCGGTGCTCGCCTCGCCGCATTCAGTCACATCGACGACGCGGTCGTCGGGCCGGATGGCGTGATCGGGCCTTTCGCCCGCCTGCGCCCGGGAACGGAGCTTGCCGCCGGCGTGCATGTCGGCAACTTCGTCGAGCTGAAGAACAGCCGCTTTGCCGCGCAGTCGAAGGCCAATCATCTGGCCTACGTCGGCGACGCCATCGTCGGCAGTCGCGTGAACATCGGCGCCGGGACGATCACCTGCAACTACGACGGTGCCAACAAGTTCCAGACGGTGATCGAGGACGACGCCTTCATCGGATCCGATACCCAACTCGTGGCACCGGTGACCGTCGGTCGCGGCGCGACCCTTGGCGCCGGGACGACGCTGACCAAGGACGCACCGCCAGACACGCTGACGATCTCGCGCGCCCGGCAGACCTCCATAGCGGGCTGGAAACGGCCCCAGAAACTCAAGAAGTGAACTGACCATGTGTGGCATCGTTGCCGCGGTCGCTGACCGCAATATCGTCCCCGTCCTGCTTGAAGGTCTGCGCAAGCTCGAATACCGCGGCTACGACTCGGCCGGGCTCGCCCTGATCGACGACAGCGGTCTGCACCGTCTGCGGGCGGTTGGCCGGGTTGCCGAACTGACGGCGCAGGTCGAGGAGACGCAAGCCGCAGGCAGGACCGGCATCGCTCATACGCGCTGGGCGACGCACGGCGTGCCTTGCGAGCGGAACGCCCATCCGCACATCTCCGGCGGGCTGGCCGTGGTCCATAACGGGATCATCGAGAACCACGAGTCGCTGCGTGCTCGCCTCAGGGCTCTCGCCTACGTCTTCACTTCCGACACCGATACCGAAGTGGTCGCGCACCTGATTGCGCATGAGCTGAAGACCGACAGCGATCTTCTCGCTGCCGTTCGGCGAGCGGTCGCCCAATTGCAGGGTGCCTACGCGATCGCCGTCCTGCGCGAAGCGGACGCGAGCCGGCTGGTCGTTGCGCGTGAAGGCGCACCGCTCCTGCTCGGTCTCAGTGACGACGGCTTCTACGCCGCGTCCGACGCCTCGGCGCTGGTGCAGGTCACGCGCCGGATGGTATACCTCGAAAACGGCGACTGTGCCGAACTGAGGCGCGACGGCTACCGCATTGCCCGCGTTGACGGCACACCAGTGGAACGGCCGGAAAGCGAATCAAGCCTGTCGGCAGAGGCGATCGAACTGGGCAACTACCGGCACTACATGCAGAAGGAAATCTTCGAGCAGCCGGTGGCGCTGGCAAACACCCTCGAAATGCTCGGCGCCGCGCGCAGCATCCAGCCAGGCATCTTCGGCGCCGAAAGCGAAGACTTGCTGCGCGGTGTGCGGCAGGTGCTGATCATCGCCTGCGGCACCAGTTACCACGCCGGTCTCGTGGCGCGCTACTGGCTTGAATCGATCGCCGGTGTCGCCTGCTCGGTGGAAGTGGCGAGCGAGTACCGCTATCGCGACTCGGTGCCCGACCCGCACACCCTCGTCGTCACCATTTCACAATCGGGTGAAACCGCCGACACGCTGGCCGCTCTGCAGCATGCCAAGGCGCTCGGCATGAACCGCACCCTGTGCATCTGCAACGTCCCCGAGTCATCACTGGTGCGCGAAAACAGCCTGCGCTTCATCACGCGCGCCGGCCCGGAGATCGGCGTTGCCTCGACGAAGGCCTTCACCACGCAGCTCGCTGCCCTCTACCTGCTGACGCTGGTCGTCGCCAAGCTGCGCGGCCGACTCGACGCCGAGCATGAGGCGAGAGAACTGCTGGCCATGCGTCACCTGCCGGTGGCTGTCAGCATGATCCTTGAACTGGAACCGCAGATTCGCGAGTGGGCCGAGTGCTTTTCGATGAAGCAGCATGCGCTGTTTCTCGGCCGCGGCCGGCATTATCCGATCGCCATGGAAGGTGCGCTCAAGCTGAAGGAAATCTCCTACATCCATGCCGAGGCCTATCCGGCCGGTGAACTGAAGCATGGCCCGCTGGCGCTCGTCGATCGCGACATGCCGGTCATTGCCGTGGCACCCAACGACGTCCTGCTGGAGAAGCTCAAGTCGAACCTGCAGGAAGTGCGCGCGCGGGGTGGCGAACTCTGGGTGTTTGCCGATGCCGACAGCGAGATGAAGGAGTCCGACGGGATTCACGTCCTGCACCTGCCGGAGCACTATGGCGCGCTGTCGGCGCTGCTGCATGTCGTGCCGCTGCAACTGCTGGCCTACCATGTCGCGCTGGTGCGCGGCACCGACGTCGACAAGCCGCGCAACCTGGCCAAGTCGGTGACGGTGGAATGAATCTGCGAATCTGCCGGCGCCGCTGCGTGGCCGCCGCGCGATCCGGCCGCTTGTGACCGACCTTCAGTACTTGACGCGCGCGAAATAGCTTTTCTCAGACGCCTCCAGCGCCTGGCGCAGTGTCACGATTCCCGCCTGTGCCAGCAGCGGCAGCATCCTGAGGAAGACTTCGGCCGTCGCGCACGCGTCTCCCAGGGCGTTGTGGCGGCCTTCGATCACCACGCCCAGCCTTTCGGCGATGTGGTCGAGCTGGTGCGAGTCCTGGTTGGCGTGCAGCACCCCGGAAAGCAGCAACGTGTCGAGGACGGGCTGGCTGAACGAGACGCCCGTCGAATCCTCTTTCAGCTGCAGGAAGCGCATGTCGAAGGCCGCATTGTGGGCAACCAGGACGGTGTCGCTGCAGAAATCGTGGAAGGCAGGCAGAACGACGTCGATCTGCGGCTGTCCGCGTACCATGTCGTCGGTGATGCCGTGAATGCGAACCCCCTCGGGTCGCAGGAAGCGTTGCGGGTCGACCAGCTGATCGAAGTTCTCATGCCGCAGCAGGCGACCATTGACGATGCGGACGGCGCCGATCTGGATGATCTCGTCACCGGCCGCGGGTTCCAGGCCGGTGGTCTCGGTGTCGAAGACGGTATAGGCGAGATCACTCAGCGGCCGGTCGAGGTCGATGCTCTGATCACGAAAATGGAAGAGGTCGAAGTCGTAGTATTCCGGCCGGACGCTCGGCTCGCCGCCGAGTGTCTGGGTCTCCAGGCTGTCGGGCAGAGCCACTGGCAGGACGAAACGGAAGAAGGAACGCTGGCTCGCCTTCTCCCGGTCGTACCAGACCTCGCCCCCGTGGCGGTCGATCACGTCGCGCAGCGACAAGGGCGAACTTTCCGTCCCCAGCTGCATGGGCTCGTTCTCCCAGACACTGAAAGTCTCCGAGGAAATTGCGCGACCGCTCCAGATGATGTCGAGGTACGCCAGCTTGCCGCCAGGCTGCAGCCGGAAGCGCAGGTCGCGGATCCGGTGATGATCGACCAGTCGCGCCGCCAGGAAACAGATCGAGAAGACCAGTGAGAAGCTCTCCGCGCGCAGCCAGATTGATTCGTCGATCTCCTCGCTGCTGGTCGTCAGTTGCAGGTCGTGTTCGATGCGGCGCTGGGCGGCCGTGACGAGGTCCATTCCCTGCACCTCTTCGAGCGGCCAGCGTGTCTTCAGCGAATCGGCAAACTCGTTCATCGTCCGGTCGAGGCGTTGGCTCATGCGGACGACTTCGTCACTGATGATGCCGATGAAGCGTTCGCGGATCTCCGGTTCGATGTCCGGGTAGTCCAGGAGGTTGCCCACCGCGACGCGGATGTTGGCCAGACTGCCGCGGGTACCGTCGGTCAGCGACTGCAGGACCTGATCACGACGTGACTCCTGTTCCAGGCTGCGGGTGATGTTCTCGACCGTCAGCACGTAGCCGCTCATCTCCTGCTGCCGCGGCGCGTCGTCGGTCGCCAGCACCGGCACCAGCTGGACGCGCAGAAGCTGCCCGCCGCGCGCCGCGGTGATGAAGGTGGCGATGGCCGTCGCTGCGCCCTTGCGCAGTCGCTGGCGGACGACGTCGAGGGCGTGGTCGATCTGACTGCGTTCGAGGATCGAGAAGATCGAGCGACCAAGCCCGATCAGTGCGCCTCCGGCAGCCGCCGTACTGCCCAGCGCCAGCGCCCGGAACTGCAGCCGGGCCCGGCTGTTGTACAGCAGGATGCGCCCCTCGCGGTTGCACACCACGACCGCCTGTGCAAGCTCCGACATCAACGCCGCCAGCCGGTTCTTCTCCTCCTCGACCGACGACTTGGCGGCGGTGATCTGCGCCTCGACATCGTCCAGCAGGCCGTCGCGCTGCTGCGCCAGTTCGTTCGTCGCCAACGCCAGTTGCCGGACTTCCGGTGGCCCTTCCGGGGTGACCCTGAAGTTGCGGTTGGCCGACAGCATCAGACGCAGGTTCTCGGCCATCTTCAGCAAGCCCTGGACATACTCGCGAAACAGATAGCGGATGACCAGCAGACCGACGAAGAAGCCAAAGGCGGTCATCATCGTCCCCAGCGACAGGTGCGGCGCGACCACCCGCATCAGTGTCTCGCGCTCGGCCTCCTGCGCCTCCGCCCAGATCAGTGCGGCAGTGACCATGAAGGGCCCGGTCATCAGCAGGAAGAGGATGGAGACCGAGATGGCCAGGCGGATGCGCGCGTTCATTTTTCGGTGGTCGGCCAGGGTTGCGGGACGATGACGGGCGGCCTCTGGAGCAGCGCCGCAGGGGCACCAATTCTAACGGCTAATGTGCGCCGCAGTGCCGGCGCGGCGCAGCCGATTAGGTGCACGCACCTGCACTTTCGTCGCCAAGGACTGTATTGTTGCATCTTTCCAACCACCGAGAACTGCCATGACCGTGTGCCCGATCGCCATCGTTGCCGGCTGCAAGAGATGCCCGGCCGTCTCCATCTGCCCGCTGAAGACCGTCCTCGGTGATGCTCCCAAACCGGGAGCGACACCGGACGAACCTGCTCCCACAGAGAAGAAGTAGCTCCTGCCGCTGTCGCCGCCGCGGGCTGCGCGGCAGCCGCTTGGCAGCCGCCTGGCAGGCAAGGCTGACGGCCGCAGGCCGGGCGGCGAGCGGACGCGAAGTCACAGCGGCCAGTGGGATGGCTTCGCGAACAGCCGTTGCCGGCATGCCATGCCGCTCAGAAGGCGGCTATGCCGGTCTGCGCCCGGCCGAGAATCAGCGCATGCACGTCGTGCGTTCCCTCGTAGGTGTTGACCACCTCCAGGTTGAGCATGTGGCGGACGACTCCGAACTCGTCGGAGATCCCGTTGCCGCCAAGCATGTCGCGCGCCGTGCGGGCGATGTCGAGAGCCTTGCCACAGGAGTTGCGCTTCATGATCGAGGTGATCTCGGGTGTTGCCGTTCCCTCGTCCTTCATCCGCCCGAGACGCAGGCACCCCTGCAGGCCGAGAGCGATCTCGGTCTGCATGTCGGCGAGCTTCTTCTGGACCAGTTGATTGGCCGCCAGTGGCCGTCCGAACTGCCGCCGGTCGAGCGTATACCGGCGCGCTGTCTGCCAGCATGATTCGGCAGCGCCGAGGGCACCCCAGGCAATCCCGTAGCGCGCCGAATCGAGACAGGTGAACGGCCCCTTCAATCCGCGGATCTCCGGAAAGGCGTTCTCCTCCGGAACGAAGACCTCGTCCATGACGATCTCGCCGGTGATCGAGGTACGCAGGCCGAACTTGCCGTGGATCGCCGGTGCCGAAAGCCCGTGCATTCCCTTGTCGAGGACGAAGCCGCGAATCGCCGCCGCATCGTCCTTGGCCCAGACGATGAAGACGTCGGCGATCGGTGAGTTGGTGATCCACATTTTGCTGCCGGAGAGCCGGAAGCCGCCGGCGACGGCGCGCGCCCGCGTCTCCATGGCGCCGGGATCGGAACCGTGGTTGGGCTCGGTCAGACCGAAGCAGCCGATCAGTTCGCCGCTTGCCAGTCGCGGCAGGTAACGGCGTCGCTGCTCCTCGGTGCCAAAGCGGAGAATCGGCAGCATCACCAGCGACGATTGCACGCTCATCATCGAGCGATAGCCCGAATCCACCCGTTCGACCTCGCGTGCGATCAGCCCGTAACTGACGTGCCCGAGGCCGGCGCCGCCGTACTCGGGCGGAATCGTCGGACCGAGCAGGCCAATTGCTCCCATCTCGCGGTAGATCGTCGCGTCGGTTCGCTCGTGGCGGAACGCTTCAAGGACGCGCGGCAGCAGCCGGCCCTGGCAATAGTCCTGCGCCGCATCGCGCACCTGGCGCTCGTCTTCGTCGAGTTGCGTTTCGAGGAGCAGCGGGTCCTGCCAGTTGAATCCAGCCTTCACTCGCGTCGTCATCCTCATCTCCCTGTCTGCCGCTGCCGCCGCCGCCGCTGGTGCTCGCTGGCGACCGTTCCGCTTGCCAGCAGCGCGAATTGTACGCACGGCGCGCCTGCTCGGGGGCGGACTTTCGGCCGCTTCGCGCGGCACATTCGGTCGGCAGCGTCATCTCGTCCTGCAGCGTCTCGCGGCTCGCCGTCATTGCGTGCTCCTGAGTTGTCCGGACGAGGCAGCCGATTGACTCGCGGCAGCAAGGTCAGGATACTCGCAACACCGCCGGCAGCATGCCAGCGATGCACGGCAAGGGAAGCGCGGACGTGCCGTCGTCCGGCGGGCATGCTGCCGCCACCGCCGTTTCACTCCTGACTGGGAGGTTTCTCCATGGGTCTGCGACTGAAATTCAATCTCGTGTTGCTCGCCGTCTTCCTTGCCGGCTTTGCCGTCACCGGCTACGTTTCGCGGACTCTGCTCGACCGTCACGCGCGCGAGCAGGTGCTTGGCGAGGCGCGGCTGCTGATGGAAGCGGCGCTGGCCGTCCGCGCGTACACCGTCGACCAGGTACGGCCGCATCTCGCCGGCCAGATGGACAAGCTATTCCTGCCGCAGACGGTACCAGCGTTTGCCGCCACCGAGACGCTCAACCATCTGCGCAGGAAATACGCGAACTACGCCTACAAGGAGGCGACGCTCAATCCGACGAACCTGCGCGACCGGCCCGCCGACTGGGAAGCGGACCTCATCCACAGCTTCCGGAACCGGGCCGAGCAAAGGGAGATCAGTGGTGAGCGCGACACGCCCACCGGTCGCCTGCTCTACGTCGCGCACCCGATCCGCATCGAGTCGCCGGCGTGCCTCCAGTGCCACAGTACGCCGGACGCCGCACCGCCGTCGATGATCAGGATTTACGGCCCGGCGAACGGATTTGGCTGGAAGCTCGATGAGGTGGTCGGGGCGCAGGTTGTTTCCGTGCCGATGTCGGTGCCGCTGGAGAACGCCACGCAGGCTTTCCACACCTTCATGGTCTCTCTCGCAGCGGTCTTCGCGGTCGTCTTCATTGTCCTCAACCTGCTCCTCTCGTGGCTGATCATCCGGCCGGTGACGCGTCTTGCGGCGATGGCCGACAAGGTCAGCACCGGCGACTTCGAGCAGCCGGAGTTTGCCGAGCGGGGTGGCGACGAGGTCGCTGCACTCGCCAGTTCGTTCAACCGCATGCGCCGCAGTCTCGAGAAGGCGATGCAGATGATCGATGGCTGAGCGCCAAATGGGCGGCTCGGAAAACGAAGCGGCCGGCCAGGCAGATCGCCATCCGGCGAGCACCGACAGCGACCTGCTGGCGCTGCCGGCCGGCTACTCAATGCACGAGTACCGGATCGACCGCGTCCTTGGCAGTGGTGGCTTCGGCATCACCTACCTGGCGCACGATACCCATCTCGATTGCCCGGTGGCGATCAAGGAATACCTGCCGCGCGACACCGCCGGGCGCAGTTCCGACCTCTCCGTGCGGCCGCACTCGACCGCGGGCGCCAGCGCGTTCGCCTGGGGTCTCGACCGCTTCCTGCACGAGTGTCGGGCACTCGCCAGCTTCCACCATCCGGGGATCGTCCGCGTGCTGCGCTACTACGCCGCCAACGCTACCGCCTACATGGTCATGGAATATGAGAGCGGCGAACCACTGGACCGCTGGCTGCACGGCAGGGAACCGATCGACGGCGCCACGCTGCAGCGCATCGTGCGGCCGTTGCTCGACGGGCTCGAAACGATCCACAACGCCGGTTTCCTGCACCGCGACATCAAGCCGCGCAACATCTACATGCGCGCCGACGGTTCGCCGGTGCTGCTCGACTTCGGCTCGGCGCGCCGCCTCGGCGCCCCGGGACAGGAGCAGCTGCTGACCGCTGTCGTGACACCAGGCTTCGCGCCTGCCGAGCAGTATCAGCCGGATGGCAGGCAGGGACCGTGGAGCGACCTCTACTCGCTCGCCGGGGTCCTGTACTGGCTGGTCACCGGCCACTTGCCGACCGAGAGCCTGGCGCGGCTGCGCGAGGACCCGATGCCCGCTGCGGCAGCGATTGGCCGCACCGACCTGTACGGCAAGGCGATGCTGCGGGCCATCGACTGGGCGCTGACCCCTGACGAGAACCTGCGTCCCCGGCGGGTTGCGGATTTCCGCCGCGCCTGTCTGCCGCCGGCAGGAGACTCTGCCGAGGCGGGCGACTCGCCGGCAGCACTGGCGGTGTTGCCGGCGCCCGGCAGTTCATTCAGCGAAGGCTGCAGCTTCATCGGCGCGGTCCTTTTCAGCGACGTGGTCGCCGCGTCGGCGACGGCCGATGGAACGGCCGAGGCGGCGCACAAGGAGCGTCGCCAGCTCCTGGCAACGCTGGTCGGTCAGGCCGTTACCGGCGTGCCGGCGAAGAGCCGCCTCGCCGCCAACACCCGCGAGGGCTGCGCCGTCTGTTACGTCGGCGACCCCGAGGATGCGCTGCGCACCGCCAGCCTTCTCGGCGCTGCGGCGAGCGAGCGGGGACTTGGCCTGCACATCGGCATCAACCTCGGACCCGTGCGTGTGCAGCCGGACCCCGGTGGTCGCTCGCGCCTGCTTGGCGACGGCGTCGCCACTGCCTTCCGCGTCATGCGCCTCGCCGAGCCCGGCGAGGTACTGGTCAGCGCCGCCTACGTCGATCTCATTGCCCAGCTTCGGCGCAGCGCAGTCGCCAGCTTCAAGGCGCTCGGCGAGCGGCGCGACCCGCAGGACCGGGTGCACGACCTCTACCTTTACGTCGGCTCTGCGACCGCCCAGGCATCGCATCCGATCACCGCGAACGCTGCCGCGGCGGGAGCCGTCGCGCTGACGTCGGCGGTCATCGACGACGCCGAGAAGCTGTTGACGAGGTATATCGGACCGATGGCCCGCATCCTGGTGCGCCGGACGCTGCCGCGCGTCGGCGGGCGCGACGAACTGCACCGGTTGCTGGCCGAGATGATTCCCGACACGGCAGCGAGGTCGGCCTTTCTCGCCGCTGCGACGCACAGCCTCCAGCAGTCATCGGCGAGCCAGCCACCCGACAGCGCGCGGCGTAGCGGCACCGCCTCGCCGCCGGTGGCGGCGACAGCGCCGCTCGCCGCTGTCGCCGCCACCGGCGGACTTGCCGAAGCCGACTGTGAACGCGTTGGCAGGATTCTGGCGCGCCATATCGGACCGCTGGCGAGGATCCTGCTGCGCCGCGAAGCCGTCAGGGCGACCGACGTCGATTCCTTGTGCCGGGCGTTGGCCAGCCAGATCGACAGCCCCGAGCAGCGCGACCACTTCCTCAGGGAAGCGGGTGTCGGCAAGGGGCAGGGCTAGAACAGTCCTGCCCGCCGCAGTGCGTCGATCATCAGTTGCGCCAGCTCCGCGATCTGGCCGGCCTGCGCACCGGAGGGCGGCGCCGTCGCGCTGCCCGACCAGAGGACGGCACCGCTGGCAGCTTCCACCATCGAGGCGCTGCAGACCATCCCCTGCGCCGCGGTCGGCCAGCCGACGGGAAACGAGATGCCGACGCCGCCGGCGCTGAAACCGCCCGTGCGGTAGCCACCGTTGCCGCCAGCAAAACCGATGCCGACCTGCGGTGCCGGATTGACCATCGCCAGGTCGTCTGGCGCCAGTTGCACGCTGGCGACGGCAAACGCGCCGACGCGCTCGGCGGCTGACCTGATCGCATCACCATCGGCAGCGCCGTCGGGCGGGAACTGTGGAATGGCGTAGCTCTGCATGCCAGCCACTCCCGCCCGCTGCAGCCGCATCGTCCACTGATCCTCGCAGATGCGACGCAGCGAATGATCGCGACTCTGGCAAATCACCAGCACCTGCTGCCCCTGCAGCACAGCGCCGACGACATTCGGGTCTCGCCACTCACTTTTCATCTGCGTCGTCGCACAACCGGCCAGGGCCAAGACGCACAGGCCGGCCGCTACCGACGTCCCCCGGGTTTGCAGACTCGCACGCATCGGCTCTCCTTTCATCGACTACCGTTGCCCGTTGCCATGATACCCCTGCCTGCCGCCGCCGGGACTCGCCGAGGCGCCGCTGCAGCACCGCAAACGTCCTGCTGCCGACGCGCAGGGGCGGCTCACATGAGGACGATGTCGTATTGCTCCTGCGAGTAACTGGGTTCGGCCTGCAGCGAAATCGGCTTGCCGATGAAGTCGGAAAGCATTGCCAGGCCCTGCGACTCCTCGTCGAGGAAGCTGTCGATCACCGCCTGGCTGCCGAGAACCCGGTACTCGCGGGCATTGAACTGGCGCGCCTCGCGCAGGAGTTCGCGCAGGATCTCGTAGCATACCGTGCGTGCCGTCTTGACCTCACCGCGACCGCCGCAGGTCGGGCATTCCTCGCAAAGTACGTGCGCCAGCGACTCACGTGTTCGCTTGCGGGTCATTTCAACCAGGCCAAGCGCAGTGAAGCCGTTGACCGTCAGCCGGGTGTGGTCACGCGCCAGCGCCTTGTTGAACTCGCTGAGAACCGCCGCCCGGTGCTCGTCGTTCTCCATGTCGATGAAGTCGATGATGATGATGCCGCCGAGGTTGCGCAGGCGCAACTGGCGGGCGATCGTCTGCGCTGCCTCGAGGTTGGTCTTGAAGATGGTATCGTCGAAATTGCGGACGCCGACGAAGCCGCCGGTGTTGACGTCGATGGTCGTCATCGCCTCGGTCTGGTCGATGATCAGGTAGCCGCCGGACTTCAGGTCGACGCGGCGGGCCAGCGCCTTCTGGATCTCGTCCTCGACCCCATGCAGATCGAACAGCGGTCGTTCGCCAACGTAGTGCTCGAGCAGGGGCGCGACCGTCGGCGTGTACTCGGCGGCAAAAGCGGTCAGGCGCTGGAAGTTCTCACGGGAGTCGATGACGATGCGCGCCGTTTCGGGGTTGACGAAATCGCGCAACACGCGTTGTGACAACGACAGTTCCTGATAGAGCAAGGCGGGCGGTGCCGCCGTCGTCGACTGCGCTCGGATGTCGCGCCACAGCTTGCGCAGGTATTCGATGTCTTTCGCCAGTTCGGCTTCGGACGCGCTTTCGGCCATCGTCCGGACGATGAAGCCGCCGGGTTCGTCGCCGGGCACCAGGCGGCCGAGCTTCTCGCGCAAGGCCTCGCGATCGGCCTCACGTTCGATTCGTTGCGAAATTCCGATGTGCTTGTCCTGCGGCAGGTAGACCAGCATGCGGCCGGCAAGCGACACCTGCGTTGACAGGCGCGCGCCCTTGCTGCCCATCGGGTCCTTGATCACCTGCACGAGGATGCTCTGGCCTTCGCAGAGCAGGCGCTCGATCGGTCGCAGCGGCTCGTCGCTGGGCCGCGGCTCGCGGATGTCGGCAACGTGGAGGAAGGCGGTCCGTCCCAGCCCGATGTCGATGAACGCCGACTGCATTCCGGGGAGGATGCGCACGATGCGTCCGACGTAGACATTGCCGACGAAGCCACGACTGGCGCTGCGTTCGATGTGCAGTTCCTGCACCACGCCCTGGTGCGTGACGGCGACACGCGTTTCCTGTGGGGTGAAGTTGATCAGGATCTCTTCTGACATGACGGTTGATCCGCGCAAAGGGGTGAGAACTGCGGTAACGAGAGTAAGATTTCGGCTGGCCGCATTCTACCCTCTCCGACAGCCTCGCCGAATGTCTCTTCCCCGCGCAAGCTTCCGATCTCCCGAATTGCTCGCTCCGGCTGGTTCGCTGGCGATGCTGCGCACGGCGCTGGCCTACGGCGCCGATGCCGTGTACGCCGGGCAGCCGCGCTACAGCCTGCGGGTGCGCAACAACGACTTCGGCGATCTGCAGGCGCTCGCCCAGGGTGTCGCCGAGGCGCATGCGGCGCAGCGGAAGCTGTACGTCGTCAGCAACATCCTGCCGCACAACGCCAAGCTTCGCACCTACCTGGCGGACATGGAGCCGGTCATCGCCGCCCGACCGGACGCGCTGATCATGGCCGACCCCGGGCTGATCGACCTGGTTCGCGAACGCTGGCCCGAGATGCCGGTTCACCTGTCGGTACAGGCCAACACGCTGAACTTCGCGGCCGTGCGTTTCTGGCAGAAGCTCGGCATCGCGCGCATCATTCTCTCGCGCGAGCTTTCCCTCCAGGAAATCGAAGAGATCAGACAACAGTGCCCGGAGATCGAACTCGAGGTCTTCATCCACGGCGCTCTCTGTATCGCCTATTCGGGACGCTGCCTGCTTTCCGGGTATTTCAACCATCGCGACCCGAACCAGGGCAGCTGCACCAACTCGTGCCGTTGGGACTACCGCCTGCACGCCGCCGAGCAGGATGCGACGGGTGATCTGCGGGCACAGCCCGAACCGGTCGGCCGGCGCCATGCCGGGGACTGGCTGCTCGAGGAAGGACAGCGTCCCGGTGAACTGATGCCGATCGACGAGGACGAACACGGCACCTACATCATGAACTCGAAGGATCTGCGGGCCGTCGAGCACGTCGGACGCCTGCTCGAGATCGGCGTCGACTCGCTGAAGATCGAGGGGCGCACCAAGTCAGCCTACTATGTTGCGCGCAGCACGCAGGTCTATCGTCGTGCCATCGATGATGCCGCTGCCGGCCGGCCGTTCGACCCGGCCTTGCTCGGCGAGCTCGCAGGTCTTGCCAATCGCGGCTATACCGATGGCTTCCTGCAACGGCATCACGAGCACGACATGCAGAACTACCTGCGTGGCCATTCGGAGTCCGGGCGCAGTCTCTACGTTGGCGATCTGTTGACCTGGGATGCAGCACGACAGCGTGGCCTGATCGAGGTCCGCAACCGCTTCTCGGTGGGCGATCGTCTGGAGCTCATTCATCCCTCCGGCAACCGCGAGCTGACACTGCAGTACATGCACGACCTGACCGGGCGCGAGATACGGGTTGCCCCGGGGAATGGCCACCAGGTGTGGATTCCCTGGCCCGCAGAGCTGCCCGGCGCGCTGCTGGCGCGCTTCCTCTGAGACGGCCGAAGAACATGCAGGCGCCGCACCTTTTCGTCGACATCTCGGCGCATGGCTTTGGGCACCTGGCGCAGGCGGCGCCGGTGATCAACATGCTGGCGGCGCGCGTGCCGATGCTGCGGCTGACGATCCGCAGCGGGCTGCCGAGGGCGAAACTGGATGAGCGCCTGAATTGCGCCTTCAGCCATCTCGAAGCGCGCAGCGACTTCGGCTATGTGATGCTCGACGCCATGCGCGTCGACCTGCCGGCAACGGCACTGGCCTATCGCCGGCAGCACGCCGATTGGGCGCGAACCGTCGACGAGGAAGCGAGCTTCCTCGTCGCTCTGCAGCCGACGTTGGTGCTCAGCGATGTCGCCTACTTGCCACTGGCAGGTGCCGCCCGAGCCGGCATCCCGTCGGTGGCGCTGTGCTCGCTCAACTGGGCAGAGCTGTTTGCCCATTTCTTTGCGGCTGCCGACTGGGCACCGCAGATCCACCAGCAGATGCTGGCCGCCTACAACGGCGCCGAGTTCTTCCTGCGGCTGACGCCGGGGATGCCGATGGCGGACCTGCGGCGGCGGCGCTGCATCGGCCCGGTGGCGGCGCTCGGCGTCGATCGCCGACAGGCGCTGCGCCAGCAGCTCGACTGTCCTGCCGACGAGCGGCTGGTGCTGATCGCCTTTGGCGGCATCGACACCCGCTTGCCGGTCGCCGACTGGCCACCGCTGGCGGGAATCCGCTGGCTGGTGCCGCAGGCCTGGCGGCTGCGGCAGGCCAACACGACTGACTTCGAGCCGCTCGGGTTGCCGATGATCGACCTCCTGCGTTCGGTCGATGCGGTGATCGCCAAACCCGGGTACGGCACCTTCGCCGAAGCGGCCTGCAATGCGACGCCGCTGCTCTATGTACGACGGCAGGAGTGGCCGGAGCAGGATTGTCTGATCGAGTGGCTGCACGCGCATGCCTGCTGCGCCGGGATCAGCGACGCAGACCTGCGTGCCGGCCATCTGCAGGCGGCACTTGCCGCCCTGTGGCAGCGACCGCAGCGGCAGCCGCCCCGGCCGACGGGCGCCGACGAGGCCGTGACAGCCCTGCTGCCATGGCTGGTGCCTGGCGGCACGCGGCCAGGCGTTCGTTCGTCGCCGTCGTCACCGCCATGAGTCAGGAGTCGGCGCGCCCACCGCAGCGCGGTCGCCTGCACATCGTCGCGGGTGCTTGCGTGCTCGGCGTCGCCGGGCTCGGCGTTGGCAGGTATCTGGCGGAACGGCCGGGGCCACCGGCTGGCCACCCCGTCCTCGCCGATTTCTCCGACCTGTCGTCGGGCAGGCTGCGCGTGCTCGACTGAGATGGACGAACGCTGTCGATCCTGCGGCGTACCGCAGCCGAGGTGGCGGTGCTGGCGAACGACGAGAGCCTCCTGCTCGATGCCCGATCCGAGAACTCGTTGCAACCGGACAACTGCCGCAATCGCCATCGATCGCTGCGGCCCGATGTCTTCGTCGCCATCGGGCAGAGTACGCATCAGGGGTGTACGCCACAATTGCGCAGCATCGCCGGCCGTCAACCGGAGTATCTGTGTCCATGTCACGTCTCGAGCTTCGTTCTTGCCGGCCGCGTTTACCGCGGCGGGCCGGCGCCGGCCAACCTCGTGATTCCGGTCGAAACCCGTGACGCGCGCTACGCCAGCGCGCCCCGTCTCGGAGCGCGCAGTGGGTGCTGCGGGCTGCGCACGCATCAACGCCGGCTTGACAACAGCTGCCGTGGCGAGTAGATTCGCAGCCCTGCCTCGGCCTGCGATGAGGTGGCGCCGATTTGACATCAACAGATTGCGGGCGCGTTAGAAATCCAGCTAAAGCGAGGCTCACAGCACAACCCGTCGCGCCTTGCGCCGACGGGTTTTTTTGTTTTGTCCCAGGCCACTCCTCGCCAGAGGGAAAATCAGGAAACCAGCATGCAGCCCGACCGCACCGCCGAACTGAGAGCACGCCTCGAACACCAGATCATGGTTCTCGACGGGGCGATGGGAACGATGATCCAGCGCCACAACCTTCGTGAGGCCGACTACCGCGGCAACCGTTTCGCCGCACACGCGCATGATCTGAAGGGCAACAACGACCTTCTGCTGCTGACGCGCCCGGACCTGATCCGGTCAATCCACGCCGAGTATCTGGCGGCTGGCGCGGACATCATCGAAACCAACACCTTCAACTCGACCCGCGTCTCACAGGCCGACTACCACCTCGAAAGCATCGTCCACGAGTTGAACGTCGCCGGCGCACGGCTGGCACGGGAAGTCTGCGACGAGTTCACTGCCGCCGATCCGGCCAGGCCCCGTTTCGTCGCCGGTGTGCTCGGGCCAACCTCGCGTACGGCGTCGATCTCGCCGGACGTCAACGACCCCGGCTATCGCAATACCAGTTTCGACGAACTGGTCGCCAACTACGACGAGGCCATCGACGGGCTTTGCCAGGGGGGCGTCGACCTGCTGCTGGTCGAGACGGTCTTCGACACGCTCAACGCCAAGGCGGCGCTGTTTGCCATCGAGAGCTATTTCGAGCGGGCAGGACGGCGCTGGCCGGTGATGATCTCGGGGACGATCACCGACGCTTCCGGCAGGACGCTTTCGGGGCAGACGGCCGAGGCCTTCTGGAACTCGCTCAACCACGTGCGGCCGCTCAGCTTCGGTCTCAACTGCGCGCTTGGTGCCGGCGAACTGCGGCAGTACGTCGAAGAGCTGTCCCGGATCTGCGACTGTTTCGTCTCGGCGCACCCGAATGCCGGGCTGCCGAACGCTTTTGGCGGCTATGACGAAACGCCGGAACAGTTGGCGGCGGAGATTGCCGACTGGGCGCGGAAGGGTTTCGTGAACATCGTCGGCGGCTGCTGCGGCACCTCGCCCGCGCACATCGCGGCGATCGCCCGGGGCGTTGCCGGAGTCCGGCCACGGCGCGTTCCGGTCAGCGAAAGAAGGCTGCGCCTGTCGGGACTCGAGCCGTTCAATGTTGGCCAGGATTCGCTGTTCGTCAATGTTGGCGAACGAACCAACGTCACCGGCTCGCGAGCCTTCGCGCGGATGATCCTCGAGGGGCGCTTCGACGATGCGCTGGCTGTCGCCCGGCAGCAGGTGGAGAACGGTGCCCAGGTCATCGACATCAACATGGATGAGGCGATGCTGGATTCGCGCGCGGCGATGGAGCGTTTCCTCAAGCTGATCGCCAGCGAGCCGGATATCTCGCGCGTGCCGATCATGCTCGACTCGTCGAAATGGGAAGTGATCGAGGCCGGGCTCAAGTGCATTCAGGGCAAGGGAATCGTCAACTCGATCTCGATGAAGGAGGGCGAGGCCGAGTTCCTGCGGCAGGCGAGGCTGGCGCGCCGCTACGGAGCGGCGGTGGTGGTGATGGCGTTCGACGAGTCCGGTCAGGCCGACAGCTTCGCGCGCAAGACGGGAATCTGCAGCCGCGCCTACCGCTTGCTCACCGAAGAGGCAGGCTTCCCGGCCGAGGACATCATCTTCGATCCGAACATCTTTGCCATCGCCACCGGCATCGAAGAGCACAACGGCTACGCCGTCGCCTTCATCGATGCCTGCGCCTGGATTCGCGCCAATCTGCAGGCAGCGCAGATCTCGGGCGGGGTATCGAACGTCTCCTTCTCGTTTCGTGGCAACGACGCGGTGCGCGAGGCAATCCACACCGTCTTCCTCTACCACGCCATCCGGGCCGGCCTGTCGATGGGCATCGTCAATGCCGGCATGCTCGGGGTGTACGACGATCTCGATCCGGAGCTGCGGGAAAAGGTCGAGGATGTGGTCCTCAACCGTCGCCCCGACGCCGGCGAGGCGCTGGTCGATTTCGCGCAGACGGTCAAGGAGGGCAAGGCGAGGGACAGTGGCCCGGACCTCGCCTGGCGCGAGCAACCCGTCGAAGAGCGCCTGACGCACGCGCTGGTCAGGGGAATCACCGACTTCGTCGTTGCCGACGCCGAGGAGTGCCGGGCGGCACTGGCGGCTGCCGGCAAGCCACCGCTGGCGGTCATCGAAGGGCCGCTGATGAACGGCATGAATGTCGTCGGCGATCTCTTCGGCGCCGGCAAGATGTTCCTGCCGCAGGTGGTCAAGTCGGCGCGCGTCATGAAGCAGGCAGTGGCACACCTGATTCCCTACATCGAGGCGGAGAAGCTGCGCACCGGTGTCGGCAACAAGGGCCGGATCGTCGTTGCCACGGTCAAGGGCGACGTGCACGATATCGGCAAGAACATCGTTGGCGTCGTGCTGAGCTGCAATGGCTATGAGGTCATCGATCTCGGCGTCATGGTGCCCTGCGACCGCATCCTGCAGGCGGCACGCGAGCATGCAGCGCAGGCGGTCGGCCTGTCCGGCCTGATCACCCCCTCGCTCGAGGAAATGAGCCATGTCGCAGCCGAGATGGAGCGGCTTGGATTCGCCGCCGCTGCCGACGGTGGCGCAGCGGTACCGCTGCTGATCGGCGGCGCGACGACCAGCCGCGCGCACACGGCGATCAAGATCGCACCAAATTACTCCGGCCCGGTGGTCTATGTTCCCGACGCTTCGCGCGCGGTGGGCGTCGTGACGCGACTGCTGTCGATCGACAGTTCAGCCGCGTTCGTCGACGAGGTCGCGGCCGACTACGCGCGGTTGCGCACCCAGCACGCGAACAAGAAGGGCAGCGTCCTCCTGCCGCTGGCCGAGGCACGCGCCAATCGCTTCGTCTGGAATGCTGACCCGGACTACCGACCCAGTCCGCCGAACAGACCGGGACTGCACGTCCTGCCGCAGGTGGACCTGGCGAGCCTGGTACCGTTCATCGACTGGGGTCCTTTCTTCCAGACCTGGGATCTCGCCGGCAGCTACCCGAAGATCCTCGACGATGCGGTCGTCGGCAGCACCGCGCGCGCAGTCTTCGGCGACGCGCAGAAGATGCTCGAGCAGTTGATCGCCGGGAACTGGTTGCACGCCAACGCCGTCTTCGGGCTCTTTCCGGCGAACGCCGTCGGTGACGACATCGAGATCTATGCCGACGAATCACGTCAGGAACGGCTGATGGCCTGGCACAACCTGCGCCAGCAACAAGAGCGGCCGCCTGGCAAGCCACACTATTGTCTGAGCGACTTTGTCGCTGGCCGCGGCACGCCGGACTGGATCGGCGCCTTCGCCGTCGGCGCCGGTTTCGGCATCGAGGAAAAACTCGCCGAGTTCGCTGCGGCGCACGACGATTACCATTCGATCATGCTCAAGGCCCTTGCCGACCGTCTCGCCGAAGCCTGTGCCGAGTGGCTGCATCGACAGGTTCGGCGTGACTACTGGGGCTACGCGGCTGCCGAGACACTCGACCAGACGGCGCTGATTCGCGAGGAGTATCGCGGCATCCGCCCCGCTCCCGGTTATCCGGCTTGCCCCGACCACACCGCCAAGCGTGCCCTCTTCGATCTGCTCGATGCGCCGCACAACGCCGGCATGGCCCTCACCGAGAGCTTCGCCATGACGCCCGCAGCAGCCGTCTCCGGCTTCTACCTGGCGCACCCGCAGGCACGTTACTTCGCCGTCAGCAGGATTGGCAACGACCAGCTCGAGGACTGGGCGAAGCGATCGGGCTTCAGCCTCGAAGAGTCGAGGCGCTGGCTGGCGCCGCTGCTCTGATCCGACCCCGGACCGGAGTGCCGGCGATGCGCGCGCAACCCCTGCCGGACTTCGTCACTGCCGACGCCGATCTGGCAGGGCGGACGACGCTGGCCCTTCCCGGGCGCGCCGCGTATCTTGCCGAGATCAGCTCGTCCCGCCAGCTGAGGCAACTCGCGGGATCCCTGCCACCGCGGCGCTTCGTTCTCGGCGGCGGCAGCAACGTCGTGCTCAGCGGCGACTTTGACGGCCTGTTGCTGCACATGGCGATCGCCGGCCGCGAACTGGTCGGCGAGGATGCAGAAGCTTGGTATGTGCGCGCCGGCGCTGGCGAGAACTGGCATCGACTGGTTCTCTGGACACTCGCCAATGGCTGGCCGGGTCTCGAGAATCTGGCGCTCATCCCGGGTACCGTCGGCGCCGCACCGATCCAGAACATCGGCGCCTACGGGCTCGAGATTGCTGATCGCTTCCTGTCGCTCGAGGCGTTCGACATGGACCGTGGCACTTCGCTGCAGCTCGCTCACGCCGCCTGTCGCTTCGCCTACCGTGACAGCGTCTTCAAGCAGCAGGGCTGGCACCTCGACGCCCGGCGGGTGGTCACCAGCGTCACCTTCCGGCTGCCGAAGGAATGGCAGGCGCTGACCGCTTACGCCGATCTGGCTGCCGAACTCGACCGCCGGCAGCTCTCCCGGCCCGACGCAAGGCAGGTCGCCGATGCCGTCATCGCCGTCCGCCGCCGCAAGCTGCCGGACCCCGCGATGCTGCCGAACGCCGGCAGTTTCTTCCAGAATCCGGTGGTCTCGGCCGAGGTCGGCGAGCGCCTGCGGCGCAGCTGTCCCGATCTCCCCTGTTACGCGCAGCCGGATGGTCGCCTCAAGATTGCCGCCGGCTGGCTGATCGAACAGAGCGGATGGAAGGGGCGCAATCTCGGCAGAGTCGGCATGTACGAGAGGCAGGCACTGGTTCTGGTCAACCGTGGCAGTGCGCTGGGAACCGAGGTGATGGCGCTGGCCCGCGCCGTCCAGGATGCCGTGCGGCAGCGCTTCGCTGTCGAGCTGACGCCGGAGCCGGTCATCCTCTGAGCGCCTTGGCGGCAGCTCCGTCGACCCTCAGAAGGACTCGTCAGGGCGCAGGAAGCGCCACTGGCCGAGTGGCAGATCGCCGAGTCGGACGGCGCCGATGCGCACGCGCTTGAGGCCGAGTACGCGCAGCCCGACGAGTTCGCACATCCGCCGGATCTGCCGCTTTCTGCCCTCGCGCAGGATGAAGCGGAGCTGATCGGCGTTCAGCCATTCCACCCGGGCCGGTTTCAGCCGGCGATCGTCAAGGCTCAGCCCATTGTTGAGGAGCGCCAGACCGCGACTGTCGAGCTGCCCTTCGACGCGAACCAGGTACTCCTTGTCGATCGTCGAATCCTCACCAACCAGTTGTCTTGCCACCCGCCCGTCCTGTGTCAGCACGAGCAGGCCGGTCGAATCGATGTCCAGCCGGCCTGCTGGCGCCAGTCCCCGGAGGCAGGCGGGATGAAAGACTGGTGTATCCGCGGTGCGGAACTGCCGTTCCGGCTGGATCAGGACGACCGCTGGCGTAAAGCCCGGCTCCGGTTGTCCCGAAACATAGCCTACGGGCTTGTGCAGCAGGATTGTCAGGCGCGCGTCCTGGTTGGCCAGCGCCCGCCGGTCGAGGGTAATCACTGCGGTCGGTGACGCACGGGTTCCGAGTTCGCTGACCCGCTTGCCGTCGACGAACACCCAGCCGCGCGCAATGTAATCGTCAGCGTCGCGCCGCGAGCACAGGCCGCGCTCGGCCATCAGCTTGGAGATGCGGACTGTCGCTGCTGGAACGTCAGCGTCGGCTGGCAGGGTGGGCTTCCCGGAGACCACTGGCGATCGCTGCTGCGGCGCTCGCGATGGCGGTGCTGTACTGCCGGTCTGCCGCCGCACCGGGGCGTCAGCCGACGCCGGACTGCGCTGCGGCCGCGTAGCGGCATCGGCTGCCGGCAGCGGCGAGTCAGCCATCGTCTTTGCCCGCCGTGTCGCGGGTGCCTTCCCGGGTGGCGTCCCCGAGTACCCCAGCGGCGATCTGCCCGGCCGCGCAGCCATTGTGCTCAGGCGATGTCGAGCAACTCGATCTCGAACACCAGTCTGGCGTGTGGCGGGATCAGCTTGCCCGCGCCGCGCGCACCATAGGCGAGTTCGGCCGGAATGGTCAGCTTGCGGATGCCCCCGACGTTCATTCCTGGAACGCCCTCTTCCCAGCCGGCGATGACGTGACGCCCGTCGAGTGGGAAGCGGAACGGCTCGTTGCGGTCGACGCTCGAATCGAATTTCTTGCCATCGGCCAGCCAGCCGGTGTAATGGACGATGACGTGCTGGCCGGAAGTCGCCGTCGGACCGCTGCCGACGATGATGTCTTCGATCTGCAGGCCGCTGGAGGTGGTGACAATGGGCATTCTGATTCCTCGTTTACAGAAAAGCGCCAAGTTTAGCCCAGCAGGGCCAGAAACGGCCAGTGGCATATCGCCTGTGGAACTCGCTCCGGTTGTGTGGCGCCGGCGACCTGCCGGCCGGCTGCGCGACGGACCGGGAGTGTGCGGGCGCCGGACGCTTTCGGTTACACTTTGCGCCAACGCTTGCCGAAGGCCTCTTGCATGGACCGACAGAAGACTGCAGATTGGAGCCGTGTCGACCGCGATGGCCTGCAGGACCTGATCGAGGCGCTGCGTGACTACGCGCCCGCCATTGAACGTGATGTCGCCCGCCTGCGGGTTGCCAAAGGCGACCGCGAAGCGCTCGACAGCCTGTTCCGCTCCCTGCACAACGTCAAGGGTGACGCTGCGCTCTGCCAGGTCGAGCTGGCGGTGGCCATGGTTCACCCGATCGAGAGCCTGCTCGCTCGCGTGCGTCGCGGCGAGGCTCGATTCACCGACGCGATGGCTGAGCTGGTGCTGCTGCTGGTCGATCGGCTGGATCTCGCGATGGGCCGCCTTGCCTCGGGCCAGGCGCTGGCTGGCCTGCAGATCCCGGCGATCGTGGACGGAATCGGAGAACTGGTGCCACTGGCGGCAAGCAAGCTCGACGAGCGGATGTCTGTGGTCATCGAGACGGTTACCGGCTTCCGTCCGCTGGCCGGGAGCGGCTCCACCAGGGGCGGCGATGCGCTCGCTCCGGACCCGGGTTCGGCGCTGCGCGCGAGCGACGATCTCTCGTTCTTTCGTTCGCTTGCGATCCAGCTGGAAAGCCGCGCGCCGTCGTTCAAGGGGCGGACCGAGCGCATCGTCCGGCTGGCCCTGGAAGCCAATCTGGCGGCCGGCAACGGCATCGATCCGACACAGCTCGAAGCGGCGGTCTATGCGCACGACATCGGCATGATGTTTCTTGCCGAGCGGCTCTGGCTCACCCCCGGCAAGATGACGGCGGAGGAAAGAGCGGCGCTGCATGTCCATCCGGTTTACGCGGCAGGTCTGCTGTCACGCATGGCGGGCTGGTCGGAGGCCGCCGAGATGGTCGCCCAACACCATGAGATGCCCGATGGCAAGGGCTACCCGCAGGGGTTGCCGGCCTCCGGCATCTGCCCGGGCGCGAAGTTGCTCGGCATCGTCGACGCCTTCGAATCGGTGATGCTGAAGCATGAGCACCGCGGCAGGAAGCGCTCGGTCCTGCTCGCAATCGCTGAAGTAAACGCTTGCGACAGGCAGTTTGCGCCGGAGTGGATTGCCCCCTTCAACCAGGTGGTGCGCCGCATCCTCAAAGTCGGATGAGCCAGGAGAGCTGCGATCCGGCCCGCCGCTTCGGGGGCGTTGCCCGCGTCTATGGCGCTGACGCGCTGCCGTCATTCTCCAGCGCCCATGTCGCCGTTGTCGGTATCGGTGGTGTCGGTTCCTGGGCGGCCGAAGCGCTCGCGCGCTCGGGTGTTGGCCGGATCACCCTGATCGACCTCGACATGATCGCCGAATCGAATGTCAACCGGCAGGTGCACGCGCTCGACGGCGAGTTCGGAAAAGCCAAGGTCAGTGCGATGGCCGGGCGCATCCGCGCCATCAACCCGCAATGTACGGTGCACGAGATCGAGGACTTCGTGACCCCGGAAAACCTTGAAGCGACCCTCGGCGGAGGAGTGGACCACGTCATCGACGCCATCGATCAGGTCCGTACCAAGGCGGCGATGATCGCCTGGGCGAAGCGCCGCGGGTTGCCGCTGATCACGGCGGGTGGCGCCGGTGGGCAGATCGATGCGACGCGCATCCAGATTGCCGACCTCGCCTGCACGATCGAGGACCCGCTGCTCGCCAGAGTGCGCTCGCTGCTGCGCAGGGATTACGGTTTTCCGCGTGCGGCGAAGGAGAAGTTCGGCATCCCGGCGGTGTTCTCCAGCGAAGCGCTGCGCCGGCCACCGCGCACCAGCGGCTGCGCACAGCCGCTGAGCGGCCTTGGTTGTGCGGGCTTCGGCTCGGCGGTGTGCGTCACCGCCTCCTTCGGGTTCCTCGCCGCCGGTGAAGTCCTGAAGGCGCTGGCGAGCAGGCCGGTCGTCGCGACAAACCCCGCCTGAGGCTGGCTGGCGGCGGTTCGAACACGCCGTCGGCAGCTGCGGGTCAGCCGATCAGGACGCGATTCTTTCCCGCTTGCTTGGCAGCGTACATGGCTTCGTCGGCCCGCTTGGTTACCGATGCCTGGGTGTCGCCTGGCCGGAAATCGGTGACGCCGGCGCTGAAAGTGATCAGCTGGCGGTTGTTGTTGTGCAGGAAGATGCGCCGGGTCAGCTCGCGCTGCAGCCGGACGATGGCCGTCTGGGCGTCTTCGACCGGCGTCTCCGGCAACACGATGATGAACTCCTCGCCACCAAAACGGGCGACGGTGTCCTGCGGCCGCATCGTTTCGCGAATCACGGTTGCCAGGTGAATCAGCGCTGCATCGCCGGCATCATGACCCAGCGAATCGTTGAGCTTCTTGAAGTTGTCGATGTCGAGCAGCGCCACACAGAGCGTTGACTGCCGCCGCTGTGCCCGTCCCAGCTCTTTCTCGAAAGCTTCTTCCAGACCGCGCCGGTTGAGTGCGCCGGTGAGCTGATCATGGCGAACCAGCGTGCTCGCCCGCTCGAGGTCCTGCTGCAGTTCGGCGATCCGTCGTTCGGTCTCGCCCACACGCTGCCGGGCGGCGCGCAGCTCGTCGCGCGAGCGTTGCGCGTTGAGCTGGATGATCGTCGTTTCACGGATCACTTCGGCGAGCACCTGTTCGAGCTGTGTGATGTCCTCGGCCTGGCTGATCTTCGCCGCGCACACCTCGATCTTGTCGTGATAGTCGGAGGTCGAATCGGCAAACTCGGCCAGGTGATCGACGAATCCGGCCAGCATCTGCTTGAGGCTTTCCCGCGCCTCGTTGAGGCTGTGCTTCAGCTGGCTCTGCTTGAAGATGACTTCCTTCAGCCGGCTTTCGGCGTCCTCGATCGAGCGAACGTTCAACGGCTCGGCGACGATGTCGCGAACGATGTCGATCTGTCCGCGTAGCCAGCGGTCCTCGACGACCAGCTCGCCGACGTTCTCGAGCAGCAGCTGCAGCAGCTTGAGGAGGCCGGCACGCAGTTCGGCGCGGTCTTCGGCCAGAAGCTCGAGGCGAAAGGCGAAGCGCTTGATGCCGGCCAGCAGATCTTCCAGGCCGCCGCGCGAGCTGGCGGTGCGCACCTTGTGCACCAGCGCACGGGCGTCGGCGGCCAGCTCAGGCTCGTTGGCGAGTTGCGAGCCCGTGAGTGCTTCCAGCAGGTAGGCGAAGAGATTGCGCAGCTGCGCCGGCGAATCGCCCTCGCCGTCGGCCGTTTCGGCGGCGCCTTCGGCCGTACGTTGCGGCTGGCTCGTCGCGGTCTCGACTGGCTCGGCTGTCAGCAGCGGCATGTCCTCGCCAGCCGGGGAGCCGGCAGACCAGGACTTGACGAGGCCCTGCAGCCGTGCGAACAGCACCTCGGCGCCGCTCGAACCGCTGGCCAGAACACGTTCGAGGGCTTCACGCTTGCGGGCGACGGTGAGCCCGGCCTGCTTGTTCTCCCATTCGCGCAGAAAGTCGCCGAGCAGCTCGTTCCAGGGCAGTTCCTGCTCCTTGCCGACCTGCCGCACGAGGTCGGAAAGCCCGGCGCCAAGCTGCTGCCAGTTGCTCGCGGCAAACGCCTGTTCCAGTCGCCGTGCCATTCGCTGTTGCGCCAGCGTCTCCTGTGGCAGGGATGCAAGCAGAGCCCTGAACTCGCGGTGTGGCAGAGCTTCACCCGGGTCGGTGCCGGCAATCTCGTTGTATAGCGCCCGATAGTTGTCGGGCGACGGAGACAGCCGGCGAACTGCCAACAAACGCAGAGCCTCGCGCGCAATCTCCGAAGGGTTAGAGAGCTTTGCCATGGTTTTCCACCGAGAAGCAGTCGGGGCATTCTAGCAGCGTGGGGGATACCGGGAAAGCTTGGGATCCGCCCGGTACAACCGGGTAGTCGCTACGGCAAGCGGCTGCCCGCGATCGGCATCGGAATCCGGATCGCTGATCCCGCACGATGGTCGCGGCGGCAGTCGTTGATCCATGTCAACACATCGGGTCTTCGTCCGCGTACGCTTGTGTGTCCAAGACAACCACTTCTTGAGGTCAGCTCGTGAGTGCGACAGGTTTGCTCCAGTGGTCCGACGAGTTCAGTGTCAACATCCAGGAGATCGACGAGCAGCACAAGGTGCTTGTCGATCTCCTCAACGAACTGCACCGGGCGATTCGCGAGCATCACGGCAAGGCGACCTCGCGGGAAATCCTCGACCGTCTGGCCGAATACACCCGGACACACTTTTTGCTCGAAGAGAGCCTGATGCGGCTGACGCACTATCCCGGTCTCGAGATCCACAAGCAGCAGCACCAGGACCTGATGCATCAGGTCGCGACGTTGCAGCACAAGCTGAATACGGAAAACGTCGCGATCAGTTTCGAGTTGCTTCACTTCCTGCGGAACTGGCTGATCCAGCACATCAACGACAGCGACAAGCGTTTCGGTGTGCATTTCCACAAGGTCGGTCTGGCCGCGCACGCGCACTGGAGCAAGGATACTGTACTGACGATGAAGAAGAAGAAATGGTGGTGGAAGTTCTGGTAAGCGCCGGATTGGCCGCGAACCCGTTCCCCAGGATCAGGGCGCAACGTGGAGATGGTGCGACCGCTCGCTGCTCGGGTATAATCTGCCGCGAAGTGCCGTGCCCCCGTAGCATGAAGGTCGTGCAGTTGATTTGTAATCATCAGGTCTTGGTTCGATTCCGAGTGGGGGCACCATAGAATCAATTGGTTAGGGTTGTCCGCGGGGTGGATTTTCTGTCCTTCTTTCCTGTGTACCCCTTGTGTACCCGGATTCGCGCAACGCGGATGCACGTCGGCCGGCAGATCATCGTCGATGTCGACCACAGGCATCGCGACGTCGAACCGGAGTTGATGCAAACCGATGGACGGGGCTTCGTGAGCAGCACGTCTTCCAGTCTTGCGAGGCGACGTTGCAGGGCGCTCACTGCAGTACCTGCTCGGGCAGCAGAAGCACGTGGCACGGACGGCGATCGGTGCGAGCCAGTGCTTCGGCCTTCGGCCGTTCGATGAAGTCGTCTTCGGCCTCGTCGGAGCGGCGGTCGACGATCTGGTCACCACTGACTGCACGAACAACCTCATCGCGATCGGTGCCGATGATGCGGCGGATGATGATGGCGACCTGGTTCGCGTCCGGGCGGGACGCCTCCAGCGTGAGCTTTCGACGTTCAAGCGGCTTGCTCAGCCGGCGTTCGAGTGGTCCGCTCACTTCTTTTCCTCAAGCGCACTGATGCGCTGTTCAAGCGCCTGCGTCTCCACCGCCTTGCGTCTCGCGTCGACGATGCCGGCCAGAGTCGCGGCCTCGCCGGGCAGAAATGCTGGCGCTCCCTCTCGCGCTTCCTCGAATAGGAATGCCACGTCAGCCGGGTGAAGGTGACCGGTTTTCGATTGGCCGATCCAGGCGCGGCGGAACGTGGTCAGGCGGCGCCGCCGAGTAGTGGTGCCCGTTGAACTGTGGGAGAGCCTGCCTGCCGCGCCTTCCACAGATCGAAGGTGGCTTGTTGCGCCATCCATGCGTCAGCACGTCCACCGTTCTCCACGCCAAGCCAGCCTTCGAGCCGCAGGGCCATTTCCGGGGAGATCGCGGCGCGACCGTTCAGCACGCGCGAGAGGGCGGCGCGGGTCACGCCTAGTTGTGCGGCAGCGGCGGTAACGCTCAAGCCCAAGGGGGGTAGGACATCGTCGCGCACCGTCTCGCCGGGGTGTGCCGGGGCGTGCATCCTGCTCATGCGTTTTTCCTAGTGGTAGTGCAGCTGTACCAGCGCCACCCGGATTCGAGCGCTGCCGGCATGCGGCCGTCGAGAAGCGCCAAATCGGCGTCGAACGCGTTCCGGGATTGACGCTGCTTCACGGGAGCTCATACGCTCCCGATGGTGTCGCTCGATTCCCTATCCTTGTCCTTGGTTGCAGCATGACGGGCGCTCTGAGTTTCCTGACCTCACCGGGTGCCGGGCCTCAGCGCACCCGTTCGCACGCCGAGTGCCGGCCGGCGCGGCGCGTGTGGATTGCCTGTGCATTCGCCCTGCTGTCGTCCGCATGCATGATCGGTCCCGACTTCAAGCGGCCGTCGGTACAGCTTGCCGACGACTGGATGGAGGCCGGCAGCGAGACGATCGATTCCCGCCGCGCGCCGTATCGCGAGTGGTGGTCGTCGCTCAATGATCCGGTGCTGTCGAAGCTGATCGACCTCGCCCATGAGCAGAACCTCAGCCTCCTCACCGCCGGCGTCCGCGTCCTCGAGGCGCGCGCGCAGCTTGGCGTCGCCATCGGCGAGATCTACCCGCAGCAGCAACAGCTCACCGCCACCGCGAGCTACGAGCGGATCCCGGTCTCGGTGCCGTATGCGCCCATCGACAACACGTTCTGGCAGCTCGCGTTCGGCGCACAGGTCGGCTGGGAACTCGACCTGTGGGGCAAGGTGCGGCGCGGCATCGAGTCGGCCAGCAGCGCCTTTCTCGCGTCGGTCGCTGCCTACGACGAGGTGCTCGTCACCCTGACCGGCGACGTCGCCAGCACCTACGTCAGGATTCGCACCATCGACGTGCAGCTCGACATCGCCCGCGAGAACATCCAGCGCCAGCAGAAGGCACTGGCGATCGCGCGTGCCCGCTTCGCCGGCGGCGTCGTGACCAGGCGCGACGTGTACCAGGCGGAGAACGTCCTCGGCGCCACCGAAGCGACGATTCCCCAGCTCACCATCGAGCGACGGAAAGCGACGAATGCGCTCAGCGTGCTGCTCGGCATGCCGCCGGCGCCGCTCGACGACCTGCTGGCGGGAACGTCCGGGATCCCGGTCGCGCCCGCGAGCCTGGCCGTCGGCATTCCCGCCGACCTGTTGCGGCGCCGCCCCGACGTTCGCAAGGCGGAGCTCCAGGCGGCGGCGCAATCGGCGCAGATCGGCCTCGCCAAGGGCGCGCTCTTCCCCTCCTTCTCGCTCATCGGCAGCATCGGCAGGCTGAGTTCCGACGTCGGCCAGTCGAGCCTTGGCTCCGGCAGCGTCGGCTACTCCGCCGGACCCGCGATCCAGTGGAACATCCTCAACTACGGCCAGATCACCAACAACGTGCGCGTGCAGGATGCCAAACTGCAGGGGCTGCTCGTCGACTACCGGAACGTCGTGCTCAAGGCGCAGCAGGAGGTGGAGAACGGCATCACCGAGTTCAGCCAGTCGCGCGTCGAGGCGGCCTTGCTGCAGACGAGCGTCGTCGCCGCGACGGGCGCATTCCAGATCGCCCTCCTGCAGTACAAGGAGGGCACCGTGGACTTCAATGTCGTGCTGAACGCCGAGGAGAACCTCTACAAGGCGCAGAACAGCCTCGCGGTCGCCCAGGGCAACATCCCGCTCGGCCTGATCAAGGCATACCGCGCGCTGGGGGGTGGATGGGAGTTGCGCGATGGTCGCGATTTCGTGCCGCTGGCGACGCGGGAAGAGATGGCAGCCCGCACCGATTGGGGGGCGCCGGAGCTGTTGCGCCCGCAAGCGCCCGGCCTGCCGGGGCCCGAGGACGTCGGGCCCCTGCTCCGCCCGCCCGAGTGGTGATCCGCTGAGTCGGCCCGAGTGTACGGGAGAGCGCAAATGATCGCTTCGAGCGCGCGCCGCTGCTGCGCTTTCCTGCACCTGCTCGCCGTCGCGGCGGCGGTGGCGTCGATGCCCGGCTGCCGGGATGCGCAGGACGCCGCGGCCCCTCCGCCTCCGGCCGTCACCGTGGCGAAGCCGGTCACCGAGAGCGTCGCCAACTACCTCGACTTCACGGGCAACACCGCGGCGACGCAGAAGGTCACCGTGGTGGCGCGCGTCGAGGGCTATCTCGAGAAGATCCATTTCACCGACGGTCAGCAGGTGAAGAAAGGCGATCTCCTGTTCACCATCCAGCAGGCGCAGTACCAGGCGCAGCTCAAGAAGGCGCAGGCGCAGGTGGCGGTGGAGAAGGCGGCGCTCTGGCACGCGACCACCGAGCTGCGGCGCTACACCGACCTGGTCAGGCAGGACGCCGCCACGCAAACGCAGGTTGACCACTGGCGGACGGAGAAGGAGCAGGCGAGGGCCAGGCTGCTCGCCGCGCAGGCACAGGTCGAAATCGCGCAGCTCACCCTGGGTTACACGCTGGTCAGGGCACCGATCGCTGGGCGCATCGGCCGGCACCTGGTCGACACGGGCAACCTCGTCGGCGGCATCGGCCAGCCAACGTCGCTCGCCGAGATCGAGCAGATCGACCCCATCCACGTCTATTTCACCATCGACCAGCGCGAGCTCCTGCGGCTGATCGAGCGGCAGAAGACGCTGCCGCGCGACGCGATCAGCAGCGGGCTCGTTCCCGCGACCTTCGGCCTGCTCACCGAAGAAGGCCATCCGCACCAGGGGCACCTCGACTTCGCCGCCATCGGCATCGCGCCGACGACCGGCACCCTGCAGGTGCGCGGCGTCTTCGCCAATCGCGACCAGCGGATCCTGCCCGGCCTCTTCGCGCGGCTGCGGGTGTCCGCCCTGGAACCGAAGGACGCCCTGCTCGGCAAGACCGCCGGCGTCCGCGGCTGGGTGACGATCGGCGGCTATTCCGCGCTCGACTCGGCCAAGCTCGCCAACGCAGTGACGACCTTCGTCATCTACGACGACTGGGACAGGCGCCCGCCAGGATTCTCCCAGTTGCAACTGATTGGCGAGCTGCAGCAGAAGTTCAAGTCGATCCCGCAGGCGAGCTTCGCCGTCCTGCCGCCGTCGCCGATTCCCGGCCTGGGCGTCGCCTTTGGCTTCCAGATGATGATCGAGGATCGCGCGGGCCTCGGAGCGCGGGGACTGCAGGCGGCGACCAACGAACTGCTGCGCCGGGCGAGCGACGAGCCCGGGTTCCTTCGCCTCGCTTTCACCACCTTCAGCGCCGACAGCCCGCAGCTCCTTCTCGATCTCGACCGCAACCTGGCAAGGGCCCTCGGAGTTCCCGTCGACGAGGTGTTCCGGACGGTGCAGACCCATCTCGGCTCGAGCTACGTGAACCTCTTCAACCAGTTCAACCAGAGTTTCCAGGTGCGCGTGCAGGCCGATGGGGAATACCGCCGCAGCGTCGAGGACATCCGCAATCTCGCCGTCGCCAACCGCAGCGGACAGATGGTGCCGCTCGGCGTGCTCGCCGATCTGCGCCCGATGCTCGGCCCGGAGCTGATCTATCGCTTCAATCTCTACCCGGCCGCCGCGCTCATCGGCATCCCGACGCCGAAATACAGCTCGGGCGAGGCGCTCGGCCGGATGCACGATCTCGCCTCGGCGACGCTGCCGCCCGGCATGGCCTACGAGTGGACGGGGCTCGCCTACCAGGAAAAGCTGATCGGCAACCAGTCCTATCTCCTCTTCGCGCTGTCGATCGTCCTCGTCTTCCTCGTCCTCGCGGCGCAGTACGAGAGCTGGACCGATCCACTCGCCGTCGTCCTGACGGTACCGATGGCGCTCGTCGGCATCGTCATCGCGCTGCTGCTGCGGCGCTTCCCGATCGACATCTACACGCAGATCGGCCTCGTGCTGATGACCGCGCTGGCGGCGAAGAACGCGATCCTCATCGTCGAGTTCGCGCGCCTGCTGACGGCCGCCGGCATGGCGCCGACCGAAGCGGCGATCGAAGCGACGCGGCGCCGCTTCCGGCCGATCGTCATGACCTCGCTGGCCTTCATCCTCGGCGTCGTGCCGCTGCTCACCGCCACCGGGGCAGGCGCCGCGAGCCAGCAGGCGCTCGGCACCGTCGTCTTCGGCGGCATGCTGGCCTCCACCTTTCTCGCCATACCCTTCGTCGCCGTCTTCTACGTGCTTCTGCACCGCCCCGCCGCGAGCGGGTCAACGCCTTGAGCGAGCGAGCAGCGATGGCTGCGCATGGCTGGTGGCAGGGGTCCGGAGATGGTCGCTACGGTTGAGCAGTCAGCGGACAGCCCGCGCGGCGGTGCTGTGGGCGCCAGCGCGCGTGCTTCATGCTTCCGCCAATTCCTGCGACAACTCGGGATGCTTGACGATCAGCCGAAGCAGGCACAGGACGCCCCCCGGGGGCGCGAACCGGCCTTGTTCCCAATCTCGCAACGTTGCCACGGGGGTTTGAATGCGCTCAGCGAAGGCCGCCTGGGTCAGGCCGGACTTCTCCCGCGCCTGGCGCACCAGGATCTGCTCTGGCGTCGTTACCCGCCCAAGACCCGCCTGCGCCTCCAGCAGCGCCTGACGCAGATCAGGCAGGGATTCGCCGGCATCGGACTCAATGGCCGCTGCCACCTTCTCAATGTCAACGTTCATTTTCTTCATGGCCATGCCCCACTGCCTTTCTGATTTCCCCGGGTCGGGGTTTCGATCACGGTGCGCACGAAGTGAAGTCTAAGGAATTCCCGTAGCGCATCAAGGGCTCCGGACGGGGTAGTTCGTGGGCATTCGCGAAAGGACAAGAAAACGAGCGGCACGGACGAGAGTCAATGAGCCTGCATCAAGCAGCGTCAATGTCGAATTTGGGCCCGGAAGCCCCTGAAAAGTCATGCGAATCCCGCCCCGCTCAGTGCCTGTGCTCATCCGCCTGGCCGGACCGGCCGGGCGGATGAGCACAGGCACGAGTCCTCCCACGACGGGCGATGACAACTCGTCATGCTGCAGTCTGGACCCTTGCGCATTGGCACCTGGCAGGCAATGCGCTGGTCGAATTCGTACTCCGGCACTGGTTGGGCCTGCGCTTCGTCCTCGCCCATGTTGGCGTCCTGCCTCTCCCGGAGCGGGGGCGCACGGGCTTTCATCAGACGTGGCGGCGAGGTCGCTTTGCCCAAGTGGCTCAGGATCTCGCGGACGGCACCGGCGTCGGTGATGACGGCGATGATTCGCATCTCGCCGCCGCAGCGTGCACAGACGAACGGAAAGACCTCATGGCAGCAATGCCGGAAGATTCCTCGCGGCAAACGCGATTGGGCAAACGATTCGTCGTCACCGACGGATTTCGACACCGGAATTCCGCCCTGACTTTGACGCAAGTCCTTGCGGCGCCTTGCTCCCGGAAATATCATTATTGTTGAAATATTCCACAACCGGAGCAAGCCATGGCTACCATGAACTTCAGCGTTCCTGACGACGTCAAGGAAAGCTTCAACCAGACCTTTGCCAACCAAAACAAGAGCGCCATCGTGACCCGCCTGTTGCAGGAAGCCGTCGCGCAGGCGCGGCGCAAGGCGCAAAGCGACGCCGCGTTCATGCGTATCCTCGTGCGCCGGCAACAGGCGCCGCATGTTTCCAGCGAGGAGATCCTCCAGATGCGCGACGATATCCGGGCCGAATCCGACAGCGCCCACGGCATCCCGGGGCGATGACCCGCTATGTGATCGACGCCAGCGTCGCGATCAAATGGTTCCTGCCCGATGCGGCGGACGAAGCCGATACGCTGCAAGCGCTGGAGCTGTTTCTGCGACTGCGGGCGGCGGAAGTCTCGCTGGTGCAGCCGGCGCACTGGAAAGCCGAGGTGGCCAGCGTGCTGGCGCGCCGCGCGCCGACCACTGCCGCCGCCGACCTTGACGACCTGAACCTGCTCGAAGGCATCCAGATCATCGACACGCCGATGATCTATCGTCGCGCCGTGGAGCTTGCCGTCGGCTTGTCACACCACCTGTTCGACACGCTGTACCACGCCACCGCGATCGAAAGCGAAGCGCTGATGATTACTGCCGACCGCCGCTACCATGACAAGGCGGCCCATCTCGGACGCATCGTGCTGCTCGAACAGCTTGCCGCATGAACGACATCGAGTTCCGGGGACAGCCGGAGTTCCAGTCTGTGTGCCCGCCCGACACGCGTATTCCCACTCGGCTTCGCTTGGCAATTCGGCTGCCGCTCTCGCCGTGAAGGCTTGCAGGCGAACGAGGAAGCCATCCGGCGGCGGAACGATGTAGTTCCAGCTCACCTGCTTGACCGGATGCAGCGGCCCGACGCGGTTCTTCGCATTGAAGTGGCGTGGGTTGCTGCCCATTACCGCCTGCCACAGCGCCTGCGTGCACGCGCCGTGGCCAGCCAGAAACCGCTGGGAATCGTCGTCGGCAACTGCTGCGGCCGGCGCTCGTCACCCATCAGAAGGACGCCCGCTTCGATCCAGCGCAGGCGTTGCACTTCGCCCGCGACCTGCAGATCTGCCCACGGACCGAAGTGATCGTCGCCCCAGGCGCTTGCCCACTGCGGCGGAAACGCATCGGGACCGCGACGCTGCCATTCGGCAAGATCGAAGACGGCACCCATCGTACCGCAGCGTCGGGCAACGCACCCGGGCCATTGGCGACTCCGACGCAGACCACCCTGTGCGAATCGAGGCCGGCGGCGAGCCACTGCTTCTCGATCGTCAGCACCCGGTGCTGGGCGAGAAAGCCGTTCAGTTCTTCCTGTGCCGCACGGCCGTCGAGGGCGTGGATGGCGAAAAAGTGTAGCTCGCTGCTCATGTTCCTCCTCCTTCAAAGCCGCCTGAAAACCTGGTTGCAGCCCCCGTCCCGGGTGCCGGCTCTCTGGTGGGGGCGCAGATGCGCCATCTGATTGGCTCGGCGCATGGTTGGCTGGGCGGCTTGGGGTTTTCTGCCGCGGCCCTGCAACTGGCCGACCGGGACCGCTGGATCGGATGGGACGTGGCGACGCGCCGGGGACACCTGTAGCGCGTGGTGGGCATGAGTCGCTTTTTGATTCGGCCGTCGGTGAATTGTCACAAGCTCGCCTCGCGGGTGCTGGGATCACGCTGCTGATCCGCATCATGTTCACCTTGCTGCGCTACCGCATCAACCCGCAGGGCGCCTACGGCAAGACCGTCAGCGTCGGTTACCGGTTCAACGACCCCTACGAGGACTTCGCGCTGATCCTGCGCGACGGCATCCTCGAAGCGATCCCGCGGCGCACAAAGCCGGTCGAAGCCCGGGTGGAGATGACCCGCAAGCAGTTCGACGCCATCTTCGCGGGGTCGCTCAGCCACGAACGGGCGGCCTCGCTGGGTGCCTGCATCACCGGCGCCGGGCGCGCGATCGCAACCCTGTTCGCCGTCTTCGACCGGCCCGACGAGCAGCCGGTGCCGAACACCGCCCTGCGCTGATTTCCGCGCTGGCAAGCCGCCGCGGCCGACGCACCAGCTGGGCCCCGGGGCTGGTGTGGAAAGGGGGTGAACGGAGACCCTGCGTCATGCGGGCGGACAACCCGCCAATGCCGGCCGGCCGGCCATGCGGTCCTCCGTCCAACGGACCAGCTCGGCAACGAACGGAGCGTCCGGCGCGAGCAGGGAGAGATGATCGCGTTCGTCGTAAGTCCGGTACTCCAGGGCTTGCCCGGCGTTGCAGAGTCCTTGCACGAACCCGGCCTGGATCGCCGGCAGCACCAGGTCGTCCGCGAGTCCCTGCGCGATCAGCCAGGGTTGCCGCAACGGCCGGGCCGGCGTGTTCTGCGCCAGACGCTGGCCGAACGGCCCGCTCGCCGGCGGCACCCGGAAGAGGCTGCCCCCCGCAGCCAGCGCTTCGGCGACCGAGAAGAGTGCCTCGCGGCCCGCCAGGCAACGTCCGGACATGTCCCGCGCCAGCAATCGCGTCGGTGCAGAGACGTAGGCGTCGATCTTCACGTCGGGATGCGCTTCGCTGTAGCTCCGCAGGACGAACGACGACATGATGCGGCCGACCGTCGTCCCCTGCACCGCCTCCAGCAGCGGCCACAGATCGCTGGCCAGCGCCATGGCGGCGATCTACGTCTATCCTCTGGAACCGGCCTGGCGCGACCGGCTGGGGCTTCCCGAGCCACTTCGGCGCCCGGCGCCGGCAATCGGCGAGGGCCTGGAGGGCGACGCATGGGCGGCGCATGAGTTTGGCGGTGCCCTCTTGGGTGATCGGCGCCTGAGCCAGCGTCTGGTCGACAGCGTCCTCATCCAGTCCCCGATGCCGTCAGCAGCAGCCTGCCACAGCTCCCGGCGCGTCTCGATGAATATCGGCGCGATCTCCGGCACAACCGAGGTGTCACGAGCGGGACCGTCAGTTCGCGCAAATTTCTGGAGTGACCGCGGTTAGAAAGTCAGGCAGGCGCTGGAAGAACCAACCAGCCTCAACGTGCTGCCCATCCTCCCCGAGATCATCAAGATTGGCGTCCGCGCGATCAAGGTCGAGGGCCGCCAGCGCAGCCCGACCTACGTTGCCCAGGTCACGCGCACCCTGCGTGCCGCGCTCGACTCGCTCCGCGAGGGAAGCGAACGCTTCCACGTCAAGCCGGTGTGGCAGGCCGAGCTGGCCAAGGTCTCCGAAGGCAGCCAGGCGACACTCGGCACCTACAACCGGCCATCGCGCTGCAGGGGTACCGCGTATGAAACTCGCCCTCGGCCCCCTGCTCTGGTTCTGGCCCAAGGCCGAAGTCATGGAGTTCTACGCCGAAATGGCGCATAACCCGGCCCTCGACATCATCTACGTCGGCGAAGTCGTCTGCTCGCGCAGCCAGCAACTGCGCACCACCGACTGGATCGGCCTCGCCCGTGACCTGACCGATGCCGGCAATGAAGTCGTCGTTTCGGCGCAAGCCCTGATCGAATCGGAAAGCGACCTCACGGCGCTGCCCCGACTGATCGACGACTCGGGCTGCAGCCTCGAAGCCAACGACCTCGGTGCGGTCAACCTCGTTCACGGGCAGGATTTCGTCGCCGGCCCGCACCTGAACATCTACAACGAAGCGACGCTGGCCTCTTTCGCCCGCTTCGGCCTCAAGCGCTGGGTGCCGCCGCTCGAAGGCACGCGCGCCATGATCGAAACTCTGCACGCCAGCCGCCCGACTGGCGTCGAGACCGAAGTCTTCGTCTACGGCAAGCTGCCGTTCGCCTTCTCGGCGCGCTGCTTCACCGCTCGCCACTTCGACCTCAACAAGGATGACTGCCCGTTCAAGTGCCTCGACCACGCCGAGGGGCTGACGCCGAAAACCCGCGAGGAGCAGGATTTCCTCACCATCAACGGCATCCAGACGATGTCGGCGCGAAGCTACAACCTGCTGCACGAAATCCCCGACATGTGCGTCCAGGTAATCGACAGCGGCGGCATCGCCCACTTCACTTGTCACGGCGGTCTCTTCCGCCCGGTCTCCCACGCCGGGCGCGAACCCGATCTCGCCTTCGCCGCCAACCTCGCGGCCTACCTGCAACGCCTCGCCCGCCAGGAAGACCCGGACACACTCTTTTACAACCGCGAACTGGAAATCACCGGCGACACCGAATTGGGCCTGCTGGTCAAGAACATGCTCGATGCGGTGGCGTGGCCCACGCTGCCCCGCCTGCCGCTACCACCGCGCTGACTTCGCGCACGACCGGACGAATGTCGCTGCCCACATCGGGCACGAGCAACAATTTCTGCTTCCCCTCCAACGGCCGTTAAGCTACGCTACACGGATGATCAACAGCTTCCGGCATCGGGGAATCGAAGCATTCTTTGCGACCGGCTCGACAGCGGGGATTCAGCCTCATCATGCCGCTCGTCTGGCGCGGCAGCTTGAACAATTGAACCGCGCCAGACGAGCGGAGGACATGAACGTGCCGGGTTGGAGACTGCACGCTCTTTCGCATGAGCTTGCGGGGCACTGGTCGGTGTGGGTCAATGGCAACTGGCGACTGACCTTCAGCTTTGAAGGCGAGGATGCGGTCTTGGTCGATTATCGGGATTACCATTAGGAAGAATTCATGGGACGCATGTTCAATCCGCCGCACCCCGGCGAGACCCTCAAGGAAGACATCCTTCCCGCCCTTGGCCTGACCGTGACCGAAGCCGCCCAGCAACTCGGCGTCACCCGCACCGCCTTGTCCCGTGTGCTCAATGGACACGCGGCGATCTCCCCCGAAATGGCACGCCGTATCGAAGCCTGGCTCGGCCCAGACCGCGGTGGTCGCGCCGAGTTGTGGCTGGGGATGCAACTGGATTACGACCTGTGGGTTGCCGAACAGAAGCCGGCCCCCAAGGTAGTTCGGGCGCCGGAATTGGTAAGTGCATGATTGCAGGGATAGAAGGACAAGAAATCCAACGGTACCGACGAGAGTGCATGAGTCTTCATCAAGCAGCGTCAATGTCGAATTTGGGCCCGGAAGCCCCTGAAAAGTCATCCGAATCCCGCCCCGCTCGCCTCGGCTTGCGTGCCACGCTGGAGCAAGAGACTGTGCTGCGTCGTGCGGCCGCCGTGTCGCACAAGTCCTTGACCGATTTCATCCTCGACAGCGCGTGCCTGGCCGCCGAGCAAACCCTCCTCGACCAACGCCTGTTCATGGTTTCAGGTAGTCAGGTTCAGGCCCTGATGGAATTGCTGGAACGTCCGAAGCAAGCCAACGAAGGGCTGCGTGACCTGTTTTCGCGCAAGGCCCCCTGGGATGGCCGATGAGCCTGTCGGCGCCGGAACCACTGGGCACGCAACACCGGCTGGAAGGGTTTGACTGCGGCAAGCCGTCGCTGAACGATTGGCTGCTGCGACACGCACGCCAGGCGCAGGGCAGCGGTTCCGCCAAGACCTTCGTCGTGGTGCACGACGAAAGGGTAGCGGGCTACCACAGCCTCACCGTTGGTCAGGTCGACACGCTGGATGTACCCGAGCGCGTGCGCAAGGCAATGGGCCACTACCCGGTGCCCTTCGTCATTCTGGCGCGGCTGTCGCCGACGGTCGGCAAGATGCACGGCGGTGGCATCAGTCGCACACCGGCCGCGCGAGTCGGGCCCAAGGATTCGCTCGCGCTGAGCCGACGGTGATCCCGGGGTGATCAGCCATGGTCATTGGTGACAATGGCCGGCGCTGTGGTCAAACCTATGCCGATGGAAGCGGGAATACTGACCATCACCCTGCAGCCTGACTGGAAGGCAGCGCTGTGTGCATCGGCGCGAAAGGCGTTGAAGGCGGATTCTTCGCAGGGTGATCGGCTCAATTTCGAGTCCGCAGCCGCATTTTTCGGGAAGCTCACCGAACGTCGGTGGGCGATGATTCATGCGCTGCAAGGCGCTGGCGAAGTGCCGGTGCGCGAACTGGCGCGCCGTGTCGGCCGGGACGTCAAGCGAGTGCACGAAGATGCAGGGGTGTTGGTCTGCCTCGGCTTGATCGGGCGCACGGCACGTGGCGGCCTGCTCTGTTCCTATGACGAAATTCATGGCGATATGCATCTGCGGCATGCGGCGCAGCACAGCCTGATCCTTGGTACCCGGCCGACGCTCGCCAAGTATGACCGCGCCGGCAGCAGCGTGCAGGCGATGCGGCGGCAATACGGCAGCCGGTTCGAACTGCCGCACTTCCTCAACCTCGAGATCGCCTGTGGTCCCTTTCGCACCTGGTTCCGCAGCGCGCCAGCCCCGCAGCGAACTCGGCAGCCACCCGCGTCCCGAGCGCTTCCGGCCCGATGACCTCACAGTCGCTGCCGTACTCCATGATGTCCCTGATCAGCTCGCGGTCGTCGGGGCAGGGAACGCGCAACTCGTAGCGGCCGTCCTCGAGAAACGCGCCCTCCTGATTCGCGTGCCAGCGCTCGGAAGCGGCCCAGCGGACCCGTTCCGGCGTGAAGTGTGTATTCCACGGCAAACTGGACAGTCATTTGTCCTGGCGTAGCGCGCGGGATTGCTGTGGCCTCGCCTGAACGGCAACCGCGCCGGCAGAGAGCATTCGCCAATCTCGAAGAGCTATTGACACAGGTTTCTCACTGTGGGACGTTGCACAGCATCCGGCCAGCCGCCGGGACACGCTCGAATGGTGCGACCATGCGTCAATGGGTTGCCTTCGATATGCCGTTCTGGTGCGGCTCTCTCGGAGCCAAGGTTTGCCCGCAAGGGAAGTGCGTTCATCAATCACCAATAATGAGGAGACAAGATGCTCTACGCCGCCCCCGGCACCGCAGGTGCCAAGATCGCCTACCAAGCCCGCTACGACAACTTCATCGGTGGCAATTGGCTCGCCCCGGTCAAGGGTCAATACTTTGACGTCATCACACCGATCAGCGGCAGGCCCTATACCCAGGTGGCTCGCTCCACCGCCGAAGACATCGATCTGGCACTCGACGCTGCGCATGCCGCCGCCGACAAGTGGGGCCGCACCGCCCCCGCCGATCGGGCCAACGTGCTGCTCAGGATCGCCGATCGCCTGGAAGCCAACCTCGAAATCCTCGCCTACGCCGAGACGGTGGATAACGGCAAGCCGATGCGCGAAACACTGAATGCCGACATTCCGCTCACCATCGACCACTTCCGCTATTTCGCCGGCTGCCTGCGCGCGCAGGAGGGCGGTATCAGCGAGATCGACGAGCACACCGTCGCCTATCACTTCCACGAACCACTCGGTGTCGTCGGCCAGATCATCCCGTGGAACTTCCCGATCCTGATGGCCGCCTGGAAGCTCGCCCCGGCCATCGGCGCCGGCAACTGCGTGGTGCTCAAACCGGCCGAGTCGACGCCGATCAGCATCCTGATCATGGCCGGGCTGATCGCCGACCTGCTGCCGCCCGGGGTGCTCAATATCGTCAATGGCTACGGCCGTGAAGCCGGCCTGCCGCTCGCCACCAGCCGCCGCATCGCCAAGATCGCCTTTACCGGCTCGACCACCACCGGTCGAGTCATTGCCCAGGCCGCCGCCAACAACCTCATTCCGGCCACCCTGGAACTCGGCGGCAAGTCGCCCAACATCTTTTTCGCAGACATTGCCAAGGCCGACGACAGCTTCTTCGACAAGGCCATCGAAGGCCTGGTGCTGTTCGCCTTCAACCAGGGCGAAGTGTGCACCTGCCCCTCGCGCGCGCTGATTCAGGAGTCGATCTACGACCACTTCATGGAGCGTGTGTTGCAGCGGGTGGCGGCCATCAAGCAGGGCAGTCCGCTCGACACGGATACGATGATGGGCGCGCAGGCTTCGCAGGAGCAGATGACCAAGATCATGTCCTACCTCGATCTCGGCAGACAGGAAGGCGCCGAACTCCTGATCGGCGGCGAGCGGGCCCACTTGGGCGGCGACCTGGAGGACGGCTACTACGTCCAGCCGACGCTGTTCAAGGGCCACAACAAGATGCGCATCTTCCAGGAGGAAATTTTCGGGCCGGTGCTCGCGGTGACCACTTTCAAGGACGAAGCGGAGGCGCTGGAAATCGCCAACGACACGCTGTACGGTCTTGGTGCCGGCGTCTGGAGCCGTGACGGCAATGTCGCCTACCGGATGGGCCGCGCCATCAAGGCCGGCCGCGTGTGGACCAACTGCTACCATGCCTACCCGGCGCACGCTACCTTCGGGGGCTACAAGGAGTCCGGCATCGGCCGCGAGACGCACAAGGTGATGCTTGACCACTACCAGCAGACCAAGAACCTGCTCGTCAGCTACAGCGAGCAGAAACTCGGCTTCTTCTGATTGCAGGCTTGCCTTTCAGCGAACAACTCCCCTGGGCGAGCGGACGCCCAGGGGCACGGAGGCCAGGATGGTTGAAAGAGTCATTGCCACTGAAGCGGCGCTCAAACTGATCGAGTTCCTCAAGCGGAAGCACGGTCCGCTGATGTTCCACCAATCCGGCGGCTGCTGCGACAACAGCGCCGCCAACTGCTACCTGCCGGGAGAGATCACCATCGGCGCGGGCGACGTATTCCTCGGCGAGATTGGTGGCTGCCCGTTCTACATCGGCAAGTCGCAATACGAATACTGGAAGCACACCCAGTTGATCATCGACGTGATTGACGGTCACGGCGGCACCTTCTCGCTTGAAGGACCAGAAGGCAAGGCCTTTCACACGCGCTCGCGGGTATTCAGCGATGCGGAGGTGGCAGATCTGGGCCAGGACGCTTGACGGCCATCCATCGGGCTTCATACACTGATCAGGCTCCGTCGGACCCGGGTCCGTCTGCAAACGAAGGGAGTCATCATCGCCATGCCCATGCAGCCAGCAAGCGAAGCCTACACGGTGCAGGATTACCAGCAATGGCAAGGTGACTGGGAGCTGATTCACGGCCAACCGGTAGCCATGGCCCCGTCGCCCAGCTTCGATCACCAGCGGGTGAGCGCCGCCGCATTCCGGCAACTCGACGAATCGCTCGACGATTGCCCGCACTGCCAGGTGGCGTTTGAGGTGGACGTGGAATTTGCCCAGGACACCGTCGTCCGGCCCGACGTGCTGGTGATCTGCTACCAACCTGAGGGTGAACGGCTGACCCGCGCCCCCGATCTGATTTTCGAAGTCATCTCGCCCAGGACTGCCCGCCGGGATGAAGTCGTCAAGTTCGATCTGTACCGCGCGGAAGGCGTGTCCCATTACGTGCTGGTCTACCCGGAGGCAAAGAAGGCCAAGGTGTGGCGTCTGGTGCAGGGCGAATATCGCAAGGTGGGCGACTTCCACGACGAAACTCACCGTTTCGAACTGTCCCGATGCGCTCTTGATTTCGATTTCGGCCGCCTGTGGAAGCGCAAGGGCGGCCAGGCGTGAAGGCCCCCGAACTTCGACGCGCCGTACCCACGCGGCGGCTTTCGCTGGCTGACCTGGGCCATCTCGCCGGAAGCCGGCGGCAATCCGCGGGTCCCTGAGCAGAGCTGTCGCCATCCGGCCACAGCGCTCGGAGCCATCCAGTGGCGACCTCATGTCCGGTCGTGATAGCGTCGCGTTTCCAAGACAAACAAGGAGATTCCACCATGAATGAACAACCCATCAGCAAGGGGCGCAAGTGTGCCTCGATCGGGCTGGCCGTGCTTTCCCTTGTCCTGCTCGGGGCATGCGGCAAGCAGGCGGAACCCCAGGTCGACCGTGTCGCTGCGGAAGCAAAGGCAAAGCTTGAGGCAGAAGCGAAGGCGGTCGAAGCGGCGGCGAAGGAAGCCGAAGCACGGGTGATCGCCATCGAGAGCTACGTCTACGCCTATCCGCTGGTCACGATGGAGATGACGCGCCGCATCATGACCAACGTCGAGGCGCCGCAGGGCTCTCGGGCGCCGATGGGACACTTCGTCCGGATGCGCAGCTATCCCGACGCGTCGTACCGCGATGTCACGGCGCCGAACGCCGACACGCTCTACACGACCACCTGGATCGACGTGTCCAAGGAACCCTGGATCCTGAGCCTGCCGGACATGAAGGACCGCTACTCCCTTTTCCCGATGCTCGACGGCTGGACCAACGTGTTCCAGGTGCCGGGCAAGCGGACGACGGGCACGAAGGCGCAGACCTACGCCATCACCGGACCGGGCTGGTCGGGCGAATTGCCCGCTGGCGTGACCGAGTACAAGGCACCGACGGGCCTGGTCTGGATTCTCGGGCGCATCTACAGCACCGGCACCCCCGAGGACTACAAGGCGGTTCACACATTGCAGGACAAGATCTCGGTCGTGCCGTTGTCCGCCTACGGCAAGCCCTACACGCCGCCCGCCGGCGCGGTCGACCCGGCCATCGACATGAAGACCGCCGTGCGCGAGCAGGTCAATGCGCTTGATGCCACCGCGTACTTCAAGCTCTTCGCGGAACTGCTCAAGACCAACCCCGCGGCCGCTGACGATGCCCCGATGCTGGCCAAGCTGTCCAGAATCGGCATCGTTCCGGGGCAGGATTTCGACGTCGCCAAGCTCGATCCCGCCGTCGCCAAGGGCCTTGCCGGCGCGCCCAAGCCGGCTCAGGACCTGATCATGGACTGGATGAAGGCCGGCATCGTGGCGGGCGACATGAAGCTCGAAAACGGCTGGCTGTTCACGACGAAGACCGGCCTGTACGGCACGAATTACCTGCAGCGTGCGCTCATTACCGCGATCGGCCTCGGCGCCAACCGGCCGGAAGATGCCGTGTATCCGACTTCGACGGGACCGGACGTTGCCGCCAAGTACAACGGCGAGAAGAAGTACGTCCTGCACTTCGAAAAGGGCCAACTGCCGCCCGTGAGCGGTTTCTGGTCACTGACGATGTACGACGCGGACTACTTCTTTGTCGACAACAAGCTGAATCGCTACAACCTGAGCCAGCGCAACAGGCTCAAGGCGAACGCCGACGGATCGGTCGATCTCTACATCCAGAACGAATCGCCGGGCAAGGACAAGGAAGCGAACTGGCTGCCGGCACCGAAGGGTGACTTTGTCCTGATGATGCGTCTGTACTGGCCGAAGGAACAGGCGCCGTCGATCCTCGATGGCAGTTGGAAGGTTCCCGAGGTCAAGGAAGCGTCCTAGCCGGGTGCCCGGGCAGGTCGGCTACCGCGCCCGCCGCTGAAGGACAGCCCGAAGACGAAGAGCCCGCCGGACGGCGGGCTCCTTCCTTTCGCGTGCGCGCATCTTCCGATTCGCGGCCGATTGACCGCTGCAGCCGAATAGGCTCCCTCCATCTGCAGTCCTGATCACTGGCGTCATCGATTGCGTCGTCGCTGCTGCTGCCCAAGGGCGCGCCGTTGTGTCGAGTGAATCGTTCGGCACGCGGCAATCACCCCACCGCCCGTCTCGCCACCCGGTCGGTCGGCGCCGACCTCGGCAAGCGGCCCAGGGCCTCTGCCCGAACGTGCATCAACCAGAGAACCGCCCGCAGCGGCGACGCCGATCACCCGTGCAGGATCAGCCGCGGACGCATCGTGCCCTGCGCGGCGCCGATGCACCGTTGCGCAGGCAATCAGGCCGTGGTTCCGTAGCGCGCCAGCCCCGCCGCGAACTCGGCCGCCACCCGCGCCCTGAGC
>ERZ761609.152-NODE-152-length-94539-cov-84.499323_pt1 | contig 94539 bp, 91 predicted proteins | sample MGYA00511163_ERZ761609 | MGnify/ENA primary metagenome ERZ761609 (study PRJEB28899, sample SAMN02445070) | bioreactor sludge metagenome | biome: EBPR sludge | place: Australia: Brisbane, Thorneside Wastewater Treatment Plant | collected 2011-12-16 ...
AGAGCGAGTAGTCGAAGTTCGTGATTTCGCCGTCACCGTCAAAGTCGTTGTCGGTATTTGCGGTCACGGAGTTGCCGTTGGCAGCTGCCCAGAGCGAGTAGTCGAAGTTCGTCACTTCGTTGTCGTCGTCCGAGTCGCCCACCAGCGGGGTCACGGTGCCGAAGTTGTAGTTGCCGAGCGGAGTCGCCGCGCCCGAAGGATTCGGCATCGTCTTTCGAAGCCAGAAGCCCTGCTTGAAGCTCACGCGGTACGGAACCGTCACAGAACCCGGGACGGTGGCACTGAACGCACCCGTCACTGGATTGTAAGTCGCCGAGCCCGTTGCGATTTCGGTGTTCGCAGCATCGCGGAACGAGACCGGGATCGACGACGGCAAGTTCGCGCCGGTGTTGTAAGCAGCCGTCAGCTGACCGAAGTCAACGGTGCCGGTCACAACGTTCGATCCGCTCAACAGGGCATTGATGTCGGTCGCGATGAACGCTTGGCCAATCGATTGGCCGGCGCCGTTTCGCAAAATGACCGTTTGATAGAGCCAGCGACTATTGGTCAGAATGCCATCGTCGTTGTTGAAGATGCTAATGAACGCATCGTCATCGTAGCTGCCGTTGCCGTCGAGGTCAATCGGGTCGCCTTCTTTCATGATCACGGTATTGCCGTTAAAGACCATGTAAGAGTTCGCGTTGGGATCAGTGGCATCGGTCAATCCGCCGACGACCGTGTCGCCATTGTCGTTGATCGCCGAGAAGAAGAAGCAGACGCTGAATCCAGAATCGTCGCTCCAATTGACGCCCGCACCCGGGATCGCATCACCGTTCGAGGCGATCACGAGGCCGTTCTTGACGATCAAGTCCGATCGGTCGGCAGCCGCGGCACCGTCATTAAGCTCGACTCGCAGGATGTACTCTGATCCATCCGGGCTTTGCCAGGTGGAGTTCGTGTCCGTGTAGAACCGATTGACGTTCGCCGTGTTCGTTGCGCCCGGAATCGGGAAGCCTTCTTGGAAGAGCACGGTTCCGTTCTGGACCATGATCTCGTTTTGCGTCGAAACGACGGGCGATGCCAAGAAGCTGTGGATGATCGTGTTGGCTCCTGTCACCGAAGTTCGATAACGACCTGAGGACAACGAAGTCACACCAGCCGGGGTCCCGCCTTGCAATTGGCCTGCCGGAACGAAAGTCGCATCATCAAAGAGCACGCTCCCGGTCGTCGGATCTGTCATTCTGACAATGATCTCGCGCCCAGAGAATCCGGTGATGCCCGTGGTTCGGAAGGTCAAATCGCCGTTGTCAAGGATTTGGGTATCGGTGTTGGAGGTTCCAAAGTTGACTCCGGAGAGGCCCGGGATGGGAGTGCCTTCGCTCGCGATCAGCTCAAGCAGGGTGCCGTTCCATCGAACCGCAATTTCGTCGCTGTTTGTGGCGGCGGTGGTGTCAGCGCTGAACGCATATCGTCCGTCATTGAGGATTCGATAGTCGGCTCGGAAAACGCCGGCGAAAGTCGCCCCGTTCGGCGAGACGTCGCCCTCTCGGACCACCACGCTCGAAGTCGAGAGGTCACCTAAGAGTAGAACATCGTCGATGCTCGTTGCGGCGTCGGTGTCCGCTCGGATCAAGAACTTGGTGCCGTCGGGTGTCATAGCCGGCCGGCCAAAAGGTTGGGTGTTGTTGGGCAGGGTTGCCGTTCCGGCGAACTTCACGCCCCCGAGCCCGGGCACATCAGAGGTTGCTGAGGCCTGAACGTTCGAATAGATCACCTTGGGGCCCAAGGCGAATGCGGTCATTGCCGTGGCTCCGGCAAGGGTAGCCAAGCTGAATCTCATCCAATTTTGTAGAACCATGATCTCTCCTTCCTGTCTTGGCAGGAAACAAACTAACAGATAGTATATGCTGAGAGCGTCGATTCAGAAAAGGGGGCGAAGCGAATTCGGATGCCCAAGCGCGACCATTTGTACTAGGTTCAAACGCCACGAGTTGTAAATCCCGCAATTATGCTGGGGTCAGGGGCGAATCCCGAGGAGCAGGGTGAGCAGAATTCCGAAAAAGCCGAAGATCGCGCAGAGGAAGCCGGAAGCCGCCACCTCAATCTCGCCTCGGCGTTGCGCGGCGCGGCAGTGACGAATCCCCACGAACATGGCCACAAGGCCCACCATCCAAGCGGTGTAGGGAATCAAAGCGACAATGCCGAGTGCGAGCAAACTCGAACTGGAGGTCTTTTTGACTGTCGGAGTGACCCTTGGATAGGGGCTCGGGCCTCCGAGATGTGACCAATCTTGGGGCGTCGAATTCGGCTTTTCCATGACGTCCCTGGGATTCGCGATCAGAAGAGAATGCAGCCCGAAGTCGGGACCTTCGGAGCGTAGCCCGGGTCGTACGGTTGCTCAGGCTGGCCCGTCAGTTGGGCGAGTTTGGAATTCAACTCCGTCAAGATCGCGTCGCTGTACCCCGGATAAATTTTGACGATCCGGCCGCTCGCATTCACCAAGATCAAATAGACCGAGCGCTTGGCGTTGTGGGCTTTGGCAACCTCGACTTCGGGATCAAGCAAGATCGGGTAATTCACCGACGTGACTTTAGCGTAACTCCGAGCGACCTGGGAATCGCCCGAATTGATGATGCCGATGAACTGCGCATTCGGGGCGTGCATCGTCTGAAGCCGGTTCAGAAGGGGCTGAGAGTCGAGGTTGCAAGGGCACTGATCCTTGATCAAAACGATCACGGCCGGCTTGCCAGGGGCGAGCGACTGAAGCGTCTGAACCTTGCCCGAGACATCTTTGAGCTGAAACTCCGTCAGCGGCTTGAGCTTTTGCGCGTCCGCATCCTCATTCATCTTGCGAGTCACCGGGTGCTTCAGCCAAGGCTGATTCGCCGTGTCGATCTGCTGATTGGCGTTGCGCGCCGAATAGACAAACAGCCAACCGGCACCAGCCAAAAGAAGGGAAGTCGGGATCGTGATCGTGGAAAGTTTCATGTCGACCTGGGGGCGCCTCCGCCACGTGACTTAATTCGACGTACGGGCTTGATTCTCCTGGTGGTTCAAGAACTCTTTGATCGGAGTCTGGGCAAGATCGTCGCCGGGGCCGATCCGAAGAAGAGGCGGCAAGGGCTCGGTATGGGTCGCCCACCGAAGAATCTGGTGGGGCCGCTGGGCTCGGGTGGCCTCGTCGAGGGGATCGGGCCAGTCGATCGAAGGCGGGATCGTCCTGTCGGCGCTAGGTTGCTCCCACCGAGGAGCGTCTCGCATCAGATTCAGGATCGACGACTCGCCCAGCACCTCGGGAGGCAAGTGCTCTTCGCACCAGGCGGCGAGCACCGCCGACCGGTCGAGCCCAAGAGCCCGCTTCCCGAGGGATTTTCGCGCACAGTTCTCGCCGACCAAAAGAAGGACGATGTCCGCGCCTGCCAAGGCCTCGGCCGAGTCGGGCGTCGAGATGATCTCATGCTCGATGTCGGTCATGCGGCACCCGGCGCGAAGAAATCGCTCCATGAGGTCGAGCCGCTCCAGGTCCGCGTCGTAAAGTCGGATCTCCATGGGGCGCTCGCCCGCATACGTCGCGAGCTCGGCCAGAACAGGGGGGCCGGCTCTCAGACTCCCAACTCCAAGGACGGCGACGATTCGAGTGGACTTCATCCCGGCATGCTTTCCGAAAAATCAGCGGATAAAGTGGATCTTTGGGTTGTCCATGGAGTCCACGAGCATCAAGCTGGTCACGGGAAGCGGTCGACTTTTAGCGATTTCGCGAGCTTCGTCGAAGCTCACCTGGTCGATCCGCATCCCTTCGAGCCCGATGTCATTCGCGAACCGAGAAGCCGTCAGGTCGGTGCTGAAGCAAGCCAGCCCGTGCACCCCCTGAAACATGTAGCAGGCATATTTGCCAGAAGCCGGATGGTGCAGAACACACAGGGTCTCCGGAATAGATTCCCCAAGTCCTAGAATCGGTCTTGCGAGTGTGTCGGTCATGGTGGCCCTCAAAAAGGTCCTACGAAATCAGTGATACCTTTTCTGACAACGAATTATTCTGAATTTACGAGTTTCTTTTGAAAAACCTTTTGTTGACGACGGTGCCCGGCTCCATCTTGCCCCGCATTTCGACGTGGCAAGGGGTTCCTTGGGGGATCGACGACTCAATAAACGCGAATCCTGCGCCACAGTCCATCATCGGCGAATAGATTCCGCTCACGATCTCTCCGACATCGCGCCCTTCGACAAAAACCCGCATTCCCGGGGCGACCAGACGCTTGGATTCGAGCTTGATGCCTTGAAGCTTGGTCGGTGTGCCTTGGGCTCGGGCCTGCTGGATCGCCTCGCTCCCCAAAAACGGCTTGGTCTTGCTGATCACCCATCCTAGCCCAGCCGCGATCGGGCTGAGGTCGTCGCCCAGTTCGTGGCCATAGAGCGGGAGTCCGGCTTCGACCCGCAAGGTATCGCGCGAACCCAGGCCACAAGGAACGACCCCAGCCGCAAGAAGAGCGTTCCACAAGGGTTCGGCTTCGCTGGCGGCGCAGATGAGTTCGTAGCCGTCTTCGCCGGTGTAGCCGCTCCGCGCGGCAAAGCATCGGACACCGCCTACGACCGGCTCGACAATTCCAAAGGCTGCGGCGTCCCGAAGGGCCTCTTCACCGCTCATTTTCACCAAGAGCTCGACGGCGCCTGGACCTTGCACGGCGATCATCGCGGTCGCCTCGGTCATATCCTCGATCTCGACTTCGAACCGATTTTGCGCCTTCATCCACGCGACGTCCTTGGCGTGGTTCGAGGCGTTGACCACCATCCGAAATTCGGAGTCGTGGATTCGGTAAACAATGATGTCGTCGACGACTCCGCCTCGCTCATTGGGCAACATCGAGTACTGACCCGTCCCGTCCGTCAACTTCGAAACGTCGTTGGTCGTGATCCATTCGAGGTACTCCAAGACTCGCGCCCCGGTCAGGCGAAGTCGAGCCATATGACTGACGTCGAACATCCCGCACCCTTCCCGGACCGCTTTGGACTCAGCGATGATGCCTTCGTATTGCACCGGCATCAGGTAGCCCGCAAAAGGCACCATCTTTCCTCCGGCTCGAACGTGGGCATCGTAAAGAGGAGTGCGCAAAAGGACGTCAGTGGACATATCCGAATTGTACCGAGGGTTCGGTAAGATCAACCGCAATGAAGTTGCCGATGAGCATGATTCTGTCGCTGGTCGAGACCCGACTCAGCCCCCAAGAGGTAGGCGATCTCCTCACGATGGCAGGCTTCGAACTCGAAGGGATCGAGTCCGACGAAGCCGAAGCCGTCTTGGACCTGAAGGTGATGGCCAACCGAGGGGACGCTCTTTCGGCGATGGGAATGGCCCGCGAGATTCTTGCCAAAGACGCCTCGGCTCAGCCGACCGAGCTCTACCGGCGGGCGACTGGCCGATTCGAATCGCGGTCTTTCCCCGAAACGTCGCTCACGACGTCGGAGATCACCCGCGTCGAGATCGCCACCCCCAACTGCACTCGATATGCGGCCCGTTGCTTCCGAAATGTCCAAAATGGGCCCTCGCCAGAATGGCTCCAAAAGATCCTTCGTCAAGCCGGAATGAGGCCGATCAGCCTGTTCGTCGATCTCACGAACTACATTCTGCTCGAGCTGGGTCAGCCGCTTCATGCGTTCGATCATGATCGACTCGTCGAAGGGCGGATTGTCGTTCGGCAAGCCCGCGAGGGCGAGAAACTCCGGACTTTGGACGGAGTCGACCACACCCTCCGACCGCATCAGATGGTGATCGCGGATGCCGAGCGCCCTGTCGCCGCCGCCGGGATCATGGGCGGAGAAGAGACCGAAGTCTCCGATTCGACCCGAAACGTGCTTCTCGAATCCGCTCATTTTGCCCCGTCGAGCGTTCGACGGACCCGAAAGGACCTCGGCCTGAACACCGAGGCCAGTTACCGATTCGAGCGATGGGTCGACCCGGATGGGGTCGTCGCCGCGCTGGACCGCTTTGCCGAACTCTATGCCGAGATCGTGGGCCCTTCGGCCGAGATCGCCGCCGGGGGGATCGATCTGTATCCCTCCCCGGCTCGTTCGATCCAGATTCCGTTCCGGCTCGACCGATGCCGAACGTTGCTCGGCATGGAGCTGCAGCCGGACGAAGCCGAAACCGCATTGACCCGACTTGGCATGGCCGTGGATCGGTCGCAAGAGAGCTGGTCTGTTTCCATTCCGAGTTGGCGGCCGGACGTGGTGCGCGAAATTGATCTGATCGAAGAGGTCGGACGAGTCTGCGGCTATGACCGAATTCCGGAGAAGCTCCCGCAAGGATCGACTCCGCTTGGAGGCACCTTCGGCCCGCTTCGACTGATCGAGCAGACGCGCGAGGTGATGCTCCGAGCTGGGTTCGATGAGATCGTCAGTCACAGTTTGCGCGACCGACATCCGTTCGATTTCACTTCAGATTGGCGGGTTGAAGTCCGAAATCCGCACTCGCCCGAGATGCGTATGTTGCGCGATTCACTTCTGCCTGGGCTCGCCGATGCCGCGCACCGCAATGGGCTTCGCGATCTGCACTTGTTTGAGATTGGCAAGGTGTTTGTCCAAGGCGATTACCAGATCGACGAGAGTCCGGAACTGGCGATCCTCTCAACCGGATCCCTGGATCAGCCTCATTGGGCGGGCAAGGAGCTTGTCCAAGCCGACTTCTACAGCATGAAGGGGGTCTTGGAGCGCCTTTTGGCCACACTCGGACTGCATGCCGAATATCTGCCCCCCAACGACCCGGACCGTCGACTCCATCCGACTCGTCAAGCCGGAATCTTGCTCGATGGAGGCAAGCTCTGGGCCGGAACTTTCGGTCAGATCCACCCCGATCTGGCGGAGGAGTTAGGGCTACCCCTGGGCACGATTTTGGCGGAAGTGGACTTGCTGGTTCTGGCGACGGAAGTGCCCGCCGAACCAAGACTCCACGACATCAGTCGCAACCCGTCGATCCGCCGCGACATCGCCGTCGTCGTCGAAAAGTCCGTGCCGTATCGAGACATCGAAAAGCGGATTGAAGGGGCGTGCGGTCAAATTCTGGAGAAGCACTGGCTGTTCGACGTGTACGAAGGTCCGAGCCTGCCTGAGCGTCATCACAGTCTCGCGATCGCGCTTCAGTTTCGCAAGCCGGGCGAGAACCTTACCGACGAAGAAGCGAACCAGGTGCGGGATCGAGCCGTTGAGGCGCTTGCCGAGCTTGGGGCGAAGCTACGCTAAACAGTTCTCGGCCGACCCACATCAGGAGTCCGGCCACAAAAAGGCTCCGAAAAACAACGGTGCCTGGAATAGGCTCGAACACGACCGGGTCAAACACAAAGACCGCTGACAAAATGCTTCCGACATAACCCAGCGCCATCAACGGCCCGCTACGATCTTGGGGCCCCTTCCAAAACACGATGAGGTTGCCAAGGAGAATGAGGGAACCGAGAATGCGCGCGAGAGTCGGGAATGGCTCGACCTCGAACTGATGAAAGAGAGGTGGCACAGGGCTCAGCATCTCTGATTTGAAAACGAGCATTTGAATGTCCCTGTAGGGATAGGGTGGAGGTGAAGAGGCATAGACTCCAGTCGTGTACATGTGGTGGACCGCGAAGACGGCCACAGCTAGGACGCAGGCCCAAAATGCCCTGCTTTGAAACTGGGTTCTGGAGACTTCCCAGCCCATCGCTCGCATCGTCGATTCAAGAACAAGAATTCCGAACAGAAACGCCAACGTTTGGAACGGGACCAGCAAGGAGACGGTGAGGCTCATTCCCGCAAGGACGTACCAAAGAGGCGCTGTCTTCTTTCCCGGCCCGAATGCTGAAGCGGACTTACTCGCGGGTGCATCGGTCGCTTTGGCCTGATGAGGAAAGCTTCGGGCTACCGAGACTCGAATTGCTCGGGCATAAAAGGCCAATGCGGCGATTCCGGCGGTCGAGGCAATCAAGTAATGAGAATTCCAAGTCACGGGTGAAGGGGCACCATGAAAATTGCCAGTTACTTCAAAGAGGCAGAAGGCCAAGATGCACATGGTCAGAGCAGGCCCCAAGATGTCTTTCCGAGCCCCGATCATGAAAACAAATAGGAGGATGAAGGGTACGACCATCATCTCGTACTGGAATCGCAACGGCCCCATCCAATAAGAGCAGACAACAGCCGAAAGCCCCGCCAGAGACGGCTGATCGGAGACTTCTCGGGCAAGCCAAAAAACCAATAGGACCAGCACCGCTCCCCATGGCCTCGGGTCGAGGGGTGCCTCAGCCATCGGACCTTCAAGAGGGAGCAAAGTCCAAAAGCACCCCAAGATCGCCACGCCGAGCACGGGAGCCCATCGCTTCACAGCTTTTCTCTCCTCACGAAGTTCAGTCTACATCCAAGATGGGTCTTTAGAACTCATTGAGTCTACTGAGCTCAATCATCGATGTTCATGAGCAGCTTTCGCTTGACTTCGTGATGTTCAATTGAACGAGAATCACCCAGATGATGCAACCAAATTCGACTCCGAAGCGTTAACACACTTGAGCGTGATGCGCTCAAGGTATTCAAGAACATGGCCGCCCAAAAAACACAAGACTACTACGCCGTCCTCGGCGTCTCCCGGAACGCGGACGAGAAAGCCATCAAGTCGGCGTATCGAAAGCTCGCCCGGAAATACCACCCCGACGTGAACCCGAACGATCCCTCCGCCGAGGCTCGGTTCAAAGAGGCGAGCCAGGCTTATGAAGTCTTGTCGGACCCCGAAAAGCGCAAGCTGTATGACCAGTTCGGCCATAACTGGGAGGCCGTCCAGAACTTCGGGGGCCAACCTGGGGGCGGGGGCGTCGATTTCGAAGGGATGGGCGGCGCCGGTTTTGGTTCGATCTTCGAGCACCTGATGCAGAACTTCGGGGCTGGAGGCGCCGAGAGTCGGCCCCGGGGGATCGAGCCTCGCGACGTCGAAAAAGAGGTCCAGCTCACGCTGGAAGAGATCGATTCGGGCACCACGCGCAAGCTCCGCTATCAAGTCCAAGATGCTTGCAAGAGTTGCGACGGCTCGGGTCAGATTCGGGTTCAAAAGCCTCGAACTTGCCCGGGCTGCGGAGGGTCGGGGCGAAGCAAGGGGCTCTTGGGGATGCAGACGGCCTGTCCCGAGTGCCGCGGGACCGGGCAAGTGACGTTGGAGACCTGCCCGACCTGTCGAGGAGCCCGGACGATGGCCAACGACCGGACGGTCGAAGTCAAAATTCCCGCTGGCATCAGCGAAGGGAAGCGCCTCCGGGTGCCGTCGGGGGGCGCGAAGGGAGCCAACGGCCGCGCGGGTGACCTGTACGTCATCATCCGAGAAGCCCCACACCCTCGGTTCAAGCGCATCGGCGATGACCTGGAGACCGAGGTGCCGGTCGCGTATCACCGGGCCGCGCTAGGAGGCGAAATCAAAGTGCCGACTTTGCGCTCGACGGTGACGATGAAAATCCCGTCGTGCTCGCAAAACGGACAGGTCTTTCGCCTGAGTCAACAAGGCATCAGTAAGCTCAACGGCGGTCGAGGAAACTTGCTCGTGAAACTGGTGGTGGAGGTTCCCAAATCGCTTTCCGACGAGCAACGGGCCGCTCTCCAGGCTCTGGCCAAAGTGATGGAGGTCGATCTGCATGCGTGATGATCAGCAGCCCGTCTTCATGATCGGAGTCGCCGCCAAGCTCTGCGGCGTCCATCCCCAGACTCTCCGGCAATATGAGCGCCTCGGGTTGGTGATGCCGGCCCGGGTCGGAGCTAAGAACCGGCTCTTCAGCGAAGCCGACATTCAAAGAGTTCACCGGATTCAACGGCTCACTCAACAACTCGGAGTGAACCTCGCCGGGGTCGAAATCATCCTGAAGCTGATCGACGACATGGACGAAATGCGGCGCGACCTCGAACTTCAGCTCGATGATTATCGCGCCGAGGCCGAGCGGAGAATCCAGCACCTGATGCAACATTCCAACGTCCCGATCCGGCGCGACGAACCGTTACTACCGATCCCCAACGTCCGGCTGAAAAAGGTCGAGCTCTAAACTCCGCCGAACTTTCGTGTGCGGACCTGGTAGCTCAAGACCGCCTCAATCAGGTCATCGCCGCCAAAGTCGGGCCACGGCTTTTCGGTGACGAAGAGCTCGGCATAGGCCGCTTGCCAGATCAGGAAGTTGCTCCAGCGCATCTCGCCGGCCGTTCGAACAATCAGGTCAGGATCGGGCGTCTCGGGGTTGTACATCCGCTGGGAGAGGAGTTCCTCGGTGATCTCGCTCGCCGGGATGCCCTCTCGCACGATGCCTTGGATGGCGTCCACAATCTCGGCGCGCCCACCGTAGTTGATCGCGAGCGTAAAGGTGATCCCGGTGTTCTTGGCTGTCGTCTTGATCCCGTGCTCAAGTGCGGCTCGGAGTCCCTCCGGAAGCTCGTCGGTCCGGCCCGCGACCTGGACTCGGACGTTGTTTTGGTGCATGATCCGAAGCTCATCGCGCGCCGCTTGTTCGATCAAACTGAGAAGGCCCCGCACCTCGTCTTCGGGGCGTCGCCAGTTCTCCGCAGAGAAGGCGTAAACCGTCAGATACCGAACCCCGAGTTCGCTCGCGGCCAACAAGACGCGGCGAAGCGTCCGATAGCCTTCGCGATGCCCCAGGAGCCGTTGGAGTCCGCGTCCGGTTGCCCATCGCCCGTTCCCGTCCATAATCACGCCGACGTGGGCCGGAAAGCGCTCCAGATCGACGCCCCTTTCGAGGGCTTGAGATCGAATGGCCGGGACTTTGGTGCTCATGCTCACGGACACTCTTCAGTTTGACGTCCGTCGGGCGCGAACTGCTACCTTTTACAGCACTGCATCCATCACTCGCTCGGCGATCTGGTGATTCCCGAACGGCGGCATGAGATACAGGCCCTGAACTTGAGTCTTCAGATTCGCTGAGAGCTTTTGCGCTTCTTCGATCCCGATGTGGAGCGAAACATCGTCGTCCGCCGCTTGAGCCATCTTCTGCCGAAGCCAGTCGGGCACCGTGATTCCCGGGACTTCGTTATGCATAAACTCGGCATGGCGAGTGCTCCGCAACGGGAGAACCCCGATGAAGAGCGGCAGTCCGAGCTTGCAGCACTCTTCGGCGGCAATCTCGACGTACTTCGGCTCAAAAATCGGCTGAGTGTAGACGACGTGGCACCCTGCGTCGGCTTTGCGTTTCAGGCGATCCACCTCGGTCGCAAAGTCAGGAGCCAGCGGATTGAACGCCACCGCAATGGTGTAGGCGCACTTGACGCCGATGCTGTAACCCGCCAGATCCACGCCCTCATTAAATCGACTCAGAATCCGCACGAGCCCAATGGCATCGACATCAAAGACCGAAGTCGCACTTGGATAGTCGCCGATGTTGGCGGGATCGCCGGTGATGGCGAGAATGTTTCGAACGCCCAGCGCGTGGCACCCCAACAGGTCGGCCTGCACGGCCAGCAAGTTTCGGTCTCGACACGCAAAGTGCATCATGACTTCGATACCGACTTGGTCTTGAATGAGCTTGGCGACACTCAAAGGGTTCATTCGGAGCCGGGCGCGGGCGCCGTCGGAGATGTCGATCAAGTCCGCCCCGCGGATCTTCAGCGCCCGCGAACCCTCGATGACCTTTTTGACGTTCAAGCCACGGGGCAGGTCCATTTCGACGGTGACGATGAACTTGCCGTTCTTCAGGCGGTGATGGAGTTCGGTCGGCTCACTCTCGGGGAGCGGCTTTTTCTCCTTGGCGACGGCGGCGGTTGCGGTTTTTTCGCGCCGCTTGACGGCGGTCGTGTCGATCAGTTGCCGCAGGAATCGAATGTGATCGGGCGAGGTCCCGCAACACCCTCCCACGATCCGGGCACCCTCTTCGATCAGGCGCATAGTCGCTTTGGCAAAGTACTCAGGCTTGGTGTCGTAAGTGATCTGGCCCTTGACGAGTTGCGGCAATCCCGGCGTCGGGAAGGCCAAGATCGGCAGGTCGGTCGCCTCGTTCAACTGGCGAACGATGTCAACCATTCGCTGGGGACCGACGATGCAGTTCGCTCCGACGGCCACAACGCCCAGCTCGGACATCTCTTGGCCGCAGGCTTTTGGCAACCCTTCGGCAAGCGCCTCGCCATCTTCGATATAGGCCTTACTGACGATGATCGGGAGCTCGCTGACTTCGCGAATCGCTTCGACACTCCACCGGAGCTCGTCCATGTCGATGAAGGTCTCCAGAATATAGCCATCGACCCCACCTTCGGCCAACGCTGAAGCCTGTTCCTTCACGCTCTCCCAGATCATCTCACGCGTGATCTGGCCGATCGGAGCGATCGGCTTGCCACAAGGCCCGATGGCCCCGAGCACGAGGGTGTCTTCGTTGGCGGCTTGCCGAGCCAGCCGGGCCCCGGCAAGATTCAGCTGCTGAATATTAAAATTGGTGCCTTCGAGCCGGATTCGATTCGCCTCAAAGGTATTCGTCTCGATGATGTCCGAGCCAGCTTCGACGTACAGCCGGTGAACGGCGATGACCTTTTCGGGGTCCATCAAGTTGGCGAGGTCGTAAGGTTGGCGGGTGAACCCCATCTGGACCAGCATGGTCCCGTTCGCACCATCTCCGAGGAGCACTTCTTTTTCTCGAAGTGCTTTCATCAGCTTCATCATGTCCTTTATACCTCTCTAACCCGGGCCCATCCATAGCCGGGCGGCATCCCTTAACTTTCGGGATTGTGCACGTATTGTTCGTAAAACTTGAACTTCTTGTTTGCTGGGGACCGTGACCGGGCGCAGCGGATTCAGCAGACCCATGACCCCGCCTGGGTCACCATCGTCGAGCCCGAGAACGTGCCCGACTTCGTGCAGCGCGGCATGCAACATCGCCTCGTAGCTGAGGCCTTGCCCTTGCGCGCCTTGCAGAGCGAGCGAGACATCCGCCCTCACTCCGACATCGTCGGGCCGGCTCCACCGACTCCAGGTCGTGAATCCAGCCACAGGTCGGCCTTTGAGGCGAATCTCATTCATCATCCGGGCGGTGACTTGGGCCGTGCGCGAATCGCTCACCCGCTGAACCGGGATCGGTTCACCCAAGGCTTGGGACCAGATCAAGACCGCGCGCTGAATGAGATCATCGATCCGCTCAGCTCGTCGGTCAAACGCGCTCGACTCGGAATAGACCCGAATCGGGCCTTCGAAGAGAAGCATGTTCGCGGTCGCCAAAGCCTGATCCGGGCGGCGCGCTTCCACAAGGTCCCACCCATGTTGGAGTTGCTGAGAGGTCGTTTTTTCGGCACCCGGAAGCGAGAAATGGACTTCTTGGGCCACGGACATCGGTCCGAGCCAGACGGCCACCACCCCCAACACCAGCGTGCGAATCCCCACAGTTCTCCTTCCTCACGAAGTCGCCTCGGCAGTCCCCACCGCCGGACGATTCCCCACCATATATCGGTCAATAAAAAGGGGCGGCTTACCCGAAACAACCGAACTCAAGAACAATTGCTATGAAGACTCAGTTGGCCCTACTTCGAGCTCGCCGCCTTGCCCGTCATTGTATATCGGATTTCGAAATTTCGCTTGAAGAATGCCCCCGCAAAAAGACTAGGTTTCTCCGGGAGCCTGAACTTTTGTACGCTCTCTTAATGGGCCTTGACTGTGGCCAGCTCGCCGACCTCGGGCGGGCTCTCGAAAGCAGACTTCGTGACGTCCTCAGGAACTGGGATCGGATAGTCGCCATTGAAGCAAGCAAGGCAAAACTGAGACGGTTTTCCGCCGGTTGCGGCGACGGCACCCTCGATTGACAGATAGCCGAGCGTCGTCGCACCCAAATGCTCGCGAATCTGCTCGATGCTCATCTGGGCCGCGGCGAGCTCGCCTTTGCTGCTCATGTCGATTCCGTAAAAGCAAGGGTGCTGGATCGGCGGGGCCGTAATTCGGACATGGACTTCGGCCGCACCCGCGTCAAACATCATCTTGACCAGCTGCTTGGTCGTGGTGGCGCGAACAATCGAATCGTCCACCAAGATCAGCCGCTGCCCCCGAATCTTGTCGATCATCGGGGTGAGCTTCATCCGGACCCCCAGTTCCCGAAGGCGCTGGTCGGGCACGATGAACGTCCGGTGGATGTAGCGACTTTTCACCATCGCCTCCTGGAAAGGAAGGCCCGAAGCCCGGGCGAGTCCATGGGCCGCTGGCACCCCCGAATCCGGCACCGGCACGACGATGTCCGCCTCGACCGGGTGCTCCTTCCAGAGGTTCTCGCCCATGCGTTCACGGGCGGCATATAGGCTCGTCGTGCCCATGTGGCTGTCGGGCCGGGCGAAATAGATGTACTCGAAAAGGCACATCGCCTTGCGTCGAGGTGGGGCCCCTTGGGCATAGCGCATCCCTAAGTTGTCGATGATCACCATCTCGCCCGGCTCTAGCTCTCGCTCGACATGACCATCGACCGGCCCAAAAGCGCAACTCTCGCTCGCGAGCATGAACCCATCCGCAACGCGCCCAGCCACAAGCGGCCGGACCCCGTTGGGGTCGCGAAAGCCGATCAGCCGATCTGGAGTCAGGACGGCCACGGAGTACGCGCCTTCGATCTCGCGCATCGTCGCTGCAACCGCATTTTCGGGACCGCGATCCATATGCCGGACCATGAGCCGGGCCATCACTTCGGTGTCGCTGGTGCTGTCAAATCGCTCACCTTCGGCGATCATCTTTTGCCGAACTTGGCCGGCATTGAGAAGGTTGCCATTGTGGGCGACGGCGATCTCACCTACAATGCTGGTGCAAAAAATCGGTTGGGCGTTGCGAAGAACGCTCGCCCCAGTGGTGCTATAGCGAGTGTGGCCAATCGCGAGATGCCCGGGGAGCTCACTGAGAATCTGCTCGTTGAATGCTTGGCTCACCAAGCCCATCTCTTTGTGCATGCGGACGGTCTCCCCGTCGCTGACGGCAATGCCTGCCGATTCTTGTCCCCGGTGTTGTAGTGCAAAAAGCCCGAAGAACGCCAGTCGAGCCGCCTCGCCGCTCGGCGTATAGAGGCCCAGAATGCCGCACTCCTCTTTGGGACGATCCTGCTCGTCGACCTCCTTCATGACCCCAGTTTATCCCTCAGCGGGGCCTCCGCTGAGCTGTTGCAAGAACCAATCGCGGTTTCTTGCGATCATATCGACATGCCAGTCGTGCCCCCAATCGTAAATCGCGAGCTCCTTCGGACCGGCGAGAGCCTGAAAAATGGCCTCAACCGTCTCCGGACGACACGCCGGATCTTTGGTGCCAAAGCTGACCAGAGTCGGCACTCGGCACCGCGTAGCAACGTTCATCGTGTCGAAATAGCTGAGCGTATTCAGCACCATCTGTCGCCGGATCGGCGAGTCTTCGAGAAAGTCGATCACCTCTTTGAGCGGATACCGATAGGCGTTGCGCGTCAGGGCCCAAGGCATCACTCCGAGGAAAGGCATATCTGCGACCACTGCGCGCACAATCGGCGATATGGCTCCGGTCCAGATCGCCATCCCACCCCCTTGACTCAGCCCCATGGCCCCGATCTTGCTTTCGTCGGCCTCGATCTGAGCCTGAAGCACTCGAACCGCGATCAGGCAGTTCTGAAGCATCCGCCGAAAAATCCAAGTTCCCGGCTCGGCAATGCCATCGGCAAAGTATCCTCGGTCGATGCGGTACTTCTCCTGGTGAAAGGCCGCCTCGCCGTGGAGGTTCAGGCTCAAGGTGCAAAAGCCTTCGCGGGTGCTGAATCGGTTGGGGAGAATCGACTCCCGGCCATAGGGCGGAATCCAAAGGTAGCTCGGGAGCCGCCGAGCGCCGGGCGGATAGGTGATCCAGCCGTGGACGGTTTCCCCTTGAACGCCTCGGAACTGCAGAGTCTCCACCACAAACCCAGGCCAGTCGAAATCGTTGCGCAATGAGCGGTGATAATCGAGGCGCGTCGAGCGCGCTTCGGCTTGGGCCTCGGCCCAAAACTCGTCAAAGTCCTCGGGCACATAAGGTCGAAAGAGGTCCGCCGACTCGCTCATTCAGACCCAATTATGCCACGGACCCTAGAGTCCAAACAGGAAGACTCGGTGCAAGGAGCGGCCCCGCACCAAGTTCACCCACTGGTTTCCGCATGAGCACGCCCCACCGGAGTATCCATGAGCGAAGATCCCCCTCTCCCTTCATCGAAGGGAGAGGGGGTAGGCGGTGAGGGGGAACCTGCGAGCTTAGTCGCCCAACAGACCGTTGTTGAAGGCCCAGATCGCATAGTCGGCGTTTGTCACTTCGCCGTCACCGTCTAGGTCTCCGTTGGTGTGAGGTGCCACAAACGAGCCATTATAGAAAGCCCACAGTGAATAGTCCGCATTCGTGACCTCATTGTCGCCGTCCACGTCGCCATTTCTCAGCGTCACGTCCACGTCCGGCTGGCCGACCGAGAGATCCACGTTCGTCGATAGGCTGCTGATCCAGTGTCGGCCCTTGAATCGGACCGATTTGATGCCAGTCTGAGCAGTGTCGAATGCGTAATATCCGTTGTAGCCAACCGTGATTTGAAGAGCTTCCTCGACCGCTCCGCCCGGTCCGACGATCTCGACGTCCACCACTTCACCAGGAGTTGTGTAACTCGCTTCGAAAGTGATCACCCCCGCGACCGTTCCCGGAAGGGTTTCGGTCCGAAAGTAGCCTATGGTTCGTCGGAGGAAGCCGATATATTGGTCCGAACCTCCGAATTGTGTCGTCGGGGTTGTGCTGGAGCTATAGGTGTTGACCGAGTAGTAGTATCGGTGACCGCTCTTGAGGGCAGATCCAGGAATGGTATCGCTCGAATAGCTCGAACTCGGGCCGAAGTTGAGAAACGGAAGCCCCACTCCGGTGAGATCAAAGATAAAGAACTCGGTATCGAGGTTCGGCTGCAAACCGCTGTTGGTGTAAGTCGCAAACGTCACCGGAAAGGCGACTCCGGGAGCACAAAGTTGGATGTCATCATAGGTCGTTCCCGTGACTGCCGGAATTTGATCCGAGTACGAAGGCCCAGGAAGACTCATGACCCCGGTGTCGCTCAGTGCACCCCCGAAGACCGAGAACGAATACGACCCGGCTCCAGTGAAGGCCTCCATCTCGGCAGCGCTACCAAACTGAGTCCCGAGCCGAAGATCGCGCCCCACGATGTCAACCAGATACATCGAGCCGACAAAGTTCGTCGGCGGAGGAAACACCATCGCGCCGTTCAGCAAATCGCCGTCGGAGTCCGCTCGGACAAAGCCTTCGCTGTAGGCGTAAGCTTCGGTCACGGGGGCCGCGTTCGATGTCTGAATGTAATCGAGGTACTTCAAGATGCCGAACTGACTCACAGAGGCATGGGCAAGCGAAGGACTCAAGAGGGCAAGACCAGCCAAAAGGCCGATTTGACAAGAACTGACTTTCATAAAAACAACTCCAGGCGGCCGGGCCACCCAGTGTTGAAGTTCGCCTGAGCATGAAAAGGTCCTGCAAAAACTGTCAGGAGACACGGCCCCGCTGCCCAGAGCCCGCATTCCTACGGGCATTCTGCTCCCCTTCTCCTTTCCCGGACGCTCCCGTTCTCCTTTCGCTGTTTGTGCGAAGGGAGAAGGGGTTGAAAGCTTATCCTTGAGTGATGGCCGCGGGCTGCATTTTGGGGGATGTCGTAGGCATTTGCCTGGGGCAAGCCGCTGGCTCTTCGGCGCTCAGCTTTGAAGTCGACATCCCCCCATTCGACAAAGTCGCATCCGGTGGCTTGGGTGAGTTTTCCCAGGATTCGCTGGCCAGGTTTTATAGCGAATTTCCGAAAAGAATCTGGGACGCATTCGTCTCTTGCGAAGCGTTGTTGCAGAAGCTTCGGGGTCGCTGAATTGTGTTTTTCAATCCTACTCAGTCCCCCTCATGATCCCTTTGGGCTAATGAGGGGGATTGCAATGGACCGTGCTTGTGGCGACGCTGCAATTGAACTCTAGAAATTTGTCCTACAGAGGATCATAAAGCTCTAGGCCACTTCCGAAATCGACCTGTGCACGATTTCAAGTATTGACTCCATTGCAATGACAAAAAGTTTTGATGGATAGCGATTCTCGATTGTCCACTGAGAGGACTGACATCCGAAGAGAAAGTACCGTGCGCCTATCCGCCCAACAATTGGTCCACCACTCATACCCCTAACACCAGAGTCAAACTGATCCCTTTCCCAGAGTGGATTGAACTCAATCTTTGGGAGCTTACTTCCGTCGTTGATTGGAGCCAAAGGAAGCCTTCGAGCTTCGCATGTCAAGGTATTTCCCGTTAGTTGTTGCAGCGTTTTGGGCAGGCCGACCAACAATATCTCGACGTCTAGGTCATGTCTTAGCTCGGTAACATCTGCTTCATCAATGTGCCAGTGTTCACGATTGAACGGTTCATAGTGATGCTGCATTAAATAGCAAACAACAGCGTCTGGAATCTTCATGAGCAAGACGTCTGTATTGGGCACTGAGAAAGATTGCAGATTTTCAATTGTTGTGAATTGTATCTGGGAGTCCGTGATAGCTATCTTGAGCGGAGCCTGAAAGTTGACCGGAATTGGTTTGCCAGACGTACCAGGAGAGAGTGCAAACAAGGCTCGCTCGGCGAATCTAAGAATGACATCTATGGGTTCCAGACAGTGGGCGGCCGTGACCCAAAGCCATTCATCAGAAACGTCGACGACAAAGCCGGTCAAAACTAGCGGAGGAGTACCGTCCATGCTCGCGTCATGATCGACTATCAGGTTGACGAGCTTTCTTTCGGCCCAATCTGCAAACGATAAGTGATCAGTTGCAACCTTGTTCATATGCGTTCATTTATCTTTGTGCCTTCATAGCATACTCTATTCGTTAAGGCGCGATTCCGATGTTGGAAGCCTATGAGTTTCATGCCACCATGGGACAGGATTGCGGGCGAGAGAGTTCAAGATGGCTTCTCATCAGTCTTAGCACGGGCGTGTTTGCGGGCGGTGTAGAGTCGCTCGGTAAAACCGCCGTTTTCTAGGAAGTCGGATTCGAGGCGCTTGATCAGTTTGTCCAGCAGGTAGTTCGTCTGGTGAATGAGGCAGATCATTGTGTTTGATGCGTTAATCGGGCCCTTCGTTTCGATGTAAGATTGATAGGTCTTATAGGACCGATTCGTCCTATAGGCGAGGCGACGAATGAAGATAGCCTTTTCGTGATCTTTGGTCCAAGGTTCTTCGCCCGAGAGCCTCAAGAAGTCTCGGTAGTCTTCAAGAAGCTCGGCGAGACTGGCGCGGGCAATTCCGATCAGCTTCAGCTCGATCTTCTTAGAAGTTCCAGATGCAACGCTGCCTTCGGCGATGTTCTGTTTGCCGCTCCTTGCGGCTTGAACCATTTGGTCCACGGTTCGGGATTTCCGGTCCAGATACAGGCCTGTAAAGGCGCACGTCCCGTCGAAGACGAGCTCGGCCATTTTATATGCTGCAAGATCAGCATATCCTCCGTGAGGAGGGAGAAGGTTGTTGTCCTCCGGACCCATCGGGTCGAGATTACCAGAGACGAACACAATAGGTCCTATAGGTCGAATAAGACCAATAAGCAATGCTGTACTTTAGAAGTCCATGTCGCAAGTGCCACGGCCTTCGATGAATGGTTTGGCGGGTTGACTTGAAAAAGGCTGGGGGAAAGCCCCCTCTCCCTCCCGGCACGGTCATCCGGCAAGGAGAGGGGGTTCAGACTCAGAAGTCCATGTCGCCCATGCCGCCGCCGGGCATTTGGGGCATGGCTTTCTTGGGCTCGGGCTTTTCGACCACGAGGGCTTCGGTCGTCAGGACGAGGCCCGCGATCGACGCCGCGTTCTGAATGGTCGAGCGCGTGACCTTGGCCGGATCGACGATGCCCGCCTTGACGAGGTCAACAATCTCGCCATTCACTGCGTTCAGGCCGAATCCGGCCTTGGCTTCGCGGACCTTTTCGACGATGACGCTGCCTTCGAGACCAGCGTTCTCAGCGATCGTGCGAAGCGGCTCTTCGAGCGCGCGGCGAACGATGTTGAGTCCGGTCAGCTCATCGCCTTCGAGCTTTGCGCCTTCGAGCGCTTTGGCCGCAGCGAGCAGCGTGATTCCGCCACCCGGCACGATGCCTTCTTCGACGGCGGCTCGGGTGGCCGAGAGCGCGTCTTCGTAGCGGTGCTTCTTCTCCTTCAGCTCGGTCTCGGTCGAGGCACCGACCTTGATGACGGCGACGCCGCCGCTGAGCTTCGCGAGTCGCTCTTGCAGCTTTTCGCGGTCATAGTTGCTGTCGGTCTTTTCGATTTGCGCCTTGATCGTGCTGATTCGGCCCATGACGTCAGCCTTGGAGCCCGCGCCTTCGATGATCGTGGTCTCTTCTTTGGTGATCACGACCTTCTTGGCGGTGCCGAGCATGTCGACGGTGACGTTCTCCAGCTTGGTGCCGAGGTCTTCGCTGATGAATCGGCCCTTGGTCAGGATCGCGATGTCTTCGAGCATGGCCTTGCGTCGGTCGCCAAAGCCTGGGGCCTTGACGGCGGCGATCTGGAGCACGCCACGAATCTTGTTCAGAACGACCGTGGCCAAAGCGTCGGCTTCAAGGTCTTCGGCGATGATCAAGATCGGTCGTCGAGCGGCGGCGGCCTTTTCGAGGAACGGCAAGAAGTCTTGGGCGCTGCTGATCTTCTTTTCGTGGATCAGGATCAGCGGGTTTTCGAGGACGGCTTCCATTCGCTCGGGGTCGGTGACGAAGTACGGGCTGATGTAGCCTCGGTCGAACTGCATGCCTTCGACGACTTCGAGGTTGGTTTCGCGGCCCTTGGATTCTTCGACGGTGATGACGCCGTCTTTGCCGACCTTCTCCATCGCTTGGGCGACGAGCTTGCCGATTTCGGCGTCGTTGCCGCTGATCGTCGCCACGAACTGAACTTGCTCGCTGTCCTTGATCGGCTTGGCGATCTTCTTGATCTCAGCGATCACGAGGTCGACGGCCTTGTCGATGCCGCGCTTAACGGCGATCGGGTTTCCGCCGGCGGCGACGAACCTCAGACCTTCGTTGACGATGGCTTGGGCGAGGACGGTTGCGGTGGTGGTTCCGTCGCCGGCGACGTCATTGGTCTTGCTGGCGACTTCTTTGCAGAGCTGCGCGCCCATGTTCTCGTACGGATCTTCGAGCTCGATCTCTTTGGCGACGGTGACGCCGTCCTTGGTGATGGTGGGGCTGCCCCACTTCTTGTCGAGGACGACGTTGCGTCCTTTGGGGCCGAGCGTGACCTTGACGGCTTCGGCGACTTTGTTGACGCCTCGCTCCAGGGCGCGACGTGCGTTCTCATCGTACAGTAGATTTTTTGCTGGCATTGGTTTGTTTCCTGAGTTGTTGTTGTTGGGATCGGTGGGTTAGTTGAGTTCGGTGGGGTCGGTGGGCTCATCCGAACTCCCGAACTTAATTCACAATCGCGTAGACTTGGTCTTCGTCGAGGATGGTGTAGTCCTGACCGCCGACGTTGACTTCGTTCCCGCCGTACTTGCTGAAGAGAACTCGGTCGCCGACCTTCACCGAGAGCTGATTTCGCTCACCGTTGTCGAGGACTCGGCCCGTGCCGACCGCGACGACTTTGCCCTCTTGCGGCTTCTTCTTGGCGGCGTCGGGCAGATAGATGCCGCTGGCTGTCTTTTCGTCAGCTTCGACGACTTGAACGACGACCTTGTCGCCGAGTGGTTTGATGTTGACCATCGTTTCTGAGTTTTCCTCCTGAGTGTTGAGGGGCGTGCCTACCTTAGCAGTCTGCGCCCCGGTCTGCTAAATTTTACCTTCGGCAGGCGTCCTCGTCAACGGGTTTTGGCAGAATGGGCCGCGAAGTGCTAATTCGCCGCTCGGCCCGGAGGCCACTCCCCATGTTGGGTCCCCGGACGCCCTTTGGGGGCGTCCGCCCAACATGCCGCCTCCGAGCGGCGTCGCCGGCTGGACGATCCAGCCCCAGGGCTCTGCCCGACAACCCTGCCGCCTGCGAGCGGTTGAGCCCTGAATGGACAATGGGTTTAGAACTGAGGTCTAGGCACCTGACATACGGCCTGGCTCTTGTGGCCTGGTGGGCTCTTACTGGTGTTGGTGGACCCTAGGTTCTTTCAGGAGCGAACTGCGGGACGCTGTGAGCGGCGCGGCGGGGAAGTCCGATCCCCCGAACCCCCGGACCCCAGATTTCTCTCCCCGGCTCTGGGCCATTGATCGAAGGGGGCATGCCTGAGCCCCAAAACACCCAGTCGTAGTTCAATCTGCCGCCTTATCCCTGCCCGAGGACCTTGGACGGACCTGGGTTCGTTACCTAGGCGAACCCACGGTCAACTGAAGGCGGCCCATAGCTTGAAACGCAGTCACCCGAAAGCCAGATTCGCCCATCAACTCGCGCTCACCGCGCGAATTCACGAAGTATGTGGGAAACCGCTTGGTTGCAAGATATCCCGACTTGGGCTTCACTTCGGTCATCGAACCGCGAGCAACCGTTTCAAATGATCCAGGGGCGAAACCGACTTGATGCAGCGCATCCGCGAGCGCAGGAGCCCCGGGGAACATCACATTGATTGAAATCTGCTCAGATCCCGGTCGCTGATCCTGAAGCCATTCGACGACGAGCGCAGGCGTTGTATCTGGCAAGAAGTCAGTCGGAATCCGCTGATCTCGGCTGATGGTCGCCGTCCCAAAATTTGAATCGAAACCACTGACTGAGGCGAAAACAGAATCATTCGCAGCAAGGTCTTGCTTCCACTGATGGTATTGCAGGATTTCGTTCCCGCCTCGGCCGTGTCCAGACTGCTTTTGCAAGGGGCTGGTGCCTGGGGCGAATCCGGCGGCTTTCCATTCCTTCAGACTCCAACTTGCTCGCATCGGAGCTGTAAGCACCAACGCGATGATCCGATTGCCCTCGGTGATCGTTTTCGTAATGCGCGGTTGATTCGCGGGAAGGGTGTTTGGCTGGCTGTAGAAAATCTGGGATCGGAATGCACTTCCGCTCCCACCCCACTTGGCGGCGGTTGTCTTTTCGGCGATGGCATGGAGGTCGATCTTTGCCGTCGGTTCTGCGGCGCTGATCCAGCCGCTGTAATCGGCTGCGCCTGTGAGCGGGGCGAGCTTTTCTGGATCGAGTTTCATCCAGTCGGCGACTGATGACTGCGCGTGACCCGCTTCGATCAAGAGCATTGCCGAGAGCGCGGCAAAAAATCCTGTGACTGTTCTCATGGTGATCTCCCGTCCCCGGAGGCCATTCTTCTTCGTCAAGAGGCCAAAGGGTTGAATCAGTGGGACTTTACCACAACAAAAGTGCGGGCCGGATGACGTCCATTGGAAAGACGGCGCCTGCTATGGTGGGCGTGCGCCTGCAAAGGCGCTGATTCGTCGGAACTCCATCCCCCTCCCCTTCGAAAAGAAGGGAAGAGGGGGATGGAAAGACGAGCGACTAGCCTTCGGACTCGCCGCCTTCGTCAATCGCGGCCATTTCAGCCAGCGAGGGGAAGTCGAGGCCCTCGAATTCATCTTCGAGTTCCAACTCGTCCGCTTCGACCAAGGCCGAGAGTGAATGCTGGCTCCATTGCGGGGCCGAGCGATCCACGTCGATCTGGACGTCGCGATACTGCCGAACGCCGGTCCCGGCCGGGATGAGCCGTCCGATGATGACGTTCTCTTTGAGACCTGCCAGTCCATCTTGTTTTCCGCGAACCGCCGCATCGGTGAGGACGCGGGTGGTCTTTTGGAACGATGCTGCCGACAAGAACGAGTCCGTCGCAAGCGAGGCTTCGGTGATGCCGAGCAGAATCCAAGTTGCGTTCGCCTCCTTCGGATCGCGCTCGACCGGTTCGCCCGTAATCGGATCGATGTAGCTAATCTTCTTACCGGCGTCGATGAGCTGTCGGACCTTTTCGTTTTCGCGTTGGAATCGGAATCGGTCGACGATCTGACCGGGCAAGAACGGCGTGTCACCCGGTTCTTTGACCTGGCGCTTGCGCAACATTTGCCGGACGACGACTTCCACGTGCTTGTCGTTGATGTCGACGCCTTGGGCCTTATAGACGGCTTGCAGGTTCGTGACGAAGTAGTCGTAGACCGCGTTTGCTCCGGCGAGTTCCAGCACCTCGTGCGGATCGCGCGGACCGACGGTAAGCGGGTCGCCCTTGATGACCTTGGAGCCCTTGCTCACCGGCAGTTTGCCGATGGGTGGAACGAGGATCGGATAGAAGACCACGACCTTTTCGACTTCGGCCTTTCGAAGGGCTTGGACGTTGGGCGCAGTGAGCTTTTGGCCGATCAATCGCTCTAGGGCTGGATCGTACTGATCATGCGTTTTGCCGTCGGCATCGGTCGTCGAGCCTCCGACTTTCCAGTGCGGCTGCTTGTCGGCGATGTAGGCATCCCGGATGGGCCCGGTCAGAGGCACCTCGGCCTCCACCAAAACCCATCGGCCATAGCTGGATTCTTGGATGTCGATGACCGTTCCGCTCACCGGACAGATGATCGCTTTTCCTCGCGGTTGGCGCCGGGCTTCGAAGATCTCTTCGACCCGGACGATGCCGCTCGATTCACCCGTCCAAGTATAGAAGAAGGTCTTTCGGCTTCGATCCCAGAGCTTTTGCGACTCCTTGTCGACTCGCTCCAGCGCCTTTTGCGCGGCCTTGGTGACCTTGACCGGCTTCTTCTTGGCCTCGTCTTCGGGCGTTGCCGCGCCGCGGGCGAAGATCGACCGCACCGCCGACTCTTGGCTTTCGATGAGCTTGGTCGGATCGAAGTCCTTCAGGTCGGTGTTGGTCGCCGAACCAAAGTCCTCCAAGAACTGCTTGATGAATTTTCCGGTCTTGTACTGGTTGGTTCGGGCGATGGTTGCCGAACCCGCCACGCCGCCGGTGTGGAACGTTCGCATCGTGAGCTGCGTTCCAGGTTCGCCGATCGACTGGGCGCCGATGATTCCGACCGCGACCCCGACTTCGACGGTTTTGCCCGTCGAGAGGTCCACGCCATAGCACTTGGCGCAGATGCCTTGTTCGAGTTCGCAAGTCAGTGGGCTACGAACGCGCATTCCGAGAAGGCCTCGTTCGGTGACCTCAAAACCAAACCCCTCATATTGAGAGTTCATCTTGGTGCGATCTTCTTCGCTCAGATCTTCCACGGATTGGAAGAACTTGGTTTCGATCTGGCCGATGCGATGAGCTTGGTCCGGCTTGATTAGAGCGTCCATTTCGACGATGACTTCGCCAGTTTCTGGATCGCTGACTGTTGCGAGTGCGACCCGACCGTGCAGACGGTCAGCCAGCACTTCGATGGTCTCGCCCTCTTCGATGATCCGGTGCGCAAGTACCCCTTCGGTGGTGCCGCAATCCTGTCGCTTGATGATGACGTCTTGGGCGACGTCAACCAATCGGCGAGTGAGATAGCCAGCGTCCGCAGTTCGAAGCGCCGTGTCGGCCAAGCCCTTTCGGGCGCCGTGCGTGGTCACGAAGTACTCAAGCATGCTCAGTCCCTTGTGGAACGAGCTCTTGACCGGCAGCTCATAAATAACCTCGTTGAACTGGTTAAACATGAGGCCGCGCATTCCGCTGAGCTGGGCGAGCTGCTTGACTGAGCCCCGAGCTCCGCTCACGGTGATGATCGAGAGCGGGTTGAACTGCTTCATGCCTGTGGTCAGCTCTTTTCCGATCCGGTCATAGGTGTCGGTCCAGAGCTCGATGAGGCTGCGCTGCATCTCGTTAAAGTTGAGCAGACCCCGTCGGTACTGCATGCTGATACGGTCCGACTTCGACTCGGCGTCGTTCAAGATCTCGTCGCGCCGTTTGGGCGGGTCCATATCGGTCATGGCGATACTCAGGCCGTACTTAGTGGCCCAAGTGAATCCCATGTCCTTCATGTCGTCGAGCAGTTTGATCGTGGCCTCGCCGCCGGTGAGCTTGTGGCAGTCCAAGATCGTCTCCGAGATCGCTTTCTTGGTGAGCTCGGTCTTGAGATACTTGTCGCTGTAGCGCATGGGGTACGGCAAGCAGCTGTTGAAGATCAGCTGGCCGGGCGTGGCTGCTCGAAGAACGAACTCCCACTCTTGTGGCAAGGCGACGAGCTCGCGAGTCTCTTCGCCCTCTTCATCGACCTGGGTCTCGTAGCGATATTCGATTCCGGTTTTCGGGTCGCGCCAGTCGATCTCCGAGTTGTCGCGGAAGATCGGGCGATGGATGCGAACCTTAACCAAGTCATTGATCGCAAAAGCAGGCGCGAGGCCCGGATTGCGAAGCAAGAACAAGACTTCATCGGGGCTGCCGAAGATCATCGGGGCAGGGTTCTTTTCTGGATCGCGTTGATGGGCCTCTTCTTGTGCATTCAGCGCGTCGCGGCTCGCATGGCTCACGAAAGTGAGGGCATACATCCCCAAAACGATGTCTTGGATCGGCGAGACGACCGGGCGGCCATCAGCGGGCGAGAACAGGTTCTGAGTCGAAAGCATCAAGATGCGAGCTTCGGCTTGAGCCTGAGTTCCGAGGGGAACGTGGACCGCCATTTGGTCGCCGTCGAAGTCCGCGTTATAGGCGTGACAGACGAGCGGGTGAACCTGAATCGCCTTGCCTTCGACCAGGATCGGCTCGAAAGCTTGGATGCCCAATCGGTGCAGGGTCGGAGCGCGGTTCAGAAGAACCGGGTGCTCCTTGATGACCTCTTCGAGGCCGTCCCAGACGGAGGGATGCATCCGGTCGATCATCTTCTTAGCGGTCTTGATGTTCTGGGTGATCTTTCGGTCCACCAGAGTCTTCATCACAAACGGTTTGAAGAGCTCCAGCGCCATCTCCTTGGGCAGACCGCATTGGTGGAGCTTCAAGTGAGGGCCGACGACGATGACCGAACGGCCGGAATAGTCCACGCGCTTTCCAAGAAGGTTCTTTCGGAATCGTCCTTCTTTACCCTTCAGCATGTCGCTCAGGGACTTCAGCGGTCGGCTGTTGCTGCCGACGACGGGCCGCGTTCGGCGTCCGTTGTCGATGAGTGCGTCCACGGCTTCTTGGAGAAGTCGCTTTTCGTGGTTGATGATCGATTCAGGCGCCTGAATCTCCATGATCTTTTTCAACCGGTTGTTTCGGTTGATGATCCGGCGATAGAGATCGTTCAGGTCAGAAGTCGCAAATCGCCCCCCGTCGAGCTGGACCATCGGGCGCAGTTCGGGGCTGATGATCGGGACGACTTCAAGAATCATCCACTCGGGCCGCGAGCGCGAACCGATGAGCGCTTCGATGAGTTCGAGTCGCTTGATCGCGCGGGCTCGGCGCTGGCTCGTCGTGATGACGATCTCTTGGCGCAGTTCGCGGGCGAGGCGCTCCAGGTCGACGCGCTTCAGGAGTTCCTTCACAGCGTCGGCTCCGATATTGGCCTTCACGAGTTCGTGAAGGTCCTTCTTCATTCGGCGTCCGACCGCGTCGAGCATCTTGCTGATCGCGCGCCACTTATCTTCTTCGATGAGTTGATTGGCTTCGAGCTTGCCCAGAAGGTCGACGGCAATGTCGAGGTCTTTCAGGCGGTCGTCGGCGTCGCGATATTCGGCGCGAATCCGGTCGAAATTCGCTTTGAGGCGCTCGCGGACGTAGCTTTCGTCGAAATACTCATCCGGGTTGTTGCGCATCTCGGTCGTGATCCGTTCGATCGACTCGACTTCGAGATCGCGCATTTCCTGTTGAATCGCCTGCTTTTCTTGTTCCGCCGCTTCGCGGATGTTCTCCAGTTGAGCATTGATCTCATCGCTTTGGATGTCGATGATGATGAAGCTGGCGAAGTAGATGACCTTCTCCAACTGGCGGGGCGAGATGTCCAGAATCAGCGAGAGCGGGGAAGGAACGCCCTTGAGGTACCAAATATGGCAAACCGGGGCGGCGAGCTTGACGTGGCCCATCCGCTCGCGTCGGACCTTGCTCCGGGTGACTTCGACCCCGCAGCGCTCACAGATGATGCCGCGATACTTGATCTTCTTGTAGCGACCGCACGAACACTCCCAGTCCTTGACCGGGCCAAAGATCTTCTCGCAGAAAAGACCGTCTCGTTCAGGCTTGAAGGTTCGGTAGTTGATCGTTTCCGGCTTTTTGACTTCGCCGTGGGACCAGCTTTCAATGTCTTCGGGGCTGGCGATCCCGATTCGAATCTTATCAAATAGGCTGACGTCTGCCATATTCCTCTACTTCTTCTCGACGCTGACATGCAGTCCAGGCATGCGCATACCTGGGGTGGCTGAGGTGAGAAGATGACGAGTCTACCTCGTCGATGGAGACATTGTCCACTGCTCCACGAGGCGATTTGTGAATCCAGCCTCCAGTTAGAGGTTACTTGCGCTGAGCCTCTCCCAGGGCTGTCAAGGCTCCGCGATTCCAAAGGTAGACGGCGGGCGTGATCGAGCCCGGGCCTTCTTCATACTCGATCAAGGCAAGGTTGGCGATCTGGTGCATCTTTTGCGCATCTTCGCCCGTGCCGGGACAGTAGAAAAAACAGTGCCGATTCGGGATCGCCACCAAATACGTCTGGTCTGGTTGGACTCCCGGCCACTCGGCAAAATTCAGGAGGATGCCTGCCACTTCAAAGTCATCTCCGGTGATCATTTTGAGCCCAGAGTGTGGGTCGGATTCGATCTGCCGCTCCAATTCGCCATCCGCCCGGAGATGGTTTTCATAGGCGATCTTGATAGCCTTCGCTCGTTCCAGTCCACGACGTTTGAGCTCAGCCTCGTTGACAGAGCAGTTCCACTTCGGATGGGAATAAACCAGAACGCAGGAGATTTTCGGAATCATGATCTCCTCCAAAACAGGCAATTGAGGGAAGTCTTGGGGATAGAACGAGATTCGAAGCCCGGCAAGAAGGTCCTCATCCGAGATTGAGTCCAGGGATTTCACCTCGAACATGATCTTGAAGTGACTTGAGATGACCTCGCCCCAATCGTTTTCGTCGGCGAGATTCACTTTCTGGACCAAGTTATGCAAGCTGTAGGTGGGGTGTTCGGACGGACCTTGGGAGACGAACGTTCCAGCTACCCAGTCCATGGTGAACTGCCCTTTGGGGGCCAGGGCGGCTAAGACTTCCTTCTGGAACCGCTTGTATCTGTCCAAGGTCAAGACCTCGGCCCACCCCGGCACATTCTCTTTTCTCTTCCAGAACATGAATTATTGGGACGAAGATTGTTATCGAATCGTCGCCGAACTGAGCCAAGAAATTGCGATGACGAGCATCGAGCTCACTCACAACCCACCTAAGGATCTGCCCGAAAAAGAGACAGATCCTCAGAGCCTCTCTATCCCGGCCGAGAAACCTACGACTCGACGTCAGGCTCGGTGAGCGCGCCGCCGCCGAATCAAAAGGGCGACCCCGGCTCCGAGCGTGAGCATCGTCATCGGCTCAGGGACCGCGCGAAACGTTCGGAACGTTCGCTTGTCGTAGATGCGGAACGAACTGCCGATTCCGTCGATCCCATTGTTGAGCGTCCATTCGCGGGAGCTGTAGATCACCTCAAGGAGGTAATTGTTCCCCGGGACCAGCGTGCCCGCCGGGATCGTCACCGACGTTGCGGTCGTGGGGAGGCCAGTGAGGAACGGCAGCGTGCCCATCGTGAGGTTGACCAAGAGCACGAACGTCGCGCCATCGTTCGCGCCCGAGGGCAGGGTCCAACTGTCGAACTGGACTTCCCGGGCGGGAGCGACTTGCGGCGCGGACCAGTCGTCGAAATTCAGAATGCGGGGTTCAAAAGTGGGCCAAAGCGGATTCGTGTCATCGAGAATTCGACTTCCGCCCGACGCCCCGCCCGCGATGAACTCATACGAGCCTTGCGGATATTGGGCTGCAAAGTCAGACGCCCCCAAGAGCGACGATTGGAACTCCCAGAAATTCCCGTTGTAGAACATCGACTGGGTGTCGGAGTTGGGCTTGAGCACACTGCCGGACGTGTAATTCAGACTCGAATCATCGATTCGGAAGGCGCCAAAGAACCCATTCGTCGTCACCGACATCGCGCCGGTCTGGACGAACTGGTGGTTTTTGCCCAGCACAATCGTCTGCGCGTGGACAAGGCTCGTTGCGCCGACGAGCGCCAGCAGGAAAAACTTCTTCAAGGCCATAGCACCTATTGTAAAGCAAATTTTCGGTTTTGAAAACATCACCCAAGATCCTTAACATGAGCGAGGTCGGGTCGCGGGTCGAAGGAGCCAGCTCGACGTGTCCGGGTACCCTGAAGGAACCTATGTCCGTTCGTGTTCGCTATGCTCCCAGCCCCACCGGATCGCCCCACGTCGGGAATATCCGAACCGCTCTCTTCTGTCACCTCTTTGCCCGCCGGCATCAAGGGGTCATGATGCTCCGCATCGAGGATACCGACCGCTCGCGGTACGTACCCGGCTGCGAAGAAGAGATTGAAGAGAGCATCGCGTGGATTCACATCGACTGGCAAGAAGGACCGGACAAGGGCGGGCCTCACGCTCCTTATCGCCAAAGCGAGCGCGCCGAAAAGGGAATCTATGCCCAGTGGGCCGACCAGCTCTTGGCTGCCGGCCATGCTTACAAAGCCTTCGACACCTCGGCGGAGCTCGAAGAGATGCGCGAATTCCAGCAGATCAACAAGCAGCCGATCGGCTACTTCGGAGGCAAGTGGCGAGACGCCTCGCCAGACGAGGTTGAGGCGGCGGAATCGGCCGGAATGAGGCCAGTCATCCGCCTGAAGATGCCCCGAGGCAAGATGTTGGTCGTTCAAGATGCGATCCGAGGTCGAGTTGAGTTTCGGAGCGACGATGTCGATGACCCAGTGCTGATCAAGGCAGACGGGATGCCGACTTACCACTTCGCCGCGATGGTCGACGATCATCTGATGGAGACCACCCACATCATCCGAGGCGAAGAGTGGATCAGCTCCGCCCCCAAGCATGTCTGGCTTTTCGAGGCGTTCGGCTGGGAGCCTCCGATCTTTGTCCATGTCCCGGTGATCAAGGGCAAAGATGGCAGCAAGCTCAGCAAGCGGCATGGCGACACTCGGTGCTTGGACTTTCGCTCGGCGGGATATCTTCCCGAAGCGCTGGCGAACTTCATCGCGCTCATTGGTTGGTCGCCGGGCGGAGATCGCGAGATCATGACGATCCGCGAGATGGAAGAGAGCTTCAGTCTGGAGGGCCTGCAACCCTCACCAGGTGTCTTTGACAGCGACAAGCTCAAGTGGATGAACGGCCACTACGTCCGCCAGATCGATCCGAGCAAGTTGCTGTCCGTCGTTCGAGAATTTTGGTCTCACCCCGAAACCCAGAGCTACTGGAAAGATCGCACCCCTGTCGAAGGAGAGGCCGACCCGACCCAAGTTCGTACAGGCCTCGACGCCCTCTGCCATGCGCCCGAGGAGTATGCCCTGGCCTGCCTCAAGCTTGAGCAAGAGCGAGTGACGACCCTCGCCGACTTTGGGCCTGCGTGCCTCTTCTTTTTGGTCGACGAGCCGGAGATGGACACCAAGGCGGTCGACAAGTGGTTCGGCCAAGCCCACGTCCCGGCGCTTTTGGAGGCGTTTATCAAGCTCTGCCAGGCCGCCGGGGATTCGGCTTCGCCGGAGACGTGTGAGGCCTGGGTTCGAGAATACGCGGCCTCAGCAGGACTCGAAAAGCTCGGTCCGGTGGTGCATCCACTTCGGGTCGCCTTGACTGGAAAGACGGCTGGGCCCGGGCTCTTTGAACTGATGAGCGTTTTGGGCCCGGGGAGAATGCTCCGGCGCCTGCGCCGAGCCCAAGGTCTGCTCATCACAGCTTAGCCAGGGAACTGAGAAAGGAACCTCCGGTCGTTCTCAAGGAAGTACCGGAGGTCGTCCACCCCGTACGCCATCATCGGAATACGCTCGACGCCGAGGCCAAACGCCCATCCCGAATAGCGCTCGGAGTCGATGCCGTAGGCTTCGAGGATGTTCGGATGAATCAGGCCCGCTCCCCCAAGCTCGACCCAACGCCCCCCAAAGAGCTTTGGCGTGCTGATCGCATAATCCACTCCTGGCTCGACGAAGGGGAAGAAGTCGGGCCGAAATCGAACCTTGACTTCGTCGCCGAACATCGCCCGGGCAAAGGCTCCCAAAGTGCCCTTGAGGTGCGCCATGGAGACCCCCTCATCGATCATGAAGGCGTCGACTTGATGGAAGGTGTGCGAGTGGGTGCGATCGACGGCTTCATTCCGAAACGTTCGGCCCACGGTGAAGCACCTCAGTGGGGGCTTTCGAGTTTCGAACACATGGCCCTGAAGAGCCGTACATTGGGTCCGGAGCAGCAACGTGTCGGTGACGTAAAAGGTGTCTTGCTCATCCATCGCCGGGTGGTCAGGCGGGTAGTTGAGCGCGTCAAAGTTGTAGCGAAACTCCTCCAGTTCGGGAGACTCCAGGTACTCAAACCCCATTCCGATGAACGTCTGCTTGATCCGCTGGGTCGTTTGACTTAGGATATGGGGCTGGCCCCAACGCGGGGCGCGTCCGGGCAACGTCAAATCGATCGCTTCCGAAGCGAACTGCTCGGCCTGCTCACCAGCCTTGAGGACGGCCCGCCGAGCTTCGAGATGTCGCTCCACTCGGGCGCGTGCGTCGTTGATCGCTTTTCCAAAAGCGGGTCGATCTTCGGCGCTCAGCTTCCCGAGATCGCGCATCAAAAGAGTGATCTCGCCGCTCTTGCCGAGATACTTCAGTTCGAGGTCTCGCAGGACGGAGGTGTTCGCGGCTTCGTCAATTGCGGCGAGCGCCGACTGCTCTATGTGCTCTAGGGTCACCATGGCGAGCGTCAGGTTTACCCGCTTTCGCCTTCGTCGGGTGTCCAAAAGGCCTCGGGATGAACTCGATCTTCCAGAAGCGCAACTCCTTCTTCGTTCAAGAGGGTTCTTTGGTCCCGCTCAAGCCGCGGATCGCGCTTGCCGATCGGCAAGCGACCGTCTTGGCCGATGACCCGCCACCACGGCAAATCCTCCGGGGATTGAGCCATCCAGCGACCGACCATTCGACCCGTTGCGGGGGTGGAGAGGCACCTGCCGAGCTCGCCGTAGCTCATGACGCGACCGCGGGGGATGCGGCGAACTCGATCCCACAATTCATCAAGCGACATATCTGAGAATTGATTTATACCTGCGAGGCCGTTGAGCCCTCCTAGGGAATGATCGGAAACGTCCGCCGTCCGGCTACACACCCACCCGCACCGGGCTCTTTGCAACGTCAAAAGCGACAGGGGCGTTCGAACCCCACGCTCTTGAACATCCTCCAGAGGTTCTTTGGCAATCTATCCGCCGTCGCGCTGCTGGTCAATGTCTGCCGGCTGGCCGAGCGGAACCGTTTGCACCAGAGCGACCGCAGGGTCGTGGACGGCCTGCGCGAGCTGGGTGTCCGGGACCAAATCGTGCCAACAGGCCTCGGAACTGAGAATTTGCAACTGAGGAAGGGCATGATGCCGGGGAAGCCGGGGCGCATCCACACGAAGTTGGCCCAACTCACCACTGAAATCGGCCAACTCACAACTAAAATCGGCCAACTCACAATTAAAATCGGTCAACTCACCAGTGAAATCGGCCAACTCACAAGTGAAATCGGCCAACTCACACGTGAAATCGGTCAACTCACACGTGAAATCGGTCAACTCACACGTGAAATCGGCCCCCGCGAAGCAGTTCGTGGCCTGAGAGAGTATAGAACGTCCCTCAGAAGCTAGTCAGGTCTCAGCCTTCCCCTAGTTCGGGTGAATCCAGTCGTCGAAGTGATGTCGCGTCACTCGATACCGAATGGGCGATTTGGCCTCGATGATCTGGCGCTCGATGAGTGGAATCAAGTCTTGAAGCCGCTCCAATGTGTCGGTCAGCTCTAAGAATCGTTGCTTGGCCGGGTTGTCGAGCGGCAGATGTTCGGCGATCTGGAAGCTCAGGGCAGTGGCGTCTTGTGGAAAGTGGATTTGAACGTTGAAGTCCGAACGAGAAAAAACCATCTCGATGTAGAGTTTGAAACTCTCCTGGGCGCGCATCACGAGCGCGTCCATATGGGGCGAGTCTTCGTAATCCAACTCAAAGACGGGCTCGACCATCCCGACAAGAGGATCGGTGTCCTCGGCAAATTTCCGAATCCGAAATCGACGCTCCCCATGAATATGGATATTCATCGTGCCGTCGTCAAAATGCTGAACGTGCGTGATTCGAACGGCCGTGCCCACGAGGCAAGGATCAGGCTCCAAACCGTCTGGACCGGTCTCCTTGACCATCACGATCCCAAAGGGAGAATCGAACTCCAAGCACCGATCGACCATCTGGCGATAGCGAGCCTCAAAGATGTGAAGCTGCAGATTTGCGTAGGGAAACACGACAATCGGCAACGGAAAAAGGGGGATCTCCTCAAGGCTGTGGGGCATGAACACCCCGATTATATCGCGGAATCTTTCAACTCCGTGGTTGCGTAGGGAACTTCCGGCAGGAATATCCCCTCTTAACCGTGAGCCGAGAGGTATTCTATGCGGGACTGCCGGGACGACCTTTCGCGGGTCCGAGCCCGGTGTGTTTTTCAGGAGACGTCGTGATTGTGGAAGAGCATGGCCCCAACGAATCGTTAGAGCAACTTAAAAAGCGGATTGCAGAGCTCGAAGAGCTGGTGAAGCAGTCCAACAGCGCGTCCGGATCAAAGCCCACCCAAGCCGAGGCCCCGGTCGACATTACGCCGATCAGCGAAGGGGAAATGACCCTGCGCCGCCTCGTCCAACGGATCGCCATGATCTTGCAGGCCGAAAAGATCGTGATCATGTTCTATGATCGCGAAATCGGCGAACTTCGTGGCATTCCGCCGGCGTTTGGCGTGGACGACGAACACCTGAACCTCTTCCGCATCCGAGCGACTCATGGGATTTCGGGTCAGGTCTTTCGCGACGGCGAGCCGATTCTCTTCCACGACGCCGCCAACGACCCCCGAGCCGACAAAGATCCGTTCGCTCTGCTTCACGTGGTCAATGGGATCTGCGTTCCGCTCGTCATCGAAAAGCGAGATGAAGAAAACCGAGTCATCGAGCGGTCGATGATCGGCGTTCTCCACTCCTTTAACAAGCGCCACGGTGAAGATTTCAATGACGAAGACGTCCGGCTTCTCGAACGGATGGCCAAGAACGTCGGCTCGATCATCGCGAACCTTCAGATGTATCGCGAGGTCGTCGAAGAGCGCGAAGAACTCCTCCAAACGCTCGAATCCCTGAGCGCGGGCCTCGTCCTGATCGGCAGCGAAGGCCGAATCAGCCAGATGAACAGCTCCTGCCGAGCCATCTTTGGACTTGCGACCTCGCCAGTCGGAAAGCCTTACCCCGACCTGATCCCTAATCCCGAAATCAAGGAGATGGTCCTTCGTGGAGCGAATGGACAAGACGTCGGCACCGCCGAAATTACCGTCCATCTCCACGGCAACGACCGGATTTATCAAGTCAACGGGGCGCAAGTGAAGCACGAAGACGGCAAAGACCTGGGGGTCGTGCTGATCTTGAATGACGTCACCGATCTCAAGAACATTGAGAAGATGAAGTCGAGCTTCGTCGCGATGGCGTCGCACGAACTCCGCACCCCGCTCACCGCCATCAAGGGCTTCTCCAGCACGCTGCTCGAAGGCATCGACGACGATCTCTACACCAAAGAAGACCAGAAGGAGTTCTTGAACATCGTCGTGAACGAGTGCGATCGCCTGCGCCGCCTCATCGACGACCTCTTGAACACAAGCCGAATCGAAGCGGGCGAATCGCTCAAGCCGAGCTACGGCGAAGTGAAGATCCGGCAGCTCCTGGACAAGGTCCAAAAGATTCAACAGCAAGCGACGAACCGGCACGTCATCAAGCTCAGCGCACCGGACACCATGCCGATCATTGTCGGCGATGAAGACAAGCTCGATCAGACCCTGACGAACTTGCTCAACAACGCGATCAAATACTCCCCGAACGGAGGAGACATCACGATCCACGCCAAGGTCGAAGACGAAACGGACACCATCCTGCTCGGTGTCCAAGACCAAGGTATGGGGATTCCCGCCGAGCACGTCGACAAGGTTTTCGAGCGCTTCCACCGTGTGGACAACGAAGACAACCGCAAGATCTATGGGACGGGTCTGGGCCTCTTCCTCGTGAAGCACTTGGTCGAGGATATCCACGACGGCCAAATCTGGTGCGAGTCTGAAGTCGGCGTCGGTTCGACGTTCTGGGTGCGATTGCCCCAAAAGCTCGACATTGAAAAGATGGAAGCGAACCTGGGCTAAAGCCCAAGTTCGCTTCTTAGTCGCAAAGCAACGCCATCGCACAAGCGGCGGCGGCGGCTGTATCCACTCGAAAAACGCGAGGCCCCATCGTCGCGCCGCGATCTCCGATCAGGGCGACCTCGCGAGGCGCCCACCCCCCTTCGGGACCGATGACGAGAGTGGCCTTCGGAGACGAGCCCAGGCAGTGGGGAAGTGTCTGGGTAGTTCCTTCAACTTCGCTGAGCACAATCGCGTCGGGTTGAGCCTCCAAGACTTCTATTAGGGATCCCGCCCAAGTCAAAGTCGGCAAGATACTGCGAAAGGACACTTCGGCGGCTTCGCGAATGATCGCCAGGAGCCGTCGCTCTTTCTCGGCCCGCTTCTTGGCGTCCCATCGCACGACTGTTCGCTCCGAAGGGAAGAGGAGAAAATGCGCGACTCCTAACTCGGTGCACATACGCAAGACTTCGTCGAGCTTATCAGGCTTCGGGAGCGCCTGAGCCAGAGTCACCACCCGGGAAGGCTGCGTCTCCAGCCGCTCCACATCTTGCGGAACCGCAGACCGACCGTCCAGAACGCAACGTACGATTCGGCCATCGTTGGGAAGAACCGCAATCTCGGCTCCCGAGCGAAGTCTCAGAACATTGTGGAGCTTCTCAAACTCTTCTCTGGGAATCTCTTGGGCACCCTCTTCCGGATCAAATCCGGGCCAAAAAAGTCGAGGCAGAGCCCTTAGCGGGAGAGCACGGCTGCGACCCAATCGCCCTCCTGCTCTTTGCGCTCCAATCGAAAACCTGTACGCTCGGCCGCGGCCAGTACGTCCGGCCAGTTCTGTTCGATGATCCCGGAGACGATCCAATCTCCGCCGGGCTTCAGATGCGCTGGAACGTCTGGGGCCATCCGAATGAGCGCGGCACTGATGATGTTGCTCAAAACGATGTCATAGGTTTCGGCCTCAGGCAGACCCGATAATCCGGTGCCAACTTGCGCTTGAATCTCAACCCCATTTCGATCGGCGTTGTCCAATGTTGACCGAACGGCAACCGAATCCACGTCTACAGCAACCACATGCGAGGCTCCCATCCGGAGCGCGGCCACGCTAAGTATGCCGCTCCCACACCCGATGTCGGCAACTCGATGTCCCGGCTGAACTCGATCCTCGATCAACTCCAACATGAGTCGAGTCGTCGGGTGATCTCCGGTGCCAAACGCCTGACCCGGGTCCAGGACAATCTCTAGGTCACCCGACTCCGCTTCGTAAAACTCCCACGAAGGTCGAACGACGAACCTTCGGCCCACTCGGCGAGGCTTAAAGAACTGCTTCCAAGCCTCGGCCCAGTTCACTTCTTCGATCGTCGTGGCTTCAACCGCAATCGCACCCGCCTCGACGAGCGTGGACTTCAGCCGCTCGGCGCGATCTCGATTCTCTGGATCGTCGGCGATGTAGCCGCATAGGGTCGGTGGGCGGTCCGTTTGGACCGTTCCTTCGATCCCTTCCTCGCGAAAAACTTCGATGGCCGGCGCCCAATCCGCAGGAGGCTGAGCAAAAGTCGCCTTGATCTCTATCCAACGGCTCATTTTTTCTTCCTAAAGAGATTGCCGAGGATACCTGGGCCGGGACCGGATGGGTCTTCGCCCATCGTCTTTCCGAGTTCTCGAATGAGGCGCTCTTGCTCGGCGTTCAGAGTCTTCGGGACGCGAACGATCAGCTCGACATGGAGATCGCCTCGGCGTCCGCCGTGCAGTGCGGGTAGCCCCTGACCCTTGACTCGAATCACTTGGCCGGGCTGCGAACCGGGAGCCACTTCGAGTTCGACGTCGCCATCGACTCCTTCGATCGTGACTCGATCGCCGAGGGCGGCTTGAGGAAAAGTGACTTCGAGAGCGGTCAGCAGCTCCGTCCCCTGTCGCTCGAACCGGTCATCCGAGGCGACTTGTAAGACGACATAGAGGTCGCCGGATCGGCCTTGCCCCGTGCCTTGATGCCCTTCGCCAGCGTAGTGCAAGCTCATCCCAGAATCGAATCCCGGCGGCACTTTGACCGCTCGCTCTTGCTTAGCCGATTGAACGCCTCGACCTGCGCACTGCGAGCACTTGTCTTTGATCACAAACCCTTCGCCGGCGCAGGTCGGACAAGCGGTCATCGTTCGAACTTGGCCGATGAAGGTGTTCTGCACGCGGCTGACTTGCCCTGTGCCTTGACAGCTCGAACACTCTTCGGGCGATTTCCCACCCTCGGCTCCAGTTCCTCGGCAGCCCGAACAAGGATCGTTCCGAAGGAACGAGACGGTTCGCTCTGCCCCATGAAGAACATCTCGGAGGGTCAGCTTCAGATCGAGCCGCATGTCGCCACCATCTCGACCCTGACGCTTCCGACGTGGGGGCGCGCCGCCACCGAAGAACATGTCGAACAGGTCACCGAATCCCGCTCCTCCGGCAAAGAAGTCCCCTGGATTCGGGCCTGCTTGGTCGTCGGTCGTTCCAAACCGGTCGTAGCGAGCTTTTTTGTCGGGATCGCTCAGAATCTCATATGCGGAGTTGATCTGCTTAAACTTCTCTTCAGCCTCGGGATTGTCCGGATTTACGTCCGGATGGTATTGACGGGCGAGTTTGCGGAAGGCAGACTTAATTTGGGCGGCGTCCGCGTCGCGGGGCACACCCAGAACCTCATACAGGTCCACGTTCGGCATGGAGTTCTTAGTCGTCGCCGTTGGAGTCCTCGTCGCTGAGGTTCTCTTGCTCGGCGATGTCGGTCAGCGAAAGCGTCTCTTCTTCGCCATCTGCAGTGACTGCCTCGGGCTCGACGTCACCTTCGACCAGGAGATCGTCCAGACTCGGGCCTGCCCCCAACTCTTCTTCGTCGTCGTGCAGGTCGGGATCGTCCGCGGCCAAGACCGACATCAGTTGCTCGGCCTCCGACTCGTCGAGTGCCGGGAGAAGGATGCCCAATTCGCTCGGGATCGGCTCATCGCTGATGATCGGCAAGCCGCCTTCGGCGGTCAGGCTCGTGTCGGCCTCGGGGGCGCCCAGAATCGGCTTGATTTTGCCAGCGGCAATTTCCGCCAGAGCGATGGTCAGCGGGTGATTGGATTCAACACGGACCAGCGGCGGGGCCCCTTCTTTGAGTTGTTTGGCTCGTCGCGCCGCAAGATTGGAGAGCACGAACTTGCCGCACTCCATCGAGTTTAAGGTGTCGGACTTTGGCAGAATGGGGCCGCTGGGGAGACTCATGGGTAACTTCCAAGCATACCTCAGGCGGGATACTCCGTTGCAACTTCCCTTGAAGAGATAAACTCATCCGATGTTGCTTCGCCCCCAAGGGATCATGATCGATGGACATCTGGAGTGGGGCCTCGAAGTCTTCATCGTCGACGGGGAGATCGTCGAGCTTCGACCGCACACTGGGTTGCCGGATGATTACATCCTCTCTCCGGCCTTCGTCAACGCTCACTCGCACTTTGAGTATCGCGGGCTCCAGGGCCAGGTTCCGGTCGGAGACTATTGGGCCTGGTTAAGGAACCTGACTGAGCTCAAGCAAGCTCTGTCCGCAGAGGAGGTCCTTCGAGACTGCCTCCAAGCTGCCGAAGAAAACCGCCGGACCGGCGTGGCCTGGGTCGGCGAGCACTCCGACCGCTTGGGCTCGGCCCCCGCGATGGTCCAGCACCAGCTCGAAGGCGTGATCTTTCAGGAGGTCATCACCTTCTTTGAGCATGATGATCCCGGGGCGAAGCTCGATTCGATCCGAGCCCGAGCGGAGCAAGCTCAAGCATCGGGCTTCGAATCGGTCGTTCTGAATCCCCATGCGCTTTTCACCGTTGATCCGAAGACCTTGGAACAGATCGGCCAAAGCCACGGGCCGGTGAGCCTTCACTTTGCCGAAACGAGGTTTGAGCGGGACCTGCTCGAAGCCCGGTCCGGCCCGCTCGCGGCTTTCTTCCGCGAGAACGAGGTGCCATTTCCGCGGTCTGAGTCGATGCTGGGTTGGCTTCAGGATTCGGGGCTCCTTCGGCCCGGAGTGCAGCTGGTTCATGCTTGCGATGTGACTGAAGATGAGATCGAAGTGATGGCTGCTTCGGGGCTGACAGTGGCCCATTGCCCACGCTCGAACCAAGCGCTTGGATGTCCGGCGGCCCCCGTTTTCGAGATAGTCCGGGCGGGCATCGCGGTCGGGTTGGGTCTGGACTCCGCCGTCAGCTCCGGCCCGATCGACATGTTTGCCGAGATGCGGGCCGCGCGAGCGGTCAGCTTGGAAAGAGGCCGCCCGCTGTCGGCGGAGCAGATCTATCGCATGGCGACTCGTTGGGGGGCGGAGAGCGTGCCGGTCCTCGGGCCGGCGGGCACTTTCGGTCGTCTAGGCTGGGAGATTTTTGAAGGTTCGACAGTCCCACTGATCAAGCTTCACTTGCCGAACGCCACCGACACGGACTCCGTCCTTGATCAAGGCACCCCCGCTTGCGTCGAGTGGGTGGCGGTGCGATGAGCCCGAGGAGACTGGGATATTCTCTTCCGCGGTTGAGATCTCGTTGGGCTGGGCGTAAAGACATGAACAACAGTCCAACGAAGGCTGCCTTTCGATCGCACACGTCATGCTTTCTTTACCACACGAGTTTTTGAAACATGCCTCGTTCGGAGATGACTCGGAACAACTCAACGTTTAGCCCGAACCCCCGAACCCCCGAACCCCGGGCAGGGAACTTTCTTGGCACGGAAAGTGTATAATGAAGTGTCGGTAGAGGAGCGCTGCGGCCCGAAGGAGGGTTAGGCTCGACCGATACAAACTAACAGTTTGAACGGCGCTCGTGACCTTTCTAGGGCCTCGCGAGCGCCGTTTTTGTTTTCGGCGTGAAGCTCGGCCCCCCAAGGAACCGAGAATACAACCTAATGAGTATCACCGAAAACCTCATCAAAACTGACTTTCATGTCGCTGACCTGGGCCTGGCTGATTGGGGCCGAAAAGAGATCGCCATCGCCGAGACCGAAATGCCCGGCCTCATGGCGATCCGAGACGAATACAAGGCGAGCAAGCCGCTCAAGGGCGCCCGAATCGCTGGTTCGCTCCACATGACGATCCAAACCGCCGTTCTCATCGAGACGCTGGTCGAGCTCGGAGCCGAGGTTCGCTGGGCGAGCTGCAACATCTACAGCACCCAAGACCACGCAGCGGCGGCGATCGCTCAATCGGGCACCCCGGTCTTTGCCTACAAAGGCGAGACGCTCGATGAATACTGGGCTTTCACCCACAAGATCCTGGAGTGGAGCGACGGCGGCACGCCGAACATGATCCTGGACGACGGCGGCGACGCCACAATGCTCGTCTTGCTTGGAAGCAAGGCCGAAACCGATGCGAGCGTCTTGAACAACCCCAAGAGCGAAGAAGAAGTCTGCCTGTTCAACTCGATCAAGGCCAAGCTCGCCGTGGACTCCACCTTCTACAGCCGAATCAAGGCGAACATCCAAGGAGTCAGCGAAGAGACCACCACCGGCGTCCACCGGCTCTATGAGCTCCAAAAGAAGGGCGAACTGCCATTCCCATGCTTCAACGTGAACGACTCGGTGACCAAGAGCAAGTTCGATAACCTGTACGGTTGCCGCGAATCGCTCGTCGATGGCATCAAGCGAGCCACCGACGTTATGGTCGCCGGCAAGATCGCAGTCGTGGCTGGCTACGGCGACGTCGGAAAGGGTTCGGCCCAAGCTCTGCGCGCGCTCAGCGCCCAAGTCTGGGTGACCGAAATCGACCCGATCTGCGCCCTGCAAGCGGCGATGGAAGGCTACAAAGTGGTCACGATGGAGTATGCCGCCGACAAGGCCGATATCTTCGTCACCGCCACCGGCAACTACAACGTCATCAACCACGACCACATGGCGAAGATGAAGCACAACGCGATCGTCTGCAACATCGGTCACTTTGATAACGAAATCGACGTCGCTTCGCTGGAGAAGTATCAATGGGACGAGATCAAGCCCCAAGTCGACCACGTGATCTTCCCCGACGGCAAGCGAATCATCATGCTCGCCAAGGGTCGCCTGATCAACCTGGGTTGCGGCACCGGTCACCCGTCCTACGTGATGAGCAGCTCTTTCGCCAACCAAGTTCTGGCTCAAATCGAGCTTTGGACGAAGAAGGGCGAATACGCTCCTGGCGTCTATGTTCTGCCGAAGTTCCTCGACGAGAAGGTGGCGCGGCTCCAGCTCACCAAGCTTGGCGTCGAGCTGACCCAGCTCTCGCCCGAGCAAGCCAGGTACATCGGCGTCCCCGTCCAAGGCCCCTACAAGCCCGAAACGTATCGGTACTAAGGACACATCTTAGGCTCAACGCCACCGAGCGGCTCGCGTACTTCGGTTCACGAGCCGCTTCGGTTTTCCAAAGTTACTGGCAAGTGTCATTCGTTACGACTCAAGATTGACTCCCACGGCCCCAGTCCCCAACTTCCTCGGCGGATATAATCGTTTTCATGACGCCGGATGAAATCCATGCCCGGGTAGTGGACCAATACACCCAGCACGTCAACCCCTACCTCGCCAAGCTGATGAACTTCGCCGGCTTTGGCGTCGAAATTCGAGCCCAAGGGTGCCTGCTCATCGACCATGAAGGCCGTGAGTATCTCGACTTCCTGGGCGGCTACGGCGTCTTTTCGTTTGGCCATAGCCACCCGGTGATCGTGGATGCGGTGCGCCGACAGCTCGACGAGATGGCGCTGAGCGGCAAAGTCTTCTTCAATCCGCGCCTGGCCGAGCTCGCCGAGCGGTTAACCCGGATCGCGCCCCGCGGGCTGGAGTACGTCTTCTTCTCGAATTCAGGGGCCGAAGCTGTCGAAGCTGCCCTGAAGTTCGCCAAAGGCGCCACCGGCCGAAGCAAGATCATCAGCACCGAAGGGAGTTATCATGGCAAGACCCTTGGCGCGCTCTCGACAACCGGTCGCGAAAAATACCGAAAGCCGTTCGAGCCGCTCATGCCGGGGGCAGAATTTGTTCCGTTCGGGTGTTTCGATTCGATGACCCGGGCGGTGGACGGCCAAACCGCTGCCGTCATCATCGAGCCGATCCAAGGCGAAGGCGGCATTCACGTCGCGCCGGAAGGGTATCTCACGCTGATCCGAGAGCTGTGTGATCGCCACGGAGCGCTCATGATCGCGGACGAAGTTCAGACCGGCCTCGGCCGAACGGGGAAGTTGTTTGGGTGCGACCTTGAAGGCGTGAAGCCCGACCTGATGACGCTGGCCAAAGCTCTGGGTGGAGGGATCATGCCGATCGGGGCGACTCTCGGCACGGCCGCGGTCTGGGAGAAGATTTACAGCGTGAACCCGCTCGCACACACGAGCACCTTTGGTGGGAATCCGCTGGCGTGTGCGGCGGCGATTGCGGCTCTGGAGGTTCTGGAGGCCGACTGTCTCGCGGATCGAGCCGAACAAATCGGGGAGATGCTCAAGTCTCGACTCCAGCAAGTCCAAGCCATGCATCCAGACCTCGTGACCGAAGTTCGGGGCCGGGGCCTGATGCTGGGTGTTGAATTCGCCATGGACGAGGTTGGCGAACTGGCGATTGCTCAGATGACCAAGCGGGGTCTGGTGGCAGCCTACACGCTCAACAACCCGCGCGTGATCCGGTTCGAGCCACCCCTCATCTTGGAAGAGGAGCAGCTCGAACAAGCGATCCAGATTTTCGACGAGGCCCTGACCGAAGTCGAAGACATTTTGGCCGCCCTCGTCTAAGGCTTTACTGGGGTGGACGCGGGGGAGCGTTTCGGTTTCCGATCTCCCGATCCACCTCCTCCATCGTCTTTTTCACTTGATCAATTCGCTCCCGGAGTTTCTTGCCTAGGTCTCCGGGCAGCTCGCTGATCTTGTAGAGCTTGGCGTCCTTTGGGTAGGCGAGATCTTGCAGAACCGCGGTCATCCGCGCCTTCGGGGCCATCCAGAGCGTCCATGTCTGTTCTGACATCGAGCCCACCATCACCGAGTCGATCTTCGGGAAGTACCGGGCATATTCTTGGCCGCTCGCAGACTCTTGCATCCCGATCATCGAGGCGAGCTGGTCGAGCTCCATCCCCCCGCCGCCCATCATCATGTTCAGCATCGGGTTGTTTCCGCCCGGCTTAAAGACAGTCTTTTGCTGGCTTTCGATCTGGATATATCCGTCCATCGGCAAGCCGTTCGGCATCGATTCCGTCGGCTCTTGGGCCAAAGTCCTCTGGTTTTCGGACATGTATTCATCCATGTCGAAGTTGCTTGGCATGGGGAAGGGGCTCGGATCAGATTCCGCTTTGGGCTTGGGGTCACCTACCTTCAGGTTCCGCCCCGAGAAGTAGACAAACTCTTCGAGGAGCCTCTTTTGAACTGTCGAAAGAGCCTGAAAGGCGATCTGTTTATTCTGGGCCATGAGCTGTCTTTGCTGTGGATTCATGAGCCCGTAGATCTGGATGATCTCGTAATTGTTCGTCGAGACGAACCGGGAGACCGACGGGGCTCCCAAAAATGCGTAGATCTGAAAAATGATCGAGCCGGACGGGTTCGGATTTCGCGCCGCATATGCGGCAAAATCGTCCAGCGAAACCGTCCCGGTGACGTCATCGGCGCGCATCAGGTAGCCCAAGGCTCCTCGGTCCATGCGGGCGGCCCATGCTTTGCTCGGCAGTCTCGGGGCGATGGTCACCCAGCCGTCCTTCTCCACCACCTCAGTCACACGGGACTGAGTGATCATGGTCTTCGCTTGGTCGAGAGTCACCTTCGACGCGCTGAAAATTGAGTTTAAGACCTCGAAGTAGTTGTCCGGCAGCGACGCGACCAAGTTCCACTTTTGGTGATCGGTTACCGAACTCAGAACGTCGCCGGCAACGATATTGATCGGGTCGAAGATGGTCGGATTTTGCATCGCCGCAAAAAGCTCTTTCGGCAACGGCTCAGTTGATGGGGATTCGCTCATGAACTGACCAAGGAGGCCCACAAACTGTTTGCTCTCAGTGCTTAGATTTAAGTCGGCAAAAGTGGCGACATTCGGACCTGACATTTCGTCGGGAGACTCTTCGCGCCGAGACTCTTCGGCCTCTGCTTCTTCCTCTTCTTCCTCATCTTCAGGAGACAGGAAGTAAGGAATGGTCCGGACCAGTTTTCCTTCTTTATCGTAAATCCTCAGCGTGAAGTTGAGACTCTCCCCGCCAAATCCCGCCAGTGAGACACGCAGCAACACGCGACCCGTCGGCCCCAGTGTCGCCACGGGTGCGCGGACTTCATCGTATTCAATCTCTTCGGGCAGAGTCTCGATGGTGCGGTCATCCCCTTCGGTCGGCGGGATCCCTCGAACCGGTCGCTTCTTCGCTTGCTCCTCCATGAACTTTCGATAGACTTCTTGCTCGCGCCGGTACTGATCAATGAACGCCATCGTCTGGGTCGGCAAGGCAATCTGCATCCGGGTGGGGTTCACCGCAAACGTGAGCGTCCTGTCAGGAGCGATGCCCGCGATTCTATCGAGGGGCATCTGGTTCACCAGCCGGACCATCAGCCGTTGTCCCGGCTCCATCGGGAAGTCGTATCCCGGTCCGGATTCCATTTCTTCGTCCTCAGATTCTCGATTTGTAAAGACCTTTTGCAGAGCCTTCTGATCGTAACTGCCTGCCTTTTGCAAGGCGTCCAAAATGGTCTGGATCGACCGCCGATAGCCTTTGGCCAGGGTCGCGTTGTCTTTGCGGGTTTGGGCTGCGGTCAGGATGTCGGAACGATGGAGGGTGTAGGTCGTCCCGCTGGCTTTCCATTCGCCCCCGATGACGGTGGCGATTCGGGCCATGAGCTGGTCCATCGGCACGTCGCGGACGCGGATCATCACTGGCTCAGCTAAGACCGTGGGTCCGGCCACCAACTTGATCGGTTGACCTTGGTTCACCGTTTCCAGGGCCTGCTGCAGGCTCACAACGCGAGTTTGCGCCGTGACCCGCAACGTGGCGGGGTCCTGGGCCATCCCCGTCGCGGAGGTCGACAGTGTCAAAAGAAAGAGCCAAGTGCGGGAAATCTTCATCGAAAGTTTCTCAAGAACCGATTCCGGTCCTCTTTTAGACTACTGCAAGTTGAGGTCTTACGTTACAGTCGCTTGGGACTTCTAAGAAGTTTCAGGAACTTGAGTCCGAATCTCGATGAACCGAGGCGGGACTAAAGGCCGGGACACAAACCGCAACGTAGGTCGCGCCCCCGGGTTCTGGGGTGCTGTACTGCACCCACTCGCCCGCATCCGCCCAAAAGGCCTCCCCGGCTCTGACCGAATACGATCCTTGGCGAGTCTCGACGTGGACCACGCCGCTCAGAACGAGCGTCACTTCGTCGAATTCGGGCGTCTGGCCCGGCTCAACCCACCCTTCGGGGCTCTGCATCCGGGCGACGCTGACCCCGAGGTGTCCCGTGTTGACTCGACCGATAAACTCATCAATCAGCTTCGGCTTGTTGCCGACGGCTTCCACTCGGGTGGCAGAACGGATATGCTGGCTCATGGCGTCTGAGGTTACTTCTTGACAGCCTTGCGGCGAGTCGGGAACTTCTTCTTGGCTGGGCCAGCGAGTCGCTTCGCGGCCAGAAGCTCGGCGGCTTGTTGGGAAGAAATTTCGGCCGGGTCAATGCCTTTAGGGATCGTGGCGTTGGTCTTTCCGTCGGTGACGTACGGGCCAAATCGCCCGGCCAAAACCTTGACCGGCCCGGCGGCGTTCTCCAGCACCCCGAACTCCTGCAAAGGAGCCTGCGCGGGGGCTGCCGTCGAACCCGATGAGCTCGCTCCGCCGCGTCGCCGAGTTTTCGGCTGCGACAAGATCACCAGGGCTTCGGCCAATTCGAGATGGGCCGCGTCTTGCCAGCTTTCGAGCGTTCGGTTCTCCTCTCCGCACTTTACGTACGCGCCGTATCGCCCCACTTGGACTGTGACTTCCTGGCCGTTCTCGGGATGGATGCCCAAGACCTTCGGGAACTGCATGAGCAGCGCAAGCGTGGCGTCGTCAATGTCGCTTGTTTTGAGACCAGGAGGCAAGGTCACTCGCTTCGGGGTTTGGCCCTGGGCCTTGGCCTCTTCATCCTGTTCGACCTCTAAGTAGTCGCCAAATCGTCCCTTTCGATAGAAGACACAACGCCCTGTGGCAGGATCAACCCCGAGTGCCTCAGGGCCTGCTGACTTCTTCTCGATCATCTCGAGCGCCCGTTCGAGTGTCAAATCGGCAGGCGCGAGATCGTCCGGGATGTTGGCGGTGTTTCCGGCACCCCCTTCGCCACGTTGCAAGAACGGCCCGTAACGGCCCACGCGAACGACGATCGGCACCGAGTCCTCGGTCTCTCCCAGCTTCAAGATCGGGTAAGGGATATCTTTGCTCTCTTCCTCGACCTGCTTGAGCAGGCCCGAATGCTGGCCAGAACCCAAGAAAAAAGCCTCCAAGTGCTTCACCCAGTCGCGCTCACCGTCTGCAATGTCGTCAAGCTCGCTCTCCATCTTGGCGGTGAACGTAGTGTCGACAAGGTCGCGGAAAGACCCTTCGAGGAGCTCGGTCACAGCGAAGGCGGTAAACGTTGGGACGAGTTCTTTGCCTTTCTTAAAGACATATCCTCGGTTCTGGATCGTCGAGATGATGCTGGAGTATGTGCTGGGACGTCCGATCCCTTCGTCTTCGAGCATCTTCACGAGCGAGGCTTCGGTGTAGCGCGCAGGTGGCTTGGTTTCATGGCCGACGGGGCGGACCTCTTTCCAATCCACAGGCTCCCCGACGGCGAGCACCGGCAAGATCGTCTCTTTGCCTTCGATCTCAGCTTCGGGATCGTCGGACCCCTCGACATAAGCGCGCAGAAATCCGGGAAACGTGATCTGCTTCCCACTGGCCCCAAAAACGAGGTCCCCTTCGCGTGTAGGGGCGGTGACTTCGACTTGGCTGCGCAAGACCTTGGCCGCGACCATCTGACAAGCGATCGTCCGCTTCCAAATCAGCTCATAAAGAGCGGCTTGGTCCTTGTCCAGATATCGCTCGACGTCTTGGGGACGCCGTCGCAAGGAGCTGGGTCGGATCGCTTCGTGAGCTTCTTGGGCCCCTTTGGCCTTGCTCTTGTAGCGCACCGGCTTGTCGGGCAGGTACTCCGCCCCATAAGAGTCCCGGATCACGTCCCGAGCCTCTTCGAGGGCTCGCTCGGCGAGGTGGAGACTATCCGTTCGCATGTAGGTGATCAAACCGATCCGCTCGTTGCCTCCGAGTTCAATTCCTTCGTAAAGTGTCTGCGCGATCCGCATCGTCCGATCAGCGTTGAATCCCAACTTCCGGTTGGCTTCTTGTTGGAGGGTCGAGGTCATGAACGGGACCGGCGGTTTTTCTGACCCCGGATTCGACTCGACCTTCGTCACCTTCCAGGGCTGCACCGCGCGGGCGGCTTCGGTGAGCGATTCGGCTCGGGCCTGATCGACCCAGAGGTCTTTGACATTATTTAACAGGCCGGTGGTCGGCTCGAAGCTCTTTCCCGAAGCGATCCGCTGGCCCTGGACCGACTGCAGCTTCACCTTGAGTCCGCCCTGAGCGGCTTGAACATCGGCTTCGAGGTCGAAGTAAGTGGCCGACCGAAAAGCCATCCGCTCGCGTTCGCGCATCACACAAAGTCGCACCGCGACGCTCTGAACTCGGCCCGCACTCAGCTTTGGGGCGACCTTTTTCCAGAGCAACGGCGAAAGGGTGTATCCGACCAAACGATCGAGAATCCGCCGAGTCTCTTGAGCCCGAACCAGATCTTCATCGACCGTGCGCGGAGAAGAAAGGGCTTCTTGAATCGCCTCGGGGGTGATCTCATGAAAGACAATCCGCCGGACCTTGACCTTGGACGACGGGTTCAAAAGCTGCAAGATATGCCACGAGATGCTCTCCCCTTCTCGGTCTTCATCGGTCGCGAGATAGAGTTCGTCGATTCCTTTGGCTGATTTCTTGAGCTGATCGACGTGCCGTTTCTTGTCTTGCGGCACCACGTAGAGCGGCTCAAACCCCTTTTCGATATTGACGCCCAGCTTGGCCCATTTCTCTTTCTTGAGGGCCTCGGGGATCTCGTCCGCGCTCTCCGGGAGGTCTCGAACGTGGCCAAAGCTCGCTTGCACGTCGTAACCTGAGCCCAAAAACCGACTGATCGTTTTGGCTTTGGCGGGCGATTCTACAATGACGAGTTTGGACATAGCGGTTTGGTTTCCCTCAAGCGGCGACGCGAACGGCATCGTACCGGTGAACCGGCATGGCTGTCAACGTCCACTTGTCGGTACGAGATCGGTGCTCGATTCCTCGCTCCTCGGACACTTGGACGGTCCCTGAAGTTCCTTGATTCTTCGTGATTCGGGTGAAATCTTTGGCACCATTCCTTCGGTTGCTGCGTTCATACAGTGATGTCTCGGTTGCGAACGCTTTGCTTGATCCTCGGCTTTGGTCTCGTCGCTGCTTCATGGGCACGAGTCGAAGAACGGCTCGCCCTTTATCTCCAAGGCAGTCGTATCGGCACCGTCACCAACTCCTCGACCGCCGACCAGCTCAACGGAAAGCCGGTCACCCGTAACGAAAACCGGATGGAGATCAAGAGCCAGATGCTCGGCACTTCGCTCGAAATGGTCTCGAGCACGACGTCTTGGGTGGACGAAAATCAACGACCCATCCGCCAAAAATCCGTGATCACCAGCGGGGGCCGCACCCAAGTCGTCGAGGCTGAGTTCAAGGCGGACACCATTGACGTCCGAGTTGATAACAACGGCGTCAAGAGTCAGAAGACCCTGGCGATCCCGAAAGGCGCCATCCTCGACGACGACCCGACCTCGACGATCTCGAGGGGCGACCGCCCCCCAACGGGCAAGAGCATGACGGTCTACGTCCTGGACCCAGCGACGGTCACGCTGATTCCAAACAAAATCATTTACCGAGGCCGGAGCCAAGTCGACGTCCGTGGCAAGAAGGTGGATGCAGACCTCATTGAGATCGAGGATCCACGAATGAGCACCAAGGTGTTTTTGAGCCTGAAAGGCGACCTGATTAAAGTCGAGGCCGCGATGGGGCTTGAGATGTGGCCAGAGTCAACGGCCCCGGCCGAAAGTGAGCGCCCCACTTCTGGATCCAAAGATCTGGCCCTTGCCTCGGCGATCCCGACTCAACCGGCCATTGAACGCCCCGAGCAAGTGACTTTTTTGCGGCTCGAAGTTCGAGGGGTTGATCTGTCTCGGATGCCCAGCGACACTCATCAAACGGTCCGAAAAGACGGAGACCGATGGCTCATTACCTGCAAGCCGGTTTTGCCCGATCCGAAGCAAAGCCTGACCCGAGCGGAAGCAGCACGGTCTCAACCGAATTGGCTCAAGCCGAGTCTCCATGTCCCAAGCCAAGACCCAGCCTTCCGACAACGGGCCCAACAGATCGTCGGCTCGGAGACCAGCGTCGTGAAAGCGGCCGAAAAAATCCGCCGGGCGGTCTTAAATCGGATGACGGCTAATGCCGGCATCGGGGTGCTGCGTGATGCCCGCGAGGTCTGGCAAAGCCAAGAAGGGGTCTGCCGGGACTACGCCATCTTGATGGCCACCCTGTGTCGCGCCGCCGATATTCCGACGCGGCTAGTCAGCGGCCTCATCAGCGACGACGGCATGTTTTACTACCATGCGTGGGTGGAGGTTTGGACCGGAAAGCAGTGGGTCGGTCTGGATGCGACTCGTCCCGCGCCGGGCCTGACTGGGACCCACCTCAAAATTGCCCAGGGCAACGTCGAAGAGGCGTTTCAGTTCTTTTTGTTCGAAAAGGCTACAATGAAAGTTCTTGAGGTCCGACACTCCAAACCAGGGAAGGCGGCGTCTCGGCGAGCTTCATGAGAATCTTTTGGATCATCTTTGGTGGCACCCTCGGAGCCTTGGCGTTCTATCGCTTTGGCCCCGCTGGCCTGGAATGGCTCTATCGGACCATTGGCGTCATGGGGTCAGATGACCTGGCCAAACAAGCCCTGACCCACATTGCGGTGACGACTCTGGGCTTCCTGCTCGGGGCCGGCGCGGCGAACCAGGCGATGCGCGGCTTTGAGAACGCCGGCACCAAGTGGGACAAAATGGACGCCGGCGACAAGGTCACCTTGTTCATCGGGGCCGTGATCGGCGTCATTGTCAGCGTCCCGTTCATGGTCTTGTTCACCCAGCAAACCGTCTACATCGCGTCGATTGCCTCGATCGGACTCATGATCGCAGTCGCCGCGGTCGCGATCTACGCGATGCGCTCGATGGGCGATCTTTTGCCCTGGCAAAAAGGTCGAAAGTACCGACGCCGCGGAATCAAGATCCTCGACACGAATGTCATCATCGACGGCCGAATCTACGACGTGGCTCGGACCGGCTTTCTCGAAGGACAACTCTACGTGCCGCAATTTGTTCTGGATGAGCTGCAATATATCGCCGACAGCTCTGACCCTTTACGACGCCAGCGGGGTCGCCGAGGCCTCGATGTGCTCAAGCTGATGCAAGACAAGTTCTCCATGGAGATCGGAAAACACGATTACCTGGCGACGACTCCCGACGAAGTCGATTCCAAGATCGTCCAGCTGGCAAAGGCCCTCGGTGCTGACATTGTCACCAACGATTTCAACCTCAACAAGGTGGCCAAGCTCCAAGACATTCAAGTCCTCAACATCAACGACCTTGCTCTTGCTCTGAAGCCGACCGTGCTCCCGCAAGAGTCGCTGATCGTCAACGTGGTGAGGGAAGGGAGTCAGCATGGGCAAGGGATCGGATACCTCGACGACGGAACGATGGTCGTGGTAGACCAAGGCCGGTCGGTCCTCGGCGAAACGATCGCCGTCCAAGTGACCCAGGTGATCCAGACCGAGCGAGGCAAGATGATCTTCGCGGAGATTCGGGATCAAGGCGAGCCCGTTCCGGTCGAGGGCCCGGCCCGGCGACGCCGCGAGCCTCGCGAATGAAGGTCCTTGCTGTCGTCCTCGCCGCGGGCCGATCCGAGAGATTTGGCCAAGACAAGTTGCGCCTCGACCTCGGGGGCAAGCCGGTTTGGCGGTGGAGCTTCGACGCGCTGCTGCAGCACCCCCGAATCGACGGAGTGGGTTTAGTTGTCGCAACCGACCATGTTCAAGCGACGCTCTCGGGTGTTCCCGAAGCCGCCTTTGTGGTCGAGGGTGGCGCGACCCGACAAGCGAGCACCGCCGCGGCTTTGGCTGCTCTGCCCGAGACGGCCGAATGGGTGCTCATTCACGACGGAGCGAGGCCGTTTTTATCCGCAGCCTTGATTGAGCGGCTCTTGGATGCGGCCCAAGAGAGCGGGGCCTCGTTTCCGGCGCTCGCCGTCTCGGACACCATCAAGCAGCACAATGGAGTTCATTTTCGAACCCTCGACCGCGCCGAGCTCGTCGCCGTTCAAACCCCTCAGGTCGCCCGGGTCTGGGACCTGCGTCAGGCCCTGGCCTCGGCCTCTCCCGAGATGACCGATGATATGGTGATGCTGGAGGCGATGGGGCGGACGCCGCAAGCAGTCCCGGGGGACCCACAGAATTTCAAGCTGACGACCCCGGAGGACTTCCAGCGCGCCCAAGCGATGTTGCGTCCGGTCGAAACTCGGACCGGATTTGGCTACGACATTCACCGGTTCAGCACCGATCCGGCGCGTTCGCTCTGGCTGGGGGGCCTGTTGTTTCCGGGGGTGATCGGCTTGGAGGGCCACTCCGACGCCGACGTCCTTTTGCACGCGGTGGTGGACGCCCTTCTCGGTGCAGCGAACCTTGGTGACATCGGCCTCCTCTATCCGAACACCGACCCCCGCTGGAAGAACCAATCGAGTAGCCTCTTCGTCCAAGAAACGCGCGAACTCCTCAAAGGAGAAAACTGGGTGGTTTCGAACCTAGATATGACGGTTCTGGCCGAACGACCGAAAATCATGGTCAGGCGCAACGAGATTATCGAGCGAGTGGCCGATCTCATGCAGATCGAGCCGCAACGGGTCAGCATCAAGGCGACCACTCACGAAGGCCTGGGTGCCATCGGAAGAGGCGAAGGCATCGTCGCTCAAGCCGTCGCAACGATACAGAAGTTCGTTCTAGGAGGATACGATGGAAGTCTTAGTCCGTAATGCGGAAGGCAATCTGCCGACCCACGACCGCGAATACGCGTCGAAAAAGCTCGGCCGGCTCGACCGGTATTTTCACCAAGCTCGAAAGGTCGAGATCGTCCACCGCGAAGAGAAGCTCCTCCACCACATTGAAGTGACGGTCTTTGCCGATCATTTCACTGTCCGAGGGGAGGAGTCCGACGCCTCCATCGCGGCTGCCATCGACAAAGTCGCCGAGAAGCTCGAGAATCGACTTCGTCGGCTGAAGAGCCGGCTTGTCAAGAATCACCGACGCAAGGGAAGTGATGTGCCCAAAGGCCTGCTCGAAGAGCACGCCGAGGCCGAAGAGGAGCATCATGTCGAGATCAAAGAGCGCAAGCAGTTCTTGCTGAAGCTCATGAACGTCGATGAAGCGGCCCTTCAAATGGACCTGCTGGATCATCCGTTCTTTGTTTTTCGCAACGAAGACAACGGGAATCTTGAGGTTTTGTACAAGCGAAAGGATGGCCGCCTGACCGTTTTTTACGTCGAAGGGGCCTAACTCAGTCGCCGCGTCGGAGCTGACCCCCGGTGAGCGTGAGAACGCTGACGAGGTCGGCTCCGACCGCCTTGAGGGCTTTGGCGCATTCTTCGGCGGTACTCCCGCTCGTCAGGACGTCATCCAGCAGAAGGATGCGCTTGCGGCGAGCGGCGGGCGTCGCGACAAAGGCTCCGATCAGGTTTTGGGTTCGCTCTTCAAGGGTGAGCCCTACCTGGGCCCGGGTATGTCGAATCCGGACAAGCCAATCTGTTTTGACCAGAGATTTCGGGAAGGCAGAGGCCAGGAGCATCGACTGGTTGAAGCCCCGAGACCACTGGCGACGCCAATGAATCGGCACTGGGATCACGGCATCCCAGGGGCCTCGGGTCGGCGCAAAAGCCGCCGACGCAAGTAAGTCCGAGAGCGGACGCCCGAGCGATGTGATCCGGTGAAATTTGAGCGCCAAAACGGCTTGCCTGGCTCGGCCCAAGTGATCGAAAAGAACCTGAACTTCGTCCAGCGCCTGGGCCTGGCGCAAACTCCAACCCGGCCCCGGAAGAAACTCGCTTCGGCAAGTCTTGCACAGGCCCGACGGACTCGCGAGATCGCAAAGCCCGCAGCGCGACGGATAAAGCCAGCTCAGAGCCTCCGAGAGGGCCATGAGGAGAACTTACCAGGAAAAAAGAAATCAGGCCCTGTTTCCAGGACCTGAAACTGTTCGCTGTGGCGAACTTTCCTTTATGCTTCGGCTTGGCCGTGGCCAAAAAGCGGCTGGAATGGAATCAAACCCAGTCGGGTCGCCATCCGCAGCGCTTGAACTCGATTGTTCACCTGCAGCTTGTCATAGATGTTCGCCAGGTGGAAATCCACCGTCCGCTTGCTCACCACCAGAAGTTCAGCCGCTTCCTTGCTGCTGTGTCCCTCCGCGATGAGACTCAACACCTTCACCTCGGTCGGCGTCAATCGGACGCCTCGTGGTGACATGTCTGACCTAGTTGTACTTGGCATTGCCATTTTCCCAACCCTCACTCTTTTTTTGACTTGCCGCCACAATTGCTTTTCCACGCTGAGAACGATTTTTCACATCGATTCCGCCACCTTTACGATAACTCAGAAGATTGCCAGGTTCCCGCTTGAGGCCGAAGTTCTTAAAAATTTCTCGGCATTTTTTAACTCGGCGACTCTTCAGCCCAGAAGATGCCGCTCTCATCCGATCTGCCTCGCCCCAGCGCTCGGCTCAACGACCCAGAATCGGGCCTCCAACTCGGTTCGATCTCGGTAAGAGGCCTTCGCTTGGTGGAGGAACGAAGAGACCAGGGACTTTTGGACGATTGCGACACACGCGCCGCCCCACCCCGCCCCGGTCATCCGCGCCCCAAGACAGCCTGCAGACTCCGAGCACGCCGCCACCATCGCATCGAGTTCGGGTGAAGACGCTTCGAAATCGTCCCGGAGACTCGCGTGGCTTTGCCGCAAGAGCATGCCAATCTGACGCGCGTCTCGTTCGGTCAGGGCCGTCGCCAAGGCCTCGACGCGAAGATTCTCGCTCACGACGTGCCGTGCGCGAGCCTGAATCTGAGGCTCGCGGATCGACTCAATCGCCTCCAAATTCGCTTCCCTCAGCGAACCGATCCCGAGTTGCCGGGCGGCGAGACGGACCTCCTCGACTCGCTGGGAATATGGCCCCCCCGCGCTGAGTTCGCGGCTCCGGCCGGTGTGACCGATCACGACCGACAGTTCGTCAGGCCAAAGTACCGATCTTGTTTGCACCGAATCGAAGTCGCAAATCAAGACGCGCCCCGACTCCCCAAAGACGATCGCCCAGGGATCGAGCAAGCCGCAAGGAAGACCTACAAACTCGTTTTCGACCCGGCGAGCCAGGTGTACGATCTCCATCGGAGCCAGCGCAAGGCCTGCGACCGCGTTCCAAGCCATCAAAAAGGCAACAGTGAGGGCGGCGCTACTGGAGAGCCCCGAGCCCACCGGGAGCGTTGAGGTCGCCACGCCTTTCAGATTCGGCATCGCTCCGAACCCGATTTGGCGAAGGACCCATGCGGCTCCGGCGGGGTAGGCGGACGGTCCCTCAACGGTCCCTGGTTCGGCCACGTCTGCGTCGAATGCCGGTTGGGCCGAGCTGTTTGAAGTCCATTGAGTGGGTCCGTTCGTGACCTCGACCGAGAGCGTGATCCCAAGGGGCAGAGCCATCGGCATGGCGAGCCCCGCGGACGTGTCCGTATGATCGCCCATCAGGTTCACTCGGCCCGGAGCGAAGAACCTGCACGGGGGGGTTACGGCGGACGTCACGATGTCCTAATTATGGGGTACATCCCGGTAAAACTGCAGGACGTTTGGACCCCCGATCCGGGGAATGTTCACTACTGAACCCCGGGGGCTTCTGCCGCCAGTTTGGGTCTCATGGGGTTCAAATTCACTTTCCAGGCGGGCTCGCCGCGCGGTTCGAGGCGCCCCGGCTAGGTACTCTAGTCGGATGAGCGATCCCATCTTGAGCCAGGTCCAAAACTGGCTGCGCGAGCACGAATCCGACCTCCTGCGCGATTACCGCCGACTTCTGCAGTTTCCTTCGCTAGAGGCCGAAGCGCGACCGAATGCACCCTTTGGCCAGGCCAACCGAGAAGCGCTCGACTTCATGCTTGCTCTCGGAAAAGAGTGGGGCATGAGGACGGCGGATGGCGAAGGCTATTACGGCTACGCCGAATTCGGAGATGGAGAAAAGCTCATCATGAGCCTCGGCCATTTGGACGTGGTCCCCGTCGGCGATGGCTGGAAGCACGACCCGTTTGGTGCCGAAATCGACGGCGAGTATGTTTATGCCCGAGGGGCTGTTGACGACAAGGGCCCGACGATGGCGAGCTTCTATGCGATGCGAGCTCTTCAAGCGGTTGTGCCGGAGATCGGCGCCCGGATGCGGAGCGTCTTCGGGTGCAACGAAGAGTCGGGCTTTGCCTGCATCCACAAGTATGTCGAGCGGGAAGAGAGCCCGACGTTTGGCGTCGCTCCCGATTCGGGTTGGCCGCTCTATCACGCCGAGAAAGGCATCGCGAATCTCGAAATCGAAGTCACCCCGCCGACTGGGGACTTAGAACTGGTCTCTGCGCGGGGAGGCCAACGCCCGAATATCGTGATCGACCACTTCGAATGCACTCTCCGGGTCGCCCCGGCGATTCGAGCCGAGGTCGAAGGGAAGTTGAGCGAGTACTGGGATCAAAATATCTCGTCGAAGTGGCACGACGATGAACTGCACTTGGTGGCCCGAGGAAAGGCGGCGCACGGGGCCTGGCCGTTTGGCGGAGATTCGGCTGCCACCCGGATGTTCCGACTGCTGATGGACCTCGCTCCGGTCCCCCAATCCAAAGCGTACACCGAGCTCATGGAGATGGGCCATGTCAGCGGGGTTGGCCTGGGGATTCATGGCGGCGACGACGTGAGCAAAGACCTGACCTGCAACCTGGGGATCGTGGAAACCCAGGACGGCAAGTTGCAAATGCTCTTTAACATTCGATATCCAGTCACTTGGACCGGCGCGCTTTTGGAGCAAAAATGCCGAGCCTTCTTGGGCGAACTGAGCTTGAGGGCCGACCTGCGCGTCACTCGAGATAGCAAGCCGCTCTATTTTCCGCTGGAGCACCCGCTCGTCCAAACGATCTGCGAGGTCTACACCGCAGAAACGGGCGAAACCAAGGCGCCCGGCACCATGGGCGGCGGGACGTATGCCCGCGCGGTCCCGAATACCGTCAGCATCGGCACCGGGTGGGAAGGCGACGGCAATGCCCACGAAACGGACGAGCGATTGAAAATAGAAAATCTCTATAAAATGAGCCGAATTTATGCTCATATCTTCTATCGGCTTGCCCAGCTAGAGGCCTAAAGACACCTTCTTGCAGGCGATTCCGTACAAAATAGAGAAGAAATGTCAAGCCGAGTCAAGCCGACCATCCTGGTTGCGATGTCCGGCGGCGTCGATAGCGCCGTCGTAGCTGCGCTTTTGAAAAAGCGCGGCTATGATGTCGTCGGCGTCACGTTGCAAATCTGGCAAGAGAGCCAAAAGGACCCTCGGCATGCCGGATGTTGCTCCCTGGGCGCGGTCGAAGATGCCCGCCGCGTGGCTCGGCTTTTGGAGATCCCGCACTACGTTTTGAACTACAAGGACCAGTTCCGCGAGACGGTGATTCAGAACTTTATTGATGAGTACGCGGCCGGACGAACCCCGAACCCGTGTGTCCAGTGCAACAAAAACGTGAAGTTCGATTCTCTTTTGGAAAAGATGGAGGAGCTCGGCTGCGACAAGCTCGCCACCGGGCACTACGCTCGCATCCGCCTCGACTCTCGAACGGGCCGATACCGCTTGCTTCGCGCTCGCGGCGGCATGAAGGATCAGAGCTATGTTCTGTACATGCTCGGTCAGGAGCATCTCTCGAAGGTGATGTTTCCGCTCGGTGAGCTCGGGAGCAAGGCGGAAACTCGCCGAATGGCGGCCGAGATGGGGCTTCCGGTGGCCCACAAGCCCGACTCCCAAGAGATCTGCTTCGTGAGCGAGGCGGGCGGCTACGTCGAGTTTCTCAAGAAGGAGCGACCGGACCTCTTCGAATCGAAGGGCGAGTTTGTCACCCCCGACGGTGAGCGCCTTGGCGAGAATCAAGGGGTCGCCGCGTTTACGGTGGGTCAACGGCGGGGAATCGGTCTCACCGCTCGCGACGGCCGGCCGCTCTACGTGCTCAAGCTCGACCCGACTCAAAACCGCGTCGTGGTGGGAGGGAGTGAGCGCCTGGATCAACGCCAAGTGCAACTCGAAGAGATGAGCTGGACGAACGGCCGCCCCAGCGAGCCAGTGCGAGTGAAAGCGAAGGTCCGATACAACATGGAGGCGATGCCGGCGACCCTGATTCCTGGCGAGGAGCCCCACCTGGTCTTCGACCACGCCGTCCGCGCGGTGACTCCGGGGCAAATTGCCGTCGCGTATCGGGGTGAAACGGTCGTGGCCGGGGGTACGATCCGTTCCTAACGCTCATGGCCACGCTCGCGCTGATTCTTGCCGTCTTGGTACCGCTGCTGACCACGGTCGCGCTTCTGGTGATGTTGGGCCGTCAGCAAAAGATGATTGAGGCTCTGCAACTCGAAGTCAAGGGCCTCCGTAAGGACGTGAGCGACCTTGAAAATGTCCAGTTGATGCTCAGCGAACAGATCAAGGCGCGTCAGGCAGGGCCCCTGGGAGGCTTAGCACCTCTCCTCGGAGCCGCCGCCAAGGGGAATCGAAGGCAAAATCGAGGCCCGATGGGGCTGATTCTCCTCTTCTTGCAGCTGATTACGGCATACTTAAAGAGGAAGGAATCGATGAGCCTTCCGACAAAGAAGGATATTGGAGGTCAACATGGCTGATTCAGACAACAACAATGGTTTAGTTTATTTGCTGGCAGGATTTGGGCTCGGAGCGCTTTTGGGCGCGGCCGCCGGACTGCTTTTTGCTCCGAAATCGGGCAACGAAACCCGAGAGCAACTTGGAGGAAAGATCAAGGAACTGAAGGGCAAGGCGAATGAATGGGTTGCTGAGCAACGCGCTCGGCGCTCGCACGAGTCCGTCGAAGAGATCGGCGCGTAAGTCCTGGGCCTCAACAAAATATGGTCAAAGGGTGGAAGATTGGAATCTGGGTGATCGTTGTCCTGGTCGCCCTCTGGTTCCTTCAAGCCGTTCGAAGCATTCTTCTCCCCTTTGTCCTGGCCCTTCTGATCAGCGTTTTGCTGGACCCCGTGATTCGCAAGCTGCGACTCCGGGGATACAAGCGGGGAAGCGCTGTCGCGCTCGTTTTCTTCGCATTTTTTGGTCTGCTGACCGCTTTGGGGATCTGGGTCACCCCGATCATTGGCAAGCAGCTTTCCTCGTTTCAGGAGAACCTCCAAGGGTTCACCGCGCGGCTCTCGGCTGAAGATCCCAGTGAAAATCTCTACCTCGGCTGGAATCCGGTCCTTCGCGCCCAGCCGCATGGCGCCGAGGGTCAAGTCGACCTCGTGCTGGAAAGCCTGGCGCCTTATTTGCAACGGGTGGGGCTCCCGAGCGACCGCGAGACCATCGTCGAGCAGTACGTCGAGCCGCACCGTGAGGATTTCAGCAACCTCGTCACGAACTTTTTCACCTCATTCTTGGGCATCCTCGGCAAGGCTGCGTCGAGCTTCTTGCTCCTGCTCTTCACGCCGCTCTTCGTCTGGCTGATGCTGATGGACCTCGAGAAATTTCGAGTCAAGAGCGCGAGTTGGATCCCCCCCTCGATTCGAGCCGAGACGGTCTCGTTGCTCAAGGACATCGGCGAAGTCTTCTTGAAGTATCTCCGCGGGGTGACGATCACGATCTTCACCTACACGTTGCTCATGGCGGTGGTCCTTTCGGTGATGGGGACGCCCTATTCGATCTTGCTCGCGTTGCTGGCGGGGGCGACGTACTTGATTCCGTTTGTCGGGCAGTGGATTGCCACGCTGGCGATTTTGCTGGTTGTGGGGCTGAATGGCGCGAGTGGGAACTGGATGTTCGATGCGGGCGGGCCGTGGAATCTCGCCGTGATCATCGCGCTCGTGTTCATCGGGATCGGGACCATTTTCGACCAAGTGATCTACCCGAAAATGGTCGGGTCGGCGGTCGGGCTACACCCCTTGGTGAGCATGTTTGTGATCTTTGCTGGCGGTGCCCTCTTTGGCCTGATCGGGATGATCCTCGCATTCCCGCTGGCGGGGGCGGTCAAGGTGATCCTGGAAAGGGTGCTTAGAATCACCTCGTCCAGTCATGTCGAGGGGCTCGAATTGCCGATCACGCCGCTTCGTCACCGGTCGGCGACCGAAGTTTAGGGATCGATTTTGCCTTTTCTGTCGTAAACTGAAGGCAAGATGCTGACTGCGCTCATTCTTTCATCGTGCTTTGCAACGGCCCAAGTGGACCCGATTCCGGTTGGTTCAGAGGCCGGAGTCGACGACGCCCCCCGCGTGACGATCGCCAACTTCTCGGCCAAGTCGATCGACGGGAAAGAGGTGAGTCTGGCGCAGTACATGGGCAAAGTCGTCTTGGTGGTCAACACGGCGAGCAAATGCGGCTTGACGCCGCAGTACAAGAAGCTCCAAGAGATGTACGAGAAGTACGAAAAGAAAGGCTTCGTCGTCCTCGGGTTTCCATCGAACGATTTTCAACAGCAAGAGCCCGGCACCAATTCCGAGATCAAGGAGTTCTGTACTAAGAACTACGGTGTGACCTTCCCGATGTTCGAGAAAATCTCGGTGAACGGCCAAAAGCGAACGAAGCTTTACCAATGGATGATCAACTCGACCTCCAATCGCAAGCCGATTCAGTGGAACTTCGAGAAGTTCCTGATCAACAAGGGTGGGTTCGTCGTCGCTCGGTTTGACCCGCGAACCGCTCCCGACGATCCGACGATCCTCCAGCTCATCCACTCGATGCTCGGCATCAAAGATGGAGTAAGGTAAGCGGATGGCAGATCCCAAAGACGTCGAAGCGACCAAAGCCGCCCGCCGTGAATTTAGCAAGCGCGCGGTGGACATCTCCCAAGCGGACTTGCGTGTGATGCACGGGGTGGTCTATCTCCGGGGCACGGTGAAGGCGATGCGCTCCGGCGATGGCGCGATGGGCGGCGACCTGCGGTCCGAAGTCGAGGTGATCGCGCGCGTTTTGCGCCAAAAAGCCGGGATTCGCGACGTCGTCATCGACGTCACGTATCGCGGCTAGGATTCATCTCGGCCCAGATTCTCAGCTCAAGCGCGGCGAGAGTCGGCCAAATCCTCGGGCTCCAGCATAGACGGCGGCGCTCCCGAGCATCTCCTCGATCCGCAAGAGTTCGTTATACTTGGCCACTCGGTCGGTGCGGCTGGGGGCACCGGTCTTAATCTGCCCGCAGTTCGTCGCGACCGCGAGGTGAGCGATCGTGGCGTCTTCGGTTTCGCCGCTTCGGTGGCTCATGACCGAGGTGTACTGATTTCGAGTGGCGAGGTCGACCGCGGCCAGGGTCTCGGTGAGGGAGCCGATCTGGTTGACCTTGACGAGGATCGAGTTGCCACAACCCCGGTCGATGCCTTCTTGGAGTCGGTTGACGTTCGTGACGAAAAGATCATCTCCAACAATCTGGACGCGGTCCCCGATCGCCTGAGTCAGGGCAGCCCAGCCGTCCCAGTCGTCCTCCGAAAGCCCATCCTCGATGCTGAGAATCGGGTATTTCTCGCAAAGGCTCGCCAGATATTCGACTTGGGCAGCGGGCGTTCTCTCGCGCACGTCTCCGGCCTTGTATCGATAAACTCCACCCTCATAGAATTCTGTAGCGGCCGCGTCGATGCCGAGCCAGACCTGCTTGCCGGGCTCGTATCCGGCTTTGTCGATGGCCTCCAGAATGTAGTCAAAGGCAAGCTCTTGGGAAGCCAGATTCGGAGCAAAGCCCCCTTCATCGCCGACAGCGGTATTCAGCCCGCGGGCCTTGAGGACACTCTTGAGGGCGTGGAAAATCTCTACTCCGCATCGCAAGCCTTCGGCAAAGCTCGAAGCCTGAACCGGCAAGACCATGAACTCTTGAAAGTCAACGTTGGAATCGGCGTGCTGTCCTCCATTCAGGATGTTCAGCATCGGCACCGGCAACGTGCAGGCGCTGGTCCCACCGACGTAGCGAAAGAGCTGGAGCCCGGTCGCTTGAGCGGCCGCCTTCGAGACCGCCAAGCTCACCGCCAGGATCGCATTCGCGCCAAAGCGACTCTTATTCGGCGTGCCGTCCAGCTCTAAGAGGAAAGCGTCGATCGACCGCTGATCCGTGGCATCTCGCTCAAGCAGGGCCGGGGCCAAGACCTCATTGACGTTCTCAACGGCTTGGATCACGCCCTTTCCGTTGAATCTTTTTGGGTCCCCGTCGCGCAGCTCGACCGCCTCATGAGCCCCGGTGCTCGCTCCGCTGGGGACCGCCGCTCGACCAAAAGAGCCATCTTCCAGGTGGACATCCACCTCCACCGTGGGATTGCCCCGACTGTCCAGAATCTCACGCGCAACGATGTCGATGATCACGGCCATGACTCTATTTTGGTGCTTTTGCCCGGAGTTTGCCTACCTCGAAAGAAAAAGATCAGCCCTCCCGCGAGCGGAAAGGCTGATCTCGCCTCAAAGGGTTGGGGAGAGAGACTTACTTCGGCAACAAAACGCCGTCAATCACGTGGATGACGCCGTTCGTGGCAACGATGTCGGTCTTCACGACGTTCACGTTTCCGTTCAGTCGGACCTTGCCGTTATGAACTCGGATCGTGACGTCTTGGCCTTGGACGGTCTTCGCCTTCTTCAGTTTGACCACGTCCTTGGCCATGACGTTGCCGCTCACGACGTGATACGTGAGAACCTTCGTCAGAGCTTTCTTGTCCTTTCCAAGAGCTTCGAGGGTTGCCTTCGGGACCTTCGCGAAAGCGGCATCCGTCGGAGCAAAAACGGTGAATGGGCCCTTGCCCTTCAGGGTGTCCACCAGGCCAGCGCTGGTCAAGAGCGAAGCCAGCGTCTTGAACGTGCCCGCACCCACGGCGGTGTCGACGATGTCTTGCTTCGGAGCGTTGGCGACCGAGGTCATAGCCAAAGCGAACACGGAGACGGCAACGAGAGAGATCTTCTTTAACATGGTTTCTTCCTAGTCCTCAAGAACGCCGTTTCCAGCGCCCTCACCAGCGACTACGAAGAATTACTGTGCAGTGTTCCCGTCTTTTTTAATATCAGTGATAAAAAGTCCTATTTCTGCTTCACGTGGCGGATCGATTCGTCTCCATAGTAGAGCGTGAACTCATCTTTGCCGTTGAAAACGATCCTTTGGACATTGTCGAGGTTCATGTTTTCAATCGCCTGGACTCGGCCGAGTCCTTCGAGCGACCGCCCGTTCACGATGATGTCTTCGATGGTGGTCGTGAGCTTGTCGCCTTCGATTTTCCATCGGCCCCGAGAGACCATCGACTGCTGGCCTTCTTGGGTCTTGCCCGACATCGTGCGCTCCATCGTCCCATTGGCTCGGTAGGTGACGTAGGCGTTCGGAATCGGGTCTTGGCCTCGATAGGGAAGCCACGTGCCGACAATCGGACTCGACGAGCCTCCGCATCCCCAGAGGCCCAAGGTCAAACCGAGCAGAATCAGAACCGACAAGCGCCGTGCCATGTCGCTATTGTAACGGTTCCGGGCGGTGCCATACTATCTCTCATGCTCCAGATCGACGCCCAAGGACCCGTGCTCCTGGCCCAAATCGACCGCCCGGATGTGCGGAATGCCTTCAACGACACTCTGATCGCGGCGCTGACCGAGCTCTTTGTGGGTCTCAAGCCCGAAGTTCGGGTTGTGGTCCTTTCGGGCAACGGGCCGACCTTTTGCGCGGGGGGCGATTTGGAGTGGATGAAAAAGGCAGCCACTTACTCCGAGGAGGAGAACATCCGCGACGCCGTTCGCTTGGCCGAACTCTTCGAAGCGATGGCACAGGCTCCAGCGGTCGTTCTTTCCAAGGTCCACGGGGCGGCCTTTGGGGGAGGTTGCGGACTCGTGGCGGCCTCGGACGTGGCTGTTGCCGCCGATGGCACGAAGTTCTGCTTCAGCGAAGTGAAGCTGGGACTGATCCCGGCGACGATCTCCAGCTTCGTGGTGCCCAAAATCGGCGTGGGGCATGCTCGCCACCTCTTTACGACCGCCGAGGTGTTTGAAGCAAAGCGAGCCTATGAGATCGGTCTTATTCATGGCGTCTGTCCCGCGGACTCGCTCGATGCCTGGGTCGAGGAGCGCGTGGCGCTCGTTTTGAAAAACGGTCCTCAAGCGGTTGCGATGAGCAAGCAGATTGCTCAGGACACGCCTTTGGACAAGGTCGAGACCGCTCGAAGGTTGGCCTTGGCCCGAGCCGGAGCCGAAGGTCGAGAAGGGGTCGCGGCCTTCTTGGAAAAACGAAAAGCAAATTTTGTGGTGGACCGATGATTCGAAAGCTCCTCATCGCCAACCGCGGCGAAATCGCCGTGCGAATCCTTCGAGCCGCCCGAGAAATGGGGATCCAGACCGTGGCGGTTTACAGCGACGCCGATGCCCACGCCATGCACCGGCTTTTGGCTGACGAAGCCGTCGCTCTCGGGCCGAGCGAGTCCAGCGAGAGCTACTTGGTGATTGACAAGATCCTCCAAGCCGCCGAGCAGACCGGAGCCGACGCGATTCATCCGGGCTACGGGTTCTTGAGCGAAAGGGCCGAGTTTGCCCAGGCGTGCGCCGATCGGGGCATCCGCTTCGTCGGACCGCCGCCGTCGGCCATGAGGGCTCTGGGCGAGAAGATCGACGCAAAGGCCTTGGCGGTCCAAGAGAACGTTCCGATCACCCCGGGGGTCTTTGACCGGCAGGCCTCTCCCGAGCAGCTTTTGACTGCGGCCGTCGAGATCGGCTTTCCGGTCATGCTCAAGGCCTCGGCGGGAGGCGGCGGCCGAGGAATGCGAATCGTCCGCGAGAAAGAGGCTTTCCTCGAAGAGTTTCGGATCGCGAGCGACGAAGCCCTGAAGGCTTTTGGCGATGGGGCGATGATGGTCGAAAAGCTCATTGAGCGGCCCCGACATGTGGAAGTCCAAATACTCGCCGATTCGCATGGCCAGGTGGCAGCTCTTTTTGAGCGCGAGTGCTCGATCCAGCGGCGGCATCAAAAGCTGATCGAAGAGGCGACTTCGCCGATTCTGGAGGCGCACCCCGAACTCTGGTCGGCCATGAGGGAGGCCAGCATTCGGCTGGCGCGGGCCGCTGGGTACGTCGGAGCGGGCACCGTTGAGTTTATGGTCGATGAGGCTGACCTGAAGTTCTATTTCCTGGAGGTGAATGCTCGGCTCCAGGTGGAACACCCCGTGACTGAGCTGATCACCGGGACCGACCTCGTCCAGGCCCAGCTCCGAATCGCCGCTGGCGAACGGCTCGACTTGCCGGCCGGGCTCCTCGCGGGCGAGCGATCTGCGATCTCGGGTCATTCGATCGAGGCCCGGGTCGTGGCCGAAGATCCTGCGCGGAATTTTCTGCCCAGTTCGGGGAAGATTCTTGCTTGGGCCGAGCCCAAAGCTCCGGGGGTGCGGGTCGATACCGGCTATGGACCGGGCGGCGAGATTCCTCGGTTTTATGACTCTTTGATCGCCAAGGTGATCGTCCATGCGCCCACAAGACCTCAAGCGATTGCTCGCCTCCGAGACGCCCTTCGCGACTTCCACATTTTGGGTGTCAAGACCAACATCTCGTATCTGCTGGATGTTTTGGACCACCCTGAGTTCCAAGCCGGACGGATCGACACCGGCTTTTTAGGACGCGAATTTGCGAACTGGGACGCCCAGACCGAGGAGATTCCGGACGAGTTGGGCTCGATCTTGGCTTGTGCAAGCCCGGTCACGTCGGCTTCGAACGGCGCGACCACGCCGGCGGATCGAGACTCTGTCTGGTCCCTCGGAGACGGCTGGCGAATCCACGAGTGACCTGGCAGAAATACCTGCATTTCACCTTTTCTTAACAGTATTTCTTCGGAATGGCATATAGTGAAGGTTCTGGAGGTTTTCAAATGAAACGTCTCTCTTTGCTTGTCGTCTTGTCTTCTTCTTTGGCAGCTGTTTCTCAGGCAGCTCTTTTTTCGGGAGGAGCCTTCTTCGGCGTCGCCCCGACGTCCCAACTGGGACCGGTGACGAACAACACTACGATTACGAACACGCCGACCGGGTTTACCGTGACCGGTCAGTTCCTCATCAACACCTTTGGGACCTCAGCAGGGACCCTGCTGTACTTCGAAATCTGGCGACCGCTCGATCCGACCTATGGTAGTAGCTTCATGGGAACGACGACGCTGTTGGACGGATTTTCAGCTCCGCCTGCCGGTGCGATCGGAAACACGAGTGGAAACGTCCGGAGTGACTTCACGAACTTCCCCGGCGTGTCTCAATCGCTCATCCCGATGAATCTGATCGCCGGCGCACAGACATGGCCGAACCTGAGCAACAACAGTGGTGCTTTCTCGTACACGTCGGGGGGAACGAACTATCTTCGGATGGTCTTCGACCTGGATGGCGTGATCTTGGCGGGCCCTCCGGGGACGTGGACGATCGATGTGCCCGCGTCGAGCTTGGCAAATCCTGTGCCCGAGCCCGCGACGGTGGCGGCCTTGGGGTTCGGCTTGTTGGCCCTCATGCGTCGAAGACGCAAGTCATAAAGCCAGCTCCTTGGGAAGAAGGGGGTCCCAGAGTCGCAAGGCTCCTGAGTCGCCCGGCCTTGGGGTAGCTTAGGCCCCATGTAAGCGGTCGTGCAGCGGGTCCTCAGCGCCGAAGTCGAGGTGGAAGCCCGGTCCGTGGGAAAGATCGGACCGGGCTTGTTGGTCTTGGTCGCGGCTCATCGGCGCGACACACTGGCGGACGCGGCGAAGATGGCCGACCGAATCGCCAAGATCAGAATCTTCAGCGACGCTGACGGGAAAATGAACTTGTCTCTTCTGGACCTGCCCACCGACCGACCTGGCGGCGTTCTCCTCGTCTCAAACTTCACTGTCTATGGAGAGACGGCCAAAAACCGCCGACCGAGCTTTATCGACTCCGCGCCTTATCAAGAAGGAGAAGTGCTTTTCCAAGAGCTCGTCGAGCAGGTGAAAAAGCTCGGAATTCAGGTCGAGACCGGCGTCTTTGGAGGCGACATGAAGGTCAGCCTTGTGAACGACGGTCCGGTGACGGTGATTCTGGAAGTCGGGCCTTCCGGACGCGATTAGCCAGCCAAGCAGAGTCGGCCCGGAACCTTCGCTTTGTTCGCGGGACTCTTTTCAAGCGTCGCTCGAAGTTGCTTGTGGGCCCGATGTAGGCGGCTGCGGACCGTTCCGACGGGAATGCCAAACATAGCGGCGATATCGTTGTAGGGGACGCCTTCGACATCCGCCAGCAAAACCAGCGCCCGTTGGTCGGGCTTGAGTTGGTTGAGCGCTTGCTCCAGCGGTTCGCTCACCGCAGACTGCATGATGACGTCTTCGGCGTTCATTCGCCGGTCGGCAACGTCGAGTCCCACCGAGTCGTCGCCGCCATCCACTCGAAGGGGCGCATCGAACGACATCGCTTGAATTCGCCGCTTGCGGCTTCGAACGAGGTCCAAAAAGAGCCGAGTCAAAATCCGAAAGATCCAGTTCTCGAACGGCCGATCCCCCTCGAACTCTCGAAATCCGCGATAGGCGCGGAAGAACGCCTCTTGGGTGAGGTCTTCTGCATCGACTCTGTTCCCCGAGAGCCGATAGGCCAAGCTGTAGACCTTCTTATAGCTCTGCTTCATCAAGCGATCAAAGTTCGACTGTTCGGTTCCGGTCAAGGTGAGTGTGCTCATGTTTCCTCGATCGAGACGGGCTCGACACACACACGAACACGCCAGCCAGTCGAAAAGTTCCCAGTCAAATCAACGTAAGTGTTTGCGGAAGAAGTCGAGGGTTCGCTGCCAAGCGTCGGCCGACGCCTGAGCGTCAAAGGCGGGCCGGTCGTCATTAAAGAACGCGTGATGGGTCCCTGGATAGGTGTGGAGTTCGAACTCCTTCCCGAGTTGAGTCAATTGCGCATCGAGCGCTTGTACGGTCGCCGCCGAAGCATAGTCATCTTGTTCGGCGAAGAGGCCCAAGATGGGAGCCTGAAGCTGGTCGAACTGAGGATGGACGTTCGGGTGAACGCCATAAAAATTGACGCACGCCCCAATCCGGGGATCGAGACACGCCGCGAACATCGAGAGCTGGCCCCCCATACAAAAACCGACCACGCCGACACGATCGCCCACCGTCTCGGGCTGAGCCAAGAGGGCCGTGATCGCGCCTCGAAGGGTCTTTTCGGTGTCGGCAATATTGAGCGCCATGAAGAGGCTGGCGGCTTCGTCCGGCTCGTTGGTGGACTGTCCGTCATACAGGTCCGGGGCGAGCGCGGTCATCCCCGCTTCGGCGAACCGGTCGACCACCGAACGAATGTGTCCGACCAACCCCCACCACTCCTGAAGCACGATGATCCCGGGGCCACCCCCTTCGGCCACCGCCAAGTAGCCTTCCCGAGTGTGTCCATTGCCTTGAAACGTGAGCGATTTGCCTTTCATGGCCTTTATTTTAGCTACACGTAGTTCTTAGTGAGGGTCTCGCTCAGGGCTTGTGCGGCAAATCGCAGGAGCGGAATGCTGCCTTCGTAGTTCATTCGTCGCGGACCGATGATCGCGAGGGTTCCTGCTTCTTCGGGTCCGACAAAGAACGTATGTCGGAGGATTGTCAGCGGGCGGAGGTTGGCTTGGCGATTTTCGCTTCCGATGGAGACCGTTTCAGGGCCCTCGCTTGGCTCGCTGAGGGCTTCGAGCAGGGCTTGATCGTCTTCGAGAGACTGCAAAATTTCGGCGGCCACCTCGTCACTTCGTCGAAACTCGGGTTGATTGAGGATGTACTCTTCGCCTTCCAAAATGAGGTGGCCCTGGGTCCATTCTCGAGCCATCGCCCGGACTTGGCTCATGGCCGAAGCCAAGAATCGATCCAGAGCCGGTTGACCGGCACTGGGGGTCTTCAGTCGCGAGACCGACCGGATCGGCTTCTCGGCGAGAGTGGCTGCCAAGAGGGCGTTGGCTTGGCCGACTTCTTCCAGGCTCAGGCCTGGTGGACAATCCACTGTCCGATTTTCAACATGGCCGTTGGCCAAAACCACGACCAGCAGCGCGCGCTCAGGCCCCATCGCCGAAAGCATTGCATGTCGAATTCGAACCGAGCCTTCACGAATCGTCGTGGCCGCGCTGAGGAGGTGAGTCAGACGGCTCAGTGCCTTAGTGGTCTCTTGGAGCAGGGCCTTCAGAACGTCGTCTTGTTGGGTGACGAGCCGAACACGTTCTTGGTCGGTGTCCCGAGGGGGAGCGAGCTGGATCAGGTGATCAACAAAGTAGCGATAGCCCTGATCGCTTGGGATTCGCCCGGCGCTGGCGTGGGGCTTCTCAAGGAGCCCGAGCTCGGCCATCTCGGCGAGCTCGTTGCGAACGGTCGCGCTCCGAACCCCGAGTCCGGAATAGTTCAGGGCGATGGTTTCGCTGCCGACCGGCTCCGCCCATCGAACATACTCCACGATCACCGCACGAAGAATCGCCTCTTTACGTTGCTCCAGGGCTTCCATCTTGAACTGAGAGGTATTTTACTTGAACCTGAACCCAGTCGGCCGAGCATCGTGACTGGGTTCCGGCAAGACGCTATTTGGGCTCGGCGACACCTCATGAGTCGAAATCTGTACAGAAAGGGGCCCTCTTATCTCAGGTTCAAGCTTCTTCGAGCCCATGATTTGAGTTGGACTCGACGCCTCAAGTCGCTCATCCACGTCTAAAACTCATGATCAAGTCCTCTATCAAGAAGATCCTGCGAGCGACGGATTCCATCGTCCAGAAGAACACCGGACAGCACCGGGTCGATTCGCCGGGTCTCTTGATCCTGACGTTCCACGGGACGTTTGAGCGTAGTCAGGACGCATACTGCGGGGATGTCGATCCGCAACAAGCGATCACCATCGCCCATCTCCGCGAAGCGATCGAGTCGATGTTGGAGGCGGGATACTCCTTTGTCGGGACCGATTCGGTGCGATATCTGGAGCCGAGCCGGCACTGGACGATGCTCACCTTTGATGACGGATTGGCCACGAATCAGCTGGTCTTGCCTTTGCTCGAGGAGTTCCAAATTCCTGGGGTCTTCTTTGTTTGCACGGGGCATGTCGAGCACCAGAAAGCCTTTTGGTGGGATGTCGTTTATCGAAATCGCAAGCGCCAAGGAGTGTCTGATTCGGCCATTGCCGAAGAGGTCAAAGAACTCAAGCTCCTCAGGATGAATGAGATCGAGCAACGACTTCGGGACGACTTTGGACCTCGGGCGATGAGGGTTCTGGGCGACTTAGACCGCGCCATGACCGTCACGGAACTGAAGAAATTTGCCTCCTCGCCGTGGGTTCGCATTGGGAACCACACCCGAGACCACGCCATCTTGACGGTCCTCAGTCCGGGCGAGATCGAAGAACAAGTCGTTTCCGCCCAAGACAGTCTCGAAGCCTGGATCGGCCTGCGCCCGACCACCATCGCCTATCCGAACGGGAACAGCTCCCCCGAGATTCGATCCCAGATGCGCTCGCTGGGTCTGTTGCAAGGTCAAACCGTTCGAGCCCTCAAATCGTCGCTTCCGATTCACGATCTGTATGCGCTCCCCCGAGTGACTCTTTGGGGCCAGCGATCGATCCAGGACCAGCTTCAAGAGGCGCGATGCGGAGTCTCGCTCATCGAGACGCTAAGACGATAGCGACGATTCTGGCGCCCGTTGAGTGGCCACATTCGCGAGATCGGAATCCGTCTGCCGAACCGGCAGTCGGAAAACTGTGGCCAGATGCCCGCCCTGATACCAATGGTCCTTCAGCTCTTCGGCGAAGACCAGGTAGTTCCGCCCGGTCCGTTCGGCGAACTCGCGAAATGCGCCGGTATTCCAAGCAGAGAAGATAAATCCGTATTCGCTGAGCCGAGTCTCCAGCAGGCGGGCATGCTCGGATTCGTGCGACACAATCGTCTCGTGAATGAAGATGTCGATCGGCTCGGTGATGGCCCGCACCGCCTCCACGGAGTCGCTCAGGACGAACTCAGAGTGCGCGTCGAACGGAGGCTTGACCAGGTAGCCCGCCTTGGACTCGATGTCGATGCCGATCACTTTGCCTGGGAATCCTTCTTCGGCATTCCGAGCGAGCGCTCGCGAGAAGCACACCATCGCTAACCCTTTGTCGACGCCTGCCTCGACGATGACTTTGGGCTTGATCAGTCGCGCCAAAGCGTAATAGAGCACTCGCCGACCATAACGAACCTCTTCGTCTGAAACAAACCGCTCGGAGCTTTGGGCAACTTGTCGGGCGACGTGGGCCGGGATTTCGGGGTCGTTGAGAAGCTCCTGAATGTATCCCGCCGCTTCGGAGGCGGGTCTCCCGGTGATCAACGAGAGATACTGGGCTGCGTACCGCTGGTTTTCGGGGCTGAGGCTATAAGTCAGGTTCACGAGCTCGTGCGACGACTTGAGCCACGGACCGATCATGCGCCGTTTGCTCTTGAAGTAGGCGTTCGCAAATCGATATCGAGGGATCATGAGCACCCAACGACCGAGTGGACTCGTTTTCAGGAATGATTTTAGGCGATTCATTTCTTTGCTGGGAAACATTATCACGCAATGACGTGACTAGCCTTCATTATACAAAATTGAACGCGGTCTTGAAAAGAGAAATTGAGTTTTTTGGTAGCCTCTTAAAAAAATCGAGCATGAAGAAGCCGCCCGAAGCCGAGTCTTGGAAAAAAATCGTTCTGCGTTCGATGCCCCAGCCGGCTTGGCTCAGCGAAGACGCGCCTCAAGTCGAGGTCTTTTTGAGCAGTCGCGTCCGATGGGCCCGGAATTTGGTCGGATTTCGCTTTCCGCATGCCGCGGATGCCGACGAGCTGAGAGCTATTCAGAAAAAGGTGCGCGAGGCGGCCGGGTCGGGTGCGCAGAAATGGGAGGTGCTCAGGCGACTGAGCGAAGCCGAACAAGATTATCTGATCGGATGCCGCTTGATCTCTCCGGATTTTCATCATCGTGAACCGGGCCGATTGGTGTTGCTGAATCCCATTCGTTCCTTGAGCATTATGGTCAATGAGGAGGACCATTTCCGATTGCAGGCTCTCACTGCCGGGTGGTCGCTCGCGACGGCCCAGCGGCTCGCTGATGAGGCAGAGAAGGGCTTTCGCGAGCGACTGGACTGGGCCTCTCATCTTCGGTGGGGGGCTTTGACGTCGAGTCCGTTTAACGCCGGCATCGGACGACGACTCTCGGTCATGGTCCATCTCGTTGGCCTGGCGCAAACCGGCCGACTGACCGCCGTCTTGCAGGCGCTGGCATCGCGTCGCCTCACCGCGCGCGGCCTCTTTGGCGAAGCCAGTCGCGCGGTGGGAGCTTTCTTGCAAGTCAGCACACTGGCTCCCAGCGAGGCCGACTTCGTGGGGGCCTGTGAGTACCTCCTGCGCGAAGAGACCGAGGCTCGGCGAGAGTTTGGTCGAGCCGCGCTGGAACTCCGAGTGAAGCAAGCGATTGACTTTGCGGTCGCTCAGCCTCAGCTCACGCTCGCCGATGCACTCCGGGCGATGAGCTGGGTTCGCTGGGGGGCGTCGAGTGGCGTGACCGGGTCGACCCAAACTCCGCGAAGTGTGGACCGTTGGCTCACCACGCTCGAAGTGAGAGGCTCCGCCGAACCCAGCGTGGCCGGACGCCAAAGAGCCGACTCAGTTCGGCACTTTCTGGGTCGGTGACGTCTCGCCCCGGCCTTGCGTAGGGAAGAGTGATGCGAAGTGAGCTTGTCGTCGGTGGGGGTTGTTTTTGGTGTTTGGAGGCGATGTTCTCCGAACTCGATGGAGTGACCTCCGTTGAATCCGGCTACGCCGGGGGCGAACTTCCGAACCCCAGCTACAAAGAGGTCTGTGGAGGCAAGACCGGACACGCCGAAGTGATCAAAGTTTCGTTCGATGCGTCCCGAATCAGTCGCGCAGACCTTCTCCGGGTCTTCTTTGTGGCGCACGACCCGACCCAACTCAATCGCCAAGGCAACGACATCGGGCATCAGTATCGGTCGGTCGTGTTCTTCACCGACTCGGCCGAGTTCGACGAGGCCCGGGCCGTGCGCGATGAAGTGAGTGAGCTCTACGAAGCTCCGATTGTGACGACTTTCGAGGAGCTGAAGAACTATTCTCCTGCCGAGGACTATCACCAAGGCTACTTTGATCGCTTTGAAACTGGGAACATCGTCACCCGTGCGACGATGAACGCCGGATACTGTTCGGCCGTCATCGCTCCAAAGGTTGCCAAGTTTCGAAAGGCGTTTGCCGAGAAGCTCAAGAAGTCCCACTCCGAACCCGCCGACCTGTCAAACTAGCTCCTTGTGAGCAAGAATCTCGGCCTAACCCCCCGCTCGGAAAGCTACAGCGAGTGGTACAACGACCTCATTCAGAAAGCTGAACTGGCGGACTACTCTCCGGTTCGAGGGTGTATGGTCATCCGCCCGAACGGCTACGCCATTTGGGAGAACATGCAGCGTCACCTCGACGATATGTTCAAGGCCACCGGGCATGTGAATGCTTACTTTCCGCTCTTGATCCCGAAGTCGTTTTTGAGTCGCGAGGCCGAGCACGTCGAAGGGTTCGCCAAAGAGTGTGCCATTGTCACCCACCACCGTCTGATGAACGATCCAGACGGCAAAGGCGTGGTCGTCGACCCCGAAGCCAAGCTCGAGGAAGAGCTCGTCATCCGGCCGACCAGCGAGACGATCATCTGGCACAGCTACGCTAAATGGATTCAAAGCTATCGCGACCTGCCGATTCTGATCAACCAATGGGCCAACGTCATGCGCTGGGAGCTGAGAACGCGCCTTTTTTTGCGAACCGCCGAGTTTCTTTGGCAAGAAGGTCACACCGCTCACGCGACCTGGGAAGAGGCCGAGGCCGAGACCATGCAGATGGTGCGCGTCTATCAGAAGTTCGCCGAGGAGTTCATGGGCGTCGCCGTCTTGGTGGGCAAGAAGTCCGAAGGCGAAAAGTTCGCCGGTGCGGACCACACGTACTGCATTGAGGCCCTCACCCAAGATCTGCGATGCGTTCAAGCGGGGACGTCGCACCATCTCGGCCAGAATTTTGCCAAGGCGTTCGATGTCCAATTCCAAAGCCAAGAGGGCAAGCTCGAATACGTCTACGCCACCAGTTGGGGGGTTTCGACTCGCCTGATCGGAACCCTCGTGATGGCTCATAGCGACGACAAGGGGCTCGTCGTCCCGCCCCGACTCGCGGCGACTCAAGTGGCAATCGTCCCGATCGGTCGGGATGATGCGGCTCGCGCGGCGACTTATCCGGTGAGTGAACAGCTGGCCGAAGAGCTACGCGAGTTGGGTTATCGCGGCCTGCCAGTCCGAGTTCGGGTCGACAAGCGCGAAAAGGAGACTCCGGGATTCAAGTTCAACGACTGGGAGATGAAAGGGGCCTGCATTCGAGTCGAGGTCGGTCCGCGCGATCTGGAGGCAGGGCAGCTGATTGTTGCTCGACGAGACACGGGCGAGAAGGTCACGATCCCGCTCGCGGGGGCGGCACAAGCCATTCTTGAGCAACTGGAGGCGATGCAAACCGCGCTCTTAGAAAAGAATCGCGCTCTTCGGGAGGCGAACACCCACCGGCTGGATCGTTGGGAAGACTTCGTCCGACACTTCGAAGGCGAAGGTGGGGCTGGATTTGTCCTAGCCCACTGGGACGGCACGTCCGAAACCGAATCCAAGATCAGCGAAGCGACCAAAGCCACCATTCGATGTATCCCGTTCGAGCCGCTCCATCCCGACGACGAGCTCCCGGGCCGGTGTGTCTTCTCCGGCGAGCCCAGCGCGCGGCGAGTGGTATTTGCCAAGGCCTATTGAGCGGCGTGCGCTTCGAGCTCTTCGAGCGCAGCTCGATAGGCTTTTAAGTAGAGGGCGGACAATGCTCCGCCCAAAAGCGGGTCGCGCAGAGCCTCGTTCCAGCCTTCTTGTGCCTCCGCCCATTGCTCCGCCGTGAGCCCGGCCTCAGAGGCGATCACCAGGCATGCGTCTTCATCGGGCAAGACCGCGTGCATTCTCGCGGCAAGCTCGGCGTAGAGTTCAAGGGGGACTCCAGCAATGATCGGAACAACAATGGTTTGGGGTCGGGGATTCGGCATATTTAGTCTCCCGGACTCGGGCGAGGGCATGAAGTGGATGCGCCTCGCCGAGTCATCGGTCTCGTCTCATGAGGAATTATCCGCTCTGACTGTGAAAGCCCGGTGACAAAGCCGTGACAACTTCACCGATTCGAAGAATTTCTTGAAATTTGCTCGAGCACGGTGATGAGATCGGCGGCGAGCGCGGGTTCGTGAACTCGGGCATACTCCAGCGCTTTGCGAAGATTCTCTTCTTCTCGGCTCAGGTCTGCGCGATCGGCGGTCTTCATCCACTGGGCGAGATGAAAACAGTGCTCACGCCGGAGCTGTTGCCAAGCGTCCTCGCCCATCAACTCGCGAGAAAAGCGCCGCATCGTCTCAAGCATGGTCATCCTCATCTCCAGCCCGGACTCTTCGACCTGGAGGAGCGAGCGGTCACGGAGAATCTCCGCGTGCTCGACCCACTCGAAGCCGGGGAAGAACTGGCCGGCGAGGCTCGTCGAAGCTCCACCTCGAAAGATGCTCAACCGAAAGAACGTCGCCTGGACTTCAGGAGCCAGATCGTCAAAGTTCCAACGCAGGGTGTCAAGCAGAGTCCGATGTCGGCCCGCCCCGTCTCGGCGCTTCGAGCCCAAAAAGTCCGGGCTGCCCGCGATCTGTTCCAAAATCTCGCGCGGCGTCAGAAACTGAGCTCGATGCGCGGCCATCTGGATCGCCAACGGAATTCCGTCGAGCTTCTGCACGAGTTCGACGACGTCTCGTAACTTTGCTCGATCCTGGGCCAGGGTCGGGTTGTGGGCCGAGGCCCGGTCCAGAAAGAGGGCAACGCCCGGAAAATCCTTCGCTAAGAGGAGATCGCCAGGCAAGTCCGGGGTCGCAAAAGGCGCCACGCGAATCTCGCGCTCTCCGCCAATGCGGGTCGCTTGACGCGACGTCAAAAGAAGTTCGAGCGAGCGGTTTTCTTCGAGCAGCCTCTTGACTTCGGACGTCGCTGACTCCGCCCAGGCGTCGAACTCATCCAGAATCAGCAAGACCGGCCCCACGGAGACCCCCTCAGCGACCGAAGGCCAGCCCAATGAACGGGTGATGAACTCCTCCAAGGAAGACCCCTCCTCGCAACTGCTCATCTCAAGAAACGCCACTCGGCCCTCAAAGTCTGCCCTCAGTCGATGCCCCAACTCTAGGGCGAGTCGAGTCTTGCCGACTCCGCCCAGGCCTGTCAGGGTCACCAGTCGAGCCGAGTTCGGCTGGTTCGGGAGGAGCAAAGCCTCGAGTCGAGCGAGCTCGGCCTCTCGCCCGAAGCAAACATCGACCGGCTTCGGAACGGGGTGCGAAAACCGGACTGGGGCCGGACCTGGGGGAGATTCGACCGGCGTCGAGCAAGCCGAATCCTTTCGAATGAGATCTTGCAGGGCTCGGACTTCGGCGTCGTCCAGGCCGAGCTGACGGGCCGCCATCAGATCTTGTTCGGCCTGAGCCTGGTCGCCGTCCTGAGACCGAGCCAACGCCAAATGCGCCAGCGTGCGAGCGTGGAGCCGAGACCATCGGTCTCGCTCCGAAAGGATCCAACGCTCCGAAAGCCCCTCCGCCAAAGGTCCTCGGACCATCGCGGCCAGCTCAATGAGCGTCGCCAATCGATCTGGGCCTTCCGGCCGGATTTCGCGGATTCGGCGAGCATATTCATCGGTGTCCACTCGAACTCCCGGTCGGACCAGGCCCACGCTCTGCCGGTCTGAGTGAAAGAACTCGATCCCCTCTGGAGCCGCACGACGCAGTCGGGCCAGCTCTTGGCGCAACCGCACGCGAGTCGAGTCCAAAAAATCCTCTGGCCAAAGGAGTTCCGCCAACTCGTCCCGAGAAAGAGGACGATCTGGGGTGAGCGCCAATCTGACCAAGATGAGCGCGGCCACTTTGGTCTCGAACTTCGAGACGACTTGGCCCCCGATTTCGAGCGTGGGCCGCCCCAAGATGCGGATCAAGATCGGCCCCGAAGGATCGGTCATTTCGAGCAGAGAGTTATGAGCCATTGCAGTTGGCAGAGCGGAATCGGAATGTGACGATTCCTATGCTACTAGGAAACGCCCCCGAGTCGCCGAATCGTAAGGACTAACATGCTCTCATCAACGGCGACTTCGAACGTTTTCCACCGAACTCAGGGCAGCCCTGTCCGGAAGATCGCTTTTCATGAAGAGCTCGCGATCTGGGTGACGGCCGACTCCGAACGAATCTTGCGAGCATGGGATCACCGAGGCGAACTGATTTGGGAGAACGACTTTCGAGCTCTTTGCTCGCGAGATCGAGCTGTGGAAATCGTTCGAGATCTGGTCTTTGATTCTGCGGGCGAGGCTCTCTATGCGACGTGCGGATCGACGCTCCATCGACTCGACGCCCGGTCGGGGCGGGTCGAATGGGAATGGGAAGGCGCACAAGTCGTTGGCTTTCGCAATTCGATGCCCCAACACCTCGCCGCTTTGCCCGATGGCTCGGTGATCACCTCCACAGACACCGGGGTTTTTGTCCGATTCGGCCGTCAGGGCGAGATTCTCCAACAGCGCGAGTTCAACGAAGTGCCGAAGAACTTTGTTTTTTGGCCCGAACGAGGCGAGATCGTCGGATCCGATGGATACAGTTTGAGCCGATGGGATGCGGCCACCTTGCAGCTCAAAGAGCTTCAACGGCTGGGCGAACCGGTGTATGGATTTGCCTTCGATCCGCACCGAGCGCAAGTCGCGCTGAGATTTTTGGACCGAGTCCATTGGTGGACTCTCGGGCAACCCGATCGAGCTCAGACCTGGACCTGTCGCCCTGGACTGCCGCTTGTTCAATGGGCGCAGAGCGGGGAAGTCTTGGCGGTGACGCATGAACATGGCCTGGATTGGGTCAGCCGAGCCGGAGCCTGCATCGAGTCGACCGACCTCCCCGAGCGAGTGGTCAGCCTCGGGGCCTTTTCGCAGGGCCATCGCGTGGCCGTCGGCACAAGTGAAGGCAAGATCGTCACTCCGACGGTCCCAAAGGCTTGACCCGAGGCCCGGTCCGGGTATAGTAAAACTCCTTGCCCGGACGTAGCTCAGTGGATAGAGCATCGGTCTTCGGAACCGAGGGTCGGGGGTTCGAATCCCTCCGTCCGGGCCATTCTCTTCCCCTTCTCTCGGAACGGGCAAGGTGTGGTGCGTGGATTTCATCCACGATGCCTGCCTGAACGGCTCGAAGCTCAAGATCCTCTCGGTGGTCGATGAGTTCACCCGTGAATGCCTTGCGCTTGAGGTGGATACCCGCCTGAATGCGCGGCGTGTTCGCGAGGTCCTTTTGCCGCTCTTTGCGATGGGCCGCGCTCCTGAGTTTGTGCGCAGCGATCACGGCTCGGAGTTCATCGCCCGGCTGGTGGCGGTGTTCTTGTCGGAGTCAGGTTCTCAGAGCCATTTCATCCGGCCTGGTTCGCCCTGGCAGAACGGCTTTGTCGAGTCGTTCCATTCGACCTTGCGCCGCGAGCATTTGGATGTCGAGGTGTTTGTGAATGTTGCCGACGCCCAGGTGAAGACCGCGATCGGGCGTCGATGGTACAACGAGGTTCGCCCCCATTCGAGCCTGGCTAACCAACCTCCGAGGGCGGCGGCCCAAGGTTGGAATTCTGGTCGGGCTACGCCCTCCCTCCATTCCAACCTTGGGGAAAAACCCCAATCGTCACTCCCGGAGACCTCATCCCAGGATGTCTTCATCAATGGGGGCAGACCAGGAAGAAGTCGGACCGCACATTGAGGGGTGCAACTTCACGCGCACCAAGTTCAAAAAAGTGAGTTCTCTCCCCCGCATACTTGTTCGTTCAAGACTTTCTGGTACGAATCCGGTCCGTATGAGGAGCCTCCAAGAAGCAAGGTTAAACGCTGGATAAAGCAATATTGATGCTGTTAGGCAGATCGTGCCCCGATTCTCTTCATACTCGATAACGGATTGCATCAAAGAGTCCGCAAATCGCCGAGTACTTAACGAAATTCCAATCGCTCCCCGATTCACGCAAATCATGTGGATCAGCGCACGTTGATCGACATTGCTGGACCCAGAAGTAATGGAAGTTCTTGCAAACGCAATCAAATCTGAGTCTTGAGACAAAATATGGTAGCAAGAACTCGGATTTGCCTCGTGTCTACTCAGTAAGTCAGAAGCAGATAACGGCTCAAGAAATCCACCGTACTCAAGAACACTACTCTGGACGCTATCAACCACCAAAGAGTTCCGAAGATGCGAGATATCATCAAGGCATGCTGGCGGATAAGGGGAAAGGACGTGGGTCACATCCAGGTTTTGATAATTTTCGCTCATTGATTCGCTGTCGAAATGAAATTGGGATTTTTAAGGAGAAATGCATCAAGCTTCAAAGATCTTTCCCAAAGTTGACGCAATCCTCGATAATAGGAACGCGCCACTCCGGCCTTCGTATTCTTGAACAGGTAGACAGGAAGTTTCGGGGAGTCGACTTCGTTCATATGTGGAACTAGAATCGACACACCAGATTCGTCATTTGGGTCAGCAAAATATGCACGAAGGCGAGGAAAAGAATCGTGAAAGCGAATCTCAAACTGTCCCAAATACCTGTTATTTTTCGAGAAATTCACTATTTTCATTGCGTAGCTAAGAGAGTTTCGACACTCTGAACGAAGTTCCTCGGATGTTTGTCCGAAATCTGTTGCTATGCTATCAAAAATCGGCGAATTTGGATTTTGAACAAGTACGTAAATATTGACTCCATCTCTTAGCTTATCAAGAAATAGAGGTTGATAGTCATTCAGAGATTTGTGAAAATTTGATCCGAACATCCATAGCTCTTGTTTAGAACCCTCAATCGTTTTTTCTATTTCTGGTTGCGCAGCGGAAGAGTCTTTAAAGAACCGAATCAAACCTGTATCTTTGAACAGGACCTCGCGATAGGTGAATGCGAAGACTGCAGTAAACAGAAATCCAATAATAACGAGGTATGAAGATTGTATTCTCTTGTCGATGGCGTCCTTCCTTAGCAGAGTATATGCGATTACAATCGAGCAGAGGCTGAAAAGTGCTTGTAACTGATCTGGAAGTCCAAAAAGCATCGTAATCAGCGCGACCAGGGTAGCTGGTGCAACAATCTGTCCGATGAGAATGAGCGACTGCATCGTCTTGTTTTGAGCTGGTTGATTCTCTTCCATGGCAACAATTGGTCCCTTGGCGATCCGAAATTTAAATTCACCTGGTTTCTGTTTAAAGAGCCCTCTTCCTTTGTTTCGACTCGAGGGATATGGAGAACAAGTTTAGCAGAATGTCTTTGCTTGAATGTTTCTTGGTACCTGCCTATGGCTGGCAAGACTTCATATTGAGGATCTCAAGAGCGTTTGGACATTAAAGTTAGTTGACTCACCTTCAGATTACCCTGAAGTGAACCAACTGTTATCTGAGCATTTGGGCAAGACAGATCCCTTGAAGCCGGGCAATTCTCAGTATTTGGCTCTCAGCTCTTGGACGTCGTCGGTTGCTGCGGATCAGAATATGTTGAGGGCGTAGGCCGACCGGGATACCGGCGGTGGGTGGTTAGCCCGGGTGAGCGGCGACTCAGCCCTCCAAAAAATAGAACTGAGTGGGCGCATCCCAGCCCTTCAAGGTCAGCGAGCCAGATCGAAAGGTCTTGCCCGAGCGATTCGCTGCCCCCAGGTATGGCTCACTCACGACCAGGCAGCTCTGAACGTCCGGTTCTTTGCCGGCCGCCTCAAGCCGCGCCGCCAGGTTCACGGCCTCGCCATAGAGCGTCATTTGCTGGCGGCCCTCAGAGCCGATGAGCGCGAGCGTCGTCTCGCCCGAGCTCAGCCCAATCCGGACCCCAAGCGCCTTCTCGCCCAAGGCTCGACCCCGGTTCAAAGCCTCGACTCGGTCGAGAATCTGAAAAGCGGCATTCAGCACCCGATCGTGGAGCTCGTCGCGGTCGTACGTCGCGAATTCCCACTTCGCCGCCAGGCCATCCCCCATAAAGTTGAGGACTTCGCCCCCGCTGGCTTCGACACAACCAATGACCTCGGCGAACACGGCATTCAAAACGCGGATGGTCTCGGCGGCCCCGCTCTGGCGGGTCATCGAAGAGAAGTTCGCTACATCTAAAAACAAGACGGCACACTCAAAGGTCTCCCAAGCTCCTCGGCCCTCTTTGCGATTTGCTTCCAGGCGGTTCAAAGTGGATTCGCCCACAAGCTGGCCCCATCGAGACCGAACCCAAAGCCGCTCCCGATACTCTTCCCATGCTCGAGCCGCATACACCGCGCTCGGGGCAAAGAAGGCACCCGTCAGAACGGGCACGAACCAAGGGATCACGGCATTTTGATTGGCGAAGCTCCAATAGGCAAAGCCAGACCAAATCAGCGCCGCTCCACCGCCGATCACCAAGAAGCGCGTGATCCAAAAGCGGCTCGCCAAAACTGCCCCGAACAAGGCGGACAAGAAAGAGACCAGCGAAGCCGCCCAAGTCGGCCAGACCCGGAGCTCGTTTCCATCCAGAAGGGTTCGGGCTGCTTCGGCGTGGATCCAAACCCCAGGTACGGACGTGCCGAAAGGCGTCGGGTGCAGATCACTGGTGCCGGCGTAGGTTTCGCCCACCAAGACCACCGCCCCGCGAAGCAGTCCGGGTTCAATCCGGCCTTCGAGAACGTCTCGGGCCGAATAGGTCTGCGGCGGGAGCCCGGAGTAGTTGATCTCGATCGGCCGTGTGTGGGCCTCAGGCTCATCCACAAGCGCCGCCGCCAGACCCGCGAGCGGAGGAACAAAGCTCTCGTCAACCCGAGGAACTCGCCGGACTACACCCGGGACGATCGAGGTGCGATTGACGGAGGCCAACCGCTCGGGGCGATCCAAAGGGGCGACGACGTCGCCTGCTCGACCTGTTCCGAGCAGGACCCGTTCGCCAGATTCGATGATCTCCTCGTCCAGCTTTGCGTTTGGTTGCTCGTCGATCCCTTTCGACGACAAGTAGTTGTCCGGATCGACCGAGACCACAAAGTCCAAGCCGATCTTTTTGACACCGGCCTGGTTCAGAGCCTGGACCAATTCGGCGAGCGGGCCGCCCCACATCGCCTTGGGGATCTCTCGCCAAGCCGTTTCGGTGGCGTCGTCAATCGCAACGACGACGACTTTGTTCTTGACTGGGAGTGGGCCGCGGAGTTGGAACCGTGCGTCGATGGACCGAGCTTCGCCTTCTTGCAAGAAAGGAACCCAGGGCAAAAGGCCGCCGACCAAGCCGACGCAAGCCACCACCCAATGGAGCGGCCTCACTCGATCAGCGATCTCCCATCAGGACGAACGCGGCCCAGTGGCGGGGATGGCGGGTTTTGGGTTGCTTGAGCATCTGCAGTTGGGTTTCGCGAAGCGCGGCAAGCTTGGCTCCCACCGGAGACCCCGGTTTCCAAGTCGTGTAGAACTGGGTCATCAGCGCCTGGGTCGAATCGTCGGGGACCTTGAAAAGGCTGACCATCAACGACTGGGCGCCCGCAAACCGGAACGCTCGTTGCAAGCCAAAAACACCCTCCGAGCCGACGCTTTGCCCGCGACCGGTGTCGCACGCGCTCAAGACGACGAGCTCAGTCCCACGCAGGTCCATCAGCGAGATCTCCAGCGCCGTGGCCCAGCCGTCGGCGAGCCCAGCCTTGCGAAGCTCGGCGTCGTTGTTGGCCCCGGCAAAGATCAGGCCCGAGCGAAGCATCGGGTTATCCGCGACCCGCAAGCCGCCGCCGATCATTTCGCTCATCATCATCTCGTTGCGGTCTTTTCGGTCCACCGTTGGCGGGAAGAAGAACCCGTGGGTTGCGATATGGAGCACCCTTGGGCGGACCAGATTCAAGAGCCGCTCTTCGGTCGCTTGGGCAGCTTCGACGGGTTGCACTTGGAGGAGCTTCGCCACGGCATCGCCTTCGGCGGCGGCGCTCGGCAGCGGGTCCCACGTCCCTCGGGCGTTGAAGGAGCGAGTCGTGCCGATCTTGTCCGTGGCCTGGGTTCCGGCGGCTTCGACCGCCTGGGCGTCTGCGCCAAAATTCGGAGCGGCAAAGACGGCAATCTCGCCCGGGGTTCCGGTGATCGGTTTCTCGACTAAGTCGCGGCCCGAGCCGACGACGCTCAAAGCTTTGGTTTCGATCAGGTGCTTGCCGCGACCATCAACCAGCGCCGCGAAGGGAAGCGCATGGAGCGACGCATCGGGAGCAAGGAGCAGATTCACCGGGAGCCGGCCCAGCGGCTTGATGAGCCGATCATGGAGCTTGCGACCGAGGGTGCGCAGCTCCTTTTCGGTCTGAGCTTGCACCGCTTCTGGGGCGTTGGGGTCGTTTGCCAGCGCGATCTGGACGTGCCACTCTTCGACCAAAGCATCGGTCTCTTCGGCGTCGCCGAGCCGCATATACTTCACGTCACCTTGAGAGCGCACGATGAACGCGGCGTAAGCATCGGGGCCAGGCTTTTTGGCTTTGTCGTCCCAGGTGCTGACGCGGAGGAACTCAATCAAGGCGGTGTCGGGAGCGAGGTTCTTTTGGATGTCCTCTAGGTTCACTTTTAGGTCCGAGGCCAGGCGCGGATCTTTCTCTTTGAGCAAGGTGGCGAGCTTGAGCTCGGCGGATTGGCGCTTGGCTCGCCGGTCCAGGAGCTCGTTGTCCCAGGCCTTTTCGTCCATCTCCTTCGGTCGGGGGTTCGTGGCCCAGTCGGTCTCTTGCTTGGTCGCGATTTGGACGGCGCTGCGAGCTTTGCGGACCTCTTCGTCCCTCTCGGCCGCGAGTTCGCTGATCCTCGCCCGAGTTTGCATCGTCAACCCGGCGGCGCGGAGAGTGGGGAGGTAGGGGTAGAACGGCGCGGGGTCTTGAAGCCAGCCCGTGCGGGCGAGAGCGTTTCCTGCCTCCAAGCCAATTGGAGAAAGAATTTGATAACTTCCTTGGCCCTGGACTTTTAGAAGTGTGATGACTGATTCGACATGTCGATCGCTGAGGCTTGTGTAATCATTCTCGGCCCCGCTCGCAAGCGCACATGTTGCAAGTTTTCTCAAATTGACTGTTACTTCAAGCGAGTTTGGAGCAAACTTCTCACGAATCAAATTTGCAGATCTAAATCTTAAAATGGCGAGGCTGATCTGCCCTTGTCCAGCCGCTACCATACCGAGGTTTTCTAGTGCTGTCGCTACGGATAGAGTTCCAGGTTCGAGCTTTTCGTAGATTGCAAGCGACCTCTCGAACATTCGTTGAGCTTGACCATAATCTTGAGTATCGCATGCAACGGAACCTAAACCGTTCAAACTATCGGCTTCGCTAAGCGATCCGGGAGCAAGCGCTGCTGTAATTGCAAGAGATTCCTCATATCGGCTTCGGGCAAGATTGTAATTTTGTAGACGATAAGCTACGTTTCCCAAGTTGTTCAGAATGCCAGCTACTTGGAGCGATCCAGGCTCGAGCGCTTCCGAAATGGAAAGTGATTCTTCGAATCTTTTCTGTGCTTGAGCAAGGTCCCCTCTTGCGGCATCCACTAGTCCAAGGTTATTGAGGCTTAGCGATACGGCGGAAGAGTTAGGAGCAATCAACAATTGCAAGCGAAGTGCTGCCTCATACATCAATTGGGACGAATTCATATCTCCACGAAGAAAAGCGATGTTCCCTAGCTTGATCTGAGTGTCCGCCAGCTCTAGGGGGTCTGTTGCGAGATTCCTTTGAATTGCTGCTACTGCTTCAAATCTCTGCTGCGCCAGGTCCAAATCGTTTTGATCTTGTGCCACAAGACCGAGGTTTTTCAGAACCATTGCTACTGCCGCGGACCTTGGCGATAACGCTTCCTCGAATGCCAACGCAGACTCATACCTTGACTGAGCCAACGAGAGGTTGTTGCTCTTGTATGCAATGTTGCCTAGTCGATTCAAGATGGTCCCAACAGTAGTCGAATTCGGAGCTCTTTGCTTGAATATGGCGAGAGAGCTTTCAAAGCGTTGCTGGGCCAGAGAAAAATTCATGTGGGTCTGGGCGATGTCTGCGAGATTGTTCAAGAGTGCGGCGACTTCTAAGGATCCTGGGGTCAGTTTCTCCCGGATCGAGAGCGAGGCTTCATAGCGCGTTTGCGACAATGTGAGGTCTTTGCGCAACCAACCAACAACGCCAAGATTTTGGAGGAGATTTGCAACTTTGATCGACTCGGGTGCAAGCGCTTCCTCAATAGCTAATGCTGCTTCCCATTTTGTCTGGCAGGTTTCAAGATTTCGCTTTAGGAACGCCAAGGAACCGAGCAAGGCCAAGGTATCAGCAATTGAGTCATTCTAGCGCCAATCGGCAGATTTGAGAAGCGCATAAGCCTCGTCCGCTACCTTCTCAGCCCTCATCGACTCCTCCAGGCTGAGAAGGACATAACCCAGAAAAGTAAGTTCTTTACCTAACACGGCAGCCCCTTTGTCTTCTGAGCGAAGTTTTCCCACAACTTGCTCTGCGATCGAGAGGGCCTCTTTGAGTTTGCCTTCCGCCATCAATCGGTCGCGCTCGGCGGCGAGTTTTTCCCAGTCCTCCAGCTCGGCATTGCCGCCCAGGCGTTCGATGGACTCTTTCAGCTCCGGATCGCGACCGCCCGCGGCCCAGGCTCGTTCATACTCGGTTCTTGCGGCTCCGGTGAACCCGGCGGCTTCGAGCCACACCCCCAGCCTCCAAAGGGCTTCGGGGTTCTTCTCCCATTCCGCACCGGCAAAGACCAGTTTCAGAGCCTCGGGCAACTTCGACACCATCCCCGCCGAGGCCCACAGCTCGCCCAGTGCCTCGCCGAGCGCGACCGAATCCTCGGCAAGCGCAGCCCGCAGACTCCGCTCACTGCCCTCCAAGGCAGATTTCTCAGGCGCAGGGAGGACCCGAATCCAGGTACTGGCGACCGAGGGATTGCCCGCGCCGGACTGCACCACTCGAACTTGGAACCACATGCCAGGCTTGAGCGGGCCGCTCGGCAAGGCCATCGACACCGCCGAGCCTGCGTCTTTTGACCAGGTCTTCTTTCCCGCGCTGTCGAGAAGGTCGACTTGGGCTTTCTTTGCTCCGGCCGCGCGGGTCCAGGTGATCGTCACCGGATTTGCAGCCACCGCGCCCAACGGCCCGACCGCGCCCTCGCCGCCCCGAATCCGCCCCGCCATCGTGGGCGGCTTCGCCCCTGGAGCCTGACGTCGCCCCGCTTCGCGATGGATCAGCGTCGGTGCCGCTCCTTCGAGCACCTTCAGCGAGCGCTCCTGCACCAGCCACGAGCCCTTTTCGGGCAGGCGGAAAGTTTCGCGGCTGAGATCGATCCGCAAGGTCGCCGTCGGTTTTTCGACGACGGTGAGCGTGTCGCCGATCCGAACGCGCACATACTTTCCGGCCCACTCCGGGTCTCGGCCCGAACGCTCCAGACGGACTTTTCCCGAAGTTACGGATAGCATCCCGACCAGCTTTGGCAAAGGTGCCGGCTGGGCGATGAGAATGACACTCAGAATTCCGGATGTGAACATGGTGTACCTCTGCTCGCCATTCTACAAAAAATTGCTAGGCTCAGGGCAAGATGCCTTGAAATTGAGACCTCCGACCCAATCCACCGCGCGGAATGGATGGGTAATCTCGCCCTCGTGAACCTACTGGACCTTCATCCGCCCGAGGGATTCGATCCCGAGATTGCGATTCTCCTGGCTGGGCTTGTGGATAGCCAACGAGAATGGCTCGAAAACCTGGGGAAGCCGTCGGCGGAGGCGATGGTCTGGACGGAGCGTCCGGGCGGGCCGAGCATCGGCTCGCAGATTCTGCATATGGCCGATTGTGAGCTCTTTTGGTTCGAGCAGTTTGTCGGCGGCCAGCCCCCGGATGCCGACCTCGAAACTCGACTGATGACCTATCAAATCAAGGTCGAAAAGGGCCAATGGCCGGAACCCCCGAAGAAGCCCCTCAAGTGGTATTTGGAGCTCCACGCCGAAGTGGCGACTCGCTCGCGCCAGTGGCTCCAGGGTGTCGCGGCGACTCACATCATCCAAGGTCGGACCAAGTCCATCACCGCTCGGTGGGTGGTTTCGCATGTGATGCAACACGACTCGTACCACGGCGGCCAAGCTGTCTTGCTCCACGAGAACTACAAGCGACTCCGAAAGGCCGCCTCGGGTCCTCCGTCCTGAAGCATCCGGCTGGCAAGTGATGTTTCGGCCCGGTGTGCTAGGATTTTCCGTATGGCGAGCAACTACTATCTTTCAGAAACTTACCTCCTGAAAGGGGCAACCCTGGGAGACATTGATGCGATCGACGTCGTTTGTGAGACCCGAGATCTGGCTCCCGATGAGACGCTCGTCAAAGTGGGGGAGGCCTCGCAAGACATCATGATCATCTTGGAAGGGCGCGTCAAAGTCGTCAGCGCTTCGGGACAAGAGATCGGAGAATTTCGACAAGGCAACCTCATCGGCGAAATCGCTTTTCTGGATAAGAAACCGCGCACAGCGAGCCTGATCGCCACCAACCCTTGCAAGGTCCTGATCATTCCCGCTGACCGATTACGACAACTCACGCTGGAGCGTCCGGGCTTGGCTGCGGTGCTGTATCGAAACATCGCGATGGCGCTCTGCGACCGACTCCGGCTTGCGAACGAACAGATCGACACCGCTCATCTGGACGAGACCGCTCCTGCGTAAAGGCCCTAGGCGTTCTAGCTTCGAGGTCGATTCGTCGACCTCGAAGCTAGTACTGGCCACCCAGCTTAGCGTCCGCCGCTGGGTGGGACGCCTGGATTGAAAGGCTTGCCGTTCATCTTCATGTCGGTGTAAGTCCAGTTCATCTCGGCGAGAAGCCATTTTCCGTTGACCTTCCGAAACTTGTTGGTGACTTTGCCAACCATCGTCATGGTCTGAGTCTTCCCATCGGGACCCTTTTGGGTCGCTTCCATCGAATGCTCTTCCTTGGAGGATCCGGTCGAACCGCTTTCTTTGACCTCCAAAATCTTGGTCGAGAGCTTGGTCATCTTCATCATGCTCATTCCGACTTTCATTTCGTCGACCATTTGCTTGAAGTTCTGGGTCTTTCCCTCTTCGATGTACTTGAAGTCCGAAGTCACCCGGGGTTTGAGGTACTTCTCAAACCCGGCGACATCGCCTTTGAGCAAGAACTCACGGACCTTTTTATTGGTGGATTCGATTTCGGCCCGGAGCCCAGCTGCCAGAGCGACAGCCGCGAGCCCCAACGTTGCAACAAGAACAAGATATCTTTTCATTTTCAGTTTCTCCAGGCTCCCGCCGGAGCCCCACGACCGCACCATACCCGAGGCGAGCGAATCCACTTCAACGGTCCGAATCGACCACAGACCCGGGCTGCGTTGAGCTTGAATTCGACCAGAGCCCGTGTTGGCGGGCTTTGAGCCGAAGATCCGGTGCCCAGAGCCCAGCTTGGCAGCGAAACTGAAGAAGGGACTGCCAGGCCTCCTGCAGGACTTGGCGATCTTTGGTCCGAATCCCGAATTCAAAGAACATCTTTTCTGCCAAAAAGGCAACGGACGGCTCGGGTTTCCCGCGTTCGGCTTCGATCACGAGCAAGGCGTCGCGTTCGTGACCTCGCATCAGATCGATCCACGCCCGCGTGAGCGGAACGTAGAGTGCGGCAAGCTGCTTTGAGGCATAGATCTTGTCAAGAACTCCCAGCGCTTCATGCCACCTTTCGGCCCAGGTCAAAAAGATCGCCTCGACCAGCTGATACCGCGCCTGGCTGTCGCTTTCAAAACGGGGCATCATTCGATTCAGCTGAGCCGCGCGGCGAGCGGCCACCTCGGGCACCTTGATCTTGGGATAGCCAGCCCACACCGAGGCGCCCCAAAAATGCTGATTGATGAAGTTGCCCGAATCGCAGGCCGACCATCTCGACTGCTGGGCCAATCTTCCCGCGGAAGCGTGATCGCCAAATTCTAAGAGCTTGGTGAGCAACTCATAGTTCGTGGCGCGAGCGCGACGCCGATCTGAACTGAAGCAAACGGCCACAGCCTGCTCCAGCACTTCGGCTAAGTGAGCCCTTCGAACATTCCCAGTGCGGTTCTCCAAGGAGGGAAGTTGTGCGGGGGGGGGGGTCGGGTGGACTCGGGAGCTGGAGAACGAGAAGATTGGCTTGAGGCATCGTCAATCCTCCCGAGCAGGACTCAAGTCGTTGGAGCGTCGAAGCGGGGATCGCGAGGTGCGACGCTGTTTCACGGAGCGTCAGCAGCCGCATCCGCCGGTGAATCTGCAAAAACAGCCCGGGATCGAACGAATGATCCTGGAGCGAGACTTGAAGTGGAGTTTGAAGCATCTGCCAGAAGAGAGCTGACGGCTTGGAGTCGCCCGACTCCCACCGCTTGATCGTCCGCAACGACACACTCAACCGCCGCGCCAGATCGTTCTGACTCAGGCGATGCTGCTTGCGATATTCGGCCACATAACAGGAGGGTTCGATGAGGTTGCCTCTCCAAACAGTGTACGACAGTTTTAAGGCATGTCCCAAATTGTCACCCCAAAACCCTTGTCGACCGCACCCTTTTCTGATGAAATGAGTTCGAAAGCACAGGATGTCCTGTGATCAGTTGAGAGGAAAACACATGAAACGATCTTTTGCGCTCGTCGCTTTTTTAGTCGGTTGCAGCTCCGCGTTCGGCTTTATCACGAACGGGAGCTTCGAAAATGGGCAAGTCCACGGACCCGGTGGACCCAATTTCAACATCGGGGGCGTCCCGGCCCCTTGGACGATGACCAGCTATAGCCCGGACACCTATGACAATACTGGGGCCGACGGATGGGACCTGAACGGCATTCCACCTTACAACAACATGATGCAGGGCGTGAGTGCGTATCACGGCGTTCGATTTGTCGGGTTTGCCGCTAGCCCTTCCTTTGGCGGAATCGCCGAAGCCTTTGGACAACAGGTCACGGGTCTCCAAATCGGCAAGCGCTACCGAGTCTCTGCCGCGACCATTACCGACAACCTCGGGCGGGCCGCCCCGTACGGCGGGCCGTACACGGGCTTTGGAGACATCGACGTTTACTACAACTCTCAGTACATTGGGTCGTTGCTCGCGAACACGCTCAGCCTCACCTGGCAGGTGCGCTGGTTCGAATTTACAGCGCTCTCGACGTCTGGGTTCATGGAATACGTCATGGTGACCCAGGGCCCGCAGCCTTCGCAGCCGTCTTATCGAGGGATCGATGCCGTCGAAGTCGTTCCCGAGCCAATGACGATGCTCGTGCTGGGTGCGGGCGTCGCCGCCCTGATGCGCCGACGCAATCGCGCGTGACTTTGCGTTTCAACTGAGCCGACTCAGATCTCGATCTGAGCCGGCTCAGTTGGCTTTAGGGTGAGGTCGTTGTGCTCCAGGTTTTCGCGGCGTTCCAAGCCGTGTTTTGGGCGATCTGGGCGTTGAGCGACTCGCCCCCGCCGCTACTGGTGCCAGTCGATTCAAAGCTACTTTGAGCTCCGATCCCCCACTCATCCAGGCACGCTCCAAAGACCTGGGCGAGATCCAATCGGCGCTGAGGACTCGCTTTCATCCAATCCTGGCGGAGCCCGGCGTAGATTCGCGGCGCATTGGCGATCACGAGTTGAAGCTGAGGATCCATCGTTGGCAAGGCGTCGATGATCATCTGGCGAACCTTCTCGACGTCCTCGGCCGTGACGTCGCTGGCATCGCGGCCCGATGCCACCCACATAAAGTAGAGCATCTCGAGGGTGGCATCGAGGTCGCCCTCAGTGATCTCTTGGTCCCAGTCTTCGCGCTTGGGCTTCGCTTTGGTTTCTGCCAATTCGGTCTTGCGCCGGGTGATCGCCTTCCACATCACTTCGGCGTAGCCGATCCCCATTTCGGCGCCCCGTTGAAAGGCGTTTTCAAAGACCGCACGGCCTTCTTGGCGACTCTGCTCCCGTTCGGCGGCGGTCCCGGTGGTGAGGGACCTCAAGAGCTGGGCCCCTTGTTGAGCGAGAATTCGCTTTCCCTCAGCGTCCTGCTTGTTGTAATACTCAATAAATCGTTCTTGAGTGGCGTTGAACTCGACTTCGGTGAGTTGGATGTCGAAAAGAATCTCGATGACGTTCACGAAGTTTGCGACCGAGCCGTAGGTGAGCGGCGGATCGCCCGGGACCAACACATCATTCTCGCTTTTTCGCTTCAGGTTGGACTTGAAGCTCCCGGCGAGCCGGTTGAGCGAAGCTTTATCGAGCATCGACGAGCCGGATTGAACTCCTGAAGCCGAGCGTGGCGTCCGGGATTCCAAAGCCAACGTTTGGGCCACGGATTCGGCTTCGGCGAGCATCTTTGCGTCGTTTGCGGGAGCGTAGATCAAGATGGCGAAGACCCGCTTGGGCCCGCAGACCGTGACCAGCGCTCCTCGCTGAAGATTGCCTTCGCTATCCTTGTAGTCGAGGTCAGTCCGAAGCGCTGTCCGTTGGTCGAACGTGGACGGCTTGGCCGATTCTCGGACGATGCTGCCTTCTGAGCTCAGGAGTTGCTTGACTGCCTGAGCCATGGCCTGATTGACCTCAGCGTGCTGAGCGGGTGGAATCGCGATGTCGAGTTCTTGGATCATCACGTCCACATGGGGGCCTTGCTCCAAGTCCTTTCGGGTCGCTTCGGTGTAGAAAAGTCCTTCTTCGAGCTGCGTGCGCTCCGCCGTCCAATTGCTGGGAAGCTGGATCGCAAACGCTCCGCCCGGATCAACATACGGAGTCGAAGCCGACGCCCAAACGCCGAGCGCTCCCACCCAAGCCAACAAGCACAAACGAACCTTCAACATATTCTTAGTCTATCGCAATCTCGGCCGATTGAATTCGGGCCGAGGGTGGGACCGTAAAGAGGGAAGGGATTCCGCCGGTATGCCAAAAGAGCACTCGGCCTCGGATCTCCTTTTGTCGGACCATCTGAACGAGCCCGGCAAAGGCCTTGCTGGTGTAAATCGGATCGAGGAAGATCCCTTCGGTCCGGGCCATCAGTTCGAGGGCGGCGAGGCCCTCGGGGGAAGGGACCCCGTAGCCGGGCCCGACAAAATCGTACCGAAGGTTGAGATACTCCGCGGCCACCCGACGGTCCAGCCCTAAGAGGTCATCCAGACCGTAGCAGAGCCGCTTGAGCTCCTCAAGCAGGTCGGGCTCCGGATCGCACGAGATACCGATCACATGAGTTTGAGCCCCGTGAAGTGCGTACGACAGGCCCACCTGAGTGCTCCCGCTGCTGCTCGGGCAGATGATGGAGTCAAAGAACGGGTTGGTCCGAATCTCTTCGGCCGCTTCGAAGAAGGCGTACGCCCCCAAGGGCGAGCTGCCTCCGACGGGAATCCGATAGACCGTCTCACCCTCGGCCTCAAGCCTTTGGGCGAGGTCCTCGGTCTGGGCGAAGAGTTCGTCCCAACTGCCGTTCGGCAGCTCGTGAACCTCCACTCCCAGCCACTCATTGAGCCAGCGATTCCCGCCCGGACCGACCCCAACGTTCGCGATCTCGAACCCCGGCTCGAAGGGTAAATCCATCACCAAGGCGAGACAGCGAAGCCCGCGGATGCTGCACGCGGCCCCGAGCTGACGAATAAAGTTCGAATGGACAGCGCCGCAGGTCACCACCGCCGTCGTGCGCTTGAGCACCATGTCGGCGAGCAGAAATTCTAGCTTGCGGCCTTTGTTACCTCCGAGCGCAAACCCGGTGAGATCGTCCCGCTTGATCCAGAGGTCAATGCCGAGTTCAGCACTCAGGCGGGGAAGTCGGTGAAGGGGAGTCGGGCGCAGAATGAGCGGGACACGAGGCGGCTTCACCCCGCGAGATTACCGCTCGGCGTGGCCCACATAGGGAGCAAACGCTTGCCGCAACGTCTCGTCGGTCCGAAAGACCTCGTTGAAAATTGCATCGATCACCGAAAACAGCTCCAATAGCTGAGTCATCTTGGTGCGAAAGACCTCGGTTTCTGGGTTCTCGCTTTCGCTCGGGAGGAGCTCCAGGCAGTCTTGGATGGCGGCCGCCGTTGGATCGAGCTCCCGTCGCTTGCGCTCGCGAACCACCTTCCCAAAGATGGCCCAGGGATCGGCGTCACAACTATACGTGTCCTTCCGGTCGCCTGGCCGCCGAATCCGCCGGACAATGCCCCAATCCATAAGCTCTCGAAGATTCATCGAGGCGTTTCCCCGGCTAATTGAGAGCCGCTCAATGATCTGGTCCATGCTGTGCGGCTTGCCTGTGGCCAGCAAGAGGGCATGAATCTGGGCCATCGTCCGATTGATGCCCCAGCTGGAGCTCATGCGGCCCCATTCGATGATGAACTGATCCTGAGCGAGCGCCAGTTTGTCGATAACCATTGAACTTTCAGGATTATTGCTCACTCGTGTTTCTACGAGAAGTCCCGGGGAATTGTCGACAGAACCTAAAAATAGACCACTAACCTCCAAAACTTTATTCTGGGTTGTTCTGCCGTTTCTGCGGCAGGACGGGTTGGGATATGGCAGAGGGAAAAAGGCTAGACCTCAAGCGGCGGGTGGTTTCGGGGACACGGGTCCGATTCACACGCAAGCGCGACGCAAAAGCGGCGTTCGGCTGGATTCAGTCCATCGACGGAAAGCTTCTCTACTTGGAATCGGGCCTTAAGCTTGACTTTGCGCATGGTGACCAGTTCTTCTTAGAGATTCATGGGTCGGGTCTACGGGCGCTCTGCGACACGGTCTTAGACCAAATTCGAGACGAGACGCACCTTCGATTCGTCATGGTGACAGACCCAAAGGTTCTGGAGAGCGACCAACAGATTCGAGTGCAGGTTGATCGAATGCCGGGCGCAATCACCCAAGAAGAGAATCGAACCCCGATCCAAGCGGTGGACATTTCGCCCAACGGCATCGGCATCATCTCGCCGGTCCACGCTCGGAAAGGCGACGTCGTGACCTTGGAGATTAAGAGCGAAGGCGGAGTGATCGGCTGCACCGCGGAAGTCCGATATTGCCGACCTCTGACACCCGAGGAGGAAGAGTACAAATTCCGAATCGGACTCCAATTCAAGGAGATCGGACGGCTTGACCTGGCTCGATTCCACAAACTCTTTGATCAAGCGGCCTAAAGAATGTGAGCCGGCTGGGGCTCGAACCCAGGACCCACGCCTTAAAAGGGCGTTGCTCTACCGACTGAGCTACCG